>Ga0315338_1000181_pt1 | contig 243336 bp, 237 predicted proteins | sample ASW8metaG_FD_204518 | JGI IMG/M metagenome (GOLD analysis project Ga0315338, IMG submission 204518) | Ammonia-oxidizing marine archaeal communities from Monterey Bay, California, United States - ASW #8 | ecosystem: Environmental > Aquatic > Marine > Coastal | place: USA: California | collected...
TCGAGGGCCTCGACGGTGCTGACGAGCTCGTCGCCGAGACCATCGATCATTGCTGCGGCGAAGGGCCACAGCTCGTTGGCGCTCCGCTCTGTGTCGATGACGAGCGGAATGTGTTGGCGGACGACGCAGCCCACACCGGCATCGGGTCGGCCGTCGGGTGTCCCGAGCGCGATCGCCGCGTCGATGCCGTGGTCGAGCGGACAGACGTCGTCGACCGCGGAACAGGGCCAGCGATGGCCGGCGGCACCATCCGGATGGCAGCCGACGACCTCGTGGCCGTTGCGCTCGAGGGGTTCGGCTGCCTCTCGAAAGTGGCCGTCATTGTCCGCAAGCAAGAGAATTCGCATGAACTGACTGTCGCATGACGCCTTCGTGAGTCGAAGGGCCGAAGGTCCTGACCGGAGCCGGAACCGCTACGAAGGGGCGAGTGCGTCGATGGCGCGGGCGAGGCGCGAGAGAAATGCGGCCATCTGCTCGCGGGTCACATCGTCGAAGGGCGAGAAGGTGTTCGGACTCGTCCCGGTGGTGATGTCGAGGAGGAAGATGCAGATGACGTCGCCGTGGTAGTACCGCGTGCTCTCGACGTCACCGAAGGGGTTGACGCCATCGGGGCAGGTTTCGCCCCCGGCCCGCCAGAAGCGGGCGATGAACGCCGCCATCTGCGCTCGAGAGACGGAGTCGTCGGGTGAATAGAGGTCTGCGGCCGTGCCTGTCGTGAGGTTCAGGTTCACGATGCAACGGATGTCGTCGTAGGCGAAGGAGTTGAGCGGAACATCGACGAAGGGCATCGGTCCGTCGGGGCAGTCACCCCCGAACAGTCGCCACATTCGAGCGAGAAACGCCGCCATCTGTTCTCGAGTGACGGAGTCCTTGGGGCAGTAGTTGTTGCCGCCGCACCCGTTGGTGACGCCGATGTCGCGGATGAAGATGATGTGGTCGGTGAACGAAGTGTCTTTCTCGACGTCAGCGAAGATGTCGGCGAGCACCACATCGACGACGCGGACGTCACCACTGCCGACTGAAATGACCGCCGCATCGGCGGCCTCGGCCGGATGCACGTCGTCGTACCACTCGGCGAAGTAGTCGGTGAAGATGCAGTCAGCGATGTAGAGCAGGTAGTCGCCGGACGGCACGGTGAACTCGAAGCCCCCCTCGACGGTTGTCTCCGTGGCATCGAAGACGTCGTCGCCGACGAAGAGGCCCACGCAAGCACTCTCGACGCCGAGTCCGGAGGTGTTGGTGACCCGGCCCTGAATCGTTGCCTCGTCGATGCCGGCGGTCGCTGCGCTCGGGGCGAGCAGCGCAGCAAAGACGGCGATGACCGTAACCAGTCTTGCGGACTTCATCAGTTGCCTGTGGCGCTGTCGCCGCTGATCTCTTGGCCGAACATCCGCAGTCGAGCGAGGGCCGCCGGATCGACTTCGGGCATCTTTCCGGCCAGGGATGTCTTGATTTGTCGGTAGGTCTCGAACTCGAGGCCGCAGTCCTTGCACGCCTCGAGGTGACTCGCGATCTTCGACGCGAAGTCCTCCTCGACGTCGTTGTCGAGGTAGCTCTGCAGCACCTTCCCCACCTCACGACAGTTGACTTCAGCCTTCTGGCGGCGGCCCCAACTTCGGCGAACTGTCATACCGGTCGTCCATTCACGTAGGCGCCACTCGACTCGAGGTGCTTGCGGACGCGGGTGCGGGCTCGATGAAGGCGGCTCATCACGGTGCCGGTGGGCACGCCGATGATCTCTGCAGCCTCGGCGTAGGAGAGACCCTGAATGTCGACGAGCTCGATGACGGTGCGGAATTTCTCGGGTAGGGCGTCGACCGCCTTCTCGACGGCCGCGTCGTAGCCCCGCTCGATCACCTGAGCTTCGGGCCCGAGGTCGGCAGAGTCTTCGTCGGCCAGCCGTTCCATCGCCGCATCGGGGTCGCGCAGGAGTTCGGGGCGCTTGCGTCGGACCCGGTTGATCTGCGCGTTTCGCATGATTGTGAGCAGCCAGGCACGGGGATGGCGGCCGTCGAAGCGCAGGATCGCTCGGTAGGCCCGCAGCATCGTGTCCTGCACCAGGTCTTCGGCGTCGGTCGGGTTTCGGGTGATGGACCGCGCCACCCGGTAGAGCACTTCGATCTCGGGTACGACATAGCGGTCGAAGGCCTCTTTCTGGGCTTTCTCGTCGACCACGGGCTCGGACATCGGTCGCGAAACTACCAATCCTGCGCGACGTATCGGGTCGCTGTCCGGGAATGAGGGCCGCGAGACTCGGGTTTCGCCCGCATGGGACGCCTTCATCGGGCCCGGTGGGCCGAGGCCCTCGAGGGTCTTCTCGACGATGAACTCGATGCGCATCGGGTGGCCCGCGTGCTCGAACACCTCGAGCGATGCCCCGATTGCCTTGATGAACTCGAGCAACTCGTGCGACTTCAGCAATCGCTGGGCCGCCTCGCCACCTCTCGATGAGCGAGAGCGTGACGCTCTACGCGGCGTTCGGTGCGGGACTGATTTCCTTCCTCTCGCCTTGTGTGCTGCCGATCATCCCGGGATACCTCTCGCTGGTGACGGGTCTCGACATCAGCGAACTCGAGGAGGAGGGCCGGACCCACCTCGGGGGTATCGCGTTCCACACCGGCCTCTTCGTCGCGGGATTCTCCTCCGTCTTCATCCTGCTGGGACTCGGGGCGACGACGGTCGGCAGCGCCCTCGTCGACAACCAGGGGCTGCTCACCCGCTTCTCGGGAATTCTCGTTCTGTCCATGGCCCTCTTCGTGCTCGGCTCCATGTATCTCCAGGCCCCCTGGCTCTACCGAGAAGCCCGGTTTCACCCGCAACTCTCGCAGTACGGGCCGTTCGCGGCGCCCGTCGCGGGCGTGGCCTTCGGTTTCGGCTGGACTCCGTGTGTCGGGCCGGTCCTCACGTCGGTGCTGGCGATAGCCGCAGCAGACGGAAGAGCCAGTAGGGGAGCGTTGCTGCTGGCGATCTACTCCGCAGGGCTCGGGATTCCCTTCCTGCTCACCGGACTCGCATTCGGACGGGCGACGCGGGCGCTGGGCTTCGTCAAGCGCCACATGCGGGTGATGACCTTCATCTCCGCGATCTTCCTCGCATTCTTCGGGGGTCTACTGGCCCTCGACCGACTCAGCTGGATGACCATCCAGATCCAACGACTCGCCCGCTCGGTCGGGCTCGACTTTCTCGTCGAGCTCGGTTGAGGCCGCGGGCTGACCGAGAGGAACCGCTCATGGCGAACAAGAACAACAAGAAAAAGGCCAACGCCGAGGCGAAGCGCGTGGCGGCAGAAAAGGCGGCCAGGAGGGCCAAGTGGCAGTGGATCGGGGTCATCGGTGTGGGGGTCGCGATCATCGGTGGCTTCATCGCCTTCTCGATCATCGACGCCATCCCCGAAGACGGCGACGTCGGCGCGACCACGTGGGACCTGCCGTCCCGGGACAACGACCCCAATGGCGATGGTCGAATCACGCTCGAGGAGTTCCGCGGGCAGCCGGTCGTACTCAACTTCTATGCGGACTGGTGTGACGCCTGTCGAGCGGAGCTCCCCGCCTTCGCCGCGGTCGCCGACGAGCTGGAGGATCAGATCCACTTCGTCCATGTCAACTCGCAGGAATCCGGTGACTGGCGACGCCTCGTCGAGGAGTTCGGCACCGACCACTGGGCCATCGCGCGAGACATCAACGGCACCCGGGCCAACGGTTCGGGGCTTCATGGCAGCCTCGGGGGCACGGGGATGCCGATCACCGCGTTCTACGATGCTGCCGGCAATCTCGTGAACGTCAACAACGGCACGATGAACGAGGGCACGCTCCGAGCCGCGATTGCCTCGGGATTCGGGATCGTCGCCTGATTCGTGGCGACGGTAGCGTCGATCGGGTGACTGACCCGAGCCAGCAGATGAGTGTCCACGATGTCGTGGGCAGTGACTTCTTCGCCGAGCTGGTCGAGGCGTTCTATGCCGGAGTCGAGACCGACGAACTACTCCGACCGATGTATCCCGCTGATCTGGCCGGGGCGAAGGCGCGCCTGACGCTTTTCCTGGTGCAGTACTGGGGCGGCCCGGCGACGTACAGCGAGCATCGCGGACACCCTCGTCTGCGCATGCGACACGCTCCGTTCAGGGTGGACGAGGCTGCCCGCGACGCGTGGCTTCGGCACATGGGTGCGGCACTGTCGACAACCGCAGAACGACGCGGAACTCCGGCAATAGTGGTCGATGCGGTCGAGGACTATTTCGTGCGATCGGCCGATTTCCTCCGAAACGCGGAAGAGTGACACTCACGCGGAGTGTGTAATTTGACGCTCTGCGTCGAGAATTCGGCCCTCTTCCGCGATATTTCAACCAAAAGGGGGGGTCGGTAGGGGTGGAAATGCTTGACTCGCGTCCGGATTTCGAGTGGCGTGTAGTTCACAAGCCCGCGAAAGCCGTGGATTTCACAGGAGTACAGGAGCACAACATGAACAAAGGTGAACTCATCGCCGCAATGGCCGAGTCCGCAGATGTCAGCCAGAAGGATGCCGGTGCATGCCTCGACGCAATGTTCGAGGTCATCGCCGGACAGGTCAGCGCTGGCAACGAAGTTGCCATCACTGGTTGGCTGAAGGCAGAGCGGGCCAACACGTCCGCTCGTGTCGGCCGTAACCCCCAGACCGGCGCGACCATCCAGGTCCCCGCCGGCACTCGCACCAAGCTGACCGTCGGGTCGAAGCTGAAGGCTGCGGGCAAGATGTAATCCTCGCTTCGGCGAAGATTGTCTGATCGGGAGCGGCCACGGCCGCTCCCGGTTCGCGTTTTGGCGAGTGCCGCTAGGTTCGGGCCCATGAGCTTCCCGAACCCGATCGACGTCCTCCCGCACCGCGACCCGTTCCTCTTCGTCGACGAGATCACTGCGATCACGCCGGGGGAGTCCGCAGCCGGGGTGTGGCATCTCACGGGGGACGAGGCGTTCTTCGCCGGTCACTTCCCGGGTCGGCCGACGTTGCCCGGTGTGTTGATGTGCGAGGCGATCGCCCAGGTGGGCGCATTCGCGGTGCTGGCCGATGAACGCTACGCCGGGAAGCTGCCGCTATTCGGCGGTCTCGACAAGGCGAGGTTCCGGCGTCAGGTGGTCCCTGGCGACACCCTCGAGATCGAGGTGACCATGACGCGCATGTCGGCACGCGCCGGCAAGGGCGAGGGAAGAGCCACGGTCAACGGCGAACTGGCCACCAGCTGCGAGCTGATGTTCGTCATCGTCGACGCGCAATAGGCCTGCCTCAGGCTGGGCCGAGCACGATCGTGCCGTTGTGGCCGCCGAAGCCGAAGCTGTTGGAGAGCGACGGGCCGGGAGTCCAGGGACGGGGTTCGCCGACAACCAGATCGATCTCGGGCATCTCCGGATCCATTTGCTCGTGACCAGCGGTGGGCGGAATCACGCCTTTGTCCATGGCCGCAAGGATGGCGACCGCTTCCAATGCGCCTGCTCCGCCCAATGCGTGCCCCGTGACGCCCTTCGTGGACGTGATGGCGGGGCCGGGGGTGCCGAAGACCTTGGCGACCGCAGCGGCCTCCGCAGCGTCGTTCTTGTCGGTCGAGGTGCCGTGGGCGTTGATGTGGACCACATCGGCTGCCGTGATCCCGGCGTCGTCCATGGCGAGCTGCATGCAGTTGATCGCGCCGGTACCGCCAGGCGCCGGCGCGGTGATGTGGTGGGCATCGGCGGTGGACGCCGAGCCGAGCACCTCGCCGAGGATGGTGGCACCGCGGGCGACGGCACGGTCCCAGTCTTCGAGCACCAGTACGCCCGCGCCCTCGGCCATGACGAAGCCGTCGCGGTTCACGTCGAACGGCCGACTCACGCCTGAGTTGCTGAGTGCGGTCATGTTGCTGAATCCGGCTGTGGCCGTGGGTGTGAACGGCGCTTCGCTGCCGCCGGCGAGCACGGCGTCGCAGCGGCCGTCGGCGATCATGCGGGCGGCATTGCCGATGGCATGGGTGCCGGCGGCACATGCGGTGACGGTGTTCTCACACGGACCCTGCCAGCCGTAACGCATCGAGAGCGTTGCCGCGGCAGCGTTGGCCATCATCATCGGAACGAGGAACGGCGAGACGCGCCGCTCGCCCTTCTCGATGCGAGTCTCGATCTGGGCCTCGAGCGTTTGGATCCCGCCGACGCCAGTGCCGATGAACGTGCCTCGGCGAGCGGGATCGGCATCGATCTCGCCCGCCTGGGCCAGCGCCTGTTCTGCCGCCGCGAGGGCGAACTGCGAGAAGCGGTCGCTGCGCCGAGCCTCTTTGGGATTGTCGAAATAGGGGGTCGGGTCGAAGTCTTCGAGAACCCGTGGTCCGACTGGTGCCGGAGAACACAGACCCTCGAAGAATGCGTCGACGCCGATGCCGCACGGGGCGACGACGCCGAGGCCGGTGACGGCGACCCGACGGCCCTGCATCAGAGCTTCGACTCGACCAGCGAGAAGGCGCCCTGAATGGTGGTCACACCCTCGAGTTCCTCTTCTTCGACGTTCACGTCGAACTCTTCCTCGAGCGCCATCACGAGCTCGACGAGGTCGAGGCTGTCGGCGTCGAGGCTCTCGAAGGTGGCGTCGGGCACGATCTTGTCGGCTTCAACGGAAAGGACGTCGACTGCACACTTCTTGAAGCGCTCGAAGTTGTCACTCACTTGGTTTCTCCAGGTTTGGTTTGTGGTCGAGGCTAGTCAGGTTGGCCTGATCAGCCCATGGAAAGGCCGCCATCGACGGGAAGCACGGTACCCGTGATGTACCCGGCGTCCTCGGATGCGAGGAAGGCGATTGCGGCAGCGATTTCGTTCGGAGCGCCCAGTCGACCGGCAGGGACCATGGACAGCATGGCCTCTCGCTGGTCGTCGGTGAGCGCCGCCAGCATGTCGGTCTCGATCGGACCGGGGGCGACGACGTTGGCGGTGATGTTGCGGCTGGCGAATTCCTTCGCGAGCGATCGGGCCAGGCCGACGAGTCCGGCCTTGGATGCGGCGTAGTTGGCCTGCCCCGCCTGGCCGCCGAGTCCGACGACGGAGGAAACGAAGACCATGCGACCCCAGCGGGCCCGCATCATGCCTTTGACGACTCGCTTCGCCACGCGGAAGCCGCCGGTGAGGTTGGCATCGAGTACATCAGTGAAGTCGTCGTCGCCCATTCGAAGAACGAGACCATCTTTGGTGATGCCGGCATTGCTCACGAGGATCTCGACGGTGCCGAGCGATTCTTCGATCTCGCCGATCGCGGAATCGACCGACGCGCTGTCGGTGACGTCGCACTTCACCACGGTGAGGCCCTCGGCGTCCTCGGCTTTTCCGCTGCGGGCGGTGATCGCGACGGCGTGGCCGGCGGTCTGGAACTTCTTTGCGGTGGCGAGGCCGATGCCCCGGTTGCCGCCCGTCACGAGAACGACGCGGCGAATCGATTCAGTCATGTGTTCTCTCTTGTTACCAGCGAACGACCGCGGAGCCCCAGGCCATACCGGCGCCGAATCCCGACATCAGCACGATCTTGCCCGGTTCGAGGGCGCCGTCGGCTGCAGCCTTGGCCATTGCGAGGGGGATGGAGGCGCCGGAAGTGTTGCCGGTGGTCTCCAGGACGTTGTGGGTTTTCTCCATCGGGATGCCGATTCGCTGGCAGACCGCTTCGATGATGCGGATGTTGGCCTGATGGGGGAGGACGACATCAACGTCGTCGGGGCTGATGCCGGCCTTCGCCAGCACCTTCTCGACCGATTGGGCCACCGCCCGTACCGCCTTCTTGAAGACCTCGCGGCCCTCCATCTGAATGAAGCCGTCGTGATCGCAGTAGAGGATCGGCTGGAGGTTGCCGTCGGCGCCGAGATCGAAGGCGAGCATTTCGCCCTGGTCGTGTTTCTCCATCACGACTGCCGCCGCGCCGTCGCCGAACAGGATGGCGGTGCCTCGATCGGTCCAGTCGGTGATCGACGACATGGCGTCGCTGCCGATCAGGAGCACGCGATCGGGCCCGGAGGGCGCAAGCATGATGCCGTAGGCGCTGACGTAGCCGTAGGTGAACCCGGCGCATACGGCGTTGACGTCGAAGGCCCCGCACGTGAGGCCCAACCCCGACTGCACGACTGCCGACGTCGCGGGGAAACGCTGGTCGGGGGTCGTCGTGCAGAGGATGAGGAGATCGATGTCGTCCGGACCGAGGTCGGCCGCCTTCATCGCGTTGGCTCCGGCCTCGATGGCCATCTCGGAGGTCACGCCATCAACATGGCGGGCGCCGATCCCGGCCCGGGCGCGGATCCACTCGTCGGACGTGTCCATCGTCTCCGACAGGTCGTCGTTGGTCAGGATCTGGTCGGGGAGCGAGGTGCCGATCCCGTTGATGCGGATGGTCATGAGCGAGTCCGCAACCAGGCGATCGGCTGGCGGGAGCCGACCCGCTCACCCTCGAGGGCGAGGACGCCCATGACTTCGCCGGCAAATGAACTCACGACATCGTTGGCGCCGACCGTGCCGATCACATCGCCGACTTCGATGGCCATGCCCGGCTCGATTCCTGCGCCGAGCGCGAACACGCCGGTTGCCGGGGAGACGACGAGACGTTCGGTCGCGAACAGGTGCTCGCCTTCGAGTACACCCGCTTCGGTTTGCGGCTTCCCGGCGAGCTGCTCGAGCAGCCCGTCGAGGTCGGCCGGTGTCGCAATGTTGATGCGGTTGCCCGTCTTCACCGTCCGCTTCACCAGGCCGGTGAGCACGGTGCCGGGGCCGAGTTCGACGTAGGTGTTGAAACCGTCGTTGTCGAGGTTGCGTAGCGTCTGGCGCCAGCGCACGGGCGAGCACAGCTGGGCGCCCAGAAGATCGGGCCAGTCGGTCGCTTCCTCGTGAGCGACGCCGTCGACATTGGCGTAGACGGGCTGTTCCGGTGCTCGGAACTCGACCTGGTCGATTGCTTTCCGGAGCCGATCTCGAGCGGGGGCCATCAGCGGCGTGTGGAACGCACCCCCGACCGGGAGCCGCATTGCTCGCTTCGCGCCGAGCTCCTTTGCGATCTCGCAGGCACGGTCGAGATCTTCGGGCACGCCGGCGATGACCACCTGCCCCGGAGCGTTGTAGTTGGCGATCCAGACGTCGCCCGACGTTCGCTGGCAGGCCACATCGACTTGATCGTCTTCGAGGCCGAGGAGTGCGGCCATCGTGCCGTCTTGTTCGTCGGCTGCGGCCTGCATTGCGTCGCCGCGCTCGTTGACGAGTCGGACGGCGTCGCTGAAGTCGAGCGCACCCGCGGCGGTGAGGGCCGAGTATTCGCCGAGGCTGTGTCCGGCATGGGCCACGGCTTCTGCGCCGAGTCGGCTCACCGCGTCGAGCACCACCATCGATGTGACGAAGGTGGCGAGCTGCGCGTTGCGAGTCATCGTCAGCTCGTCGGCATCGGTGTCGAGCAACAACGCAGCGACGTCACGGTCGGCGGCGTCGGATGCTTCCTCTACGAGCTCCCATGACGGATGGTCGGACCACGCAGCGCCCATTCCCGGGGCCTGCGAGCCCTGGCCCGGATAGGTGAAGACGATCATGTGCGGGTGCCTCCGACGGCGTTCGTTCGCATTCTGACCCGCGATGTTGGCAGTTGGTTTCGTTACCCGCCGGTAATGCTGAGTGAACTACGTCACGGACCGAAGCGCCACACGTCGTCCTCCCCGCGGAGGTAGTTCTCGGGATCGTCGAAGTCGAACGTTTCGCGGTCGCCGCCCACCGTGATGATGACCTGACCAGCCTCGCCGTCGACGGTGATGGAATCGAAGTCGTAGCGGACGTCGTCGGGCGTTCCGGCGTTCCACGGCTGGCTGGAAAGCTGCGTCCACTCGGCTCCGTCGACGCTTCGCCACACGTCGTTGAAAGTAGGTCGATGCTCACGGATGCGCGATCGGCGGAATCATCGCGGCGGCCGACATCACGAGGGCCGAGGCCAGTCGTGCAGGTCTCCCTCGTGTCGTCGAATCGAGAGCTCCCTCACGACTGCGATCAGCGCGCCGAGAATGACCAGTCGTTGGATTCGAGAACGTGTGCGGGGCGACATGCAGACGAGGCTACGCTGCGCGGATACACCCCCGCCCGGGTGGTGGAATTGGCAGACACGACGGACTCAAAATCCGTTGCTTTCACGAGCGTGCGGGTTCAAGTCCCGCCCCGGGCACCAAAGGAACGACGAGGGAAACTGCGACTCGCTGGCTGCTGTTCCAGCACTCCGTGGTGACGTCCTGGTGCAGCCATGGTGCGGGAGCGCTCGTAGTGCCGATCGCGAGCCTGGCGTTCAACGCCGGTTTGGCCTGATGTGGCACCCAGCGAATCGCAGGGCCGAGCGCGGCATCAAGGCGCAGACGAGGCCAACACTTGACCTACTGTCACTCTCGATGTCTCGCCCAGCGCCAGTCCTCATCCTGACACTACTGATGGCGCTGCTCGGCGCCGCTTGCGCGGATAGCCCTCTAAGCGTTGCGGATGATTCGCCAGTCGGGAGCGAGCTCTTCGACGACCCGCAAGGTTCGTACACGATGTCGATTGACCCTGATTGGACGGCGAACCACGGAATCCTCACCGCGGATACCGAATTCTGGGTCGTCGCAGAAATCGAGGACGCCTTCGCTCCGAATGTGAACGCCATCACACAACTCGTCGACACAGGTCTGAGCCTCGAAGAGTATCTCGAGGGGAGCATCGCCAACGCCGGGTTTTTCATGGCCGACTTCCACCTCGTGCACAGTGAGATCGTGGACGCGGCCTCGGGACAACAACTGGCCCTGATGGAGTACGAAGGGGACGCCGGCCAGGGCTTCCTCCACTTCCTCGCCGTCTTCGTGGTGGCCGGCAACCAGGCCGTGGTTATGACGCTCACCACTCCCCCCGAGACCTTTGAAGAGATCCGAGAATCCGTGGAGCCGTACCTCCTCACCCTTCGGGCTACCTCCTAGCCCTCCCTGATGTTGGCGTTTCCGAGTGCTGGCACGAGGGCTCATATGTGCCGTCCTCGATCGGGTTGGAGTGAGCGACGGTTCTGAACACCGGCCAGCTCAATCGGAACTCGATGCTCCGATGGCCACGAATCGGTTTGAAGACGTGCGAAGGGTGCAAACCCACGCCCCCCAACATTCGAGCCCGGCAAGAAAGTAGTCAGCCCAGTCCCCGCCATCCCACCACCAGATCTCGGTGCCATCGTCGGGGCCTTGTAGAACTTCCTCGTCGATTGAGAGGAACAACTGCTCTAGATCTGCGTGGGAGCCGCGGATGGAATACGGCGGGTCGGAGAATGCGTGTGCATAGGTACACGTGATCTCGTCGCGAACCCACATCGCATTGTTGGGGTCTTCGTCGTCGGCCCAGTGGTACGGCCCGTACCCGAGCTCGAAGGCCAGTGAAGCCTTGATGCCTTCGTGGGATCGATAGAGCTCCAGCCAGGCCTCGGCGTAGTCATCCGGAGCGGGTAGCCGGAGTCGGCGAGCCACGCGATCGAAGTGCCATCCGTAGAAATCGTCCACCGAGATCTGTCGACCGACAAGCCCTGGTTGGCGGATTTCTTTGTCCAAGCCCTGCTCCTCCGAGATCGCCTGGAGGAATGTTGTTGCGGCTTGTTCATGGCGTGTCTCCGCCTCACGCTCACCGGCAGTCGTCATGACCATGTAGTCCAGGACTACCCCGGCGTCTCGAGCCTGTGTGAGCATCTCCTCCTGACGACCAGTTAGGGCTATGGGTTCCACAGCTGCATCCTGACACCTCGGCCAGCGCGCCACCCGCGGCACTGCCCGCTCCAGCGGTGGAGTAGTGCTGCTGGCGGACCGCCATCGCCCGCCGACGTCAGCCGAGCAACGATTCCAGATGGTCTTCGAATGAGAGGGATCCCGCGTGAGAGGCTGGCGCCATGTCGACACGATCCGTCTCCCGTTCCCGTGTAATCGAGGCGCCGCCCGAGGCGATCTTCGCGTTGGTCTCCAGTCCCGCCGGCCACGTGCAGATCGACGGCTCCGGGTCCGTCCGCGAGAGCATCGAGGGACCCGATCAGCTGGCGCTCGGCGATCGCTTCCGCATGGACATGAAGCTCGGTGTTCCCTACAAGATGTGGTCGACCGTCGTGGAGTTCGAACAGGACCGGCTCATCGCGTGGGCTCACTTCGGGAAGCACCGCTGGCGCTTCGAGCTCGAACCGCAGGGCGATGCCACGCAGGTCACCCACACGTTCGACTGGTCGACGGCGATCTCGCCTCGCTTCATCGAGCTCATGCGCTATCCCCAGAAGCATCCGGCGAACCTCGAAGGAACGCTGGAGCGACTCGCCCTCGCAGTCGAGGGCTGACCTGACGATTCGGTCGGGTGCTCAGTCGTCCTCGGGAGGCAGGGCAGCCATACGCTGTTGAACCCGCTCGTCGATCCGCGCGGCCACCTCAGGGAACTCACCAGTGAGTTCCTGGAAGTCCCAGGCCAGCACGGAGGCAAGGGTGCAGCGGCCGTGGGCGGTGACTCGGGCATTGCGACGGCCGGCCGCCATCACACCCATCTCGCCGAAGAAGTCGCCCGGGCCGAGGAGGGCAATGCGATCGAACCCATGGAGCACCTCCACCTCGCCGTCGAGCACGACGTAGAAGCGGTAGGCGAACTCGCCTTCCTTGGCGATGTTTGCCCCGTTGAGAAACGCCGACTCCTCGCACGCAGTGGCCCAGCGTTGGAGGTCCTCGTCGGACATCCCCTCGAAGAGCGGAGAGCAGCGAAGTAGTGGTGCGTCGATCATTGTTGGTCCCCCTGCGGGCAGCCGCGGCCCTGGACATCATCGATTGGCCAGCCACACTAACTCCGAACTGCCGTGCGGATCAGACGAAGCAAGCCGTTCGTCGTCGAGGCGCTACTGTCACCGCCGTGACGCGGGCGACTCGGGTGATTGTCGAAGAGGAGAATTCGGCGGGTGTGCCCGCCCTCTTCACCGCAGGGCAGCAACGATTGGCTTCGTGCACTGATGTGGCCTTTGTCGGCCGCCGGCGCATGTTGGTCGCCCATCTCGCCGGTCAGGTGCTCCACCTGGTCGAGCGTCGGCGGCTCTCCCGGACGTACCGCGTTCTGGATTCGATCGTGACCACCACTGGTGCGGGTATTGCGACCAGAACCGACCTGATGGCATACGACGGGCGGGGTCTGGCCGCAGTGTCGAACTGTCGCACGCCGTCCGTGTCGCTGTATCGAGTCGGGCGCTCATCGCTCAGCTTTTTCAAGGAGATTCACTCTGCCGATCCGCTCCCCGGCTACATGCATGGCGTGGAGTTCAGCCCGGATGGCGAGCAGATCTGCCTGATCAACAGCGGTGGGACCTGTCGGATTCGGGTCCACGATGTGGCCACCGGTGATGAGCGCTACACCTTCGAGATTCCCGGGTGGGGACCGAAGGATGCGTCGTATGTCGATGCGGGCCATCTGATCGTGAGCCTGAGCGACGGCTCGCCGACACAGGAGCGGGGCGCGCCCTACAGCAGCCGCGTCGCGCTTGTCCGACTCGACGTCGAGAACGAGCGGCACGAGATCCTTGACGTCGCGGACATTCCCGGTGCTCACGTCGATGCCATCTTCCACTTCCGCGGCCAGGTGGCGGTCGCCGACCAGACGAACGGGTTGGTCAGGATGTATCGCGTGGAGGGCGGACGGGTGACGGCCGACCGAACGATCGGCGGGTTCGCCTTTCCTCATGGCGTGTGTCTCGATCGCCGCCGCCTCGCGGTGACGTGCTACGGCGACAGTTCTGTCTGCGTACTCCCGCGAACCGCCGACGAATTCGATCCGGAGTCGACTCAGGAGCTCAGCCGTAGACAGCCTCAGTCGCTCCCGGGGGCCTCGGCAGATCGGGCGACTGCGAACTCCTGAATCCGGTCGAGGTCGACCGTCTCGCAGGTGAGTTTCCATGTCCACGCGGTTGCGACGACCGGCGCCGGCAATGTCTCGGCCGGCGCGATCACGATCGAGACTTCGGTTGCGTCCAGCAGCGATCGAACGTCGGCTACTTCGATCGGGTCGCGATACTGCACGACGACGCCGCCCGCCTCGAGCACTCGCACCTGGGCGGCGGGAATTATGGCGCTATCGAGCAGACCGGACGCGGCCGGACCGGAGAGATGTGGGCCCGACGTCGGGGGGTCTGTCTGGTAGGTCACGGCCGCGGGATCGAGTACGTGCTGGATGCTCGCCGGGTCGAGTGGCTCCCGGATCTCGATACAGCCGGCTGAACCGCTGTCGCCGCATGCCGACGCCGCGAGCCCCACCACGACGAGCAACCCGCCAAACAAACGCATCGCCACAGCCTATGGTGAACCCATGTCCTCCTCCGGCGCGAATGCCCAGGTAGAGCGCAAACTGCGCAAGGTGAGTGAGCAGCTCCGCTCGCTCCGTGACGACCTGCGCGTCACCGAAGAGCATCTCGGACAGCTCGCCGGCGAAGAAGACGACGCCCGTATCCGCGCCCTGGTGTCGGAGACTCCGGTTGCCGAGAAGGAGCATCGGAAGGCGAGTCGCCACGCTGATCGCCTGCGGGTCTCACGCGACAAGGCCGTCGCGAAGATCGCAGAGCTCGAACAGCTGCAAGACGACCTTCTCGACCGGCTCACCGCCCACACGTGACGGCCCCCGTGAGGGTGGTCGTCGCCGAGGACGAGTCCATCATTCGGCTCGATCTCGTCGAGACCCTGCGAGCGGAGGGCTATGACGTGGTTGCCGACACCGGTCGCGGCGACGAGGCCGTCGCACTGGTGGCCGAGCACCGCCCCGACCTCGCGCTCCTCGACGTCAAGATGCCCGGACTCGATGGCATCGAGGCCGCACGGGCGATCTCCGACGACAAGCGAACGGCCGTCGTGCTCCTCACCGCCTTCAGCCATCGCGACCTCGTCGAGCGGGCCACCGAGGCCGGGGCGATGGCCTACTTGGTGAAGCCGTATCAGCGAGCCGAGCTGGTGCCGGCGATCGAGACGGCGCTCGCCCGCTTTCGGGAGGTGCGGGCCTTGGAGGATCAGGTCGGTGACCTCTCGGGCCAGCTCGAAGTACGAAAGCTTATCGATCGTGCAAAGGGTCGGCTGATCGACGGTCATGGCATGTCGGAAGGCGACGCGTTCCGCTTCCTGCAGCAACAGGCGATGTCGAATCGACGGACGATGTCAGAGGTTGCCGAAGAGGTCCTCGCCGGCACTCTCACGCCCTGAGATCCAGCGCTAGGGTCGCCGGCAATGGCAAAAGTGATGCTCATCGACGGGAACTCGCTCACGTACCGCGCGTTCTTTGCACTTCCGACCGACATGGCGACCGCGTCCGGGCAGGTCACCAACGCAGTATTCGGCTTCACGTCGATGCTGATCAATCTCATCAAGGACCATCATCCCGACCACATCGGTGTCGCGTTCGACCGACCCGAGCCCACGTTCCGCCACAAGATGACGCCGACCTACAAGGCGCAGCGTGAGTCTGCGCCCGACATCCTCCGGCAGCAGATGGGCCTCGTGCGTGAAGTCTTGGAGGCGTTGAAGATCCCGTCGATCGAGCTCATCGGGTTCGAGGCCGACGACATCATCGCCACGCTTGCCACGCAGGGGCGCGACCGAGGCGACGACGTGATCGTCGTGACGGGCGACCGCGACAGCTATCAGCTCGTCGAGGATCCCCACATCAAGGTGCTCTACAACAAGCGCGGGGTGTCCGACTACGCCCTCTACGACGAAGCCGGCATTCTCGAACGCACCGGCGTCCGACCGGTCGACTACGTCCAATACGCAGCCATGCGGGGCGACAACTCCGACAACCTTCCAGGCGTTCCCGGCGTGGGCGAGAAGACGGCCGCCAAGCTGATCAACGAGCGCGGCGGGATCGACGGCATCTACGCGGCGCTCGACGAACTCACCCCCAAGCTGCGGGAGAACCTCGCCGCCAATGCCGACAACGTGCGCAACAACATCGAGATGATGGTGCTCGTACGAGACGTCGAACTCGACATCGGTATCGACGATCTCAACAAAGGCGATCACGACAGCGACGAAGTTCGGAAGTTGTTCGACTTCCTCGAGTTCCGCACCCTGCACGAACGCCTCATCGAGGCCGTCGGCGGCGACGCCGGACCGGCGGCCGAGGTGCTCGAGGCCGAGGTGACGACATTCGAGACGGCGGGTGACGCGGTCGCGGCGATTGCGGCCGCGGGTGGTGGTTCCGGCGTGCTGGCGCTGGCGGTCCCCGAGACCGGTATCGACGACGGTCTCGCATTCGTGATCGACGGCGCGGCTGCGGAGGTGGGTTTCGTTCCTGGCTCGGTCCTTACCGACACCAAGGTCCTCGAGTCGCTGCGCGAGCTGCTCGGCCCCGACGGCCGCCCCGTGGCGATGCACGGTGCGAAGGCGACGGCGCGTCGTCTGCTCGATTTCGACGTCGACGTACGCGACCTGCGAGTCGACACACGACTGGCCGCGTATCTGCTGAATCCGGCCGACAACCGGTACGACCTGGGCGAACTGCTGTACCAGTACGCCGGCTTGGAGTTGCCGGAGTCGGGTCCGCCCGCCGGACAGCTCGATCTCGACGGCGACCTCGAAGACCCTGCCGCCGAGCCATGTCGCGCGGCCCTCGCCGTCGATCGGCTGGTCGGCCCGATCACCGAAGCGATGACGGCACAGGGATCGGTGGCGCTCCACGATGATCTCGAGGTTCCGCTGGTCCGAGTCCTGGCTCGGATGGAACACCGCGGCATCGGCGTCGATCCCGTCGTTCTCACACGGATCCGCGACGAGCTCACCGCCGAAACCGATGATCTCCGCGGTGCCGTGATCGCCGAGGCGGGCCACGACTTCAACGTCAACTCCACCAAGCAGTTGCGCGAGGTCCTGTTCGACGAACTCGGGCTCACCCCCGGAAAGAAGACCAAGACCGGCTACAGCACCGACGCGCAGTCGCTCGAGAAGATGCGCGGTGAGCACGACATCGTCGAGCACCTCTTGGCCTATCGAGAGATCGAGAAGCTGCGGTCAACGTATGGCGAGGGGCTCGTTGCCGAGGTGGGGGAGGGCGATCGAATCCGCGCGACCTTCAACCAGACGGTGGCCCGAACCGGGCGCCTGAGTTCTGATCAGCCGAACCTCCACAACATTCCGGTGCGGTCTGAGCGCGGTCGGGTATTTCGAACCGCCTTCGTGGCGCCGAAGGATCACAAACTGCTCATCGCCGACTACGACCAGATCGAATTGCGTTGTATTGCCCACCTGGCTGAGGATCCGGGCCTCATCGAGGCGTTCGAAGCCGGCGACGACATCCACACCGCGACCGCCGCAAAGATATTCAGCATCGACCCCTCCGACGTTCACGTCGAGGAGCGCTCGAAGGCGAAGATGGTCTCCTACGGGCTGGCGTACGGCATGGAGTCCTACGGCCTCGCCCAGCGACTCAACATCCCCGTGCCGGAAGCGTCCGAGATTCTCGAGAGCTACTTCGAGGCCTTTCCCTCTGTGAAGCAGTACATGGACGACACGGTCGAGGAGGCTCGCGAGCGGGGCTACACCGAAACCCTGTTCGGCCGTCGCCGCCAGATTCCCGAGCTGTCATCGGGCAATCGCCAGATCCGCCAGGCCGGGGAACGGCAAGCGATGAACGCCGGCATTCAGGGTCTCGCGGCCGACATCTTCAAGGTCGCACTCGTCCGCCTCGACATGGCGATCGAGGACGAAGGCCTCGACAGCCGCATCGTCCTGCAGGTCCACGACGAGATCATCCTCGAGACGCCCGACGCCGAGATCGAACGAGCCTCGGAACTCACCCGTCAAGTGATGCGGGATGCCTTTGACCTGCGGGTTCCGCTCGAGATCGACCTTCAGGTCGCCGACACGTGGGCGGATGCAAAGGGCTGATGGCCATTCCGCCCGGCCCGGGTATGGATGACGGGCGGATGACGCCGTGCTCTGATGGTCGGGTATGCGCATCAATCATGCCCGCCGCGCGACGGTTCTCGCCGCGCTCGCCCTTCTGACCGCTCTGGCGGCACCCGCTCTGGCCGGCGACAGCCCGCAGCCGATCCGATTGCTGAACCAGGAATCGATGCAGGGACTGGGCTTCGAGGGTGTCGACGTGGGCGAGATCCAACTCGTCGACGCCATTCCACAGCTTCAGGACCTGGGGATGAGCGAGGTCGAGACTCAGTTCGTGGGTTCCCTTCTCATGCCCGCGACAGGGAAGAACTACGGCTTCGCGGACGACCTCGACGGAGTGCCGGCGATCGACGTACCAGCGGCGCGCCCGCTCAGCTACACGAACATGCAACTCGAACTCGACCCGGCGAACATGCCCGTTCAATCGATGGGAGACAACGGCTTCTTCGTCGCGACGCCCGATCTGCCCATGGGCAACTACACGGTTCTCATCGCTCAGATGGAGGGCAACTTCGACGGTTCGAACGGTCTCGCCATCAACGAAGGTCTTGCCTTCGACACGCCGTCAGGAACTGACTGGAACGGCTCGCTCAATGGGGACTTCTGGACCGGGCGCGACACCTTCCCGACAGTTCGCAAGACGGCAACCGACTTCTCCCAGCAGACGTTCTTTTTCGAGCCGGCGGACACGAGCTTCCCGCCGGATCCCGCGATTCCAAGCTTCACGTTCCGCCAGGACGACATTCTCGTCGTGGGGACCCACACCGATGCGCTGTTGGGGGGCGACCCGATCGGCGACACGAGCCTGACCCTCGTGATCCATCACTCGCCGCAGTTGTTCACACCGGGATCCGTGTACCAGGGGCTCAACGAGCCGATCAGGCCCAACGAGCCGTTCCCGCCCGGCACGTTCTGCTGCTTCATCGATCCGGAGCCCGAGATCGAACCGGAGGTCGATCCGGACGCGGCGGTCAGCGATACTCCCGTGACTCCCGACGACGATGTCGAGACGCCCGAACTCATCGACCCCCGGCCGGGCATCGTGGACCCTGTCGACACTCCCGACGGCACGACCAGCGGCACCCGTACGTGGGTCGAGGTCGCCCTCATCGTCATCGGCGGCATCACGGTCGCAGTGGGCTTCTGGGTCTACAACCGGACGAGGGTGCGAGGTGGGGCAAGCACTCCGGAGACACCGACACCGACGCCGCCGGTCTCGAGCGTCCCTCGCGAGAAGCACCCCGACTCCGCGTGTGACTGGGAGCTCGAGATACTCGAAGTCTTCGGCTGGAAGAAGCTGAAAACGGCCGACCCAGGGCATCATCCCTGCTGCGTCTACCGCATCGAGATCGTGACAACGATCGGTGCGCACGACCAGGCGGCGAGCTTCCGCCAAGATGTCGCTCCCGAACGTCAATACATCCCTGACTTCAACTTCGCTTGGAGCGCGCTGAACTTCGAGGCCAATGCTTCGACGCGTAGCGGACCGGCCGGCCGTCAGGACTGGCAGCACGGACTGGGAAATCCGATCGATCAGACCGGCGACGCCCCCGACGAGGGGTATCGCCAGGGGCATCAGGGCGATGAGCGCCCCGAAGTGGCCGCACACTTGCATCGGGACGAGACCACACTCGTGAAGGTGACACTCGAGTCGGGCTGTGATGGGTCCAAGCACGAGTACTCGGCACGGGGCGAATCGACCATTCGCATGCTCGCCACGCAGGAGTGCACGAACGACGACCCGGCCGACGGGTGCCCGGTTGAGCTCAATGCGTTCGGAATGCAGGAGACACTGGTGAGCGGAGATCTCTCGATCTCCACGATGCACGCGATCGGGACCGACATCGACGAGCTGGAAGGGCGCACCGAGGTCGCACTCTGGGACTCTCACGACCACGACAGTCGTGATCGTCTCACCTACGAACACTCCGACTTCGCCTACGACAAGGGCGACAAAGAATCATTCGAGTGGTCGGCCGCCTTCCGCAGCATGACCACGCTCGATGCAGCCCAGATCGTCCCGCAACACGTCTGGCCGACGACCGAACGGGTGAGCGCGCACATCGAACAGAGCATGCGCCACGAACTCAAGCTCAGCGGAGTCATGCACAAGGGCGACTGTGAAACGAACGGCTGTTGCGGGACCGCGAATCACGCCTGCAAGTGTGCGCCGGAGTTCGAGTTGGTGCTCGATGGTGGTAGCAGTCAGATAACGGTTGCCGGGAAAACCACGCCGTTGGGCCGAGGCTGGCCGGCAGACCGTGAGCAGCCGCACCTATCCGGCGACACCGACACCTGGGAAGCCGATCCTCCGACGCCGTGATCTGATGGAGCACTGGTTCGAGGGTCTTGCCGACCACATGGGTCCCGCGTACCTGCGGTATTCCTTCACCAAGGGCACGGCCAAGGAGGTCGACTCGCTGATCGCTCGCCTCGGCCTCTCGCGCGGAGTCCGGGTGCTCGATGTTGGGTGCGGCCCGGGCCGCCACGCCAATGAGCTCGGGCGCCGTGGCTACGAGGTTCACGGCGTCGACATCAGCGAGACATTCCTCGACGTTGCCCGCTCCGAAGCGCCCGAGGGGGTCAGCTACTCCCGTGAGGACGCTCGTGACCTGCCCTTTCGCGGCGAGTTCGATCTCGTGATCTCAATATGCCAAGGCGCCTTCGGACTTGCAGGCGGACCCGCGGCGGGGGAGCGACTCGACCCCGACCTCGAGATCCTCGCCGGGATGGCCCGGGCCCTGAAGCCGGGTGGGACGCTGGTCTTGACCGCCTTCAACGCCTATCTGCAGGTCGCGAACCTTCTCGAGGGCAACGAATTCGACGCCGTGCGGGGTGTGCATCGCGAGTCGACCGAGATTCGTGACGCCGCAGGCAACGTCGCCGAGACGGAGCTGTGGACGACATGCTTCACGCCCCGAGAACTCCGGTTGATGTGCGCCCAGGTGGGCCTCGACGTGCGGTCGATCGATGCCGTCGAACCGGGTAAGTGGGAGGCCCGTGAGCCGGATGTAGAGAGCCCGGAGTTTCTCGTGATCGCCACGGTTAGCCTGTAGGCGCTGTCTTTCTGACAGGGCACTTCGGTCCGATACCGAAGCGTCAACTCGATTCCCGAGAAGAAGCCATAAATGACTGATACAGCCGCCGAAGAAACACAGTTCGGCACCTTCGACTCCGAAGGCAACTACACCCCCCGCCAGATCATCGACACCGACCTCGGTGGCGTAGATATCGAAGAGGCCTACACGAGCACCATGGTGCTGGTGGAAGACGGACAGCTCGTCACGGGCACCGTCGTCCGAGTCGACCAGGACGAAGTCCTGCTCGACATCGGCTACAAGTCCGAAGGTGTCATCCCGAGCCGTGAGCTCTCGATTCGCAACGACGTCGACCCCAACGAGGTCGTCTCGATGGGCGAATCGATCGAAGCGCTCGTCATCACCAAAGAAGACAAGGAAGGGCGTCTCGTCCTCTCCAAGAAGCGTGCGCAGTACGAGCGTGCGTGGGGCAAGATCGAAGAGATCAAGGAAGCCGAGGGCATGGTCAAGGGCCTGGTGATCGAAGTCGTCAAGGGCGGCCTCATCATCGACATCGGTCTCCGTGGATTCCTCCCGGCTTCGCTCGTCGAGCTTCGCCGTGTCCGCGATCTCCAGCCCTACGTGGGCAAGGAGCTCGAGGCCAAGATCATCGAGCTCGACAAGAACCGCAACAACGTCGTGCTGTCTCGTCGCGCCTGGCTCGAAGAGACGCAGAAGGAACAGCGCGAAGCGTTCCTCGACGATCTCAAGCCCGGCGAGAAGCGCACCGGCATCGTTTCGTCGGTCGTCAACTTCGGCGCCTTCGTCGACCTGGGTGGCATGGACGGCCTCGTCCACGTCTCCGAGCTGTCGTGGAAGCACGTCGATCACCCGAGCTCGGTTGTCACCGTCGGTGACGAGATCGAGGTCGAGGTGCTCGAAGTCGACCTCGACCGTGAGCGCATCAGCCTCTCGTTGAAGGCGACACAGCAGGATCCGTGGCAGGAGTTCGCCGGATCGCACCGCGTTGGCGAACTGGTCTACGGCCGGGTCACCAAGCTCGTCCCGTTCGGTTCGTTCGTCCAGGTGGGCGACGGCATCGAAGGTCTCGTGCACATCTCCGAGATGTCGGCGCACCACGTCGACCTTCCCGAGCAAGTGGTCACACCGGGCGAAGAGCTGTGGGTCAAGATCATCGATCTCGATCTCCAGCGCCGCCGCATCAGTCTCTCCATCAAGCAGGCCGCCGAGGGTGGCCAGGTTGCTGCCGAGTACCAGGAGCACTTCGGTGACCATGCGTACGACGCCGAGGGCAACTACATGGGCGAAGAGTCTGGCTCCGAAGGCCAGCAGGCCTGGGAGGAGTACTACGCGGAGGCGGGCGAAGACGCACCGGCGCCGGGTACCACCGAGACCGAAACCGACGAACACGGCAACGAAATCGAGTACGAGTACGTCGAAGAAGAAGTCGAAGTGACCGAAGAAGTCGATTCTGCCGAAGAGGCCGCGGAGACGGTCGAAGACGCCGCGGAGGCAGTTGAAGAGGCTGCGGTCGAAGAGGCTCCGGTCGAAGAGGCTGCTGAGGCAGCCGAGGAGACCACCGAAGAGGCCTGATCAGGCCAGTTCGGTCGGCCTTCGGGCCGAGAACACAAACGAAGAAGCGGGCGTTCCGAAAAGGGGCGCCCGTTTCGCGTTCATGATCAAGGAGCGGCACCGGAACGCCGTTGAGAGTGAAGTCCTCCGGACGTCTTACGCGCATCGGGTCGGAAGTCCCGGGTCAAACGCCTCAAGTACGAGACGGCGCATCCGACAGGGGGAGCGCAGAAGGTCACTCTCTCAATAACGAGGTTCCCGTGAGTTCCCGGAAGACACTCATCCTTATCGCTGCAATCGGAGTCGGCATCTTTGCCGGCATCGCATTGCTCAACTACGTGCGGGGCATCGAGCGCGATGTCTACGACGATGCACAGCCCGTCGAGGTGCTGATTGCGACGGCGGACATCCCTGAGGGGACGCCCGTCGCCGATGCATTCACGTCGATCGAGGTGAGCGAGGTGCCGTTGAAGATCCGGCCCGCCACGTTCATCTCCCCGGACAACACGGACCCGATCACCGGTCTTGTCGCTCGCAGCGACATCCCCCGGAACCAGATCATCGTCGCCGGCTTGTTTGTCGACCCGACGGTCATCACGCAGACGCTCCGGGACAAGATCCCGCCGGGCAACGTGGCCGTGTCCGTCGAGATCGACACCACTCGTGCCGTCGGTGGCTACCTGCAGCCCGGCGACGAAGTGAACGTGATGATCAACCATTCGGGCGATTGCATCCTGAGCGACGACGAACTCGACGAGGCGTTGGCTGAGGAGCTCGCCGAAGAGGCGGCCTTCGCCGAGGCCGGCGACAACAACTCGTTCGGCGGCATCATCACCGCTGAGGTGTACTGCACCTACACGCAGCCGGCCCGCTACCTGTACCAGCGAGTCGAGATCCTCGCCATCGGCGCTCGCCAGCAGCTGCAGACCGGAGACGCAAGCAACGCGGCGCTCATCCCTCAGGGCGGCACGATCACCTTCATCGTCCCGAACGAGGCGGCGCAGCTGCTCAGCTCGGTCGACCCGTCGTCGATCTACCTGACGCTCCTCCCTGAGGACTACGTCCTCGAGCCCCTCCCGGCGCTCACGGCAGAACTGATGCTGAACCGCACACCGGCCGAGATCTCTGGCTGCGGCACCCCATATGGCCCTGACGGGTTCATCGAAGGTGACAACGCAACGGTGGAAGACACCATCAACCCCTTCACGGACTTCATCCGTGGGCACTGCGCCCCGATTTGGGCCGAAAGCGGAGAGTGAACCAAATGTCGAGCTTCTTTACCGACGACACCAGCGCCGACGCGGCTCCCGCGCTCGGCGGTGAGGGCGAATCGTTGGTCCCGGACACCGCCGCTTCGGCGGATGGGTTCCGGGGCTCGGCCGCCAATCCCACTGTCAACCTCGTGGTCATCGACCCCGATGATGTTGCCCGCAACCGAATCGTCGAGGCACTCGGCAACGACGTCAGCAGCTTCCCGCTGGTTGATGATCTGATCCCGTACCTCAACGGCGAAGCCATCGTGATGGTGCTCGGTCCGAGCTGTGCCGTGGACGGCACGCTGGCCTCGGTCGAGCGAGTCATTCAGGCCCATCGTGAGATCGGGGCGATCCTGGTCGCCGAAGAGCTCACGACCAATCTGCTGCAGCAGGCGCTGCGCTCGGGCGTCAAAGATGTCCTCGCGTCGCCCGCCGATGGACAGCAGCTCACCGAAGCGATCGGTCGTGTCACTTCCACTCTGGCGTCGTCGCCCTCGACGCCGGCTGGAGAGGCGGAGATCTTCGAGGACGATGGCGAGCTCGGCAAGGTCATCACGGTCTTCTCGACCAAGGGTGGTGCCGGCAAGTCCATGATCGCGACGAACCTCGGCGTCACACTCGCTCAGCGTTCCGACAAGCCCGTGTGCTTGGTCGACGCAGATCTTCAGTTCGGCGACATCGCCGTCATGCTGAAGCTCTCGCCGCAGCACACCATTGTCGATGCGGTGAGTTCGCTCGACCGTCTCGATGCGAGCCTTCTGCAGAACCTCCTGGCGACGCACGAGTCGTCCGGCCTGCTGATTCTTCCCGCCCCGCTCGAGCCGGCCTTCGCCGACCAGATCGGTGCGACCGAGATGATGCAGATCGTGGAAGTGCTTCGCCGCTTCTGCTCCTTCGTCGTCATCGACACACCGGCGTACTTCAACGACGTGGTGCTCGGCATGATCGAGATCAGCGATGAGGTTCTCCTCGTTGCCGGTATGGACATCCCGAACATCAAGAACGTGAAGATCGGTCTGCAGACGCTGCGGCTGCTCAACACGCCGATGGAGAAGCTCCATCTCGTGCTGAACCGAGCCAACTCGAAGGTGAAGCTCGATGTCACCGAGGTCGAACGGACGCTGCAGGTCAGCGCCGACATTCTGATTCCGAGCGACATCGTTGTCCCTCAATCGGTGAACAGAGGCGTCCCTGTCGTGCAGAGTTCGCCCCGCTCCGGTGTGGCGAAGTCACTCGAAGACCTCGCCAGCATGTTCACTCCCGCCCTGTCGAGCAAGGGTCGCAAGAAGTAGCTCAGACGAGCTCGTAGTACCTGGACCGGCCTGCTCAGCCGGCGCCACCTGAATAACCGCAACCCAATCACGTAGTCCGAAGACAAGGTCCGGGGCTGGCTCCGGGAGGAATGCAACCAACATGAGTCTCTACAAGCGTCTCCACGATGTTCAGCAGGGTGCAGAGGAAGACGGCGCCGCTGATGGCGCGCCGCCGGCCGCCGGCAGCCTCGCCGCTGCCACCGCTGCAGCCAAGGCGGCTCCAGCCCGCCGGGATCCTGTCCTCGACGAGTTGCGCCAGCGCATCCACCACAGCCTCATCGAGGAACTGGGACCCATCCTCTACGACAGTCGTCTGTCGGAAGAGGACCTTCGCAAGAAGGTGCACGAGCAGTTGCACCAGGCCCTTGCCCTCGAGCGGGCACCCCTGTCGGCGTCCGACAAGGCACAGCTGATCCAGGACGTCTCCGACGACATTCTCGGCTACGGCCCGATCGACCCGCTGCTGCGAGACGACGACGTGTCGGAAATCATGGTCAACGGACCTGACTCGGTCTACGTCGAACGCAACGGCAAGCTCACCAAGGACCCGGTGACCTTCGTCGACGAGGCGCACCTGCGTCGCATCATCGACAAGATCGTCGGCCAGGTCGGCCGCCGCATCGATGAGTCCACTCCCATGTGTGATGCCCGTCTCCCCGACGGCTCCCGTGTGAACGCCATCATCCATCCGCTGACCATCGGCGGACCGTTCCTCACCATTCGTAAGTTCAAGGCCGATCCGCTTCAGGTCGACGACCTGATCCGCTTCGGCACCATGGATGCCAACGCGGCCCGCTTCCTGCAGGCGTGCGTGGTCGGTCGCCTGAACATCATCGTCTCCGGCGGTACCGGTACTGGTAAGACGACCACGCTCAACGTGATGTCGTCGTTCATCCCCGAGACTGAGCGCATCGTCACGGTGGAAGATGCCAAGGAGCTCCAGCTCCATCAGGACCACGTTCTCTGTATGGAGACTCGTCCGCCGAACATCGAGGGTCGAGGCGCCGTCACGATTCGTGACCTCGTCAAGAACTCCCTTCGTATGCGCCCTGACCGCATCGTGGTCGGTGAGTGTCGTGCCGGTGAGGCCCTCGACATGCTCCAGGCCATGAACACGGGCCACGACGGCTCGCTCACCACGGTCCACGCCAACACACCGCGTGACACGCTCAGCCGTCTCGAGACGCTGACGCTCATGGCCGGCTTCGACCTTCCGGTTCGAGCCATCCGTGAGCAGATGGCATCCGCGATCGACGTGATCGTCCAGATCGCCCGTCTCCGTGATGGTTCTCGCCGGATCACTCACATCACCGAGGTCCAAGGCATGGAGGGTGATGTCATCACGCTCCAGGACGTGTTCCTCTTCGACTTCAGCGCCGGCGTCGACGACAACGGTCGCTACCGCGGCGTCCTGAAGCCCACCGGCATCCGACCCAAGTTCGCGGAGAAGCTCACCGCGGAAGGTATTCGCCTCGGCCCGGAGACCTTCCAGCCGAACGGCGGAGGCGCGGGGGCACAGTGAGCCTCCTCCACAACTCCCGATCGGGCCCCAAGCGGACCCGCGGCGTCGCCGCACTCCTCGCTGGAGTGCTGTTGATCGCGGGCGTGCTGCAGGTCTCCGTTGCTGCTGCCCAGGACGACACCGAGACGGCGCCCACGGCGCCGCCCGATCTCCTCCTGATCGACACCAGCGACGACGCGTTCGTCATCGTGCGCTCCGGCGCCGAACCGGTCGACATCGCCATCTTGGTTGGCGACAACGAAACCGAGACCTCCGCTCCGGTGGCAATCGCCGATAGCGGCCTGCCCATCCAGACCGCCATCGTCATCGACAACAGCGCGGCCAGCGAGCCACAGCTCGCGTCGTTTCTGAGCGCCGCCACCGCCTACATCCGTGGTGCCGGAGAGAACGAACAGATCGAGATCTGGACAACGGGCGGTGCGTCACGCCTCCGCGTCGGCCTCAACAACGAGCACGAGCGCACAGAAGACATCGTCGACAGCATCGTCACGGCAGCAGGCGCCAGCTTGCTCTATGACTCCATTCGCGGCGCGGCCCTCGAACTAGACGGAACCGGCCCGGGCACGACCAACGTGATCGTGTTCGCCGGCGCCATCGATGGTGGCTCGACCAGCTCTGCCGGCGAGGCCCGTGGTGCGGTGCAAGCGGCCGACGCCTCGGCCTTCGCCGTCGCAACGTCCGACTCGGTCGCCGCGTCGATGCAGACGCTCGTGACCTCGACGTTCGGTGGCGCATTTGCGAACACCGAAGTCGACGCCGAGATCGCCGGCTACGGCGATTCTGTTTCGCAGGTTGTGAACAACACCTGGATGATTCCGTTCGCCTCCGAGGAAATCGTCTCCAACAACCAGATCACGGTGACGATCGACGGCACGAGGATTCGTGCGACCTACACCGTGGGTTCGACTTCATCGGGTCGAGGGCTCACGCCTTTCACCGACCTCGGCGACAATGGCGTCCCCGGGTTCGGCTTCCTCGCCGGCGACTCGGGCCGTGTGATCGGTCTTGTGCTCGGTGCGATTGCGGCCGGCCTCGGGGCCTACGCCGTGGTGCTGTTGCTGCAGAAGGAAGAATCCGCGCTCACCAGCGTGCTCCAGGCCTACAACGATCCCCACGGCAACCTGTCGGGGGAAGACGACGACGAATCGGCGCTCTCGAAGAGTGCGCTTCTGAAGCGTGCGGTCCAGATCACCGAAGACATGGCCGATCGGCGGGGCTTTCTCACCCGTCTCGAAGGCACCCTCGAACGCGCCGACCTGCCCTTGCGCGGTGGTGAGGCCCTGACGGCGGCTGCCGGTATCACTGTGGCCTTCTCCGTGCTCGGTCTCCTGCTCACCGGCAGTCTGCCCGGCATGCTCGTCTTCGCCGTGATGGGCGGCCTCCTCCCCGGGTTCCTGATCCGGATGAAGGCCGCTCGTCGAAAGAAGGCCTTCCTGAGCCAGCTTCCCGACACGCTCAATCTGCTTTCGTCGACGCTCAAAGCCGGCTACTCCTTCATGCAGGGTGTGGAAGCGGTCTCACAGGAGATCGAGGACCCGATGGGCAGCGAGCTCCGTCGGATCGTGACCGAGGCACAGCTCGGCCGTCCCCTCGAGGAGGCTATGGATGCCTCAGCCGAGCGCATGGACTCACCCGACTTCGCCTGGGCCGTCATGGCCGTCAAGATCCAACGTGAGGTCGGCGGCAACTTGTCTGAGCTCCTCTTGACCGTCTCAGAGACGATGACCGAGCGCGAACGACTGCGTCGCGACATCGCCACGCTCACGGCTGAGGGAAAGATGAGCGCAATCGTGCTCGGCCTCCTCCCGATTCTCCTGGGTATGGCCATGTGGGCCATGAACCCGGAATACATCAACACACTCTTCACCGACGGCCTTGGCCAGGTTCTGTTGGGTGCTTCCATCTTCGCCGCTCTCGCGGGGTTTGCATGGATGAAGAAAATCATCAACATCGACATCTGAGGGCATCGTGTTCGATCTTTCTCCCCAAATCGCAGCCGCACTGTTCGGAGGCGGCATCGCTGTCGCTATCTGGGCGGTCCTGTCGCAATCCCACGAGAAGTCGATGGTGCGCGAGTCCCTGCGTGCGCTCGATGACTACGAGGTCGAGTCCGTCCGCGACCAGGAGCTGCTGAACCCGCTCACACAGCGAGCGTTGGCGCCGATCCTGGGTGCGCTGACCAACGTCGGTCGTCGCCTCACGCCTGTGGGGTACGTCGAAGGTGTCCGTCACAAGTACGTGGTGTCCGGGCGCCCCTCATCGACACAGATCGACCGCTTCTTGGCGATCCGCGTCGTCACGGTCTGTCTCGTTCCCGCCTCCTTCTGGTTCTGGTACATGTGGAACCCGCTGGGGCGCCAGGGCATGACCCAGATGGGCGCGAATGCACTGTTCGCCCTTGCGCTCCTGGTCGGACCCGACGCACGACTCAACCGAGCGGTGGAGGAGCGCCAGAAGGAAATCCTTCGTGGCTTGCCGGACATCATCGACCTCCTGGTGATCAGCGTGGAAGCGGGCCTCGGCTTCGAGCAGGCCCTGCAACGCACGGTCGTCTCGGTCCCGGGTGCGTTGAGCGACGAATTCTCCCGGATGCTCGGCGAGGTTCGCGCCGGTTCCACCCGCGCCGAATCGATGCGAGCCATGGATGCCCGCATCGAAGTGCCCGAGGTTCGCAGTTTCGTGCTGGCCATTCTCCAGGCCGACACCTTCGGTGTTTCGATCGGTCGAGTCCTGCGTGGCCAGGCCGAGGAAATGCGCATCAAGCGTCGTCAGATCGCTCAGGAGAAGGCCGGCAAGGCGCCCGTCAAGATGCTGATCCCGATGGTGTTCTGCATCTTCCCCGCACTGTTCACCGTGGTGCTCGGTCCGGCAATCATCCGGATCACGAACAACTTCTGATCGACGTCTGATCAGACGTCAGGGCGAACATGACCATCACCGAGTCGATCGACGCACCGCAGTCCGGTGCGGTCGAGGGCGACCGCACCGAACCTGAGGCCTCCGCGAGCCGGCTCAACCTCGGCGTGTTCGTCGGGATGTCCATGACGCTCGTGGGACTCGGATTCGGAGCGAGCCGAATTTCGGACAACAGCTTCCTGACCCATCTCGCGACGGGCCGGGAAATGCTCGACAACGGCGTGGTGCGAAACGACGTATTCACGTGGACGTCGAACGGCGACGGCGTCGTGGTGCAATCATGGCTGGCGTCGCTCATGTACGCGGTCGTCGACGACGTCGCCGGCTTTCATGGGCTTCGTCTGCTCACCGCGTTGCTCGGCGCTGTGCTCGCCGCGATGGCATGGCGCCTGACCCGTGGGTCCAGTGCGCTACTGACTCGCGTCGCGATCATGGTGCCGTTCCTCGCGGTGGGTCACGTGAACTGGACGGAACGTCCGCTCCTGATCGCTTTCGTTTTCTTCGCGGCCATGATGCTCGTGGCGGAAGGGGAGGGGCGACCGCGATGGTTGCTCCTGATCGGGGCGCTCTGGATCAACGTGCACGGCAGTTGGCCGTTGGCCCTGGTGTATCTCGCCGTCCGCTTCGTCGGTGGTGGGATCGATCGCGGCGATGTGCGGCGTGAGCTGCAGTCATTCGGCTACCTCGGAGCCGGCATGTTGGTCGGAGGAATCGTCAACCCGTACGGGCCGGCGATGCTGGTCTTCCCCCTCGACCTCCTCGGCCGACAGGAAACGCTGTCGAACATCGTCGAATGGCAATCGCCGTCGTTTGATTCACTCTGGACCCGCGCCTTCCTGATCATGGCGCTGGGCGCCATCGCGGCTCTGGTGCGCAGCGGGCGGTGGCGCGATGCGTTGCCAACGATGGTGTTCCTCGCCGCGGCACTTGTCGGCCGCCGCAATATCGCCCTCGCCAGTCTCGTGATGCTGCCGACGCTTGCCCGTGGACTCCCGGCGATCGGACGACTGACGGCCGCACGATCCAGCGACGCGGTCCGCTTGGGCTGCATCGCCGCCGGGGCCATGCTGTTGATCCTCCCCGGTCTTGCGATGACCGGCCCGCACGTTGATGTCGACCGGTACCCCGAAGATGCAATCACGGCGATGGAGAACGATCTCGGCCTGATTCCGGGCGAGACGCGAATCATCCACCAGGACTTTGTCGGGAACTATCTCGACATCCGCTACGGCAACGCCGGCGCGACGTGGATCGACGATCGCTTCGAACTCCACGACGCGTCGTTGGTCGACGACTACATCACGCTGCTCGACGGCGACCCGGGGTGGAGTGATGTCCTGGACCGGTATGACGCTGAGGCCATCGTGTGGCCGCGTGCCGGTGTGCTGGTCGAGCTCACGACAGAGATCGCTGGTTGGACTGAGGTCTGGGCCGACGAGGACTGGGTCGTGCTCTGCGCTCCAGCCCACCCGGCCTGCTCCTGAGGAGCGGGAATCGCAAGTCCTTGGCAATGTCCGCAAGCTGCCGATGGGACTAGGCGGCGACCGCATGGTCGTGGATCCTGGGGTGAGCAGTGGACATCATGAGTGACATACAGACGCCGAGCGAGGCGTCTTCGGAGGATGCAGAGCGTCTGCGTCAGCCGTCGAGTCACCGCGCCAACTCCTGGATGCGTCCGCTCGCCCGCATGGGCCGGTCGTCCGATGGCTACGACCCCGGCGGACCCGGACCGGAGATCGCCGATCGAGTCGACCGCGTCGCCGCGTTCGGCCCGGCGATCCTCGCGATCCGTTGGGGAATGACCGCGGTCTCGTTGGCTCTGTCCGCATCGGCGTTCGTGAACTCGGAATGGGAGGTCGTGCTGTGGTGCATCGGCCTCGTGAGCTACACGGTCATCCGCACGATCAGCCCGCTTCGCTACAACGGCGACGTTCGCTCGCTGGTCCAGGTCGTGCTCGAGATCGCCCTCCACGTGGGAGCGGTGGCCGCCACTGACTACTGGGACTCGCCCTTCGTCTTCTCGTTGATGACCGCCATCATCGTGGCCGGCTTCGCCCGAGGGTTCGGTTTCGGTCTGCGCATCGCGATCGGTGCGGCCCTTGCCATCAGCCTTGGCGACGCAGCCCGACCCGGGTACGAACTTCAGGACCTGCGGATCACGCTGCAGTGGTCCGCCGTCCTCCTGCTTGTCGGCGTCGTCGCCGGCTACGCCCGCCGCATCAGCGGTGAGGCCGACTTCCAACACTCGCTCGCGCTCGACCGGCTCGATCGCCTGTCCGATGCCAACGCGTTGCTCTTCTCTCTCCATCGAGTGGCTCAGACCCTGCCGGCCTCCCTCGATCTGGGCGATGTGCTCGATACGACTGTCGCCCGTCTTCGCGGCCTGGTCGACTTCGACGCCGTCGCGATCCTCGTCTTCGACGACACCGATGCCAGCTGGCAAGTGATTCGCCGCGAGGGCGCCGTGCTTCCGGCCCGCCTCGGCCCGACCGAACTCCCGCGTCCCTTGATGGACGCGATGTCGAGCAATCGCATGATCGAGGAACCGGACCTGTCGCAGCCGCGCGGCCCGGGCATCTCGCCCACGTCGTCCTCGGGCATCTACACCGTGCTTCCGGCCCGTGGCTCGATCATCGGCCTCCTGGCCGTCGAGTCACGTCAGCCCAATGCCTTCAGTCGACGTGACGTCGAGTTGCTCAACGGCTTCGTCGAGCCGGTCGCACTCGCCATCGACAACGCCCGCTGGTTCAGCCGCTTGCGCACCGTCGGTGCCGATGAGGAACGCACGAGGATCGCCCGCGACCTCCACGACAACATCGGCCAGTCGCTCGCCTATCTCGCCTTCGAACTGGACCGACTCGTCAAGAGGGAAGAGAACGGCGATGACCTCGGCGGAGCCCTCCAACAACTTCGCGGCGATTTGCGAGGCGTGATCGGTGAGGTTCGCGACACGCTCTACGACCTTCGCACCGACGTCTCCGATCAGCTCGAGATCGGCGAGGTTCTCGAACAGTTCAGCGCTCGCCTGATGGATCGAACCGACCTCGACATTCGGGTGTACGCCGATCGCAGTGGGAGCCGTCTTCCGCTTCTCCAGGAGCGCGAAATGTGGAGGATCGCCCAAGAGGCCCTCGTCAACGTCGAACGTCACTCCGAGGCCAGCGGCGTAGCCGTGCGCTGGAGGTGCGACGGTGATGCCGCGGCGCTCGAGATCGCGGACGACGGCAAGGGCTTCCCTGTGGGCAAGGCCGGCCGTCTCGACTCCTACGGAATCATGGGAATGCGAGAGCGCGCCTCGTCGATCGGCGCCACGCTCGAGCTGCACTCGGAAGAAGGCCGCGGCACCGTCGTGCGCTGCTTCCTTCCCTCTGATCGCAACGCAGGGCGGCGTCCGTGACCACAGAATCCCACCTTCGGTGCTCAGTTCGGGTCGCGATACCTAATGAACAGGGCCGTATGACCGATGGAAGTTCGGGCCGGGTAGGGCCCTTTGTCACCCGCCGACCACCCCGGTCGGCTGACTATCGAGGAAATCAGGCACGATGACCATTCGATTGATGCTCGCTGATGACCACCGGATGCTCCGCGAGGGACTCAGCCGCTCCATGTCGGAGCACGGCTTCGACGTTGTGGGCGAGGCCCGCGATGGCGTGGAAGCCGTGAACATGGCGTACGCCCTGACCCCGGATGTGGTGCTCATGGATGTCTCCATGCCGGAGATGGACGGAGTCGAAGCCTGCCGTCAGGTACGCGCTGCGGTTCCCGGCACCAAGGTCGTCATGCTGACGATGCACGCCGATCAGGATGTGTTGGCCAACGCGATTCGAGCCGGTGCCTGCGGCTACCTCGTGAAGGACTGCTCGACCGAAGAGATCTCCGATGCCGTGCGGATGGCCTACAACGGCGACACCGCACTGTCACCGCAGCTGGCCGCGTCGATGCTCGACGAGGTTCGCAAACTCGATATGGCGCCGGCCCGCGAAGACCGCATCGTGACCAAGCGTGAAGAAGAAGTACTCCAGCTCATCGCCGACGGCTGCTCGACCTCCGAGGTTGCCGAGCAGATGTACATCAGTCAGAAGACGGTGAAGAACCATCTGGCTTCGATCTACCAGAAGCTCGATGCTCGTGACCGCACCCAGGCCGTGCTCCAAGCCGTCCGGATGGGCATTGTCTCTCTCGAGTAGCGCGGCAGTTGCCCTCGAGCGTTGCCGCGCTCACCTCCCCAAGAACGTTTCGGATACCGCCCACGGGGCGGTATCCGCCGTTTTGGAGGCATTCGCCGGTCCCGCGACCAGGGCCGAAAGCCCTACAAGTTGGGTCGAACGGTCCATCTAGGTCGAACGCATCACTGACGAAATTCTGAGTACCACGCTCGTCGAAGCGAGCGTTTCACCGGGAGTCCACCCTATGAACCGTCATGAGCGGAGTGAAACACGAACACCTGCGGCCGAGCGGGGCGCAACCCTCGTCGAATACGTCTTGATGCTCTCACTGATCCTTCTCGTCGCCCTCGCCGGAGTCTCGGCCTTCGGCACGACCCTCGGCGACAGCGTCGACGACTCGGCCAGCCGCGTGGTGACTGCCGGCGGAGGGACGTTCGGCGGTTGAGACCGCCGATTCACGCTCACGAGGCGGGGTGCCCTGTGACGTGAAGAAAGCAGGATCGCTGACCGGCGGTCCTGCTTTCTCCGTTTTCGGGTTCTTGTCATCGGGAGCGCCGCGGTACCGTCGCCGCCGTGATCGAAATCGGACTGACAGGTGGCATCGGCAGCGGAAAGTCCACGGTGGCCGACGGCCTGGTCGAGCGCGGCGCGGTGTTGATCGACGCCGACCGGATCGTGCGTGAGCTGCAGGAGCCGGGAAAGCCGGTTTTCAAGGCGATGGTGAAGCGTTGGGGCAAGAAGATCGTGGCGAGGAACGGCACGCTCGACCGACCCGCCGTGGCGGCCATCGCGTTCAGCGACCCCGACGAGCTGGCAGCGCTCAACGACATCGTGCATCCGGCTGTCGGCAAGGAAATGGTGCGGCGTCGCAAGAAGGTGGAGGGCACGGATGCCATCGTGATTCTCGACATTCCGCTGCTCGTGCGAGCCGACGGCGAGTCGATCGCCGATCAGTACGCGAATCTGGGCGGGATCGTCGTGGTCGACGTCGATCCGAAGCTGGCCGAGAAACGCCTGGTCGAATTCCGGGGCTTCGATCGGAAGGACGCACGGGCCCGGATCAGGAACCAGGCGAGCCGCGAGGCCCGCCGAGCCGTCGCCGACCGGGTGATCGACAACTCGGGCACCCTCGAAGAACTCGAGCCTCAGATCGACTTCGTCTGGTCCTGGATCAAGACCCTGCCGCACCCCGCGTCGTCCTGACGGAGGGCACAGCTACTCGCAGATGTCGAGGGCGCGGAAGCCGACGTAGTCCATCGGGGCGTCGAGGTTGTCGGCGCCGGCGCGGTAGTCGCCCTCGCCTCCGTGATTCACGAATACGAGTGGGAACTCGGGCAAGATCTGGGTGGTCGCGCCGAGGGTGTCGGCGACCTCGCCGATCGTCTGGTTCCACGCCACGCCGTCGTCCATGACGATGTCGTCGGGAGTCGGCCCCTCCGGGTCGAAGAACCCGGCTGCTCCTCGTTGATAACGCCAGCCGGCCAGTTCTTCATCGGCGCCGTCGCGGAAGAAGCGGATCGCGAGGTTTCCCCACCAGATGCGGCGTTCGTCGTCGTCGGTGCCTCCGTCGAGCGGGCAGCCGGGGTTCCATCCGGTGTCGTTGTCGGGGGCACCGTAGATGGCCGTCATTGCGGACACGATGTCGTCGATCGGTGTCCCGATGGGCAGCCCCAGGATCTCGCCGTTGACTGCATTTGCGACCGGTGGAGGGGGAGGGGCCTCCGTGGTCGTGGTCGTCGTCGTGGTCGTCGTCGTTGTTGTTGTGGACGTCGTGGTCGTCGACTCGGTGGTTGTCGGCGCCGCCGAGGTCGTGGTCGCCGCCTCGACCGCAGTGGTGGTCGTGCCCGTCTCGCCGGCCTCGGTGTCGCCGTCGTCATCGTCACCCAGTAGCCACATCAGCCCGAGTCCGATGAGGATGCCCAGAAGCAGGATGACCAGCGCCGCCAGAATCTGTTCTCTCCGCGTCATTTGACCAGCCTGTCACACGGCCTCGGTAGGTTGGCGCCATGGCGCCAGTGACCGTTCCATCCGACCGCACGCCCCTGAAGGTCGTCTCGGACTTCGAACCCGCGGGCGATCAACCCGAGGCGATCAAGTTGCTCTCGGAGGGAATCACCCGGGGCGATCGCTTCCAGACACTGCTGGGCATCACGGGATCAGGCAAGAGCGCCACGATCGCGTGGACGATCGAGCAGGTGCAACGGCCCACCCTCGTGCTCGCCCCCAACAAGTCGTTGGCCGCGCAGCTCGCCAACGAACTGAAGGAGTTCTTCCCCAACAACCAGGTCGAGTACTTCGTGAGCTACTACGACTACTACCAGCCCGAGGCGTACATGGCCGCGAGCGACACCTACATCGAGAAGGACTCCTCGGTCAACGACGAGATCGATCGACTCCGGCATTCGGCCACGTCGTCGCTGCTCACTCGGAGAGACACGATCGTCGTGGCGTCGGTGTCGTGTATCTACGGCCTCGGTTCGCCCGAGGAATACGAGACACAGCTCCTCGTTCTGCGCACCGGCGAAGAACACGACCAGCGTTCCATCCTGAGTCGACTTGTCGACCTGCAGTACGAGCGCAACGACATGAACCTCGTGCGGGGCAAGTTCCGGGTGCGGGGCGACACCATCGAGGTGCACCCTGCCTACGACGAGACGGCAGTGCGTATCGAGCTCTTCGGCGACGAGATCGAGCAGATCACGGTGGTCGATCCGCTCACCGGCGAGCGGATCGAAACACTCGACGAGCTGGTGGTCTTCCCGGCAACGCACTACGCGACCAGCGAAGAGCGCATGAATGCCGCCGTGAGCCGTATCGAGGTCGAACTCGCCGACCAGCTCAAGCACTTCGAGTCCGAGGGCAAGCTGCTCGAAGCCCAGCGACTTCGTATGCGCACGGAGTACGACCTCGAGATGATGCAGGAAGTCGGGTACTGCAATGGCATCGAGAACTACTCCGGGCCCATCGATGGCCGCGGCCCCGGCGATCCGCCCTACACCCTGATCGACTACTTCCCCGACGACTTCTTGATGGTCATCGACGAGTCGCACGTCGCGGTGCCGCAGCTCCACGGCCAGTACGAGGGCGATCGCAGCCGAAAGCTCAACCTGATCGAGCACGGGTTCCGCCTGCCGTCCGCGGCCGACAACCGGCCGCTGCGCTTCGAAGAGGTGATGGACCGTCTCAACCAGGTCGTCTTTCTCTCGGCCACTCCCGGGGGCTACGAACTCGAGCGGTCGAGCCAGGTGGTCGAGCAGATCGTGCGCCCCACCGGCCTCATCGACCCGGAAGTCATCGTCAAGCCCACGAAGGGCCAGATCGACGACATCCAGGAACTCATCGCCGGCCGCGTCGGGCGTGGTGAGCGTGTCCTGATCACCACGCTCACCAAGAAGATGGCGGAGGACCTCACCGACTACCTGCTCGAACTCGGCGTGCGGGTGCGCTACCTCCACAGCGAGGTCGACACCATTCAACGCATTGAGATCCTGCGCGACCTTCGCCTCGGCGAGTTCGATGTGCTCGTCGGCATCAACCTTCTGCGAGAGGGTCTGGATCTTCCCGAGGTGTCACTGGTCGCCATTCTCGATGCCGACAAGGAGGGCTTTCTGCGCAGCCAGACCTCGTTGATCCAGATGATCGGGCGTGCCGCTCGAAACGTCGAGGGACAAGTGGTCATGTATGCCGACAAGATGACCGATTCGATGCAGCGGGCGATCTCGGAGACCATGCGGCGTCGTGGAGTGCAAGAGGCCTACAACGCCGAACACGGAATCGACCCGACATCCATCCGCAAGGAAATCACCGACATCTTGTCGATGATCCGACCCGCAGCCGATCGGGCGCCGGTTCCCGAGGCACTTTCCGAACTCGGAAAGAAGCGGCGGGCCACCGAGGATCTGAGCGATCTTCCCGAAGACGAGTTGGAGCGCCTGATCCGCACACTCGAAGGCGAGATGCACGATGCCGCCATCGACCTTCGATTCGAATACGCGGCGCGCCTTCGCGATGAGATCAAGGATCTCAAGCGGGAGCTGCGCGAGATGAGGTAGGCGCCTCCAGATCCCGGTGACAGTGCCGATGGGGGAGTGTGCTGATCGATTCGCGTCCCGCCGCGCCCGAAGAAGCTGCGACGACGCAGCGCTCACTCCTCATTCGTTGGTTCGAGCCGCTGGCGGTTCTCTTCTTCGTTGTCGCCATCGCTCTTCTCGGTGACCCGTCCGCCAACTCCGGGTCCGATGCCGGCGGGAAGACGGCGACCGTGGAGAACATCAGCGCCGAGGGTCTCGCGGGGACCAACCTCGGCTACTGGGCCTGGGAGGCCGACCGCTCGGGGCAATACCACCCCTTCTTCAACACGGAGCTCACCGACGAAGGTTGGATCCAGGCCACAAGCGCCGTCATGCCGACAGCCTCGTCGGTGGGAGAGCGCGCCGGCGGCCACCTGGGAGCGCTGTGGCTCTCTTTGCTCTCGGTGCCGATTGGTGCGCTCGCCGCGGCGGCACTGGCTCGCCAACTCGGCGCGCCCAGCGGACGTCTTGCGTTCTGGATCATCGGTGCAGCGTCGCCACTCACGTTCTACGGAACCGATCAGTGGGAGCACGCACCAGCACTGGCCGTGGCCCTGTGGACCATCGTTCTCATTCGCAACCACCCGACCGGCCGCAAAGCTCTCGCCACCGGTCTTCTCTTCGGCCTGGCCTTCGTGCTCCGTCGCGAGAGCGGCGCCCTTCTTGCCCTCGTATGGCTCAGTGAGTTGTTGCGACCGGCCCTTCGCCGAGACCGTGTGGAGCTTCTGCGCCATGCGGCCGCGGCGGCAATTGCGGCGATCGGTTGCCTCTCGATCACGTTCGTCACCTACCAATTCGACAAGCAGGTCCTCGGCCAGTCGCTCGGAGGCCGCACCCTCGGGCAGGCGAGTGGGGCCGGATCCGATCTCGGGCAACGCCTCCACGATGGCGTCCTGACCAGTATCAGCTTCTACACCGCGCTCGGCCCCGCGGAGATCATGATGAGCCTCGCCGTATTCGGCGGTCTGGCCCTTGCTGCCCTCGGGTGGCGTCGAGATGACGAATCGCTCACCCGAATCGGCATCGTCCTGGCCGCCGCGTGTGTGGCGATTCGCATCATGCTGGTGGGGACGGGCTTCGTTCCCGGCGCCTTCGCCGCCTTGCCGATTGCTGCGGCCGCACCGGTGCTCGCCGGACGCGACGGTCGCAGGCTGATCGTACTCGCCGGAATGGCGGTTGCGGCAGTGGTCGCGACGCAATGGGTCGGTTCGCTCGCCGCGCAGTGGGGCGGGCGCTACCTGCTGCTCCCGGCCGCCGTGGTCGCGATCGTCGCCTGCGCGGAGTTCGAGCGTCGGGACCTACGGAATCCGGCTGCCGTCGCGGCGATCGCCTGCACCGTGGCCATCGGTGTGCTGGGACTTGCGTGGCACATCGAACGGACCAACGGGATCGCGGACATCCGCGACGCCGTTGCCTCGATCGCCGACGACGAGGTCGTTGTCAGCGCTCACGCTCACTTCCCCCGAGAGATCGCTGCCGATCTGTTGGACGAACGGTGGCTGCGGGCGGACCGGGCCGAAGACGTCGTCGGCGCCCTCTCCGTCGCGAACCAATCTGCGCCCGGAGAACGAGTCTGGTTGCTCCATCGCGGCGGCTGCGAAGAGGCTGGGTGCGGCCGTCATTGGGACGAGGGAGTGGGCCACACATCCCTGTCCGAATGGCGTTCGGGAAGCGTGCGCGAGGTGCCGTGGTTGGGTGCGGGCACCTACGTCCTCGAGGAACTCATCCCGCGCTGACCTTCGATCGACAGAACGAACACGTGTTCGGGGGTGTGGTGCCGATAGAGTGCCGCCGTGGCCGATCGACTCATCATCCAGGGCGCACGGGAACACAACCTTCGTAACGTCGATCTCGAGCTCCCTCGCGACAAGCTCATTGTGTTCACCGGCCTGTCCGGTAGCGGTAAATCGTCGCTCGCGTTCGACACGATCTACGCGGAGGGCCAGCGGCGCTATGTCGAGTCGCTGAGCGCGTATGCCCGCCAGTTCCTGGGCCAGATGGACAAGCCCGATGTCGACTTCATCGAGGGGCTCTCGCCGGCGATCTCGATCGATCAGAAGAGCGCGTCCCGCAATCCGCGCTCCACTGTCGGCACCGTCACCGAGGTCTACGACTACCTTCGCCTGCTCTTTGCTCGCATCGGCGTCCCGCACGACCCGGAGACAGGGGAGGAGCTGGTGCGTCAGACTCCCCAGCAGATCGTCGACAAGATCCTCCAGATGGAAGAGGGCACCCGGTTTCAGGTGCTTGCCCCGGTGGTGCGGGGCCGCAAGGGAACCTACGACACGCTGTTGCAGGATCTCGCCACGCAGGGCTTCGCCCGTGCCGTCGTCGACGGCGAACAGGTCGAGTTGGCAGAGGAGATAGAGCTCGAGCTCGAGCGCTACGAGACTCACGACGTCTCGGTCGTCGTCGACCGCCTCGTCCTTCGCGAGGGCATCGAGCGGCGCCTCACCGACTCCATCGAGACGGCGCTCACCCTCACCGGCGGTCTCGCCGAGATGCAGATCGTCCGGAAGGAGGGTGCCGGCCCGGACGAGACCATCGTGTTCAGTCAGCACTTGTCGCGTCCGTCCGACGGCAAGTCCTTCGAGGAGCTCGCACCGAGAAACTTCTCCTTCAACTCTCCCTATGGCGCGTGTGGCCACTGCGACGGCCTCGGCACCGTCTTCGAGGTCGATGCCCGCCTCGTGGTCCCCGACCCCGACGCGACGATCGAGGGCGGCGCCATCAGCCCGTGGGCCGGTGGCCGCAGTCGATACTTCTCTCGGCTGGTCGAATCGATCTGCGAGGAGTACGACATCCCTGCCGACAAGGCATGGGACAAGCTGACCAAGAAGCAGAAAGACATCCTGCTCTACGGCAAGGGAGTGAAGGGTCGGATCCAGGTTCGCTACAAGAACCGCTACGGCCGGACCCGCACCTACCAAGCGAAGTACGAAGGGGTGTTGCCGTATCTGATGCGACGCCACGACGAAGCCGAGTCCGACGCCGCCCGCGACGCCATCGAGGGATACATGCGCCAGGTGCACTGCACCGAGTGCGGCGGCTCACGGCTCAACCCGCTCTCGCTCGCCGTGACCATCAGTGACCACACGATTCACGATCTCTGCTCGATGTCGATCGCCGATGCGGCGAAGACACTCGGAGAACTTGAGCTCAGCGATCGTGATCTGATCATCGCCGAGCAGGTACTCAAGGAGGTCAATGCTCGGCTTGGCTTCCTCCTCGACGTCGGCCTCGACTACCTGAGCATGTCTCGCGGCGCCGCCACCCTGGCCGGCGGCGAGGCGCAGCGCATCAGGCTCGCATCCCAGATCGGATCCGGACTCGTCGGCGTGCTCTACGTTCTCGATGAGCCGTCGATCGGCCTTCATCAGCGCGACAACCAGCGTCTCATCGAGACGCTGGTTCGAATGCGTGATCTCGGGAACACGGTGCTGGTCGTCGAACACGACGAGGACACGATGAAGGTCGCGGATCACGTCGTCGACATCGGCCCCGGTGCGGGCGAGCACGGTGGCGAGATCGTGCATTCCGGCACCTACAAGCAGCTGCTCAAGAATCCGAAGTCCATCACCGGTCAATACCTGTCGGGCAAGCGCAAGATCGAAGTGCCGGGGGTTCGCCGCCTGGGCAACGGCAACAAGGTCATCATCAAGGGCGCCCGGGAGAACAACCTCCAGAATGTCGACGTCGAACTTCCGCTCGGCAAACTGGTTTGTGTGAGCGGTGTCTCCGGGTCGGGCAAGTCCACGCTGGTCAACGACATCCTCCATCGCTCACTGATGCAGAGCATCTACACCTCGAAGGTGCCACCCGGACTCCACACGAGAGTTGAGGGGATCGAGCATCTCGACAAGGTCATCGCGATCGACCAGTCGCCGATTGGGCGCACGCCTCGATCGAACCCGGCCACCTACACGGGCGTGTTCGACCATGTCCGCAAGCTCTTCGCCCAGACCCAAGAGGCGAAGGTGCGCGGCTATCTCCCCGGTCGCTTCTCGTTCAACGTGAAGGGCGGGCGCTGCGAGGCTTGCCAGGGCGACGGCACGATCAAGATCGAGATGCACTTCCTCCCCGACGTCTACGTTCCCTGCGAGGTCTGTAAGGGCGAGCGCTACAACCGAGACACGCTCGAGATCGAGTTCAAGGGCAAGAACATCTCTGAGGTGCTCCAGCTTCCTTGCGAGCAAGCGCTCGAGTTCTTCGCCAATCAACCGGTGATCTCGCGCCACATGCAGACGCTCGTCGATGTCGGGTTGGGCTACGTGCGGCTCGGTCAGCCGGCGCCCACGCTGTCCGGCGGCGAGGCCCAGCGAGTGAAGCTGGCGAGTGAGCTCGCCAAACGATCGACTGGCCACACGATCTACATCCTCGACGAGCCGACCACGGGACTCCACTTCGAAGACATCCGGAAGCTCCTCGGGGTGCTGGGTCGTCTGGTCGATCAGGGCAATTCAGTACTGGTTATCGAACACAACCTCGACGTGATCAAGACCGCAGATTGGGTCGTCGACCTCGGCCCCGAAGGTGGTTCGGGCGGCGGGCAGGTGGTCGTCACCGGCACGCCGGAAGACGTCGCGGAAACGCCCGAGAGCTACACCGGCCAGTTCCTGGCTCCGCTGCTCGGCTGAGCGCGCCTCAGGTCCGATCGGCCTCGGCCGATGGAAAGAAATGAGCAGCGAACAGGTCCTGGAGCGGGTTGCCCGTGAGAAGGCCTTTCACGACGAGCGGTTCGCATCGAGCGACCCCGAGGAGCGCGACCGGTTCTACGCCTTTGTCGGCGGAGCGCGCGCCCGTCTCGCTTCGGCAACCGACCGGTTTGTTCCGGGTGATCGTGTGTTGGAGATCGGGGCCGGTGTCTCGTCCACGGGCTGGTCGCTGGCGCAACGCGGCGTCGAGGTTCTGGCAATCGACATTTCTCCGGTGGCTGTCGAGCGGGCTCGGGAAGCGGCCGCGGCGGAGGGTCTGAGCACCATCACGTTTGCCGTGATGAACGCCGAAGCGCTGGAGCTCGACGACGACTCGTTCGACGGCGTGGTCGGCTCCGGCATCCTCCACCATCTCGACATGAACGCTGCGTATTCCGAGGTCCGACGCGTCCTCCGATCGGGTGGGCATGCCGTGTTCTACGAGCCGCTCGGCCACAACCCGCTCATCAATCGCTACCGAGATCGGACGCCGGGTATGCGGACCGACGACGAGCATCCTCTCGTTCGCTCGGATCTCGCGCTCGCGGCGACGCACTTCGCCGGGGTCCACGCCACGATGCACCACTGCGCCGTCATCGGATGCGCCTTTCTCCCGGGATCGTTGCGGCGATTCGCCCGGCCGGTGCTCGACGCCGTCGACTGGGTGATCACCAAGGCCCCCGGGGCCCGCTGGTGGGCATGGATCACGGTCGTGGAACTCTCGGAGCCGCATCCTCAAGGATCGCCCCGGATTTGACGACAAAGGCCGTCTATAGGCCTTGAGAACCATTCTGGGGTGCCGATGGGACTGCATGGAACGGTTCCGAGCGGCCCCTGTGGGTCCACGGCAGTCTGGTGATCAACGGTGTTGATGCGCCGCCTCTCCTTCGGTCTTGCCTACGCCGGAATCGTCGCAGCCGTTCTTTTGCTGTCGAAGGCCCACGCGTCGGTCGTCGCGAGCCCCGCCTACGACTTCTCCCGGAGCTTCCGCCTGCCGTGGGCGATCGTCTTCTGTGGCTACATCGCCGCTGCTGCCTACGCCGTCGGCCTTCCCGACGTGCCGCGTCGGCCTCGTCAGATCGCCGCCGCGTCGGTCGCGGCCGTGACGTTTGCGGTCTGTGCCGTCTCTGCTTCCCAGCTCATCGTCGGCAGTGCGCTCATGCCCCGGTTCGTGATCGTGGGTTCTGCGCTCGTGCTGGTTCCGTGGTTCGCCGCTACGTCGTTGCTGGCGTCGCAGGGTCGACTGCGGTCTCGTCTTCAGGACCGCGCCCTCGTGATCGGCGCTCAGGAGGACAGCACCGCACTGATCCACGAGCTCCACGAAGGCTCGGAGCGCCCCGGCCGCGTTGTCGCCGTCATGCATCCAGACGAGGCAAAGCCCTCGGCTGAGAGCTGGACGCCGGTTCGGGAGGCCGTGGAGGCCCACGACGCAACGGTGGTCGTGCTCGACCGTGACGCCCAAAGCAGCCAGCCGATCGTCGACCAGGTCGCATTGCTCCACGAACAGGGAATCCGCGTCCGAACGCTGTCCCTCTTCTACGAAGAGTGGCTCGGCAAGCTTCCAATCGGTGAGCTCGAGCGTGTCTCGCTCATGTTCGACATCGGCGAGATCCATCGACTGCGCTACGGCCGCCTGAAGCGAATGCTCGACCTGGCAGCCGCTGCGGTGCTCCTTCCGATCCTGCTCGCCGTCATCCCGTTCGTGGCGATCGGAAACCTGGTCGCCAATCGCGGCCCGCTCTTCTACCACCAGGATCGTGTGGGCAAGGGCGGCACTGTCTTCCGGATCCACAAGTTCCGGACCATGCTCGCCGGCGCCGCCGACACGACACACGAGACACCGTGGACCGACACCGACGACGACCGGGTCACCCGCTTCGGCGCCATTCTCCGGGCCGCTCACGTCGACGAACTGCCGCAGGTGATCAACATCATCCGGGGCGACCTGTCGCTCGTCGGGCCTCGCCCAGAACAACCCTTCTACGTCGAACAGTTGGCCGCGAAGCTCCCGTACTACAACCTTCGCCATCTCGTGCAGCCAGGCCTGACGGGCTGGGCCCAGGTCAAGTTTCGCTACGCACGGTCCGAGGCCGACGCGCTCGAGAAGCTCCAGTTCGAGTTCTACTACCTGAGGCGGCAGGCGCTGGCCGTTGATCTCAGGATCATCGTTCGCACGTTGCGAACGATCGTCCCGATGGGAGATCCGCAATGGCAGTGAGCCAATTCGTCGCGTCGACGGCCGAGCATCCTCGGGCGTCACAGCCGATGGTGTCGGTCGCCGTGCCGATGCTGAACGAAGCGAAGTACATCGTCGCGTGCCTCGAGAGTTTCGCGGCCCAGGACTACCCGCTCGAACTGCTCGACGTGATGGTGATCGACGGTGGCTCAGACGACGGCTCCCGTCTCGTGGTCGAGGGCTACCGCGAGACCCATCCGTGGGTGCGCCTGGTCGACAATCCTGAAGGCACGGCGTCCGCCGCGTTCAACGTGGGGATGCACGACGCACACGGCGAGGTGGTGTGCCTCTTCTCCTCGCACGGTGTCGCCGACCACGACTATGTGTCCCGAAGCGTTGCGGCACTCCACGAGTCGGGGGCGGCCGGCGTCGGCGGCTCCTACCGCCACGAAGGCCTCGACGCGGTATCGAACGCGATCGGTGCGGCAATGATCTCCCGGGTCGGAATGGCGTCGCCCCACCGGTTCGCCGAGACCGCCAGGGACGTCGACACGATCTCGCATCCGGCCTACTGGCGCGAACCGATGCTCGAGGTCGGCGGGTTTGATCAATCCCTGATGCGCAACTCGGACTACGAGTTCAACTTTCGTATGCGCGAGGCCGGCCATCGTCTGTATCTCGACCCGGCCATCGGCTCGGTGTATCGCCCCCGCCCGAGCCTCAATGGCCTCTTCCGCCAGTTCTGGTACTACGGCAAGTGGAAGGCACGCGTGGCGGAGCAGCACCCGAGCTCGCTCCAGACTCGCCACCTCGTCGCCCCAGCGGCGGCCCTCGGCGCGGCCGTCACCCCAGTGCTCCTGCTCAGTCGCCGCGGCCGAGTGCTCGCGGCACTCGGTTGGGGGGCGTATTCCTCGGTCATTGCCTACGGAGTCGCGAGCGCCGACCGACAGGACCGAGACGTGTCGACGCCGACCCTCGCCGCCGCATTCCCCGTGATGCACCTGGCGTGGGGAGCCGGCTTCATCAAGACAGTCGTTGACCGCATCCTGGGAGGGAGCAAGAAATGAGCATTGGCGTTGTTGTCGTCGGCTACGGCTACTGGGGCGTGAATCTCGCCCGCAATGTGGCTGTTGCCCCCACGACCTCTCTCATCGGTGTCGTCGATCCCGGCAGTGACCGCTGCGACCTCGCGCGGTCCAACCACGCAGGTATCGATACCTGGGCATCCATCGATGAAGCGCTCGATGATGACCGGGTTCAGGCGGTCGTCCTGGCGACGCCCGCGAGCACGCATGTGGAGCTCGCCCTCGCAACCATGGAGCGGGGACGCGACATCCTGGTCGAGAAGCCTCTGGCCGAGACCAGCGCCGACGCGGCAAAGCTGTGTGAGGTTGCCGCCGACAACGGCCTGGTGCTCATGGTGGGGCATACCTTCCTCTACTCGCCGGCCGTTCTCCGCCTCAAGGCACTTGTCGATGCGGGCGACCTGGGCGCCGTGCAGTACCTCTACTCGCAGCGTCTGAGCCTCGGCCGGATCCGCCGCGACTGCAATGCGCTCTGGAACTTCGCGCCGCACGACGTGTCGATCATGCTGCACCTGCTCGAAGAACCCGTTGTGGAGGTGACCGCGAAGGGGTTTTCGTTCATCGAGAACGGGATCGACGACGTCTGTTTCGCGAGTCTCACATTCGAGAGCGGCATCGGCGCCAACCTCCACGTGAGCTGGATCGATCCCCGAAAGACTCGTCTGACCACCGTCGTGGGCGACGAGAAGATGGCGATCTACAACGATGTCTCGGTCGACCAGCCGCTGTGGCTCGTCGACTCCGGGGTGGCCAAGGACCGCGATCTCGGCGAATACGAGAGCATGAGCGACTTCCAATGGCGCACCCGGTCAGGCGACATCCTCATTCCCCGGATCGAGATGTCCGAACCGTTGAAGAACGAGATCACCGCATTCGGCGAGGCTTGCCAGACCCGACGCGCACCTCGAACTGACGGCGCCCACGGCCTCGAGGTTGTCCGCGTCCTCGAGGCGATCGACCGCTCGGCGCAAGCGAACGGCCGACCGATGGAGCTCTCGCAATGAGTACAAACCTGATCACCGACGCAGTCCCGTTCCAAGATCTCGGCCGGCTGCACGAATCGATCGCGGATGAACTCAACGAGGCCATCCAGCGCGTTCTCTCAACCTCGTCGTTTGTCGGCGCGGCATCAGCTCGGGCCTTCGAAGAAGCGTTCGCGGAGGCGCACGGCGTCGATCACGCGATTGGCGTCGGCTCCGGAACCGACGCGTTGGCGCTTGCCCTCCGTGGCCTGGGCATCGGCCCGGGCGACGAGGTCATCATTCCGTCAATGACCTTCGTGGCCAGCGCCGAAGCAGTCGTGCACGTAGGCGCGACTCCCGTGATCGTCGATGTCGACCCCGACACGTTGCTGTTGGACCCGATCTCTGTCGCCGCGGCGCGGACCGACCGCACCGTCGCCGTGATGCCCGTGCATCTCTACGGTCACGTGGTGCCCTTCGACCTCATTCGGGGCTGGCAGGCTCAGGGCCTCAAGGTGGTCGAAGACGCCGCGCAAGCGCATCTCGGCACGTGGAATCGACAAGGTGTCGGCACGGTCGGCGACGCTGCCTGCTTCAGCTTCTACCCCGGCAAGAACCTCGGCGCGATGGGTGACGGCGGCGCGGTCATCACCCAGGATGCCGACGTGGCATCCCGCGTGGCGAAGCTGCGCGACCACGGACGCGACTCCAAGTACCTCCATTCTGAGATCGGTTGGTGCTCTCGTCTCGATGGATTGCAGGCCGCGATTCTCGAAGTGAAGCTCCGCCATCTCCCCGACTGGACCGAGAACCGACGTGTACTCGCGGAGCGCTACCAGGAGCGCCTCGGGTCCCGCCTGGTGCCATGGGAAGACGGAGCGGTTCACCACCTTCTCGTGGCCCGGCACGATGCCGAGTCGCGAGACCGACTTCGCGATGCACTCGCCGCCCGCGGTGTTGGTGTCGGTGTTCACTACCCGGTCGCATTGAGCCAGCAGCCCTCAGTTGCCGAGTTCTGCCGACCGTCGCCCAACGCCGAGGCAGCCGCTGCCTCGATTCTCTCACTCCCAATGGATCCGCTTATGCGGCTCAGCGAAGTCGAGTTGGTCTGCGACGAGGTCGAAGCTCTGTGGTGAGCACCCTGGCGCTGCAGCGAGGTCTCTCGCCGGTGGCGGGAGACGAACGCGCCTTCGTGCACGAATCGTCGTATGTCGATGACGGTGCTCGGGTCGGCGATGGCACCCGCATCTGGCACTTCTCCCATGTGCTGCGTGATGCCCGCGTGGGCCAAGGCTGCAACATCGGCCAGAACGTGATGATCGGCGCCGAGGTGATCGTTGGGGATCGTTGCAAGATCCAGAACAACGTCAGCGTCTACGAGAACGTGACGCTCGAGGACGGCGTCTTCTGTGGCCCCAGCTGCGTCTTCACGAACGTGGTCAATCCGCGCGCGGAGATCGAGCGCAAGGATGAGCTGCTTCCCACCCGCGTGGGACGAGGAGCATCCATCGGCGCGAATGCCACGATTGTCTGCGGCAATGACATCGGCGACTTCTCCTTCATCGCCGCTGGTGCGGTGGTGACTGCGGACGTGCCGGCTCACGCGCTGATGGTCGGTGTCCCGGCTCGTCAGATCGGCTGGGTCAGCACCGCCGGCCATCGACTCGACGACAACCTCACCTGCCCCGAATCGGGGGAGCGGTTCGAGCGAACGCCGGCCGGGCTCGCTGCGACGTGATCATGGCTCGGTTCACAGACATCCTGGATCGGCTTCCGGGCGGCGCGCTCGTGAAACGCGCTGCCCTCCTGGGTTCTGGTGCTGCCGTGGGCCAGGCCGCCGTAATCGGTGCCACGCCCCTGTTGGCTCGCATCTACGGCCCCGCGGACTTCGGCGTGCTCGCCGTCTTTCTCGCCGTCAGCGGCGTCTCCGTCGTGGTCTCGGCCCTCCGGTACGAGCAGGCAATCCTCGTTGCGGAGAGCGACGAGGAGGCGTCAGCGGTCGTCAAGGCCTCCGCCTGGTGTGTGCTCCTCTCCGTCACGCTTGCATCAATCGCCGCGCTCGCGGGCGGCGATGCCCTCGCTCGCTTCACGTCAACGCCCGCGATCGCCGATCTGCTGTGGCTTCTTCCGGTCACCGTCGCGGCCGGCGGTATTCACCAGATCATGGTTGCCTGGGCAACGCGGGCGGGAAACTTCTCGGTCTTGTCTCGTAGCAAGGCCGTGCTCGGCATCAGCCTCGCTGCGAGCCAACTCTTCCTCGGTGTCATCGTCGACGGCGCCCACGGGTTGGTCGTCGGTGTCGCTGCTTCTTTGATCCTGACCATCATCGTCCTGATACCCGCGATGAAGGGCCTGAGCCTCGCCCGCGACCACGACGCCTGGCACGCCGCGGTGCGGTACCGGCAGTTCCCCCAGTTCGGCCTGTGGGCCTCGCTTCTCAACCGTGGCGCCCTGGAGATCCCCTCGGTCGCGCTGGCTGCGCTCTATGGCCCGGAAGTCGCCGGCGCCTTCCTCCTTGCCGTCCGCGTGGTCGCCACCCCGACCCGCCTGATCACCGAGAGCGCCTATCAGGTCTACGTGAACGAGGCTTCGCGTCTCCAGCGCGAAGAGCCGAGCGCGATGTACACCCTCTTCGTGCGCACGCTCGGGCGACTCGTTCGCTTGGCGGTGCCACTCGCAGTGCTCTTGGCCGTCGCTGGCCCGTGGGGATTCGGCATCGTGTTCGGTCCCGACTGGGCCGAGGCATCCGCCCAGGTGCGTCTCCTGGCGCCTCTGCTCGTCGCCATGCTGATCACGCAGCCGGTCGCCGGAACGCTCTGGATTACGGTGCGCCTCGACCTGCAACTGATGCGTGAAGTCGTTCGGGTCACACTCGTGATCGGGGCGTTCCTGCTCGCATGGCAGTTCGCGCTCGACTCACACGCCGCCGTCGGGGCGTACGTCCTCGCGATGGTGAGCGGCTACGGGCTGCTCCTGATCCTTTGTCGGAACGTGCTTCGGGACCCCAACCGGCTGGCCACGACTGCAGCGTTGGCTCCGGCATGAACGCGCCGTTCCCATTCATCGTCGGCTGTGGCCGAAGTGGCTCCACGCTGCTCAGGGTGATGCTCGATGCGCACCCCGAAATGGCTGTGCCGCCGGAGAGCTACTTCCTCGAGCAGTTGTTGCGCCGCAAGGACGGCTTCGTCCGGGGCGGATCGTTCCGAGCGGACGAGTTCCTGCAGGAGCTCGAGCGTGATCCCCGCTTCCAGGTCTGGACGGCTCATGGGCGAGAGATCGCGGCATCGCTCGCACAAGCGCCACCGACCGAGCTCGCCGGCGCGATCCGGCAGGTCTACGCGGTCGCGGCCTCACAGTCCGGCGCGAGTCGCTACGCAGACAAGACGCCGGGGTATGCGCTCTGCGTCGATGCGCTTGCGGCCACACTTCCCGAGGCTGTGTTCGTCCATCTGATCCGCGACCCGCGCGACGTTGCGGCTTCGTATCGCAACGCGAGCTGGGGCCCTCGGACGCTTGTGGCGGCCGGGAAGATGTGGGCCGATCGTGTGGGGGCAGCGCAGGCGGCCGGGCAGCGGCTCGGCCCCGAGCGGTATCTCGAGGTGCGATACGAAGACCTCGTTCGCGACCCATCCGGCAGCCTGGCGGCCGTGTGCAGCTTCATCGACCTGCCCTTCGACCCCGCGATGCTGTCGTACGAGGACAGCGCCGCGGCCCGGGAAACGTCGCAGCGCGACGGCGGAGCCCATGTCGGGCTCCTGCGCCGGCCGACTGTCGGCGTTCGCAACTGGCGCGACGAGATGAGCGCGGCCGACGCGGCCCGCGTCGGCGCAGTGACTGATCGCCTGGCCGTGAGCATGGGCTACGAGCGCTCGCCCAGGCTTGAGGGAGGCAACCGGCTCCACTACGGCGTCGAGCGCATCCTGAGTGTGCCGGACGACATCAGTCTCGGTTTCCGACGGACCCGATTCGCCAACCGTTTGCGGGCGCGGTGGCGGCGTCTCCGAGGCCGAGCGACCAGAGAGCAGATCGTCGCTTCGGGCGCGTAGTGAAGGGGAGCGGCGTGCCGGGCCTCTAGTCTCGACACGATGGTGCAGCGCCCGCCGGCCGGGTCGATTCCCGACACACCTGGCTCCTATCAATTCAAAGACGCCGAGGGTCGCGTGATCTACGTCGGCAAGGCGAAGAACCTCCGGTCGCGCCTGTCGAACTACTTCCAGAATCCACGGAATCTCCACAGTCGGACTCGACAGATGGTCGAGACGGCGGAGACCGTCGAGTGGATTCAGGTGGCCAACGAGGTCGAGGCGTTGATGCTCGAGTTCTCGTTGATCCAACGGCACAAGCCGCGTTTCAACGTCCGCTACACAGACGACAAGTCGTATCCGTTCCTGTGTCTCACCACGCTCGACGAGTGGCCTCGGGCGATGGTGATGAGGGGGAAGCGCAAGAAGGGGAACCGCTACTTCGGTCCGTACGGACAGGCCTACGCGATCCGCGACACGCTCGACCTCCTTCTGCGCACCTTCCCGATTCGGACCTGCACCGAGAACAAGTTCCGTCACCACGAGAAGCTCGGGAAGCCGTGCTTGCTCTTCCATATCGAGAAGTGTGCGGGGCCCTGCGTCGGCGAAATCGAGAAGGACGCCTACGACGGCCTCGTCGCAGACCTCGTCTCGTTCCTCGAGGGAGACACCGATGAGATCGTCGCGAAGCTCGAGGGTCAGATGCAGGCTGCATCGGCCGACCTCGAGTTCGAGCTGGCCGCGCACCTACGCGATCGACTCACTGCGGTGCGCAAGGCAGTCGAGAAGCAGCAGATGGTCTTCAACAGCAACGAAGACGTCGATGTGATCGGCTTCTTCGACGATGAGCTCGAGGCCGCGGTGCAGGTCTTCTACGTTCGCAAGGGTCGGGTGATGGGCCGTCGCGGGTTCGTCGTCGACAAGGCCGAGGACCTCGACCGTCCGGAGCTCGTGAGTCGAATACTGGAGCGCTTGTACTTCGAGGACAACCCCGTCGGCTCTCCGAAAGAAGTACTCGTTCCCGAACTGCCGAGTGATCCGGCGCTCTACGAGGAGTGGCTCACCGAGGCCCGCGAGTCGAGAGTGCAGATTCGAGTACCGCAGCGGGGCGACAAGCGGGCGCTGCAGGCCACGGTCACCCAGAACGCCCAGGAGTCGTTCAACCGCCATCGGCTCAAGCGATCGAGCGACCACAACAGTCGGGCGCGCGCCCTTCGCGAGCTCCAGGAGCACCTCGAACTGCCGATCGCGCCCCTCCGTATCGAGTGCTACGACATGAGCCACATTCAGGGCACCGACTACGTGGGCTCGATGGTGGTCGTCGAAGACGGATTGCCGAAGAAGTCGGAATACCGACGCTTCAAGATCCAAACCGTGCCGGGCAACGACGACTTCGCGGCAATGGAGGAAGTGCTCAGGCGACGGTTCACTGCGTATCTCAAGGAACGCGATGTGCCGGTTGACCAGCGCGAGGGCCGATTCTCATACCCGCCGCAGCTCCTCGTGGTCGACGGCGGCAAGGGGCAGTTGAGCTCCGCAACTCGAGTATTGGATGAGCTGGGGCTACGCGACGAGATCCCCGTGGTCTCGCTCGCGAAGCAGTTCGAGGAGGTGTTCGTGCCGGGCCGATCGGAGTCGATACGCCTGCCGCGACAGTCCGAGGCGCTGTATCTCCTGCAGAGAATTCGAGACGAAAGCCATCGGTTCGCGATCACGTTCCACCGTCAGTTGCGGGACAAACGCATGACGAAATCGGCGCTTGACGACATCGAAGGACTCGGTCCTGCCCGCAAGAAACGGCTGACCAAGGAGCTCGGGGGCGTCAACGCCGTGAAGCGGGCCGACCTCGAGGAACTCAAGAATCTGTCCTGGCTGCCCGACGAGGTAGCGGAGAACGTTTTTCGCAGCCTGCACCGCGTGGAGGCTCGAACTCGGCGTCCACCACCTGTGGGGGAGCCTGAGTAGTTTTGGTACACGCGGGTCGAGGAGCCTCCATGAACGACGAAGCGCACGGCGATCAGCCCGAGGGAGTTGGCGCTCAGAGCGTCCTCCGCCCGTTCGAGCCGCCGGAACAGCCGCCCCTCCCGCCGATCGAGCCTTCCAAGGTCGTACCCGAGCCGCCGGTGGTGGCCGAGGAAGTAGTCGAGGAGCCGCCGGTTCCGCCCCCGCCCCCGGTCGATGCCCTCGAAGATGATCCGTGGTCGCCGGAAGGCGAGTTCTCGGAATCCGATGTGGAAACCGAGTCCGTCGACGCGGACGAGGTCGCGGATTCCCATGAAGTCGCCGACGATGCCGACGCCGACTCCGACGACGGTGACGACGACGCCGGTGAGGACGAACCGGTCCCGGACGACGGCAGCGAAACCGCAGGCGCGCTGCCGGATGCGGCGCCGGTCGACCAGACGATCACGCTTCCCCGCAAGCCGTTCCTGGTCGGGCTCGGCGTGCTGTTGGGCGCCATCGCTCTGCTCGCCGTTCTTTGGCAGACCGGTGGCGACGACGACGCCCCCGATACCACCGTGGCCCAGGACCCGACACTGGTCGATGATCCGGTCGATAGTCCGCCGCCGACCCAGGGTGACGATGCTGCGGTCGACGTTTCCGCCGAACAGTTGGCAGAGGCGCAGGCGGAGATCGCCAGCCTCGAGTTCGAAGTCGACAGTCTTCAGGAACGGCCTCCGCCGGCCCTCGACGGATCCATGCTGCGTCGAATCGTGGTCGGGGCCGATGCCAAGTTCGTGAGTGCGTTGCCGGAGTCAGTGGCCGTCGTCGGCGCCTTCGGAGGCCTCTCGTTGATCGACCCGGAGACCAACCGAGTTGTCGCGAACGGCAACATCGCCGATGCCGCGACGCGAGTGATGCGGACGTCCAGCTCCGTTTGGCTCACCAACTACTCCGACAATCAGCTGCTGCGCGTCGATCCCGCCACAAACACCGTCGCGGCGACGTTCGCCTTCCCCGGTCCTGATGGCATCGAGAAGGATGGCGACACAATCGTGGTCGCCTCGTTCGATGGCGAGTTCGTCGCCCGGGTCGATCCGGGTAGCGGCGAGATTCTCCAACAGGTCGATGTGGGTGGCACGCCCACCGAAGTCATCTCCCACCCCGAGCACGGGCTCTGGGCTGCAGTTTTCGATACCGGTGAGATCGTCGAGATTGATCGGGACTCCTTCGAGATCCTCCGTCGCGTGACCGTCGGCCGCGGGCCGGTCGGGATCTACGCAGCGGCAACAACGTTGTGGGTTGCCAACCACGACGAGGGGACGATCGTCAGGGTCAACCCTGAGACCGGCGTGGTTGCGTTCACGGTCGAGGTCGGAGCCGGACCGACCGAGTTGGTCGTCAAGAGTGGCTCGGCGTGGGTGACGGTGACCGATGACGGCAGCTTGGTACAAGTCGATGCTCGCAACGGCGAGCTGATCTCTCGGACGCCGCTTGGCGGGGCCAGCGCGGGTGGCGGCCCCACGGGAATCTCGTTTGCCGACAACACATTGTGGATCGCCATGCAGGGCGAGCAATCGGTCGTCCGCGTCGATCTCGACTGACGTCGTCCGGACTACCGCTGAACCCGGCATCCTTGCGGGGTGACGGAACCGAAGTGGGATGAGCACGCCGACTGGTGGCAACGAGAGTTCACCGACGGCGTCGACCCGGAATACGTCGAGCAGATCATTCCGCTCGCCCGCGAGCATCTGTCGGGCTACCAGCGGGTGCTCGATGTGGGCACAGGAGAAGGCCAGATCGCGCGGGCGCTCGCTGTGGACGGCGCCGAGGTAGTCGGTCTCGACCCCACGCTGTCCCAGATCGAAGTCGCGATCGACAGGTCCGGCGGTCCCTCCTATTCGCTCGCAGGAGCCGACGGTCTACCGATTCGCTCGGCGAGCGTGGACGCCGTGGTCGTCTGCCTGGTTTTCGAACATGTGGACGCTCTAGACGACGCGCTGGCCGAGGTCGCTCGCGTCTTGCGTCCGGGTGGGCGCTTCGTTCTTTTCCTGAATCACCCGCTCCTCCAGACGCCCGACAGCGGGATGATCATCGATCACATGATCGAGCCGCCCGAGACCTACTGGCGCATCGGGCCCTACCTGCGAGAGGCGGTGACGGTCGAAGAGGTGCAGAAGGGTGTCTTCGTGCGGTTCGTCCATCGCCCGCTGAGCCGCTACGTCAACGGCATGATTCGGGCCGGTATCGACCTCGCCGAGATGATCGAACCAGCGCCGCCGCCGGGCTTCCTGGCGAAGGCACCGGAATACGAAGAGGATGTCGTGGTCACCACGCCGCGCCTACTCGGTCTCGTGGGGGACCGTCGCCACTCAGACCGCTGAGCGGTCGGCCGATGGGTTGAACGGGTGCACGCGCGCGGCACCGCTACGATCGGAATCTCGTGAGTGAACTGGTGGTGATTGCAGGCATGTCGGGGGCCGGTCGCACGGTCGCGGCCGACAATCTCGAGGATCTCGGCTGGTTCGTCATGGACAACCTGCCTCCTGCACTCATCCCGAAGGTCGCGGAGCTCGCCGACGGCTCATCGAGCGCGGGTGATCGGCTGGCGCTCGTCGTCGGGTCGGGGCGCTATCACGAGGAGATGGCGCCGCTCGTCTCCGTGCTGCGATCGAAGTTCAGTCGAGTGCAACTGGTCTTCCTCGACGCATCCACGGAGGTGCTCGTACGCCGCTACGAGACGAGTCGGCGCGTCCACCCGTTCGGGTCGGAAGGATCGGGCACGCTCGGAGAAGTGATCGAAGCCGAGCGGATCGGGCTCGAACCGCTCCGGGCCGAGGCCGACCTTGTCATCGACACCAGCGATCTCAACGTGCACCAACTCCGTGACCGCATGGTCGATGCCTTCAGCGTTGGCGGGCTCAGCCACACCATGCAGACGACCGTGACCTCGTTTGGCTACAAACACGGTCTACCGCTCGACGTCGACATGGTCATCGACTGCCGCTTCCTGCCGAATCCGCACTGGGTCGAGGAGCTGCGACCGCAGACCGGGCTCGATGAACCGGTCGCGGCGTACGTGCTCGAACAACCAGTGACCGGCGCGTTCCTGGCCCGCCTCGAGCGCCTCCTGGCGCTGATCCTGCCGTTCTACGTGCAGGAGGGGAAGTCGTACTTCACGATTGCCTTCGGATGCACTGGGGGGCGCCACCGCTCCGTGGCGATCGCCGAGCGCATGGCGAAGGTCTTGGAGCAGCTCGGCCATGCGCCGGCAGTGGTTCACCGGGACGTGACCAAGTGAGCGCCCCTCGAATCGTTGCCCTGGGCGGCGGACATGGTCTGGCGATGACGCTCGACGCGATGCGCGATCTCGCCGGCCAACTCACCGCGGTCGTCTCCGTGGCCGACGACGGTGGCTCAAGCGGCCGTCTTCGTCGAGAGCTCGGCATCATGGCGCCCGGCGACATGCGGCGTTGCCTCGCCGCGCTCACGCCGCCCGGCCTGATTCGCGATGCGCTCGATCACCGCTTCGAGGAGGGCACGCTCACCGGCCATCCGGCCGGCAACCTCCTGCTCGCAGCATTGTTGGAGAACGCCGACGACCCGGTGGTGGCCATGGACACCGCCGTCGACATGGTCGGCGCTCGAGGAAGAATTCTCCCGGCCTGCCGGTCGAGGGTCGACCTGCTGGCCGAAACCGGCCGTGGCGTGGTGCGTGGCCAAGTCGCAGTCTCGCGCTCTGGCGGCATTCGACGGCTCTACACATCTCCGGCGGATCCAGCCGTGCCGCTCGAAGTCGAAGCCGCGATCGGTTCGGCCGACGTGGTGTTGGTCGGGCCGGGCTCGCTCTACACCTCGGTGCTGGCCGCGGCGGTGCCGGGAATTCAGCGAGCGATCACCGCGTCCGACGCCCTGGTCATCTACGTCGCCAACCTCGGCCCGGAGCCGGGCGAGACCGACGGCTACTCATTGGCTGACCACGTCGATGCCGTTCGCGCCCACGGCGTGGCGCCCGACATCGTGCTCGCCGACCGCTCACTCGAGGTCGACGAGAGCCTTCGCGACATCGTGGTGCAACGTTCGCTGTGCGTTGGGGCCGGCCCGACCCACGCTCCAGAGCTTCTCGCGGCGGCGGTCTCCGAGTTGGTAACGGGCGTTCGCGCCTGATCCTCTGGGGGAGTCGAGAACGACGCCGCGGTATTTGCCGCGGCAAAGCATCGCATTGTGGCCCCAACTGTGGTTCCATCGGGCCTGGCCGAAAGGCCGAGAACTCAACTAGGGGAGACCCCATATGACCGTACGTGTCGGCATCAACGGCTTTGGCCGGATCGGCCGCAACTTTTTCCGGGCCGCAAAGGCGTCCGGGGCCGACATCGACTTCGTCGCTGTCAACGACCTGGGCTCCCGCGAGACGATGGCCCACCTGTTGGCCAACGACTCGGTTCACGGCAAGTTCGGCGGCAAGATCAAGGCCACCCGCGACGGCATCAACGTCGATGGCGACATTCTGAAGGTCCTGTCGGAGCGCAACCCCGAGGACCTCCCGTGGGGCGACCTCGGCGTCGACGTCGTCATCGAATCCACCGGCTTCTTCACCAAGAAGGAAGCCGCTGCGGGTCACCGCAAGGCCGGCGCTCCGAAGGTGATCATCTCCGCCCCGTCGGGTGACTGTGACGCCACCTTCGTGGTGGGTGTCAACGAAGACACCTACAACCCCGCTCGCCATCACGTCATCTCGAACGCGTCCTGCACCACCAACTGCTTCGTGCCGATGATCAAGGTGCTCGACGATGCATTCGGCGTGAAGCAGGGTCTGATGACCACGATCCATGCGTACACCGGCGACCAGGCCCTCGTCGACGGCCCCCATAGCGACCTTCGTCGTGCTCGCGCCGCCGCGGTCAACATCATTCCCACCGGCACCGGTGCCGCACGCGCTACCGGTCTGGTGATGAAGAAGATGCAGGGCAGGCTCGACGGCACCTCGCTGCGAGTTCCGATCCCTGATGGATCGATCACCGACTTCACCGGCATCCTCAAGAAGGACGTCACGGTCGAGCAGATCAATGCGGCGTTCAAGAAGGCTGCCTCGTCCGGCCCGTTGCGGAATGTGCTCGTGTACTCCGAGGACCCGCTGGTGTCGGCCGACATCGTCGGCTCGCCCGCGAGCTGCACCTTCGACGCCGGCCTCACCATGGCACAGGGTTCCCTCGTCAAGATCTTCGGTTGGTACGACAACGAGATGGGCTACTCGAACCGCCTCGTTGACCTCGCCGTGCTCGTGGGCAAGAAGAAGGCGCCCGCCGCCAAGCGCAAGCCGGCTGCGAAGAAGCCCGCCCCGAAGAAGGCCGTGGCCAAGAAGGCGGCGAAGAAGCCCGCCAAGAAGGCAGCCAAGAAGCGGTGAGCTCCGTCCCCCGGCTCGAAGACCTGGGCGATCTCAACGGAAAGTCGGTCCTCCTGAGGGCCGACTTCAACGTGCCGATCGTCGACGGTGAGATCACTGATGACCTGCGCATCCGCGCCGCGCTGCCCACGATCAAGTGGTTGCTCGGCCAGGGTGCGTCGGTCACCGCGTGCACGCACCTCGGGCGACCGAAAGGAACGCCGGATCCGGCGTTCTCGGTCGAACCGGTGCGAGCCCGTCTCGCGGAGTTCGTGCCGGGGGTCGAGTTGCTCGACAACCTGCGTTTCGATCCGGGCGAGACGGCCAACGACGCCGCGTTCGTCGCCAAACTGATCGAAGGCCACGACGCCTACGTGAACGACGCGTTCGGGGCGTCGCACCGCGAGCACGCCTCGATCGTCGGTCCGCCGCAGCACCTCCCGTCGGCCGCCGGTCGGCTGCTCCATAAGGAGGTCGAGGTGCTCAGTGGACTTCGTGACCGGCCCCGCAAGCCGTTCGTGGCCATCATGGGTGGCTCCAAGGTGAGCGACAAGCTTGCCGTCATCGAGGCACTGCTCGACTCGGTTGATTCCTTGATCATCGGTGGCGGCATGTGCTTCACCTTCCTGAAGGCGAAGGGGAACTCGATCGGGTCGTCGCTTTGCGAGGACGACATGGTGGAGACCTGCGCCCGACTGCTCGATCAGCCGAAGCCGATCCACCTGCCGTACGACATCACCGCAATGGGGCCTGGCGGCAAGCTCTTCGATCCGGAGGCCGGGGGAGAGGTTCGTCAGATGGGCGCCAACCTGCCCGACGGCTGGATGGGCGTCGACATCGGGCCAGGCTCTGCGGCTCAGTTCGGCGACGTGATTCACGAAGCCGGCACGGTCCTGTGGAACGGCCCCATGGGCGTGTTCGAGGACCCTCGTTTCGGCGGAGGTACCGGCGCCGTTGCCCAGGCGATGGCCGACACGAAGGCGTTCACGGTCGTTGGTGGCGGCGACAGCGCTGCGGCAGCCAAGCAATTCGGGGTAGAGAAGGACATGGATCACGTCTCCACCGGTGGTGGTGCCTCGCTCGAGTTGATCGAGAAGGGCGACCTGCCGGGCCTGGAGGCACTACGAGGAGCTCCCAATGGCCAGTAAGCGCACACCACTCATCTCCGGCAACTGGAAGATGCACAACAACCACTTCGAGGCGATCCAGACGATCCAGAAGCTGGCCTATGCATTGACCTCGGAGGACTACGAAGAGGTTGATGTCTCCGTGCATCCGCCGTTCACCGACATTCGCTCGATCCAGACGGTGCTCCAGGCCGACGACGTCCCGATCGCACTGGGCGCGCAGAATGTGCACCAGGAGGAGAAGGGCGCGTTCACCGGCGAGGTCGCCGCGGGCATGCTTGCGAAGCTCGATGTCACCTACGTCATCGTCGGTCACTCCGAGCGTCGTGAGCTCTTCGGCGAGACCGACGAGATCGTCAACGCGAAGGCGATTGCTGTCCTCAAGGAGAACATGACACCGATCGTCTGCTGCGGCGAGACGCTCGAGGAGCGCCAGGCTGGTCAGGCCGAATCGAAGGTGGCCTCCCAGATCGCCGGGTCACTCGCCAGGCTGACGGCAGAGGTCGTCGGAGAACTGGTCATCGCCTACGAACCGATCTGGGCGATCGGTACCGGCGAGACGGCATCGTCGGATGATGCACAGCAGATGTGTGCGTACATTCGCTCTCTCGTGAAGGACCAGTGGGGCGCCGACGCTGCCGCTACGGTTCGTATCCAGTACGGCGGATCCGTGAAGCCCGGGAATGCGCCCGAACTCATGGCGCAGCCCGACATCGACGGTGCACTCGTGGGTGGCGCTTCGCTCGACGCCGACGACTTCGCCCGCATCGTCAACTACCGCCTCTACCAGGCCTGATTCGCTGGTATCGTTGTCACCGTGATTTGGATCGTTGCACCCCTGTGGCTCGTCTCGGCGTTTGCCCTGATCTTCCTCGTCCTGCTGCACAGCGGTAAGGGCGGCGGCCTGTCCGACATGTTCGGCGGTGGCGCCGGCGCGGCTGCAGCCGGTTCGACGGTGGTCGAGAAGAATCTCGACCGCATCACGGTGGTGGCCGCGGTGGTCTTCGGCTTCAGCTCCGTCGCCTACGCCCTGATCTTCTAGCGCAGCCTCGCACTTCGGCCTCTCGAAGGCTGAAACGGCCACCGGAATGGCCGATGGGGGGAGATGCGTCGTGCCTGCTTTGCGTTTCTCGCGTTTCTGCTGCTGACGACCGCTTGCGCAGCCGAACGGCCCACGCTCGCCGACGGGGCTGCACGCGAGGTGGAACCCGTCGAGTCCGACGTCGCGAACGAAACAGGGGAGATTGCCGACGACCGGCCGGTACTGCAACTCGCCGTGACCGACGGGTGGTCGCTGGACCCGGCCGACGCCGGGCCCGCCTCGCTCACGAACCGCGTCATCGCCGACCTGCTCTACGAAGGCCTGACGACCGTTGATGCGAGCGGCGAACCGCTTCCCGCCCTCGCCGAGCGATGGTTCGTTTCCGACGATCGGCTCACGTGGACCTTCGTACTTCCCGAGACGCTGACCGACGGTCAGGGCGAAGCGATCACGGCCCGAGACGTGAAGATGTCGCTCGAACGCATCGCTGCCCGAGGGAGTGCGGACCAGGCCGCCACCGCACTGTTGGCAGTCGCGGGCTGGCGCGATCGCATGGACGGCATTGCCGGGGGAGTGGCGGGGATCTCCGCCCCCGACCCGACCACCCTCGTGGTGCGACTGACTTCTCCGTTCGAATTGCTTCTCGAGGTCCTCGCCTCACCCGCCTTCGGCGTCACGGGCGAATCGGATAGAGGCTTGAGGACCACTGGGGCGTTTGCGCGCACCGACATTCCGTTCCGTTTCGATGCCCGCAGCGAAAGCGCGACGGTCTCGGCTCTGCAGTTGGTCACCAACCCGGCGGGACCCGCCGCCGCACTCGCCGCCGGTGACGCGGACTGGGCTGTTCTCGCGACCGGCGATGCCAGTTCAGACCTGAACGCCGACATCATCCGCCAGCCGCTCGACCTCGAGGTCGCGATCGTCGCACGGAGTCCGCAGAAGGACGTTCGGCTCGGTCTCCTCGATTCGCTGGAGCCTCTCCTGCTGGCGACGACGGTCGACGGTCTCAGCGCCCGGACCTCGCCCGGACCATCGACTGCCGGCGTGTTGCCAGATGCCGTGATCATCGATCTGCCCGACGGACACCTCGCCGAGATGGGGGATGCGATTGTCAGCCAGCTCGAAGCCGCTGGCGTCCGGGTTCTCGTGGCCTCGTCCGAACCCACAGGCTTCGCAGCCCGGGTGGCCGCGGGAGAGGCGCTCCTGTTCCCGATCGTCATCGCCGGGGGCACCGGCCCAGCCGGCGCGGCGCTGCGACTCAGTGTCCCGGGCGCGAGCGACGACGTGTTCGGACCCGAGAGCGACGCCCGCGTCGAACTCGCTCAGGCGGTCGTGACCGAGCTCGATCGCGAACAGCGGGCGTTGTTCGTCAACGCCCTGGAGCGCGCCTTGCTCGAAGACGGACTTCTTCTCCCCATAGGCCAGTTCGAGGTCAGGGTGGCCATCGGCCGACGGCTCAATGGCTTGCGGCACCGGGCTGACGGCACACTCGATCTTTCAGGGGTAGAATTCGCCGAACCGTAGTGCCAGAACGTGGTGTGGGTCCCGGCCCCGCACGCTACGATTGCGCTCTCATTCGGCTCGTCCGGGTGGCCACGTCGGAGTGGCGGAATTGGCAGACGCGCCAGCTTGAGGGGCTGGTGCCCTTAGGGGCGTGGGGGTTCAAGTCCCCCCTCCGACACCGAACAACTGTTCGATTTCGTGAAGCCCTGTGGCGGTGGCCGAGACGAATCGTCGCTCACTGCGGAAGCCGGACGGCGACCGGCTGATCTTACGTTGGCTGAATCTTCGCCCTGCGATACTTGTGCGGTGCGCGTCTTGCTCGTCGAGGACGATCTTCTAGGGGAGGGGAGTTCAAGTCCCCCTCCGACGCAAGCGTTAGTACACCGCTACGTCGCGGCTATGTGAGTCCGAGAACCGTGAGGAGAGCGTCATCGATTGACCACAGCTCATCGGCCGAGAGATATCCCACTCGATCGCCAAGTCGTTGAGCGTCGACCGCTCCGAGCTGTTCGACGAGAACAAGAGTCGTATCGCCGGCGACGTCTACCTCGGGTCGAAATGAAGCAGGTCGGGCGCTCCGTGATGTTGGGGCGACGATGACTACGGAGCGGGGGAGCAGCTCATCGGCCTGCACCACGACGCCGTATCGCACGCCTTGTTGTTCGTGACCCACCCCTTTGGGGGTTCGGAACCGGTAGACCTCACCCCGGCGCACGCAGTGACTCCATCAGTGCGGCGACGGTGAGCATCTCTTCGCGGTCGGCTTCGTCGGCCTCTAGCGCGGCTACTTCGGCAGCAAGTTCGCGACCCCGCCGAAGCCGGGCTGCAGAGGACAGCAGTGACGATCGGATTGCTTCGGATCGGCTGAGCCCTGTGGACTCGAGCGTCTGTAGAGCGCGTTCGGTCTCTTCGTCGAGTCGGACAGAGATTGCTTTCGCCATACCCTGCAGTATGACAAACTGTGATACAAAGCGCAACGTTGTGAAGGGCGACTTAGGTGTCACACCTGGTCAGGCCACTCACTTCATCGCAGGCAGGAGCGGCCATGCTTGCATGAGGTTTGCATCTGTGCAATTGTTTGAACGTGTTTAATCAGGATCGTCCGACAATCCGGGAGCGGGGCATGGCCGAGCGTCGCATGCGCATCCTCGACGCGGCGACGGATCTCCTCGGGGCCGGCGCGGTCGAGTCGCTCACGATGCGGGCACTCTCCGAGTCGGCCGGTGTGAGCGTGCCCACGATCTACAATCTGGTGGGCGGTCGCGACGACGTGCTCGTCGCCGTCCTCGAGCAGTTGGGCACGGTCTTCGACGCCGAGATCGCGACGTTGACCGTTGACCCGGTCGACCGCTGCTTCGACATCGCGGCGCACTTTGTCACCGCAATAACTGGGCGCATGGGACTAGCCCGGTCGATCCTCGCCGAGGGACTGGGACCGGTGTTCGCGCAGGCCAACGCCTCCCCGCTCCACCGCTATCGGGTGGCGCTCGGTCCGGCTGTTCTGGACGCCGCCGACCAGCGCGAGATCGAGCTCGTGACCAGCCCGGATCTGCTCGTCGATCAACTCGTCGCCCTGACAACCATTCGCTTCTTCCAATGGGCGAGAGTCGATTCCCCTGGCGATGACGACGACGCCATCTTTCGCGCCCAGGTTGCTCACGGGGTCGGCCTCACACTGGCGGCCGTTGCCACCGATCGTGTGCGACCCGGTGTGCTGCAGCGGATCACCGAATCCGAGCGCACCCTCACGAACCAGAGAGAAGGAACACTTCGATGAGTACGTTGACTGTCAGGAAGGCAGGCCCCAAGCTCGGCGCTCGCGTCGAGGGGCTCGACCTGCGCTCGATGCAGCCCGACGAGGTTCGCGAGCAGCTCGTGCCGCTCCTGGCTGAGTACCACGTGCTCGTCCTCCCGGGCGAGATTCTCGAGGCCCAAGAACTCGAGCGGTTCGCCCGTTCGTGGGGTGAGCTGCTGGAGCACCCGGCCTCCCGAGTCGAGGAGACGCCGTTCGTGCAGTTGATCTTCTCGGAGGGTGACGACGAGAGCCGGCTCGGTCATTGGCACTCCGACATGACCTGGCACGAGACGCCGCCGATCATCACGATGCTCCAGGCCCACGTCTTGCCGTCCGAGGGCGGCGGAACGGGTTTCGCCAACCAGCACGTGGCCTACGAGACGCTCCCCGAGGACCTGCGCTCGCAGCTCGACGGGGCGAAGGCGTGGAACTCGGGCAAGAACTTCGGGCCGGACATGCCGGTCACGTTGCAGCCCGCGGTGCGGACCCACGATGAGACGGGGCGAAAGGCGCTGTACGTGAACCCGGCCTTTACCACCGAGATCGAAGGGCTCGACGAAGCCGCCAGCCGCGATGTCATCCTGCGCGCCGTGCAACACGGCACGCGTCCAGAATTCACCTACCGGCACCAGTGGGAAGTCGGTGACCTCGTCCTCTGGGACAACCGCTCCGTCATGCACTATCCGATCCGTGACTACTCGGAGCAGCGGGCCCTGCTGCGCGCCGTCGTCACCGGCGGCGTCCCGGTCTGACGTCGCGCCCGCTCGGGCGACGACTACTGGCACCACTGTGCCGGAAGAGGAGATGTGGAAGTGGAGTTTCGAGATCGCGACCTACCGAGGCTTCGATGACTGACACGCTCGTCCTCTGCGGGACCCACAGCTCGCCGTACAGCCGCAAGATGCGCGCGGTGCTGCGTTACCGCCGGATCCCACACGATTGGGTCATCCGTGGGTCTCGGTGGGACGACCTTCCCGATCCGCCGGTACGGCTCGTCCCGATCCTGGCGTGGCGCGACGACAACGGCGCGTACCGCGACGTGATGGTCGACTCGTCGCCGCAGATCTCGGTGCTCGAGGAGACGTACACCGGTCGCAGCGTGGTCCCGGTCGACCCGGCGACGGCGTTTCTGGACTTCCTGCTGGAGGACTTCGGCGACGAGTGGGTGTCGAAGATGATGTACCACTATCGGTGGGCCAACGACGTCGACGCGCAGAAGTCGGGTCGCATCCTGTCGCTCGACTGGGACCTTCAGCTCCCCGACGAGCTCGCCGCGAAGGCGCACGAGATGTTCGTCGGCCGGCAGGTCTCGCGCCGCGAGATGATCGGCTCGTCCGACAACAACGCCCCGGTGATCGAAGCGTCGTACGAGCGAATGCTCGACCTGCTCCAAGACCACCTCGCCCAACGGACCTTCTTCTTCGGCGACCGCCCGGGGCGCAGCGACTTCGCGGTCTTCGGCCAGCTCCTGCCGATGCTGTGGTGGGATCCGACGCCGACGGCCGTGGCGCTCGACCGCGCCCCGCGCGCCCTGATGTGGGTGCAGTGGATGGACGACCTGTCCTGGTGGAGAGTCGAGGACGAAGCAGCGGGATGGGACACGGCCGATGCGATCGCCGACACGACGCGAGCGCTCTTCGCGGAGGCGGGACGGACCTATGTGCCGTTCATGGTCGCCAATGCCGAGGCGCTCGCGAACGGCGCCGATGAGGTGGTCTGTGAGATCGACGGCGTCACCTTCCGGCAGGGCGCTTTCCCATATCAGGGAAAGTGCGTGCAGTGGATCCGCGACGCCTACACCGCGCTGGCCGCCGTCGACCGAGATCGGGTCGACGCGGTACTGGAAGGCACCGGCTGTGAGGTGCTCGTCCGCACCAACGCCACCTGAACGGGACGAGGAAAGTACGACATGGATGAGAACCAGCGGATGATGATCGAGCACGAGTGCGAGCGGCTTGTGATGCGCTATTGCCATCTCGTCGATCACGGCGAAGCCGGCCGGGTGCCCGAGCTCTTCACCGACGATGGTGTCTGGGCGGGACCTGACACTCGGTTGGTGGGTCGAGACGAACTCAGTGCCGCGATGAACCATCGGCAGGCGCGTAGTGATCTCCGCACGCGCCATGTGTGCTCGACGTTCGTGTGCGATGTGATCGACGAGGACCAGGCCACTGGCGTGGTCTATCTCAGCCTGTACCGCCGCGAGAGCGTCCCCGAACACGAGGGACCGGTGGGAATGAGTGGACCCACGATGGTCGGTGAATACCGCGACGAGTTCGTCCGCACGGAGCACGGTTGGCGCATCGCCTCGCGCGAGCTGATCGTAGCGTTCACCAGGGACGACGCATGAGCGCCGGGTGTTCATCGGAGGGCGCGCCGCCGGTGGTCCGGTGGGTTCCTAGTTCGTGACGGAGATCGCGGTGCGACCGTAGGTCGTGTCGTCGAGCTGGTCGACGAGGCGAGCGCCCTGGAGCGGCAACGAACGGTAGGGAGCGGATTGGTCGGTCGCCAGATGCCGGTGTAGGACGCTGGTTACCGAAGGACGACGCCAGATGCCGGGTGGGGGAGGGGAGTTCAAGTCCCCGTCCGACACGACAAGTGTTCGATCCGGAAGGTCGAAGGCTGTCCCCGGCGGATCGACCTCGGCCCTCGAGCGAGCCTCCTTTCGGCAGCGACAGTTCCTCGCATGTGTCGGTCGGGGAGAAAGCCTGACCAGCAATCGCTGCCATGCCGATCGCGTCGGCGTGGCAAACTCTCCTGGTGATTCGCCTCGGAACAGTCGTGCTCGGTGCCGAAGATGTCCCACGGGCGGTCGCCTTTTGGTCGAGCGTTCTCGGCTACGACCCTGCCGGGTTCGAGGACTCCGAGAACGAGTTCACAATCCTCGTCCCGCCGTCGGGTGAGGGAACGCGCGTCGCACTGCAGCGCGCGGCCACCCCAACTCAGGACCATCCGCGGGTCCATATCGATCTCATCGTCGACGACGCGGCAGAACAGGCAGCAGAGACCACACGCCTGATCGACCTCGGCGCATCGCGCGTCGACTGGGACTCGTACCCGCCCGATCCCGATTTCGTCGTGCTCGCAGATCCGGAGGGAAATCGCTTCTGCATCGTCGACGCCAGCCACGGCTGATCCGCGTTCGGCATACGTGGCGCCCCTCCTCATCAATTGCCAGTTAAAGACGCACTAGCGTAGGATCGAGCGATGCCCCGATACGGACAGCTGAATGAGTCATACATTGCCTCGTGGTTCGCTCGCGACGACCCGGGCGGGCCGATGTGGGCGCTCAACCTGATGAAGTACCGAGACCGGGCTGAGTACGCCGATGGTCGCGAGTCGTCGATCAGCGGCATGGAGGCCGACGACGTGTACGCGCCGCACGAGCATCTCCGCCAGGTCGGTTCGCGCATCCTGATGATTGCGCCCGTGCTCCACCAACTGGTCGGTGACAGCCATGTGTGGGATCGCATCGCGATCGCCCAGTACCGCGATCGCATGGCCATGATCGAGATGTCGTCGAATGCCGACTTCCAGAAGGACGAAGGTCACAAGGAGGCGGGCATGGACTTCACGATCGTGATGGCCACGTTCCCGGCCGAGTCTGATCCAGTCCCGCCGCAAGAGTCGGGCGTCGACGCTGACCGGCTTCTGCTGTTGCAGGTCGTGGGCGATCCGGACACGGTCGACATCGCGGCTGATATCGACAGCGTGCGGATCGGCCGTTTCTCGGTCGAGGACCGCGTGATCGGCGACGATCGCACCTTCGCCGAGGCCCGCTATGACCTCGTTTCCCGCTCAGTCGCTGACCAGCTCGTTGCACGCGGCACCGCGCACAGCGACACCGACTACGTCGTCATCGCCGATCCGGCCCTCGATGACATCGCGCGTTCACTCACCGATACGAAGAAGGTGCGGTTCTGATGGAGATCCTCCGCACGTCCGAAGCTGATGCCGCCGAGATCCTGGGCGGCATTCCCGGCTATCCGAGTGGCAGCCGGTTCGTCACCATCCCCGCCGGCGCCGATGAAAACGATGGCCAGGATCTCCGTGTCCATCTCGTCGATGCGGGAGACACGAGCGCTCCGGTTGTTGTGTTCTTGCACGGCAACCCGTCGTGGTCCTACATCTGGCGCCACCAGATCGCTGGCGCCGTGGCCGCGGGCTACCGCGTCATCGCCCCGGACCTGGTCGGCATGGGCCTCTCGGACAAGCCAGCCGAGATGACCGACTACACCGTTGTTCGACACGTCGAGTGGATGCGGTCGCTGGTGGTTGACCAACTCGAACTATCGGGGGCCACCTTCGTGCTGCACGACTGGGGCGGCATCATCGGCATGCGTCTCGCCGCCGAGAACCCCGGACTTGTGAATCGCATCGTGCTCTCGAACACCGGCCTGCCCGATCGTGATCCGGCCATACCGCTGCCCGACGACATCGAGGCGACCGGCCCGTATGCCGACTTCCAGCGGATGGCTCGCGAAGCGCCGGTATGGGAGCCGTGGACGATGCTGTCATTGGTCGTCGAGACCGAGCCGGGGCCCGAACTCGTCGAGGGCTACCGGGCCCCGTATCCGGATCCTTCGCTGACGATCGGCAGCCGCGCGTTCACCCAGCTTCTGCCGACCCGTCCCGACAATCCCATGTATCCGGCGAACCACGAGGCGTGGAAGGTCTTCGAACGGTGGACCAAGCCGGTGCTCACGATCTTCAGCGACAAGGACACGGTCGCGCCAGACGGATGGAAGCCCATCGTTGCTCGTATCCCGGGCGCACACGGTCAACCGCATGTGATCCTCGAAGGCGGCGGCCACTTTCTTCAGGAAGACATCGGCGAGTCCTACACCGAGGCGTTGATGGCCTGGCTGGGTCCCGCAACCTGACGACACCGCCCGCCCTGAGGCCCGCCATGCGGTCGACGTGAACGCTCAGTCGTCCCCGACTGGTCCGAAGTCCTCCCACCGCGGTTCCCGTCGCGGAGCGGGTTCATCTGCTTCTTCGACGTCCTGAGCCGCCGTCGGGTTGGGCGAAGGATCAGTGGAGGGAGGGGTGCGGTCGACTGCACCGTCAACCTCGGCCATAGAGGGTCGAAGTACCACGGCTGCGAGCGCCGTGGTGATCGGGACTGCGGCGACGAGTCCGACCGATCCGCAGAGCGTGCGGACGATCTCGACGGCGATGAGCTCGGAGTTCGCGACCATGTCCAAGGGCTGATCCGACACTGCGAACAACAAGATCAGCGGCATGCTGGCGCCCGCGTAGGCCAACAGCAGCGTGTTCACAGTCGAGGCAATGTGGTCGCGGCCGACTCGTATTCCCGAGGCGACGAGTTCCGTGGTGGGCAGGTGAGGGCTGTGGCGTCGCAGCTCCGCGACGGTCGCGACCTGCGTCACCGTCACGTCGTCAAGCGCGCCGAGCGCACCGATCACCGCACCCCCCAACAGCAGAGCGCTGAGGTCGAGGTTCTCTGCGATGAAGGGCAGAATGAGTGCTCCCTCCGTCGCGAGTCCCGAGAACTCGGCGAATTCGAAGAAGATCCACGACAGGCCGAGCGTCAGTCCCAGCGCGGCCAGCGTTCCGGCGAGAGCGACCGTCGTTGTGGGCGTGAATCCGTGCGTCATATAGAGACTGATGAACGCGATCGCGGACGCCGCGACCACGGCGACGAGCAGTGGATCGTTCCCGTCGAGCGCCGACGGTGCGACAAATGCGATGAGGACGACCAACGTTGCGGCCATCGCCACGAGGGCCAACAGCCCTCGGAATCGGCCGAGTGCGATCACCACGAGGGCGAACAACCCTGCGAGCCAGAGCAGCGGCGCCCGTCGGTCTTGGTCGGCATAGAAGTAGAAGTTCGTCGAATCCTCGTAACCGAGGACGATCTGATCACCCACTGCGAGATCGGGGATCGATTGATCGAACCTCAAGTTGGTCTCCGGTAGGGCCACTACTGCACCGGCCTCGGGACCCTCGTGCACGATGACAGTCACTGTTCGGCAGTCCTGCGGATCCTCGTCAGTGGAGTAACTGCACCGACGATCCCGCACTTCCTCCACCGTGGCGCTCAACCGGTCGGTGACCAACCCGATCTCATCGGCGTTGGCGACCGCAGTTCGGCGCCCCTCGCCGGTTGGCCACAAGACCACCGCGCCGACGATCGTCGCAACCGCGGTCAACACCACGGCGGTGAGCACCACACGCAAAATGGGATCGCGAGCCCAGACCCGCCAGCCGCCGTCCAAGCCGTGATCGTGTCCGTGAGAATGGCTTGTCGGCACTGACTCGCCGCTCAACTCCGAGCCCCGATTCCAGCCCAATCAGCACCTGACGATCTCTTCGGCCTCGAGTCCATCGCCGCAGACTAGGGCAGCCCGCGATCGACTCGTGGCCGGTCTCGCGGAGATAGCTGCTGCCCGAGCGGCCTCCACCTTGCGTTCTCGAGGGCCGGACGTCAGTTCGACGAGTCGCCGGGGGAGGGTTTGGCCGATGTGGAGATGAGCTTGTGGGCGATCTCGACTCGGTAGTGCTCGATGGCGAGGATGATCACGAGGAGGACGTCGACGGCGATCAGGAGCCAGAGTCCGTCGAGTGACCCGGAGAGCCCGATCAGCGCGGCAAGAGCGGCGACGGCGACAAGGCGTTCGACGGCCAAGCTCGAGTAGGCACGAATGATGGCGACGAACACACCGACGAGGTACCCGGAGATCCCAAGGAAGAGCATCCAGCGAAACGCGCTGGGAAGCGGGTCGCCCGGATGCAGCATGATCTCCTCGAGCGCGGCAGCGGCGACGAGGATCGCGCCAACGATCAGGTAGTGGCTGTAGGTGTAGACATCGCGGGCGAAGCGGGACCTCTCGGTGGCTTCGGCGAGCTCGCCGTGACGATGTTCGAGGGCCGGAAGGGGGCGGTCGAAGTAGGACCACCACAGCGTTCCGACGAGAACGCCCGATGCCGTCATCGCGGCAACGAGGCTGCCATCGAAACCGCCGCCCTCGGAGAGAGCCGCCGCCGCGGGCGCCCCGATGGCAACGATGACTTCACCCAACGCAACGATGACGATCAGGCCATGGCGTTCGGCGAAGTGACCGGGCCGGACGAGCCAGTCGCCGCCACCGCCATCGAGGGTGTTGAAGATGAGCCATGCGATCGCCGCGATCCAGAACCCGGTCTGCCACCCGTCGTCGGTGAATCCTCCGGCCAGCACCAGAACAACGCCGAGAAGGGTGAAGACGAGGTAGCGCCGGTTCGATGCCTGCACCTCGTCGTCGACGAGAAGGGTCGCGCCCGTGACGATGGGCAGCACCAAGATCGCGGAAATGGTCACCGCGAAGACGATCGAGCCCTCTCCGAATGGGGCTTGGAGCGACGCACCCATGGGAAGGCTGATGGCCGTTGCCACCAGGAAGATGGCTCGCACGAAGCGGCTGTTGCCTGCCACAGCGTTGGCGCTCCAGGTGAAGTTGCTCCAGGCCATCCAGATCAGGCTGAAGAGGAGGACGAACTCGCCGAACCCTTCGAGGGTCGGGTGGTGAACCAGGTGAAACACCAGCCGTGAGAACGCGAACACGAAGCTCAGATCGAAGAACAGTTCTGCCGGGTCGGCGGTGAAGTCTTCCTCGCGGCTCGGTATCGGGATATTTTTCATCGTCGCATTGTGCTACGTGGCGGCGCTGATCAGGTGTTTGCTGTCAGCACGAGGTCCATTGTGCCGCCGCCGCGGCATGGCTACACCGGGCCGATGGCGTGGTTGGAATACATCAGCAGGGTGTTGCCTTCAGGGTCGACTGCGGTGAACCGATCGTGGGGATTGCCCCGCTGAATAGTGGTTGGATCGGCTCCTGCGTCGGCGAGGATCCTGTGGGTGTCGTCAATGTCGTCGACGATCAAATCCAGCGTGGTCGTGCCTGCCTCGCCGGCCGCCAGAATCAAGTGGGTTCCACCTCGCAGCTCGAGGATGGACATGCGACCCATGTTCACCACCAGGCGCATGCCGATGCCGTTGTAGAACTCGGTCAGCCGATCGATATCAGCCGCAGGCATCGAGACATGCCCGATCCCGAATCGAGGCCGGTCGTCGTTCTCGTTGTCGGGGTAGGGCCGAAGATCGGCATTGGTCTCTGACATGAGTTTGCGTCTCCGTGGATCAGCGTTGTTAGGTAGCCTTAACAACGCCGCCTTGCCTGAAGTATTCCACGCTTCGAGAATTGTCTTTCAGGCCGTGACGGAGATCGCTTGTCGGCTGTGGGACGCCTCGTCGACTTGGTCGACAAGGCAGGAGGCCACGTCAGCTCGATTGATCTTGGTGATCTTGCCGCTGTTGGTAGCGTCGTAGCTGCCGGTTGCGGGGTCGTCCTTCAGAACTGCTGCTCGCACGATCGTCCAGTCGAGCGGACTTCGGTTCACGATCGCCTCCTGGGCATGATGGTCGGCGAAGACGTTCCGCAGCAGCGTTCGGAACAGCAATCGGGACGACCGCGGAATCTGCTTCCAGCTTTCGTCGACGCCTGCAGCTGACAAGACGACGAGTCGGTCGACCTCGTGTTCGACCATCGCATCGACGACGCTCTTCGTACCTGCCGACAACGTGGACTTGTCGCGGAGTCCAGCGCTACCGAGACAGACAATCGCCGCGTCGTGGCCTCGCACGGCGTCGCTTACCGACCGCCGATCGAAGACATCTCCCTTGTGCGCGTCGAATGATCCGTTGGCCAACTCGAGACGATCAACCGAACGACCGAATGCCGTGACCTGATGGCCGCGTTCCAATGCCGCGGCCACGACAAGGCGACCGGTCTTTCCTGTTGCCCCGAAGACGATGATTCGCACTTTGCCTTCTCACTGGTTGTGGGACATCAAAGCCCCGATCGAGCGGCGATCAGTCGGTAGGCGATGAAGTTCGACCGGGCCCAGATCATGTCTGTTGCGTCAGTTCGATGAGGCGGCTGTCTTCGAGTGCCGCCGAGCGCACCTTGGAGATCTCCTGGTACGTCGGGTCGGCGAGCTTGTCGACGAAGTGCTGACGGGTGGGGTAGCTCACGAGTATTGCGAGGTCCCAGTCTTCGTCGCCGATGACCGTTCGGTGGGCAGCGCCGAGCCAGATTGGCTCGCCGCCGTATTGGACGCCGGCCTCATGATTCAGTGCGCCGTAGTGCCAAAACGCGTCGTGCCCGCTCATCTCGTCGACGCCGAACCCGGTCAGTGCGCGATCACGAAACCGCAAGAGGTTCAACATCACCACGGGTTCGTTCGGGTCCGCCTCGCCCATGGCGGCCACGACCTGCTGCTCGGGTTCGAGATACGGCATGTCGTAATTGTGTCCCTAGTAGCGGTCGTTCGACTTCTTCTTAGGCGGAGCCTTGAACGGCGCTTCTATGAGCGATTCGAAGCGGGAATCGTCGGGCTGCTTCGGCTCGTTGAGATTCCGGAGGAAGTCCTTGAGCGCTGAACGGGCGCCCGCTACGTGGTCGCCCTTCGCGCCGGTCGAACGGGCGAGGGCATCCTTCGCCTTTTCGACGCGTTCCTTGCGGGCGGCCTTCTCCTCGTCGGAGCGGACCACAGTCTTCTTGGTCTTTTTGGCTTCTTCAGCTGCCTTCCGGCGAGCTTCTGACTCTTGCAGTGGGGTGAGCTTCTTTGCGGCCACGACGGCTGATCTCCTGAAACGGTGGGGCGGGTCGAGTTGTGTTCTCAACCGGGCGCAGAGCCTACGTGAGACTCTGCCGGCTTGTTGTCGCACTTGGTGGTTCTACGATTCGTGCGTGCGCCATGACGAGGGAAAGTTCGACCTGAATCAGCTCAGTCGCTGGATCGACGACGCCCGCTCAGACCGTCAGCTCACCTGGGCAGCGATCTCGCAGGAAGTCGGCGTAGCGACATCAACGATTCGACGCTACGAAACTGCGTCCGACGCAGAGGCCGATGGAGTCCTTGCGTTGGTCGGTTGGGTCGGCGTCGCGCCCGAACAGTTCGTTGTGGATTCCAAGATCGCCGGAGTACTGCTCCCGCCCGCAGGCGGCGGTGTCATCCGAGTCGACATGGCTCGGCTTGCAGATCTGAGTGCAGTGCCTCGCTCGGCCCGGCCGCGTACTCGAACGACTGTCCAGCGGCTCGTGATCGTGGCTCAGGCCTCGGGGGTACCGGTCGCATCTCTCACCCGATGGAGCTCACATTGAGTCCCAAGCGGTCGCCGCGCGTTGGAGCTGCTTGGAAGCCAACGCCGATGGTGTCTGGTCGCCGCTGTCGGCACGTTCCTTGTTCCTATGGATCGGGCGGACTCGTGATCCAGCGTTCGACCTGTGCTGCCGCCTTCGATGCAGCGCCGTCGACGACCCGAAGCTCGACCATTCGTTCGATGGTCTGTTTGGCGAAACGGTCGGCGAGGACCGGGCCGCTCGGCGGTCGGCCGGCGACGGGCGACGGCTCGTCGATCGCGAGGAGGGCCTTGACGACATAGTCGAGGGTCCGGCGTGACAACGACGTCCCGGCGCCGCGGGCAAGATCCCGGGACGATCGGGCCAATCGGTTGACGGTGCCGGCCGTCGCATCGACGGGCTTGACTCGTCGCCACGACTCGGCGAGGTGCTCGAAAAGGACCGGCCAATCCGACTCGGCCAGCAAGGGGAATTCCCGATCGATCCGGCGCAGCTGACGGGCAGGTCCGGGCGCATCGTCGAGGTCAGGCTCGTCCCCCGAGTCCTTGCCACTGTCCGGAAACGCGATCGTCGCGGGCGCGTCGCCGCCGTTGACCGGCAGGAGGTAGGCCTGACGTCCGGTGCTGATCTCGCCATCGGGCACGGCGTGGCGCAAGAACCGTTTGAAGCTGCCGTGACCGAACCAATCGTCGCTGATCTCCGCTCCGAACTCTCGTTGGAGCCCCCAGGCGAGTCCGGCCAGGTCGGTCGGCCGATCGATCGCCATCCAACGGCCCCGAAGCAACGCAGCGGCGTCGGCGGCTTGGCCGCCCAGTGCGTCGGCGTCGATGGAAAGAGCGTCGTCGTGTGCGGCGACCACTTCCTGGTCAATGCGGTCGAGTTCGGTGCGGAGGTCTTCCGCAATGTCGTCGAGGATCGACAGGAGATCAGCCATCCTGGTGCTCAACACGTCAACGAGAGGCGGCAACGCCCCGTCCTTGCTGTATGTCTCTTCGTGGGTCAGCTCACCCCAGCTGTCCTGCAGGAGGGTGCGTATCTGGAGCTCGCATACCACCGGGGTCCCGCCCACCTCGATACCGAGGTTGACATGCCAACCCCGGTAGCCCGACTCCTTGGGTTCGGCGACGTAGTCGCGTTCTGAGGCTGGATCGAGCCAGAGGCCGCTGCCCGCGGCTCGGGGCAAGGCATCGAGCGCCGTCTGGATCATGTCGAGATCGCGCAGGTTGATGCAGGTCACCCGCAGCCCCACCAGGTCATCGATTGCGCCCGCGATGTCATCGAGGGTGGCCACCTGGTTCTCATACCGGGGGTGGTGGATCTTTCGCCAGGTACGACGTTTGGACTTCACGCGGCCGGTCGTGCTGCGGATCCGCGCGAGGTCGCGCTCGCTGAGGAGCTCGGTCAAAGCCCCTTGCAGCGATGCTTCGGCTACCTCGAGGGCCGGCTCCAGCACCCGTTCCCGGATGCCGTCGTACCATTCTCCGAACTCGGCGTAGCCAATCACCTTGGCGGCAGAGGGACGACAGAGAGCAAGCGTCGGGATCGATTCATCAGCGGGTCTCCTGGAGCTGCGAGTCGGCGTGGGTCGGAGCGGGCGGCGGTTGTCTTACGTGAACGCTCGAGCGTGTGGGGGACAAACATTGAGGCGATGTCTTTTCCGGGTTGCTTGCGACGAAGCTCCCATAGCCGCTCGAATTACGCCAGGCGTTCCATGCTTGGGGTGGCACTCGCCCCCGCGGAGGCATAGTGGGATTCTGGACCGAACGGGTCGCCGCTAGTGTCGTGCTCATGCGCCTGGCTGTTCGGAAGATGTCTCGAGACACCACGGAGAAGGATTTGCGCGAGCTCTTCGAATCCTTCGGCCCGGTCCAGTCCTGTGTGATCGTGATCGACGTCGAGACCGGACACTCGAAGGGCTTTGGTTTCGTCGACATGCCGAAGGCCGGTGATGCCAAGGCGGCCGTTCATCACCTGAACGGATACGAGCTGGACGGCGAGATTCTCCGGGTGAAGCGGTCCAGCTGAACGTGTCGGCCAGTCGGCGGGCGCGTTGAGCGTCAGAACTCGGGCGTGGTGACCGCGGACAGGTCAGAGCGGGGCCCGTCATTCGCCTCGAGATCCGTCAGGGACTGCGCAGGACAGATCGCGTCACCCTGCGCATACGGGAGTCCGATGCGGCGAACGAGGGCGAGCTGGTCCTCTGCGTCGACGCCATCGGCCCCGATGCTGAGGCCGAGCGTTCCGGCGACGTGATCGACGGCCGCGAGGAGCGCTTCGAGCCGCGCGTTCTTCGGCGCCTCGAGAATCAGGCGGGGATGTACCGTCACCACATCGATCGGCAGCTGGATGAGATCGCCGAGCGAGGACTTCCCGCTTCCGAACTCCCCGAGCACGATCCCGACTCCCATGGCGCGAACGGAGTTGATGGCGTCGGCCGCGAAGCGCTGGTCCCGAATCTCGGCGGTTTCGGTGAGCATCAACTGCAACTCACCGGGGCCGAGTCCGTGTTTCACGAAGATCGCGCCGACGTCGTCGACGAGTCCGCCGCGCATCAAGTGACTGGCCACGACCCGGACTGTGACTGCCGCGGATCCGAGGACCGGGTGGCCGCGCCAGCGCACCCGGGCCTGTGCCGCCCGATCGAGCATCGAGCGGGTGAGCGCGTCGACGATACCGATCTCCTCGGCGAGCGGAAGGAAGACCGCCGCCGGAACTTCGTTGCCGGCGGGGAGCATCCAGCGAGGGGTAATCTCCACGCTGCTGATTTCGCCACTGGCCATGTCGATCACGGGTTGAGCGACCGGCTCGATCGCTCCGGCCTCGACCGCTCGACGGAGCTCGATTTCCATGCTCGTACGGTTTTCCAGCTCGACGGCAAGCTCCTCGTCGAACCAGACAATGCGCTGACGTCCGGTCCGTTTCGCCTCGTACAACGCATGGTCGGCCTGGCGCAGGAGCGTGGAGGTGGTCCAGTCATCATCATCAGCGACGACGGTCACCCCGATCGATGCGGAGATCGTCGCCTCGTCCACGCCGAAGCGGATCGGGCGCTCCACATCGGCGAGGACCCGTCGACTGATCACGCCGAGATCGGCCTCGCCGCGGTGAAACACGATGAGGAATTCGTCGCCCCCGAGACGGGCCACGATGTCGCCTGGACGCATTGCACCTTCGATCCGGCGGGCTGTCTCGACCAGCACATGGTCGCCGGCCTCGTGTCCGAGACGGTCGTTCACTTCCTTGAAGTGGTCGAGGTCGACGAACATGACCACGAAGGGCGCGCCACCACGATTCTCTTCAATTCGTTCGAACGCTCCGACCCGGTTCAACAAGCCGGTGAGTGGGTCGTGGCGAGCCTCGGTCTCGGCGTTGGCGGCAAGATCGGCAGTCAAGACGCGAACCGCCACCAATTGACGAAGGCTCTTGCCCGTCGCTCGAAGGTCGCTGGCCATGAGCGCCAGGTACACGAGAACGCCGAGGGCGACTTCGGGGTTACCCCCGACGAGAAAGGCTGCCGCGACCAGGAGGTGGAGAGGGACCTGCACTCGGAGGGCGATGCCCATCAGGACGGAGAGTCCCCCCATTGACCCGGCTCCGATCGCAAAGGCGAGGGCGAGGCAGATCCAGCGGTAGACCTCGTTGGAGCCAAACGCGCCGATGTCGAGCCATGGCAACACGCCCCATACGACGCCGGCAAGGAGATTCGTGTCCACCAGCTTTCCCGACGAGTCGAGTTGCCCGGTCGCGGCCACAGGGTTCAAGGCATCCAGAGCCTGGAGCACCGCAAGGACGACGACGACGCCGAACCACGCGCCGAGCTGCGGATGGGGCGCGTGAGGCCACAACAACGAAAGGGCAACGAGCCCGGCGACGACGTTGCCGATCGGGGCCACATGGCTGCTCCCGTCGAAGAACGCCTGGATCTGCTCGTCATTGCTCGTCCGCAGGTCCTCCGCGCGGCGCGACGGGACGGACGTCGGCTCGTCGGTCGACATGCTCGGTAGCTTCGGCCGCGCTGCGCGCCTTTTGAGTTGACATTCGTAACTGGCCCGGCTCATGCCCTCTGCTGTGGGACAGTGGTCCCTGGCCGGCATTTCTGCCTGGCCGGGGAAAGGCCACCATGGCCGGCAAAGACAAGGGCGGACGTAGCGCCAAGACTCCCGCCTCCAAGAGCGCCAAAGAGAAGCGGCAGGCCAAGAAGGAGAAGAAGGCTGGCAAGGGGTCGATGTCGACCTGAGTCGCAGGGCCAGCGCTCTCACCCGCGAAGTGGAAGCTCAGAAGCGCGGGCGAGGCTGGTTCAGCCGGATGACGTGGGCTACTTTCCGCCCCCATGGACAGCGCCTTCCCGTACGGCCTCGTGTCGGCGGACTCCCACGTGACGGAGCCCCCCGATTGTTACTCGCGCTTCATCGACCCGAAGTACCGCGACCGGGCGCCGTACATCACGAACGACGCCGAGCGAGGCGATCTCTACGTGATCCCCGGCATGGAACACAACAAGGTCGCGATGGGACTCGTCGCTGCGGCGGGCGAAGAGTCGGAGCAGATGTCGTTCGCGGGCCGCGACTTTGCCGATTGGCACCGTTCTGGTTGGGATCCCACCCATCGGTTGGCTGATCAGGATCGGGACGGAGTCGTCGCGGAGATGCTGTTCGCGACCGTGGGGATGAACCTCGCCGGACACGACGACCTCGACTATCGAGAAGCCACGATGAAGGCCTACAACCGGTGGCTCCAGGAGTACTGCTCCCACGCGCCCGAGCGCCTGTACGGCTCCGGCCAGGCGGCGATGAAGGACCCGGTTGCGGGAGCAGCCGAGCTGAAGGTCATCGCTGAGCAGGGCTTTCACTCCGTGATGATGGCGGGTTCCCCTGGGGAGGCGGACTACGACGACCCGTCTTACGACCACGTATGGGCCACCGCGGTCGAGCTCGAACTACCGCTGTGCTTCCACATCCTGACCGACACGTCGTTTCGCCCATTTCGCGGGCCGAAGATCAACGCGTTGCTCAATACCCTTCGCAGCTGCCAGGACATCATGGGCATGCTGGTCTACTCGGGCGTCTTCGATCGCCACCCTGACCTGAAGGTCGTCCTGGCCGAGGCGGACGCGGGCTGGGCTCCGCACTACGCCTACCGAATGGACGCGATCTACAAACGCCACCGCTTCTGGAATCGTTGTGAGGAGCTTTCGCGGGCGCCGTCCGACTACTTCTACGAGAACGTCTTCCTGACCTTCCAGGACGACTGGACGGCCTTCCGGTGCCACGATCAGCTCAACTCCGACCGACTCATGTGGGCCAACGACTTTCCCCACTCCGACTCGACCTGGCCACTCAGTCAGCAGCTGCTGACGGAGCACATGGAACACCTCGACGACGCGACCCGACGACGGATACTGCGAGACAACGCCGCCGAACTGTTCCGGATGAACCCGCCGGAGCTGCCGCAAACCGCGGCGGCCTGAGCCCGTGAGCTACGACCTGAAGCTCCGCGGCGGCACGATCGTCGACGGAACCGGAGCTCCGGGCCTCGTCGGCGACATCGGGATTCGCGACGGGCGAATCGTCGCCCTCGGCGATGCCCCCGAAGGCGCCACGGAAGTGATCGACGCGACGGGCGCGGTGGTTTGTCCCGGGTTCGTCGACATGCACACGCACTACGACGCCCAGCTCATGTGGGACCCCCGTGTCAGCTGCTCGCCGTGGCACGGCGTGACCACGATCGTGATCGGTAGCTGCGGTTTCGGGATCGCACCCACCCGACCCGAGCACAGGGAAACGATCATGCGCACACTCGAGAAGGTCGAGGGCATGGCCTACACAGCGCTCTCCGCCGGCCTCGGCGACGAGTGGCCCTTCGAGTCATTCCCCGAGTATCTGGACGTGGTCGAGAAGCGGGGAAGCACGGTGAACGTCGCGGCGTACCTCGGGCACACGCCGCTGCGCATCGCTGTCATGGGCGACGCCGCGACCGAGCGCGCCGCGACTGACGATGAGTTGGCCGGCATGCAAGCGGTTCTGGCCGAGGCGCTGGCCGCCGGGGCGATCGGGCTCAGTACGTCGCAAGCTGCGGCCCATCACGGCGCGGGCGGCAAACCCGTGCCCAGCCGGTTCGCGGATTTCGACGAGATCGACGCGCTCCTGGCGACAGTGGCGGCGTCCGGCGGGGGAGTGTTTCAGGCCGCGATGGGCCGCTCGCTCTTCAACGAGGAGTTTTCCACGTTGTGGGACCGACACCGGGTGCCCACGACCTGGACGGCGTTGCTGGCCGACATGGCCGGCCCGGGCTCGCACGAGCGGTTCCTCGCCATTGCCGCCAAGGCGCAGGCGCATGGCCGCCAGATCGTGCCGCAGGTTGCCTGTCGTCCGATCATGATGGAGTTTCGTTTCGCCGAGCCGTACCCGTTCGAGATCATGGAACTCTTCGGCGAAGTGATGCCTCTTGATCACTCGGCCCGGCTCGACCGATACGCCGATGAGGGATTCAGGCAACGCTTCCGCGACGCCTCGGCGCCGGATGCAAAGAACGTCAACGCCGGGTGGGCCGACCGCACGGTGGTGGCCGCGTTCGCCCCCGACTCCTCCATCGAGGAGCGCTCGTTGACGGAGCTTGCCGCCGAACAGTCGGTGCATCCCGTCGACCTGGCCCTCGACCTCGCCTTGGAAACGGATCTCGAAGCACGGTTCCGGCTTGCCTATCTCAACCACAACGAGGACGCGGTGGCGGATCTGATCACCGACCCCCACACGGTGATCACGCTCTCCGACGCCGGAGCCCACGCCGACCAGTTGTGCGACGCCGGCTTTGCCACACACCTGCTCGGGCACTGGGTACGAGAACGCGGCGTGATGTCGATCGAAGCCGCGATCCACGAGTTGACCGAACGCCCGGCGACCCTGATGGGCATCAGCGATCGCGGTGTGCTCGCCGAGGGACGCCCCGCCGACGTCGTCGTCTTTGATCCGGCCACGATCCACGCCGGGCCCGTCCGGCGAGTGCACGACCTGCCCGGTGGAGCAGAACGCTTGGTCTCCGATGCTCACGGCGTGCGAGCGGTGCTGGTCAACGGGCGCGTGATTCGTCGAGACGGCGCCGATGTGATCGAACCCGCGGGCACCCTCCCCGGCGTGTTGCTGCGCAACGGTTCGGCCGCATGAAGAAGCAGCGGTGAGCGGTTCGGCGCTCGAGGACTTGGCCAGCACCGGAGCGGCCCTTGCCCACTGGGCCGCCGAGCTGCCGGACGACCCGGCAATCACCTGTCCGTCAGGCAGCAGAACCTTCGGCGAACTCGAGGACCGCATCAATCGGACAGCGAGGGCGCTCCGCCGGCGTGGCCTGGTTCCGGGGGACTCGGTGGCGATCGCGCTCTCGAACCGAGCCGAGTACGCCGAAGTCGTCCATGCGTGTCTGCGCACAGGACTGCGCTACACGCCGGTCAATTGGCACCTGACGGCCGACGAGATCGCCTACATCGTCGATGACTGCGAGGCGAACGCCTTGATCGGTGATGTCGTCGCGGCCGACAGCCTGCGACCGGTCACGCGTTCGACACCGCTGGTGACGTCTTATCTCGCGGTCGGCGGACGGCTCGACGGTTTCGAAAGCTATGAGGAGGCCTGCGGCGCGGAAGACGGCGGTCTCGTGGATGGCCGCGTGCTCGGCAGCCGCATGCTCTACACCTCAGGCACCACCGGACGTCCGAAGGGTGTGGTACGGCCCCCGAGCTACTCCACCGGACTCGCTGCTCTCACGACCGCCCCCGGATACGCGGCTCGGAGCGGGCAACGAAACCTCTGTACCGGACCGCTCTATCACGGCGGTCCGCACGGCTACGGCCTGACGGTGCCCCTCAGCCAAGGCATCGGCGTCGTTCTCATGGAGCGTTGGGACGCCGCAACCGCCCTCGAGCTGATCGAGCAGCATCGCATAACCCACACCCACATGGTTCCGATCATGTTCCACCGCCTCCTGCGGCTGCCGGCCGATGTTCGTAGGGCCGCCGACGTCTCATCGCTGCAGTACGTGCTGCACGGCGCCGCACCGTGCCCGGTCGAAACGAAGCGAGCGATCATCGACTGGTTCGGCCCCATTGTCTGGGAATACTTCGCCGCGACCGAGGGCGCGGGGGCCTCCTGCAGCAGCGAGGAATGGCTGGCGCACCCCGGCACGGTCGGTCGCCCTCCGACCCCGGATCACATCCGCATCCTCAGCGACGGCGGCACACCACTTGCTCCGGGTGAGCCCGGCGAGATCTGCTTTCGCCGCGACGAGGCGGTGACGTTCGAATACTTCAAGGACGCCGAGAAGACACGCTCGACACTGCGTCCGGGCGGCTGGGCGTCGGTGGGCGACATCGGGTACCTCGATGCCGACGGCTGGCTCTTTATCACCGATCGCACGGCCGAGGTGATCGTGCGCGGGGGCGTGAACATCTACCCCGCGGAGATCGAGGCGGTCCTCCTTGCTCACCCCTCAGTTCGCGACGCTGCGGTGATCGGCGTACCCGACCAGGAGTGGGGCGAAACGGTGACGGCCGTCGTGGAGCTCGAGCAACCGGTCGAAGTCGAGGCACTGCTCGCGCACTGCCGCGAGCGGCTCGCCAAATTCAAGTGCCCTACCGCTGTGGACGTGGCCGAGGCGCTCCCGCGGCTGGACAACGGCAAGCTCTACCGACACCAACTCCGCGAGGCCTACCGCTGAGCTAGCCGGGCAGCCAGGCGGCGATGGCCTTGCCGATCTCGTCGGGGCTGTCCTCTTGGATGAAGTGGATACCGGCCACGGTGATCTCCGTCTGATTCGGCCAGGTTCGGACGAACTCGCGTTGGGCTCCAGTGAGAATCGTGCCCGGCTCGGCGTTGATGAAGAGCTTCGGCACCTCCGAGGTCGACAACCAGTCGGCGTACGACTGCACGATCTCGACCACGTCGGCCGGCTCACCGGCGAGCGGGATCTGTCGGGGCCAGGTGAGCGTCGGACGACGAGCTTCGCCTGCTTCCCCGAACGGGCGTCGATACTCGTTCATCTCCTCGTCGCTCAGCGTGCGGATGATCGATGCCGGCAGGATCGCTTCGACGAAGAGGTTCTTGGTCAGCACCATCTCCTCGCCGGCGTCGGAACGCATGGCCTTGAAGATGTCTCGGGCCGACTCAGGCCATTCGTCCCACGTGACGGGGCGAACGATGGCTTCCATGTAGGCGACGCCGGCCACGCGGTCTCGATGGCGGTTGGCCCAGTCGAACCCGAGCGCGGAGCCCCAGTCGTGGATGACCAATGTGATGCGGTCGCCGAGGTCGAGCTGCTCGAGCAGCCCATCGAGGTACTCGCGATGTTCGACGAATGTGTACGAGTCGGGGCCGGACTCGTCGAGCTTGTCGGAGTCTCCCTGGCCGATGAGGTCGGGAACCACGCAGCGCGCCTGACTCGAGACGTGGGGGACAACGTCGCGCCAGAGATACGACGACGTCGGATTGCCATGGAGGAAGACGACAGGATCGCCACTCCCGACGTCGTGGTACGCCATCTGCTTTCCGTTGACCGTCTTGTACTGCTTGCTCAGGGGTGCGGTGCTCATGACGGCGAGTTTGTTAGCAAGCGCTACGTTATGTCAAAGTCGGGCGTGGCCCGACCGCTGAAGTACAACGACGACGTGGTCCTTGATCGGGCCACCGACCTGTTCTGGAAGCACGGCAGCGACGCGGTGACGATTCGCGACCTCGAAGCGGCCCTCGACCTGCAGGCGCCGTCGATCTATCGGCGCTTCGCCAGCAAGGACCAGTTACTCGTTCAGTGCCTCGACCACTATGTCGAGCAGACGGTCTCCGGTCGCGTCCGATACTTCTTCGACGACGCAGTCGATCCACTCGTTGGCCTGCGGGCGTTTTTCACGTCCGTGCTGCGACAGCACCCGGACGAAGACCGCCTTCGCGGATGCTTGCTCACCACGACCGCGAGTCGGGCCGACCTCGACCCGGATGTTCGGGCCGCAGTGGCACGGGGGTTCGAGACGATCGAAGTCGCCTTTCGGAGTCAGATCGAGCGCGGGATCACCGGTGGTCGTATCCGGCCCGACCTCAGCGTCGAAGCGACGGCAAAGGCCCTGCTGATGTCGTTTCAGGGCCTACTTCTCTTGGCTCGGAACGGCGCCGACGATCTCGAGGCGAGCGTCGAGGCCACGTTTGCGGCGCTCGCCCTGCCTCGTTGATTCCCAGCCTCGGTCATTCACTCAACCCACAGGAGCACTCATGTCTGATGACACTGCGAACCCCGCCTACTTTGTCGCCCACTTCACCGTGAACGATCCCGACGGCTACCGGGAGTACGAGAAGGGTTTCTTTCCGGTGCTCAAGCCCTACGGGGCGCGCTTCATCACCTACGACGACAGCGTCGCAGTGCTGGAAGGCGAGCGGGCGGAGGGCCGCACCGTGATGATCGAATTCCCCTCCGAGGACGTGCTCATGTCGTGGTGGAACTCGCCCGAATACCGCGAACTGGCGAAGATCCGCCACGCGAGCGTGACCACGCACTCGGTCAGCGTCGTACACTCTCCGCCGGCGCGCTAGGAGAAGCGCCCCGTCGACGAACTGGAGTGACTGATGGTGAAGAGCGCCAAGGACTTCTTCAAACCGCTGGCAGTGGGTGCACCGCAGCCGTTGCACGAGATCCCCGTCCGCCCGTCGCGGGTCATCCACTTCTTCCCGCCGTCCAACGCAAAGATGGTGGGGAAGGTGCCCGACATCGCTCCCACAGTCGACATCCTGCTGGGCAATCTCGAGGACGGTGTTCCTGCGGACCAGAAGGAAGAGGCCCGCGCCGGAATGGTGCAAGTGGGCAAGACCGTCGACATGGGCGACACGCAGTTGTGGACCCGGACCAACAGTCTCGACTCGCCGTGGGGGCTCGACGACTTGTACACGCTCGTCACGGAGATCGGCGACAAGCTCGACGTCATCATGATCCCGAAGGTCGAAGGAGCCGAGGACATCCACTTCGTCGATCGTCTGCTCGCTCAACTCGAGGCGAAGGCTGGGCTGACGAAGCCGCTCATGGTCCACGCGATTCTCGAGACGGCCCGAGGCGTTGCCAACGTGGAGGAGATCTGCGGAGCAAGTCCCCGTATGCAGGGTTTGTCGCTCGGTCCGGCCGACTTGGCTGCCAACCGCGGAATGAAGACCACGCGCGTGGGCGGCGGCCATCCGGGCTACCTCGTGCGCGACGATCCTGACCCCGAGAACGACGACTCGCCTCGGGCGACTGCGCAGCAGGACCTGTGGCACTACACGATGGCTCGTATGGTCGACGCCTGCGTGGCCCACGGGATCCTCCCGTTCTACGGACCGTTCGGTGACATCGCCGACACGACGGCCTGCGAGGACCAGTTCCGCAACGCCTACCTCCTCGGCTGTGTGGGGGCCTGGAGCCTGCACCCCGTTCAGATCGGTATTGCCAAGAAGGTGTTCAGTCCTGACCCCGCGGAGGTCGCTCATGCGCAGCGGGTCATCGACGCCATGGGCGACGGCACCGGCGCACTGATGCTCGACGGAAAGATGGAAGACGACGCCAGCGTCAAGCAGTGCCGCGTGGTCGTCGAGTTGGCTCGGAGCCTCGCCGCTCGTGACCCGGAATTGGCCGAGCGCTATGGATTCGCAACATGAGTGACGAGCTGCGACCGAGACGGTCGGTTCTCTACATGCCCGCGGCCAACGCCCGGGCCCTGGAGAAGGCCAAGGACATCCCCGCCGACGCGCTGATCTTCGACCTGGAAGATGCGGTCGCTCCGGATGCGAAGGAGGTTGCCCGCGAGCAAGCGGTCGCCGCGGCGACATCCGGCGACTACGGCAGCCGAGAGATCACCATTCGCTGCAATGGCCTCGATACTCCGTGGGGAGCAGCGGATATCGCCGCTGCGTCAGCAGCCGGGCCCGCGGGGATCGTGGTCCCCAAGGTGACTGGCCCGGCTCACCTCGGACAGATCGCGGCGGCGATGGAAGCCGCCGGAGCGCCCGACCACACGGCAATTTGGCCCATGGTCGAAACCCCCGACGCCATCTTCGCGGCCCGAGATATCGCCGCGTTCGAACGGGTCGCAGTGATGGTGATGGGCACCAACGATCTCGCCAAGGAACTGCACGCGGCGCTCGTGCCCGGGCGCCACCCCTTGGTTCCGCACCTCGCGACGGCAGTGCTCGCGGCGCGAGCTGAGGGGGTCGAGATCCTCGACGGAGTGTTCAACGACATCGCCGACGCCGACGGATTCGCCGCCGAGTGCCGGCAGGGATTCGAGATGGGGTTCGACGGAAAAACCTTGATTCACCCGTCGCAGGTCGGCCCCGCCAACGACGTCTGGGCACCGAGCGACGACGAGATCGCCGACGCCGAACGCATCATCGCTGCGTTCGAGGAGGCCGAGGCCGAAGGTCGGGGCGTGATCACGGTCGACGGCCGCATGATCGAGAATCTCCACGTCGACAACGCTCGCCGCTGTCTCGCCGTGGCCGCAGCCATCAGCGCAACTGGTTGAGTAGGCCGGCGTGCTCCTGTCGGAGGACGCCCTTTTGCACCTTGCCCATCGTGTTGCGGGGAAGTTCGACCGCGAAGACGACCCGCTTGGGCTGCTTGAATCGGGCCAGGCGGCCCGACAGGGCGCCGACGATCGATTCTTCGTCGGTCTGGGCATCGAGCCTCATCACCACGACGGCCACGACCCCTTCGCCGAGATCGGCATGCGGAACGCCGATGACCGCCGACTCCAGCACGCCGTCGATCTCGTCGATCTCTGATTCGACTTCCTTCGGATAGACGTTGAGGCCGCCCGAGATGATCAGGTCCTTCCCGCGCCCGACGATCTGGAGATATCCATCGGGGTCGAGCTGACCGAGATCGCCGGTGACGAAGTAGCCGTCGGGCCGGAATTCCTCGGCGGTCTTCTCAGGCATTCGCCAGTAACCGTTGAACACGTTCGGCCCTGTCACCTCGATCACGCCGACCTCGCCCGCTTCGACCTCCGCTCCCGTCTCTGCATCGCACACCCGGACGTTGACCCGGGGGAGGGGGAAGCCGACCGTGCCGGCCCGCCGCTCACCGTCGTAGGGGTTCGACGTGATCATGCTGGTCTCGGTCATGCCGTAGCGCTCGAGGATGCGCTTGCCGGTGCGTTGGACGAACTCTGCGTGGGTGTCGGGAAGCAAGGGAGCGCTACCGGAGACGAACAGGCGCATGTGCGAGACCAACTCCTCGTCGAAGTCCGGATGGTCCAAGAGCCGCGTATAGAAGGTGGGCACGCCCATCATCGCCGTCGATCGGGGCAGGAGCCGGACCATCTGGTCAGGCTCGAAGTTCGGCAGGAAGATCATCGATCCGCCGGCGGCGACGGTGACATTCACGGCGACGAACAACCCGTGGGTGTGGAAGATCGGGAGGGCATGAAGCAGCACGTCGTCGCCGGTGAACCGCCAACCCTCGACGAGCGACCGAGCATTGCTCAACAGGTTCTCGTGGCTGAGCATGGCGCCCTTGGAACGCCCCGTCGTGCCGGATGTGTAGAGAATGCCGGCGAGGTCGTCGGCACCGCGCGGCACTGGCGCCAACTCGGCGGCGGAGTGCGCGAGCTCGGTGAGTGTGCCGGACCCATCGGCATCGAGGGTCAGGAGCGCGATGCCACGCGGGCTCGTCATCGCCGCCAGCTCGTCGGTGTGGTCGCTGTGGCCGACGAACAGGACCGGCTCGGCATCGCCGAGGAAGTAGTCGACTTCCACCGTTGTGTACCCAGGGTTCAGCGGTACGAGCGCGAGACCGGCCCGGAGACACGCGAAGTAGAGGGCCAGGGCCTCCGGCGATTTCTGCACCTGGACGGCGACCCGGTCGCCCGCCATCGCGCCGTGGTCGGCGAGTACTGCGGCCATTCGCCCCGAGAGCGCGATCATGTCGCGGTAGGTCCACACTTTGCCGTCTGCCAAGTGCAGGAACGGGCGGTCGTCGTCGGCCCGGTCGGCCAATAGGGCGTGGAAGAGATGATTCCTTTCGGGGGGCGGCGTCATATCGCCAGTTGACCACCGATGGGCACTCATTGACTCCCTAACAAGCGTTAGGTAGGTTGGAAGGATGCCGGTCGCAACCTCGGAACAGACAGGGCGCCGGCGCGTGCTCGATGCCGCGGCCGAGCTCCTGGTCGCTCAGGGTTACGCCGGCACGACGTTGCGGGAGATCGCTGCCGCGGTCGGGATCAAGGCCGGGTCGATCTATCACCATTTCGATTCGAAAGACGCGATCTTCGTCTCCGTCTTCAACGACGGCATCGAGGTCATGCTTGCTGCGTTCGAGACGGCTGCGGAACGGCTGCCGGCGGAGGCCTCGAGCGACGAGCGCCTGCTCGCCCACGTACACGGCCACCTGAGCGCCGTCTTCGAGAATGGCCCCTACACAACGGCTCACGTGACGTCGTTCTTCACTGCGCCCGACGAAGTCCGATCTCAGGTCGTGCCGCAGAGAGACCTCTACGAGAACGGCTGGAGCGAATTGCTGCTCCAACTCTTCCCAGAGTTCTCGCCGAGCGACCTTCGCCTTCACCGACTGATCCTGTTCGGCGCAATGAACGCCACGGCCGAGTGGTTCGACGTCGAGGGCGTCCTCTCGCTCGAGCAACTCGCCGCGGCCATCACCCACCAGTTTCTCCACGGAGTCGAGGCATGACGAGATGAATCGAATCACGTCGAAGGTCGATCGGGGCTCTGCGGAGTATGCCGCCAATCGAGAGGACTACCTGGGCCTGGTGTCTGCGCTCAAAGCGCGTCAGCAGGTAGCGATCGACGGGGGACAGGGACGTGAGCGGTCAATCCAACGCCACCTTGATCGCGGGAAGATCATGGTGCGCGAGAGGATCGATCTCGTCACCGACGAGAACACGCCGTTTCTCGAGTTCTCCACGCTGGCGGCCTACGGCCAGTACGACGACGAGGCGCCGTGTGCGGGCATCGTGACGGGTATTGGCGTCGTCCACGGCGTGCCTTGGGTCTTCATCGCGAACGACGCCACCGTGAAGGGCGGCAGCCTGCTCCCGATGTCGATCAAGAAGCACGTGCGCGCCCAAGACATCGCGGAGGAGAACCGTCTCGGCGTCATCTACCTCGTCGATTCCGGCGGCGCATTCCTGCCGCTCCAGGATGAGATCTTTCCGGACAAGGACCACTTCGGCGGGTCCTTCTATCGCCAGGCTCGATTGTCGGCGCAGGGACTCCCGCAATTGTCGGTCGTCCTCGGAGGCTGCACCGCCGGCGGCGCCTACGTGCCCGCGCTCAGCGACGAAGTGATCATGGTCGAGGGAATCGGCCGGATCTTCCTCGGGGGCCCGCCGATCGTGAAGGCCGCGCTCGGCGAGATCATCGGGCCCGACGATCTCGGCGGCGCGCTGCTGCACACCCGCGTCAGTGGCGTCAGCGACTATATGACCGCGACGGAACGCGAGGCCTACGGCAAGCTGCGCGAGATCTGCGAAACCACGAATCAACGGCGGGTCGACGATCGTCAGGGTTGGCTCGACTGGACTGAGCCGGAGCCCCCGGCTTTCGAAGCGGAAGAGATCTACGGCATTGTCAGCGCCGACGACCGCATTCCCTTCGATGCGACGGAGATCATCGCTCGCATCGTCGATGGCAGCCGCTTCGCGTCTTTCAAGCCGGAGTGGGGCGAGTCGATCGTCTGCGGCTTCGCCCGCATATGGGGCCATCTGGTCGGCATCGTTTCGAACAACGGCATCATCTTCAGCGAGTCCGCGCTCAAGGCAACTCATTTCATCGAACTGTGCGAGCAGCGCAAGGTGCCATTGCTGTTCCTGCAGAACACCAGTGGCTACATGGTGGGGAGTGACAGCGAGAAGGGCGGCATCGCCAAGAACGGCGCGAAAATGGTTGCGGCGGTCGCGAACGCCACCGTGCCGAAGTACACCGTGCTGATCGGCGGATCGTATGGAGCCGGCAACTACGGCATGTGCGGTCGGGGCTTCAATCCGCGGCTGCTGTTTGCTTGGCCCAACTCGCGGATCGCGACGATGGCAGCCGACACCGCGGAGACGGTTCTGGTCGACATTCGGGTCGGCGGCATGAAGGGTGCCGACACGACCGAGGAGGAACTTGCAGAGATCCGGGCCCACATTCGAGGCCAGTACGAGACCCAGAGCGATCCCTACTACGCCACCAGCCGGCTGTGGGACGACGGGCTCATCGATCCGGTCGACACCCGCGATGCCCTCGGTCTGGCGCTCGCCCTCGCCGCCCGCCACGACAAGCCCGAGGCAGGCCCGGGCTTGGTCTATCGGATGTGACGCATGAGGATCCTGATAGCCAATCGCGGCGAGATCGCCCGCCGAATCATCCGCAGCGCGCATGACCTCGGCCATGAAACCGTCGCGATCTACGCCGAACCCGACACGCAGGCTCCGCACGTTTCCGAAGCGACTGTCGCCGTCGCCGTCGGCCCGGCGAGCCTGGCGGAGTCCTATCTGTCGATCCAGCGCGTTCTCGAAGCGGCCCGATCGGCAGGTGCGACGGCGGTCCACCCCGGTTACGGATTCCTCGCCGAAAACGCCGATTTCGCGCAAGCATGCATCGACGAAGGCCTCACGTGGATCGGTCCGAGTCCGGGCGTCATCGCGTCGATGGGGTCGAAGATCGAGGCCCGACGCATTGCCGCAGCGGCGGGCGTACCGACCATTCCCGGCTGGTCCGAGTCGCAGGATCCCGACGCGCTCGCGAATGCGGCCGCGGAGATCGGGTTCCCGGTGCTCGTCAAGGCCTCGGCCGGGGGCGGAGGTAAGGGAATTCGCATCGCAAAACACGCCGACGACTTCGCCGTTGCCCTGAGCGAGGCGTCCACTGAGGCGCTCCGAGCGTTTGGTGACGGAGACGTGATCGTTGAGCGTTACGTCGAACGGCCTCGCCACGTCGAGGTGCAGATCATCGGCGACCACCACGGAAACGTGGCCGAACTCGGCACCCGCGAGTGTTCTGTTCAGCGGCGCTATCAGAAGCTCCTGGAGGAAGCCCCGGCGCCGAACCTCGCGCCGGGGACCGAGCAGGCCCTTCGCAGCTCGGCCCGGGCGTTGGCGGAGGCGATGGGATACGACTCGGCGGGCACGGTCGAGTTCATCGTCGACGACGACACCGGCGACCACTTCTTCCTCGAGGTCAACACCCGCCTCCAGGTCGAACATCCGGTGACGGAGCTGATCACCGGCTTCGACCTCGTCGACCTGATGATCGGGGTCGCCGCCGGAGAGCCGCTGCCGCCTGAGCTGACCGCTCCAGTGTTCACCGGTCATGCGGTCGAGGTACGGATCGTTGCCGAGGACAGCACCAATGGTTTCGCTCCCCAGACCGGCACGGTGCATCAGATCCAGGTTCCAGCCGGGGCGCGTTGGGACTCCGCCATCGAGGCGGGCAGCGAGATCAGTACCCACTACGACTCATTGATCGCCAAGCTCATCGTGCACGGCGCCACCCGCGAGCTGGCGCTCGTGGAGATGCGACGCGCTCTCGACCATCTGATCATCGATGGGGTCACCACGACGGCGGGCTTCCATCGTTGGCTTCTTGACCAGGAACCGGTCGTCGCCGGAAGGGTGACGACCCGGTTCCTCGATGAGACGCCAATTCCCGCCGAGCCTGAACAGCAGTCGGCCCTCGCCGCAGGCGCAATCGCGTGGGCGACGTCGACAGCCCACGGCAACGACGGATCTAGCCCGTGGGTGGGCTCATCGTTCTCGGTGACGCCGCACACGAGGAACCGGGTTGTCGGGCTCGTCTCGGCTGAGGGCGACGTCCACGAGGTCCTGCTGACCGTCGATGACCTCGCAGGCCACGGGGCATTTCCCGCGCTCGTCGACCGGGTGAGTCGTCGGGTCGCGGTGAACGATGCCGGCTACACGCACAGCTTCACGGTCCCGAGCCGATCCGAGCGCTGGGCGCCGAGTAGCACAACACGGCACGGGCGAGACGACGCGGTCGTGGCTCCGTTTCCCGCCGTGGTCACCGAGGTCCACGTGTCGCCCGGCGATTCCGTCGAGGGTGATCAGGTGCTCGTCGTCATCGAGGCAATGAAGATGCTTCACTCGCTGCGATCCTCCGGTGTCTCGACGGTCGCGGAGGTACGAGTCGCGCCTGGGGACCAGGTCGCGACCGACGAAGTCCTCGTCACATTCGTCACATCAGCGCAAGATCAAGAAGAGTCCTAGGAGATTTTGATGTCACACCGCAACGCCTACATGACCGACGAACTGCAGGCCATCTACGAACAGGTGGTCGACTTCGTCGCGAAGGAGGTCACCCCACACGGCGACCAGTGGGAAGAGGCCGGCAAGGTCCCCCGCGACATTCTTCGCAAGATGGGCTCTCTCGGCATGCTCAGCCTTCGCGTACCCGAGGAACTTGGCGGGCTCGGGATGGGATACCTCGCCTCGGCGACGTTCAGCGAGGCGCTCGGCTCCTCGACGTTCGCCGGCTTCGAGGTGACTGCCCTCGTGCACACCGACATGGCCGGGCCTCACATCATCAACTCGGGTTCGCCGGAGCAGCTCGCCACCTATGTACCCGGCATGCTCAGCGGCGAATTCATCCTCTCCATCGGAGTCAGTGAGCCCGACGCTGGCTCTGATGTCGCCGGCATCCGTGCCAAAGCGGAGAAGGATGGCGATGGCTGGCGGATCAACGGCACCAAGACCTTCATCACCAACGGCGTCTACGGCGACATGACGATCGTCGCCGCTCGAACCGACGTGGACAACAAATACGGCATCTCGATGTTCCTGGTGCCCGCGGAAACCGAAGGGTTCTCTGTCGCGAAGAAGCTCGACAAACACGGGTGGCTCTGCAGCGACACCGCCGAACTCACGCTCGACAACGTCTTTGTGCCCGACGAACAGTTGCTCGGCACGCCCCACCGTGGTTTCTACGAGACGATGAAGAACTTCCAGAACGAACGGATGGTCCTGGTCGGCATGGGCGTCGGTGCGGCGCAGGCGGCCATCGACATGACCAACGAGTACTGCCAGAACCGGTCAGCGTTCGGCGGCCACCTCTTCGATCTCGGTGCCATCCGCCAGCGCATGGCCATGAACCAGGCCAAGGTCGACGCGGCGCGGGCCTCGATGTACCACGCCGCGTGGCTGGGCGACAACGGCATCGACAACGTGAAGGAGATGTCGGGCGCAAAGGCGTGGGGCTGCGAGATCGTCAACGAGGTCATGTACGACTGCGTTCAGTTCCATGGCGGCATGGGCTACATGCGGGAGTCCGCGATCGAGCGCATGTACCGAGATGCCCGGATCCTGCCCATTGGCGGCGGTGCCACCGAGGTCATGCTGGAAGAAGTCGCAAAGCGGTCCTACAGCGCCTGACTGATCGGCGGCCGACCGAGCCCAATCCGACGGCTTGGCCACTAGGTGTTCGGACCTGGTACCACTGGAGCTGTGACGGCTGAGCTGAACTGGACATCAACGAGGATCGCTGAGGTCGGCGGAAACGAGTACGACGTTTCGGAAATGGAGCTCGGCGGAGAACGGTTTGTAGCATCCAAGCTCGCCATTGCTCCATCGACGCGAGAGCTCTTCTCGCTTCAGAAGAGCCGCGTGATGGTTGAGGAGCTTGTTGAGCTGACGTCGTCGCTACCGGCTCACAACATCGTCGAGATCGGTGTATTTCAGGGAGGCAGCGCCGCGCTGCTCGCGCTGCTTCCGACCACAGAGAAGTTGCTTGCCATTGAGTACAACGATCTCGGCGGAACCGCGCTCGAGCAGTTTGTGACCGACACGGGTCGACAAGAACGCGTGTTCCTGGCATCGGAGACCGATCAGGCTGACCGCGAGAGTGTCTTGGCTGCGGTGGCTTCGGCCGGCATGGCGGTGCTGGACTTGGTGATCGACGATGCGTCTCATCGATATGACGAGACCGTGAGCTCCTTCAATACCCTCTTTCCGCTGATTCGACCGGGCGGCGTCTACATGCTCGAGGACTGGCAATGGGCACACGTCCGAGGGATCGGACTGGGCGAAGAGTTCGCTCCCCGCGGTGCGACGTCCTTGACAACCATGGTCTTCGAGATGGTCATGGCCTGTGCCACCAATACCGACGTGATCGACGACGTTCGTATCGGCCCCGACGCGGTGCTCGTTCGCCGGGGGCCTGCTGCACTCGATCCGGATGGCTTCGCCCTCCGAGATCTCTACGACGAGATCTCCGCGGACCTACTCGGCGACTGGTCGACGTAGAGCCTTCGCCCGCGACCTAAATGCGCTCCACGCTCCATGTGGATGCATCGAAGATCTCGTGCAAACGCACCTGGGCTCGAACGGCCTCGCCCGCGACGACCTCGTGATCAAGCCGAAACAATCGATTGCCCCAGCTCGTCACCGGAGCCAGGGGAGAGGTGGTGAGCGTTGTCTGCTCATCGAACACCGCTTCGAACCACACGCAGAAACCGTCGACGATCACGTCGTCGGTGGCATGCCGTTCGATGTCGTGCTCGAGCGGCAGCGAATCGACGGCCTCGAGGGTGTGGAGATCGAACTCGAGAATCGGCGTGGGACGACCGACGGTCGACGACACCGATCCGGGACGGACCCACATCTGCTCGGTGCGGCCGGTGTCGAAGCGAGCCGCAACCGGCGATCGCTCGGCACCACGGAGATCGAGCCCGTCGGGTAGGTCGATGTTCCAGAATCTCCGAACCCGCATCGCCTCGTGGAAGGACACCGGCTCGATGAAGAGTCGGAAGTGAGCAGGAAGAATGCGGCCGTCGGCCCGGAGCACGCGTTGGCGGAGGTCGAGGATGTTCTCGAGCATGTTCTCGTTGAACAACTCGTCTCCCATCTGCTCGTGGAGAAGGACATCGACCGGCTCGGGTGGGGTGAACTCCCGGCTGTTGGCCCTGACGAACTCGATGTTGGTGATGTTGTTGTGGTCGGCGAGCTCCCTCGCGACATCGATGAAGTCGGAATGCTCGACGGCGTACACCTTCGCAGCCCCGGCGCGACTGGCCATGAAGGCGAGAAGGCCGGTGCCGGTCCCCAGGTCGACGACGACGTCCCCAGGCTTGACGTTGCGGCGGATGCCCTGGTGGTAGGCGTTGACGCGAACCGAATCGCTGAGCATCTCTTCGTGCTCGGACAACCCCGCGAAGTTGGTCTCGTTCGTCAGGTCGTAGACGACGCCCATCAGCCAGTCGTTGGATGCGAGCTTGGACGCACCGAACCCGACCGTTGACCGAACTGCCCGCGTCGCCACCTGCGACATTCGCTTCCGCATATCGCCAGGCTACGGCTGGTCGGCCGATGACCGCGACGGCACATGACGCCCTCGGTCGGTTCGCGTGAGAAGCTCCGACCATGCGGCAGATCGACATCGCCTCTTCCTACCTTGATGCCTTGGCGAGTCGGGACCCGAACCTGGTGCCGTTCACGTCCGACGCCCGACGCGTCAACAACGGGCGCCCAAGCGCCACGGGGGCGGACGCGCTGCGGGAGGGCATTCGCAATGAGCCTCCTCTCGACTTCGGCGCGGGACGCAGGTGGGTAGTCAACGGCGACGAGGTCGCGGTGTTCTACGAACTCGCCGCCGACATGGGCAAAGGCGCGCCGATCCCGGTTGGCATCGGCGAACGCTTCTTGCTTCGTGACGGTGCCATCTGTGAGATCGAGGCGGTCCACGCGACCGGCCCGGGACTTCCCACCGACTGGCTCGACAGCACGGCGACATCCGATGGGGACCCCGGTGTGGAGGCTGCCGCTCGGGCCTATCTCGATGCGTTGGTGAGCCATGACGCCGCCGGCCTTCCGCTCGCCGACGACGTTCGCCGGATGGAGAACGGTCAAATGACAGGCAGCGGACCGGTCGACCTGCGGGCATCGCTCGAGTCCGACGTGATGCTCTCCGTGCAAGCAACATCCGATGAGCACTGGCTCTTGGCCGGCGATTCGGCTGTCGTGTTCTACTCACTCCTCGCCAAGTTCGGCGACGACACGATGTTGGTGCGCATCGCCGAGCGTTTCCGGGTTCGGGCCGGAGAGATCACCGAGATCGAAGCCATCTTCGCGGCCTAAGCCTGCGTCCACGTCGCCCCGCTGGTGTAGCGACGCAGACCCAGCGTGAACGTTGCCCATCCGGCGGTTCCCGCGAAGACCGCGACGGCGAACACCGCGAGCGCGGCGGAGACATCGAATTCGGACACGAGGCGGGCGGGGATGGCGGTAATGAAGCCCGCCGGAATCACGGCATAGAGAAGAAACTTCGTGACGCCGCCGAATATGTCGACGGGATAGATCGAAAACAGTACGATCGCCTGGAACCCGAGATCGCCTGCCTCGGTGCGGCTCGTCCAAAAGCCCAACGAGCCGACGACGATCAGGAATCCGGAGATGATCGACACGGCACAGAGCACGCTGAATGCAAACACCGCCACGCGCGTCGGAGTGGGGCTGCCCAGAGAGGCGAACAACGTCACTCCGAAGAGCACGTCACCCATCGCGATCGCCTCGATGCGACTCGACAGGAGGAAGCTGAGGGGGCTCACCGGGAGCGCCAACGTTGCATCGAGTCCGCCAGTCGCCGCGAGATGGCTGATGTGGCGGATGTTGTTGGCGAAGCCGATGACGAGGCCGGCGCTCGTCGTGATGATCGCCATGAGCACCACCACATCGTCGACATCCCAGCCACGGATCGAGTCGACGCGTTCGAACACCAGGACCCAGAACAACACCCAGATGGTGTCGTTCACGAACATCATCGCCACCTGGGCCCACGAGCTGACACGGTGGGCCCAAGCCTGCCGCCACGCGTTGCGCCAGGTGACCCAGCGGGCGCTCCAGCTCATGCCCCGGTCCCGATCAGGTGGCGTTCACCGGCGCGAAAGGCCAGGTGTGCCGCGCCTCCCAGAACGACCAGCCACAGGACCTGCACGGCGATCAGTTCCGGCTCGAAATGGCCGGATGCGAGGCGGGCCGGGACATAGGCCATCGCGCTGAAGGGCAACAGCTTCGTGACGGTCTCGAGCGGTTCCGGTAGGACCTCGAGGGGCAGAAGCATGCCACCGGTCACGAAGACCAGCTTCTGGTAGAGGAACCACGTGGCTTTCGCGTCGAGGACCCAGAAGGCCGCAGCGGCGAACATGTGCTGCGTGACGATGTTCAAAATCAACGCCAGCACCAGTGACGGTGCGGCGAGCGCGAGTGCGGATCCGCTTGGTGGCGCTCCGACCGTGAGTGTCGCAAATACAAGGCCGACCGAGATACAGAGCAACATTCGCGGCAGCATCTGGCCGACTTCCGTGGCGACCCTCAACCCGAGCACCGGCGCGGGGCGAAGCATCTCGACCGCGATCGCACCGGAGCCGATGTCGTTCCCGATGTCTTCGATCATCCTCGGTGGAAGTGCGATCGTGGCCGCTTCCGAGGTGGCGACGTACCAGACCAACGCGACGGCCGAGTAGCCGACCACGGAACCTCCGGACGCGTCGGCGGCAGCTCGCCAGAGTCCCGCGAGAATTGCAGTGACCATCAGATAGAACACGCCGGCCACGACGAGCGCTGAGGGCTCGGCCACCATGCGACGCGCCGCGACGCGGACTGCCCGCACGAACACGCGTCGTTGACGGATTGCGTTACTGACGTTCATAGATCTCGCCGATGACTTCCTCCAGCGGCGCGTCAATGACAGAAAGATCGATGACTCCCGCAGCGGACATGACCTCATCGAGCACGGGCCCGACCGGGTGGACACCGGTGTCGAGCGAGATCACCACGATGGATGAAGTGCCCGAGGCATAGCGCCACTCGTACTCGATTCGCCCGGCAAAAGACGCGGCATGGTCCCGGGATTCGAAGCCGATCCGAATGCTCTTGGTCTTCAGAAGCTCGTTTCGCATGTCGGCCACGGCCGCGTCGTAGATGACCGCGCCGTCGTTGACAACGATCGCGCGTTCGGCAACGTGCTCGATATCGGCGACATCATGGCTGGTGAGAAAGACCGTGGTCCCGAGCTCGGTATTGAGCAGCAGCAACAGATCCCGGAATCGTTGTTTGGCGAGGAGGTCGAGCCCGATTGTCGGTTCGTCCAGAAACAGCAGCTCCGGCTCGTGAAGCATCGCTGCGGCCAGCTCACAGCGCATTCGCTGGCCGAGGGACAACGTCCGGGCGGGTTGATCGAACAGGTCATCGGCCGCCAGCAGTTCACCGAGCCCGCCGATCCGCCCATGGACGAACGAGTCCTCGAGTCCGTGAATCGCACCGAGCATCTCGAGGGTCGCGCGAGGTGACAGCTCCGACCAGAGCAGCGACCGCTGGCCGAAGAGCGTGCCGATCCGCTTTGCGAGCGCCCGTCGACTCTCCCACGGCACGAGTCCCAGGACCTTGCCTGTGCCGCTCGTCGGCCTGAGGATTCCCGTCAGCATCTTGATCGACGTGGACTTCCCGGCGCCGTTCGGCCCGATGAATGCGACGCGTTCGCCGCGTCGGATTTCGAGGTCAAGATTGCGGACTGCCTCGACGGTCCGACGGTTCCGGCGGCGCCCCGTGGCGAACGACCGGCACAGGCGGCGTACATCGATCGCTAGTTGCTCTTCCATGCACCATCAGACCACAACAGCACGGGCCGGCTTTGCCCATTTGGTCGCGCGGGCCGAGGTTCGGCAGAGCGTCACAGGCTCTGCAAGGCTTCCCTCCTCACGGGAGGGGACTGCGATGGGACGACTCGATGGAAAAGTAGTGCTGGTGACCGGCGCGGCACGGGGGACCGGCGCGGTGACCGCACAGCACTGCGCGGCCGAAGGCGCCCAGGTGCTTGTGACCGACGTACTCGACGAAGCCGGTGCCGCGATCGCGGAGGCCATAGGGGACCGCGCCCGCTACCGGCATCTGGACGTGACGAGTCCGGAGGAGTGGGCCGGCGCGGTCGCCGACGCCGCCGAAGCATTCGGAGGACTCGACGTTGTCGTCAACAACGCGGCGGTCCTCGACGTGGGTGCGATCGCCGACACGTCGCTCGAGGTGTTGACCACAGTGATCAGCGTGAATCAGATCGGCGCCTACCTCGGCATCCAAGCGGCTATCGAGCCCATGAAGGAGCGGGGGGGCGGATCGATCATCAACGTGGCATCGATCGACGCGATCGAGGGATCGAACGGCGTCGCCGCCTACACGTCGAGCAAGTGGGGCATGCGGGGTCTCACCAAGGCGGCCGCGATCGAGCTCGGCTGCGAGGGCATCCGCGTCAACACCGTCTGCCCCGGCACCGGGAGTGCCGAGATGGTCCAACCCTTCGTCGAGGCCGCGATCGAGCGGCTGAAGGATCGAACAGAGCGCCTGCCAGATCGCGCCCAACGTCCGTTCAATCGCGCCGGCGACCTGGACGACGTCGCCAAGGCAATCGTCTGGCTTGCCTCGGACGACAGCTCGTATGTCTCGGCCATCGACCTCACGGTCGACGGCGGTTGGACGGCCGGCAAGGTCGAGCCCGGCGCGCCGTTTTCCTGAGGCGCCAGGTCCGAGCACTACGCTCCGTTCGGATTTCGTCGGGCGACTCCGAGAGAGGCACACCTTGACCGCTACCCACTTGGCTGAGGACTACCGGGAGCCGTTCGATCCGAGCTGGTCGCTCTCCCGCCTCAGCCGCGGGGCCCTCGCGCGACTGGCGCGGGAATACATGCTCGTCGCGATGTATCACGACCGGGCCTTGATGCCCCACGTCGTGGCCGCCGGCGGGCAGGACGCCACGATTCGACAGGCCGACAGCGAGTGGATGGGCTCGAGCCCGATCTACACAGAGCGAAACAAGAGGAACCTGGGTGTCACCGGGGACGGCGTCGGCGAGGTGTTCAAGAGCTTCCAGTTCGACGTCGGCGCTCCGCACCACTATCTCGACTTCCAATTCGAGCTCGTCGATCACGACCTCGGCTACTTCTGGCTGCCCTTCTGCGGTGCCCATGACTATCTCCGGCAGCTGGCTGCCAACGACGAAGCCCTCGTCACCAACATGTGCCACCACATGGAAGATCGGACCTTCGACGCGACGTTGGGCGCGACCAACCCGAACGCACGCGTGATCCCCATCCATCGACCGCCGAAGCCCGACGAGTTCACCGGGGACCACTGTCGTTGGGAAGTTCGAATCCCTCCCGCCGAGGAGAACAGTCAGGGCGCTCGGCCCGGCGAGCCCAGTCATGAAGTTGTTGCGACGTCGCGAGCGGCGGCGTTCGAGTTCGTCCTCGGCGAATCGGGCGAGGACGGCGGCATGACGGACTACGCCGGTGAGTTCGAGCCGAAGCTGCGACTCGAAGACTTCGCGCACAACGTGCTGGTTCGGCAGGCGAAGGAGTTCGCCCTCGATGTCCACCTGTTGATGCGGGCTGCGTACTTCTCGATCGACGAGATGCTTGGCACCGACGTGCTCGACGATGCGGCACCACAGCAACGTCAGGCGATCGCACCGACACTCGTGGATCGACTTCGGGGTGCGCTCGGGATCGAGGGCGACGACATGGAAGCCATCGCCAAGATGTTGCAGGTCGACCCGATCCTGGTCGATGACTACGTGCGCTACGACGTCGAGGTGATCGACGCGACCCGTGGTCGGATCGCCGTCGATGCCACGAGCGAGGCGATTGGCGACGAGGTGTGCCGTAGCCCGCTTTCGTGGCTCTCTGAGCCGGACAGCCCCGGATTCGAGCACACCGTGCAGGCAGTGAACCCGCGAGCACGTGTCCGACCTGTCGCCCCGCTCACCTGGGAGATCGAGATCGACCCAGACGCGGATCCGGTTGCCCCGCACTGGCTCGCCGACATGGTCGGCGCGTTCGGGACGCGCGAATTCGATCTGACGGAGCGATCCGTGGCAGCTCCGGTCCGGCGATCGCCGAGGACCGACTGATGGCCGATGACTTTCTGAAGCGGGTCTACGACCTTTCCGGGCAGCAGGAGACCGACGAGTACTACACGGAGTGGGCTGCAACCTACGACGAGGAGCTGAAGCGAACCGGCTATCGCTCGCCCAAGCGCTGCGCTGACGCGCTGCTGAAGTTCGTCGACTCTGAGGCTGCGGTGCTCGACATCGGCTGTGGCACTGGCCTTTCCGGTGCCGCACTCCGCGAAGCCGGCTTCACCGATGTCTCGGGCACTGATGTGAACCCCGAGATGCTGGCGATCGCCGCGAAAGCGGGCATCTACCGTCAGACATGGCTGACGGACCTCACGGACCCCTTCCCGTTCGAGCCCGGCACCTATGCCGCAATTGCCGCGATCGGGGTGATCGGCGTGGGTGCCGCGCCGGCCTCGTTGCTCGCCGACGCCCTCAGAGCACTGGCGCCGGGCGGACACCTCGTCTTCTCCTACAACGACCATGCGCTGGCCCAGCCGGAGTTCTCCGAGGCGCTCGACGACGTCGTGGAGGTCGGCCTGGCCGAACAGGTCTTCGCTGAGCATGGGCCTCACCTCGAAGGCCTGGGGAGTGAGTCCACCGTCTACGTGCTTCGGGCAATCGCCGCGCTGGAGCAGGCTCCATGACGTCGACGCCAAAGGGCAGCCGCCGAATCGAATACGCCGGATCGGTGCACGACGAGCGGGAGATCGAGGCGGTGGTCGACGTGCTGCGAGGCGGGCCGACGAGCCTTCGCATCGGTCGGAACGTGAAGGCTATGGAGGCCCGAGTCGCCGAACTCTTCGGCAAGCGTCGCGGGGTCATGTGCAACTCGGGGAGTTCTGCGCTTTACCTGGCCATCGAGGTGCTCGACCTCGAGCCGGGTGACGAGATCATCACCTCCGCCGTGACCTTCTCGACCGACATCGCACCGATGATCCGAGCCGGGATCACACCCGTGTTCGTGGATGTCACCCGAGACACCTACCAGATCGACGTGGACAGGATCGAGGAGATGGTGGGTCCTAGGACCAAGGCAATCCTGGCGCCGAACCTGATCGGAAACGCCCCCGACTGGGACCGGATCCGCGACATCGCCGACCGGCACGATCTCACGGTGATCGAGGACTCCTGCGACGCTCTCGGACTGACATTGCGGGGAACGCCGACCGGCACTCGGGCCGACATCAGCCTGACGAGCTTCGCGCTGTCTCACATCATCACCGCTGCGGGCACCGGCGGAATGGTCTGCTTCGATGACGACGATCTCACCGACAAGGCGCTGATGCTCCGTCGCTGGGGCCGACGCTCAGAGGTCCAGCTGTTCGGTTCTCGCAAGGGCGCCGGCGACCGCTTTTTCAGCACGATCGACGACGATCTCGAATACGACAACCTGTTCATCTTCGACGAGGTCGGCTGGAACTTCGAACCCTCCGAGCTCTCGGCGGCGTTCGGCCTGGTGCAGCTCGACAAACTGGCCGACAACCTGGCTCGACGGCAGCGAAACTTCGAGCTGACGAGTTCGCAGTTCGCCCAATGGCCGGATCTGTTCGAGATGCCCCGGCTCACCGACGGTGTCGAGACCGGGTGGCACATGTTCCCGCTCGTCATCGGAGATGCCGCCGGGTTCCGACGGTCCGCGTTTCAACAGTGGATGGAACGGCGCGGAGTCGACACCCGCATGGTCTGGACCGGCAACGCCACCCGCCAGCCCGCGTTTCGCGATCGCCCCTTCCGTCAACCGGGCGACGGTCTTCCCAATGCGGACCGGGTCATGGAACGGGGAGTGGTTCTGCCCAACAGCCACTCGATGAACGACGACGACTGCCGCTACATCGGCGAGTGCGTCGCGGCCTTCCTCGAGGCGAGCTGAACACTGCCTCGAATTGCAGGCGGGACGCCGGTCAGGCAGTCGGAAAGTGCCGGGCGAGCCAGCCGAGGAGATGGCGGTTGAAGACCTCGGACTGCTCTTGCTGTACCCAGTGTCCGGCTTGCTCGATCAGGTGAAGCTCGAGGTTGCTGCATCGGTCTTCCATGCCATCGGCGAACTCCGGGCGGAGGGCTGGATCGAGTTCGGCGGTCAGCATGAGGCAGGGGATGTCGAGCGGAGCGACTCCGATAGCGGGATGTTCGTCTCGGTTTCGCTCGATATTCCGGTACCAGTTGATCCCGCCTCGGAAGCCCGTGCGGGTGTACTGCTCGATATAGCGCTGGTTGTCGGCCTCGCTGAGGAGCGGTTCGCCCACGACCGGGGCTCGCTCGATGTTCCAGAACGGGTTCATGTTCAGCTTGCCGTCGGCGAACGCGGCCTCGTAGATCTCGCTGAGTGGGGCACTGGTACGCAGGGTGTTCCGCAGAATCTGCTCGACGTGCTGATCCATGTGAGCCTCGGCCACATCGGGGATCTGGAACCAGGAGACGTATTGGCGTTCGATCTCGCCCTTCACGAGTTCGGTGTGCTGCGCGACACTCGGGAAGGGTATGTAGGGGGTGCACGCTGCAGCCACCCCTGCCACCCGTTCGGGGTGGAGCACCGCCATCGCCCACACGACCCATCCACCCCAGTCGTGCCCGACGAATATTGCCTGCTCGATCTCGAGCGCATCGAGCATTGCGACGAGGTCGCCGGTCAGCTCCGTCATGTTGTAGGCGTCGACGTCGTGCGGGCACGAACTGCCTCCGTAGCCGCGTCCGTCGGCCGCGATTGCGTGGTAACCAGCCGCGGCAACGACCGGTAGTTGGTGCTGCCAGCCAATCGCGAGGTCCGGGAACCCATGGCAGAAGACGACCGCGGGACCGTCGCCGGCCTGATAGGTCGAAAGATGAAACGCCGGATCGCCGGCGCGTCCAGGAAGCGCGACGTCGGTAGGGATGAGCGGGGGAGTGGTCGTCATGACGAGACCTCTGCGGTCGTTGTCGGTCCGGGTCGGGCGCCTCTGATCAACCGACCCGGCATATTCCCTGTCGCCTCGCCGTTGCGGTAGATGACTTCGCCGCTGCAGACGGTGGCCTCATAGCCGGTCACATCCTGCACATAGCGTTTGCCGCCGGCGGGGAGGTCGTAGACCAGCCGAGGAGCGTCGATCGCCAAGCGGTCGAAGTCGATCACGTTGAGGTCAGCCTTCATGCCCGGCGCGATCACGCCGCGATCGTGGAGCCCGTAGCACTCGGCCGTCCGCTGCGTCTGGTTGTGAACCAGCTCTTCCAGCGGAATCAGTTGGCCGCGTGTGCGGTCGCGGGCCCAGTGGGTGAGTAGGTAAGTAGGGATGCTCGCGTCGCTGATCACGCCGCAGTGGGCGCCGCCATCCGCGAGTCCGTAGACGGTCCGTGGATGCCGCATCATCTCAGCGGTGGCATCGAGGTCACCGTCGCTGTAGCCCAGCATCGGGAGGTAGAGAATGCCGCTCGCGTCAGCCGATGCCATGACGTCGTAGATCACCTCGGCCGGCGAGCGGCCGGACGCCGCTGCGATCGCCGCGACGCTGCGATCCGGTGCGGGTTCGTAGTCCGGAGGACTACCGAGCGGGAACATCTGGTCGTATCCGTGGGTGACCATTCCGACGAGTCCGGTCAGGGTGGAGACGTCGATCGGGTCGTTGACGAACTCGTCTCGCACCTCGGGGGTTGCCAACGCGGCCCGACGATCCTCGACCGAGAGCAGGCTGAGCCGCGCCCACGCCGCGTGGAGGATGAAGGGGTGGACGGAACTCTCGAAGCCCAGGAGGAGGCCGGCGGGTCGAGGCGCGATGAGCGGCGTGAGCGTTCCGCCATCCTCTCCGTCCACTTCCGCCGCCCGGAGCAGACGTCGCCACTGATCGGGGTCACCAGAACTCTGCACCACGCTGTAGAGGACCCGCGCTCCGGTTTCGCGGCCCAGCTGCTTCATCCATCCGAGTTCGGCGTCCTCCGGCACGTAGTCGCCCGCGACCTGGAATACACCGTGATCGACGTCCGCCAGCATGCGACCGATTCCGAGCACTTCGTCGGGAGACGCCTCGGTTCCCGGCACCGTGCGACCGTCCTTCGCCCGGTGGAGCATCGTGCGAGAGGTCGAGAAGCCCAGGGCGCCTGCTTGCAGGCCGGCCCGCACGATGTCGGCCATCGCCGCGATGTGGGCCTCACTCGCGACCGTCTTGTCGGCGCCGGCATCACCCATGACGTAGGTACGCACGGCGCCATGGGGCACCTGCGTACCGAAGTCGATGGCGTAGTGCCGCTTGTCGAGGGCATCGAGATACTCGGGGAACGTCTCCCACTCCCACGTGATGCCCTCGGCCAGGGCGCTGCCCGGGATGTCCTCCACACCTTCCATGAGCTGGATCAAGAAGTCGCGCTCGTTCGGTCGCACGGGGGCAAAGCCGACACCGCAGTTTCCAAAGACGACGGTGGTCACCCCGTTCCAGCCCGCCGGGGTGAGATACGGGTCCCACGTCACCTGGCCGTCGTAGTGGGCGTGGATGTCGACCCATCCCGGCGTGACGAGTCGTCCGGACGCGTCGATCTCTTCGATTCCCGCAGCGATGTCGTCACCCACCGCCGTGATGGTGCCGCCATCGACGGCGATGTCGGCCCGACGGCGTCCACCGCCGGTTCCATCGACCACAGTGCCACCGCGAATCACCAGATCATGCACGTCGTCGTCCCCGATTCCCATGGCGAGACCACACCAGACACCGCCCCCGGGCCGATGTCCAATCGAGGAGGGTCGACAGCCGACTAGCTTCACGGCGTGTCGCGACTGTCGCCAAACGCTCGGGGGTCGCTCTACATGGTGATCGGCTCGCTCGGCTACGTCATCAACGATGCCCTGGTGCGACGAGTCACCGAGAACGGCTTGGACGTCTACCAGGTCCTCTGCATTCGCAGCATCGCAATCGCCGTGCTCTTGGCCGGCCTCGCCGCGGTGAGAGGGGAAGCCACAACAAGGGCCCATCTGCGCGGACCGTTCCTTCTTCGGGTTGCCGCCGAGGTGACCGGAGCAGCGTTGTTCTTCGCCGCGATCGTGCAGATGGAGTTCGCGAACGCGCAGGCGATCCTTCAGATCGTTCCGTTCGCGGTCACCCTGGCGGCGGCGCTCGTGCTCGGCGAACGCGTGGCCCCTGCGCAGTACATCGCGATTCTCGTCGGCTTCATCGGCGTGCTCCTCATCGTTCGCCCGGCGACTGACGGCTTCTCTGCGTGGTCGCTGATGGTGGTGGCCAGCGCCGTCTTTCTGGTGGTCCGGGAACTCGCGACCCGCGACGTTCCCGCTGACGTGCCCGCGCTTTCGATTGCGTTTGCCACTGCAGCGGGACTCGCGGCCCTCACTGGCGCCATTTCAATCTTCACGGGCTGGCACTCGATCAATCTGGAAAGCGCCTGGTTGATCGCGTTGTCGATGGTCGCGCTCGTCTTGGGCTATCTGTTCAGTATCCAGACCGTCAGGGTTGGGGACCTCAGCGTCTCGGCCCCCTTCCGCTACTCGCTCCTGCTGGGGGCAGTAGTGATGGGGTATCTCCTCTTCGACGAGGTGCCGGACACCCTCACTGTCATCGGCGGATCCGTCATCATCGGCAGCGGACTGCTGGCCATCTACCTCGACCGTCAGCGGGGTGGCCGCGCTGACCTCCCGTCGTCACTACCCCTCTAGCCCGGCCCCTTCAGCCCGGCATCTTCCCGCCCGCGGCGATCCAACGAGCGAAGACCTGCTGTCCGTCTCTCGGGTTGTAGACGTCTTCCTGGTAGGACCACTGGCCGTCGCCGGCGTACTCGAGGATGGTGACGCACCCGAAGCGGAATTCTTCATCGCCGCCGGTCGGGTCGGGAAGACACTGCGCCGGGTAGAAGACGACCCGATTCCCCTCGATCATCGACCAGTCGACGGGGAAGTACATCTCGGCGGGAGCCTGGGCCATCACTGATGTGATGCCTTCACGGATCGCTTCACGGCCTTCGAAACGCCCCAGGTGACACTCGTTCCAGACACCATCGATCGTGTGCAGGTCGGCCCACGCGTTCCAGTCGCCGCTATCGCCGACCGCGACGAACTGCTCGAACGCGGCGCGAACCTCTGACTCGTCGAATTCCATGAATCGAACGTACTCGACCGACGGTGCCGGTCTCTGGTGCCGTGCGTGTCAGAGTGAGCCATGGATTTCGACCTCACACAGACTGATGCCCTGCTCTCGACCACTCGGGCCGTCCGGAAGCGCCTCGACTTCGAGCGCGACGTTCCCGATGACGTTCTGCTCGAGTGCCTGCAACTCGCCGTCCAGGCCCCGACCGGGTCGAACCAGCAGGGTTGGCGCTGGATGGTCATCCGAGACGCCGAGAAGAAGGCCGCCCTGGCCGAGATGTATCGACGAGCGGGAGGCGAGTACCTGGCCGCAGCCGCCGCGGCAGCCGATCCCGCGACTCAGGGCGGGCGGGTCATGGACTCTGCCAACTATCTCGCCCAGAACCTTCAAGAGGCTCCGGTTCTCGTCATTCCGATGATCATCGGTCGCCTCGACGACCTCGCCGAGATCGCACCCGGCTCGAGCATCACCAATGCCGCGGCCGGACTGCTCGGATCCATCATCCCGGCCATGTGGAGCTTCCAGCTGGCACTGCGCAGTCGAGGCCTCGGCAGCTGCTACACCACCCTTCATCTGGGGCTGGAGCAGGAAGCGGCCGACCTGCTCGGCATTCCCGCCCACATGACGCAGGCCGGCCTGCTCCCTATCGCCTACACGAAGGGCACCGACTTCAAGGCCGCGGCGCGGCCTCCGGTCGAGCAGATCACCTACCTCGACACCTACAAGAACCCGATCAAGTAGTGCCGCTCAGCGGGTGAGAAGCATGCAGCCGGCGAACGGTCCGCCACCCGCAGCCACCAGAGCAACCTCGGGCGCCTCGATCTGTCGTTCGCCACCCTCGCGGCGCAACTGCACACAGGCTTCGTGAAGGATCCAGTAGCCGTGCATGCGGCCGGCGGAGAGTTGGCCGCCGTAGGTATTCAGTGGAAGCTCGCCGTCGAGGGCGATGCGGGATGCGCCTTCGACGAACGGTCCGGCCTCGCCCTCCCCGCAGAATCCGAGCGCCTCGAGCCAGGCCATCGTGATGTAGGTGAACCCGTCGTAGAGCTGGGCGGTGTCGACATCGGACGGTCGCAGGTCGGTCCGGTTCCAGAGGTCGGCGGCGGCATCGGCCGACGCCATCTTCGGGTAGTCGACTCGTTGGTCCCAACCGCCCTCGCCGGTCGCCCCTCCGATCGCGGCGACGCGGACGGGCGTGCTGCGACAGTCGGTGGCGAATGACTCGTGAGAGATGACGACGGCGATCGAGCCGTCGATCGGCACATCACAGTCGAGCAGGCCGAACGGATCCGAGATCGGACGGGCGCTGAGGTAGTCCTCCATCGTGATCGGGTCGCGATAGGCGGCCCGTGGGTTGAGCCCGGCGTTGCGACGGCTGTTGATCGCGAGCCAGCCGAGTTGCTCCTTGGTCGTGCCGTAGAGGTGCATGTGACGTCGGCAGTGCATCGCCAGCCAGTTCGCGGCCGAATAGGCGTGGAACGTCAGAAGCTGCCCCATGTCGCGTGACATGGCCTCCATCTGGGGGTCGGGTTCGGGTGGCGCCTCGATCCGGGCCGCTTGCGCGGTCGCGTCGTCGGAGGGGGCGATCGAACCGGCCATCATCTGAACCGTGCGGTACACGAGCACGTGACGAGCCTTGCCCGTCGACACTGCGTGGAACGCCGCGATCACCGGGGACAGGAGACCGCCGGTCGAGTAACCGCCGCCCGTGTAGCTGGGTTCGATGCCGAGGTCCGTCGCTGCCGCGTGCAGGGGGGTGTCGCCCATCGATGCAATGCCGTCAATGTCGGCCGCCGTGAGTCCGGCATCGGCGATTGCTTCCTGACAGGACGATCGCGTGAGCTCGAGCCCCGGGATCCCGGTCTTCCGGCCGATTTGTGAGATCCCGATCCCGGAGATGATCGCATCGCGCTCGAACAGGTCGGCCATGGCTGGCGACGATAGTGCCTGCCGTCTCGCCAGGGCAGTTGACGTAGGGTGACCTCCGATGAGCGACCAGGACGGCACACCGCCGCGGATTCCTCCCGCGATCACCGACGAGAACCGCGCCTATTGGACGGGCGGCGCCACGGGGAACCTCATGATGTCGCACTGCAACTCATGCGCTCGGTTCTTCCACCCACCGGCGTCGACGTGCCCAGAGTGCGCGGGTGAAGCCGAGCCACGGCAGGTCAGCGGCAACGGCACGCTCTACACATTCACCGTCAACCGCCATCCGTATCACCCTGATGTGCCACCGCCCTACGTGGTCGCGATCGTCGAGCTGGTCGAGCAGGCTGAGCTGAAGTTCACCACCAACCTCGTGAACTGCGATCCGGATGCGATCGACATCGGCATGCCGGTGCGCGTGGTGTTCGAGCAGGCCGGCGACGCCTGGGTACCGATCTTCGAACCGGCCACGGCCGACTGATCCGAGCGGCCGGCGGTCAGCCGAGGTCGTCGACCACGTTCATGGCGTCGGCGGAGGCCCCCTCAGGGGCAGCGACCTCCGTGACCGGATCGTCGACATCGTCGTACTCGAGCCGCAGGGCCCGGCTCATGGTCGCGTGCATGTCATACGTGCACGTGATGTACGTGAGCTCGAGGATCTCCTCGTCGCTCAATTCCTGTCGGAGGGCATCGAAGACGGCGTCGGGGACCCGGCCGCTCTCGAGCACAAGTGCGTCGGTATACGCGAGAACCGCTCGCTCGATCGCAGAGAAGCAGGTTGCGACAGACCACGCGGGGAGCGCGTCGATCTGCTCCTCGGTGAGGCCGACCTCTCGACACGCCTTCACGTGTTGGGAGAACACGAAGCGGCTTCCGCGGGCATATCCGGCTCGTGTTTGCGCCAGTTCCCTCAGCGGAGCAGCGAGCTTTCGTTTCGGGTCGCGATAGAAGGCAAAGCCGCCGACGATGTGATCAAAGAGGTCGGGCACCAGTGCGGTCACCGTCCACCAGTCGCCGGGCGTACCCGTCTCGGTGCCAGGCTCGGCCACGGGATCCCGATCGCCGAACAGCATCGTGTAGAGCGCCTGCGCCAGTTCGTGGGCGTCGTCACGGCCGACCTGACCGAGCCGGGGCATCAGCGGTCCTCCGGAGTGTGGAACGAGATCTTCGGTTCGACTCTGTCCGATGGGGGATTGCTCGCCATCAACAGCTCCAGGGCTTCCGTGGCGTCCTGCTCGGTGAAGGGTGTTGTGAGGGTCGCGAACTCCACCGCTATCCCGTCCGGGTCCTCGGTGTAGATCGAGACGATCCAGCCATGATCGATCTCGAGCACGGTGAGTCCGTAATCCAGCCATCGCTGCTTGTGTTCGGCCAGGTCATCGAGGTCGTCGGCGCTGAACGCGAGGTGGTTGGTCAACACCTCGAGCCCGAGATCGCGGCAGATGTCGGTGGAGAACTCACCGACGGTCGGGTCGTTGGCGAGGTCCCAGAACGCCATGAGCTGATCACTGTCGGAGCCGGTGGAGTAGAAGACGTGCCGCGCGAAGCCGCCCTCCTTCGGCACGATCTCGGTCTTCACCAGCGCGAACCCCATCGCCTCTGTGTAGAAGCGATGGGTTGCCTGCATGTCTTTCACCGCGATGGCGATGTGGCTCACTCCCATGGTCAGCTCTCTCCGTCGTCTTCGTACTGCGCGAGTGCTTCGTCGTAGTTCGCCCAGCCGACTGCGTCACGCATCTCGTCGAATGAGAGGCGTTGATCCGTCGATTCTCCCCGGCGCAGGGCCCCAGCGGCCTCGCTCATCGCCCACCCGGCGTGGAGCAACATCGACACGGGGTAGAGCGCGAGCGAGTAGCCGATGTCCGCAAGGTCGGCCGGCGTGACCCACGGGGTCCGTCCGTCCTCGACGAGGTTCGCGACCTTGTGACCCGGGACCTCGGCGCAGTAGCGCTCCATCTGCTCCGTTGACTCCGGCGCTTCGAGGAACGTCAAGTCCGCGCCCACCTCGGCGAACGCATTGCATCGGGCGAGGGCCTCGTCGAAATCGACGGCCGCCGCGGCGTCGGTACGGGCCATGATCAACACGTCGAGGCCATGCGTGTCACGGGCGTCAGCGGCGGCCTTCACACGTGCGACTGCTTCGGACCGGTCGACGACCTGCTTTCCCGCTGTGTGTCCACACTGCTTCGGCCATTCTTGATCCTCGATCATCACGCAGGAAGCGCCCGCTCTCGCGAAACCGAGCACCGAGCGTTGGGCGTTCACCGGGTTCCCGTAGCCGGTGTCGGCATCGGCGATGACCGGGACACTCGTTGCCGCCGTGATTGTCTGCACCTGCGTCTGCATCTCGCCGTAGCTCAGCAGTCCGACATCCGGCAGTCCGAGCCGGGTGGCCGCAACAGAGAAACCCCCACAGAACATGACCCGGTGGCCAGCCGCTTCCAGAAGTCGCGCCGACAGGGCATCGAAGCAGCCCGGCGCCACGAGGGTGTCCGGCTGGTCCAGGAGCCGGCGCAACTCCGGGGCGCCGGGTCCGGGAGTGGGGAAGAGGTCGGTCATATCGGCCACAGCTTGGCATGGGCCGCGTGCGGGAGTGACTTCCAAGGAAGTGCTCTACTACCTGGCACCTTTGCCGACGGTCTACGATCCAGGAGCCACTTGGACTGGAGCGCCTGACCGTGACGACGACATCTGAAGCCCCGGACGGCGGCCTGACCGCCGACGACTTCGAGGTCGCGTTCACTCCTTCCGGCGGCTACGGCGAGGACATGCCCGCTCCGATTCTCAGCGGCTGCACCGAGCCGCTCCCGTCGCACGCCATCGATATGCGAGGTACATGGTCGATCGTGTCGGTTGAAGTGAACGAGGCCGACGTGCCCGATCACGGCATGCTCGGCGCCCGACAACGGATCGAACAGTGCGGCGACCGCGTGGTCATCACTTCGGGTGGCGTCGTGCACGACATGCGCGCCAACGGTCGGCTGAAGGACGGCGTCCACGATGTCGCGGCGGCCGACTTCACCACGGAGGTTCACGTCGTGGCGGCCTTCGAGGATGGAGTCCATGTGCTGCGACCCGACGGGCTACCCATTGAGGTTCGGCGGTGGATCGAGGGAGAACAGCTGGTGTGGAGCTACGCCGGTGCTTTCACCGCTCGGCTCGATCGAACGTTGCCGCGCTGAGCGGGCGTCGTTAGATCTCGGCGGCCAACTCCTCGAACGACGAGGCGTCGGGTCCGTTGGCCCACCTCGGGGATCGCAAGATCGACATCCTCTAGCGTTTGCCTCGGCCCGCGCTCCCAGGCAAGCTCGCCGAATGACCGACACGCCGAACGGGGCGCAAGCCCTCATCCGCACACTCGTCGATTCCGGCGTCGAAGTGTGTTTCACCAATCCCGGCACATCGGAGATGCACTTCGTCGCCGCGCTCGACGACGTGCCGGAGATGCGGGGAATCCTCGGCCTGTTCGAGGGAGTCGTGACTGGCGCGGCTGATGGCTACGCCCGAATGGCCGGCAAGCCCGCGGCGACGCTCCTCCACCTCGGGCCCGGACTCGGCAACGGCCTCGCCAACCTGCACAACGCCCGACGCGGCCACACGCCTATGGTCAACATCGTCGGCGATCATGCGACGTACCACAAGCAGTACGACGCACCCCTCGACACCGACATCGACTCCATCGCCAAGGGCGTCCCCGGCTGGTACCGACGGTCCATGTCGGCCGCCGACGTCGCCCGCGATGCGGCGGATGCGGTCGCCGCGGCGATGTCACCTCCCGGCCACGTTGCCACGCTCGTCCTGCCGGCCGACACCTGCTGGCTCCCGGCCGACGGACCGGCCACGCCGAGCGAGCCCGTTCCGCCCGCTCCGGTCGACCCGGCCGAACTCGAGCGAATCGCCAAGATCCTGGGATCCGACGCGTCGTGTGCGTTGCTGATCGGCGGTCGAGCGCTCAGCGAGGCGGGGACCCGAGCGGCTGCGGCGGTCGCCTCGGCGACGGGGGCCAAGCTCCTGTGTGAGACATTCCCTGCCCGTCAGCGGAGGGGCGCAGGGATCCCACCGGTCGAGCGCATGATCTACCTGGCAGAGTTCGCCCAGATGCAGCTGGCCGGCGTCGAGCACCTGATCCTCGTCGACACGGTCGACCCGGTCTCGTTCTTCGCATACCCCGACAAGCCGTCGCGGATCGCCTCGGACGAGTGCGACATCGTGACCCTCGCCGACGGTTCCCATGACGCGATCGGTTCCCTGCTGGCGCTCGGCGACCTCCTCGACGCCGAGGAGGTCGCGGGACCCGATGCATCGCGACCGGCGCGCCCAGAGGGCCCGCTCGACCTGAACTCATTTGCCCAGGCCATTGCCGCCACGTTGCCCGACAACGCCATCGTCGTCGACGAGGCCAACACATCCGGCCTCTCGCTGCAGGCCGAGACCGCCGGCGCCGCCCCTCACGACTGGTTGTATCTCACGGGTGGGTCGATCGGGATTGGGCTACCGCTGGCCACCGGAGCCGCCGTGGCCGCGCCCGACCGAAAGGTGCTCTGTGTCGAGGCCGACGGCTCTGCGATGTACACGTTCCAAGCGCTCTGGACCATGGCCCACGAGGGACTCGACGTCACGATCGTGATCGCCAACAACGGGCGGTACTCGGTGCTCGACATGGAGCTGGATCGCGTCGGCGCCGACGCCGGCGGGCCGAAGGCGCGCGCGATGTTCGACCTCACCGGACCGGATATCGACTTCGTCAGCCTCGCCGCGGGCCTCGGCGTCGCGGGAGTCAGGGTCGAGACGGCTGACGCGCTCGCGGACGAACTGGACAGGGCGTATGCCGCGCCCGGCCCACGTTTGATCGATGCCGTCATTCCCACCCTCTCCTTCTAGGACTGTCCTGTGCAGCTGAGTCACCCGGACCCGTTCACGCCCAAGTGGCGGGGTCGATGGATCTGGTTCGAACGTCCGGCGATCATCACCGAGACCGCGACCCGTCCCGTACTTCGAGACAAGTCCGGAACCGTCGGCCTGTTCCGGCGAGTCATCGAACTGTCTGACGTCCCTGAATCGGCCCCCGCTCGTCTTTGGGTCGATGGCCGATACGTCCTCCAGGTCAACGGCGTGGAGATTGCGCGCGGCCCCGTTCGCAGCGACCCCCGCCGCAGCCACTACGACGTCGTCGATCTTGCCCCGCACCTCGTCGCCGGCGAGAACGTGCTGGCGCTCACGGTTCGGCACTTCGGGACCGCGACCTCTTGGTGGATGCCGGCGCCGCCCACCTACACGCTCGGCGCCGGATGCGTGGCATTCGAGGCTCGTGTCGGTGCCGAGTGGATCGTGAGCGACGGCCAGTGGCGCAGCACCGAGGGATCGGCGTGGCAGTCAGTTCCGACTCCCGGCGACGTTGCGTCGTTGCCCCTGGAGTCCTTCGACAGTCGTCAACATCCGCATGGCTGGACCGAGGCTGGGTTCGACGACGAGGGCTGGCGGGACTCCACCGAGATCACGCCGATGCACACGGGGGCGAACAGCGAGCCGCGACCGTCGAGCGACCCGTTCGGAATGCTGCGTCCGCCAGTGCGAATCGGGTTCCCCGATGGCGCCACCCACCGTGCGGCGCTGACGAACACCTCGGCCTTTGTCGGTGGCGACCCCTCGTCCGACCCCGTCAAGCAGGTCCTCAACGATGAGGGGTCCGTGGCCGGAGGCGACGTTCGCCATCTCTCGTTCGACCTGGGCCGGATCGCCGCTGGCAACGTGGAGTTGACCGTGCACAACGCGGCAGAGGGCACCGTCATCGATCTCGCGGCCTCCGAGCACCTCGACAGCGACGGACGCCTCGCCCCACTCGGCCAGCATGCGGGACTTCGCTACATCTGTCGCGGTGACGAAGTCGAAGAGTTCATCGGGCTCGACATCATCGGCACCCGGTTCCTGAACGGCTCGGTGAGAACCCCCGACAACGCGCCGGCTCCCGAGATCGAACTCGCGATCCACGATCGCCTTCGCCCTCGGCCCGATGGCGCCTCATTCGAGTGTTCTGACCCGGAGTTGCAGGAGATCTTCGAGATCGGGCTCCGAACGGTCGATCTGTGTGCGCTTGACGCCTACGTCGATTGCCCGACGAGGGAACAACGAGCGTGGACCGGCGACTCCGTCGTTCACCAGTCCGTCGATCTCGTGACCAATCCCGATTGGTCCATGCCGCGATGGCACCCCGAGTTGGCCGCGGCCGCCCGCGCCGACGGCATGTTGGCGATGGCCGCGGCGTCGGACTTCGCGGAGGACGATCGATTCTTCGTGCCTGATTGGTCGCTGCACTGGGTCCGCTCGCTCCACAACATCTATCGCTACACGGGAGACCGAGCCCTCGTCGCGGACCTCCTGCCCGCCGCGGAACGCACGCTGCGATGGTTCGAGTCGTACCTGGCCGAAGATGGCCTGCTCGAGTGGGTCGACGGCTGGCTCCTGCTCGATTGGGCGAGCGTCTACTCACACGGGAAGTCCTCGATCCTGAACGCCCTTTGGGTCCGGGCCCTCGACGACTTCGCGGAGATGTCCCGGTGGCTCGGAAACGCCGCCAACGCTGACTGGGCCGACGAACGGCGCACGGACGTCGCTGACGCCTTCGACCTGTTCTGGGACGAGCGACGAGGAATCTACGTCGACCACGTGCTCGATGGCGAGGTCCGGACGGCCGCGTCGCAGCCGGCCAACGCCGCGGCGCTCGCCGCCGGGATCGTGCCGGTCGACCGGGTCGACGGCGTCGTAGAGGCAATCACCGACCGGTCTCGTCTTCTCCAACACGCCTGGTACATGGACACCGTGACCGTCGAAGGCCAGTCGTCCGGGGCCATCTACTTGGCGATCGGATACCCGGAGCCCGACTGGGACACCGAGACTCGGATGGTCGAGTCGGAGCCCTTCTTCCGCTACGTGGTACACGACGCGCTCGCCCGAGTCGGACGGGCGGACCTGATTGTCGACATGTGTCGGGACTGGCGTCGCTTCCTCGACCGGGGAGCGACGTCGTGGCCCGAGAACTGGGCCGGCGGAACCAACTGCCACGGCTGGTCGTCGACGCCGACACGGGATCTCATTGTGCACGTGCTGGGGATCTCACCCGCCGAACCGGGCTACGAGAGTGTCCGCGTGAAGCCCGCGCTCGGCGGCCTCGAATGGGCGCGTGCCACGGTGCCGAGTCCGCACGGCTTCATCACGGTCGAGGCTCGCTCGGATGGGACCGTGCTGATCGACAGCCCGGTTCCTGTTGTCCGCGACTAGCGGGCGAACACCTGCGAATCGTCGGCAAAGGCCTTGAATTCGAGCGCATTTCCGCTCGGGTCGAGGAAGAACATCGTCGACTGCTCGCCCACCTCGCCTTCGAAACGCACGTGAGGTTCGATCACGAAGTCGAGGCCCTGCCGGGTGAGTCGCTCCGCGAGGTCGCCCCAAGCGGCGGGGGAGAGGAGCACGCCGAAATGGGGGACGGGCACCGCATCGCCATCGACGGGATTCGTGGCGGGCGACCCTGAGTGTTCGGAGACCACGTGCGTCACGAGTTGATGCCCGAACATGTCGAAGTCGATCCAGTGGTCGGCCGACCGTCCTTCGGGAAAACCCAACAGTCCGCCGTAGAACTCGCGTGCGGCGGCGAGGTCGTTGACCGGAATGGCGAGATGAAATCGGTTGACAGGCATCGGTCACCTCAAGAAGACGAAGAACAGAACTCTTGTGCGAAGTGTCGCAGCTTGATCTCGATAAGGTGCGGCGTTCATGACGACCCTCGCCATTGCCGCGGTAATTCTCGCCGCATCACTCGCCGCCGGCCTCGCCCCTCGAGCCTTTGCCGCTCGTCTGACCAACCGCCAGTTGGAGGATCTCACGGGCGTCGCCTCGGGCCTCCTGCTGGCTTCTGCCTTCCTTGTCGTCGTGCCAGAGGGGTTCCACACCGCTTCAGAGGCCGCCACCGACGGCGAGGCGTTCGTGTACGAACCGGTCGTCCTCGGCGTGGCGATCCTCGCCGGATTCGCGCTGATGCTCTTACTCGAGGGCATCGGCATCGGGCACGCCGTTCACGAAGAACACCACGACCACGCGCAGGGCCATGGCCACGGTCACGTGCATCACCCGACCTCCGCCGGTTCACTCGCCGTGGGACTCTCCGTCCACGCGCTGGCCGACGGACTCGCCATCGGCGCGGCCGCCGCCGCCGGCGACACGACGTTCTCACTGCTCGTCGCGGCGGGGGTCCTGGTACATCGTGTACCTGCGGCGCTCAGCCTCGGCCTGTTCTCCCTGAACGAGTCCGACAAGAGCATTGGCGGACTCGGCGGCCTCCTGCTGTTCGCGGTGGCGACACCCGCGGCAATCGTGTTGTCGTTCCTGGTGCTCGACGACGCCGACCAGGGCCTTGTCGCCCTGGCGCTGCTGTTCAGCGCCGGCACCTTCATCTATGTGGCGACCGTCGACACGCTGCCGGCAGTCCACAACACGGAAACCGGGCGACGGTCCGTGCGGAACGTCCTCATGAGCGCCGGCGTCTTCACCGTCGTCCTCCTGATTCTGCAGAGCACTGAGGCACTGGAGCACGGCCACTGACGGTGTGACGGTAGTCGCCTCGGTTTGAGTCGCGGCGTCGATCCTGTGACTCTCTTCGGGTGAGCAACGACGGAGTCCTTGATCGAGACGCTTTGCACGCCCGCTACCGGGCGGAGCGAGAGAAGCGGCTGCGGCCTGACGGCAACGAGCAGTACATCGAAGTGACGGGCGACTTCGCCCGCTACGTGGAGGACCCCTACGTAGAACGAGTGGAGCGTGAGCCGCTCACCGATGAGGTCACGTTCGCCTTCATCGGCGGCGGGTTCGCGGGACTCGTCACGGGCGCGGCCTTGGCCCAAGGCGGCCTTGGGGACGTGCGCGTGATCGAGAAGGGCGGTGACTTCGGCGGCACTTGGTATTGGAATCGCTACCCGGGCGCACAGTGCGACACGGCGGCGTTCGTCTATCTCCCCCTGCTCGAAGAGACGGGGCACATGCCCACCGAGAAGTACACCCACGCCCCGGAGATCCTCGAACACTGCCGACGGATCGGGCGGCATTTCGGGCTCTACGACAACGCCGTCTTCTCAACGGAGGTCACCGACCTCGAGTGGGACGCTGACGCTCACAATTGGATCATCCGTACCGACCGCGGCGACGAGATGCGGGCGAAGTACATCGCCATGGGAACCGGACCCCTGCACCGACCCAAGCTGCCCGGCATCCCGGGCATCGAGACCTTTGCCGGCCACACCTTCCACACCACCCGCTGGGACTACGACTACACCGGCGGTGACCCCAGCGGCACGCCGATGGACAAGTTGGCAGACAAGCGGGTCGCGATCATCGGCACCGGGGCAACCGCGGTGCAATGCGTGCCTCACCTAGCCCGAGCCTGCGGGCAGCTGTTCGTGTTCCAGCGCACCCCGTCATCGATCGACGTCCGGAACAACCATCCGATCGACGCCGAGTGGTTCGCCACGCTCGAGCCGGGCTGGCAGCAGGAGTGGCTGCTGAACTTCACCACGCTTCAGACCGGCGGCTTCGCCGACGAGGATCTCGTGAAGGACGGGTGGACCGACATCTCGCAGCGGATTCGCGATCGGATGATTGCCAACGGGGAGTTCACTCCGGCCGCCATGGAAAAGGCGTACCACGACAGTGACGACGAGAAGATGGAAGAGATCCGCCAACGCGTCGAGAAGGTCATCGATGACCCGGCCACAGCCGAAGCGCTCAAGCCGTGGTACCGCCAACTCTGCAAGCGCCCGTGCTTTCACGACGAATACCTCGATTCCTACAACCACCCGACCGCCCACCTGATCGACACCGACGGCCAGGGGGTGGAGGCGATCACCCCTACGGGCGTCGTCGTTGCCGGGGTCGAGTACGAGGTCGACTGCATCATCTACGCCAGCGGATTCGAGGTCGGAACAGAATGGACTCGACGCACCGGCTTCGATGTCAGCGGTCGCGACGGTCTCGCCCTGTCAGAACACTGGCACGAGGGCATGCGCAGCCTGCACGGCCTACAGATGCACGGGTTCCCGAACGCATTCGTCGTGAGTCCAGCCCAAGCGGCCAACCTCATCTCCAACATTCCCCACAACCTCGTCGAGGCCGGTGCGACCATCGCCGAGATCGTGGCCCATGCCGAGTCGGTGGGAGCGGTCGAAGTCGAGGCGAGTGAGAGCGCCGAGCAGGCGTGGATCGACCTTCTCCTGGCCGGCATGCGGCGGTTCGGCGGCGGCGCCGACTGCACTCCCGGTTACTACAACAACGAAGGACAACCCGAAGGCCGCGGCGTACTCGACATGCTCGGGTACCCCGAGGGGCCGGTCGCCTACTTCGACTACATCAAAGCCTGGCGGGAGTCAGGGTCCTTCGAGGGTGTCGAGTTCCGCACTGCGGATGAGAGCGCTCAGTAGGTTCACCCGCCATGGACACCACAGCCGAACACTTCGACGTACTGATCGTCGGCGCCGGAATTTCGGGCGTCGGCGGCGCGTATCACCTCGCCGAGCAGCGTCCGCAGACGAGCTTCGTGGTGCTCGAAGCCAAGGACACCTTCGGGGGCACGTGGCAGACCCACCGGTACCCGGGCATTCGATCCGACAGCGATCTCTACACATTCGGCTATCGCTTCAAGCCGTGGACCGGCACTCCCATTGCCACGGCGGACGAGATCATCAGCTACATGGCCGAGGTCATCGACGAGAACGATCTCGATCGCCACATCCGCTACGGGCACCAGATCTCGAAGGCAGTGTGGTGTTCCGCCGAGCGGCGCTGGACGATCACTGCCGAAGATGCCGATGGCCGCGAGGTCGTCATCACGGCTGGATTCCTCTGGATGTGTCAGGGCTACTACCGCCACTCCGAGGGCTACACCCCAAAGTGGGACGGCATGGACGACTTCGCCGGGCCGATCGTTCACCCCCAGACGTGGCCCGAGGATCTCGACTACGCCGGCAAGCAGGTGGTCGTCATCGGGTCGGGCGCCACGGCTGCGACACTCATTCCGAACATGGCTGATGATGTCGAACACATCACGATGCTCCAGCGTTCGCCGACCTTCTTCTTCCCGGGGCGCAACGTGAATGAGTTGGCCGACACGCTTCGAGAACTCGATGTCCCCGAGGAATGGACGCACGAGATCGTGCGTCGGAAGATCCTCCACGACCAGGCAGCGCTGACGGCCGCGGCGAGGGACTACCCAGATCTCGTGCGCGATGAACTCCTCAACGGGATCCGCGAGGTCCTCGGCCCGGACTACGACGTCGACACCCACTTCAACCCGAACTACCGGCCATGGCAGCAACGCATCGCGTTCGTGCCCGACGCCGACCTCTTCGAAGGCATCAAGTCGGGAAAGGCATCGGTGGTGACCGACGAGATCGAACGCTTCACCGAGACCGGCATCGCGCTGGCTTCGGGTGCCCATATCGACGCCGACATCATTGTCACCGCGACCGGATTCAACCTCAACGTTCTGGGCGATATCGAGTTCACGATCGACGACGAGCCGCTCGACTTCGCGTCCACCGTGACGTACCTGGGCGCGATGTTCACCGGCATCCCGAACATGGCCTGGGTCTTCGGCTACTTCCGGGCCAGCTGGACCCTGAGGGCCGACCTGCTCGCGGACTTTGTCTGTCGATTGCTCGAGGAGATGGAAACTCGCGATGCAACGATGATCGTGCCCCGACTCGGCCCCGGCGAGGCGGAGATGGAGCTCAGGCCCTGGGTCGATGCCGACAACTTCAACCCCGGCTATCTCACTCGCGGAATGCACCTCATGCCGAAGCAGGGTGATCATGCGCCGTGGCTCCACACTCAGGACTATTGGACCGACAAGGACATACTGCCGGCGGTCGACTTGGGCGACGGCGCGCTCGAGTTCGACTGATCGTTTCCGTCGAGCGCCCGCGGCCGGGTAGCGTTGCTCCATGACCGATCTGCAGAGCCGTCCCGATGTCGGAGGCTTCGAGCCCGAGTTCAAAGATGTGAAGTTCCCGTTCCCGGAACCTCGCGAGACCGTCGAAGAAGAGCGTCTCTGGCGCAAGCAGCGGCTGGCCGGGGGTCTCCGCGTGCTTGGTCGGTTGCGACTGGCGGAGGGTGTGGCCGGTCACGTGACCGTGCGCGACCCCGAGCATCTCGACCACTTCTGGGTGAACCCCTTCGGGAAGAACTTCAAGTACATGACCGTGAGCGACCTCATCTGTGTCAATCACAAGGGAGAGGTCGTGATCGGCGACCGCCCGGTCAACACCGCGGCGTTCGCCATCCACTCCAGCCTCCATTCGGCGCGCGAAGACGTCGTGGCCGCGGCGCACTGCCATTCGATGCACGGCCGCACGTTCTCCGCCATGGGCAAACCGCTCCGCATGCTCACCCAGGACCACACGATGTTCTACAACGACGTCGCACTCCACTCCGACGGCGGCGGTGCCGTCGTCCTCGACGCCGCCGATGGGGCGAAGATGGCCGCGAGCCTGGGTGACAAGAAGGCTCTGATCCACCAGAACCACGGTCTCGTGACGGTCGGCGGGTCGGTCGACGCCGCCATCTGGTGGTTCGTCGCCCTCGAACGCTGCTGCCAGACACAGCTGGTCGCGGAGGCCGCGGGAGATCCGATCGATGTGCCCGACGAACTCGCCCAGGCCGGGTTCGATCAGCAGGGAAGCGACCTGTCCGGCTGGTTCCAGTTCCAACCGTGGTGGGAAGAACTGATGCGCGAAGAGCCCGATTTCCTCGACTGAGGTGACCATCCAGGTCGAACTCGAGCGCCGTGTCGGCTGGCTCATTTTCGACCGTCCACACGCCGGAAACGCGATCGACGCCCAGATGTTCATCGACCTCGAAGCGGCATGGCGAACGCTCGAGGCCGATGCGAATGTTCGTGTCATCGTCAACACCGGCAATGGTCGCGCCTTCCAGACCGGGCTCGATGTCCGCCAACTCGCGGACGACAAAGAGGCGCTTCGGGCCAGCTCTCGTCAGACGAGAGACTTCGATCTCCGCATGACCGGTTGGCACTGCGGCGTGACGAAGCCCGTCATCGCGGCGGTCAACGGGACCTGCGCCGGCGGTGGTCTCCACTTTGTCGCCGACGCCGACGTGGTGATCGCCAGCAGCGATGCTTCCTTCCTCGATCCCCACGTGTCGGTCGGGCAGGTTTCGGCGTTCGAGACGATCGGGCTGTTGAAGAAGGCGCCGATGGGAGAAGTCAGTCGCATGGCCCTCATGGGTCGCCACGAGAGGCTCGACGCAACGCGGGCCCGGCAACTCGGAATCGTGAGCGAGGTGGTCGAACCGGACGCGCTCCGGCCCCGAGCGCAGGCGCTCGCGGAAGACGTCGCCACCGGCGACGTCGACCTGCTCGCCGTGACCAAGCGTGCGCTCTGGCAGACGCTGGAGCGCCCCTAGGCGACCGACATCAGGTGGGGATGTCCTTCCACGGGATCGACTTGTCGACCCGGGGTTCGCCGGGCAGGCCGAGCACTCGCTCGCCGAGAATGTTGCGCATGATGTCGGACGTTCCGCCCTCGATCGTGTTGGCCTGGCTCCGCAGAAACTGCTTCGACGTCGTTGGCGACAGGCTGCCCGCGACCTCGTTGCGGGAGAGGTGGTAGCCCGGCTCGTGCATCATCCCGTCGGGCCCGAGAAGGTCCATGCATGCGATCCAGATGCGTTGATTCAGCTCCGCGCTGGCGAGCTTGCCGACGGAGCCTTCCGGCCCAGGATTGCCGACGGTGGCATTGCCCCGCGCTCGCAGCGTGGTCAGCCGTCCGACTTCGGCCTCGATCCAGAGTTGGCTGACCCGATCGCGCATGACCGTGCGCGCCGCTGCCGAGAGCGAGTCGCCTCGCTCGTTCCACAGATTGACGAGCGTGGCGATGTTGCCCGATCCGCGAGGAGCGGTGCTGCCACCGAGAGCCACTCGCTCGTTCATGAGTGTGGTGGTGGCGACCCGCCAGCCGTCGCCGACATCGCCCAGCAGATTCGAGTGGGGAATACGGACGTCGGTGAAGAAGACTTCGTTGAATTCCGCGTCTCCGGTGATCTGATAGAGCGGCCGGATCTCGACGCCGGGGGAGTGCATGTCGAGGATGAAGTACGACAGCCCCTTGTGTTTGGGCTGGTCAGGGTCGGTCCGAAGCAGGAGCATGCCGTAGCGCGAGATGTGAGCGACGCTCGTCCAGACCTTCTGGCCGTTGACCACCCACTCGTCGCCATCACGGACGGCACGGCTCGAGAGCCCCGCCACGTCGGAACCGTGGCTCGGTTCCGAGAACATCTGACACCACCAGTCCTCGCCGGTGAAGATCCGCTTCAGGTGCTTCTCGTGGTGTTCGTCAGACCCGTAGGTGAGCACGGTCGGAAGGCCCATGCCGATACCGATCGTGTTCGTCGCCAGCGGATGAAACGCCCGGCCGGCGTCTCGGATCGCTTCCTCGACCGCACCCTGAAGGCTCGGCGAGAGCCCCAGGCCGCCCTTTCCCTCCGGGAATTGCACCATCGCGAGGCCGGCGTCCCACAGTGCGCTTCGGAACGCCACCTCATCGGCATCCACGCCGACCTCTGAGATCATGGCCTGGGTGCGTTCTCGGACATCTTCGGCAGTCAGCGTCATGGTGCGGACGCTACCCAAGGCCCCGTAGGGATGGCACAATCGCCGCTGTGGCGGAGACAGTGCGATGGCAGCCCGGCGACCATGTCGTTCGCCGTGAAATCTGGAACAACCGGGTCTGGACGGGCATGCCGATGTGGGTCGTCGAGGACTCCGACCAGATTCTGGCCCTTTTCCTGCCCACCGGCGCGCCGCTCGGTTTCGCTCCCGGCCGGTGGCCGATCACCGGCGAACGGCACCCATGGGACATCGGCGATCGTCCGGTCTGGAAGGGCCACGGCGTGCTCCACCTGCATCGTCCCGACGATCCCTACTCCGTGATCGTGTTCTGGGCCGAGCCCGATCGCCGCTTCTCGCACTGGTACATCAACATGCAGGCCCCCTATCAGCGCACCGCAAGCGGGATCGAGACCCTCGATCACGTGCTCGACATCATCGTGCAGCCCGACGGCTCATGGGCCTACAAGGACGAGGCGGAGATGGCCGAGGCGGTCGAGCTCGGCCTGTTCTCCAGCGACGCAGCGGTGCAGGTCCGACACGATGCTGCGGCGGTCGGGAAGATGCTCGACTCCGGACGGCAGTGGTGGGGCCACGACTGGGCCGGGTGGATTCCCCCCGCGTCGTGCCGTGAGGCCCGCGGGCTCCCTCTCGGGTGGGCGGAACGCTGAACGGTCAGGCCTGGATCGCGAGGCGAATCGCTTCGTCGATATCCGTCACCCTGAACTCGTAGCCCTCAGCCAACAGGCGAGTCGGGACGCCCGCCCGGCCGGTCAGGATCAGGCTGGGGTCAGAACCCAAGAGTTGTGCACCGAGTCTCACCAGCGGCGCCGCCGAAGGGATGCCAAAGCGACGACCGAATGCGCGCCGGTACGCGGCCATGAAGTCCCGGTTCTGCACCGCCTCGGGCGCGGTCACGCAGTATTCCCCGCGCATCGTGGAGTTCTTGATCGCCCTCATGATGATGTCGAACATGTCGATCGCGGCGATCCATGACACCCACTGATCCCCACCGGCGACCGTCCCGGCGAGTCCGAACCGGACCAGACGCTCCATCTGCGCCAACGCCGGATCGTCGTCGCCTCCGATGGCGATGCCGGGCCGCAACAGTACGGGTCGTTCCACGGATGCAGTCACGTCGCGATAGGCGGCCTCCCACCGACGGCACACTTCGACCTGCTGCGGCACGCCATCGAGCGGCAGACGACTGAACTCGTCCACGGTCCCGGTCGGCACGTCGCCGTACCGGGCGAGCGACGACATCTGCACCCATGTCGCCGGCTGGTGGCCGACTTCCTGCAGCGCCGCGCCGACCACGCGCACGGTGCCCTCGCGCGAGGAGATGAGCTCACGCAGGTTCGCGTCGGTCGGCCGACAGTCGACCCGCTTCCCCGCGAGATGGACGACGACGTCCGCGTCAGCGAGAGAATCGATCCAGGGGCCAAGCGTCTGTCCGTCCCAGTGCACGGCTCGCCAGCCCTCGTGCACCTGATCGCGGCTGCGGCCGACCACGTCGACCGAATCACCGAGCGCGACCAGGCGCGCCCGTATCTCTCGGCCGAGGAAGCCCGAGCCGCCGATCAGCACGACCCGTTGTGACATCTGACTACTCGCGCGGGTCGTCGATGACGACGCTGGCGAGCCCGGGAATCGACGGCCGCATCATGTCGAGCGCGACGGTCTCGAGGAACTGACGCGGCATGACACACTCGGCGCACTCGGCGGTCTCGAGCACGAGCGTGAGGCGCACCGAGTCCTCGCCTGTCGATGCCACGAGAATCTCGCCGCCGTCGGCGCCCACCAGATCTCGCACGCCCGACAACGCAACTTCGGCTTCGTTCATGTCGATCATCGGGCGTTGGCTCCCTGCATCTCGTTCTTCAGGCCCTCGTCGTTGGCCGGGCGGCTCCGGGAAAGGAACGCACCGGCGTCGGCGAGAATGAACTGCCCCGTAATGCATCGCGCGAGGTCGCTCGTCAGGAAGGTCGCGAGGCGTGCCAACTCGTCGTGTTCGACGCCCCGTCGAAGAGGGGTTGACTGGGCGAGCTGCTCCATTCGTTCCTCTGTGAACGCGGCTGCGACCGTCTCCGTCAGCGTGGTGCCCGGCGCCATCGCGTTGACCCGAATGCCTCCCGGACCGAGTTCGACGGCCATCGAGGTCACAAGATGGTTGATCGCGGCCTTCGCCGCGGCGTAGATCGAGTTGTAGGGCGACGGCCGGGTGGTCTCTCCCGACGTGACGAAGAGGATCACCCCGCCGTTTCTCGCGAGCATTGCCTCAGCCTCAGCCCGCCCGCACAAGGCCGCGAGAGTGAGGTTCTGGTCGACGATGTCTCTCCAGTCGTCGCCGCGGTAGCTCACGAAGGGCTGCGGCCGGCGGCCCCGGGGGATCATTCCGATGTTGTTCACGGCGATGTCGAGGCCGCCCAGTTCGTCGACGACGGTCGCGACCATGGAGTCGACGGCCTCGTCGTCACGACAGTCCGCCACGACCGGGATCGCGCGGCCGCCCTCGGCGTCGATCTCGGCAACGACAGCAGCCGCGTTCTCCGCTCGGATGTCGTTGACCGCAACGGTGGCGCCGGCCCGGCTCAGCCAGCGCGCCACCTCTCGGCCGATGCCCGCTCCTGCTCCGGTGACGAGAGCGACTCGTCCGTCATGATCGATCTCGATCGCCATCTCACGAACCTCCGGTGAGTAGGCGGAGCGCTTCCTCGACCGCCGCGTCGGCCCACGCCTCGACCGTGCCTTCGTCGGTGCCACCGAGAGGATGGTCGACCTCGAGAATGCGGGCATCGGGCTGACCGAGCGACGCGGCGACCTGGTCAGTCAGAGAGCGGAACTTCGTGGTGGTCACCACGACCGTGGGACGGCCGAGGGACTCGAGCTGGACGGAGTCGTGGACACTCCACGACGTGCAGCTACCTCAATCGGCCGAGCCGGTCAGGACCAGCTCGACCTCCTTGCTCAGACGTTCGATCACGTCGTCGGGCGCGGCCAGGGCAGCATTCTTCGTTTCGACGAGCGTGACGCTTGCGCCGGTTCGTTCCGCGAGCCGGGCCGCCAAGCGATTGAGCAGGACGCCGGCATTTGGCTTCGTGTTGTCGAGGATTCCGATACGGGTGCCGGCGAGCACTGACGGCCCGGCCGCCAGGCCAACGGGTTCGGGCCCGACCTCGCCGATCGGCGAGTAGATCTTCACCATCTCAAGCTCCTTCGTCTTCTTCGATTTCGATCGTGACACTCTTGGTCATACCCCAGCTGGGTATGACGCTGCTGTGTTTGCCCGGACCACCAACGACGAACACCTTGATGTTGTCCGGGTGTTCAGTCATGGGCATCAGCTCGTCGTCGTCGAGCGTCTGCTGCCACGGGGCCCAGGCGCGCAGATCGAAGGCCCGTCGAAGCTCGCCCGCCGGCATGCGTGCCCTCTGGTGGAGATACGACGCGATTTGACGCCGTGTCCATCCGGCTCCGGCGCACGCGGCGGCGTGTTCGGGACACAGAGCCACGAAATACTCACCCTGACTGATCGGCGCATTGTTCTGGCCGGTGGACGTCATCGCAGAGGCGAGCTTGTCGAGAATGGCCGCGGGGTCCGCGGCCTCCATGTCGTGCGCGTTGTGGGGTGCCTCGCCGCAGTGCACGGTCACGGCGGACGCTGCGTCGATGCCCGCGTCGGCGGCGTAACTTCCCCAGGGTGACTCGTCGAGGTTCTCGGCGACGCAGTAGGAGTACTTCGCCGGCCCGCCCTGCGTCGAGACGTCGCCGGGACCAGGGGTCGCCCCAGCGATGTGCAGGAGAATCAGGCGTAGGGCTCGTCCGGTGGCCGCGTTGGCGCGGTTCCCGGGACCGAAGGCGCCGATCCCGCCGTTGTAGCCACCCTCACGGGCGATACGGCCGTGAACGATGAGGAGGGGAGCGACCGGGTGTGTGGTCGCGTTGACACCGCGCAGGTTCACCTCCGGTCGCGCCAGCGCTCGCACCGCGGCAACCAAGACCGGGAGATGGGCGGGCTCGCAGCCGGCGAGTACGGCGTTGACGGCGATCATGCGGCGCGTGGCCAGGCCCGAGCGGGGCGGGAGCGCGGCAATGACCTCATCGGGATCACGGCCGACCTCGCCGAGCATTGCCTCGACGCGCGCCTCCGTGGGAGGAATCAACGGAAGCCCGTCGCCCCATCCACGGTCGGCGTAGAGCGTCATGAGGAGGAGCGGATCGTCGCTCTCGAGGTCGTGCATCAGGGAAGTGTCTGTTGCCATCAGACTCCAGTCTGATACTCTTCGACACAGAACGCAAGTGAGAGGCGCAAGAAGTGGCTGCCCGTGCTGGATTGAGCAGAGACGATGTCGTCCGTGAGGCGGTCACGATGATCGACGAGGGCATACCGCTGGCCCAGGTGAGCCTCGGGGCCCTGGCCCGCCGCCTGGGCATCCGACCCCAGTCGCTCTACGCCCATGTCGACGGCGCCGACGGCCTGGGCCGCGCGGTGGCGGTCGCCGGACTGGATCAACTGAGCCTCGAGGTGACCGCTGCCAGCATCGGCACGAGTGGGTTGGACGCGGTCGCCGCCATCGTCGAGGTCCATCTGCGCTTCGCCGGCCGCCGACCGGGCCTCTACGAGGCAGCAATCCACCCGCCGGCCGGCGATCCTGAGCTTCTGCTCGCGATCGAGAGGGCCGGCGCGCCCCTGGAGCGAGTCTTGTCGGGCATGGGATTGCCGCCGGACGATCGAGTGCACTGGACCCGCCTGTTTCTCGCCGGGGTCTACGGCTACGTCGTGCTCCATGGCTCCGGCCGGTTCGCGCTTCCGGTCGACACCAAGGAAACAGAGGCCAGACTCATCAAGATGCTCACGGACCAACTGAAGCCGGTCTCGGTCTGACAACCCGGTCCTTTCGCTCAGCGCGAGACCCGGAAGAGCCGCTCCCGGTTGGCCCGTAGCCAGATCAGCAGCAGGGGTGCGAGCCCGAGACCGCCGACGAGGTACGCGATCAGCGGGCCATCGCTCCTGAGTTCCTCCACGAGAACGATGGTGGTGAGGACTTCCACGCCGGCAAGCAGTGCGACGAACGCGACCAACTGAGCCTCGCGAACATGCGACGCAACCCAGGACCCGAGGGGTGCGCCCCACACGACGACCGGGACCGCGGCGAACCAGAGGCCGAAGAGATCGGCCCGATCGCTAGGGAGGTCGACAGGGGTCGAGCCGACCTCGACGACCCGATTGCCGACGAGGGACACCGAAAGCTGTCCGTCGACGAGGCCCAGAAGTGCGAAGCCGACCACGGAGACGGCGGCCATGATGATCACGACGGACGGCAGCGCCGACTTCGGGTTCACATCGGCCAAGAGCACGAGAAAGAGGAAGACGACGATATTGGCGCCGGTTCCGGTCATGGAGGCGAGGACACCGCCACCGAGCGCGGCCACGATCAACCCGAGGTCGTGTCGTGGCATCCACGGAGTCGGCGGGTGATCCACCTCACTTTGGCGTAGGTGACGGACCATCATCACCGAAGTGGTGGCGAGCACGATGCTGAACGTCGCCTTCACCCAGGGCGTCGCGACGGCGCTGGGCCAGAAGACGGTTCCGGATTCCGCGAGTAGGAACATGCCACCCAGGAAGCCGACGATCCCTGCGGCTGACCCGACGACGGTGGCCCGGATGTGGATGGGGCGCCGGCTCAACAGAATGGCCCCGGCCGCGACGGTCATGCCCACGGCCTGTATCGACAGTCCGAAGGTGCGGGCCACCGCACTCGGAACGTGAAGGCCCTTCGTGAAGACGGGGAAGGCCACTGCTCCTCCGCCCTCGGGCGATGAGCCGGCCAGGAAGCTCCCGAAGAGCATCGTGGCCGCCGATGCCCAGTGGTCGGCAACTCGGCCCCAGTGATCGCCCAGAATCGCGAAAACGAGCCAGACGAGCGAAGCGAGCAGGGAGAGATGCCACGTTCGGCGAGCGGTCGTCGGTGGGCGCGTCACGGATTGCTTCCTACCGCCGTGGGGGAAGGGCCTCGGCGACGGTGTCGGCTCGGCGACGTTTCAGTCGATCTCTCCGACCCATGACGGCGGCCGCTTTTCGCGGAACGCGGCCATCCCCTCGCGAGCCTCGTCCTGGCGGAACAGATCGGCCGAGAGCTTGGCCGTCCACTCGAAGGCATCGTCAACGGACATGCCGGGGACGGTGGTCAGAAGCGACTTGGTCGCCGCCATCGCATTGGGCCCGGCGAGCCGGAGATCGTCGACGATCGCATCGACGGCAGAATCGAGATCCGCCTCCGGCACGGCCTCGTTGATGAGACCCAGCCGGGCGGCCTCGGGCGCCAGGAATCGGTTCCCCCGCAGGAAGGCGGCCGCGGCATCAGCCGGACGCATCTTCGGCAGGCACAGCACGGAGATCATCGCGGGAGCGACGCCGATACGGACCTCGGTGAACCCGAATTTCGCCGTTTCGATCGCGACGGACAGGTCCATTGCCGCGGCCAAACCCATCCCGCCGGCAACGCAGTGACCGTTGATTTTGCCGACGAACGGCTTGGGCGACTTCCGGAAGCGGCTGAACAGATCCATTCCCGACGGGGCGCCCTTGCGACCGGCATTGCCGGTCTTCAGGTTGGCGCCGGCGCAGAACACAGTGCCGTTGTTCGTGAGGATGATCACGCGGACGTTCGGATCCGCGTCGGCCACATCGATGGCGTCCATCAGTCCCTCGACTAGATCTGGCCCGAGCGCGTTGCGGTTCTCATGGTCGTTCAGTGTCAGCGTCGTTACGCCACGATCCGTCTCGCTCAGAACCACGCTCATGAGAAACTCCCCGCGGCCGGTCCGTCGGTGGGAGGACCGGCAAACGCCTGCGCCTTCATCAACCAGTCCTGCGCCGCCTCGCCGGTGACGGCGAGATCGACGTCATCGAGATGCCGCCGCTGCGTCACCACCAGGCAGAAGTCCTCTGCGTGGCCCGAGACGGTCGAAGGGGCATCATCCGGTCCCCAGGTCCAGGTGTCGCCGGATGGCGCTTCGAGCCGCACCGAGATGTCTCCGTCGGGCATGTCGGTCTTGCGATTCGCGTAGGTCCAACCCCTCGTGATGTAGCCGAGTTGGGCGATGTGGCGAAGTCGGTCGGAGGCCGGGCGATCGGCGCCGACGGCATCCACGATGTCTTGTCCGTGAGCCCAGCACTCCATCAACCGAGCGGTCAGGAATGACTTCGCGCCCATCGACGGGCCATACCAAGGGACCCGCGTGTCGTCGGCCAACGCCGCACTCGCGGCTGTGAGAGCATCCCGTCCCTCGACCCACGCGGCGTGCCGATCCTCGACCGCCAACGCGCGGACCGGGCCGAGCGTCAGATCGTCCACGCCCGCATCGCCCGCTCCTGCCGCACCGAAGAGTCGGTTCATCTCCTCGTCCCACCGGTCCGGAGCGCTGATGGCAAAGGCGGCGGTGCGGTCGAAGTAGGTCAGGTGAGCAACCTGGTCGGTGACGCTCCACCGGGGGCTCGCCGTCGGGGTCGCCCAGTCGTCGCTCGAAAGGGCCCTCACGATCGGATCGAGTGCCGCCTGCTCCGCGAGTAGATCGGCCAACACGTCGGTGACGTTCATTTTGACTCCGGGGTTCGGGCGGTCAGGCCGCCGAGAATGATGTCGACGACCTGATCGGACGCTTCCTTCGGAGATCCCGAAAGCGTGCCGATCACGTCAGGTTGGATGAAGACGTTGGAGATGCCGGCCATCGCGTGAGCCATCACCAGAGTCTCGATTGGCTCGATGTCGCCCTGCTCCACGGCGATGTCGAGCAACTCCTTGGTCATGGCGACGAGGTACGTGGTGTGGGCTTCATTGATCTGCCGACCGCCGGGAAGGGCTGCGAGGTCGGCGGAAAACGCTGGGGTCGTGGCGCTGACCGCCCTCGTCGCGGCTCGCAGATAGCGGCGGACGCCGGCGAGTGCTCGGAGTTCGCCCTCTGGACCGACGGCTTCGCGAGCCGTGCGGCCCGCCCCCCACAGGTTTCGGTCGCAGGCAACCAGAACCAGGAGGTCTCGGCTGCCGGCGATGCCGTAGAGCGTGCGCAACGAACAGCCGAGTTCGCCGGCGAGATCGGCCATCGTGAGATGCGAGAAGCCGTTGGAGATGAGCTTGGTGAGCTCGGTGAGGATCTCGCGCTGACGCGATGTGAGCGCCGCGGCCTCGTCGCGGCTCAGGACCGGGATCGGCCGCGGCACCGCGGCGAGGCGTTCTTCGATCGAGCGAACCCGGTCCGGCGCGCGGCTCGTCATCGCGATCGAGTCTCCGACCACGTCATGCCCTTCTCGACGTTGGGCTCGCGCGGCAGCCCGAGCACCATCTCGGCAACGATGTTTCGCTGCACTGCGAATGTGCCGCCGCCGAGTGTCAACGCCGGCGAGAACAGGAAGCCGTAGTGCCAGATGCGATCAACGCCGGGCACCAGCTCGTTCTCGAAATTGACCTCGGTCGCGCCGCCCTGCATCGACGCCGGGATCTCGCCGACCGGCCCGGCCCCGTCGATCATGCCATCGGCGCCCGCGAGGTCTCGGGCCAGCTCCATCACGTGCTGGCCGTGCTCGTCGGCCATGATCTTCTGGATGGACGCTTCGGGCCCCGGTGTCCTGCCGTTCAGCTGAGCGCTGAGGGTGCGGAGGCGGTTGAGGCGGAGGACCTCGGCCTCGATGTGGAGGTCCGAGGCGCGGTCCCGCATCACCGGGTCGTCCAGTCCGCCACTTCGTCGCACCAACTCGAGAAGCATCTCGGCCGAGGGACCGGCACCCCAAAGGGAACCGGCTGAACTCAGCGACACACGCTCGTTCGCCAACGTGACCTTGGCGAGGCGCCACCCGTCGTTCTCTTCTCCGATGAGGTACTCGGCAGGCAGCCGAACATCGTCGAAGAACGTCTGGTTGAACGAGTGTGCGGTCGTCATGTCGACGATCGGGGTCATCTCGAGGCCGGGCAGGTCGGTCGGGCAGATGAAGTAGCTGATGCCCTTGTGCTTGGGTGCGTCGGGATTCGTACGGGCAATGAGAATGCCGTACTTCGAATAGTGTCCTCCGCTGGTCCAGATCTTCGAGCCGTTGATGACGTACTCGTCGCCGTCGCGCTCCGCTCGGGTCGACAGGGCGGCGAGATCTGACCCTGCGTCCGGCTCGCTGAACATCTGGCAGTAGATGTCCTCGCCGGTCAGCAGGCCCGGCAGGAAGCGCTGCTTCTGTTCCTCGGTGCCGGCCTGAAGGATCGTGGGACCGGCCCAGCCGATGCCGATGGGGTTGCTGGGACGGCGAACCTTCGCTCGACTCAGCTCTTCATCGATGATGATCTGATGCATCGGATCGGCGCTCAACCCGTAGGGGGCCGCCCAGTGCGGAACGATCAGGCCCCGGTCGAGGAGAGCCCGCGCTGACGGGTTCGGGTTGTCGGCGAGCCATTCGCGGATCTCGGTACGCCGGGGATCGTCGTCCGGCGGGAAGTCGAAGTCCATGTCAGTGGGCCTCCAGTAGAGAGATCGGGATCTCGACGTGGCGGGCGCGCAGCCATTCGCCGAGTCCCTTCGCTTGCCCGTCCTGGCGGGTCGATGACGCAACCCCGCGCTGCAGGATCCCGTGGATCAGGAAGTTCAGCGACCAGAGATTGGGGAGCGCGAACCGCTCGATCTCCAGTTCCGCGGCCTCGGGCATGAGATCGCGGAGCGTGTCGGTGGTCAACAACTCGTCGAGCCATGCATAGGCCTCGGCCGAGCGAACGAACACACCGAGGTTGGCGTTGCCACCCTTGTCGCCCGAACGGGCTCCGACGACAAGCCCCAGCGGCGCTCGCCGAGTCGGCCCCGTCGGCGCGGCGGGCAGGTCCGGGCTTGCGGGGACAACCGTGGGAGCAGCCTCCGGAAGCTCGGAGTCGACGACCGTCCGCTCGCCGTTAAGCAAGACGACGTGTTGCGGAACCAGGTCGCGGGGAACGAGTCCGGACGTGTGCACGCCGAACGGCTTGCCCAGACCACCGCCACCGAGCCCGAAGAAGCCCGGGATGCTGGCCAGGGCCAGATCGTTCATGGCCAAGCCGATTGATTTCGCCTTGCGCTCGTCGGCGTCTTTGACCGTGATGCGCCAGGCGGCGACCGCCTCTTCGTTGCTGGCAGGATCGTCCTTCTCGGTGCGCACGAGACGGGTGGTGACATCGTCGAACTCGTCCGGTCCGAAACGACTCGAACGCCAGAACGCCTTCTCGATCAGCGCCGCCTTGGCCTCGATGTCGATGCCGGTGAGAGCGATGCTCATGTCGCTGCGAAAGCCACCCCAGCTGTTCATCGACACCTTCAGCGTCTCGGGCGGGGCCTCGCCCTTTGTGCCCGATATGCGAACACGATCCGGCGCCTGCTGTTCCAACTTGATCGTGTCGAAGCGAGCGGTCACATCCGGACCGAGATAGCCGGCGCCCCCGATCTCGTAGAGGAGCTGCGAAGTGACCGTGCCGACGGTGACACCGCCGCCGGTGTTGTCGTGTTTGCCGATGACCGACGATCCGTCAGCCGCGATCTCGGCCCAGGGGAAACCGGGCCGTTCGAGCCCTTCGATCTCAGTGAAGAACGAGTAGTTGCCGCCGGTGGCTTGCGTACCGCACTCGATCACGTGGCCGGCCACCACCGCGCCGGCCATCTCGTCGAGTTGTTCGCGGGTCCACCCGTGGTGCCACGCGGCAGGACCGCAGACGATGGCCGCGTCGGTCGTCCGCCCGGTCACCACGATGTCGGCGCCCCGATCGAGGGCATCGACGATGCCCCAGGCCCCCAAATATGCGTTAGCCGAGATGTAGTCGACGTCGGCCACGGGTTCGCCCGTTTCGAAATCCATCAACTCGATACCGGATGCACGAAGCTCTGCGAGGCGAGGCAGCACATTGTCGCCATTGACGTACGCGATGGTGGGGGAGAGGCCCAGCTTGTCGGCGACCTGCTGCACGGCTTCGGCGCAGTGGTCGGCGTCGAGGCCACCGGCATTGGAGACGACCTTGATGCCCCTGTCGAGGCAGGTCCCCATGACCTCCTCCATTTGTTGCACGAAGGTACGGGCGTATCCGGAGCCCGGATGCTTCGCCTGGGTGCGGGCGAGGATGAGCATGGTGAGCTCCGCGAGCCAGTCACCGGTGAGCGCACCGATCGGGCCGTCCTCGACCATCTCTCGGGCGGCGCTCCGACGATCGCCGTAGAACCCGGAACAGTTCGCGATCCGAATCGGGTCAGGCATCCTCGGCCGCCTCGCTTCCGTCATCGATCACCATCAGCAGGGCATCCTTCTCGACCTGATCGCCCACCGCGGCCCGAATCTCCGTGACGATCCCGTCTTCGGCGGCCCGGAGATGGTTCTCCATCTTCATCGCTTCGAGCACGGCGACAACCTGCCCCGCCGACACGGCGTCACCGACCGTCACGCGTATCTCGATCACCTTGCCGGGCATGGGCGCCGCAATGGCGCCACCAGGGACCTCTGGTTCGGGAACCGAGAACCGGGGCACGACGTCGAAGCTCACCCCACCGGAGCCGCCCGTCAGATGAATTCGATCGCCGGCTCGGGTGACGCGCATCCTTCGGCGAAGGCCGCCGAACTCGAGATCGAGCATCTCGGCGGCCCACGCATGAACCGTGGCGTCGCCCTCACTCTCCACCTCGCCGATTCGGAACGAATTGTCGCGATTCGGCCGGTAGTGAACGACGATCTCTTCATCGCCGAGCCCGAGTTGGATCCGCTCGGGCGCGAGCCGCCCGATCCGAAAACCGCTCGGCATCGATGGGAGAGTGCGGGCCTCGGACCGGTTGCTTCCCTGCATCCACATTGCCGCGGCGACCGCCAACCAGGTCTGCTCGGCCGACGACAATTCCCGTGATCGGGCGGGTGCGACGCGCTCGATGAAGTCCGTCGTCGTGTCACCTGCGATGAAGGCTTCGTCGCGCAGGGTTGCGGCCAGGAAATCGCGATTGGTGATCGTCCCACCGAGGTGGAGCCGCTCCAGGGCGAGGGCCAGGGTTGCTGCCGCTTCGGGCCGAGTCGGACCCGTTGCGATGACCTTCGCGATCATCGGATCGAATTCGACGCTGATGACCGACCCGGGACCGACGCCGGTATCCCATCGAACCGGAGGCTCATCAGCAGGCGCAAAGGCCTCGAGGGTGCCGATCGCCGGCAGGAAGTCATTGGTCGGGTCCTCGGCGTAGAGCCGGGCCTCCATGGCGTGACCGGAGTACGTGATGGCGTCCTGGGTGTATCCGAGCGCTTCGCCCATCGCCACTCGGAGCTGTTCTCGGACAAGGTCGATACCGGTGACCTCTTCTGTCACCGGGTGTTCCACCTGAAGGCGCGTGTTGACCTCCAGGAAGAAATAGTCCCCGGTGTCGTTGTCGACGAGGAACTCGACCGTGCCCGCGGATTCGTAGCAGAGCGCAGACGCGAGTCGAAGGGCCGCACCGCCCATCGCCGTTCGCATCTCATCGCTCACGAAGGGCGATGGCGATTCCTCGATGACTTTCTGGTGGCGGCGTTGGATGCTGCATTCGCGCTCACCGAGATGCAGGAGATTGCCGTGGCGGTCGCCCAGGATCTGGATCTCGATGTGGCGAGACCGAGGCACATACCGCTCAGCGAACACTCGGTCGTCGCCGAAGCCGGACAGTGCCTCTCGCTGAGCCGCCTGAATCGCCTCCTCGAGTCCTTCCTCGTCCTCCACGATGCGCATGCCCTTGCCGCCGCCGCCTGCCGCCGCCTTGATCAGGAGAGGGAAACCAATCGACGCGAACTGGGTCGGATCGTCGGTGGATCGAAGCACGGGGACCTCAGCATCCATCGCCAGCTTCTTCGCCTCGATCTTGTCGCCCATCGCGGTGATGGCGTCGGTCGAAGGTCCGACCCAGGCGAGGCCCGCGGCCGTCACCGACGCCGCGAATCCCGCGTTTTCGGCCAGGAAGCCATAGCCCGGGTGGATTGCACCGGCACCGGTTGCTTCGGCCGCGCGGAGGATCGCATCGCCGTCGAGGTACCCATCGATTCGCACGGCCTCGTCGGCCTCTTGCACGAACAACGCCTCGGCGTCGGCTTCGACGAAGACGGCGACGGTCCGCACCCCCATGGTGCGAGCCGTCCGGAAGATGCGACAAGCGATCTCGCCGCGATTCGCCACGAGCACGGTGTGGAATCGGGAGTCGCTCACAGTCGGAACACCCCGTAACCGTCCGCACCTTCAATGTCTTCGGCGCGCACCACCGACAGGCACATGCCCAAGACGTCGCGAGTGTCGCGGGGATCGATGATCCCGTCGTCGGAGATTGCGCCGGTGGCTCGTAGTGCCAGCGATCCCTTCTCCTGAATCGCTTCGACGGCGGCCACCGTCTCCGCATCGGCTTGCTCATCGAACTCGATGCCGGCTCTCGCGGCTTGGCCGCGGCGCACCTGACTCATCACTCCGGCGATCTGCTTCGGACCCATGACCGCGATCTTGGCGGTGGGCCACAGGAAGGTGAACCGGTTCCCGAAGGCTCGGCCCGACATCCCGTAGGTACCGGCCCCGTAGGACGACCCGATGATGACGGTGAGATGCGGCACGGTCGAGTTCGCGATCGCGTTGATCATCTGGGATCCCTTTTTGATGATCCCGTCAGCCTCGAAGTCCTTGCCGACCATGTAGCCCGTGATGTTCTGGAGAAACACGAGGGGCACGTCGAGGGTGTTGTTCAGTTGGATGAAGTGCGCCGCCTTCTGCGCAGCATCGGGGTAGAGCGGACCGTTGTTGCTCAGCACTCCGATCGGATAGCCGTGGATCGACGCCCAACCGCAGACGAGGGTGCTGCCCCACCTGGGCTTGAACTCTTCAAATCGCGAGCCGTCGACCACACGTGCGATCACGTCGCGGACATCCACCGGCTTCACCAGGTCTCGGCTGACGATCCCGAGCAGCTCCTCGGGGTCATACTCCGGGGGTTCGACATCGAACCGGGGTTCGGGCCCCTTCTTGCGCCAGTTGAGATGAGACATCACCTCGCGGCACATGCGCAGGGCGTCCATCTCGTCCTCGGCGAAGTAGTCGCCGCCGCCCGAGACAGTGGAGTGCATCTCCGCCCCACCGAGCGTTTCGTCGTCTGACTCTTCGCCGGTCGCCATCTTCACCAGGGGAGGGCCGGCCAGGAACATCTTCGACTGCTCCTTCACCATGATCGTGTAGTCGGACAGACCCGGTTGGTAGGCGCCGCCGGCCGTGGAGGAACCGAACACGACGCAGACCGTCGGGATTTCCAGCTTCGACAGTTCGATCATCTCGTAGAAAAAGCGGCCGCTCTCGGCGAAATGGTCGGTCTGAACCCGCCGCCGGCCGTCGTCGCCCCCGGTTTCCACTCGAAGATCGCCACCCGCCGACTCCACGAACGAGACGTAGGGGATCTTGTTGTCTCGGGCGATCTCGAGCGCCCGCATCCACTTCTTGGCCGCGTAGGGCGTGAGCGCGCCCGCGAGCACAGTCGGGTCGTTTCCCATGATGACGCACTCGACCCCCGCGATCACCCCGATGCCGACGACCATGCCGCCGCCCATCACGTAGTCGGACTTGTAGGCCGCCAACGGGCTGATTTCGAGGAAGGGACTGTCCGGATCGAGCACATTCGCGATGCGCTCCCGGATCGGAAGCTTGTCTCGAGAGCGCAGCCGCGCCATCCGGTCGGGCCCACCCCCGGCCTCGGCCTCGTCGAGGAGCTCCTCGATGATCGCGAGTTGCTCCAACATGTCGTCGCGGTTCTGGAAGAACTGCGTGTCGTTCGTGTCGAGCAGCGAACGAATGACCGGCGCGAGAAGTGTGGTCGTCATCGACGCCGAGTGTAGACCGGTAATCCTGGGCCAGTCAGATTATCGCAACCGGTGACCGGCTACGGCAACGCCTCAGCGCTTGGTCAGGCGCCACGCGGCCGGCAGCAAGGCGCCCGCAAGTGTCGCCTTGAGAATGTCGCCCACCACGAAGGGGGCAACCCCGTAGGCGATGGCGCTCGGCTCGCCGATTTCGGCGGTCAGCGGAATGTTGAGGTCGTAGGCGAGCCAGGTGGCGCCGAGGGTGTAGATGACGACGCTGCCACCAACGAACGCGGTGATCGAGGTGGCAAGTTGACGATCCTGGCCGCGCTCGGCGAGCCAGCCCACGAAGTAGGCCGCGATGATGAAGCCGACGAGGTAGCCGGCGGTCGAACCGGTGGCGATGTCCCAGCCACCTTGGCCATCGGCGTAGAAGGGCAGCCCGATCGCGCCCATCGCCACGTACAGCAGCTGCGAGGCCGCTCCCCGCTGCGACCCGAGAGTGCCGCCGGCGAGCAGGACGGCGAAGGTCTGGCCGGTGAGCGGCACCGGTGTGAAGCCCAGCGAGAACGAGATCTGCGCGGCACCGGCGGTCAGAAACGCAAAGCCGACCACGGCCACGACATCACGGACGACGGACCGGGGAATGGTGTCGAGGAGCGTCGTTCGAGTGGGCAGTGCCCCGATAGCAGTCACTTGTTGGCCTCCGGTTGCGGCATGTCGTGAAGAAGTCGGACCGATAATACAGAGATCCGGTGAGCATGCCGAAGTGAGCCGTCAGGCGTCGAGCACGAGGCCTTCGAGGTTTCCTTCATCGCGCCACGCGCCGATGAGGGAGAAGAACTTCATGTTGCCCTTTCCGTAGCTGCCGTTCTGGGCGGCCCGCCCGGACGGCTGACCCTCGTTGTTGTAGTAGCCCGGAGTGCAGCTCTCCTGGAACGCGGCGGTATCACGAGCACTGGAGATGATCTCCTCGACCCACGCATCCTCTGCCTCTTCGGTGACCTCCACCCGATCCGTCCCTTGCTCCGCCATCTGGGCGAGGACGTGAGCGATGTGGGTGCTGACCTCGTCGAGCATGTGGGGGTAGTTCGCGGTGAAGCCGCCCTGTGTCTGGCTGACGATGAAGCAGTTCGGGAAGCCATGGCTGAAGATCCCGTGGAGCGTGCGGACGCCGTCGGCCCACTTGTCGGAGAGGGTCAGCCCGTCGACTCCCGTCAGGTCACAGCCGGACCGGCGGGTGTAGCTGGTGCCGACCTCGAAGCCAGTCGCGAAGATCAGGCAGTCGAGTTCGTACTCGGTATCGCCGACGACGATGCCCTTCTCCGTGATCCGGTCCACGCCCTTGCCGTCGGTGTCGACGAGGTGCACGTTCGGACGGTTGAAGGCGGCGAGGTAGTCGTCGTGGAAACACGGTCGTTTGCAGAACTGGCGATACCAGGGCTTGAGCGCCTCGGCCGTGTCGACGTCGCCGACGACGGCATCGACCCGCGCCCGGATCTCGTTCATCTTGGAGAAGTCCGCGAGCTCCATCGTGCGCCCGAGGCTGGCAGCCGAGAAGTCGCTGTTTGTCTGCTTCGCGATCTCGATGAACTTGCCGATGATGCTCGTCCACCCGTCCATCACCAGGTCCTTGTCGGTGAAGCCGCCGGACAGAAGAGTGTTGAAGTTCTCCATGCGCTCGCGGTGCCAACCGGGTTCGAGCGTCGCGGCCCAGTCCGGGTCGGTCGGCACGTTGTCGCGTACGTCGATCGACGACGGTGTGCGCTGGAAGACATAGAGCTCCTCGGCCGCGGCGCCGACATGAGGGACGCACTGCACTGCAGTCGCCCCGGTGCCGATGATGCCGACCCGTTTCCCGGCCAAGCCCACCAGGTTCCCGTCGGGATCCCCACCGGTGTATCCGTAGTCCCAGCGGCTGGTGTGGAAGGAGTGGCCGGCGTAAGAATCGATGCCTTCGATGCCGGGCAACTTCGGACGGTGGAGCGGGCCGCTCGACATGATGATGTAGCGGGCCCGAATCGCATCGTTCTGGTTCGTGCGAACGGTCCAGCGGCGAGAATCCTCATCCCACTCGGCCGAGGTCACCTCAGTCTCGAAGAGGGCGTTCTCGTAGAGGTCGTAGTGCTCGCCGATGGTGCGGCTGTGAGCGAGAATCTCCTTCGCCTTGGTGTACTTCTCGGCGGGCATGAAGCCCGTCTCCTCGAGTAGAGGAAGGTAGATGTAGGACTCGATGTCGCACATCGCCCCGGGGTAGCGGTTCCAGTACCAGGTGCCGCCGAAGTCGCCGCCCTTCTCGATCACTCGAACGTCGGTGATGCCCGCTTCGGCGAGCCGGGCCCCGGCCAGAAGGCCGCCGAACCCGCCGCCGACGACCACGACGTCGACCTCATCGGTCATCGGCCCCCGAGCGGTCGGCTCGTCGATATACGGGTCCTCGACGTAGTAGCCGAAGTCACCTTTCACTTCGATGTACTGCTCGTTGCCGTCGTCTCTCATCCGCTTGTCGCGCTCGACGCGGTACTTCTCGCGCAGCGCATCGGGGTCGAAGTCGAGTTCCTCCGTCGAGGTGTCGGTGGCAGTCATCGAGTTGCTTCTCCGGTGAGTTGGACGACGAGCGCGGTGAGCGCCGCCGAGGTATGGCTGACGAACTCGTCGTCATGGTCTTCATGGCCGTGTTCGATCCACGTGAGAATCGACTGAACCAGCCATCGGAAGGTGAGGTCGGTCGCCCAGCGGCGCAGGTGAGGGGCAACCTGGTCGCCGAACGCCATGTCGGCGACGTCGACGATGACCGTCATGATCTCGCCGGCGTAGGCCGCGAACTCGGGCTCGCGTTCGGCGTGAACGAAGAGCAGCCGGTAGCCGTCCGGGTCGATGCGAGCGGTCGCGAGATGGGCGGTAGTGGCTGGGTCCGCGACATCCGATGCGAGCGCGGCGGTGAACTCGTCGCGAAGCGTGGTGGAGACTCGTTCGAGAATCGAGCGGTAGAGCCCCGCCTTACCCGCGACGTGCCGGTAGACGAGCACCTTGGTGACGCCCGCCTCAAGGGCAACCTCGGTCATGGATGTCTGGGAGAACCCCGTGCGCCCGAATGCGCGCGCCGCGGCGCGCTCTATCGAATCCAGACGCTCAGCGGCCGGGAGAAGCTTGCGGGTCGAGTCGAGGGGTGCCATGTGCAAACCGGAGTGTAGGCACATGTGTGTACCCAAGAGTAAACAGCCGCCCAAAGATCGCGCTCAGGCCGACGCGTGTGCTCTCGCCGACTTCGCGAGGTCCCGCAATTCTGAGCGCTCGTCGTCGCTGAGCACATCGAGATCTGCGGCGTGCAGCCGGTCGGTGTGGTTCTCGATCTCCTCGCGGACATCCCCGAAATCGCCGACGTCGGGATACGGCTCAGCCCAGCCGAACAACTTCGCAGAGAACGGTGCCGGACCGGCCAGAATCGCCTCCAACGGCCCCATACCCGCAGCCTGCACCGCAACGCAGTGGCGGGAGAACCGAAGCTCGCGCATGGCCTGCGCCAACTGGTGGGTGCGCCCGGCACCCACAGGAGCGTTCACGAGGTCACGCCAGGCCACGAACAGAGGGGCGTTGAGCGGGCTGGCACTCGCCACCACTCGCTCCATGAGTTCGCCGAGGCGCTCGACATCGGCAAAGTCGCCGAGCGACTCCTCGCCCCACTCCGCACAGATCCGCGACCAGATGCGGCCTCCCTCGGTGGGGCCGATGACCGATCGACCTTCCTCGACCCAGGAGCGCATCCGGTCCGGAGACCAGAAGAACGCCGCGCCGACGACGTTGTCGACAGGCACATCTCCGAGCGCTCCGAGCCGGCCGACGGCATACGCGGCCATGGAGTCGGGCATTCCGGCCGCGGCGCTCTTCTCCATGGTCGTCGGGTGCAGGAGCCAATCCATGGCCAACATGCCGATCGAGCCTCGCAGGCTTCGGGCAAGAGTGAGCGAGTCCATCGCCCGAGCATCGCGAACTGTGGCGCCTCAGTCGAACGGCAGATCGAAGAGCTTGATCGCGTTGCCTCGAGCCAGCTTGTAGACCTGCTCTTCCTCGAGATGGCCGAAGAGACCGTGGGCGACCTCTTTCGAACGAGGGAAGGTCCCGTCGCTGTGCGGATAGTCGGTCTCGAAGAGCACGTTGTCGATCCCGACCTCGTCGAGCAGCTTCATACCGGCGCTGTCCTTGAAGAAGCAGCTGTAGACCTGCCGGTAGTAGTAGTGCGACGGCGGTTCGGGCAAGCGGTCCTCGCCCTGGGCCCACATGTGCGTCGAGTAGTTGTCGTCGGCTCGCTCGAGGTAATAGGGGATCCAACCGATCTGGCTCTCCGCGTACATGAGCTTGAGCTCGGGGTGCCGAACGAGGACGCCCGAGAACAGGAAGTCGATCATCGATGCTGCGCTGTTGGCCGAGATCATCGCGGCGGTGACGATGGTCGGGGCGTCGTCGGCCGGCTTCACGGTGCGCGTTCCCGAACCGATATGCATGCAGATGACGGTGCCCGTCTCCTCACAGGCCGTGAAGAACGGCTCCCAGTAGCCGCTGTGAATCGAAGGGAGTCCGAGCCAGGCCGGCAGCTCCGACCACGCCACTGCCTTCACGCCGCGGGCCGCGTTGCGACGGATCTCGGCCGCGGCAAGGTCGGCGTCCCACAGCGGCACGAGGCACAGGGGGAGCAGCCGGCCGCCCGAGTCGCCGCACCACTCGTCGACCATCCAGTCGTTGTACGCCTCGACGCAGAGCTTCGACAGCTCCATGTCTTTGCGCTCAGCGAACAGCTGGCCACAGAAGCGGGGATAGTTCGGGAAGCAGAGCGATGCCTCGACATGGTTCGCATCCATGTCGGCCAGGCGTGCCTTCGGCTCGTAGCAGCCGGGCCGGATGTCGTCGTAGGTGACGCCCTGCATCGTCACCTCCGAGGGCGGGGTGCCCGCACAGGCGATCATCTCCTTGATCTGATAGCGGTGGTCTTCGTAGTGCCACCAAGCCGCCATCTTGTCGCCGCTTCCCGGCGTCTCGACCCACGCGCCGTCGACGAGCTTCATGTCGCCCTGCGGCGCAATCACGACCTGCGGCCCCGCATCCTTGAACTTCGCGGGCAATCGGTCTTGCCAGACGTTCGCGGGCTCGACGACGTGGTCATCGACGCTGATGATCTTCGGGAAATCGGCGAGATCGGTCATGGCGAGACCGTATCTGACGGTGTGTCAGATTTGGGAGTCCGGTCAGCTCTCCGGGATGGTGAAGGTCAGGTGATGGCTGAGATCGCCCATCTGATCCACATACATGACGCGCGTGTCGAACCACCAGCGACCATCGATTCGGTGGAACGTGTCGTCGTAGTGGCCGGTGATGATGATCTGCAGGGGGAGATCCGCGGTCGCCTGAGTCACGGTGTAGTGCGACCGGCTCGATGCTGTACCCGCAGTCTCGTCGACCTCGATGACTGCGTTGGTGGTGACGTGCTTCGTTTTCGGGGTGCCATCTTCGTAGATGCGCACGCCGTCGTACATCCCCCGAACGGCGTCGCTGCCCTCGTGAATCGCCTCCGGTGGCGCATCGGGAATCGGCGCGATCCGACCGCGGGCGAACAGCGCCGCCAGCTCGTCGAGACGTCCGCCGTCGATACAGTCGGCATACGTATAGAGCAGGTGTTCGATCTCGCGTTCGCCGTCGGCCATCGGCCGACTCTAGACCCTTCGACTTTTCGACTGGCCCACTCAGGTCGGGGCCATGAGGCTCGCCGCGACCGAGGCCCCGAGCTCCCATGCGGCGTCGAGCTCGGGGCCGGCCGGTGGCCCGATCAGGGAGAGCGGCGCCTGCGCAGCCCGCCACCGAAGCCCGGTCACGATCTTCTCGACGCCGGCGATCGCACCGGTGGTGTCGCTCTCCCCGTGCACCCACAGCCCAAAGGGGCGTCCGGCGGTCATGTCGAGACTGTCGTTGTAGGTCGTGTCGAAGAAATGTTTGAGCGCTCCACTCATGTAGCCGAGGTTGGCGGGCGTGCCGAGGAGGTAGCCATCGGCCGCGAGCACGTCGGCCGTCCCGGCCTCGAGGGCGGCCCGTGCCACGACCTCGACACCGACAATTCCGTCCGCCCGCGTTCCCGCAAGCACTGCGTCACAGATGGCCCGAAGTGTCGGCGTGGGGGAGTGGTGGACGATCAACAGCCGCGGCATGTCAAGCGGGCGCCACGTCGCGCCAGAGGACAACCTCGCCCGCCTCGATGTCGGAGCCTTCGAAACCGGTCGACCGGTACAGGCTGAGCGCCCGCTCGTTCTCCGGAAACGTCGAGATCCTGACCCGCACGGGCCGCGGTTCGAGGGATCCGATCAAATCGATTGTCGCGCCCATCAGCTGGCGACCGAGGCCGCGGCTCTGATGACCGGCATCGATGAGGAATCGCACGATGTTGACGACGGGCGTGTCGTCGAGCGTGAAGGGGAACACCATCACGAAGCCGACGAGTCGGCCCTCTTCAATCGCGACTCGAGGTTCCGCCTTCCAAACGAACGCATCGGCGAGCGAGTTGACCATCGGCGCGATGAGGTGCTCTTGATCCTCGCTGACCTTCAGGGCGAGGGACTCTTCGTAGTTGGCGGGAGTCACCAGATCGAGGGTGAGCATGCCGTCAACACTGACACAGCCCGTCGCGCCGCGGCAGACTTCACTAATGCGCACCCTCTTCGCCGCGGGACTGGCCGTTCTCCTTGCTGCAGGTTGCGGCGATGACACGGAATCGGTGGTCGCCGACCCCGACTTCCCCGCGGTGATCGCCGCCGAAGCAGCGCCCGGCGACGACGGAACTTGGCGGTTCTCGGTGACCATCAGCTCGCCGTACGACAGTCCAGAGCGCTACGCCGATGCGTGGCGAGTCCTCGATCCCACCGGCGCCGAGTTGGGTGTTCGCGTCCTCACGCACGACCATGCCGGCGAGCAGCCCTTCACTCGCTCGTTGGCCGGCGTCACGATCGATGCGAAGGTTGAGACCGTCACCATCGAGGGACGCGACCTCGTCAATGGATGGGGCGGCACCACGTTGGAACTCGATCTGGATGCAAGCCGAGAAACGGAGACGCCATGAGGACAGTGACCTGGACCCGGATGGAAGAGGGGACCAAGGACGACTACGCGATGCTCAACGCGGCCTCGTGGGAGCACACGCAGGGCGAGTTGGCGAACAACCTTCTCGACATGCTGAGCAAGCTGCGCGGGCCGTTGCTCGGCTATCAAGTCGACCGCTACGAGCACTCGCTGCAGTCCGCGACCCGGGCACTGAGGGCCGACGAGTCGATCGACCTCGTCGTCGGCGCTCTGCTCCACGACGTCGGCGACGTGTTCGCGCCGGTCAACCACAGCGAAGCCGCCGCGGTGATCCTCGCCCCGTTCGTTGACGAGTCGACGGAGTGGATCGTGCGACACCACGGCGTGTTTCAGGGGTACTACTACTTCCATCACCACGGCGGCGACCGCAATGCCCGGGAGCGCTATGCGACGTCGCCCCACTACGACGCCTGCGTCGCCTTCTGCGCCGAATACGACCAGAACTGCTTCGACCCGGCGTACGACACGCTTCCCGTCGAGGAGTTCGAGCCGATGCTCCGAGAGGTGTTCGATCGATCTCCTCGAATCGAACGTGTCCCCACAGCCGTCGACTGACCTGCCACAATCTCCGGATGCTGACGCTCTACTACAACGCCAATTGAAGCAAGGCTCGCGGGGCGGTCGCCCTGCTTGACGAACGCGGGGTCGACTACACGATCCACAACTACCTCCAGGATCCGCTCGACGCGGCGGCGCTGACCGAGTTGGTCGCGATGGTCGGCGGCGATCCCGCCGACATGGTCCGGGGGTCGCTCGCTGACCAGAGCGCCGAGGGGGTGGTTGCCCATCTCGTCGACAATCCCGCCGACATGCAGCGACCGATCGCCGTTCTCGCTGGCAAGGCGATCATCGGCCGGCCGGCCGAACTCGTTCTCGACATCCTCGACTGACGTTCGACTCCGGTGCTCCACGAGTGGCGGATTGAGCCGCGCGAGTACACCCGCCAAGAGGAACGGCGCGGGCGGCGCCACGCGTTCGCGTCGGTGGACGCGACTCGCACCGCCTTGGTCGTGGTCGACATGGTCCCGTTCTTCCTCGACGCCAATCCCTACGCCGTCGGGATCGTGCCGAATATCAATGCGCTGGCCAACGGTCTTCGGAATGCGGGCGGCACCGTAGCCTGGCTCCTCCCATCGACGCAGCCGCCTCCCGATGCCCGTGTCGAGTTCCTCGGCCACGACATCGCCGAGCGGTATCGGTCGTCCGGCGGCGTCGGTCCTCTCCGCGACCGGCTGGGGCCCGGTCTCGACGTGCGAGACGATGACCTGCTCCTGGAGAAGACGGCAGCCAGCGCCTTCTTCCCTGGGTCCAGCCCGCTCACCGAAGTCCTGCGCGAGGGCAACGTCGACACGGTTCTGGTCGCGGGGACCGTGGCCAATGTGTGTTGCGAATCGACCGCTCGGGACTCGGCCACGCTGGGCTTCCGCACGGTCATGGTCGCTGATGCCAACGCTGCGATGCGCGACGAGGACCTCAACGCGACACTTCACACCGTCTACCGAAGCTTCGGCGACGTGCGCCCGACGGTCGAGCTACTGGAGCTGATCGAGGGCGGCCTCTAGGCGAGTGACCGCACCGTCGACATCGGTCAGTTTGTCGAGGCCGAACAGTCCGAGACGGAACGTCGAGAAGTCGTCACCCTCGTTGCACTGCAGCGGCACGCCTCCGGCGATCTGCAGGCCCGCTGCAGCAAACTTGCTGCCGTTCTTCACATCCGCATCGTCCGTGTACGAGACGACCACCCCGGGTGCCCCGAACCCGTCAGCGGCCACGCTCCGGACCCCTCGCTCAGCCAGCAACGAGCGCACCCGATCGCCGAGCTCTTGCTGGGCGGCCTTCACGACGCCGAAGCCGAGCGCCTCGGTTTCGACCATCACATCGCGGAAACTCGTGATCGCATCGGTCGGCATGGTCGCGTGGTACGCGTGACCTCCGCCTTCGTAGGCGGCCATGATCTGCCGCCACTTGCCGAGATCGCAGGCGAAGCTCGTGCTCTGTGTCTCGGCCAATCGAGCGCCCGCCGCTTCGTTCATCATGACGAGGGCACCGAAGGGCGACCCGGACCATCCCTTCTGCGGCGCACTGACGAGCACATCGACACCGATGTCGGCCATGTCGACCCAGATCGCGCCGGAGGCGATGCAGTCGAGCACGAAGAGGCCCCCGACTGCGTGAGTGGCGTCGGCGACGGCTCTCATGTAGTCGTCCGGCAGGATCATGCCCGACGCGGTCTCCACATGGGGCGCGAAGACGACGGCGGGGCGCTCGGCCTCGATGGCGGCGACGACTTCATCGATCGGCGCCGGGGCGAACGGTGCTGTGGGGCTCTCGACATCACGCTGCGCCATGAGCACGGTGTGCGAGGACGGGATCGACCCCATGTCGAATATCTGCGTCCAGCGGAACGAGAAGAAGCCATTGCGGATGACGAGACAGTGCTGGTCGGTGGCGAACTGACGGGCGACGGCTTCCATGCCGAACGTGCCGCTCCCGGGCACGATCGTGACGGTGTCCGCGTTGTAGACGCCCTTGAGCGTGCGGCTGACATCCTTCATCACCGACTGGAAGCTCTTGCTCATGTGGTTGAGCGCCCGGTCGGTGTAGACGACCGAATACTCGAGGAGGCCGTCGGGATCGACGTCGGGGAGGAGGCCAGGCATCAGGCTGCTCGCTTCACAATCGGAGGGGTGGAGTCGCCCACAATCTCAGATCGACGACGACTCTGCCATCACCGGCCCAGGGCGCGTGCCCCTACGCGGCGAGCCGACGCCAACTCATCGAGCGAGCCGTAGCAACCCAGCAGGCGCCGCGGGCCCGTGGAGAGATCGACTGGTCCGCGACCGTGCATCACCCGATGGTTGTTGAACGCGAGCAGGTCGCCGGGTTCGAGCCGAATCTGCGCCATGACCTCGGGTCGAGAGCAGATCTCCATGAACGCGACGAGCGCACGATCCGCGTGGTGCTGCTGTTCGTCGTCACGGAGGGGGAGAATGAGGTCGGGGGCATGCCGAATGACGTCAGCGGTTCCATCACGTCGGAGCCCGATGATCGGCCCACCACCGATGTACCGCTGCGTCTCATTGACGTACGCGAAAGCCCGCTCCGTGCTGGTCAGCTGGGCGAATGCCTCGGGATCACCGCCGGCGAGAAGATCGGCCACGAGGTAGCCATCGACCAAGAGGGTGTTCCCGCCCTCGGCTTCGGCCTCGGCCGAGAGCAGCAGTTGCACACCCGGGGGAAGGCGACGGTAGGGGAGGTCGGTGTGGACTCGCAGCGGGTGATCCGAGTCGACGAGCGTCGCCGGTTCCTTCGCCGCGACGATGTCCCATTCGACGCCGTAGTTGGTGTTGTGGACGATTCCGATGAGATCGCTGACCGACCGGAGGCCGTCGTACGTGGGCGGGACGTCCGAGGTCAGTGTCGCTCCGAATTCGGCGAGCGCATCGAGCCACTGCAGGGCGCGCACCGGGTCCGCAAGCTCCTCGAATTCGAACGACGGGAGGTCTCGGGCGAGTCTCTCGGCGTCCCACGGTGTTGAGGCTTCCACTTGGGCCGACATCGACCCGAAACCGTACCGGCCGCGAGTCCTCCCAACGGACATCACGCCGCGTTAGAGTCCCTAACCTATTGTCCGTACATTTGTGCGAGTCTGCATGAAGTCGCGACTCGAACGTCCGAAGGGGGAGAGTGACCAGGCTCGGTTTTCTACTCGACAGCGACTCCTGCATCGGCTGTCACGCTTGCACGGTTGCGTGCAAGAGCGAGCACGACGTTCCCCTCGGCGTGAATCGCACCTGGGTCAAATACATCGAAAGCGGCTCGTTCCCGAACGTCAGTCGGCACTTCTCCGTGATGCGCTGCAACCAGTGCGACGACGCGCCGTGCATGTCGATCTGTCCGACCAACGCACTCTTCCGAGCGGACAACGGCGTCGTCGATTTCAATGACGACAACTGCATCGGCTGCAAGGGCTGCATGAACGCGTGCCCCTATGACGCGCTCTACATCAATCCAGAGACGAACACGGCCCAGAAGTGCAACTTCTGCAACCACCGCCTCGAGCAGAACCTCGAGCCCTCGTGCGTCGTGGTCTGTCCGACGCAGGCGATCAAGGTTGCCGACCTCGACGACCCGCTGAACCTGGCCACATCGATCATCGCCCGCGAGGACGTCGCGGTGCGCGCTCCTGAGCAAGGCACCAGCCCGAAAGTCTTCTACAAGGGCGCCGACCAGGCTTCGCTGAACCCGTTGCGGACCGCGATCGCCAACGACGGATTGATCTGGGCCGACACCACTCCTGCCCATCCGACCGTGCCGCCCGACAGCCCCGGCGTCGTTGCTCGCACCACCTACACGACATCGCACCAGATGGCCTGGAAGGAGAAGGTCTCCGGCTACCTCGTCACCAAGGCGATCGCCGGCGGCGTAATGCTGATCGCGGCGCTCCTGGTGCTGCTGGGTCACAGCAACGAGCAGGCGGCGGTGGGCGTGGTTCCGCCGATGGTCGGCGGCGTATTCCTGGCGCTGACCGGCGTACTGCTCGTGGTTGACCTCAAGCAACCGAGTCGCTTCCACTATCTGATCACCCGCGGCAGCTGGGAGTCGTGGCTCGTGAAGGGCGCCTACATCCTGGCCGGGTTCGCCGCTCTCATGGCCGCGTGGTGGATCGCCGGCCTCGCCGACATGCATCGCACGATCGAAGTGCTCGCGATCCCGACAGCCTTGTTCGGCGCCGGCACCGCCGGCTACACGGCATTCTTGTTCGGCCAGTGCGAAGGCCGCGATCTGTGGCAGACGCCGCTCCTCCTGCCCACCCTCTTGGCGCAGACGGTCACGGCGGGCGGCGCGACGTACTCGATCATCGATCTCTTCATGGACGTGCCGTCGATCGCAGCCGTCCACTGGGCCTTCCTGGGCGGCGCCATCACCACCCTGGCCCTTATCTGGATCGAGGCGTCGTCGAAAGCCACTCCGCACGTCGAGGCCGCCGTGCACCAGATGATGCACGGCCAGTACGCACGTCGGTTCTCGTTCGGGGTCGTGGGCCTCATGATCGGCGGAGCCACTGCCATCAACGCGCTAATGATCAACGACCCCTCTCCCGGTCCGACGGCCATGGGAGGGCTCATCGCGATTGCGGCGCTCTGGGCCTATGAAGACGCATTTGTTCGTGCCGGCCAATCCGTGCCGTTGTCCTAGGAGCTGTTGATGTCCGACCTGCAGCAGTACCCGCCCCACGAGGACTGGCACGACGTCACCTCACTCAATGCCAAGGCGTGGCCCGACAAGGTCGAGGAGCACCACTCGCTCGTGCCGACCACGTGCTTCAACTGCGAGGCCGCCTGCGGCCTGCTCGCCCATGTCAACCACGAGACCGGCGAGATCGACAAGATCGAAGGCAACCCGCTCCACCCCGCCTCACGGGGCCGAAACTGCGCGAAGGGGCCGGCCACGCTGAACCAGATCGAGGACACCGAGCGCATTCTCCACCCGATGAAACGGGTCGGAGAACGAGGATCTGGAAGGTGGGAGCGTGTCACCTGGGACGAGGCGCTCACCGACATCGCGGCCCGCATCGCGACGGCAATGGACGAGGACCGTCGCGACGGCGTGATGTACCACGTCGGTCGACCGGGCGAGGACGGCTACGCCGACCGCGTGCTCAAGTCATGGGGCGTCGACGGCCACAACAGCCACACCAACATCTGTTCGTCCAACGCTCGCATCGGCTACCAGAGCTGGATGGGCCATGACCGTCCGTCGTCCGACTTCGCCAACGCCGAAGTGATCTTCCTGATCTCCGCGCATCTCGAAGCCGGCCACTACTTCAATCCCCATGCGCAACGGATCATCGAGGCGCAGGGCAAGGGCGCAACCGTCATCTGCGTCGACCCTCGTCTCTCCAACACCGGTTCCAAGGCCGATCACTGGCTGCCGGCGTGGCCGGGCACCGAGCCCTTCCTTCTCCTGACCATTGCCAAGCTGCTCATCGAGAGCGGCGACTGGCAGAAAGACTTCGTGCGCCGCTGGGTGAACTGGGAGACCTACCTGTCCGAGACGCGGCCCGACCTTCCACTCGAGTTCGATTCGCTCGAGACCGCCCTGCTCGACGCCTACGCCGAGTACACCCCCGAGGCGGCCGAGGAGATCTGCGGCGTTTCCGGGGAACAACTGCGAGAGATAGCGAAGGTCATCGGCGCTCACCCCACGAAGTTCGCCTCCCACAACTGGCGAGCGGCAGGCGCCGGAAACCTCGGCGGTTGGCAGACGGCCCGCTGCCTGTTCTTCCTCAATGTGTTGACCGGCTCGGTGGCTACCGTCGGCGGCACGAGCGGCAACGGTTGGAACAAGTTCAAACCGGCTCAGCCGAAGGGTGCACCGGCCCTGCACGAATGGAACGAGCTCTCGTGGCCGAAGGAGTACCCGCTCTCGTACCACGAGATGTCGATCCTCCTCCCGCACTTCCTCAACGAGGGCCGCGGCACGCTCGACGTCTACTTCAGCCGCGTCTACAACCCCATCTGGACCAATCCCGACGGGTTCTCATGGATGGAAGCGCTCACTGACGAGTCGAAGGTGAAGTGCCACGTGGCCCTCACCCCGACCTGGTCGGAGACGTCCTGGTTCGCCGACTACGTGCTGCCGATGGGTGTCGGCACCGAGCGCCACGACGTCGCTTCGTTCGAGACCCACAACGGTCGTTGGATCGGCTTCCGCCAGCCGGTCATGCGTCGCTTCGCAGAGATCCGCGGTGAGGAACTCGACGCCGACTCGAGAACGCACGAATTCAACCCGGGTGAGGTCTGGGAAGAGAACGAATTCTGGATCGACCTGTCGTGGAAGATCGACCCCGACGGGTCACGGGGCATCCGCCAGTGGTTCGAGTCCGACGAACGCCCCGGCACCCCCATCACCGTCGACGAGTACTACGGCACGATGTTCGCCCAGTCGGTGCCCGGGCTGGCCGAGGCAGCCGAGGATGCCGGCAAGACGCCTCTCGAGTACATGCGCGACGTCGGTTCGTTCGCCGTGCCGGGCGACATGATCACGCCGTACGAACGCATCGTCGGCTCGGACGCGGTCGCCGACTGCGACAAGGGCGACGACGGCGTCTTCCGCAAGCCCGGAACCATCGCGACCTGGGACGGCACCAAAGACGGCCTCGAAGAGATCGCGTTGGCTGACCTCGGCGAGGGGTCGCCCGCTGTCGAGGTCGACGGCGAGGTCAAGGAAGGGTTCCCGACTCCATCCAAGAAGCTCGAGCTCTTCTCGACCACCTTGAAGGACTGGGGTTGGCCCGAATACGCCGCGCCGACGTGGATCAAGAGCCACGTCCATCATCAAGACCTCGACATGACCCCCGGTCCCGACGGCACAGGCGGCAACGAACGCATCCTGCTGCCGACGTTTCGTATCCCCACCCTGATCCATACGCGCTCGGCCAACTCCAAGTGGCTGAACGAGATCAGCCACCGTCACCCACTCTGGATCCACCCGTCCGATGCCGAGGCGCTGCTGATCGAGGAGAACGGACTCGTTCGCATCTCGACCCGGATCGGCCACTTCGTGATCCAGGCATGGCGCACCGAAGGCGTCCGGCCCGGCGTGGTCGCAGCCTCCCATCACATGGGCCGCTGGCGCATCGAAGAGGACAAGGCTCGTTCCTGGGGGGCCGGCAAGGCCACGATCGACAAGACCGCCGAGGGGAAGTGGAAGCTCACCCGGACCGATGGCATCCGCAAGTTCGACTCCGACGATCCCGACTCCAACCGGATCTGGTGGAACGACACCGGCGTGCACCAGAACCTGACGTTCCCGGTTCAGCCTGATCCCATCTCCGGCATGCAGTGCTGGCATCAGAAGGTGACCGTCACTCCCGCGGAGGCCGGCGACCAGTACGGCGATGTCGTCGTCGACACCGCCAAGTCACGCGAGGCCTACCTCGACTGGATGGCGAAGACCCGCCCGGCCCCGGGTCCCGGCGGACTCCGTCGGCCGCTCTGGTACGCCCGCCCGCTCAAGCCCGCCGCCCCGATGTACCACCTCGGCGACTGAACACAGGATCTAGGTTGGAATCATGCGAATCGGGTGCCCACGAGAGAACAAGGACGCAGAGCGTCGCGTCGGGCTGACGCCCACCAGCGTCCGTGAGCTCGTGGCCCACGGCCACGAGGTCACCGTCGAGAAGGGTGCCGGGACGGGGATCGGCGCCACCGACCTCGACTACACAACAGCTGGCGCGTCGATCGAGGCCAACGTCGACCGCGTCTGGGGGAGCGCCGACATGATCGTGAAGGTCAAGGAGCCGCAGGCCGACGAGCGGGCTCGACTCCGCCCCGGCCAGATCCTCTTCACGTACCTCCACCTCGCCCCCGACCCGGCGCAGACCAACGACCTCCTGGCCAGCGGCGCGACGTGCGTGGCCTACGAGACCGTGACCGACCCGCACGGCGGTCTGCCGCTGCTGGCCCCGATGTCCCAGGTGGCCGGCCGGATGTCGATCCAGGCGGGAGCCTTCGCGCTGGAAGCGCCCCAGGGCGGTGCGGGACTCCTTCTCGGAGGCGTGCCCGGCGTGCCCTCAGGCCGCGTGGTCGTGATCGGTGGCGGCGTAGTGGGAGAGAACGCGATCGAGATGGCGATCGGTCTCGGCGCCCAGGTCAACGTGCTCGACCGCGATCTCGACGTGCTCGGGCGGTTGGCCCGACGCTTCGGGGCCGAGTTGGAGACCGTCTACTCGACCACGGCGGCGCTCGAACATCTCGTCACCAACGCCGACCTGGTGATCGGTGCGGTGCTGATACGCGGCGCGCGAGCGCCGAAGCTCGTGACTGCCGAGATGGTCACGCAGATGCGTCCCGGCTCGGTGCTGGTCGACGTCGCCATCGATCAGGGCGGGTGTTTCGAGACCTCCCGGGCCACTACGCACTCGGACCCGACGTACCTGGTCGACGGCGTCGTCCACTATTGCGTGGCCAACATGCCCGGCGCCGTGCCGAAGACCTCCACCTACGCACTCAACAACGCCACACTCCCGTTCATCCTGGCGATCGCCGACAAAGGGATCGACGCGGCGCTCCGAGACGATGTGCACCTGCGCAACGGACTCAACGTCCACCGCGGTCTACTCACCGAGCAACACGTGGCCGACGCGCAGGGCCTCGACCACACCGACCCTCTCGACGCGCTCGCGGCCACCGGCTGAGCCCGCCTGGTCAGTCTGAGTACTGGAACTCGCAGTCGATGCCGACCACCGATCCCGTTGCGCTGTCGATCACCGCAGAGTGGAACAGCGCGGGGACGGAAAAGAACTCCGGGTCGCCGAGCGCCGGGCAAGCACTGCTCAGTGCGGGGTCCGAGAGGCCAGGCAGCACATAGCGGATCGATCCCGTGTCGATGGTGTACTGGCCGTCACCAATGTCGACGAGGCGACCGGCCACAAGTGTCTCGTCGATGACCTCGCGGCGGGGCCGTCCGCGTCGAGTCCTAGTCAATCGGCGTCCGGTTCCCGGTTCCTATTCGGTGATGCCGAAACGGTGGAGGCCGTAGGCCTCGATCGCGTTGCCGCGGAGGACCTTGTAGCACTCATCGGCATTCATACCGACGGCGGCGAACATCGAGTGGGCGACCTTGCGAGAGTGCGGGAAGGTGCCATCGGAATGCGGGTAGTCCGTCTCGAACAGGATCTGCTCGATACCGACATCTTCGCGCTGCTTCAAGCCGACGAGGTCGTCGAAGATGCAGCCGAAGATGCGGCCCTTTGCGATTTCGCTGGGAAGGGGACCAGACCCGCCGACCCCGCCCCGTCCTTCGCGAAACACGGAGTCCATTCGCTCCATCTGGAACGGCATCCAGCCGACCTGGCTCTCGGCGTAGGCGATCTTGATGTTCGGGAACCGCGTGAGCGTGCCGGAGAACACCCAGTCGACGAATGAACCTTCTGCGTTCTGCGCGTAGAGCGACATCGACGTGGCGAGCGGTGCATCGGGCGATGTGGTCGGCATCGATGACGACGAGCCGATGTGCATCGACACCGTGACGTCGGCCTCCTCACAGGTCTGCCACAACACGTCCCAGTCGCCGCTGTACATCGTGGCGCAGCCGAGCTTCGAAGGGTTCTCCGAGAAGGCAATGGCGTAGCTGCCCTTGTCGGCGCAGCGCCGCACCTCTTTGGCGGCCAAGGCGGGATCCCACAGCGGGACGAGGGTGAGCGGGATCAGGCGGCCCTTGCCGGCGCCGCCACCCCAGTCGTCGATCATCCAGTCGTTGTAGATCTTCAGGCACTGCAGGGCGAGATCTTTGTCCTCACGCTCGAGGAAACCCTGTCCGCAGAAGCGGGGGAAGATGTTCGGATAGTTGATCGCCGCCTCGACATGGTTGAGGTCCATGTCGGACAACCGGTCGGTCTGGTTCCACGTACCGGGGCGCAGGTCTTCGTAGACGGCGGCAACATTGCGCTGCTCCTCACGGGGCACGCCGGCGGGGCCGTGTAGGAAACCGGTGGGGGTGACACTGTCTTCGTAGAGCCAGACATCGCACATCTGGCCGTCGGGGTCATTGCGTTCGAAGCCGTAGTGGCCGCCCTCGAACTTCAGTCGGACCTTCTCCTGGACGACGCGGGGGCCTCGTTCACGCAGACTCGCGGGGAGCTGCTGCTGCCAGAGATCCTTCGGCTCCATGACGTGGTCATCGACCGAGATCATCAGCGGCAGGTCTTCTTCGGCGGGGGTGACGTTGTTCACGGAGTCAGAACTCATGCGCCCAATCTAGCGATTGGCGGACAATGAGCCAGAATGCGGGATGACATCGCACGAACCACGTCCCATCCGCAAGGTTGGAGACCCCGACACCATCACGATTTCCGGCGCGGTCGGGAAGACCTTCACCGTGGGGCGTCGCACCGGTCCGATCGCGACGCTGCTCGGCGACGCTCATCCCGAGGGCGATCATGCGACCGTCCACTCGGGCGATGGCCTGTTCACCGCATCGATTCCGATGGCCGTCCTGCGCCACGGCCTCATCTCCGAGGAAGGCCGACTCGACCTGCCGAGCCCGCCGACGAAGTGCTGGCTGGTGAAGGACGTCCGCCACATCGAGGTCACTGACGGCCGCCAGGAAGACAGCCTCCCCGATGAGGAGCGCGCGAAGACGTGAATCCTGGCCTCGCCTACATCGCCGGCCCGCTCTTCGACGAGGGGGAGCGGTGGTGGATCACGGAGGTCGAGAAGACGGTTGCCGCGGCCGGCTTCGAGACCTTCCTGCCTCATCGCGACAACCCGCCCAAGACCCCCGACAACGTTCGCGAGATATTTCAGACCAACGTCGCGGCACTCGACCGCTGCGATCTCGTGGTCGCGAACCTCAATGGCATAACCACCGACGATGGCACGGCCTGGGAGATCGGCTACGCGGCGGCGCGAGACCTGAGACTGATCGGGATCCACACCGACTGGCGTCGTCGCTTCGACGATGAAGTGGTCAATCTGATGATCGAGTGTTCGATGGAACGGATCGTGCGTTCCCTCGACGAGCTCGCGGAGACGCTGGGGTCACCCGCGCGATCCGAGTCGTAGCGGGCTCAGGCCGCGGCTCGTGTGCGACGAAGCAACGGCTCGGCCATGGCCAGCGTGCGATCCGCGACACGAAGGACGCGACCTGCAGCACCGGAGGAATCGGCGTCGACCAAGTTGCCCATCACTTGAAGAGTGATGTTGGCGATGGACTCGGTCCCGACCGCGACTCGCAGTCCAGATCGGAGGATGAACGGGTGACCGATCAAGAAACTGAATCGACGGCCAGTCCGCAGGAACGCATCGAAACGTTCGCCGACCTGACGGTCGTACTCCTCGGGTGCGCTGGCCGGGTCGGCGACGAACAGGTCGGCAGCGAGCATTCCCGACTCGAGGCCGTAGTCGATGCCTTCGCCGTTCATCGGATTCACGAGCCCGGCCGCGTCGCCGATGGCGACCCACCCGGGTCCGTGGCGGCGCTGCACACTCATCGGGAGGCGCCAGGCACGCGGGCGCTCGAGGTTCGCCCCGAGCCCCCATTCCTCGTTGACCAGGTTCCGGTAGTTGTCGATGAGGTTGTTCAGGTTGAGCTTCTTGAAGCCCTTCATGGTCGACAGCGCACCGACGCCGATGTTGACGGTGCCGTCGCCGGCCGGGAACATCCAGCCGTAGCCCGGAACCGGGGTGCCGTGATCGTCCTTCAGGGTCAGGCACGCTTCGAGGTTGCGATCGTCGTGGCGGGGTGATTCGGCGTAGGTCCGGATCGCGAGTCCGAAGGGCTCGTCCTCTACGCGTCCCGCGCCGAGAAGTCGCGCGACACTGCCTGGGGCACCGGTCGCAACGATCGTGAGGTCGGCCGACCACTTTCGACCGCCGGCTTGCACCCCAACCACCCGGTCACCCTCGAGCAGAGGAATGGCCTCGGCTTCCCACTCGACCTCGGCGCCCGCTTCCTGTGCGGCGGTCATCAAATGGGCGTCGAGATGACGACGGGGCCAGACCGCGCCGTTGGGGGCAAATCGTCCGTTGTCGGGCCAGGGGAGTTCGCGCCGGGTCTTGCCCGCGATCATCCGAAGGCCATCGATGCGGTGTGAGCCGGCCATGTCGATGTCGAGCTCGTTCAGCGCGTGCACGGCACGCGGTGTCAGCCCATCGCCGCACACCTTGTCCCGGCCGGGCGCGGCCTTCTCGAACACTCGCACCGACGCTCCCGCCCGGGCAGCCTGGATCGCGGCGGCGGCACCCGCCGGCCCGGCTCCGATGACGACGATGTCGCGGTGCTCCATGGTCGTCATTCTCCCCGATTCCGGAGAGGAACCCTCTACGGGAGCTGACAAACGTGGGCGAGCGCGAGACGGAGCAATCGGTCGTGGCCGCCGGTCATTTCTTCGCGCACCTCAGGACTCGCAGCCTCGTCGGGGGTGACCCAGGTCAAATCCAGCGCGTCCTCGGACGGCTCGGGCTCGCCGTCGATCGGCACCACATAGGCGAGGCTGACGGCGTGCTGGCGAGGGTCGTGATAGCCCGACACGGTCGGATCAGGGAAGTACTCGGCGACCGTGAACGGCGTGGGATTCGCGGGAATCCGAGGCAGCGCCATCGTCCCGAGATCCTTCTCGAGGTGGCGCATCAGGGCGTTGCGGATCCGCTCGCCGAACTGAATGCGGCCCGTCACCAGAGCTCGACTCACCGTGCCATCAGGCATCGCCCGAAGGAGCAGGCCGATGTGGGTCACCTCACCCAACGCGTCGACGCGAACGGGCACGGCATCGACGTAGACCATCGGCACTCGGCCTCGGACCGTCTCGAGGTCATCGTCGGTCAACCATGCATTTGCGGTCTCGGTCGTATCACTCACGGCCGCGAGTCTCGCGCTCGCCGGCTGTCCTGACGGGGACCGCCCGCCCCGAACCTCAGGCGAAGAACTCCTTCGTCTCGTCGGCGCGGAAGCGCAAGGAAGCCAATCCGCCCGCGACCACCGCGATCGACAGGAGAATCCCGCATGGACCGACGACGTCGGCCACGCCGCCGGACTCGAGGAAGATCGCTCGGTGGGCATCCATCGCCCAGTACTGCGGCGAGATCGGGGCCACTGCCTCGGCCCAGCCGGGAAGCTGCTCTACCGGGACCAGGGCGCCGCCGAGGCCACCGAAGACCATCGCGCCGAGGTTCACCAGTGCCTGGACCTGGTTGACCGTCCGAAACGTCGCGGCGGCGAGGATGACGATGGCCACTACACACGCGGCAAAGGAGACGACTGTGAGGAGTAGAGCGGCGGGCGACCCTCCATTGAGTCGCAGATCGAAGAAGACGCCGCCGGCCCCCAGCATCACGAACTGAAAGAAGAGATGGATCAACACCCAGGGGGCGGCGAAGCCGGCGAGCATCTGTCGCGGCGACGCGGGCGACGCCCGGAGGCGGTCCCAGGTCCGCCAGCCGTGCTCCCTGAAGATCGCGAAGGCGGCCGAGCCGGCAACCATGAAGCCGAACAGCACCGTCTGACCAGGAACGAGTTGCTCGGCGCCGGTCGCATCGGGATAGCCCGACGCATTCAGCGAGAGAGCGATCGTTTCCTTCATCAGCGGCATCAGAATGAGCGGCATGCCGAACATGACGACGAGGAATACGGGGTCTCGACGAATGATCCGCAGCTGGAGACGACTGATCGCCAGAAACCCGTTCATGCCTCTCCCTCGAGGCTTCGGCCGGTGATCTCCAGGAAGACACGTTCGAGATCCGGTCGAGACGCCTCGACCGCCAGCAGCGCGGATGCGTGGGCGCCGAGTCGGCGGCCGATGTCGACGATGTCGCACTCTCCCTGGAGCTGCCATCGGCGAGACCCGAGCGCCACCGGCGCCATCTCGACCAAGGCGTCGACGGAGCGGAGGTCGACGTCGATGGAGAACTCGAGCTCGACCCCGGCCGCGAAGTAGCGCGACACCAGGTCTGCTCTGCTTCCGCGGGCCAGGAGCTTGCCGTCGTCGATGATGACGATGTCGGCTTCGAGGGCCTCGACCTCGGGGAGATAGTGCGTCGTGTAGATGACGGCTGCGCCCTCGTTCGCCATCTCTCGGACGGCGTCGATCAGTTGGTTCCGCGTGGCGACGTCGGCCCCGACCGTCGCCTCGTCGAGCAGGAGGAGCGGGGGAGCGTGGACGAGCGCACATCCCGTGTGGAGTCGCCTGGCTTCACCGCCGGACAACGTGGTTGCGGACCGCGACAAGAGGTCGGTCAGGCCCAGCTGCTCAGCGACGTCATCGGCCCGCCGGCGCTTGTCGCGTCGCGAGAGGCCGGCGATCTCCCCGAAGAACTCGAGGTTCTCTCGCACGGTCAGCACGCGGTAGATACCCGTCTCCTGCGGGGCGATGCCGATCTGCGAGGCGGCCGTCGCACGATCAGCCCAGACATCGATGCCATTCACCTCGACGCTGCCCGCGTCGGGCACGAGAAGTCCGGCGATGATCGACAGCATCGTGGTCTTGCCGGCCCCGTTTCGGCCGAGGAGGGCCACGACCGAGCCCGCGTCGACCTCGAGATCCACGCCTCGCAGCGCCTCGATCTCGCCGTATGCCTTTGTGAGACCCACCGCCCTGAGCACCCGGCAACCTTGCTGGCCCATGTTCAGAAGTGCAAGCGAATTGCTAAGCGGAGGCGGCCCGCGGGACGGCATCGGTTTCACGACGGTGTCCGACGACGTGGCCCCAGAATCCCCTCGGGGCCGCCAACTCGTCGATGAGGTACTCCATGCGAGGGGCGTACAAGTTGCGCAGCGATGCTGTCCGACGGCGGGCGTCGGCCAGAGGCAGAAGCGTGAAGCCGTGAGCCGTCAGGTCGCGGTGGAGGTCGGCGAAGAACTGGTCCTGCTCCGGATCGAGCGCGAGTTCATCGACTTCGGTCCGGACCAACGCGTCGTCGTAGCCGGTCAGGTCCTGACCCTCCGTCAACTCCTCGAACAGCCGCACGGACCGACGTAGGCACCAGTAGGGCTCGCGGTCGTCCGCACCCTCGATCATCTGGCACAGCAACGCGGCATCGCTGATGAGGCCGAGCGCCGTCACCCAGTTCTGACCCGCGTGCTTCGAGCGAAAGAGCATGAGCATGGGGAACGCGGTGTGGGTCTCGATCACTCCGGCGATCCAGTCCTCCCAGTCCTCGAAGTACGCCCGAAGAGCAGCAACATCGGCATCAGGGGAGCGAGCGATGATCAGGCTCTGCGGCGTGATGCGATCTTCGTTGCCGTCGTCGAGCGTCATGAGCTTGCGCTCGCGCTCGCTGTAGGCGGCGTAGAGGGCGGGTAGATAGCCGATCACCAGCGCCGTGGTCAGCACCCCGCTGAAGGCCTCGACCAACGCGCCGAATCGAGGGATCTCATCCGTGGGCACCACTTCGCCGAATCCCAGCGTGAAGTAGACGACGCCGGAGTAGTAGATCGAATCAGCCAGATTCTCCGCTCCGCTGATTCCACCGAGGCCCCACCAGATCAAGGCGAATCCGACCACCTGTTGGACCACCCAGACCGTGAGCAGCATCAGCACCGATACCGGAGCAAATACCCCGAGGAACTGCTCTCGTCGACGGTCGGTACTGATGCGGCCGGCGATCGCGCGGACGACCCTCCAGGAACGCATGTAGAGCTGCATCGTGAGCCAGAACCTGCGTCGGTTGGTCTGCGTGGCGACCAGCGTGTTCACGAGGTCGGCGAGGACAGAGACGACGAGCAGAACGCCGACGACGATTGCGATGGTGTGCATCGCCGACGATCCTACGGTCTGTTGACGCCGCGGGAATATACGGCGTATATTCGTCTCCGTGACCGACACGCTGGCCGCACCCACACGAGGCACCGGGCTTCAGCCGGAGGAGATCGTCCGCGTCGCGCACGCCCTCATCTCCGAGCACGGCTTGGCCTGGTTCTCGATGCGCAAGCTCGCGACTGCGCTCGATGTGAACCCGATGACCGTCTACCTCCGCTTCGACAGCAAGGACGAGCTTCTCGACGCCGTGGCTCGTCGTGGTCTCGCCGACATCGAGCTTCCCATCGCCGCCGATGCGCCATGGGAAGAACGAGCCGTCGAGCTCTGCCTCGCGGTCAGGTCGCACCTCGTCAGGGACCGCCACCTTCTCGGCCTCTACGCCTCGGCCAACCGGCTTTCGAGCGCCGTCCTCACCGCGGTGGAGCACGGCCTGACACTGATGGAGGAGATCGGTTATCGAGACGATGATGCGGTGCTCGCCTTCCGGTCCCTGTTCTGGCACACCGTCGGGTTCGCTCTCATCTCTAATCAGTTCGATTCGTTCCCGGCCGATGCAGAAGGCGGTCTCCACGAGACCGTCGGCCCCGTCGACGCCGACTCCCATCCGGTTTTCGCCCGCTCTATGCCCTCGTTCACGAGTGTCAACGGCGACCAACTCTTCGCACACACCACCCGACTGCTCGTCGCCGGCCTACTGAGTGACGCACCCGAGCTCCAGGAGACACCATGACCACTACTGAATCGAACCCGAGCTCGGAGCAGGCAGGCACGTCCGACCCGGCCGCGGCGATCGCCCCCGGGCGCGTGTTGATCGAACGCTTCGACATGTCTCTCGGCCCGTGGCTCCACTTGGCCGACGAGCGGCAACGCCTCGCCAACCCCCAGTACGACCACATCACGGTCACGCCGCGGGGCGCCACCCTCGGGGCCGAAATCAGCGATGTCGATCTCACAGCCGAACTCTCCGGCGACGAGGTCGCCGAGATTCGACGAGCACTGGCCGACTACAAGGTCATCTACTTCCGGGACCAGCCAGTGACCTCCGCTCAGCACGTCGAGTTCGCCCGCAACTTCGGCGACCTCGAGATCCACCCGTTCATCACCGGCAACGAAGACCACCCGGAGCTGGTCCGTTTCGAAAAGGGCGCCGACACCGGCGGCTTCGAGAACGGCTGGCACCACGACGTGACCTGGCGCGAAGTCCCGTCGATGGGCGCGGTGCTCCACGCGATCCAGGTCCCGCCCACCGGTGGCGACACGCTCTTCTCCGACATGAACGCGGCCTATGAAGGACTCACCGACGAATGGAAGACACGCATCGAGGGTCTGCACGCCATCCACGACTACATGCTGGCGTTCGCCCACCAGGTGCCCGACGACAAGAGAGCCGAGATGCGCGAGAAGTACCCGCTCGTGCGTCACCCCGTTGTGCGCACCCATCCCGTCACCGGCCGCAAGCTCCTCTATGTGAACGGCTTCTTCACGTCACACATCGAGGGCATGGAAGAAGACGAGAGCCGAGAGATCATCCGGCACCTCATCGCCCAGCCGGCGACGCTCGAGTATCAGTTCCGACTGACCTGGGAGAACGACACGATCGTCTTCTGGGACAACGCGGCCGTGCAGCACTACGCGGCGAGCGACTACTACCCCGACGTCCGGGTCATGGAGCGAGCCAGCGTTGTCGGCACACGGCCCGTCTAACGTCGCGTTGCATGACGCCGACCACCGACTGGAACCCGGTGCTGCGAGATGAGTTCGACAAGGCCTACTGGCCGCGCCTCATGCAGTTCGTCGCCGAAGAACGGGCGGCCTTCGATGTCTACCCGCCCCACGACGAGGTCTTCGCCGCGCTGCACCTGACCGCACTCGCCGACGTGAAGGTGATCATTCTCGGGCAGGACCCGTATCACGGTGCCGGGCAGGCCCACGGACTGTGCTTCAGCGTTCGCGAGGGCGTGCGGACACCGCCGTCGCTGCAAAACATCCACAAGGAACTCCACGCCGACCTCGATGTCCCGATACCCGACCACGGCAACCTCGAGCCGTGGGCCCATCAGGGCGTGCTGCTTCTCAATACGACCCTCACCGTTCGCGCCGGAGAGGCCGCCAGCCATCAGCGACGCGGCTGGGAAACGTTCACCGACGAGGTGATCAGCGCGGTGAACGAGAAGGAGGACCCGGTGGTCTTCATCCTTTGGGGCGCGTCGGCCCGCAAGAAGCGCTCCATCATCCACCGCCATCGCCACGCGGTCATCGAGTCACCTCACCCCTCACCGCTGTCGGCCCACAAGGGCTTCTTCGGGACGAAGCCCTTCAGCCGAGCGAACGCCGCCCTGGTCGACGCCGGCCGCGCTCCGGTCGACTGGACGCTTCCGCCTCTCTGAGCGAGGCGAGCAGCTCCGCCCGAGCCTCCCCTGAGACAACATCCCACTCACCGACGGACAGCCTGTCGAGTCCGATGGGCCCGATCTGGTCGCGGACAAGACGAAGGGTGGGGAAGCCCACCGCGGCCGTCATCCGACGCACTTGACGGTTCTTCCCCTCGGTCAGGGTCAGGCGGATCCAACGATCGGGAATGGACTTTCGAACTCGAATCGGGGGGTCGCGATCAGGGAGCTCCGGCGCCTGGTCGAGCAGTTGCGCTACCGCAGGACGGGTGCGGCCGTCCTTGAGGTCCACTCCGTCGCTCAGGCGCTGCAAGGCGTCCGCATCGGGGATTCCCTCCACCTGGACCAGGTAGGCGCGCGGGTGACCGATGTCGGGACGCATCAGCCGCGTCCGGAGCGTCTTTCCCCTGGTCAGCAACAGCAACCCCTCGCTGTCACGATCGAGTCGACCAGCCGAGTAGACGCCGGGAACGTCGATGAAATCGCCCAACGTCGGTCGACCGTCGCCATCCGTGAACGCGGTCATCACGCCGTGTGGCTTCCAGAATCTCAGGAGGAGATCAGGATCGTCGGTTGCGGTCGGCACCTAGAAGTACCAGGGAAACGCCGACCAATCGGGATCACGCTTCTCGAGGAAGGCGTCGCGGCCCTCAGTGGCCTCGTCGGTCATGTAGGCGAGCCTCGTGGCCTCGCCGGCGAAGACCTGTTGTCCGACAAGGCCGTCGTCGATCAGGTTCATCGCGAACTTCGCCATGCGCTGACCGGTCGGCGACTTGGAGTTGATCTCGGCACCCCACTCGAGGGCTGTGGCCTCGAGCTGGGCGTGGGGGACGGCGGCGTTGCACATTCCCATGGCCGTGGCTTCGTCAGCGGAGTAGTCGCGCCCCAGGAAGAAGATCTCGCGAGCCCGCTTCTGCCCGACCTGTCGGGCGAGGTACGCCGAACCGAACCCACCGTCGAAGCTGGCCACATCGGTATCGGTCTGCTTGAAGATCGCGTGCTCCGCGCTGGCGATCGTCAAATCGCAGGTGACATGAAGGCTGTGTCCACCGCCGACCGCCCATCCGGGCACCACCGCGATGACCACCTTCGGCATCGTGCGGATCAGCCGCTGCACTTCGAGGATGTGGAGGCGCGCAGCCTTCGCCGGGTCCACGGTGTCGGCCGTGTCGCCGTCGGCGTATTGGTATCCCGCCTTGCCTCGGATGCGCTGGTCGCCTCCGGAGCAGAAAGCCCAACCACCGTCCTTGGGTGACGGCCCGTTGCCGGTGATCAGCACGCAACCCACGTCGCTGGTCATGCGAGCGTGGTCGAGGCAGCGGTAGAGCTCGTCGACCGTGTGCGGGCGAAACGCGTTGCGCACTTCCGGCCGATTGAACGCGATCCGAACAGTGCCCTGATCGAGCGCCCGGTGATACGTGATGTCCGTCAGATCCTCGAAGCCGTTGATGTCTCGCCAGCTCGCGGCGTCGAATGTCTCGGAAACAGCGCTCATGTCGGCGCACGATAGCGGCGCATCATGCCGCGATCCGTCCGAGCCGGGCATCGAGTCGGGTGACCATTCGATCGACGAGGTCCCTGCCGCGAGCGTCGCCCATGTCGAGTAGTTCGAGGGCGGTGACCGAACCGAGCACGGCCAGCAGGCCGTCGTCGTAGTCCTTCACGAATCGGTCGTACGGATAGTCCGACACCCCACCGGCGACGAGCGCCGCGTGGTAGCGGGCGAGCAAGGCATCGATCTCCGCCTCGGAAACCGACGGGTCGACCGATCCGGCGATGAAATAGGCCACGTCGACGACTGCGGGGCCTGTCCGCGACAGTTGCCAGTCGATCAGCGCCCGGACTTCGTCGCCCGAGAAGGCGATGTTGTCGAGGCGCAGATCACCGTGGACGAGACACTGTGGGATCTCGCTGTGGATTCGTCGACCCCGGGCGACGCCGTCCTTCTTGAGCCGGCCGAGCAATCCCTTCATGTGGCTGCTGACACCGCGGCCCTCGCCCTTGAGGAACTTCTTGCGCGTGCCGAGAAAGCTGGCCTGGAAGAACTTCGGCGCGATGCCGCCCGACACCAGCCACGGACCGGGGGCGGGCACCCGCTCGCCCCAGGTGGCAGCGTGACAGCGAGCGGCGATCTCCAACACTTCGCCGATGCGCTCGAGGGAGGCTCCGGCAACCTGATCGCCGATCTCGGCCGGCGCGAGGTCCTCGAGGATGAGCACGCTGCCCCGGGGTTCCGCCTTGACGAACCGTTGCAAGACCCAAGCCAGAAAACGCAAGAACCAAACCGGGAGTCGCTCCGCCCTCTTGACCGCGGCGAGCTGCTTCTCCCAGTCGGGATTCGGATCGACGTCGGCGTAGTAGAGGTCGGGGACCGGCACACCCAGATCGGGAAGAATCTGCTGGTACATCCGGATCTCGCGCTCGTAGACGCCGAGCATCTCGGAGCCGTTGCGGTTGTCGTCGATCGAGGTCGGGATCTTCGCGACCATCGTCGCCGGACCGTCGCCGCCTTGGTAAGCGACGGTCAGCCGAGCAAGGTCGCCGGCGAACCCCTCGCCCGTTCCCAGCACAACCGAGTCGCAGCTCACGACCTCGGTCTCGCTGTCGATGACGCCGCTCGATCGAAGCGAGTCGGTCAGCCAGTCGGGACGGATATCGGTGAGGCTTGTCGGAATCGTCCTGTCCATTCCGTGACCGTAGCCCCGAGCCGCTCGACAGGCAGAAGGGGGGCGAGGCCTATCCCGAGGAGGTGGTAGGGGAACAGGATGGCCATGAAGACCAGAATCGCGACGTGGAAGCTCACGGCGAGCGCACACCACGCGGAGGCGACACGGCCCCTCAGGAGCGCGATCGGCGCACCGAGCTCGACGAACATCGTCATGATCGCGGCCGGAGCGAGAAGCCAACCCTGGCGCAGGATCCAACCGGCAAACGGTGAGGCGGTGTCGCCCAGCACCTCCTTGCGAGCATTGTCGAAGGCGATCTGATGGCGAAGCACATCGCCGTCGAGCCACGTCGAGCCGCTGATCCGCAGCTTGGCGACACCCGCGACGAAGTAGGTGGTCACGGTCAGAACCGCCAGCGCGTCGACCGCCCAATCTCGTTCATGATCGTCACTCGGCCGCGGGAAGAACGGCACCAACGCGAGCACCACGAGATGCATCGAGACGAGGTTCTCCGTGTGCAGGAGATGACCCCAGCTGTTTCGATATGCCGTGATGAAGAGGAACCCCAGCGCGGCGAGCGGGCCACTGATCCTGGTTCGGCGACCGAACGCTAGGAATGCCGCAGCGACGGGTGTACCAACGACCGCGAGCAGGACGAGGGCTTCGGGGACCGGACCCGTGAGGAACGCGAGCGGTCCGACGGGGTCGAAACGTCGGTCGGCAAAGTCGAGGGTGTCCAGCGTCGCCGGGCCCCGCACCGTGGCCCACACGGCGGCGTATCCGGCGATGAGTCCACGCAGGACCTCGTACCGCGACGGGCTACGCATCCCCGCACTCCGCATGGATATCGACCGACAGCAGCGCCGCGCCGTCGGCGATGAGATCGATCACGTTGTGTCGTTCGGTCTGCACCCGGGCGCGACGGCCGGCCCCGAGGCGGATAACCACTTCTCGGCAGAGTTCCTCTGCCTCCCCGTTTCTCACGGACCGATTGACGGTCACGGCGGTGAGGACGAGTTCATCGGTGCCGGCGATCTCCTCCGGCGACAGGCGAGCGGTCGATCCGTCGGGAAGCACCTCGACCACTGTTGCGATGCGGTGCTCCTCGCCACGATTGCTCGCGAACATCGGATAGGTCGACAGCGGGTACGTGTCGCTCTGCGGGTCCCGGGCGAGGGGAGACAGCACGATGAGCGCAGCGAGCGTCACGAGACCAAGGCGAAGAGAACGGCGCACCGCTGCATCGTAGGAGCTGCGATGGGGGAGCTAGGTTTCGGCCCGTGAACGGGGTAGCGCAGCGGCTCGGACGGGCGGCAATGAGCTGGTTGTTGGTCGGCGGCATCGTCGCGGTTGCCGTTCACCCCGAGGGTTGCGGCCGTCCCAGCGATGACGACCTGACGGAATCCGCGCAGCTTGCCGTGGACTGGTTCGCGGCCAACCTCGAGCCCGATGGCAGTTTCGTCTACCGGTACAACCGAGACGAGAGCGCCGCCGAGGGGGGCTACAACGACACCCGGCACGCCGGAGTCATGTGGGCGCTTTGGCAAGCCGAGGCCGACGGGTTCGACGGCGCCGGCGAGGCAGCCGAGGTTGCCTTCGACTATGTCGAGACCCGTCTGGTCGACACGGTGGTCGGGCCCGCTTTCGGCCGCGGGCAGGTCGTCGGAAGCGGCTCCACCGGACTCCTCGTCGCGGCCCTCGACGAGCGTCGCGCCGCCACCGGTCGGACTGACCACGATGACCTGCTCCTCGACCTGGGGTCCACACTCGCTGCGGTCGTCAACGCCGACGGCAGCGTCAGTGCCGACGTCCACGTGACGGACGGACCCACCGCGGCCCGCTCACCCTTCTTCACCGGGGAGGTGATGTGGGCGCTGGCCCGGTTGCACCTCACCTTCCCGCAAGCCGGATTCGACGAGCCCGCCCTGAGGATCCGCCGCTATCTCGTCGAGGATCGCGACGAGGTCGAATCTCCCTGGCCGCCCGTCTCCGACCACTGGGGTGCCTACGCGTTCGAGACGATGGATCGCTGGCCGGTTCCACCACCGGTCACCGAGATCGAGGAGGACTGGCGCTCCCGCCAACTGGGCCTCTTCAGCCTCCAGGTGCGCTACGAGTCGCAGCGACGGGGTGGCATCACCTCGCTCACCAGGGGAGAGACTGCCCTCGCAGCCGGCGTGGGCACACTCGGCGAGGGGCTCGGCAACCACATGCTGCAACTCGAGCGCAACGGCTCGCGCACCAGCGACCTCGTTGCGCTGGAGGAACGCGCCGACTGTGCCGCCCACCTCCTCGTCACGAGGCAGATCACTCAGGCGGCGGCCGCCGGCGATCCCGACCCCGCGAGGACAGTCGGAGCTTGGTTCCGGCTCGATGTGACCCAGATGGACGACCAGCAACACGCACTCAGCGCACTGCTGCTGCTGCGCGACACACGACTCGGAGACTCTTCATGACGCTCACTCTTCTCGTTCTCGCGATGATCGCGGCGGCCAACCCGTTCCGAGCTGCGTCCGCTCGCGACGACAACGCCGACCGGACCACCGTTGGCCTCGCCCTGGCGGCGACGCTGTTGCTGGTCCTGATTGCGGCCGGTGTATCGGGCCCGCTGCTCGAGCTCGTCGACGTCGCCGGCCCGAGCGCACGAATCGCGGCCGGGGTCGCCCTCTTGGTGATTGCGCTCAAGGACATCTTCGCGACGCCACCCATTCCTCAGCCGGCGCTCCCGGGATGGCAGGCCGGTCTCGTCCCGCTGGCCTTTCCGGTCATCTTCAGCCCGGCCCTCGCACTACTCGCCGTTGCCGGGGCCGCGGAAAGGGGAGTGGCAGTCGCCCTCTTCGCAGCGGCGGTCGCACTGGTGCCGGCGGCGGTCGCGCTCCTCGTGGGTCCGACGGAACCGCACCGAATATGGACGGGCGCCGTCGGCGGATTCGGTACTGCCATTGCCGCTCTTGTCGTGCTCGACGGCGTCTACGCGATCTGAGTCAGGCGAACTCGGCCAGCAGCGAGGCCGCTCCGGCCTCATCGAGTAAGAGCACATCGGCGCCACCGTCGGTGAAGAACCTCGACGTCGGAAGGGTCGCGGTGGCCGGATCGGCGCCGCGAATCGTGAGCCCGAGCGAGAGCACCGTCGAGACGCCCAAGTCGTCGTCGACCCGCACGTTTTCGGCCACGCCGCCGAGCGCATCGAGCAGCGTGAAGGGGTTCTTGGTCGCCCCGAGTTCGGCGAACACCGCGGAGAGGAAAGCCTGTTGGCGCGCAACCCGCCCGAGGTCAGCAGTGCCATCGCGGCGCTCCACGCCGTCGATGATCTCGGTGTAGGAACGAGATCTCACAAAGGCGAGCGCCTGTGTCGAATCCAGTTCGTTGACTCCCGCAGTCGGCAGCGAAAGCCCGGACTTGGGGTCGTAGGCCGGATGCTCGACATTGATCGAGACGGTTCCCAGCGCGTCGACCAACGACAGGAACCCGGCGAAGTCGACCTCGAGATAGTGATCGATGCCGATGCCGAGCTGGTCCTGCACTGTGCGGATCAACAGTTCGGGACCGCCGACTGCGAACGCCGAGTTGATTCGTCGGTTCGTCCCGTCGACCGGCACCCACAGATCGCGAGGAATGGCCAACAGTCGGACGTCGTCGCCGTCGACGCGCAGGACGGCGATCGTGTCGGTTCGTTCTCCTTCGGAGCCAAAGATGACCCCGGCGTTGTCAACGTCGGCATCAACGCCTTCACGCGAGTCGGTTCCGACGACGAGATAGTTGGTCGCAGTGGCACTTCCGGCAGTGACCTCCGACAGCTCCAGCTTCTCGACGCCACTCCAGGTGAACCAGGCCGACAAACCCAAGTAGAGGGGGAGAAGCGCGATGAGGAAGACGGCGCCGAGCACCCAGGGCCACCGACGACGGCGGCGTCGGGGCGCGGCAGGAGGAATCGCGGCGTCCGGCGAGGGAGCCGGCGCGACCTCCTCAGCGGGAACGTGGAACGACCGAGGGTCGTGCGCAGGGCCTTCCATCTCGTTAGTCCACCATGCCGCCGCCGCGCTTCCGACGCGCGGCGCTGCCACTTGTGTCACACCGCCGCCAGGTAGCCTTGAAACTTCGTGAGCCGATCGGGCCGGGTTCACGCCGATACTCATGCTGCGAATTCCTCGATCCACCTCTGTTTCCCGCCTGCGGTCCGCGCTTGTCGTCTTGACGGCGATGGCTGCGATCTCGGTGATGGCCCCCGTGGCCGCCCAGGACGACGACGACTCGATCGGCGACATTCGTCGCGAGCGTGAGGATGCACGCGACGCAGAGGCTGCCGCGCTCGAGGAACTCGAACTCCTCGAACTCGAGGACGAGCGGGTGGCGGAGATCCTCGCCGAGATCCAGGCCGCAGTCGACAACCAGAACGCGCAGGTCCAGGCCGCCCGACAGCAACTCACCGCAGCGGAAGCCGAAGTCGAGGCGCGAACTCAGGCAGCGATCGAAGCGGCCGACATCATTGTCCTCACGAAGGCGGCCATCGAGCAGCGCGCCGTGGATTCGTTTGTGGGAACGAACCGTGAGATCGACCCGTGGCTGACATCATCTGATCTCAACCGAACCGCGATTCGACTCGCGCTGATCGACTTCACCGCGGGCTCCGATCGTGATCTCCTGGCCGATCTCCGGACGACGCAAGCCGAACGCGAGGCGCACCTCCGCGCCGGCGAGGACGCCCGGGCCGAAGCCGATGCGCTCAAGCTCGTGCTGGAAGACGAACTCGCAGAGCTCGAGATCCGTCAGGAAGTGCAGGCGAAGATCCAGGGCGAGCTGCAGACGCGGATCGACGCATGGCAGCAAGAGGCGCTCGCCCGTGCCCGCGAGGCCGACGAGCTCACCCAGCTCATCAAGGACAAGCAGGCGGAGGAACTCGGCTTCGAGCCCGGTGATCCGGGTTCGGCTTCTGTCGAGGGATTCATCATGCCCACGCAGGGAAGCGTCGGTTCGAAGTTCGGGTTGCGCGTCCATCCGATCTTCCGGACCACCCGCATGCACTCCGGTGTCGACATCGGTGCCCCCAGCGGCCAGGCCGTATGGGCGGCCAAGGAGGGCCGAGTGATCTTCGCCGGCGTGAAGGGCGGCTATGGCAACACGGTCATCGTCCAACACGAAGGCAACGTGGCCACCCTCTACGCCCACCTCAGCGTCCTCAGGACCAGCAACGGCGACTGGGTCGACACCGGCGAAATCGTGGGTCTCATCGGCTCGACAGGCTGGAGCACCGGCCCGCATCTGCACTTCGAGACTCGCGTGAACGGCGAACCGAAGGACCCCGAGCTCTTCCTGCCGGCCTGACGCCCGGGCCTTGCCGGCGTGCCGCTTTGGTTCAATTTCGCTCTGTGAGATTTCGGGCTACGGTCTCACGCTGCGTCGCTGGATCGACGCACCGTGGCCATCGATGAGCCGATGACCACGCACGGAGGGACACGAATGGGCGCACGAGAACCGGGCAACGCGTTGGATGTGGCGTCGATCGCACGCGACTTCGAACGGGTTCGGCGCGGGTATGACCCTGCCGCGGTGGACCACCACCTCGCGCTCATCACGTCGCAGGTCAAAATGCTCATCGAGACGCGAGCGGCCGCAGACCCGGACGAGTCGCTGGATCTCGTGCTGAAGGCCACCCGCCGGTCGGTCGACGAGGCGCTGCAGGATGCCCGAGGTCGGGCAGATCACATCGTCGCCGCGGCGACCGAAGAGGCCGACGCAGTGAAGGCCGAAGCGACCGAGCGGTGCCGGGCCCTCGATGCCGAGGGGCGCGAGCGCTATGCCGAGATGGGGCGCCTCACCGCCTCGCGCGCCGAGAAGATCGCCGAGCTCGACGAGGAAATCGCCGAACGGCAGCAAGTGCTGCGAGCGGCTGCCGGCGACCTGGAACGACTCGCGGCCGGCCTGAGCGAGCCCGTGACTGCTGAAGTGCGCGGCATCGCAGCGATGGATGCGGGCAGTGTGGAGATCGTGCTTCCGGCCCAGCCCGTGAGCGATCGCTGACACACGGCTAGGTTGCGCCCGTGCTTGTTTGCGTGGGCGACCTCCTCGAAGAGGTCCTGGTCAGTCTCCGTTCGGACCCCGTGCGCGGTGGCGATGCGAATGTCCGGGCTGCCCGGGTTCGCGGCGGCAGCGCCGCGAACGTCGCGGCGATCACGGCCGAGCTCGGCGGGCATCCGCGTTTCGTCGGCCAGGTCGGTGACGACCACGTAGGCCACACCCTCGTGGAGGATCTTCGCCGCCGCGGTGTCGCCGTTCATCCTTCCTTCGCCGGCGGAACCGGCGTCATCGTCACGATGATCGGTCGCGGAGGTCGGAGCCGGTTGATCGACCGTGGAGCGAGCCGCCGTCAGGCCTTCATCGAGCCCGAGTGTCTCGACGAGGCGACGCAATTGTTCGTGGCCGGCAGCGCATTCACCGAAGACCCCTACGCCAGCGCGATCGATCAGCTGTTGGGGGAGGCGACCGACACTCGCCTCGCGGTCACGATCGGTGGACCATCTGTCGCCGATCTCGAGAGCATCGGCCCCGACGGCTTCCTCGCGTTGTGCACCGCGGTGCAACCCCGCCACGTCGTACTCAACCGGGCCGAGCACTCCGCACTCGGCCTGACCCCGCGCGAGGCGATTCCCGGCGCGTCGACGACCGTCGTCACGAACGGACGTCGACCCACGCTCGTCATCGGCCCGACCGAGGCGAAGTCCGTCGAAGTTCCTCCCGTCGATGACGTGTTCGACCGGACCGGCGTGGGCGATGGATTCCTTGCCGGATTTCTCCGCTCCCGCGACTCGGGCGCCGACGCGGTTGCCGCGGCGCACTCCGGCCACCGCATCGCGGCGCGCGTGCTTCGTCATCTCGGCCCCACGACAGGCGCAGAGTGAGCCACACCCAGCCGTCGCCGAGGGAAGCGATCAGCGATGTCCTGGCGCGCTATTGCCGGGGTATCGATCGCCGAGAGGAGGCGTTGGTGCGGTCGTGCTTTCATGACGACGCAACCGACGACCACGGCACGGGTCCGCGTTCTGTCGACGATTTCCTGACGTGGTGTTTCGATTTGCTCGATGGCTACGACGCGACCTTCCACCTCCTCGGCCAGTCGACATTCGACTTTCGTTCCGATCACGACGCAGTGGTCGAGACCTACGGCGTCGCCTCACACCGAAAGAGGGGCGGCCCTGACCATCGAAATCTCGTCACCGGCTTCCGCTACGTCGACACAATGACCGATCGCGACGGTTGGCGGATCGCCGCCCGAGTGGCGATCACCGACTGGTCCCGCATCGACCGGGAGGGCGAGTGGTGGGAGGTCTCTGCGGAGGTGCTGCAAGGGCGAGCCGGACCTGACGACGCAAGCTACGCCCAGTAGCTTCGGCGGCCATGCGTGCCGCTCTCCTCACCGCCCCCAACGCCCCGCTCGAGATCGTCGACGACATCGAGATCGAAGAGCCCCGCGCCGGTGAGGTACTCGTTGCCGTGAAGTACTGCGGCATCTGCCACAGCGATGTCACGGTGCAGGAGGGTGGCCACGCGATCCCGGCCATTCTCGGTCACGAGGCAGCCGGCATCGTCGAGGCAATCGGCCCGGGAGTCACGCACCTCACCGTCGGCGACCAGGTGATGCTCACTCCGCTGGCACCGTGCGGACACTGCCCGGCCTGTGCTCGTCACGAAGCGACCGCATGTCCCGATGCGCTCTCGTTCGCTCGCAATGCCCGGCCCGATGGCAGCACCCCGTTCAGCCGGCACGGCGCGCCAGTGCTCCGGGGTCTGGGCGTCGGAGGGTTCGCGGAGCAGACGGTCGTGGCCGCCAATGGCGCCGTCAAGATCGCGCCCGACATTCCGCTCGACGTCGCGTGTGTGATCGGTTGTGCGATGCAGACCGGCGTGGGGGCCGTCTTCAACACCGCCGCCGTGGAGCGAGGGAGTTCGGTGCTGGTCATGGGTCTCGGCGGCATCGGCCAGGCGATCGTGCAGGGAGCGATGATCGCGGGCGCCAGCAACATCATCGTTTCGGACCCGGTCGAGTCCCGGCGAGAGGCTGCATCCGCCTTCGGAGCCACGCACCTTGTCGATCCGACGAGCGACGATCTCACGGCCGCCGTCGCCGACGCCACCGGTGGGGAAGGGGTCGACTACGCATTCGAGGCTGCCGGGAGGGCCGCTTTGGTGGAACAAGGGATCGAGTCGACCCGCGTCGGCGGCACGACCGTGATGGTCGGTGCCTCGCCCATCGAGGAGAACGTCACGATCAACGCTGCGGTGCTCTTCATGACCATGCAAAAGCGCCTGGTCGGCAGCCTTCTCGGCCACTGCTGGCCAGACCGCGACATTCCGTTGTTGCTCGACCTCTATCGATCCGGTCGGCTCGACCTCAATTCGATGATCAGCCACCAACTCGGACTCGGCGAAGTCAACGAGGGAATCCGTCGGCTTCACGCCGCCGAGGGCATCCGCACCGTCCTCGACATCAGCGCCTGATCGCCTGCATGAGCGCCTCGACCACCGGGCCGATCGGCGGTGCCGGGGTGATGCCAAGCGGCTCCAGCGTGAACGAGACCTCGGTGCCATCAATGGCTGGCGGGCCGACGGTGACCGCCAACTGCCCGACGGCGGGGGCCTCGCCCACGACGATCTCGAGCATGCCGACATGCGGGTCGACAAAGACGACCTCGCCTACCTCGTGGCCGGCTTCAGCCAAGCGAGCCAGAAGGTCGGCCGGGGCGGCATCAACGATGTAATAGCTGTCCACGTCGGGCGGTGGCGTCCGCACGGAAGGTGACGCATCCGCGGGTGTCGCCGCGGCGGCAGGGGAGCGGTCGACGGAGGGGTCGCTCGTGCGAAGCAGGTCCCAGGCTGCGTTGATCCGACGAGCGCTCGCCTCGGATCCGCCCGCATCGGGGTGAGCTCGGCGGATCTCGCGGCGGTGGGCTTCGCGGATCTCGTCGGCATCGGCAGTGACGGCGACGGCGAGAATTCGACGGGCCTCATGGACGTCCACTCCGGCAGTCTGGCTCAGATGACCCAGACTGCCGCAGGTGGACGACGGGGAGAGCCGTCAGATCCTGGTGGCCGCGCGGCGGGCCAGCGCCGTATCAAGGGCAGCGTCAGCACGAGCCGCGGCCGCAGGCAACCCGCCGGAACGACGACGGATGCTGTAGGCCACATCGATGTCGAGGCCGCACTCGCGCAGATCGCGATGGAGCTCACGGGCTCGGCGTGACAGCGTGAGCGCACTCTCGATCGGGACGATGACGACACCCAGCCGGCCAGCCGCAATGAGTTCCGCGCGGTCGGTCCATCCAAGGTGGCGATCGATGATGGCGAGAACCGCAGCCTCGGTGAGGGCACGGGTGTCCTCATCGAGATGCCGCAGCAGTTCGCCGCCGAAGTTGATGACGAGGACGCCTGCACCGAAGCCCTGCTCCGCTACGTGCCGTTCCTCACCTGCCAGTAGTTCCGCCCATCCGCCGCTGGCGACGGGAGTGGTCTGTGTCGATCGTCGGATCGAAAGCATTTTGTACCTCCCAATGCGTGGACACCGATTGCGTGTCTCTCGTCACCCATCGGCGGGTATGAGCGCCACGCTCAAGGGTGAACCGGGTTCGTCACTCGACCGTCACGCAAGTTCGACGCACCGGGAGGAATCCGAACGCTGAGGGTGGGATACGTCCAATCGGCAGGGTCGGACGACCTACCCTTGGCCGCCATGACCGCGCCGAATCTCGATGAACGTCTGACCTTCATCGGCGCCGCGGGCGCGCCGCTGTCGGCGAGAATCCGCCGACCGGAGGGCGTCGCTCGGGGAAGCGTGCTCATGGCGCACTGCTTCACGTGCTCGAAGGATCTTCACACCACGACGAGGCTCTCGAAGGCGTTCGTCGACGCGGGGTGGATCACCTTCTCGTTCGATTTCACAGGACTCGGCGAGAGCGAGGGCTCGTTCACGGACTCATCCGTCAGCACGAACGTCGGCGATCTCCGGCGCGGCGCCGTGGCCATGCTCGAGCAACGGATCGGACCGTGCCTTCTGCTCGGCCACAGCCTCGGCGGCACGGCAGCGGTCCTCGCGGCCGCGTCGCTCCACACCGTGGATGCGGTGATCTGCATCGCGTCGCCCGCCGATGTGCAGCACATCCGGCACCTCCTTCCCGACGATGCAGCCGACGCGACCGAGCACTTTCCGATCTGTGTCGGCGGCCGACCTTTCAACCTCGCGCCGCAGTTTCTCGCTGACCTCGACGAACACGATGTGCTCGCGGCGGCGCGCACGCTGGACCGCCCGGTGCTCGTCGTGGAAGCGGGCGACGACGCAATCGTCGGGCGGGATCAGACCGGCGCCCTGGCGGCGGCCGCGGGCGCTGACCTCGCCGTCGTGGAAGGTGCAGACCACCTCTTCACGGCTCGCGACCATGCACGTCAGTTGGCCGACATCGTGGTGGAGTGGGCGTCTCGGGACGCAACTCGATAGCGTGTCCCGGTCTTTGACGCGGCCTGCCACATCCGGCATTCCGCACCACAAGGCGACGAACAGGAGAATTCGTGAGCGCCGTTCCCTACCTGGCATTGATCTCGGCGGTAGCCGGGCTTCTACTGGCCGGCTACTACTACAAAGCCGTGGAGAAAGCATCTCCCGGCAACGACCGCATGGTCTTCCTCATGGAGGAGATCCAGAGGGGCGCAAAGGCCTTCCTGAAGCAGGAATACACCTGGGTCTCGGCCTTCGTCGTCGCCATGATGATCCTGCTGGCCGCAGTGATCGATCCCCTCGCGTCCGTCAGCTACCTGCTCGGCGCGGTGCTCTCGGGAACCGCCGGCTATGTCGGCATGACCGTCGCAACCATGGCCAACGCCCGCACCACCGAGGCAGCCAAGGAGGGACCCGCAAAGGCCCTTCCGGTCGCGTTCCGCGGCGGCGCCGTCATGGGCTTCACGGTCGCTGGCCTTGCCCTCGGCGGCTTGATGCTCACCTACTTGGCCTTCGTCGAGTGGTTCGAAGTTGACAACGCCTTCGAGATCGTCACGGCCTACGGCCTCGGCGCTTCCTCGATCGCCCTCTTCTCTCGAGTCGGTGGCGGCATCTTCACCAAGGCGGCCGACGTCGGCGCCGACCTCGTCGGCAAGGTCGAAGCGGGCATTCCTGAAGACGATCCTCGCAACCCGGCGACAATCGCCGACAACGTCGGCGACAACGTCGGCGATGTCGCGGGTATGGGCGCCGACCTCTTCGAGTCCTACGCCGGTTCGATCATTGCTCCGGTTGCATTGACGGCATTCGCAGGCGGAGGCCTGTTGGCTGCTGATGCCGGAAACGCCGGGATCATCGAGTTCCTCGTATTCCCGATGGCGATCGCCTTCGTGGGCATGGTCGCCTCGATCATCGGCTCCTTCCTCGTCAGAGGTGGCGACAGCACCGACAGCAAGGCACTCAGCAGGGCCCTCCACATGGGCACCAACGCGGCGATGGGGCTCACGATCGTCGGAACGATCATCGTTGCCTTCATGATGTTCGGCGACATCGCCGATGCCGCTGACGGCAACCCGATCGGGCTCGCAATCAGTGTCATCGGAGGACTCGTCGTCGGCTGGGCGCTCGGCAAGACGGCCGAGTACTTCACCTCCGATCACTTCGGCCCGGTCAAGAAGATCGCGGCACAGACCGAGACCGGTCCGGCGACCACGATCCTCTCCGGCATCAGCGCCGGCATGGTGTCCGTCGCCGCTTCCGTTCTGTTGATCCTCGTCGGTGTCGGCGTCGCGTACTGGGGTGGCGAAATGACCCTCGGTTCCGACAACGACTTCGCCGGTATCTACGGCATTGCGGTTGCTGCCATCGGCATGTTGGCGACCACCGGCGTGGTTGTTTCGGTCGATGCCTACGGTCCGATCGCCGACAACGCGGGCGGCATTGCCGAAATGGCGGGCCTCGACCCGTCGGTCCGCGAAGTCACCGATGCGCTCGACTCCCTCGGGAACACCACTGCGGCGATCGCCAAGGGCTTCGCGGTTGGCTCGGCGGCGCTCACCGCACTCGCGCTGTTCAAGAGCTTCGAGTTCGCCGTCGTCCAAGAGGGCGGTTCGCTGAACCTCGATATCGGGGAGGTCGATGTCTTCATCGGCCTGTTCCTCGGTGCTGGTCTGCCGTTCCTCTTCGCCGCTCTCACGATCGACGCCGTCGGTCGTGCTGCGGGCGTGATGATCGAAGAGGTTCGTCGACAGTTCCGTGAGATCCCGGGTCTTCGCGAGGGCAAGGAGGGCGTGGTGCCGGACTCCGCTCGCTGCGTCAAGATCTCCACCGACGCATCTCTCAAGGAGATGATCATTCCGGGCGCACTCGCCGTGGTTGTGCCGCTCGTCGTTGGCTTCATCGATGTCGACGCTCTCGGCGGGCTTCTTGCCGGTGCGCTCGTGACCGGGTTCGCGCTGGCCATCTTCATGGCCAACGCCGGTGGCGCGTGGGACAACGCGAAGAAGTACATCGAAGCCGGCGCCCATGGTGGCAAGGGCTCCGACAATCACAAGGCAGCCGTGGTCGGCGACACCGTCGGCGATCCGTTCAAGGACACCTCGGGTCCGGCGATGAACATTCTGCTGAAGGTGATGACCATCGTGTCGCTCGTCTTTGCCAGCGCGTTCGTCTAGAGAGCGCCATAAACAGCGCGTTCGTCTAGAACACAGCGTTCGTCAAGCGAGCGCCCAGAAAAACTGCAGGACGGGGGCCCTTTCGGGCTCCCGTCTCGCGTTCGGGCCGAACGGCCCCTTCGATGCCTCGGGGTGGGCCGGTATCTTTCTTGGGGTGAGTGACCCCGTGACCGAGCGCAAGACGATCCGTCTGGACCTCCGGCACCGGCGCGCCGCTCTGGGTGAGGACGACCAAGCCGCGGCGTCCATGGCTGTGATGGCCCGCCTCGCCCGCGTGCCAATCCTGCGCAACGCCGGGCTCGTAGCCGGCTACCGGGCCGTCCGAGGCGAACTCGACATCGACGCAGCCTTGATCTTGCTTCGCGAACGCGGCGCGGGCGTCACGGTTCCGCGCGTGAACGGCGAGCACCTGGAGTTCGTGCGGTGGAACCCGGACCAGTCGGTCGCCGCGGGCTCGTTCGGCATCCCCGAGCCGCAGGAGGGCGCCGTGATCGCGCTCGGCCTCCACGACGTGGTGCTTGCGCCTCTGGTCGCCTTCGACGGCACAGGGAGCCGCCTCGGTCAAGGAGGCGGGTTCTACGACCGAGCCCTCGCCCAGTGCGGAGAATCACGTCCGACCGTCATCGGAATCGCCCACTCGTTCCAGCAGGTCGACTCGATCCCGGCCGAGGCGTGGGACATCCGCATCGACGCTGTGGTGACCGAGGAAGAAGTGGTCGAGTTCCGGCCAGGCGCACTCGACCCCGCCATCTGACCAGTCGTGCCTGAGACGGGCTAGAAAAGACCCGTGCACGTCATTGTGGTCGGAGCCGGAGAAGTCGGCTCGTACGTGGCCGAACGCCTGAGTCGCGAGGGCCACGATGTGGCTGTCGTGGAAGTCGATGCAGCCCGCCTCCGCCAACTCAACGACGACCTCGACGTCTTGACGGTCGAAGGCTCCGGCACACACCCGGCCACGCTTCGACGAGCCGGTGTCGGGCAGGCCGACCTGTTGGTCGCGGTCACGAGCAATGACGAGGTCAATCTGATCTCGTCGCTCCTGGCGAAGTCGATCGGCGTCCCGCGCACGATCGTTCGCATCGAGGCGGCCGAACTACGCGGCGGCGACGCCGAGGGCGTGCGCGAAGCCTCTGGCGCGGATCTGGTGATCGACCCCGACGCCGAGACCGCAGCGGAAGTTCTCGAACTCCTCGACTTCCCTGGGGCCGACGAGGTCGCCTACATGGCTGACGGCGAGGTGATCGTCATCGGCGCTCGGCTGCCTGACCACGCCCCGTTGATCGGCCGGACGCTCAAGGACATCGGCGAGGAGTTCGAGCCGGACTGGGACTTCGTCGTCGGATCGATCGGTCGGGGCGAGGAGACCATCATCCCTCGACGGGACCATCGGCTCGAGCCGGGTGATCACGTCCGGGTCGCGCTCAAGCGTCGAGCCCGGCGCATGGTCACCGAACTACTCGGCCTGGACCGAGGCAGCCTCAACCGAATCATGCTCCTCGGCGGGGGCCGCACGGCGGAGATCCTCGCCGACCGCCTCACGAGCCGCGGCGTGGAAGTGGTCATCGTCGAACGCAACCCCGAGCGGGCTCGAGTTCTCGCCGAGAACCTCGACGAAGCACTGATTCTCGAGGGCGACATCGCCGATGCCGACCTTCTCGAGGAGGCCGACGTGGGTCGCTACGACATGGTCGTCGCCCTCACCGGCGAAGACGATGCCAACATCCTCGCCTGCCTCTATGCGAAGTCGGTCGGGGCGGGAGAGACCGTCGCCGTCGTGCACCGTCTCGCCCTTCTTTCGCTCCTCGGTCAGGCCGGCATCGACGTTGCGCTCTCGCCGCGAACCGCAACGGCCAACGGCGTTCTTCGGTTCGTCCGCGGCGACGTCGCTGCCGTCGCCACCTTCCTGCAGGGCGATGCCGAAGTGATCGAGCTGGAGATCGCGCCCGACAGCCCAGCCGACGGTGCCCTGGTCAAAGACCTCGGCCTCCCGAAAGACGTGCTCATCGGGGCCATCGTGCGCGACGGCAAACCGCAGATTGCCCGAGGACGGAGCCGTCTGCGCGGCCGCGATCATGTCGTTGCGTTCGCGATGCCCGCCGCCGTCGACGAGGTCCACCGAGTACTGGGGTGAGTATCCGCTCGTTTCCCGGCGAGTCGGCGCCACGTCTCGAACTCACGGCCCCGAAGCGAACCTCCTACGCCCGCCTCGCTGTCACCGATGCGGTCGCGGTTCTGGGTCTCACGACTCTCGTTTGCGGGCTCCTGGGCGTATTCGACAACGTGGGCGACGCGGCCTTTCTCATCGCCAGCGGAGCGGCGGCAGTCGTTGCCGGATTGCTGGTTCGGCGGACGTTTTCGCGAACGATGCGTCCCGCGCCAGGCCGGGTCCTGAGTGGCCTGGCACTCAGCTGGATCGTGTTGGTGGGGCTCGGCGCGGGCATCTACCTCGCGACCGGGACCATCGATCGGATCGATGACGCGATCGTCGAATCGGCAGCGGGATTCAGCACTACCTCGTTGACCACCCTGAACCCGGCCGACCTCACGGTGCCGATGCAGCTCTGGCGGGCCTCGACCCAATGGCTCGGCGGACTCATCGGTGTCATCGCCGGTGTCGTCGCGCTACCTCTCGCGCTCCGCGGCACGTTTCTGGCCGCGGGGACGGCGTTCCAGACCCCGGAACGGCTCGCTCCCACGCCAGTGGTCGGTCGTCGCCGCATCATTGCCGTCTACTTCAGCCTGACCGTCGCCCTCGGCGTCGGATACGCGATCGCCGGCCTCGGCGCCCGCGACAGCGTGGTGCACGCGATGACAACGATCTCCACCGGGGGATTCTCGAGCCAGCCCGACTCGTTCGCCGGTTTCGGCGCAGGACCGAGAACCGTGGCAACGGTCGGAATGATCATCGGCGGGTCCAGCTTCTTCGTGCTGTGGTGGCTCGTGCGCGGGCGACTGGCCCCCATCTGGCGCAGCCCCGAACTCCGGCTCTACCTCGGACTCCTCGCGACAGGATCACTCCTCGTCGCGTTGGGAGGCGAAGGCCTCGGGTTGGGCGATGCCATCTTCACCACCGCCTCCGCTCTCAGCACGACGGGATTCGCGGTCGGCGATTGGACGGTGCTCAACGACGCGGTCTTGATGGTGCTGCTGGTTCTGATCGGCACCGGCTCGATGTCGGGAAGTGCCGGCGGAGGGTTGCGGGTCGTTCGGGCGTGGACGCTCGTCGGTTTCGCGTCCCGTGAGCTTCGCCGCCAGCTCGATCCGAATTCCATTGTCGTCGTGAAGCAGGGCGGGGCCCCGATCGACGAGCGGACGCTCGAACGCACGACCGGCTACCAGATCGGCCACCTCGGCCTCTGCGGGGTCGCCGCCTTTCTGCTCGCGGCCGGGGGTGTCGACCTCATGGGCGCGATCTACACCGGCATCTCGGTGATCTCCACCCACGGTCCCGGCATCGGCACCGGCCCCTACGGCGACCTGTCCGATTGGTCGCCCGCCTCCCGACTCGTGCTCACCCCGTTCATGCTCGCCGGCCGAATGTCGATCCTGCCGCTTCTCCTTGCGGTCTCGACGGTCTTCGCCGCAGAGAAGGCCGCGGTCCGCCAGTTCCGACGCATCATCACCCGGGTCGTGCAACGGTGAACCTCAGACAACACTCGAGGCTGGCGAGCGCCGAACAGGCCACCCGCCTCAGCCGCGCGCCGCGAGGACGGCCCAATACGGCACTCCACGTCACCGGCATCGCCCTTTCGGCCGTCGCCGTCGGGATGGGGATCTGCACCATCGTGGAATGGGCATCGACCAATACCGACACCATCGCGATGCTCATCTCCACCGTTGTCTGCGGGGCGCTCGGCGCCGCGCTCTGGCGAGGGACCCGGGCCGACTCGGTACGAACGCGAGCAATCTTCGCCGCGGTCGGCTGGACGTGGCTGATCGTCACCCTCGTGGGCGCGTTGCCGTACGTCCTGGCCGGCACCTTCAGCCCGGGTGGCACCGACTTCGTCGAACAGGTCGTCAACTCGGTCTTCGAGGCCGCCTCCGGATTCAGCTGCACGGGCTCGACGTCATTCGTCGCGGCCGAGTTCGAGCAGACGGGGCGGGGCCTGATGATGTACCGCCAGGCCACCCAGTGGTACGGGGGCATGGGCATTGTCGTCCTGGCAGTGACGATTCTTCCGTTCCTGGGCGTCGGCGGGCTCGACTTGATCACCGCGGAAGCACCCGGCGAGGCCGGCGATCGACTCACGCCGCGGGTGTCGGAAACGGCTCGCCGCCTCTGGGCCATCTACGTCGCCTTCACCCTCATCGTGATGGCTGCCCTGTTCGCGGTCCCCGGGCCGAGCTTCTACGACAGCATTGCCCATGCCCTGACCACGACCTCGACCGGCGGTTTCTCGCCCTACGGCGCATCGATCGGGCACTACGACAGCATCGTCGTCGAGCTCGTGATCATGGCGGGAATGCTCTACGGCGGGGCCAACTTCGCGCTGCATTGGCGAGCTGTCCGCGGCGAGTACCGGGCCTACTCGAAGGATGCCGAGTTCCGCGGATACGTCGGCATGATCGTCGTCTCCGTGTCGGTCGTCGTAGCCGTGCTCCTCCTCGACTCGCCCTACTCGGTCGGGGAAGCATTCCGGACAGGCGCATTCAACGTGATCTCGCTCGGTACCAGCACCGGGTTCGGTAGTGCGACCGGCCCCAACTCGCCAGGCGACTTCGTCACATGGGCGCCGGCGGCGCAGATGGTGATCCTCTTTCTCTTCGTCTCGGGTGGATCGACCGGCTCGACGTCCGGCGGGATCAAGGTCATGCGGGTCCAGGTGTTGTTCGCCCACACGATCCGCTCGATTCGACGAACCCAGCATCCGCGTGCGGTGCTCCCCGTCAAGCACGGCTCAACCGCCGTGGCGGAAGACATCGTGTCGCGCATGGCCGGGTTCATCCTGCTCTACGCACTGCTCATCGGCGTGGGCGTGCTCCTGGTGACCGGACTCGGCGGCGACCTCGACGCGTCGATCGGTGGGATCATCGGCTCGCTGGGCAACATGGGGCCGTCGCTCGGGGAGGCCGGCCCCACCGCCTCGTTCTCGACCGCATTCTCACAACCGGCACGCCTGGTCCTGGCGCTCTTCATGCTGATCGGCAGGCTCGAGATCTTCCCAATGCTGCTCATGTTCGCGGCCCCGTATCGGGCCGTGAACGACCGCCTCAGGCGCTGAGCAACTCCGCCAGCGCAGCCTGGAACCAGGCGGGGTCGTGGCTCCCCGCCATCTCGCGGGCCGAGTGCATCGCCAACTGTGCGCATCCGGCGTCGACCACGTCGATTCCCAGCTGGCCTGCCGAGGCCGGTCCGATCGTGGACCCGCACGCGAGATCGGTTCGGGTGACGAATCGCTGCATTGGCACGTCGGCGCGCTCGCACGCCAGGGTGAAGGCCGCGGCCGTTTCCGCGTCGGTGGCGTAGCGCTGGTTGGCGTTGACCTTCAGGACGGGACCGCCGTTGACCGCGACGTGATGATCGGGCTCGTGTCGATCGGCGTAGTTCGGATGAGTCGCGTGAGCGCCGTCGGCTGACACCACGAGACTCGCGGCGCGGCTTCGCGCTCGATCCTCGAGATCGCCGTCCAACGCCGCCCCGATGCGGTCGATGACATCGCTGAGCAGGGGAGACGCCGCGCCGGTGCTGCTCACGCTTCCGACCTCCTCGTGATCGAAGAGACACAACATGGAGATGGCCGGACCAGGGTCCGCTGAGGCCGAAACCAGCGCATCAAGGCCGACGAAACAGGAAAGCAGATTGTCGATCCGGGCCGAGGCGAGGAACTGCTCGTCGAGACCGGTGAGCGCGGCGGGAGTCAGGTCGTGGGCCATGACATCCCACGACACGATGGCGGCCGCGTCGACCTCGAGCTGATCAGCGAGGTACGACGAGAACGGGGGGGCGTCGTCGCCCGCAGCCCAGATCGGCACCATGTGCCGCTGCTTGTTCAGCAGCAGGCCCTTGTCGTTGATCTCCCGGTCGAGATGGATGGCGAGCTGAGGAACGCGGAGCAGCGGACGGTCGTCGCGGAGGAGTCGCGTGACCACGCCATCGCCTTCGCGCACCGCGACGCGACCCGCCAGACCCAGGTCTCGGTCGAGCCATGAGTTGAGGAGCGCGCCGCCGTAGATCTCGACGCCAAGTTGTCGCCATTGGCCGCTGGCGGTGTCGGGCTGGGGCTTGATGCGCAGGTTAGGGCTGTCGGTGTGGGCGCCGATGACCCGGATCGGGCTACCGGCGTCGTGCGCCTCGTCGACCACCCAGGCAATCAGCGCGCCCCCGCGGCGCACGAACACGCGTCCCCTCGCGGGAATCGACTCGCCCGCGGGGACCTCCACGAATCCGGCGGCGCTGAGCTCGTCAGCCGCAGTCTCGACGGCGTGGAAGGGAGTGGGCGAGCGGTCGAGCAGGCTGAGGAGGCGACGGGAAACCGAGAGGTCAGGAGCACGCATCGGCCTATGATGACCCAGCGACGGCCCGAGTTGGTCGTCCCCGGCGGGGAATCACTACGATTTCTCGTTCTGGTAGCTGGGCCAACGTCGTCCCTGCTCCTTATTGTTTCGGGCACAAGGCCCGGACGTTGGAGACCGTTTCGGGTTCCGTACCCGAACGTTGGAGACCCCGAGGAGACCCGATGGCCGGCGACCTGCCCCCCGTTCAAGGCTTGTACGACCCCCGCAACGAACACGATTCATGCGGCGTGAGCTTCGTCTGCGACATCCACGGTCGGGCGACCCACGAAACGGTCATGAAGGGCATTGGTGCCCTGTGCAACATGGAGCATCGTGGCGCCCAGGGGGCCGACATCCACACGGGTGACGGCGCCGGCATCCTCATCCAGGTTCCCGACCGGTTCTACCGCGACGTGCTGCCATTCGACCTCCCGGCAAAGGGCGAATACGCAACGGGCATTGCCTTCCTGCCACAGGACAACAGTGTGGCGATGATCGCCGCCGAGGCAGTCGAGCGAATCCTCACCGAAGAGGGCCTCGAGGTCCTCGGCTGGCGCGACGTCGCCGTCGACGAGTCGATGCTCGGGTCGGCATCGCTCATGACGATGCCCACGTTCCGCCAGGTGTTCGTCCGAGGCAGCGATGCGGCAGGAGCTGCCCTTTCCGGGGCCACGCTCGACCGTCCGGCTTTCATCGCCCGCAAGCGCATCGAACACGAGATTTCGGTGAAGGCCGGCGTCGACGAGGCCAACGAGGCCATGGGCGGCGCCTCAGAGGCGCACGACGGCGTCTACTTCCCCTCGCTGAGCAGCAGCACGATCGTCTACAAGGGCATGCTCACGACCCCGCAGCTTGCGGCGTTCTATCCGGACCTCACCGACGAGCGGGTCGAGAGCGCCATGGCATTGGTCCACTCGCGATTCTCGACGAACACGTTCCCGTCCTGGCCGCTGGCCCATCCCTACCGCCTCGTGGCCCACAACGGCGAGATCAATACGATTCAGGGCAACCGCAACTGGATGCGGGCCCGCGAGGCGCTGCTCGCGACGCCGAATCTGCCGGGCCTCGAGCGCGCATTCCCGATCTGCACACCGGGTGCCTCGGACACCGCCGGATTCGATGAAGCGCTCGAGCTGCTCGTCCTCGGCGGGATTCCGCTCGAGGAAGCCGTCCTGATGATGATCCCGGAGCCATGGGAACACCACGAGGAGATGGGCGAAGGACCCAAGGCCTTCTACCAGTACAACTCGGCCCGTATGGAACCCTGGGACGGACCCGCGTCCATTGCCTTCACCGACGGCCGCGTCATCGGTGCCGTGCTCGATCGCAACGGACTACGGCCCTCGCGGTACTGGGTGACCGACGACGGTTTCGTGGTCATGGCCAGCGAGGTCGGCGTCGTCGAGATCCCGCAGGACAAAGTCGTCGAGAAGGGCCGACTCCAGCCCGGTCGCATGTTCCTGATCGACACCGAGGAAGGTCGGATCGTTCGCGACGACGAGATCAAGGAGCGCATCGCCGCGGCCCGCCCCTACGGCGAGTGGATCGATCAGCATCTCGTAACCCTCGATGATCTCCCGGCCGGAGCGTCGCGTTCGAGCGGCGAAGGCACCCTCGTTCAGCGCCAGCAGACCTTCGGCTACACGCTGGAGGAGAAGAAGCTCCTGATCACCCCGATGGCCCGCGACGCCAAGGAAGCCATCGGTTCCATGGGTACCGACACGCCCATCGCCGTGCTCTCGAAGCGTTCTCGCCAGCTCAGCGACTACTTCCAGCAGCTGTTCGCCCAGGTCACCAACCCGCCGCTCGACGCGATCCGCGAACGAATCATCACGTCGACGTTCTCCCGCGTCGGGCCCGAAGGAAACCTCTTCGATCCGCAGCCGGAGTCCTGCCGCACGATCCATCTCGACAACCCGGTGATCCGCGACCGTGATCTGGCCCGCCTCGTAGCCCTCGACGGAAATGAGGGGCCCGGCGGCTTCCGTACCGAGGTGCTGTCGACGTTGTATCCGGTCGCCGAGGGGGCCGACGGGCTTGCCGTCGCCCTCGAACGCCTTCGGGGTGAAGCGTCGGCCGCGATCGACGATGGGGCCACGGTCATCGTCCTTTCGGACCGCGGAACGAACGACACCCACGGTGCGATTCCTTCTCTGCTCGCAACCAGCGCGGTTCATCATCATCTCGTGAGCGAGAAGACCCGCACCCGCGCCGGCCTCGTCGTGGAGAGCGGCGACATCCGCGAGTGCCACCAGATCTGCCTGCTGCTCGGATACGGGGCCAACGCCCTCAATCCGTATCTCGTGTTCGAGACGATCGACGACATGATCGACAATGGCGAACACGGCCTCGACCGGGCGATGAACAAGGAGTTGGCCCACACCAACTTTGTGAACGCCGCGGGCACCGGAATCCTCAAGATCATGTCCAAGATGGGCATTTCCACCGTCGCGTCATACACGGGTGCGCAGATCTTCGAAGCGATCGGCCTCGCCTCATCGGTCGTCGACGAGTACTTCACCGGCACGGTCAGCCGACTCGGCGGCGTGGGCCTCGACGTACTCGCCGAAGAGGTCGCGGCGCGCCATCGCTTGGCCTTCCCCGCCAACCCCGCCCAGCGAGCACACCGGACGCTCGAAGTCGGCGGCGAGTACCAGTGGCGGCGGGAAGGGGAGTACCACCTCTTCAACCCCGACACGGTTTTCAAACTCCAGCACGCCACTCGCGAGGGCCGCTACGACGTCTTCAAGGAATACACCGGTCGGGTGAACGACCACGCAACCGAACTCGGGACGCTCCGCGGGCTCTTCAAGTTCAGGAGCGCCGAGCGCCCCTCGGTCCCCTTGGAAGACGTCGAATCGGTCGAGTCGATCGTGCGCCGCTTCTCCACGGGAGCGATGAGCTACGGCTCGATCTCAGCCGAGGCCCACGAGACGTTGGCCATTGCCATGAACCGCATTGGTGCGAAGTCCAACACCGGTGAGGGCGGCGAGGACGCCCGGCGCTTCACGCCCGATGAGAACGGCGACCTTCGCAGGAGCGCGATCAAACAGGCGGCCAGCGGCCGCTTTGGCGTCACCAGTGAGTATCTCGTCAACGCCGACGACATTCAGATCAAGATGGCGCAGGGTGCGAAGCCCGGGGAAGGCGGCCAACTCCCGGGCCACAAGGTGTACCCGTGGATCGCCGAGACCCGGCATTCCACACCTGGTGTCGGACTCATCTCACCGCCACCGCACCACGACATCTACTCGATCGAAGATCTCGCCCAGCTCATCCACGATTTGAAGAACGCGAACCCCAGAGCCCGGATCCACGTCAAGCTCGTGGCCGAGGTGGGCGTGGGTACGGTTGCCGCTGGCGTTTCGAAGGCCCATGCCGACGTGGTGTTGATCTCCGGACACGACGGCGGGACCGGAGCATCTCCGCAGACGTCGATCAAGCACGCTGGTGCGCCCTGGGAACTCGGCTTGGCCGAAACTCAGCAGACTCTGCTGCTCAACGATCTCCGCGACCGCATCGTTGTCCAGTGCGACGGCCAGCTGAAGACCGGTCGCGACGTCATGATCGCCGCACTGCTCGGTGCCGAGGAGTTCGGCTTCGCCACGGCCCCGTTGGTCGTCATGGGCTGCGTGATGATGCGGGTCTGTCACCTCGACACATGCCCGGTCGGCGTTGCCACGCAGAATCCCGAACTGAGGGCCAAGTTCTCGGGCAGCCCCGAGTTCGTCGTGAACTTCTTCGAGTACATCGCAGAGGAAGTCCGCGAGCTCATGGCCGAGCTCGGGTTCCGCAACCTCGATGAGGCCATCGGTCAGGTTGAGGCGCTCGATGTCACCGAGGCCGTCGACCACTGGAAGGCGGATGGACTCGACCTGTCGCCGATCCTCCATCTCCCGGAGATCGCCCGTGAATCACGTCGTCACCAGTGGAAGGAACAGGACCACGGCCTCGAAAGCGCGCTCGATCAGACGTTGATCCAGCTGGCCGAAGGCGCGTTGAACGAAGGCCGTCCCGTCACCATCGACATCCCGATCCGCAACGTCAACCGGACAGTGGGAACGCTGCTCGGCTTCGAAGTGACGAAGAAATACGGCGGCGAGGGCCTCCCCGACGACACCATTGTCGTCAACTTCACCGGCTCCGCCGGCAACAGTTTCGGCGCCTTCGTCTCGAAGGGGATCACTCTTCGGCTCAGCGGCGACGCGAACGACTACGTCGGCAAGGGTCTCTCCGGCGGGCGCATCGTCGTGCGTCCACCCGACGATGCAACCTTCGTGGCGGAAGAGAACGTGATCGCCGGCAACGTCATCCTCTACGGTGCGACCGGCGGAGAGGTCTACCTCCGCGGCGCAGTCGGGGAACGTTTCTGTGTCCGCAACTCGGGGGCCATCGCAGTCGTCGAGGCGATCGGTGACCACGGCTGCGAGTACATGACCGGTGGTCGAGCCGTCATCCTCGGGCCGACCGGCCGCAACTTCGCGGCGGGCATGTCCGGCGGAGTCGCCTATGTCCACGATCCCGATGGGGTCTTCCCGAAGCGGGTCAATGCCGAAATGGTCGATCTGGAGTCGCTCGATGACGATGACCTGGCGTGGCTCAGAGACCGGATCGAAAAGCACCGTCACGAGACCGGCAGCGACGTCGCCGCGAGGATTCTCGCTGATTGGGGCACGACCGCCGGTGAGTTCGTGAAGGTCATGCCCACCGACTACCGACGAGTACTGGAAGCAGCAGCAGCCGCCCGCGAGGCCGGCCGGGACGAGACCGAGGCGATCATGGCCGCCTCCAGGGGCTGAGGAGCACACGATGGCTGATCCACGCGGATTCATGAAGCACGATCGGGAACTCCCGATCCGGCGACCGGTCCCTGTCCGACTACGCGACTGGAAAGAGGTCTACGACCCCTTCCCGGAGGAAACGCTGCGCGAGCAGGCGAGCCGCTGCATGGACTGCGGAATTCCGTTCTGCAACAACGGGTGTCCTCTCGGCAACATCATTCCCGACTGGAACGATCTGACCTACCGGGGGCACTGGCGAGACGCGATCGATCGCCTCCACGCCACCAACAACTTCCCGGAGTTCACCGGGCGCCTCTGTCCCGCGCCCTGTGAGGCCGCCTGCGTCCTCGGGATCAACGAGCCGCCGGTGACGATCAAGCGCATCGAAGTCGAGATCATCGACCGTGCCTGGGCCGAAGGCTGGGTCACGCCGGAGATCTCCGTGACCAGCACAGGAAAGTCGATCGCAGTCGTCGGTTCCGGGCCCGCCGGCCTCGCCGCGGCCCAGCAACTGACCCGGTCCGGCCACCGAGTTGTCGTCTACGAACGAGCCGACCGAGCGGGAGGGCTCCTCCGCTACGGCATTCCGGAGTTCAAGATGGAGAAGCGCCATCTCGACCGCCGCCTGGAGCAGATGGAAGCCGAAGGCACGGAGTTTCGCTGCAACGTGAGCATCGGCACCGACATCACGGCCGACGAACTTCGCGCCGAGCACGACGCTGTCGTGCTGGCCTGCGGCGCGACACAAGCTCGCGACCTTCCCATTCCCGGGCGCGAGTTCACTGGCATTCACCAGGCGATGGAATTTCTTCCCATCGCCAACCATGTCCAGGAAGGCGATCTCGAAGCGCCCACGCTCTCCGCCGAAGGCAAGAACGTGATCATCATCGGCGGCGGCGACACCGGCGCCGACTGTCTCGGCACGTCTCATCGTCAGGGAGCGGCGACCATCCACCAGTTCGAGATCATGCCTCGACCACCGGAGGATCGACCCGACGCGAACCCGTGGCCGACCTGGCCGATGATCTATCGAGTCAGCTCGGCCCACGAAGAGGGTGGCGACCGGGAATTCGCGATCAACACCGTCGAGTTCGTCGGCGATGCCGACGGCCACGTCTCGACATTGCGGACGGTGCGCGTCGAGCAGGTCATCGAGGACGGCCGTATGAGCTTTGAACCGGTTGAGGGCTCCGAACAGGACTTCCCGGCTGAGTTGGTGCTTCTGGCGATGGGCTTCACCGGTCCCGAACAGGGCGCGCTCACGGAGCAATTCGGAGTGGAACTCGACGGTCGCGGCAACGTGGTTCGCGACGATTCGTGGTCGACGAATGTCGACGGTGTTTTCGTCGCCGGCGACATGGGGCGAGGACAGAGCCTGATTGTGTGGGCGATCGCCGAGGGCCGTTCGGCTGCCGCCGCGGTCGACTCCTGGCTGATGGACGACACCCAGCTTCCGGCGCCGATCGTGCCCGCCACCGCGCCGCTTCGCTGAAGCAACCCGCCTCATACGAGGCGAAACCGGCTCACGAATGGGCCGAACGAATCAGATTGAAAGAGTCCGACGGCCCCTACTCCTCAACTCCCCATATGAGCGGCCGACTTGAGCCGGGAGGCACCCACCGTGGGTGTTCTGACCTTCAGAGGCCCGTTCGTATGCTCAAGAGGATCAAGGTCCGAGGCAAGCTCCTGCTGTTGCTTGCCACGCCACTCGTTGCGGTCATGGTGTTCGCCTTCTCAGGCATCGTCGACCGGACCGAACGTACGACCTTCCAAGAAGGTGAAGCTCGCATCGCCGAGCTCGCCGATGCCGGCGCCGACCTCTCGCTGGCAATCCAGATCGAGCGCATCCGTGTACTCCAGGTCGAGCGCATGCTCATCAGCGACTCGGACCTGCTCGGCGAGGAGCGACTGGCAACGAACGACGAGCTCGACCGTTGGATTTCTGCGATCGAGAACGCCACCCCGGAGCTCACTGATCCGCAACTCATCGCCGAGTTCGAGAGCCTGGCCGAACGTCTGCCCACGACGCTCTCGCCGGATCGCGCCTCCGACGCAGTCACGGGCACCCTGCTTGCGGGGGCCAGCCGCGCCGTCGACGAGGCCACGATCGGCCTGGCCGAACAAGCGAGCGACCTCGACCTCTTCCAGGCGCTCAGCGATCTCAACCATCTCATCGCGATCCAGTCCTCCTATGCGACGATCACGTCGGTCGGGTCAGAGGCAATCTTCCAGGACAATCTCAGTGCGGTCGCAGTCACCCTGGTTGCCGAGGCCGAGCGAAACGCTCAGAACAGCATTCAAGCCTTTACGGCGACCGCGGACCCGAGCTATCTCGTGAGTCTGGAGCGCCTGAAGAACAGTGGCATCATCCCGACCCCGGCCTCTGGTGGCCTCGATGCGGTCGCGGACGTTCAGGCATTCATCAACGACTCGAGCAACGGCGGCGTCCAAGCCTGGCTGCTCCGAGGCGAAGAACAGCTCACGGGCCTCAACGACATCATCGGTGACCTCGTGTCGAGCGCCACCCTCGCGGCGCAGACCGAAGCGACCACCGCCAATGAGGAAGCCCAGTCCTTCCTCATCCTGGCCGGCTCGGTTGTGCTGCTCGCACTCGTCATGGCGGTCGTCATCGGTCGTTCGATCAGCCGCCCCCTGACCCGCCTGACCCGAAGCGCCGAACAGCTCTCCGCCGAAGAACTGCCGGCTCTCGTCGAGTCGATGCGCAGCGCAGGGCGCGCCGAGGCACCCGTTCTGACCCCCATCGAGGCCAAGGGCCGCGACGAAGTCGCTCAGCTCGCCCACGCCATCTCCGAAATCCAGCAGGTGACCATCGATGTGGCTGAGGAGCAGAGCGATCTTCTCCGTCGGGGCATCTCGGACATCTTCGTCAACCTGGCTCGCCGCAACCAGAGTCTCCTCGACCGCCAGATTGATTTCATCGATCAGCTCGAGTCGCGCGAAGAGAACCCGGACGCCCTCGAAAACCTGTTCCGCCTCGACCACCTCGCCACCCGAATGCGCCGGAACGCGGAGTCACTTCTCGTCCTCGCCGGCGCCGAACCGACCCGCCGTCGCGGGCGTCCGGTCGAGATCGCCGATGTGCTCCGCGTCGCCATGGGCGAAATCGAGGACTTCAGCCGAATCCAGCTGATGTCCGTGGATTCCTCGACTGTTGCCGGCTCCGTCGCAGTCGACCTGGCTCACCTCATGTCCGAGCTGATGGAGAACGCCACCCAGTTCTCGCCGCCCGAGTTCGACGTCGAGGTCGTGGGCTACCGCATCGCCGACGACAGCTACCAGCTGACGCTCGCGGACCGAGGCATCGGCATGAGCGCCGAGCAGATCGCCACGTCGAACAAGACCCTCGCCGAACCGCCTCTCGTCGGCCTGGACCTCAGCCGCTCCCTCGGCTTCACCGTGGTCTCCCGTCTCGCTCATCGCCTCGGCGTGGTGGTGCAGCTCACTTCCGGCGCCGACGGAGGCGTGACTGCGGTCATCACCATTCCTTCCGAAATGGTCGGTCGTGTGGACGAAGGCGACTTCTCCGCCCCGGCGATCGACTCGAACGTCGAGACAGAGGCAGCACCGACTGAACCTCCGGCAACGCACGCCACACCGCCGACTCAGGCCCCGGCAGCCGGGACGATGGGGAACCCCTTCGCCGACAGCCCCCGAGTCTTCTCCGAGGCGCCGGCAGCAGAGCCGGAGACCAGCCCAGAACCCGTCGCGGAACCGGTGGCCGAAGCGCCAGCAGCGAGCGACAGCCTGGCGGCCTTGCCGACCCGTCGACCCAAGAAGCCGGCTGCCGAGGTTCCCACACTGGCGGCGCCGGCTGCGGAGTCCCCCGAAGAAGACGGTGACCTGTTCGCCGCCTTCGGGAGCCCCAGCGGGGTACCGACGGCTCCCACCGATCCGAATGCGGACCTCTTCGCTCCGATCGACAGCTCCAGCCCTCTTCCCACGCGGGAGCCCCGACAGCCCGTCGAATCGGCGCCGGCTGCTGAGGCGCCGGCTGCTGAGGCGCCGACGCCAGCAGACAACGATCCGGCGACGGAGCCTGCGGAGATCCCGGCCCAGGCCGATCTGCAGCCGTCCCCGCCTGATGCGCCAGCACCACTGCCCACGAGGGACCCGGCCGGTGTCGGCGCGGTGCCGTCGCAGGTAACGAGTGCCGGTCTGATCCGTCGTACCCCGAAGCAGATCGATGTGCCCGCGGAGTCGAAGTACTCACCGGGCGCCTCACCGGCACCGCAGAGCGCGCAGATCGCGCCCGCCGCCAACCGCTCGCCCGAAGAAGTCCGCCAGATGCTGTCCCGGTATCGAGCGGGTCTCCGCAAGGGACGAGCGCCCGAAGAGGGCACTGACCAACCGAACCGACGGAGCTGAGGAGCCCCGATATGAGCAATATGAGCACCGCAGCGACGAACGTCAACTGGCTGGTCGCAAACTTCGTTGAACGCGTCCCTGGCGTGAGCGAGGCCGTCGTCGTCTCGTCTGACGGCCTGCCGATGGCCCTTTCGGGCGGCCTCGATCGTGACGCCGCCGACCGCTTCGCCGCCGTCGCTTCCGGCCTGATCGGCCTCGCCTATGGCGCAGCTGGTCGATTCGGCGGTGGACGGGTCAACGAGATCATCATCGAGATGGAGAATGCATTCCTCTTCGTCACGGGTGTGAGCGATGGTTCCTGCCTCGCTGTCGTCGCCGACAACGACTGTGATGTCGGACTCGTCGGCTACGAAATGGCGGTGCTTGTCGAGAAGACCGGTCCGTTCCTCACCCCCGAACTGCGTGCCGAGCTCCAGAGCGCTCTTCCCCGATGACCGATCAGCCCCGCGACAACCGGCTACGCGTACGTCCGTACGCGTTGACCGGTGGACGAGTTCGATCGTCGACCGAGCTCGCGCTCGAGACAATCGTTCGCGTCACCTCGCAGGGCGAAGACAGCGCAAGCCAACTTCCGACCGAGCAGCGGGAGATCCTGCAGCTCTGTGTCGATCCCACATCCATTGCCGAGGTGTCCGCACACCTCCATCTACCTCTAGGGGTCGCCCGCGTTCTCGTGGGTGACCTGGTCACCGAAGGACAACTCGACTGCAATGCCAACCCGGCATCGGCAGAAGAGGGATCTCGTCCCGACCTCCGACTCCTCGAAAGGGTCCTCGATGGTCTTCAAGCGCTCTGAGAAGAACGAAGCCAGCAGTGGCAACGTTCCAATCCCTGTCAAGATCGTCGTGGCCGGTGGCTACGCGGTCGGCAAGACGACGTTCGTGGGGTCGATCTCCGAGATCGAACCTCTCACGACCGAGGCTTCGCTGACGTCTCACAGCCAGGGTGTCGACATCGCCGGCGAAGCCGCGAAGACGTCGACGACCGTGGCGATGGACTTCGGTCGCATCAGCCTTGGCGACGATCTCATTCTCTACCTATTCGGCACACCGGGGCAGGACCGATTCCACTTCATGTGGGATGACCTGGTCCGCGGCGCCATCGGCGCGGTCGTCGTGGTCGACACCTCCCGACTCGAGGACTGCTTCGCGGCAGTCGACTACTTCGAGTCCGCGGGCATTCCGTTCGTCGTCGCGGTCAACGCGTTCTTCGGCCGGATTCACCATTCCCTCGAGGACGTTCGCGAGGCCCTGGCCATCCCCCAGGATGTGCCGATGATGGTGACCGATGCCCGCGATCGTGCGTCGACAAAGGGCACCCTGCTCGAGCTCGTGCAGCACGCGCTGTCGAAGGCGAACTCCGCGGTCTAATCCCGCTCCGGGCGGACCGCCGAAACCAGGTAGTCCGCCGCCAACAGCAGTAAAGCGACGACTCCCCAGACGTGGAGGTCGGCGAACTGCTGCGGCCATCCGAAGTCAGGTGGATACCGGAATCGGCGTTGCGCGACCATGATCGCCAACGACGTGAAGCCGAGTACGAACGCAGCCAGCGTCGCCGGACGAACCCAGCTGATCCGCAATCGCAACAACAATGCGAGCGCGGCGGCGATGACGAGCGCCAGGCCCGGGAGCCTCGGCAGGTTCAGCCACGAGAAGATGCCGATGGCGGCAGCCGTTGCCAACATCACCGGAGGCGACGCCGACGGCCGGCGCTGAGTGGCATCGAAGAAGGGAAGCGGACGCAACGCCGGCCGGGCCGGACCGTCCCGCCGAGTCGGCGTCAGCGCTCGATCTTCGGATCGGCGCCGAAGCGCTAGCCAGAGAACGCCGGCGATCGCGACCGCCGACACCCAGAGGCTCACGGCGACGAGGCGTTGCGGTGTCCAGTTGAGCTCGACCTCGACCGTCGGGCCCGCGGGAATGAGCCACCCGTTGGCGAAACCATCGATCAGCTGAGGCTCTCCGAGCGACGCACCGTCGATCGACGCCTCCCATCCGAGGTTGTGGCTTTGGCCGAGGATCAACCAGCGGTCGGTATCCGACCCGGGCACGACGAGCGAATAGTGGGTGTCGTCCTGATCGGTCACCTCAACGGCGCCAGGGGCGACCGTGGAGGCAACGCCGCTACCCACGCTGCGAAGGACCAACTGATCGAGATCCAGGCCCACATGCCGGCTCGAGGTGGCGATCGTGAACGTTCCCGCAGTTGCGACGTCCTGACAGGAGACCAGCGGCAACTCCCGGCGCTCGAGCGCGTCGACTGCGCTTCCGGAGACCGATACGTCCACCGGTTCTCCTCCGATCGAGAGGAGAGCGACACAACCCGTGGCCACGTCGGCGGGCGGGCCGAAGAGGGGAGTGGCGTCGAACTGAACCTCGGAAATCGAGACCGGCATTGCGACGAAGATGTTCGAGTACCAGTCTCGAGTCGGGCGTTCATCGACCGCACTGACCCGGAGCATGACGGACGATGCGGAACCCGCGACCGGAAGCGTGACCTGGGCGGCCGTGCCGCGGTCACCGTCCAGCAAGGAGAGGCCCGTCGGGTAGGCACCGGCGAGGTCCCCGTCGAGAATCACTTCGATTTCCGACGGAACCGAATGAAGGTGATCAACCACGATCTCGACATCGATCGATGCGAACGACAGCGGCTCCGCGGATTCGAATTCGATCCACTGACCGGCTTGCGGACCGAACTGGCCGGTCCAACCCGTCGCAGAATCTCCGTCACTTGCGAACGACGCAATGCTCCACAGGTCACCCGGAAGCGATCCGGATGAACCTGCGACAAGGCCGACTCCCGCCAGGGTCTCGCCTCGTCCGATGAGGTTGTCGACGACATGTCCGGGGACGGAGGCGGACAGCCGAGCGGCACCTTCGACCGTGAAAGTGCGGCCGACCGGCAGTTCGACGATGCGCCGCATCTCTGGTTCGGGATCCTCCCGGACCGGCTCCTGGGGGTTCGAGCGTTCGCGGGTCACGACGATCGAGAGGTCATGCGGTGCGAGTGCGTCGCCGAGTCGTTCCACCAAGGCCACAGGGAGCCTCAGAAACTCCTCGACGGGCACGGCATCGCCCATGCGAACTTCGGCGAAACCGACCGGCGAAACCCCGCCATAGGACGGCTGCCGGCCGAGTGAGAGATCGGTGAGTTCGATCTCGTACAGGACGGCGGGGTCGTGGGCCGGAAGCCTGATCTCCTGGCCGGGCTCAGCGGCTGACCGTTCATCCAGTTCGGCCACCAGCAGGCGTCGGCCGTCAGCCCGGATCGTGACTTCAGTGATGTGCCGATTGGCCTCGACCTGCGGCTGCAGCAGAACGATGGAGTCGAGCGTGATCGGGTCCTCGTAGAGAAACTCGAGCCTCTCACCGCGGGCCTCGGCGAAGGCGGCCACGACCCATGCAGTCGAGGAATCACCGTCGACGGCCCGAGACGGGCGGTCGTCGTTCGTGTAGGTGACAGGGTTCCCGTAGTTCGAAGCCCGCAGGTCGAAAGGCGCTTCCTGTCGACTGACGGTGCGGGCATCGTCGGGGTCGACACCGCCCGCAACAAGGTCGGGAAAGATCTCCAACCGATTGTCGGTCGGGTCGTCGACCAACGGGACCTCACCGGGTCGTTCGACGAAGCCGAGGTTCTCCCGCAGCGTTCCCCATCGCCGAGCGCGGCGCTTGTTGGTGTCGGTCAGCACAATGCTGGCGGGCTCGGCGAGGACCTGGGCCCGGAGGTCGGAGTCGGCGGCAAGATCAGCGCCGAAAAAGAGGGGCCGTTCCGGGTCGAGAAGCTGAGCCCCGGCCGCATCGACGAGTCCCTCACCGTCGCCGACAATGACGATGGCCCCCGTCACGGGCTTGGTGCGCACGACTTCCAGTGCGCCGGGAACGACATAGGTCTCCACGGCCGCAGGGTCTCTCAAGGCCGGGTCGATCGCCAGGTGGACCTCATCGAGAAGTGTCTGTTGCGGGCCGGCGACGTTGGCACCAAGCGGCCCGAATGCGGCTCCTGTCTCCAGTCCCGGAGCCCGGTCCAGCAATGCCGCAGTCGGCTCCGGACGTGGAGTTCGGAATCGTTCGAACGTCATGTCGGCGCGATGGACGATGTCGTCGACCGACATCAACTGCGCGATCGGCACAATCGCGTCGGCATCGACGGAATCTTCCTGGAAGCGACGATCGAACGCCGTCAGCAGGTCAGCGGACTCGGGAGAACCGAAGGGAACCAGTTCCCGAGCGACATAGCCGCGATCGAGGAACCCCGGCGTGATCGGGTCCACCGTGTTGCCCCATCGGTACGAGGCGAAGTCGCTACCGGGAAGCTCCATGACTCGGCCGTCTCGGGGGGCGTCGTCCAACGCGTCGATGGCCTCGAGCCAGTACTCGGGCAGCGCCTCCTCCCGTTGGAGATGCTCCTCGATCATGCGCACCCGCCACATTGCCGGGTTGTTCAGGACGACGGCGGCGACGACCACTACCGAAAAGACCTTCGTGGCCGACGGCCATCGCTGATCGAGTGCATTGATGAGCGATCCGAGCAGGACGGATGTGGCCAGCACCAGCATCGGCAGGGCCCGAGGGGTCGAGCGCAGCGCGAGACCCGCGTCGGTCGCCGTGAAGTCCTTGAAAAGCGACCCGACCGGCGATGGAGCGTCGAACGGATGACCGCCGATGGCGATGAAGCCGGCAACGACGATGAGCAGCAAGAAGTAACTGCGGTGACGCCAGCGGACGAGAGCCGCACCGAACAGCGAGAGCACGACGAGGCCGAAACTGATGAAGATCAGCCAAACCCCCTGCGTGTACTCGATACTCGGTTCGATCCATTGGCCGAATTTGTCGTTGCCGTAGAAGAACCAATAGCCGAGGCCGCGAAACACCTCGGGCGCCGTCGAAGAGGACGCAACCGTTTGGTAGGTCTCGGTGTAGCGAGTGACCGGGAGGCTGTATCCGCCCTGCAGCACCAGACCGGCGATCCACCACACCGACACGCCGAGCGTCAGCACCGCGATACGAAGCGCGGCGCCGACGCCCTCCCGAGTCGTGATCGCCCGTTCGGCGAAGCGGGCGTGGACGAGCCACGCGACCGGGGCCAACCCGACGAGCAGTAGGGATGTCGCATTGACCGACCCGACGGTCAAGACCAACAGGGCAAACCACGCGGGATAGCGCCATGTCTGGGTTCGAGCTGCCCGAATGGTGAGCGCGATCATCCACGGCAACCCGGCCCACGGCAGCAGCACGGCGGAGATCCGGGCGCTGTAGTCGAGCAGGTAGGGGCTCAGCTGGTAGGCGAGCACCGCGATCAACATCCCGCGGCCCTGCCAATCGAGGGTGCGCAACAGATAGCGAACACCCGCCCCTGCCGCGAACAGCAGTGTTCCGAGCCAGATCCGCTGTGCGAACCAGTCCGGACTCCCCAGAGTCTCGAACACCCAGTAGAAGGGACCCATCGGCCAGAGGTAGCCGATGTTCTGATGTGTCACGGTGCCGAGTGCGACATCGCTGTCCCAGAGGCTGGTCGCGTTGCGAAGCACGCGGCCGGGGTCCAGATAGAGGTAGGTCTTGGTGTCGGCGCCCACGACCCCGGGGCTCGAGAGAACGACCGGCACGTAGGCGAGGACCGCCGCCGTGAGCAGTATCGAGTGACGACGAACCCGGGCCACGAGCTCTCGGATCATCGAGATGCCGGTCAGCCAGCTCGGCGCGAGGCGGCCGTCGCGAGCACAGCCAACGTCTCGTAGGCAGTGCGACCCCAGGTCAGCTCTTGAGCGGTTCGCAACGCTCCCTCGGCCAGTCGAGAACGGAACCCGGTGTCGCTGAGGACCTTCGTGAGGGCATCGACGAACTCCTCGTCGGAGTCGACCAACACGCCACCTACGCCGTCTCGCACTGCGTCGCGATGGCCGGGGATTCGCGTCGCGACCGCCGGCGTGCCGCAGGCGGCCGCCTCGGTCAGAGTCATGCCCCAGCCCTCGCTCCGCGAAGCGCTCGCCACGATCCAAGCCTGCCGGTAGTGGCGCACGAGCTCCTCGTCGTCCACCCGTCCGGCGAGCACACACCACTCCTCGGCCCCGAGCGCCGCGATCTGACGCTCGAGACGATCGCGTTCGTATCCCTCGCCGACGATCACCAGCTTCGCCGGCACCCGCTGACGAACTTCGTCGACCGCCGAAATGAGACTGTCGAGCGCCTTTGACGGCATCAACCGACCGACCGCGAGGACCGTGGGCTCGAGTGCCTTCGTATCGCCCGGTCGGAACTGCGAGTCGATCCCCGGCGGCACGACATGGACGTTGCGCTCGGGCAATCGAAGTCGATCGAGAAGATGCTGCTTGGATGACTCGCTGAGGGTGATCACCGGCGTGCGTCGGTAGAACGGGGGAGCGATACGCCGCTCGAGGATCTGTCCGGCGCGCGCGAGTCCGGGCGGTAGCACCATGGGCCACATGTCCTCATGGACGTGGTGGAGCCAGGTCACCCTCGGGCCTCGGGCCCAGAGCGGGGAGAAGAAGGGCACGCCGTTCCAGATCTCGACGAGTCCGTCACGCGGGCCGTGGCGTCCCGCCAACTCAGCGGCGACGGCCCGGGGGAACACGAGATAACGACCGGCACGGCGAATCACCTTGTAGCCGTCTCGCACGGTTTCCGGCGGTGCTCCCTGTGCGTACGAGGTGCGCATCGTCACCTCGATGCCGGCATCGGCCCAACGCGAGGCCACCATCGACGCATGGATCTCGGAGCCACCGGCTTCGACATCGGCGAGGTCACGCCACGCCAGCATGTGAATTCGGCGGAGGCCGGACTCGGCCGCGAGGTCGCCGATCTTCAGCGCACCCGCGCCGAAATCCGATTCTCGGGAGTTTTCGTTGTCGCGAGGACCGGTCGGCTGCACCGGGGCATGTTAGCGGCCGGGTTGCCGACGGATCGCCACGGAGTGCACACTTCGCCCGCATGTCCGAGTCGCCAGTGACCGTCGTCATCATCCATCGGAACCGCCCGGACTCGATCGGGCGCACCGTGGCCGCGTTCCGAGAGCAGACAGCTCCCACTCGCGTTCTCGTCGTCGACAACGGGTCGACCGCCGAAACGGTCGCGAACCTGCCCGACCTGATCGGCGACGCCGAGCTGGTCCCGACGGGGGAGAACCTCGGATTCGGACCCGGCGGAAATGTGGGTTTGCGTCGCTTCCTGGCCGACGGCACCGGCGACTGGGTGGCCATAGCCCCCCATGACGCGTTGCCGGACCCGGACACCATCGAGAAGATGCTCGCCGCAGTTGCCGACCGACCGACCGTCGGCCTCATGAGCGCCGACGTCGGCGACGGGATGCGCCCCATCATCGACCCGTACCTCGGCACGATCGACGCAACCCCTACCGTCGAGTCCGGATTCGATCCGGCCGACTACCCGCACGGAACGTTGATGATGTGCCGTCGGGCCTGCCTCGAAGAGGTCGGCCTGTTCGACGAGCGCTACTTCGCGTATTGCGAAGAGAGCGAGCTGGCCATCCGAGCCGCCCGCGCCGGCTGGGGCTGCGGCGTCATCCGCGGGGCAATGGTGAGGAATCCGGGCATGAGTGCCTCGATCGAAAGAGTGGCCTACCTCCAGCTGCGCAACACGCTGCTCATGCTGAAGGAGCACTACGGACGCAGGAACGCGTGGTTCCGCATCATCGTGGCGCTCATTCAGGTGCCGGTCGGGCTCGTCCACGTGCCGTCTCGCGGACTCCATTGGTCCCCGCGCGGTCGGCTCAAGGCGATCCGGGACCACCTGCTCGGCCGCTACGGTCCGCCGCCCGACGACATCGAGGGCTGAGTCGCTTGAGCCTCAGCTCGGCTTGGCGGGAGTCGTCTTGCGGAGCTTGGGAAGCACTACCGGCGCAGGAGCATCCGACTGGTCCGGAGCCGCGAGCGGTACAGCGTCGGCCTCATCGGTCTCAGAGAACTGGCGTGAGAGCAGACTCCCGATGATCGTCGGCGGCTGCGGCTCGGAGAAGTAGAAGCCCTGCCCGAGTTCACAGCCGATCTCGAGAAGTCGATCAACCTGCGCCGCCTCCTGAATCCCTTCCGCCACGGTCGCGATTCCCAGTGCTCGGGCGAGCGAGGCGACATGGCGAACGATGGCCTCGTCGGTCGGCCGTTCACCGAGGCCGCTGACATAGGACCCGTCGAGCTTCAGGAGCTCGAAGTCGAAGTTTCGGAGATGGCTCAGCGATGAGTAGCCCGTGCCGAAGTCGTCGAGTGCCATTCCGACGCCGAGTTCGCGAGCGGCAGACAGTGCGGTCCACGCGGCTCGTGGATCGGCGATGAGGGACGTTTCCGTCAGCTCGAGAAAGATGAGCGAGGGGTCGGTCGATTGCGCGGTGAGCGCAGCGCGCAAGTCGTCGATGAAGTCGGACTGCCCGATCTGGCGGGGCGACACATTCATGGTGACCCGCAGCGGCGTCTGTCCGGAGGGCGTCTGGCCTGCCCAGATCGAGGCTTGGCGACACGCCTCTTCGAGGACCCATCGTCCGACCGGGAGGATCAGGCCTGTTTCTTCCAACGAGGCGAGGAAGTCGCCGGGCGGAATCATCCCGCGTTCAGGGTCGTCCCACCGCAGGAGCCCCTCACACCCGACGATCCGTCCCGATCGCAGCGCGACAATCGGCTGATACAGGAGCCGAAACTCGCCGTCCTCGAGCGCTCGCTGGAGGCGACGTTCGGCAGTGGCCGGTGTCAGTCGTGCTCGCATGCTCGCGGAGAAGACTGCGGTGCGGTTCTCGCTGTGCTTGGCGTCGTACATCGCGGTATCGGCGTCGTGCAGCACGTCCTCCGGGTCATCGGCGACGTCGCCGTGGGCAACTCCGACGCTCGCCGAGATACGGATGCGGTCGGCGCCGAGTTCGAAGGGCGTTTCGATGATGCCGATCAGCTCGCGAGCGAATCGAGCGGAGTGCTCGGTGGTCGTCGGTGCGGGATCGATGATGACGAACTCGTCACCGGCGTAGCGGGCAACCCAGCGATCCTCACCAGCGGCGCGCACCAAGCGCTCGCCGACGGCCGCCATGAGTCGGTCGCCGACCTCGTGCCCATAGGTGTCGTTGACCGACTTGAAACCATCGAGGTCGATGAAGAGAACTCCGGCGCGAGTATTGAACCGCTTCGCATAGCGGAAGGCTTCGGGCATCACCTCGCGGAGATGTCGCCGGTTCGGGAGTCCGGTCAGCGCATCGTGGAGCGACAGATGTGTCAGTTCGCGCTGCGCCCGCACGGCATCGCGATAGCGCCGAAACGCAAACGCCGTCGCGCCGAGAGGCAGGACCGTGATCAGCGCGATCACGCCGTTGACGTTGAGGCCACTCGTGTCGGCGATTCGGTCGAAGAGGGCGTCAGGGACCGCGAACGCGATGGCCAGGACACAGAGAAACGTGCCGAGCACGACGATCCAGGCGAGGTCGACGCCGGCCTTGTGCTCGGTCTCGACGAGATGGTCGATGCGAAGGGGATGCGGATCCGGCTTGGTCTTGCGAGCCATGTCTTGCCCACCTCCCAGGTTGGCAACCGACCCGAGGCGCCGAGTGCGCGCATGGTCGTCTTTCCTCCCGTCGGCGGAAGGGACCCGGGTCTTGAGTCCTACGGCTGGTCGGCGCGCTCAGCGCCGAGTGGGAATCGCTCGTCGCGGCGACCCCAAGAGGGCCACCAGAAGCCGCGCGTAGTGGTACGCGAGGCGAAATGACCGCTGCGACGGCACCCCGCCGGCCCGCTCCAGCATCAGCGTGGGCACCTCCACCACGGTGTAGCCGGCTCGGCACGCGTTGACGAGCGTCTCGACCGAATCCATGTATTCAACCGGATACTCGGAGGCGAAGACGTCGAGCAGGGGCTGCTGGACCGCCCGGAAACCCGACGAGGTATCGCTGAAGCGCTGGCCGGTGAGCACTCGGACACCGATCCGGAGCACACCCATCGCCATGCCTCGTCCGCGTCCGACCTCATAGCCGCCGGCGGCGAAGCGGCTGCCACAGGCCATGTCGGCGCCGCCATCCAGGCCTTCGAGAAGGACGTGGATCTGATCGGCGCGATGTTGGCCGTCGGCATCGAACTGCACCGCGCGGCGGTAGCCATTCTCGGCGGCGTAGCGATAGCCGGCCCGCAGCGCGCCGCCGATGCCCAAGTTGAAGGGGAGCGAGACGCAAGGCAGCCCGGCGGCCCGCACAACCGCCGCGGTGCTGTCGGCCGAGCCGTCGTCGACCACGACGATGTCGAGGTCCGGAACGACGTCGCGGAGCTGCTGGAGAACCGCGGGAAGCGACTCTTCCTCGTTGAAAGCGGGGATGACGACGATCGTGCGTGCGTCAGGCCCCGAACTCATCCCGCAGTCTCGCTGAGTTCCTCGTGGTACTCGGCCTCGACGTTGACTTCCCAGACATCGTGCGAGGTGCCCTTCACGATGTTCTCCACGGTGAGCATCGCGGTGTACATCGAGTGGTCCTGGTTGTTGTAGCGATGCATGCCGTTGCGACCGACCGGGTGCACGTTGGGAACGTTCTCGCGCAACCAGGTGCGGAGAATATCGACGTTGTCCTTGTAGGTCGCGTCGTACATCGGGTACGCCTTCGGCATTCGCACGACGTAGCCCTTCTCCACACGATCTGGAGAGAGGAGTCCGAGCGTCGCCATCTCGGCGGTGCCCTGGGCGATGAGGTCGTCGTCATCGGCAACCCACAGCTCGTCGCCTTCATTCACGAAGTACTCGAGCCCCAGGCAGGTCTTGCCCGCCTCGGGGATCATCTGCGGCGACCACGACCCGAAGTTCTGCACGCGGCCGACCTCGACCTCGGGAGCGTGGATGTAGATCCAGTTGTCGGGGAAGCCATCGTCCTCGGGAACGACAAGCGCCACCGTCAGGAAGTCTCGGAACTGGAGCGACTTGGCCGCCAACACCACATCCTCGGGCGCCGGAGGGTCCATTGCTTGCACGAGGAGCGGAATCGGCATCGAAGAGATGACCTCGGTGCACAAGTGTGTCGCCGTGCCCGACGGGCCATCGGTGACGACCTCGGTGGCGACGCCACCGGCATGGCGGACGGTGCGCACCGTCTGCTCGAAGTGCAGTGTGCTGCCCTGCGCCTCGACATGTTCCTGGCAGCGCTCCCACATCATTCCGGGGCCATGACGCGGGTACTCGAACTCCTCGATGAGGCTCGTGATGTCCTTCTGATTCCGGCTGGGCATGATCGCATTCCAGATCGCGCTCATGAGGCTCAGGTTCTTGATGCGCTGCGCCGCGAAGTCGGCCTGGAGCTCATCGGCGGGGACACCCCACACCTTCTCGGTGTAGGTCTTGAAGAAGATTCGGTAGAGGCGCCAACCGAATCGGGCGGCGACGAATCCCTCGAATGTCGTCTGGTCCTTCGGAGGGTTGATGCGGGCCCAGATGTAGGACAACACGCACCGAACCGCCTCGATGATGCCGAGGTTGCTCAAGGCGTTGAAGGCCTTCAGCGGGTAGTCGTAGAACTTGCCCTTGTAGTAGATCCGGCTCATTCGGGGACGGAGGAGAAAGTCTTCGTCGGGCAAGATCTCATGCCAGAGCTCTTGCACCGGTTTCACCTTGGTGAAGAACCGGTGGCCGCCGATGTCGAAGCGCCAACCATCGCGCTCGGCGGTCTGTGAGATGCCACCGACCACATCGGTCGCTTCGAGGATGGTGGCCGACCGGCCCGCCTTCCCGAGTTGGTAGGCCGCCGTGAGTCCGGCCGGGCCTGCACCGATGACGACGGTTCTCTCCACGGTCGCATTGCTCTCAAGGTCGCCCATCCGACGCCCCCTCCCCGGGACCGCAGGATCTTACCCGCATTCACCGGTACACCGGCTGCCCGCGCGACACTGCAGACATGGACATCATTTGCCCCCGGTGTGGCGCTTCGGTCGACGTCGAGTACTACGCCCCGTGCGACAGTTGCCGGGACCAACTGCGAGCAACAATGGGCAGTGACGGCTCAGGAGCGGCCGAGGTCGCCGAGTACGAGCCGAAGATGAACGTGACCCCCAACGCCGTCGCCCTGAAGGACGACTGAGGGCCGGAAAAGGAACAAGACCCCGAGTAGCCTCCCGGCTTGCGCCGGTCAACTCCTCGGGGCCTCGAATCGGCTCCTTCACCCAGCCGGCCGCCCCGTCGGAACGACCTGCCTATGGGACCTGCCCTTGCGGGGCTTGCCCTGACTCCCAGTTCCGTTCGTCACGGTCCCGTTTGCCTGAATCAACCTTCGGTACCCGGCGGCACCAGCCCGCTTCGACCCGCCTCCACCCCCGTCGGAGTGACTACGTTTCGCTGCGACCCTGACACGTACCCTCCGTCGGGTTCGTTCCCCCTCCCGGCCTCACACCCCGTGGTGTGCGCCTGACAGCGGTGGACCCTCCGGCTGGCGGTGTTCGTCCTTCGCTTCCGAGCAGCCCCCGTCAGGAACCCTCTCAGTCGCTCCGGTCTCGCACCTCCGTGCCTCCGGTCGATCCGCCGGTTCCCTTGCGGGTCCCGACCTGATCTTGCCGTGTCTCGCCTGGCCCTCCAATCCCGAGGAACCCGATCCTTCCCTTCGAGGCTTGCGCCCCTCCGATCCGTTTCGGCATCCCGGAACCTTCGTTCCTGGTTCGACAAGGAGCATCTTGTGACGGGTTCAACAACGGGTCAAGGGGTTGCGGGGAAATCCCCAGGCATCGGGGAGAAACCCACCGGCAATCCCCAGGTCAGTCCTGGTTCTCCACAGGTTCAACCACAGGCGAGGGCAGTTGCAGCAGCTCTGGGAGCTCGAATTCGGCATAACGGTCGGCATGGCCGATGACGTCGTTCACGTATGCGCTCGAGTTGTTGTAGCCGAAGTAGGCGGCTCGCAGCGACGACCGCGATCCCAGGTCTCCGCCGAGGGCGCAGAGGTAACGACCGGCGCTGTAGGCGGCGTCGTAGAGGTTCTGCGGGTCAGCCCAGTCGTCGCCGTTGCCGTCGCGACCCCGACGGTTCCACGTCTCGGGGATGAACTGCAGCGGACCCACGGCGCGGTCCCAGACGTCGTCACCGTCGTAGGTGCCGTTGTCGGTGTCCACCATTGCGCGGACACCCGGCCCGCCGTCGAGGGCGATGCCGATGATCGGTCGGTCGACGCGGCCGTCGGCGCGAAGCGTTCTCCCGCCATATCGACCGTGCCGGCTCTCGATCCGTGCCACTCCGGCAATCATCCACCAGCTGATGTCGCAGCTATCCCACGCGGTGGCGAGAAGGTCCTCGGCATTCAAGTAGGCGTCGAGGGCGACCACCGAGAGGTCGGTCCCCGGGATCGTCGCCCCCCAGCGCGCCGTCCGTACGGCGTCCGTCGCGGCACCGACTTCGCGGGCGAGGGCACCAACCGCTGACCGGCGCTCCTCGATGACGGCGTTCGTGGAGCCGATCTCTGCGCTCAGCTCCACCGCGCGACCGAGGAGGTGACGCTGCTCGGCGTCGACGTCGGCTCGACGAGCCAGCAGCTCCTCGCGAGTCGAGAACTGCACCTCGTCGACGCGCCGCCCGAGTTCCGCCGCACGGGCCGACTCGCTGGAGTCCGCGGGGTCATCCAGGCCGAGAAGCGGGTCGGACCCGAAATTCACATAGCGGTCGAGAGCACGGGCCTGGAGAACCGCCTCGACCTCGAGGAGGCGTTCGGCGAGTCCCTCGACCTCCTCGACGACCTGACGGAGCTCCCGGCCCACCTCGACCGACTCGGCGGCGAGCTCGACGAGTCTGGAATCGGCGTTGGCGAGTTTCCTGGAATTCTCCGTCTCCGCAAACATTGCGGCGTCAAGGCGGTCGACGGCCTGGAGCCACGTACGGCCGCGGAGATCGAGGGCAACGATCCTGGGGTCGAGACGGTCGTCCGGCACGAGCACGGCCACGGACTCGATCGCGTCATCGACGCCGTCGTTGGCGCTGGCCCCATCGACAGCCCCGGGCTGGGTCGCCACGACGGCCGCCAGGAGTCCGGCGACGAGTCCACAGCCGACGACGGTCATGCCCCTGAACCGCAGCCGCAGGCTGCGAGAAGATCGGTTGTCGAACACGGGAATGCCACCTCGAGGGCTCGCTCGCCCAGGATCGCCCGCGTGACCCGGAGAAGTACTCTACTCAGCCCCTGGATCAAGGGGGTGACGCTGCCGCGCCACGACCTTCATTCCCAGACCCCGCGCTCGATGAAGACGGTCCTCATCAGCTCGGTTTGGTCCGTCATGATGCCGTCGACGCCAAGGTCGAGCAGCCTCCGCATCTCGTCTGACTCGTTCACGGTCCAGACGTGGATGTGAATGCCTCGACGGTGAAGGTGGGTGATGAAGCGCTCGGTCACCACCGGCACGCCCTTGACCTTCAACGGCACCTGGACGGCGTGGACCCAGTCAGCCGTGATCGGAAGCCCTCGGCTCTCGGCCATGAGCTTCGCAGTCAGCTTCGGTCCGCCGCTCACCGCGAGTCCGTCGCCCACGCGTCGTCGAACCTCGGCGATTCGTCGGTCGCTGAACGATCCGACCATCACGCGGTCGACGGCCGACGCGGCGAGAATCGCCTCGGCCAGGGGTTCGACCGCGGCGCCGTGCTTCGGATCGAGGTTCAGCCGAGCGTCGGGAAACGCCTCGAAGAGTTCGCTCAGCCGCATGATCGGCTCAGTCCCGTCGACCCGAGCCGCCTTCACCTCCGCCCATGACAGATCGGAGATGACCCCATCCCGGTCAGTGACTCGATCGAGTCGCTCGTCGTGAAACGCGATGGCAACGCCGTCTCTGGTGACGTGAACGTCGGTCTCGAGGTGGGTGTAGCCCAACTCGACCGCGTGGCGAAAGGCGCGCTCGGTGTTCTCGGGATGCACGCTGGCCCCACCCCGATGAGCAAACGCGATCGGCGTGGCCACGGAGAGGTACGGGTGGATGCTCGGCACGCGGTCACCGTAGTTGGCTACGGTCGCCGTGTGACTCCCGCTGATCGCCTCACCGACATTTTGTCGGACGGCCGCGAGGTCCCGCTGGACGAGTCACTGCTCCTCCTTGCCGCCGCCAGGCCCGAAGCGTCGGTCGATGTTGCCCGCGGCCTCAGCGCCCTCGACGACATCGCCAACTCCTGCCCGAGCACCAGCATCGAGTCGTTGGTCCGACACGTCTTCGTGAGCGAAGGGTTCTCGGGAGACCGAGACGACTATCACGATCCTCGCAACTCCTACCTCGATCAGGTGCTCAGCCGTCGAATCGGCATGCCGATCACACTGGCGGTCGTACTGGTCGAGACAGGCCGTCGGGTCGGCGTCGACCTGGTCGGCGTCGGCATGCCCGGGCATTTCCTCGTCCGTGAACGAGACGACCGCGACGGCTTCATCGATCCGTACCACCAGGGGGCGCGGATCTCGGCTGCCGCCTGCGAAGCCCGTTTTCGAACGATCCACGGCGACAATATGCCCTTCGATCCGAGCTATCTCGATGCCGTTGCGCCGCGCTCGATCGTGCAGCGGGTCCTCAACAACCTGACCGTCACGTTTCGGAGCCGGGCCCCGCGAGAACTCGATTGGCTCCTCGACCTGCGGCTTCGTCTTCATGCTGACCCGCCGGACCTGAGGGCGCTCGCCGACCTGTGCGAGCTCCGAGGCCGGTACCGCGATGCGGCCGACCTCCTCGATCGAGCGATCGTGCACGGACACGACGATGCAAGCCAGGAACGCATCCGCCAACGCGCCGACCGACTCCGCGCCCGCTTGAACTAGGGCCCGAAGTGTCAACCCCCTCCTCGCGGGGCGCAGTAGCCTCCTCCCATGCACCGCAGGACAAAAATCGTCGCCACCATTGGGCCCGCCTCGCAGGACGAGAGCACGCTCAGGGAGATGATTCGGGCCGGCATGAACGTGGCGCGGATCGGCCTTGCCCACGGCACGATCGACGACGGCCTCGAGCGCTTCCATCGGATCCGCAAGGTGGCCGCTGACGAAGGCCAGCGCGTGGGAATTCTCGTCGACCTCCCGGGACCCAAGGTCCGGGCCGCTTCCTTCGGGGAGGACGGCATCGACATGCCGACCGGCCACACCGTCGAAATGCGAACCGGCACCGACGCCTCCACCTCGTCGGTGATCGAGGTCGACTACGAGGGTCTTCTCGCCGACGTGCAGGTCGGCGACCGGCTCACCGTCGGCGACGGCGGCGCCGTGCTCGAAATCTCCGACAAGACTCCCGAGAAGATGCTCGCGACCGTGGTCCACGGAAGCCGTCTTCGCGGCCGGCCCGGGATCCACGTGCCCTCCGACCGCCTGCAGATGGCCACACCGACCGATGAGGACTTCGTCGCCCTCGACGCGTTCGTCGACGTCGGTGTCGACATGATCGCCATCAGCTTCGTGCGCTCCGCCCACGACATCCGTCGCGTCGGCACCGAACCCCATCCGCGTGGTCCGCTCCTCGTTGCCAAGATCGAGACGCGTGCTGCGGTCGACAATCTGCCGGGAATCATCGAGGCCTCCGGGGCCGTGATGGTCGCCCGTGGCGACCTCGGCAACGAGTGCAGCCTCGAAGACCTCCCTCATCTCCAGAAACGGATCATCCGCGACTGCATCGCCGGCGGCCGCCCCGTCATCACCGCCACCCAGATGCTGGAGTCGATGGTGACCAGCCCGGCCCCCACGAGAGCGGAGGCTTCCGATGTCGCGAACGCCGTGTTCGACGGATCCTCAGCCGTGATGCTCTCAGGCGAGACTGCCGTCGGAGCCGATCCCGTCAATGTCGTCCGGACCATGAGCCGCATCGCCCGCCGAGCCGACGAGGAGATGGACCACGAGGCCTGGGCCAAGATGCTGGCCGACTTCCGTATGACCGACGACGAGGCCGGCGCAGCCTCGGTCACCGACGCCATGACAATGGCGACGTGGCGAGCCACTCAGGAACTCGGCATCGAGCACGTGCTGTGCATTTCCGGTTCGGGCTTCACTGTCCGGTCGATTGCCCGCTTCCGGCCGGAGGCTCAGATCCTCGGCTTCTCGGTCAACGAGGCGACTGTGCAGCAACTCACCTTGAGCTGGGGCACGACCCCCATGTTGATCCAACCGCGCGACAGCAACGAAGACATGGTGGCCGAGGCCATCCGCCATGCGAAGGCCGAGGGCCACATCCGCTCCGGCGAAACCGTCGCCGTGCTGGCCGGATCCGACAGCCGCAGCCGCTCGACGAACGTGCTGCGGGTCGAGCGGGTGCCCTAAGCGTCGACCTCGAGCGTCGTCGCGCATCCGACGTCACCGTCGGCCAGGCGCACCCGTACATCCTCTGGCAGCTGCTCCCATGGCACCTCGACGGTCTGGCCGTAGAGGCTGCACTCACAGCTACGCGCGCAGTCCTCGAGATCAGTGCGCTGCACCCACAGCGACAGCCCGATGCCGGCGAGCAACCCGAAGAGCACCACCTTCAATACGGCCTTCTGCACGAAGCGCAGCACGACGTACATGAGGTAGAGCAGTACGGCGATCACAACCAGGATGAGCCACGTCAGGAGCTCCGGGTCGAGCCATTCGGGAAGCGCGGCAAGTAGCACGGAACGATCGTAGAGCGGCCACCGACTGCAACCGAGTCACCTCGGTAGGATCCCCGCCATGACCGATGTCAATCTGTACCGAGAAGGCCCACCCGACACGGTTCTTCCTCCGGAACCGGCCGACGCCCTCGATGCGCTCGAAGCTGCCCTCGGTGCCGACGACCACATCGCCGCCGTCGGTGCGGTTTGTGCGAAGTGGCCGATGTTTCTCGCCGCGTGGGCGACCCTCGGCGATGCCGTCGATGAGCCTGCCCTCTCCTACGCTGCCTACCGGACCGGCTACCACCGAGGCCTTGATCGGCTGCGAGCGAGCGGGTGGCGGGGGAGTGGCTACGTCCGCTGGCGCAACGAGACGAACCAGGGCTTCCTGCGGGCATTGAGCGGGCTGCAGCGTATGGCCGCGGAGATCGGCGAGACCGACGAGGACGAGCGTTGCGCCCTGTTCCTGAAGCAGCTCGACCCGGAATGGCCGCCGGCGGAGTGATCGAACCGGGACGCCTCGGAGGGGCGGTGCTGGCCGGCGGTGCATCGCGTCGGATGGGTACCGACAAGGCGCTCATCTCCACCGACGGAGTCACATTGGTCGAACGGGCCGTCGGCGCGCTCGCCGCGGCCGGAGCCGAGCCCGTGATCGTCGTGGGCGGCAATCGCCAGGCGATCGAAGCGCTGGACCTCACGTTCATCGACGATCGGTGGCCGGGCGAGGGACCTCTGGGCGGCATCATCACCGCGCTCCAAGCCATCGGGACAGAGTTCGTCGCCGTTCTTTCCTGTGACCTCACCGATGCGTCATCGATCGCCGTGACCAGCGTCGTCGGGGCACTCGGCCACGCCGACGTCGCCGTGCCGGTCGTCGACGGGCGCACCCAATGGCTGCATGCGGTTTGGCGCCGTTCCGCGCTCGACGACCTCGTCACCGCCTTCGAGTCGGGCACGCGGGCCCCGAGAGACGCCGTCGCATCGCTTCGGGTTGCGCAGCTCCTCGACGGTGACCCGTGCTGGTTTCACGACGCCGACCGGCCGGAAGATCTGCCCGACCACAGCCAGTGAGTCCTCCGGCGGGCCGACCTCGCTAGCATCGCCCGAATGGACCTGCCCGAAATCGACGTCGACGAACTCGAACGCCACTTGGCCGAAGGCGCGCCGGTGTTCGACGTGCGCGAAGACGACGAGTGGGAGGCGGTCCACATCGACGGTGCGACGCTCGTTCCCCTGGGCACGGTCACCGACTCCGTCTCGACCTTTCCGACCGACCGGCCCGTCTACCTCATATGCGCAAAGGGCGGCCGCAGCGCCCGCGCCACAGAGTTCCTCCGAGCGCAGGGTGTCGATGCAGTGAACGTCGCCGGCGGCATGGGCGCCTGGGTCGATGGCGGCAAGCCGAGCGTCTCCGGCAGCGACGGCTGATCCCGGTGGTCGACTACCGCATCATCGATCGCCAGGAAGACCTCGAACCGGTCGTCGCCGCGCTGCTCGAACAGCCTCGCTACGCACTCGACACCGAGTTCCATCGGGAGCGCACCTATTGGCCGAAGGTCGCGCTCGTGCAGATTGCCTGGCCCGGCGACCTGGTGCTCATCGATCCCTTGGCGGTCGACCTGGCCCCCCTCCGACCGGTGATGGAGAGCGATGCGCTGGCAGTACTGCATGCCGCGTCGCAAGACCTGGAGGTGCTCGAGCTCGAATGCGGAGCGGTGCCGAAAAGACTCTTCGACACCCAGATCGCGGCCGGATTCCTCGGCATGTCGACTCCCTCGCTCGCGTCGTTGCACGAGCGCGAACTGGGCGTGCAGCTTCCCAAATCCAATCGCCTGACGGATTGGCTCGAACGACCCTTGGGGAAAGCGCAACTCGACTACGCGGCGTCGGATGTCGATCGCCTTCTCGAGATTCACGACATTCTCTCCGGCCGGCTCGAAGAACTCGGCCGAGTCGAGTGGGCCGCCGCCGAGTGCGAAATCATGCGCGCCCGCTGGCGCGGACCCCGCGATCCCGACGAGGCCTGGCGCAAGATCAAAGAAGCCCGTCACCTCAAGGGCAAGGCCCTCACCGTCGTGCGGTCGGTCGCAGGCTGGCGCGAACGTCGCGCCGCCGAGGTCGATCAGCCGGTCCGGTTCGTGTTGTCCGACATGGCGGTCGTCGGTGTTTCGCAGGCGGCACCCGCCGACCTCGACGCACTCGCCAGAGTGCGCGGCGTCGACAAAGGCATCGCCAAGGGGTCGCTGGGTCCGTCCATCCTCGAAGCCGTCGCCGATGGCGTTGCTTCGGATTGGCGTCCACCTCGCCCGCCTCGGCGCACTGGCGACGCGCAAGACCTCCGGCCCGCAGTGGCGCTGGTGGCGGCCTGGGTCAACCAGCTGGCGCGAGATCGTTCGCTCGATCCGTCGCTCCTGGCAACTCGAGCCGACGTCGAGGCGCTCGTGCGCGGCGACGAAGATGCTCGCCTTTCAGAGGGCTGGCGGGCCGAGCTCGCAGGCGGGCCGATCCGCCGCCTGGTGTCGGGCGACGCTGCTCTGGCATTCGAAGATGGGGCAGTCGTCCTCGAAGAACGATCCGGCCGACCTGTCGGGTGATGTGGGTGCCCGGCACGATCGGGGCTACAATCATTGGTCTTGACGCTGTCGAATAGGAGCTCATCAGGTGAAGAAGGGGCGACACCGGCGCTATGAAGAGGCTCGTGAGCTGAAGCGCTCACACGACGGCGACTTCGACGCCCTCCTCGACAGTTTCGACGGAGACAAGAAAACCGAAGAGCCGAAGCCAGAGCATCTCGCCTGGGCCGACGAATTCGACGAAGCAGAGTCCGACGACGGCTGATCAGCCGCCGGTCTCGTCGAGAATCTCGTCGAGCTTCAGAATCTCGTCCTCGGTCACTACACCGATGAAGTTTCCCTCGCCATCGGTGACGGCCAACACGTCGGTCTGAGACGACTCCATCGCGGCCACGGCGTCTCGCAGCGTCCACGAGGGTCGCCCCGTCGGCAGCTCGGTGGCCATGCAATCGCCGACGGTGGTGTCTTCCCACTGCTCGCGCTCGAGATCCGAGATGTCTTCGAGCCGCGCCATCCCCATGAATCGACCACCGTCAACGACCGGGACGATTCGTTCGCGGCGGCCCAGGACATGGACATAGACGAACTCCGAGACCGTCGCGTCGGACGGAACGGTGAACACATCGGTGGAGAGGATCGACGTGAGCGGCAGCTCGAAACGGCGCTCCAAGTGACCCAGCCTCTTCGCTCGCTGGTAGTCGGCCACTGACGATGGACCGGCAACGACCTGGCTCACCGCCGCGGCGACGAGCGCGGGCACGACGAACGATCCCACTCCACCCGTCGACTCGGCGACGAACATCACCGCGGCGATCGGCGCCCGATAGCCCGCACCGAGGAACGCCGCGAGTCCGAGGATCGGGTAGAGAGCAGTCTCGTCGGCGCCGATGGCCGTGCCGACGAACTCGCCGAGCACGACACCGAGCGCGGCGAGGGGAATGAACATTCCACCTACTCCACCTGCGAAAACGGTTGCCATCGTGGCAGCGATGCGGAGTCCGAACAGAAGCGCGATCAGGCCCAACCCGCGACCCTCGACCACCCACCCCATCGCCTCGGTACCCGGTCCGAGCGTGAGGGGCTCATCGAAAGCCTCCTGGGCCACCCAGGCGAGCACGGCCATGGCCAGGCCACCGGTGAGAAGGCGAGTGGTGAGCGGCACGGTCTTCGCGCCCGCTTTGGCCTGACGGATGAGCCAGGCGAATCCGCGCCCGGCGAGACCGGCGGCGAGGCCGAGGAGCAGCGCGCCGAGAAGATCGACCAGGTCAACGCCGAGAACGGAAACACCGCCCTCCTCTTCCAAGAGGACGCTTCCCTCACCGAAGAACGGAATGACGGGCTCGGTGCCGACAAGCGAGACGAAGGTCGCGTAGCTGGCTGCCGAGGCCAGCAGGGACGGGAGGAGCGCCTGTGGAGTGACATCGTCGCGATATGGCGCCTCCATTGCGAAGATCACGCCAGTGGCCGGCGCCTTGAACACCGCGGCGACACCGGCGGCTGCGCCCGCGGTCAGCAGCAATCGAGCCTCGTCGCGTCGAATGAATCCACTGGTCTTCTCGTGAATCCAGAGTCCCAGCGACGATCCTGCGTAGATCGACGGGCCTTCGAGTCCGACCGCTCCACCCATTCCGATGGTCGAGACACCCGCAAGCAGCTTGCCCGGCAGCTCCGAGATCGGCAGGCGAGGCTGCCGGTCGTGAAAGACCCGGATGTACTCGTCCGATGTGGCGGCGGTCGTGCCCCGCCCCAGATAACGGAGAATCAGATGAGCGGCACCGATCCCGACAACTGGCGCTCCCATGATCACGCCCAGCGGTTGATCCAGAAGCCACTCGAACAGAACCGGCTGCGTCAGCGCCTCGAACATCGCCACGACAACCGCGACCGTGACTCCCGTTGCAACGGAGGCCGCCAGGAGTCGGAGATCGTGGCCACCCGTCGCGGCAGCGAGGTACTTCTTCACGGATCCTCTTCCTACACCCGAAGGGACCCGGTCACACCGATGGGCGGCGCCTAAGTACCCCGAGCGGCAAGAACGGCGGCGTCGACAGCGGAGACGATGTCGTCGCGCTCGACGATCGGAATGACGCGACGGCCGTGGGACCGAGCCTCGAGTTCCCGCTCGGCGGAGGCTCGGTCGCGGTTCTTGAGACGCTCGGGCACGTCGACGAGGACATTGCCGATGACGACGCCATGGAGACGGCTTCGATCGCCGCGTCGGCGGGGATGGATGAACTCCACCGGGCCGGCGAAGAGCGAGCCGCCTTCGGCTCGCAGCGCCGGCACCCTCATTCCGCGCGACTCCAACTCCTCGATCACACCGACCAACACACCGTGTTGCACACGGGTGCGTCGGTCACAGTACGGCGAGAGTTCGTCGAGCGAGAGCGGTTCGTACACGCGCTCGAGCATGGCGAGCGCAGGTCGATACGCGGCGCGCGTCTTCCCGCTGCGGGTGCGCTTTACGGCACGAGGCGACGGTCGGCCCTCGACCCTGATCGCTTCCAGCGTGCGATGGTCGAGGAAGCGACGGGCAACCTTGGCGTTGTGCCGGGCCCGCCGGAGCCCTTCGTCCTCGTAGGACTCCTCGCTCACCATGTCGACACTCGCCCCAGCCTGGGCGACCGCCTTCAGGGCGCCGACGAGGACCTGGTTCTCTTCGATGTCGTACGCCCGTCGTGTCGATGCGCAGACGTAGACATCGCGATTGCCGAGACTCGATGCCTGTGCGGCAAGCGTTTCCGACCACTGCACCGGGCCCCGAAGCTCACCAATGCACCGCTCGTTGTTGGCGCCCACCGAAGTCTTCAGGGTGCGCAGCGTCTTCGGCATTCCGCTCAGAAGGTCCTCGGCTTCATCGCATGTGGCGACGAGAACGCCGACCAGCTGCTCGACGACGTCGGTAGAAAGTCCCAACAGGGCATCGACCGTCGAACCCATGTCGAATGGGCGCGCGAGACGGTTCCAGAGTTCGGCCGTCGCATCGAGGGAAGCGTCGAACGGATCGTGGCGAGGTGAGGTCACACGACCAGCTCGACGCCGAGGACCTCACTGATCGTGCGCTGGACCTCGAGCTGCTCAGGGGCATCGAGGTGTTCGGCCACTGTGCGATAGAGGGTCATTGCCCGCCGTTCTTCCATGCCCTCGAACTGAGGGAGGAAGTAGGCGTAGAACACTTCGTAGATCAACCGCGACTCGGTGATCCCGTCACGCGAGCGGCGGGCCGCGTACTTGGCGGCGTCGAGGTAGACGGCCGGACCGAGGTCGGTGAAGTCGCGGAGCCCGAGCAGGCGCTGCACGACCTCGCCCTTGCCTTGCAGAAGCTCGCGGTACGCGCCCTCGGGAGGTGTCCCTACCTCGATAAAGGCGAACCGGCGCATGAGGGCGTAGGACATCTCGAAGAGCAGGTTCTTGTCGAACACGTTCATGGTGGCGATGATCCGCCAGTTGGCCGACACCCGTATGACGTCGGTGTCCTCCGGCGCCTCGACGCCGCTGGGGACGAGGGCGAGCGGATGCGGTTGCCCCTTGCGCTTGAACGGGAGCACGACGGCGGAGCCGGACAGCACGGTGAAGAGCTGGCCGAAGGCGCGATCGAAATTGGACCGGTTCAGCTCATCGATAACCAGCCAGCGACCGCTCTCGATTGCATCGACGAACAGGCCGGGCCGAAAGATCAGGCCGTCTGCGGTCGGCTGAAGGCCGCCGATCGTCTCGAACGTGGTCCACTCCGTGGTGGCCGTTGTGGGGAGGTAGCCGGTGCAGAACATCGCCTTGCGAGCAACGTCCGAGGCGATGTACGCCAACGTCGTCTTCCCCGTCCCGGGAGGTCCGGTGAGGATCACGTGTTTCCCGGAGTCGATGGCCGCGACCAGCTGGTCGATCACGTAGGCAGGGAAGATCATTCCCGCCTCATCGGCCGCTGCGTTCAGGTCGTCGCTCGTAAAGGCAGTCACGACGTTCCTTTCGGCCAAACCACAGCCGACCTGAGCGTCAGATGTCGGGATTCTCGGCTCGACGTCGGACCTGAGGGTGGGGGAGGAACACGGGTGCCTCCGGGTGCGTCGCTTCTCGATGGACCAGATAGTCGACGAGTTTCTCGTAGGGACCCTTGCCCACCAGTTCGACGATCTCCTCACGCAGCGAACGCCACACCGGACGGTCCTCGTTGAACGCCAAGGGATCGTCGGTGCACCACCATGCGAATTCGGCGCCGCCCTCGCCCCAATCGTGGCGCTTCCACTCCCGGAGCATGTAGGTGGTCTGGCCGTTGTCGTCGGTCCACTCGTCGAAGCGAAGAGGAACTTGCCAGCAGACTTGAGGCTTCCAGTCGAGGGGGCGCTCATCCCGGCTCACTGCCGCCTGGTGAAAGGCACAGCCGGCGCCCTTGGCGAACCCCGGTCGATTCAGGAAGATGCAGGCGTCGTCGATCGTATGGGTGACCCATTCGCCGTCGTCGTTCTGATAGATCGCTCCACCCATCTCCTCCGCGCGGTCTCGTAGCTCCCATTCGTCGGGACCGAGCTGCTCGACCCGCGCCGCGGTGGCTTCGCGGTCGGCCTCGTCGATGAAGTGGGCACCGTAGGTGCAGCACCCGTGTTCGTACTCGGGCGCCAGCTCGGTGAAGACCCCAGGGCAACCTCGTCCGTAGATGCAGCCGTAGTTGCTCATCATGAAGGTGACGTCGAACTGCCAGCTGTGGCCGTCGTCGTCGGTGAATGTCACCCATTCGTGAAGATCGGCCGCGTCCATCAGGGCGACGGTAGCGACTTCACCAGCGGATACGGTCTCCGCCGTGGCTGGAGAATTTGACGAAATTCGTGGACGACTCGAGATGATCTCGGAGGAGCTCGCAGATCTTGCAATTCAGCGCCTCCGAGAGTCGATCGACGCCGGCGGCAAGGAGTTGCCGGTGGACGAGAAGCGGCTCACCAGGGCCCGACGCGCGGTCGAGAAGGCGATCCATCTGCTCGACGAGCCGAATGACGATCCGTTCTCGTAGCTAGCCGGCGTCGTTGAGGGCGTCGATCATCTGGCGCACGACGCCCCAGTTCCGCCGGTCGAAATGCATGGCGATGCGGTGCAGGTCGACCTGGTCGTCATCACGGATCTCGGCCTCGGTGGCCTCGATACGTTCGATCGAACCCGACTCGAGGATGTGGCCGAAGCGCTCGTTGAGCGACGCCAGCTCCTCGTCGCCGACCTCGCGCTGAAGGCGGAGGATCAGTCGCGGCCCGACGAATCGAATCGAGTGATAGGTGCGGTAGAACCGACAAACTTCTTCGACCGACGCCTCGATCGAATCGGTGATCATCACCAGCGAGAGATCATCCGGCGAGATCAGCCCTTCGTCCTGCAGCTCGAGTTCGACGAATTCCTTCCAGCGCGGCCAGTAGCTCCCGCCGGGCGGGTCGAGCAGGACGATCGGGGCGGGCGTGGACTTGCCCGTCTGAATGAGGGTGAGGAGCTCGAACGCTTCGTCCATCGTGCCGAATCCACCCGGCAGCATCACGTAGGCGTGTGACTCCTTCATGAACATCACCTTGCGGGTGAAGAAGTACTTGAAGTTGATCAGCTTGGGATCGTCGGCGATCACGGGATTGGCATCGGACTCGAACGGCAGCACGATGTTCACGCCGAAGCTGTTCTCCGCTCCCGCGCCCTCGTGTCCGGCTTCCATGATCCCTGGTCCCGCTCCGGTGATGACCATCCAGTCGCGCTCGGCAATCGCAGCCGCAAAGTCGTGGGCACAGGTGTAGGCAGGGTCGCCGACTTTTGTGCGGGCACTCCCGAACACGGTGCACTTCCGGATGCCCTGATACGGGGCGAACACTCCGAACGAGTAGCGGAACTCCTTCACTGCCGCGGCGACCATCTTCAGGTCGCCCCGGTCCACGCCCTCTCGAGACAGCCGCATGGCGGACACCATCAACTCGAAAACGTATTCATGGTCGGCGGGATCGACGCGGTCGAGCAGCGTGAGCAGCTCGTTGTCGAGTTCGTCGTCGCCGGTGCGGTAGCGCGAGGGGAAGTCGTTCACCGCCCGAAGCTACCTTCCCCGAGGGGCTACATTCGTGACATGGCGTTGCGTGAGCTCCCGAAGCGAACCCGGCTCCGCCGCTGGCTTGCCCGAGTGCTGCGGGTGGGGCTGGGGCCCAAGGAGACTCGCTCGTCGGACGAGATCTCGCGACAGGCTCATGCAGAGGCGTTGGGCCAGCTCAAGGGCTGGCACTAGCCGGCTCAGCAGCCGGGCAACTCGCGAAGAACCCCAGCGCGAGCTGAACTACCGTGGACCCATGGACATTCGCACTCGGATCACGCAGTTCTTGAAGAGAGCGCTCAGGGTCGGTAAGCCGAGTGACAGCTTCTTCAGCCGCACGGGCACGAGCAAAAAGGCGGGCGTCGACGCGGCCCGAGCCGAAGCCGACGCATACACGCGAGGCATGCAGGGCGGCGGCTGATTCCAACCGGGCGAGGAACCGCCGTGGGATTTCACCCGCCGCGTCGTTCCCGACGGACCATGACCTTCAGTCCCGACCAGTCATCGTCGACCGCACAGACCTTCACGTCGACAAGACCATCAGGGAGCACGACTTCGCGCACCTGATCCTCGGTGAGGTCGACGAAGAGTGGGCTGGACTTTTTTGGCCAGCACACCCAGACGGATCGGTCGGGAAAGGCCAGCGTCCACAACTGCCTCCGGCGACGATCGAGGGCTCGGCGGGTTGCACAGAAGACAAGGCTGATGTCGGGCTTCCCTCGCGCAGAGTCCTTGACGACGACGCTCTGGGGGAGGGGAGCGAGCAACGCCGGCAGATGAGATGGCGCGTCGAGCGCGGCCACTGTGTGCCCTTCCTTGATGCCCAGCTTCTTGGCCAGAGGAGTTCCGCTGTAACCGGCCGAACTCATGGCAGTCTGGCTTATGCCCCGGCGACCGGAATCGGGATGCGGGTGCGCCGAGTCGTCTCGAGCGGCAGCGCATCGAAATCCGGGCGGCCATAGAGGGTGGTGCGCTGCACGAGGTTACGACCGAGCGGTTCCACGACCCGGCGGAAGTCCTCCGGGGTGACGCCGGTGCCGTGGTCGGCGCCCGCCGCCCGCGAGATGTTCTCGTCGATGAGCGTGCCGCCGAGGTCATTGGCCCCGGACTGCAGCAGCTGAGCGATGGAGCCGAACCCGAGCTTGACCCAGGATCCCTGGATGTTGTCGATCCGGCCGCGGTACGCGATGCGAGCCACCGCGTGCATGAGCAGCACCTCTCGCCACGTCGGGCCACGACGCGACATCTTGCGGAGGTAGATCGGCGACGCCATGTGGACGAAGGGCAGTCCGACGAACTCGGTGAATCCGCCGGTCTCCTCCTGCAGTGCCCGAGTGCGAAGGATGTGATGGACCCAGTGCTCGGGACGTTCCATCGAGCCGAACATGATGGTGACGTTGGAGCCGAGTCCCACTGAATGGGCCACCCGGTGGGCTTCGAGCCACTCCTCGGTGTTGATCTTGTCGGGACAGAGCGTCTCGCGGACGTCATCGTGCAGGATCTCAGCCGCAGTTCCGGGAAGCGATTTCTGGCCGGCGTCGCGCAGCCGGATCAGGTAGTCGGCGAGCGGTTCACCGTTGCGTTTGGCTCCCTCGGTCACTTCCAGCGCCGTGAACCCGTGGATGTGCATTCCCGGCACCGCAGCGTGAACGGCCTTGGCGACGTCGATGTAGTAGTCGCCGTCGAAGTCGGGATGGATGCCGCCCTGGAGGCAGACCTCGGTCGCTCCGAGTTCAGCCGCTTCGATACTGCGGTCGGCCATGTCGTCGAGCGTCAGTAGGTAGGGGGTGCCTCGCAGGTTGAGCGAGAGGGGACCCTTGGAGAACCCGCAGAAGCGGCACTTGAACGTGCAGACATTGGTGTAGTTGATGTTGCGATTGGCAACCCATGTGACATCGGGCCCGACGATCTCAGCCCTGAGTTCATCGGCCACTTCCGCCACTGCGCCGACCTCCGGGCCTCGAGCCCGGAAGAGGGTGAGGATCTCGTCGAACTCGACGTCCTGGCCTGCTCGCACGCCTTGAAGCACCTCGCCGACCGCCCCGCCCGCCGAAGCGCTACCGGGCACCAGCACCATCGGGTCGCCACCGGCGCCGACGTACCACTGAGTCGAAAGATCGCCGACGATCTCGAATTCGGCCCCATCGCCGACCTTCGCCTTCTCCATCGTGCGTTCGGGCCAGACCGAGCCAGGGTCGTCGCGAGCAAACCCGTCGCTGTCGGAGCGATCCATCACCGGGAAGTGCAGTGCCTCGTCGATCCAAGTGTCGGGGTCGCATGCATACCGCGAGTGAATCGTGAGTCGCGGCGCAAGGGTGTGGCCGTGTGCTTCGGTCACGTCTCGCAGCCGTTCGAGATCGGGCCATGGACGCTCAGGATTGACATGATCCGCCGTCACCGGCGACACCCCACCCCAATCGCTCACGCCGGCATCCAAGAGATCGCCGAAGTCGTCGGAGAGGTTCGGCGGGGCCTGGACGTGGACCTCAGGCGGCAGGATCAGGCGGGCCAGCGCGATGGCTTCGAGATAGTCGGGTCGTGGGCAGGGCGGCGACTTGTGCATCGCCGTGCCCTCCTTCGGCAGGAAGTTCTGCACGATCACTTCCTGCACATGACCATGGCGTTCGTGGGCCGCGGCGATGGCCTCGAGAGCCGCCACACGGTCCTCACGGCCTTCCCCGATGCCGACGAGGATCCCGGTCGTGTAAGGGATCTTCTGTTGACCGGCCCATTCGAGCGTGTCGAGCCGTCGCTGCGGCACCTTGTCGGGGGCGCCGCGGTGGCACTCCAAGTCGTCGCGGAGCGACTCGATCATCATTCCCTGGCTCGGCGAGACGGTGCGGAGCCGGGCGAGTTCGTCCTCGAACATCGCGCCGGTATTGGCGTGGGGGAGAAGGCCGGTCTCGTCGAGAACCAACTGCGCCATCGCGATGACGTAGTCGACGGTGGTTTCGTAACCATGGCGCTGGAGCCAGTCTTTGGCCACCGGGTAGCGCTTCTCCGGGCGCTCGCCGAGCGTGAACAGCGCCTCGTGGCAGCCCATGTCGGCGCCCTGGCGGGCGATCTCGAGCACCTCTTCCGGTTCGAGGTAGGGCGCATCGAGGCGTGCCGGCGGCTGCGCGAACGTGCAGTAGCCACACTTGTCCTGGCACAGCATCGTGAGGGGGATGAACACCTTCGGCGAGAAGGTCACCACGGTGCCATGGGCGCCGTCGCGGACGGCACGGGCTCGAGTCATCAGCTCATCGAGCGGAAGGGCGAGAAGGTCAGGACGAGGCATGAATGGGTTCCTCATGGGTGTCCCGGCCGGGACCCGGCCGGGACGAGATCTGGGTGGGGGAGACGGGCGTGTTGCAACTGGTGCACCAGGGCTGGAGCTCGAGGCGGGTACCGCAGTCGTCGTGGACGAGCTCGGTGGGAGCACCCTCGCTGCCGCACCATGCATCGCCCCACCGCATCAGGGCGAGCAGCGCAGGGGACAGCGCTCGGCCCTTCTCGGTGAGTCGGTACTCATGGCGCACGGGCCGGTCCTGGTAGGGAACCTTCTCGACGATGCCCGCTTCCACCAGCGCGCCGAGGCGGTCGGTCAAGAGGTTCTTGGCGATGCCGAGATCGTGTTGGATCTGCGAGAAGCGGCGAACGCCCCGGAAGACGTCACGCAGTATCAGCAGGGTCCAGCGATCACCGATGACATCGAGCGTGCGCTGAATGGAATTCTCGACCGATGGGGCGGAAGCTGGGGACTCGGCAGGCATGGCCCGCCGACTCTAGGGGGAGTCGGTTGCGATTTGCAACCAACCCCCGCTTCGCTATGAGAAGACGTGGGTGGCGTGCCATCCACCCGAGTCGCTCCGCCAGAAGCCGACGCCCATCGATGTGTAGTTCTGGTGCGTCATGTTGGCGAAGTGACCCGGACTGTTGACCCAGAGGTCGTGCATGACCTGCGCGGCATCCTCAGGCGACGCATAACCCGCACTCCACCAGGCGATGTTCTCTGCGTAGCCGAGTGAGCTGTGCTCGAAGTCCCCGGTGCTGTCCATGGTCTCCGACCACCACCGCGCATCGGCATCCATCGGCGAGAGCCGAACCAACAGCGGGAGATCGAGTCCGGAGCGGAGGTCGTTGAGAAGGTTGAAGGAGTGCGCCTCGGCGACCGCCAGTTCGATCGCATCCTCGGCGGTGGCGCAGTTGCCGCCCGTGGTCTGGGTGACACTCGGACTGCCGGCCACTCGGTACAGGAATGTCGCGACTTCGCCGCGGGTGACGTAGCGGTCGGGGGAGAACGTGGTCGGAGAGGTGCCCGTCGTGATTCCCTCGGCCACCATCCAGCCAACCGCGTCGGCGAAGAAGTCGTCACCGTCGACATCGGCAAACGACTCGCTGCCACTCGCCGGGGAGCCTTCCGTCCGATAGAGGAACGTGGCCAACTCGCCCCGGGTGACGAGGCGGTCCGGTTCGAACGTGGTCGGGGAGGTACCGGTGGTGACTCCGGCGCTGACCATCCAGCCAACCGCGTCAGCGTAGAAGGCGCTCGCCGCGACGTCGCTGAATCCGGCTGCACCACCCGCGGGTTCGCCTTCGGCGCGATGGATGAACGTGGCGACCTGACCACGCGACGTCGCGCTACCCGGCGAGAAACAACCGGGCGACGTTCCCGACGTGACGTCGTTGTCGACCATCCACTGCACGGCATCGCTGTAGAACTCGCCGCTTGCCACATCGCCGAATCCGGCCACCGCCGCGGCCGGTGCCGCGGTCGCGATGCCGAGAACCAGAGCGGCAAAGGCGAGTGGGAGAGTTCGAAGGCGTTGGCGCATGGTTCACCCCTTGTGGCGCGACTGGTCCACTAGGTGTCGGCATGTGGTCACCAACGCTTTATCAGACCCGAACCCGCGAACGGTGGCACCCCGGAACGACGCAGAGTGACGCCGCGGAAATGATTCGATCGACCTATGGGATCTCTGGGGCGTCGTCGAGGTCGCCGGCGGCCGCGAGAGCGCCGGCGAGGAATGCGGCGCGCTCGTAGACCATGGAGAACCAGTGCTCGGCCGCCGTCTCGTTGCCGGAGAGGGGCGGCCGTCCGAGCGATGTCAGCACTGCTCGCACATCCGGCGAATGTTGCAGACCCTCGATGTGGTCCGGCAGCAGGTCCTGGTCTCCCCAGAACTCCTTCGGATCGACCTTCGGCGCGGCCTTCTTCTGGCCGCCCTGGTTCTTCGCCTGTGTCTTGTTGGAGCCGCCGCGGCTGCGGGAGCGGTTCCGCTTCCGCCGAGGCTGGTTGCGTTCGTTCATGAGCCGACCTCCTCGGAAACAGCGTCGTCGAGCAACTCGCCTTCGACATCGAGCAACATCGACGCATCGATACCGAGGGCCAACTGGAGCTGGCTCGCATCGAGATCGCCGATGGAGCTGGACTTGGGAAGCGTGAGATCGGCGATCTGACGTTTGCCCGCCACCACTTCCTCCACTCGTTCGTCGATGGTGCCGGGGCAGATCAGTCGATGACAGATCACCGTGTTCTCCTGGCCGATTCGCCAGACCCGGTCTCGGGCCTGATCCTCGACCGCGGGATTCCACCAGCGGTCGTAGAGCACGACGTGGTTGGCGGCAGTCAGGTTGAGGCCGGTGCCACCGGCCTTCAGCGACAGGACCATCGCCCCGGCGCCGGGTGCCTTCTGGAACTCATCGACCAGACGATCGCGAGCGCCTCGGCCGAGTCCGCCGTGGTAGCAGTTGATCTGCTTTCCGGTGCGTTCGCTCATGTAGCCGGCGAGGGTCTCGCCCCACGTCGCGAAGTGGGTGAAGACCAGCACCTTTTCGTCGGCGGCGAAGACGTTGTCGATGATCTCGTTGAGACGCACGAGCTTGCCCGAGCGCCCCTCGATGCCCTTGTCGTCGGCCTGGTAGTTCACCGGATGGTTGCAGATCTGCTTGAGCGCGGTGATTGCCGCGAGGACCGCACCCTTTCGTTCGGGCGTCCCCGGTTCCTTCTGCTCCGCGTCGGCGATCAGGGTGTCGATCACGGCCTGGTAGAGGCCGATCTGTTCCGGGGTCATCGCACAGTGGTCGAGCTCGTCGATGCGATCGGGTAGCTCCTCGGCGATGGCCGGCTCCGCCTTCGTTCGGCGGTACACGAGGAGGCCGTTGAGCGCCCGGAGAGCCTGCTCGCCGTCGTTCGACGCCAGGCCGTTCTGCTTCTCGGGTGTGAGTTGCGATACGAAGGCTGCCTTCGGCCCGAGGAGGCCGGGGTTCGCCCAATCCATGATCGCCCACAGGTCGCCGAGTCCATTCTCGATCGGCGTGCCGGTGAGGGCGATACGGGTGTGAGCGTCGAGGCGCCGGAGTTCCTTGCTCGTCTCCGCGGCCGGGTTCTTGATGGCCTGCGCCTCGTCGATGACCACCTTGCCCCAGTCGTATTCGCTGAGTTGGTCCATGTCGCGCACGGCGGTGCCGTAGGTGGTGATGACCACGTCGGCCTTGCGGATCGCGGCGCCGAGCGCTGGTCCCTTGGATCGGTTCGCGCCGTGGTGGACGAGGATCTTCAGATCGGGAACGAAGTTCCGCGCTTCGCTCGCCCAGTTGCCCACCACTGCGGGCGGGGCAATCACGAGGCCGGTGCCGAGTTCTCGAGAGGCGAACAGATTGGCCAGCGTGGTGGGCGTCTTGCCGAGACCCATGTCGAGAGCGAGACAGCCGCCCAGGCCTGCGTCGCTGAGGAAGTTGAGCCACGCGAGCGCATCGGCCTGGTAGCTGCGAAGCTCGCCGACGAAGCCGTCCGGCTTGGTCTCGGGCGACTCGGGAAGCGAGTCGACGCTGCGGAGCAGTTCGGCTGCCCAACCGTCGCCGACGATGTTGATACCGCCGGAGAGCGGGGAGCCCTCGAGGCCCAACGCGTGGCGAAGCATGTCGGCGCCCGTGAGGCGCGTCTTGTCGGCCCGTTCGGCCAGAGCCGCAGCGGCCTCGACCAGATCAGCCTTGTCGAGCTCGACCCATTGGCCCCGCGACTTGACGAGAGGACGAGCCTCGGCCGCGAGCTTCGAGATCTCGGCCGCGGTGAGTTCGACCTCGTCGAACACCGCCGACCAGCGAACGTCGGCCAACTGCTGCGCCCCGACGAGGCTCTCGTCAGCTTCCGAGGTGAGACGAAGCGAGGCGATCGCCTTCTGACGACGAAGATCCGGTACGCGGACATCAAATCCTGCGGCCCGGAGAATATCGCCCGAAGCCGTCATGAGATTCCACGCTTCGTCCTGCGACAGCATCACTTCGCCGCGACGCCGCCCGCCGAGCCGCAGGAGCTCGGGGAACAGTCGTTCGAGGCGGGCCAGCTGCGCGCCGGTCTGCTTCGCCCGGGTCTTGCTGCCCGTAGTGACCGCAACCTCAACGGGCTCGAGGTTGCCGCCCTCGGAAGGTGCCAGCACGGCGACATGCCATGCGCCCATCTCGTCGGGTGGGTCCAGCTGCACGACGAGGCGACGACCGGTGGCACCGAGCACCGGCTGAGCCCATTGGCTCATCCGCCGCACGAGCTCGCCGCCGGCTTTGGTGGGCGCAACGAAGGGTTCGCCGTCGAGCTGACAGAGGGTCGCCTCGGCGACATCCTGCTTGGTCTTGATCTCCGGCGGAATTGCGGGCGTTTCGAGCTGGCCGGCCGCGAACGACACGATCGCGTCGGTGAGGTCGGTCAGCGCGGCGAGCGCGAACTTCTCCTTGTCCTGTTCGCGACTTCCGAGCATCGCGGAGCCGGGCACCGACTTCACGAGGGCAGCCAGGGCGTCGTCGTCGACGAGCGCCGGGCACCAACGCATGCGGAACGTGCCCATGTCGGGTGTGGACGGGTCCTTGCGACGCCGCTTCTGTTGACCGAGCTGCGGCACGTAGCGCCCCTGCATCACCATCTCGATGGCTGCCGCGGTGGCGATGCCCATCCAGGTCACGCTGACGCCGACTCGTTCGTCATCGCCCGTCGCGCCGAGCGGAGCAAGCCAGCCGAGCACCTTCTCGATCGGCGCCGACACAGTAGCCACCCGGCCATTGCCGGGAATCTTGATGGTCGCTCGCTCGTCCCAGTCAGCGACAACGCCGCCGAGATCGCGGATTCGCTGGAGGACCTGCTCGTCGGTCTCGGGCCGTTGGCCAGGACCTGAGGCCCACGCCACGATGCGACCATCGGACCGGGAGAGATGAAGCTGGACATCACCGACCACGACGGCAGGGGCCTCGTCTCGGGTTCGTTCCTGTCCGGCCGGCTGGAGATCGTCTTCGGCCGGCTCGCCGAGTATCGAGGTCAGAACCTCGTCGATTCGCCAACAATCACGATCGAGATCGGCAAGGACGATCGCCCGCTCGGCTCCGCGTAGGTCTCGGCGGGCGGCGGCAAGGTGCGCCTCGGCCTCGTCGAGGAGGCGCCAGAGGCTGGCCACCCACGCGGGCTGACGCTGCTTGAGGTAGTCGGTTTCCTCTTCGGTCGCACGACCGTCGAGGTGGGCTTGGACCAGACGATCGAGCTGGCTCGATGTCAGGACCGCACTATCGGTGCTGGTAACGGTTCTCTCCTACGGCAGGCGAAACAGGTGCTCCACGAGGAAGCGTTTCGGTTCGGAACCACACCTTCGGAACCCGCGAGGAGCACGCCTGATGTAGTCACCCAGTAGCGGTTCCGTGATCCGTACCGGGGTCCGCTGCAGTGCCTTTCGGCGGCAGTGGCCTGTGGATGAGTCTACGCGAACCGGCGAAAACCCCACTCGATCGGCTCGAAGAACGAGTCAGGCAGGCTTCGGCTCCTTTGGGAGACCCAACACCATTTCGCCGAGAATGTTGCGCTGGATCTGCGAAGTGCCGGCGTAGATCGTGCCGGCCCGGGCGTTGTAGAACGCGCCCAGCCAGGAGGCAGAATTGTTGTCGGAGCCGGCGAAGTCACCCCAGAACGACGTGCCGGCCGGCTTCCCTTCGGAGATCATCGCCGCGGCGCCGAGCACGTCGACCGCGAGCTCCGTCAAACGCTGGTGGTATTCGCTCCAGTAGATCTTGAACATCGACTCCGTCGGGCCGGGTACGCCGCCGCTGAGGAAGTTCGTGAGGGAGCGCTTGCCGAGGTAACCCATGATCTCGACCTCGATGTGGATCCGGGCCAGGCGATCGCGGAGAACTGGATCCGCGGATGCCCCGGTCTCCTTGGCAAACGCCAGGAGTTTCGCGGCCTCGGTCTTGAACATGATGGGCATCGTTGCGGCCGCCTCGCCGCGCTCGTAGCCGAGCAGCGTCATCGCGACGGCCCAGCCGCCGTTGATTTCGCCGACCACGTTGTCCTTGTGGGTTCGAGCGCCGGTGAAGAACGTCTCGTTGAAATCGGAATCGCCCGACAACATCTCGATCGGCCGCACCTCGACGCCCTCTTGCTCCATCGGGCAGAGCAGGAAGCTGATGCCCCGGTGCTTGGGGGCATCGGGGTCGGTGCGACACAACACGAAGATCCAGTTGGCCGTCATGCCGGCCGAGGTCCAGATCTTCTGACCGTCGATCACCCACTCGTCGCCATCGAGGCTGGCACGGCACCCGAGTCCGGCGAGATCAGAGCCCGCGTCGGGCTCGGAATAGCCCTGACACCAGACGTCGACGCCGCTGACGATGCGGGGGAGAAAGTGCGACTTCTGCTCGGGTGTTCCCCACTGGAGGATGGTATTGCCGACCATCTGAATGCTGAAGGAGTCGTTCTCGGCGCCGGTGGGCACGCCGGCCCGCTGAAATTCCTCGGCAAGGACCACCTGTTCGAGCTCACTGAGTCCACCGCCGCCGTACTCGGTCGGCCAGGCCGGGGCCAGGTATTGGTTGTCGGCGAGCGTCCGGCGCCACTCAGCCGTGAATGCATGGGCGTCGTCACGGTTCAACGCGCCGATGCCCTTCCACGTGGAGGGCAGTTTTTCGGCGAGGAATGCCTGGATCTTCTCGCGGAAGTTGTCGGCCTCGGCACTGTACGACGGGTCCATCAGCGATCTCCGTCTGCGTTGAGGGCATCGGTGGTCAATGCGTCGGCCTTTGTCGCAAGCGCGGTCAACAGTTCATCGAAGCTCTTCTCGAATGCGGCGACGCCCTCATCCTCGAGAAGCTGGGTGACCTCGTCGATGTCGATGCCGACACCGGCGAGACCGGCCATGACCGACCGGGACTCGTCGACTCCGGCATCGATCGTGCGGGCGATCGTGCCGCGGTCCTCGAACGCTTCAAGGGTGTTGTCGGGCAGTGTGTTGACCGTGTCGGGCCCGATCAACTCATCGACATAGAGCGTGTCGGGGTAGTCGGGGTTCTTCGTGGACGTCGACGCCCAGAGGGGCCGCTGGACTCGGGCGCCCCGGGCGACGAGCGCTTCCCACCGGGGACCGGAGAAGGTCTCGAGGAAGGCCGCATAGGCGAGCTTGCCGTTGGCGACCGCGGCCTTGCCTCGCAGCGCAAGGGCTTCGTCGGTGCCGATCTCGTCGAGTCGACGATCGACCTCGACGTCGACTCGGCTGATGAAGAACGAAGCCACACTCGAGATGTCGGACAGATCGCCCTCGGCCCGCTCGAGCCCGGCGATGTAGGCCTCCATGACCTCGGCGTAGCGACGGAGCGAGAAGATCAAGGTGACGTTGATGGACCGACCCTCGGCGATCATCTGTTGGATCGGAGCGAGCCCCTCGGCGGTCGCCGGAATCTTGACGTAGAGGTTCGGAGCCGTCAGCTGATCATCAAGGGCGCGAGCGGCCGTCTCGGTTCCTGCGCTGTCGCGAGCGAGACCCGGATCGACCTCCACCGAGACATAGCCATCGAGCCCATCCGACTCGTCGTAGACCGGTCGCAGGATGTCGAGCGCAGCACGGATGTCGCTGGTGACCAACTGCCAGTACGAGGCTTCGACATCGAGGCCCCCCTGGATGGCGCCGGTGAACTCGGCGTCGTACTCCTCGGACCCCTGGATCGCCTTCTGGAAGATCGACGGGTTCGAAGTCAACCCGCGTACCCCGCGTGTCACCCAGTTCTCGAGTTCGCCGCTGGTGATCCAGCCGCGGCGAATGTTGTCGAGCCAGGGACTCTGACCCTGCTCGGCGTAGAGGTCGTGCAAGCGGGTCATGTGTCCTCCGAATGAGAGATCAGGATTCGAGCAGGGCGTGGGCCCGAGCAACGAGGTTGTCGGCGCTGATGCCGAGTTCTTTCAAGACCGTATCGCCCGGGGCCGACGCGCCGAAGCGGTCGATGCCGACAACGTCGTCGGCCCACCGGTGCCAGCCCTGGGTTATGCCGGCCTCGATCGCGAGTGACGGGATCGAGCGAGGGATCACGGAGGCCTGAACTTCCGCGCCCGCGGCCTCGAAGAGCTCCCAGCACGGCATGGACACGACTCGTGCCACCACGCCAGCCGCCGCAAGCTGGTCCGCGGCCTCGACGCACACCGAAACCTCAGACCCTGTCCCGACGAGCGTGATCGCGGCGTCGGCGACCTCACGCAGGACATAGGCGCCCTGAGCGACACCCTCGGCCGATGTGCCTTCGAGCACCGGGACATTCTGTCGTGTGGTGATCATCGCGGTCGGCCCGCCGGAAGCGACGGCAACGCCCCATGCGGCTGCCGTCTCGTTGGCGTCGGCAGGGCGCATGACTCGGAGATTCGGAATGGCCCGAAGTGAGGCCACCTGTTCGACCGGTTGATGAGTGGGTCCGTCTTCGCCCACGCCCACGGAGTCGTGGCTCCAGACGAAGATCGACCGGGCCTCGGACAACGCCGCGAGACGCACCGCGCCCCGCATGTAGTCGGCAAACACAAGGAACGTGCCGACGACCGGAATCGCGCCGCCGTGGAGGGCCATGCCGTTGGCGATCGCGCCCATCGCGTGCTCGCGCACACCGAAGTAGATCTGCCGGCCGCCGGGATTGGCTGCGGAGAACACACCCTCGTCCTTGATGACGGTGCCCGTATTGCCGGTGAGGTCAGCGCCGCCGCCGGTGAGCCCGGGGACCAGCGGCACGAGCGCCTGCAGCGCAGCGTTCGATGCCTTTCGGGTCGCAACGGACTCTCCGACCTCGAACGAGGGGAGCGCGTCCTCCCAACCGGGGAGGCCAGTGCCGCTCAGCTGCGCTTCAAGGGAGTTCCTGTCGCCGTCGAAGGCGGCGACCCTTGTCTCCCATGCCTCGCGAGCCGGCGCGCCGCGGCTACCGCGGGAGCGATACTCGTCGAGCACGTCGCCGGGTACGTGGAACGTCTCGTCGGCCGGCATGCCCATCGCCGTCTTGGTTGCGGCGATCTCGTCGTCGAGGATCGCGTAGCCGTGAGCGTCGGAAGTGTTGGCCGACTCGGTCGCCGGCGTACCGATGATCGTCCGGATGATCACCAGCGACGGCTTGTCAGTGACCGCCATCGCGGCACGAATGCCGGACTCGAGGGCATCGACGTCTTCGCCGACTTCGCCGAGTTCGTGGACGTCCCAGCCATAGGCACGGAACCGAGCCGCCGCATCGTCGGTGAGGGCCAATTCGGTTTCACCGTCGATGGTGATGTGGTTGTCGTCGTAACAGAGAACGATCTTCCCGAGCCCGAGATGACCAGCGAGCGAGGCGGCCTCGTGGCTGAGGCCCTCCGACAGGTCGCCGTCTCCACAGATGCCGAACACGTGGTGATCGAACACCTCGGCGCCGTAGCGCGAGCGGAGCTGCGCTTCCACGATTGCCATTCCGACCATGTTGGCGACGCCCTGTCCCAGCGGGCCGGTGGTGACCTCGACGCCGGCGGTGTGGCCGACCTCGGGGTGGCCCGGGGTGGCGGAGCGCCACTGACGGAACTCCTTGAGATCATCGAGCGTCAAACCAAAGCCGGAGAGATGCAGCAACGAGTACTGGAGGATCGACGCGTGGCCGGCAGAGAGCACGAACCGATCTCGGTCGGCCCAGTCGGGACGGCCGGCATCGAAGTTCATCACCCGCGTGAACAGCACATGGGCGAGCGGCGCGAGCGACATCGCCGTGCCCTGATGCCCTGATCGGGCAGCATGTGGCGCATCCATGGCAAGGCCACGAATCGTGCTGATGGCACGCGCGTCGAAATCCGTCATTCGTCCTCCAGGTCCCGGAACTCAAGCGGACCCTATCCGCGCGATTGCGGCTCGGTTCGGATGATTGTCAGCCGTAGAAAAGCAGGACCGAGGCGGTGACGCCGTGGACGTGATTCTGACCTCGAACGGGGCCCAGTTCGCCCGCGCAGAACATTCCGGCGACGGCGCCACCGTGGACTGCATCGTGCACCAATTCGGCATCGTGATCGGGCGACTCGAACAGCTGGGTACCGCGTCCGTTGCAGGTGAAGACCAGGGCAGCATCGGCTTCGACCGGGCCCAGGAGCTCCTGCAGGTCAGCGGACGCGCTCGCCGCGTCGCGAACGTGGAACTGCAGCGTGGTGCCGACCGGGGCATGGTCGCCGATTCGGATCGCGCCGGCATCGTGATCGGCCCCGAGCACTCCTCGGATCAGAAAGTCGCCTCGCTCGAACTCGGCGACGCTCTCGTCGACCACCAGACCGACATGCAGGCCGCGCGCGAGCAAAGCTCGATCGTCCTCCTCGGCATCGTCGATCAGCGTGCGGAGTCGTTCGAGGGCCGGGCGAGACCCGAGTCCATGGACGAGATTGCGATCCGACGCCGTCACGATGAACGGGTCGCCCACCGGCCGGCAGCCTTGCGAGACGACGGCGCGGTCATCCGTTCCGTCGGGGAGCAGAATGCCGACCGCTCCCTCGACGTGGATCTCTCCCTGCACCGCAAGCCGGTTCGCGCCGGGTCCTCCGGCCGACGCCATGCCGCCGACGATGGTGAGGTTGGGGTACTGCTCGTTGCTGGCCCGCACGAACGCTTCGGTGGGGAAGCTGTAGGGCTCGGTCAAGAGGATCAAGGTGCGACGCCCCACGGCGGCGTCGTCGGGCATGCCGATGATCGCCGTGCCGTCGGAGGAGCGGACCACCTCGAGCCTCACCGCCTCAGAGGTTCCTGTTCGGCCGGCCCAGACGGAAACGGCGGGGATGTCCTCGACCTCGGTCGGGCCACCGATGACGCCAACCGCCGTTGTGCCGATGAAGGCTCCCGGTTGGAGAATCGTGTGAACAGCGGCGGCGATGTCGCCCATCGCGTCGACGTGGGGACCGGTGACGAAGAGAAGCGCGATATCAGCGCCCGGCCCGACCTGGTCCAGCACTGCACCCGCGGCCTCGCCGACGGCGTGGGCCGGATCCGGATGCTCGCTCACCGCGGCGCCGAACGTCGCCGCGCCCGCCGCCGTCATGCTCAGTCCTCCGTGGGAGGAAGGAGTGTGTAGGGGACGGTCGTGTGGGGCCCGTGCCCGATACGACACCGGGCCTCGATGGAGCCGTAGTCATCGAATTCGAGCTCGGCCCGCACCAGGCGGTAGGTGAACTTCCCGGGCTCGACGTCGAAGGGCTGCACGTTTCGAGCGATCTGCTCTTCTCCCCGATGGAAAGTCACTTCGAGCACTCCCTGTCCGGCCGCCTCGAGTGGACAGCGGACGATCACGCAGAGGTGAGGCGCCCAGGTGGAAGGCACCGGCGTGGGCGCGGCCGCGCTGAACTGGATGCCTTTCAGATCGATCCTCGTCGACGGACCGGCAACCGAGCGAAGGTCGATCTCGTCGATGAACAGCGCCGAGACGATCTGCATCTCGGGTCCGGGATTGGCGGGGGGAACCTCATCAGTGGCCATTCGCGCACGCTATCGGGACGTCGGCCGCACCTCCCACAACGCGGCGAGTCCAGGCCGGCCCACTACGCTTCGGCCCGTGACGGGGACCGTGACAGCCGAGCCCGATGTGCCGACTCGCGAAGCGATCGTCACCGCCGCGCGCCGCTTGTTCGCCGAGCGAGGCTTCGACGGGACATCGCTGAACGACATCGCCGCAGTGGTCGGAATCCGGCGTCAGAGCCTTCTCCATCATTTCCCGTCGAAGGAGGCGATGTATCGAGAGGTGTTCGAACGGGCCCTGGCGGAGTGGTACGAGAGGGTCGAGTCCGCTGTCTCGCAGTCATCGTCGAGCGGGTGGACGCAGGTGGAGTACGTGCTCACCGCGGGATTCGAATTCTTCAAGGACAACCCCGACTTCGTTCGGATCGTCCGGCGCGAGGCGCTTGCAGAAGAGGGGACCGGCCACATCGAGTTGGGCGTCGCGCTGCAACCGCTGTTCGCCCGTGCCGTTGAGTATTTCGAGCGGGAGATGGATGCCGGTCGCTTTCGCCGGCACAACTCCGAGCAACTCCTTCTCACCGGCTACGGCGCGTTGCTGTCGTACTTTTCCGACGTCTCCTTCATCGGCGACCTCGTCCTTCGCGATCCTCTCGACGACGCGTCACTCGAGGCTCGCCTCACCCATATTCGAGACCTGTTTCGGGCCGCGCTCGAACCCACTGCGACATGATCCGCCGGGGGCGTCACTCACCGAGCCGTCCGGGCGCGTAACCTGCCTGCCACATGCGTCGGTTCATTCTCCCTGCCGTGGTTCTCGCCATCGCCATCACTGCGTCTGTCCTGGCCGGCAGCGCCAACGACTCGGCCGAGCCCGACGACCCGGCCGACGACACCACAACCGCCTCGCTCGCGACACCGCTGCTGAGCCTTCGCCGCACGCCGGAGTGGCTCCGCCAGCCCACCACCAGCAACCTTCTCGACACTGCGGTGCGCCGGCCGGTCGACGCGGTCGGCGATGCCGGTGCCGTGTGTCTGTCCGTCCATGTGAATGGCGAGTCGATCACGGAAGTCGCGAGTGATCTTCCGTTCACCGCTGGCGAGGTGCAGCGTCTCCTGACGGTCGCGGCGATCGACAACGTCGGCACCCGTCCGTTCACCACGGAGGTCGTGCGGGCGCCTGATGCGCTGATCGACGAAGAGGGCGTACTCCAGGGTGACCTCTGGTTGATCGGGGAAGCCGACCCGGTGCTCTCGACCAACACCTTCGTCAGCACGTTCGACGACGGTCGGGCCTTCACCTCGATGGAGGAGCTCGCACTGACCGCGGCCGCCGTGCTGCTCGATGAAGGGATCACCGCGATCTCCGGTGGCGTTGTCGGCGTCGACTCGAAATACGAAGGCTCGCCACAGGTCTACGGGGATGCGACGTGGTCCGACGCCGAGGTGCAGTCCGGCGTGGTCGGCGTGACGTCCGGTCTCCTGGTCAACAACGGCATCGTCAACCCGGAGACCGCTGCCGATCTCCCGACAAACGTCCGGACGACCGATGCGCCGGTTCATGCCGCCGATGAGTTCGCCGCCATGCTCAGGTTCGCCGGGATCGACGTCCGGGCCGGGTCAACCAGCGGCGATGCACCCGCCGCGGCGAGCCGGTTGTCGGTCGCCTCGATCGAATCCCCACCGATGTCGGAGATTGCCCGCCGGGCGCTCATCGACGGCACCACAGCCGAGATGTTGTGGCGCGAAGTCGCGGTTCGCGGCGGTGGCTCGACCAATGACCTCTTCGACGTGCTTGGCGGCGTCAATGAGGCGCTCATCGAGCTCGGGCTTCTCGAGCAGGACGAGGCGGGCAACTTTCCGAAGTTCGACGGCTCCGGCCTCTCGCTTCTGAGCAAGGCCCGGTGTGCAACCCTCACCGGGACGCTCGATCCGAGTTCGTCGACCCTCACCGCCGACAGCCTTCCGGCTGCGGCCGACTCGCCCATCGCCGCATGCGCACCGAGCACGCTCGACTCGCTGCACGTGCTCGCAGCCGCTCGGCCTGAGGTCACGTCGATGGCGGGCCGCGCGGTTGCTTCCAACGGCGACGTCATCACCTTCTCGGCGATCGCCAACTGGCTCCCGACAGAAGACGGCACCCTCGCCGCTCAGTCGGTCTGCGACGGATTGCTCCCCTCGGTGCTCGACGCAATCGCCCAGCACCCCGCAGGCCCGGGCATCGATGAGCTGACACCGCTCGATCCAGTCCCCGCTCCGTAGCCGTGTACGAGCTGCCCATGTTCCCGTTGGAGCAGGCGGTGCTGCCGACCGCGGTGATCCCGCTCCATGTCTTCGAGCCCCGCTACCGCGCCCTCGCGGCCGACGTCACCTCGCATCCCGAACCCGAGTTCGGCATCGCTCCGATCGAACGAGGTCGAGAGGTCGGCGGTGACGACGTGCGCGCCGACGTCGGCGTTGTCTCGCGAGTCGTACAGTTCGAGGAATTCCCGGACGGACGGTGGGCGCTGGTGTCCATCGCGACACGCCGAATCCGGGTGCTCGATTGGCTGACCGACGACCCGTATCCGAGAGCGATGGTCGAGGACTGGCCCGACGATGATGCGACGTCCTACCAGTCGGCGATCGAGGCCGAGCGACGCGTCGAGCTGACCGACCCGATCGAGCGCATTCGTGCTGCGGTCGATCGGCTCCAGCCGCAACAACCCGCGCCCGAGGTTGCCCTGAGCGATGACCCGGCCCAGGCGACATGGCAGGCCGCGGTGTTCGCTCAGCTCAACTCGTTCGATGCCATGTCGCTGCTCCGCACACCCGATGCAGTATCTCGTCTCGCGGCGGCGTCCGAGCTGATCCGAGATCGAGCCGAAGTCCTGGAGGCTCTCGCCGACGAGCGCGGATAGGGTGACGCCCCAATGGCAGATCGAATGGGACCGGCCGACTTCTTCGAGTTGGTAAAGGCATACGCAAAGCAAGAAACCGTCGAGCCGCTACGCGGCGCGGGTCGGTGGCTCGGACTCGGCATCGCCGGCAGCGTGCTGCTGATGATCGCGGGCGTCTCGCTCACCCTCGCGATGCTGCGAGTGCTCCAGGAGGAGACAGGCTCGTCGCTCACCGGCAACCTGTCGTGGATTCCCTACCTCGCCACTCTCGCGGCGGCCCTGGCGATCGTCGGGCTACTCGTGTGGCGGATCACGAAGAGGAGCCTCTGATGGCATCCGACAAGTCGACTGACAAGTCGACCGACAACGAGACCATCTCCCGTGACGACATCGAGGCGGGCCTCCGCAGCGTCGTCGGCGAGGTCGAGGAGAAGGCCGGGGCAACGGCCCGCAAGATGCTGCCCGTCGCAATCGGCGGGGGACTCATCGTCCTCTTCCTCGTCTACAAGATCGGGAAGCGCGTCGGGACGACGAAGTCGACCGTCGTGGAGATCCGGCGGATCTGATGGCCGGTCGCGGCTTCGGCCCCACCTACGTGAAACGTACGGTCCGGATGAACGGCATCCGGAAAGGACTACTGGGCGGCTCGCGCTTCTGGCTCACGATATTCGGACTCGGCTATGTCGTCCGATGGTCCGGCAAGGTCACCAAGCGAGGCGAGATGCCGATTCGCTTCTCCGAGCCGTTGAAGCCCGGTGAGGAGATCGTGATTCGCCACACGAGCGCAACCCGCGGGTCATCCTGAGTGAAGGTCCTTCTCCGCAACCCTTCGCGTGAGATCGAGATGGTCGGACCGGTTCAGGTCTCCGTCCTGCTGAAGCGCCTCGACCTCAACCGCGAATCGCATCTCGTCATCGAGGACGGACAGCTCATCCCGGGCGACAAGACGCTCGGCAAGGACGCCGTCGTCGAGGTCCGCTCGGTCATCTCGGGCGGGTCCCGGTGAAGTGCAAGGTGTGCCGCGGCCCTGCGGTCATCGACGTTCGCCGCCACAACGCGAACTTCTGCCAGGAACACTTCCTGCGCCTGTGTCGCGATCAGACCAAGAAGGCAATCGATGACTTCTCAATGCTCGAGGCCGACGACCGCGTGCTCGTCGCCGTCAGCGGCGGCAAGGACTCGCTCGCGGTCTGGGACATCCTGATCGAACTCGGCTACCAGGCGGACGGGTTTTACATCGGACTCGGCATCGGCGACTACAGCAACGAGTCCCACGGATACGCCCAACGATTTGCGGAGTCGCGAGGCCTCACTCTGATCGTCGACGATCTCCTCCGAGACCACGGGTTCGACGTGCCTCACGGCAGTCGAGCCGCCAAGCGGGCCCCCTGCTCCGCCTGCGGCTTGTCGAAGCGCCATCTCTTCGACGATGCCGCCCGCCGCGGCGACTACGACGCGATCGTGACCGGCCACAACCTCGATGACGAGGCGGCCGTACTGATGGGCAACGTGCTCCACTGGCAGACCGACTATCTCGGCCGGCAGTCGCCGCATCTCCCGGCCGCCAACGGTTTCCCGAAGAAGGTGAAACCGCTGGTGCGGCTCACCGAACGCGACATGGCCGCGTATTGCCTGCTCAGGGGCATCGACTACCTCGTCGACGAGTGTCCGATGGCGGCCGGCAACAAGCATCTGTCCTACAAGGCCGCGCTCAACGACATCGAAGTCGACTCGCCCGGAGCCAAGCACGCATTCTTTTTCGGGTTCCTCGACCGCGCCGCCGACCGCTTTGCCTCGTCGACCGGCGAGACTGACGCGGTGATCATCAGTCCATGTGCACGCTGCGGCGCACCGAGCTCCAACGACGTCTGCGCGTTCTGTCGCCTGGCCGAGCGTGCAACCGAGGCCGTGCCGATCGAGTTGGGTCGAACTCGACGCCGAGCCCGAGTCAAACAGTGAGCGGCAGCGGACCACTGCGCGCCGGCGAGCCGGTGATGCTGATCGATCGCAAGCTGCGTCGCTACCTGATCGACTTGGCCGACGGGGGAGAGTTCCATTCCCACTCAGGTGTGCTGTCCCACGACGACATGATCGGATCGCCGGAGGGAACCACCTTCCGCTCGACCAAGGGAATGGTGTTCACCGCGCTGCGGCCGACCATTACCGACTTCATTCTCAAGATGCCGCGCGGCGCGCAGGTGATCTACCCGAAAGACATCGGGCCGATCCTCATCCTCGCCGACATCTTTCCCGGCGCTCGCGTCCTCGAATCGGGCCTGGGCAGCGGCGCTCTGTCCACCGGCATGCTGCGCGCGGGAGCCGAGATCATCGGCTACGAGATCCGCGAGGACTTCCTCGAGAAGGCTCGGGAGAACGTCGCCCGGTTCCTCGGCCCCGATGCCCTCGAGCACTATCAGACCCAAATCCGCGATGTCTACGAAGGCATCGACGAGACCGACCTCGACCGCATCGTGCTCGACCTTCCCGAGCCATGGCAGGTCGTGCCCCACGCCGAGAAGGCCCTTCGACCCGGCGGCATCTTCGTTGCCTATACCCCGAGCATCATCCAGGTCTCACAGCTCCACGAGGCTCTCGAGGAGTCGAAGCTCGGCTTCGCCGAAACGGTCGAGGTCTTGAACCGCGGGTGGCATGTGCAGGGCAATGCCGTCCGCCCCGATCACCGCATGGTCGCCCACACCGGCTTCCTGACCCACGCGCGGCTCCTGGAGGAATGACCAGCGCGCCGCGGAATCGGCGCGCACCGCGCTGGTTCGCCGCGGTTGCGCTCGGCGCAGTCGCCTTGTTCGCTACGGCGTGCGGCGGAGGGCAGGAACAAACGACGACCTCGACGACGCTGCCCGAGGCCAGCACGATCCCCGATGACCACGGCCTCACCGATGCGATGGTTGCGAGCGTGCTCGCTTCCACGGTCGGCATCGACGGCGTCGCCTGCGGACGCTTGGCATCGGGAAGCGGCTTCGCTCTGACCGAGACGCTGATCGTCACGAATGCCCACGTGATCCTCGGCATCGACGAGATCCGGGTCCACACGTTCGACGGTCGGGAACTCACGGGCGTGCCGGTGGCCTTCGATCCCGACGCCGACCTCACGATCCTCGAGGTCCAGGGCGCCAACCTCGAGCCCTTGCCGCTGACGAACAACGCGCCCGCGGGCTCGACAGGGATGTTGGTCGGCTGGGAGAGCGGACCGTTTGCCGATCCCACGCCGTACCGAGTCGATCGACGGGTGACGGTTCGCATCGAGACCGTCGGCGGCACAGAGCGAGTCGAACGACCGGCGTGGCTTGTCGCGGCCGAGATCGACGTGGGCGACTCGGGGGCGCCCCTCGTCGACCGAACCGGTGAGGTCATCGGCGTCGCGTTCGCCACATCGACGGAGGGCGACGGCATCGGCTACGCGGTGCGCTCGAGCGCCATCGACGATCTCGTCGCCGAGGGCTTCGACCCGAACCTCGCCATCCCGCCCTGCTGACCCCAGACGCGAAACGAGGAGAGCCAAAGCCCCCCTCGTTCAGTTCGCTCTCGCGAAGCGTTCCCTCAGACTTCGATGAAGATGCACTCGCCGGGGCACTCTTCGGCGGACTCGATGGTCGCCTCTTCCTGCCCGGCCTTGACCACGGCGAGCCCTTCCGGGCCTCCGGGGTCGGAGAAGATCTTGTCGCCTTCTTTGACGTAGGCGAGACCATCGTCGAGAAGGGTGAAGACGTCGGGCGCGATTTCCTCGCAGAGCCCGTCGCCGGTGCAGAGATCCTGGTCGATCCAAACCTTCATGAGCGGTGTTGACCTCACTGTGTTCGGCGGGATTTTCCCGCTCGGGAGTGCATGTCCCGGACACGGGACACCTAACTGGTCGGCAGCATAACTGCCGGAATGAAGTTCAACAGTTATCGAGGATGGTGAAATCGAGCACACCCGTACGGATCGCTCGAATACCGCCACGGAGCGTGACCGACCTTGTGAGAGGCTTGGGGCGTCCGACGACAGAAGTACACCTGGGTCTAGGGTGACGCTCCGAGCCGATCCCCATGGACGAGCCCGCCAACGAATTTGGAGGAAACGTGGAGGACCACGACGCCAACGCCGAGATCAATCGGCTTCGTATGGTTGCCGCAGAGATGGAGGACGAGGTCACCGCGCTGCGGCGCCGCCTTCAGGATTCTCCCAAGCGGGTGCGCACACTCGAGGAACGTCTGCTCGAGACGAAAGGACAGCTGAGCAAGGCTGTCTCCCAGAACGAGAAGCTCACCTACACGCTCCGCGAAGCACGCGAGCACATCTCCACCTTGCGCGATGAAGTCGACAAGCTCACGCAGCCGCCGTCCGGCTACGGCACCGTCCTCGGCGCGAACGAGGACGGCACGGTCGACGTCCACGCCGGCGGGCGCAAGATGCGTGTCGCCGTGCAGCCCGAGCTCGCCGACACGCTCGAGCTCGGCCAGGAAGTCGTTCTCAACGAGTCGTTCAACGTCGTGCTCGCCCGCAATCCCGATCGCACCGGCGAAGTCGCCACGCTCAAGGAAGTCCTCGAGGGTGGCGACCGAGCAATGATCATCGGCCGCGCCGACGAGGAACGGGTCGTCGACGTCGGCACTGCCGTCCGCGAAGGGCCGTTGCGAAGCGGCGACACGCTACTGATCGACCCGCGCGCCGGGGTGATCCTCGAACGGCTGCCTCGGCCCGAGGTGGAAGATCTCGTGCTCGAGGAGGTGCCCGATGTCTCCTATAGCGACGTTGGCGGCCTCGACAAACAGATCGAAGAGATCACCGACGCCGTCGAGTTGCCGTTCGTGCACAGCGCCCTGTTTGCGGAATACGACCTCCCGGCGCCCAAGGGCATCCTTCTCTACGGTCCTCC
>Ga0315338_1000182_pt1 | contig 240400 bp, 192 predicted proteins | sample ASW8metaG_FD_204518 | JGI IMG/M metagenome (GOLD analysis project Ga0315338, IMG submission 204518) | Ammonia-oxidizing marine archaeal communities from Monterey Bay, California, United States - ASW #8 | ecosystem: Environmental > Aquatic > Marine > Coastal | place: USA: California | collected...
CCAACAAAGCAGGTGAAGAAGTTCAGGTCTTGTTCCCTTTTTTGGATCGGCACCCTGGGCAAAAAGGCATCTTCCGCACCAACGCGCGTCTCAATCAGACCTTCGACCAGATCGGCATGTTCTACCGGCCCGCCGACCTTCCCGAACATCTGCAGAATTCGGAAATGGGGAAGGACACGCGCTTGGGCCCCGACTACGGCATGTTCAACTTCGTGCAGCTATTCAGCGAAGCGGTGCGCGGAAAACCTTACGTTCCGGACCCGAAGGACGAAGCAACCAAGAAAGAGCAGGCGGCGTTTCTCGACCGGTTCCAGCACAAAGTGAGCGACCACATGCCGATCTGGGTGCGCATCCCCTTGTTCGAAGCGCCGATCCTGGCGCCGCACCGCGACCCGGACTGATGTGCTAGTCTCCCGGTTCTAGCCACGAGCGATGACGATCGTCGTTCGGGAATCGGGGGATTCCAGTGAAACTCAACGGATGGGTCCGCGTGCTCGCGGTCGTTTTCTTTTCTGGTGCGCTTTTCGGTGGCTCTGCCGCTGAGTCCGCATCGATCACGGGTTCGGTGCGGTTCACCGACGGCTCCAACAACCTTCTGGATACCACCTTCACGGAGTCGGTCGACCCGGTAGCTATCTCCGAGTTCGTCGCCATCCCGGGGATCAATACGATTCTCGGCATCGGTAACGTTTCCGGGACCGAGACTGGGCACTTTCACCTCGATACGTTCGGCCAGGAGGTGTTCGAGCACGAATCGCTGTTTTTGTTCTCGGACGTCGTCGAGAACACGAGTGCGACGGCGCAGGCATTCACGATGGATTTCAACATCAACGCCGGCATGCTCGAGAACACCGTGTACGAGAGCCCGCTGAATCCGCCGGGCACGAGCGGAGAGTTTCTCGAATCGGGCTACGAGGCGGTGATCCGCATCAACGGTACGCAGGCGTTTTTCTCGCGCGCGGTGCTTCGGAATACGGGGACCAACGGAAGCCTCTCGAAGAGCGGCGTCGATCTGATGGGTACCGTGAGCAATACGGGGTCCGCGCCATCGATGTCGACTTATGCGTGGGCGAACTTTCTCGGCATGCTCGATCTGGGGATCCTCGCACCTGGAGGGATGGTCACGATCGACTACGAGATGCGTGCGTTCGCCTCGGGCAATTTCGACTCTTGCGGCTCGCGAGGTTGCGGGAGCGCGTTTGCGAGTATCGGTGACCCGATCAACCTGAGCTCGATTGGCGGCCCGGACACCATCTCGAGCACCCCCGCGGGGCCGGGTCCAGGGCCGGGCGTTCCCGAGCCCTTCACGCTCGTTCTCATCGGTGCGGGACTGCTGTTGATGCCGAGGCGCCGGGGCGCTAAGGCACCGTCTCGCGGATGACGAGATCGATCACTTCGTCCGGTTGCCGCTCCACGCTCGCAGCGACGGCGTGACGGCGGCCGTGCGATAGCGCGGTGAATTGCCAGCGGCTCGGATCGTCATCGAGCTTCGGGTCGAACGCGATGGATATCCCGTCATCGACGTCGAAGGAGAAGTGTGAGAGCGGGATGGCGAGGCCCATGCCGCGCGCTTTGATGTACGACTCTTTGAGGGTCCAGTACACGAAGAAACGCTCCCACTGCTCGTCTACCGGTAGACTTCTCAGTGCTCTCACTTCGAGGGGCGAGAAGAAACGGTCGGCGACTTCGAGCAAGCGGCCGGTGCGATCGCGATCCTCGACGTCGACACCGACGTCGCGCTCTTCGGCGACGATACACGCGATCATACCGTTCGTATGGGACAAGTTGAACTTCAGTCCGCGAGCGTCGTCCGGTGCGGCGATCGAAGGCCTACCGTACTCGTTGAGCTCGAATCGCCACGCTTCCGGTGCGACGTCTCGGTAGCGCGATAAGACGGTCCGCACCAACGCTCGCGTCACGAGACAAGCGTGCTGGTCCTTCTCGAAGCGGAACCGGTCACGCTTCGCGCGCTCGTCCTCGCTCAGGAGCGCTTCGTAGGCATCGAGTCGCTCGCGCTGGCGGATGTCTTCCGGCTCCGTGAGCCAGATATGCGCTTCACGCTTACCGATTCTCGTACACCACCTCGCCGCCGATGATCGTATACACGATCTCCGTCGTCCGGATCGCGTCGTCCGGGATCGTCATGAGGTCCTTCGACAAGACCGTGATGTCGGCGAGCTTACCCGGTGTCAGCGACCCCTTGTCGTCTTCCTCGAACGCCGCGAACGCGTTCGCCATCGTGTATGAGTACAAGGCTTGCTCGCGCGTCATCGTTTGATCGGCGCCGAAGATCGACCCGTCGGGGAGGCGCCGGGTCACCGAGCAGTCAAAGCTCGCGATGGGATCGATCTCTTCGACCGGGGGATCGGTCCCGTTTTGCACCACCGCGCCCGACTCGATCATTGAACGGTAGATGTAGCCGCGCTCTTCGGTCCGCTCCGCGCCGAGGCGGTCGCCGACCCAGGGCCCGTCCGAGCACGCGAAGACCCCCTGAATGCCTGCGATGACGCCGAGCTCGGAGAAGCGCGGTAAATCATCGGGGTGGATGACCTGCGCGTGCTCGATCCGCCACCGGAAGTCGTGCTTGTCCGTGTTCTTCTCGAACTCCTTCTCGTAGATATCGAACAGGAGTCGCGCGGCCCGATCGCCGATTCCCTGGATCGCCATCTGGTAGTCGTGCTCCATCGCGAGTGCGGCGGAAGCTTCGATCTCCGTGACCGGCGTGACTTCGAAGCCTGACGTTCGAGGTAGGTCGGAATACGGCTCGAGCAGCCAGCCTCCATGCGTGCCGAGAGCGCCGTCGAGGACCTTTTCGCCGATCGCACGCACCGTGAGAAAGCCGTTCCCATGGTTCACCATGCGGTACTGGGCGAGCTTGTCTTGCATGACTTCGGCGGTTTCTTCGATGGCCATGTAGAGGCGGACGGGAAGATTGCCTTCTTCCGCCATCGTCTTCAGCAGATCGAGCTCTTCGAATGAGACGCCCATATCCTGGTAGCTCGTGATCCCGTTACGGATCGCGTCTTCGGCAGCGAGACGGACTTGCTCGCGGCTCACCCGTTCAATCTCTTCCGGCGAACGTTGTCGTTGGTAGTGGGAGAGCGCGTCACGTGCCGGCTGCGCCGCGGACTCCCGGAGCATTCCGACGAGGTCGCCGCTGTCGTCGCGGACGATTTCGCCTCCCGGAGGATCTTTGCTGTCGCGCGTAAGCTCCGCCGCTTCGAGGGCTTTGGCGTTGACGAAGACTCCGTGACCGCTCGTATGGCTCAGAAAGACGGGATTCTCCGGGCTGACAGCACTCAACGTGCCATGCGTCGGCAGGCCTTCGACGGCGGGGCTGGGGCTTTGGTCCCACTTGTCCTGATGCCAACCACGACCGACGATCCACTCGCCGGGCGCGGCGTCCGACACCGCCTCCTCGACCATGCCGACGATGGCGTCCCAGCTCCTCGCGCGACGGAGGTCGAGCTCCATGAGGGACGCTCCGTGGCTCATATAGTGTCCGTGGCCTTCGATGAGGCCGGGCACTGCGAGCAGGCCGTCGAGCTCGATGATGCGGGTCTCGTCCGCCACGTAGGCCTGGATCTCGTCGTTCGTCCCCACGGCAATGATGCGACCGTCCCGGGCGGCGAGAGCTCGAGCCTCCGGGAGGTCTTCATCGACGGTGACGATCTTGCCGTGCAGCAGTACGAGATCCGCCGGCTCCGGTCTCGGCTCGTCGATGGAACCGCACGATGTGACCACGAGCATGGCAAAGCAGGCTGGAATCCTCATGAAAGTCAGTCTACTTGAATCGCTGGAGGATGGCGATATACTGGGGATCGAGACGCAAATGAACGATTTCCGGTCCGCATTCGCCACCATCGCCATTATTGGCGGGAGGTGCGGGCCTCCCTAGGCGTCTTTGCTTAGCCAACCAGCCCCGCATCCTAGAAAGGATGTCGGGGCTTTTTCAATTTCTGGATGGAGTTTTCTCGAAATGAACGGTGCCAAAGTTCTCATCGACGCGCTCGAGCGGGAAGGGGTCGACGTCGTCTTCGGCTATCCCGGCGGCGCGATCATGCCGGTCTACGACGCCCTTTACGGTGCGAAGGTCAAACACGTGCTCGTCCGCCATGAGCAGGCGGCCGTGCTCGCCGCGGACGGCTATGCCCGCGTCAGTGGTCGCGTCGGTGTCTGCCTCGCGACGTCCGGGCCGGGTGCGACCAACCTCGTCACCGGGATTGCCAACGCTCACCTGGACTCCATCCCGCTCGTGGCCATCACCGGCCAGGTGCCGACCTCGGCGCTAGGCACGGACGCGTTCCAGGAAGTCGATATCATCGGCATCACGCTGCCTATCGTGAAGCACAGCTTCCTCGTTCGCTCGGCTGCAGAGCTACCGGCGACGGTGTGTGAGGCGTTCGACCTGGCGCGCTCGGGTCGGCCTGGCCCGGTGCTCATCGACCTACCAAAAGACGTCGCGAGCGAGGAAGTCGCGGCGAGTCCTGCCCGACACTGCCGCAGACACGACCTCCCGGCACCGGACTCGCGGAAGCTCGAACGAGCGCTCGGGCTCATGAAGAGCTCCCGGCGTCCGGTCATCTACGCGGGCGGCGGTATCGTGCTTGCGCAGGCGGTCGATGTCTTCCGCCGCTTCGCCGCGACCACCGGGGCGCCCGTCGTCACGACGCTCAAGGGAATCGGTGTCCTTCGAACCGAGGACGAACAGAATCTGGGCATGATCGGCATGCACGGAAGTGCTGCTGCGAACCACGCGGTTCAAGGAAGCGACCTGCTCATCGCGGTCGGCGTGCGATTCGACGATCGGGCGACCGGGAAGCTATCGGAGTTCGCGCCGCACGCGAAGGTGATCCACCTCGATATCGACGGCGCCGAGGTCGGAAAGCGCCGCGCACCGGAAGTCGGGCTCGTGGGCGCGATCGAGCCGGCACTCGATCACCTCGCGGTTCGCCTCGATATCGATCCATGGCAGCGTATGTGCACCCGAGAGGCGTGGAGCTACGAGCCTCCGACCGACGGAGTCTACGGCCCGCGCTTGCTCAAGAAACTGACCGAAGCTGCGGGGGAGCATTTCACCGTTTGTTGCGATGTCGGCCAGCATCAGATGTGGGTCGCGCAGCACGGCCGTTTCACCCAACCCGAGCAACACCTGACGAGCGGTGGGTTAGGGACGATGGGGTATGGGCTCCCCGCTGCGATCGGCGCCCACTTCGCCGATCCGGCCCGCCAGGTCATCAACGTGACGGGAGACGGCTCCATCATGATGAACTTCCAGGAGCTCGTAACCGTCGCGCGCTACCGGCTTCCGATCAAGATTGTCGTCATGGACAATCAGAGCCTAGGCCTGGTGCGCCAGTGGCAGGAGCTGTTCTTCGACGAGCGCTATAGCGAGGTCGACCTGTCCGACAACCCGGACTTCGTGCGGGTGGCAGAGTCGTTGGGCATCGCCGGTGCCACGCTCGAGCGCGGCTCGGATGAGGACGACGCCGTCGAGGCGCTGCTCGCGGCGACGGAGGCGCGGATCCTTCATGTGCGGATCGACCGGAAAGCCAACGTGTGGCCGTTGGTTCCTCCGAACCGCGCCAACGACGACATGCTCGTGGGAGCGCATCGGTGACGGTAACGCTCTCGATCACTCTCGAGCGGCGCGAACGCTGCTTCGAGCGGCTTACGGGTGCCATCGGCCGCCGCGGCTTCGAGGTCGTAGGTGCGAATGTTCGTCTCTCCGACGACGGCGAGCACTTGCACGTTCGTTTCACACTCGAAAGCGATCGCGCCGTCGAGAGCCTCGTCCGCCACGTCAGCAATCTCCACGACGTGACGCAGGTCGTCGCCCGATGAGTCTTTTTCGGTTCCAACGCGGGCACCACGATGTAACACTACCGGCTGGATCCATCGACGATGAGTGAAAAGAGCGAGCTCGCCAAGGAAGACCGACTTTGGCAACCGGTGACAATCCGCTGGTTCGTCCTGTTGTTCGGTGGCGCGGTTGGTTATGCCGTGCTGCGATATCACGTGCTACGGGGCGTTCCCTGGTCGAACTTCCCGCTGTACATCTTCAACAAGGCGATCTCGCTCGCGGCGGTCTTTTTCGTGGCGTGCTCCTATCTCGTCGGGCGGGTGATCCAGCGCCACAACGACGATCCGCGGATCCGACTCATCGTGATCAAGTTTTGCGGGTTGATAGGCCTGTCGCTCGCGGGGATCCACGGGCTCATGTCGCTGGGCCTGTGGTCGAGCGCGTACTACCCGGCCTATTTTGCCGAGGACGGCAAGCTGAACCTGCAGGGCGAGCTTGCGATCACACTAGGCGTCGTCGCCTTGTGGGCTCTAGCCATTCCCGGGATCACGACGCTGCCCACGATGGCGAAAAGCATCGGAGGCTTTCGCTGGAAGCGAACCCAACGCATGGGCTACGTGACGCTGGCGCTCGTGGCAGCGCACCTGACCGCGCTCGGTCTTCCGGGCTGGCTAGCGCCTTCCGGTTGGGGCCTTCTGCCACCGATTAGCTTGGTCGCCGTGGTCGTGGCGGCGGGAACGGTTCTGGCGCGCGTCATGAGGTCCTGACGTCGGAACGAGAGTCTTCAGGTCACGCGTTGCCCGTTACTCGCTCGCCGCGCTCGGCTCGAAGTGCCGAGCGATCCACTCCACCCAGCGGCGCCTCAAATCCCGCCGGTGAACGGGGTCCGCGGGGAAGTGTCCCGGCACGGGAAAGACGACGAACTCGACCTCCACGCCGTTGTCCTTGAGCGCGTGGTAGAGCTTGTAGGACTGGCTCACCGTCACACGTTCGTCGCCGGTGTTCGACAAGATCAGCGTCGGGGTTCGGATCTGGTGCGCATAGGCCATGGGTGATTGCCGCCAGTAGTTCATCGCGTTGTCGTTGAGCCACGGCGAGCCGTCGAGGCCAAAGCCCGCCCAGGTGTTCATATCGGCCATGTTGTACCAGTCGAACCAATCCGTGACGGCGGCACCGGCCATGGCGGCGGCCCAGCCGTCGTAGTGGGCGGTGAGCCATGCGGTCATGTACCCACCGTAGGACCAGCCGGATACGGCGACGCGCGCTTCATCCACGATGCCTCGCTCCTTCAGAACCTGAACGCCCGACATGACGTCTCGTCCCGGACCCTCGCCGGCGTCGTTGATCACCGCGCTTTGAAACCGCTTACCCTGCGTGCTGCTGCCGCGGTAGTTCGGGCTGAAGACGAGCCAGCCGCGTGCCGCCATGATCTGGTTGAAGGTGTTGAATGCCTCTCCGGAGGCGCCCATGGGGCCGCCATGAATGCTGAGCACGAGCGGGTAGCGCCGCTGTTGCTCATAGCCCGGTGGGTAGACGAGGACACCGTTTTGCTCGAAGCCGTCCGGGCCGTCCCAGACCACCGTCTCGACCCGCCCCAGGGTCATCTCGGCCAGAGCGTCGTTGAAGCTCGTGAGCCGCCGCGGCTCCCATCGACCGGCGCTCATCGAGTAGAGCTCGGAGGCGCGGTCGCTCTCGCGACCCGTGAACACGATGGTGCCGTTGTCGGCGACAGCCGGCGTGCCCGCATGAATGTCTCCGAGGGCGAGGCGTTCGGGAGCCCCGTCGAGTGGTTGATGCCACATCGCTTGCGCGGTGAGGTCCGTACCGCTCACCAATATGGATCGGCCGTCGGCCATCCATGACATGCCGCGCAGGCTGCGGTCGATCCGCCGTGTCGCGTCGATCGTCTCGGCACTGTCGAGCGACTTCAGAAAGACCCCGTTCGGGTTGAAGCCCGGCTCCGGCCCCCGCGAACGACCGTACGCCAGAGTGCGACCGTCGGGCGAGAACCGTAATGGAGTGACGGCGGGCTCGTCGACCAGCTCGCGTGTCTTGCCCGACTCCAGGTCGAGCTCGCGGATCGTGCTTCGAATCCCCTCTCCCGTATGCGGTAGCGGCACGATCTCGAGTGCAACGGTCCGACCATCCGGAGAGACGACGAAGCCGTCGATGCTCTCGACACCCTCGGTGAGACGCTCCGCCTCGCCGCCCTCCGCCGGAACGCTCCACAGGTGGACGGGCATCGGAGCCGCCAGAGTCAGGTAGCTGTTGTCTCCGACTTCGAAGGACTTGTTGTGGCGCTCTTCGCCTTCAAGCTTCGGGGAGGCGTCGGGCGCCGTGTACAGGATCGAGGTCCCGTCCGCCGTCCATGCGAACGTTCTCACCCCTTCATGGGCCTCGGTCGCCTGACGGGCCTCGCCCCCGCCCATGGATAGCACGAAGACCTGGCGGCTTTCGCCGTTCTCTGCCTTCCCACTCTTTTTGACCGAATCGGTGAATGCGAGCTCGTCGCCCGTGGGAGACCATCGTGGCTCACGCACGTCGTGTCTCTGGGGCGTCAGATCGCGCTCATCGCCCGTACCGACATCCACGAGAACGAGCGTCCGGTCGAAACGGTTGTCTTCATAGTTCGGCGTGCTCGTCGTCACGACGGCCTGGCTGCCGTCGGGCGAGAGGACGGGGGACGAGACCCCGATCTCGAGGCGCAGGTCGTCGACCTCGAGGCGACGTCCTTGGGCGAGGACGAGGCTTGGCACGCAGGCGAGGATGACGGTACCCGCCCACTGGCGGTGAAACGGCGTTGTGCTCACGGTGGCCTCCTTTGACGTCGCGACGTGACGGCCGCCACGCCGGTAGCCCATGGTAAGCGATCGGAAGCGTCAGTAGCATCCGACGCGACGTCGGTCTTCAGTGGCTCACCGACCCGAGGAGGGGCACGTCAGTTCGAGGCGGTGTTGCCCCACGGAGCGTCGATGACCATCTTCCAGGAGCCGTCGGTTTGTTTGCGCATGACGTCGTAGCCGTTGCCTTGCATCGACAGCGTCTCACCGTCGGGGCCGGTTCCCGTCATGGACCACGAGCCCTGGTTGACCGCGAGGTCGCCGGCGATCACGGTCGCTCCGTCGCCGAACTCATCTTGGGGGTTCTGGAACAAGTCGAAGCCGTCGGTCAACGCCGATTTTCATCACGGACGACGTCCATGATCCAGATGTCGCCCACGTCTTCGCGCCAAACGAAGTACATATACTCGCCGTCCGAGTCGAAGTTTCGGCTCAGTTGACCGATGCGACCGCGAAAGTCCGTGAGACGGCGCTCATCACCGCTGTCGATCGAAACCTCCCAGATGTCCGTTCCCCGCCCGAAGAAGAGAAAGCGGCCGTCTGGTGACCACGGCGACCAATTGGCGTCCTCCTGGGTAAGCTGCCGGGCTTCGCCGCCGGCGACGGGCTCGATCCAGAGCGTCCGTTCGTTGTCTTTGCCACCGTTATAGGCGAGCCATTGGCCATCCGGAGAGATTGTTGGGGAGAGCTGCGCGTCGAGCCACCCCGACATCAAGACGGCATCGCCGCCCTCGGCGGGTAACTTGAAAACGTGGGCGTTGCTCCCGTTCCGAGACGTAGCAACGAGCGTCTCGCCATCCGGAGACCAATCGGGGAAGAGAAAATTCCGTCCCTTGGTGACTTGGCGTAATGGCGAGCCGTCGAGGGGCTTGACCCAGATACCTCGCTCTCCGGCTCGCGTCGAATTGAACGCGATCTCCCCGCCGTCTGGAGACCATCGGGGCTGTCGGTCGCCCGCTGGATGGGTCGTCATTCGCTCGAGCTCGCCGCCCGAGAGGTCGAGGATCCAAACGTCCTCGTTGCCCGCGCGGGTCATGCTCAGCGCGAGACGGGCGCCGTGGGGTGACGGGTCGAGGCCGGTGATGAGATTGGGTCCGGTTGTTATCGGGTCGACATCCGTCCAAAGCGCGGGCCGATCCAATCGCGGAAAGCGGAAGATGTTTGCCGTGGTTTGACCGCGCGAGAACGCGAGGCGTGTGCCGTCCGGCGATAGGGCCGCCGACCGCATGAGCATCCCCGCGGTGAGGGAAACAGGCTCTCCATGGAGTCCCCGGTCGGAGTCCATTTTCTGACGCCAAAGATCCATCCCGCCCTCGCGATTGGAGACGTAGTACAGCGCCCTCGAGTCGCTCGACCAGATCGGGCTCCACGCGGCGTCCAAGTCCGTGTTCAAACGGACGGATTCTTCGCTCTCGAGGTGCATCACCCAAAGCGTGCACCGCGTGCCCAACGAACCGGCAGTAGCTCTACACGGGGCTCCGGCCTCGACGAAAGCAAGCCACTGTTCGTCGGGAGACCACGCGAGCGAGTACCGGAACGCGGTGTTCCCGGCGAGCAGGCTGCGCTCAGCAGTGCCGGTCGCAAGCGAGAGGATCTCGAAATAGACCTGGCCCGTCGCCACGTCGCCTCGGACATAACCTAGGCGCTGGCCGTCGCTCGACCATGCCGGATAGTTGAGCGCTTGCGACTGCGTTCCCACATCGTCGGTGATGCGGCGCGGCTCGCCGGAGAGTACGCCGATTGTGAAAACTCCGCGCTCCCCCACGGTATCGGACCAGTAGGCGAGCTCTCCGCCGTCGGGGGACCACGCGGGGCTGACGTCATCGCCGAGGTTATCGGCCGTCCGGTTGATGGCATCTCCGCCATCCGTGCGAGCGACCCAGATGTCCCAATTGCCGGACTGATCCGACGCGTAGGCGATCATCTCGCCGTTGGGTGAGAACACCGGTGTGTCTTCCGCGCCCAACGCGGAGGTGCGCTGTATCGGTCGCTCGAAACGAGGGATGGGTGTTTGCGGGTTTTTCGAGATCGTGGATGCCATCCAAGCGAGAGCGGCGAGACCGATGGGCGTGACGAACCACCACCACCGCCACGGTGCCGCGGGCTTCGCGGGCGACGCCGGCTCTTCCGCGGGCTCGTCGAGCGCCTTCACGATCTCCTTGGCGGTCGCGTAGCGTCGGCCGCGATCTTTGGCGAGGCAGCGTTTGATGATGTCGTCGTAACGCTGGGGTAGATCCGACCGCTGCTCGCTGACTGAAGGCGGGCTGTCACGGAGAATGGCGGCGAGCACGGCCGCGGCGCTTTCTCCCTGAAACGGCGTTTGCCCGGTCGCCATCTCGTAGAAGATCACGCCGAGTGAGAAGATGTCGGTGCGATGATCGACCGGCTGCCCCTGGGCCTGCTCGGGAGACATGTACGAGAGCGTTCCCATCACCTGTCCCTGACTGGTCATCGATGCCGTGTCGATCTCGCTTGCGGCTTCGGCTACCGGTCGGATCCGGGCGAGTCCGAAATCGAGGATCTTCACCTGGCCCTCGTCGGTGATCATGATGTTGGCGGGTTTCAAGTCCCGATGGGTGATGCCCGCGTCGTGCGCCGCAGCTACAGCCGCAGCGATCGTCCGCGCACGCTGGACGAACCCGTCGACGTCCATACCCTCGTCGGGAATGCCCTCCGCCAATGTCCGGCCGCGGACGTGTTCGAGTGTCATGAACGTGACACCGTCCGCTTCCTCGACGGAGTAGACCTGGACGACGTTCGGATGGTTGAGAGCCGCGACGGCCTGGGCCTCGCGCTTGAAGCGTGTCAGGCGGTCGGACACTTCGGCGACATCGGCGGGGAGCCGCTTTAGGGCGACACGCCGGTTCAGCTTGCTGTCGTGAGCGAGATAAACCTCGCCCATTCCGCCGGCGCCCAGCATCTCCAGGATCTCGTAGTGCGCGAGCTTGGCGCCGGCCGCCAATTTCATGATCTCAGCCGAGTCTCATTCTTTGCGAGAATTCGATATACAGGAATACCCACTGCGGTCAGCAGTAGTCCGTACAACGTGTCCACCGGATTGTAGACGAAGGCGTTCAGCATCAACAGCGACATCACGATCACGAATACGAGGGGCACGAACGGGTAGCCAGGGGTCGAGTATGCGTTGGGATCGGCGGCGGCTCTCGAGCGAAGACGGAATATGGCGGCCACGGTGAGGACGTTCATCAGCTGCAGCGGGACGAGGATGAATGCGACGAGGCGGTCGAAAGTCTGAAAGAAGATGATCGCGATGGCGGCGAGGGCCGCGCTGAAGAGAATCGCGCCCGCCGGCGCGCCCGTCCTCGGCGACACGAAGGCCATCTTCTCGATGAGCGGGTTGCCGGCCCGATATTTCTCGGCGGCGGCGAAGACGATCCGAGGTGCCGTCATCACCAGCCCGCCGAGGGCACCGGCAATCGAGATCATGATGAGGGCGCTGACGATCGTTGATGCGCCCGAGCCGAACGTCGCGGCGGCGAGCGCCGTGGCGACGGTGGCGCCTTCTTCGCGCATCCTCTCGAGCGGCATCACCCGCAGGAACGCGTGATTGACGATGAGGTACAAGACCGTGATCGAGCCAACGCCGGTTGCGAGACCCAATGGGAGGTTACGCTCAGGTGCGGAGACTTCCCCCGCCACGTGGGAGACGTCCGTCCAGCCGTCATAGGTGAAGAAAACCGCGGCGACGCCGAGGCCGACGAAGCGCAGCAACGCCATGAATCCCGCCGCTTCCGGCGTCGTCTCCGGAGGTGTGGGCGCGACGGCGTCGGCCAGAAAAAAACTTCCGAGCACGAGCGCCAGGATCCCGCCGATCTTGACCGATGTCAGCACGACCTGCGCGCGGCCGCCCCACCGGACCCCGGCGAGGTTGATCGCAGCGAATACGGCGATGGCGACGAGGCCCCACGATGGCGCGGAGCCCCCGCGTCCGCCGGTAAACTGCACGACGAACTCCCCGAACACGATCGCGACACCCGCGATCGAGCCCGGAGCGCTCACCCAAGCCTCCATCCAAACTTTCACGAAGCCGGTCAATGGACCGTAGGCCTCCGTCATGACGTGGTAGGTAGAGCCGGCTCGCGGGAACAGGGTCGCGAGCTCGCCGAGCGTCAGAGCGCCGCACAGGACGATCGCGCCACACAAGGCCCAGATGAAATAGACCTGCCACGGAGCGGTCGCGACCCGCGCCAGCTCTCCCGGGGTGAAGAAGATCCCGGAGCCGAGCATGTCGCCCATGACGACCGCGACGACGGCCGCGAGTCCCAACTCTCGCTTGAGCGACGTCATAGGAGGACCGGGAGGGGTCAGCCGCGACGGAAAAAGAGGGTCTCGAGCTGTTCGACCATCGCGGCGCCCAAGTCTTCAGCGCCTGAGATCGTGATCGACCGCCGGTAGTAGCGAGTGACGTCATGGCCGATGCCGATGGCCACGAGCTCGACGGGCGAGTAGGTCTCGAGTGCTCCGATCACGGCCCGCAAATGCGCATCGAGAAAAGATCGGCTATTGGCGGAGATCGTGCTGTCGTCGATAGGAGCGCCGTCGGAGATCACCATCAAGATGCGCCTTGCTTCACGTCGGCCGACGAGGCGCGAGTGTGCCCACAACAGCGCCTCTCCATCGATGTTCTCTCGCAAGAGGTCCGGGTGCAGCATCGCTCCGAGCGACCGCCGCGCTCTCCTGAAGGGCACGTTGGCGGACTTGTAGATGATGTGTCGAATATCGTTGAGTCTTCCCGGGTTCTCGGGCTGGCCCGCCGCTACCCATTTCTTACGGGACTCGCCGCCTTTCCACGCTTTGGTCGTGAAGCCCAAGATCTCGACTTTGACGCCGCAGCGCTCGAGCGTCCGCGCGAGGAGGTCCGTGCAGAGGGCGGCGGTCGTGATGGGGACGCCGCGCATCGAGCCCGAGTTGTCGACGAGCAGAGAGACGACGGTGTCGGGGAACTCCATTTGCCGTTCGCGCTTGAACGAGAGCGGGCGCAAAGGTGTCGCGACGACGCGAGCGAGTCGCCCCGAGTCGAGCAGACCCTCCTCGTGATCGAACGACCACCAGCGGTTCTGGCGCGCCAGGAGCTGTCGTTGCAACCGGTGCGCGAGCTGCGTCATCCCACCGCCGAGCTTGGTGAGCAAGAGGTCGAGCTTCCGCCGGAGACGAAGGAGGTCGTCCGGACTTGCGAGCCCACTCGCCTCCGTCACATCGTCGAACTCGCGCGTGAAGACCTTGTAGGCCGACGCTTCTTGCTCGAGGGCACGGATGTCCGGCCCGCTCGGCCTGGGTCTTCGCTCCCAGCGCCGTTTCGGCTGGTCATCGGTCGCACGGATGGCGACAGGGTTCCCTTTGGGCTCGTGCCGGCGACGCGGCTCCTTCTTCTCGGGCTCCTCGGGGAATAGCGGCGTCTTCGCCTTGGATGGCGGCAAACGGGCGATGAGGCTCAGCGCATAGTTGGCAAAGGCCTCTTGGTCCTCCACGTGGCGTGTCATGGCGAGGAGGTCATGCCGGGCGTTGTCGTCGAACCACGACCGCCACAGCTCGATCATCGGAAGAGCCGGCTCGGGCGGAGGCGTGTCCGTCAGCCACTCGCGCACGACCAACCGCACGACTTCCGCGATCGGCGCGTCGTCGCGTTCTTTGATCTCGTCGAGGTTCAACGCGCGGTAGCGCAAGCTCAAGCCGAGATCGAGGTTGCAGCGTACCCCGTCATGAACCATCCCGCCGAGTGCCTCGACCCGCGTTCGTTCGACGGCTTCGAGGATCGAGCGTTCGGGCTCCGTCTTCGGCGCGAGCCGGGCGTGGATTTCCGGGTCGTGGTAGCGCTGTTTCATCGCCGTGGCATCGGCGGCCCCTCGGATGCGCGCCACACCGGCGGCGTCTTCCGGCACTCTTTCCGGCAGCTGCAGCTTCAGCTCATGTTCTCGCGAGAGAGCGCGCGCGGCGGCACCAATGGCCCGTTGGAACGATTCGCTCGAAGGCACGCGCTAGCCGCCGTTGCGACCGACGAACGCGGTCGAATCGGAAAGCTCAGTGCCGAAGACGCGTTGGTAGTACTCGGCGACGATCGGTCGCTCGGACTCCTCGCACTTGTTCAGAAAGGTGACGCGAAACGCGAAGGCGAGGTCGTCGTTGAAGATCACGGTGTTCTCCGCCCAGGTAATGACCGTCCGGGGCGACATCACGGTCGAGAGGTCGCCGGCGGAGAACCCTTCTCGCGTCAGGCCGGCGAGAGAGACCATTTGCTGGACGATCTTCTGTCCGTCTTCGTCGTCGTAGACGGGAACTTTCGCGGTGACGATCTGCGCTTCGACCTCGGGCTTGATGTAGTTCAGAGTGACCACGATGTTCCAGCGATCGAGCTGGCCTTGGTTGAGCTGAAGGGTGCCGGGATAGAGTCCGGTCGTGTCGCCGAGGCCCACGGTATTCGACGTCGCGAAGAGTCGAAATGCCGGGTGCGGCCAAATGACCTTGTTCTCATCGAGGAGGGTTAGCTTTCCGCGTACCTCGAGCACGCGTTGGATCACGAACATGACGTCCGGCCGACCGGCGTCGTACTCGTCGAATACGAGAGCCGTCGGTGATTGAAGCGCTTTCGGCAGCATCCCTTGGCGAAACTCCGTGACTTGACGGCCTTCTTTGACGACGATGGCGTCTCGTCCTACCAAGTCGATTCGGCTGATATGGCTGTCCAAGTTGATGCGAACGCATGGCCAGTTGAGCCTCGCCGCGACCTGCTCGATATGGGTCGACTTCCCGGTGCCGTGATAACCCTGGATGAGAACGCGCCGGTTGTAGGCAAAACCGGCCAGGATGGCGAGGGTCGTTTCGGTATCGAACGAATAGGTGTCGTCGATCTCGGGTACGAGTCCGGTGCGCTGGGAGAACGCAGGCACACTCAGCTCGGAATCGAGCCCGAATAACTGTCGTACCGAGACTTGTATATCCGGGCGACTGGGCGTCGCTTCGGGTTCATTCATTAGGATTCAACGGCTTAGGGTGAACCGCTATCATAGGGCACCCGATGGTTCTGCGTCTACCTCGTTGTGCTAGTCTTCGGCGCATGCGCGCCGTAGCCTTCGCTCTTCTCGTTTTCTTGCCGGGCACGGCATCTGCCGATGTCCAGGTCGAGTATGTCGGGCACGCTTCATTCGTGATCGAATCGCCATCAGGGATCCGAGTCGTGATTGATCCCTTCAACTCGAACCGCTGGCTGGGCTATAGCTATCCGGACGTCGAGGCCGACGTCGTTCTCGTCAGCCACCCTCATTACGATCACGACGCCTCTTACTACTGGGGGGAGTCCGTACCCGTCTTCCGGGAGCCCGGGGAGTATCGCGTTGCGGACGTCACGATCGTCGGTGTCGAAGGCCGTCACGCGGATCCCTACGGAAAGGATTTCGAGCAGAAGAACACCATCTGGGTCGTGACCACCGGCGGTGTACGTATCGCCCATCTGGGCGACAACGGACCGGTCACGGAGCGCCAAGCCGAGGGTGTGGGGCGCGTCGACATGTTGATGCTACCGGCGGACGGCGACGATCACATCTTGAAGCCGGACGAGATCGCCGCGGCGCGCGCGGCTCTCGGTGACCCGGCGGTCGTGCCCATGCATTACCGACTCGTGGGTTTTCACGATCTGCCGGAGTCGCTCGGTCCGATCGCACCCTGGCTCGAAGGACAACGGGGGGTCGTTCGATTGGGGTCCCATCGAGCCATCTTCTCCGACAATCGGGACCCCGAGCGTCGCGTCATCGTTTTCGAGCCCTCTCCCGACTTGCGACGTTGGTCGGATGCTCTCGTGGACGCTTGGAAAAACCTCGATGACGCGCGCGACGCCATGCGAGAGGGAAGCGCCGAGGGACTCGGTCGCGCCGGCGCGCTCGTGGAGCGTGCGGCCGCGTCGTCGAGCTCGATCGTGTTCGCGTACCAACGTGGTCGGGCGCTCGCGATGGCCGGCAGCGACGCCGACGCCGTCCTGGCCCTTGAATCCGGCCTCGCCTCCGCGGGCCGAGACGACTGGGAGAACCGCATGCGGGCACGAGCGCTGCTGGCCTCGCTCTACGAAAAGCAAGGACGCACCGACGATGCGCGTACCCAGTATGAGATCGTCATACGCCACAGCTACCGAACCGAGCTGCTGGATCAGGCCAAGGATTTCCTCGAAAAAGAGTAGCTCTCTTCTCTCTTAGTTTTCTGTCTCCTTCAGTAAGTAATTAACCTATGGGTTAATAGTTAATGGTATAGTGAATAAGAGAGGAGAGTGGAGAATGACCACCGAAAATGATGTGCAACGTGTCGTTCCGTATCTCGGCTATGTCGACGCTCCCAAAGCGATCCAATTCCTTTGCGAAGCCTTTGGGTTCGAGGAGAAATTCCGTTACCCGATGGAGGATGGGCGTATCGGCCATGCTGAGCTGACCTATGGCGGTAGCGTCTCGTTGATGCTCGCGTCTACCTACCCGGAGATCGGTCTCGTGAGCCCGCAGAACCTCGAGGGCGTGCACGCTCAGGTCAAGTGCCTCGTCGACGACGTGGACGCCCACTACGAGCGTGCGCGAGATGCCGGTGCGACCATTCTTTCGGAGCCCAAGGACAATTACGGGGAGCGGGGCTATCGCGCCGTCGATCCCGAGGGCCACCGATGGATGTTCGGTTCCCCGACCGACGAGAGTTCGGCGTGAAACGGCAGAGGATCATTCCCTACCTCTATTACGCGGATGGCATCGCTGCGGTGGAGTACTTGGCGAGTACATTCGGATTCCAGGAGCGCGAGAAAGTCGTGAGGGACGACGGCAGCTTGATGCACGCGGAGCTCGGCTATGACGACAACGTCGTCATGCTCGGAAGCCCCGAGGGCGAACGGGGGGGTGCCCCGAACCTCGACGACCGCACGCACCGCGGCTCGGTCATGTGCTACGTGGATGATGTCGACGGGCACTGCTCGCGGTCGCGCGCCGCCGGCGCTCGCATCACCATGGACCTCGAGACCAAGCCCTACGGCGAACGGATGTACGGAGCGACGGATCCGGAAGGCCATGTATGGTTCTTCGGGTCGGCCGGGTGAGCGGCGTCGATGCGACGTTAGGCGCCCTCGCGGAGCCGACTCGCCGGCGTGTGGTCGAGCTCTTGCTGGAGCGCCCGCACCGGCCGTCCGAGCTCTCGCGGGCGGTGCGCATGAGCCCCCCGGCGATGAGCCGCCATCTAAGGGTCTTGCGCCGCTGTGGGCTCATCCAGGAAGAACGCTCCGAACGCGATGCGCGCGTTCGCACTTACCGGCTCCGCCCCGAGCCGTTCCGCGATCTATACTCGTGGCTCCAGACCATGGAGTCGTTTTGGACCGACCAGCTCGGTGCGTTCTCGGACCACGTGGAGGCGAGCAAAGATTGATCGAGGGGGGGACGGTGACCGTCACGACGGTCGTCCCGTGCGAGGCGGAGCGCGCATTTCGTGCCTTCACTGACGAGATCGATGCGTGGTGGCGGCGTGGGGCGCGTTTCCGCGCGCGCCCGGACCGGCCCAGCCGCATGAAGTTCGAGCAAGGCACTCCGGGACGCTTCGTCGAGGTCTACGACGACGGAAGCGGTGACGTATTCGAGCATGGAAAGATTCTGGACTGGACGCCGTTCGATCGCGTCGTCTTCGAGATGCGCGGTCGAGACTTTGCACCCGACGAGCGCACGGAGGTCGAGGTCTCGTTCGAGGAGCTCGATGCCGGCACCCGCGTTACCGTACGCCACCACGGCTGGGACTCGTTGCCTCCGGATCATCCGGCGCGCCACGGGCTGACCGGCGAAGCCTTTCTCACGATGATGCGCGTTTGGTGGGGTGATCTCCTTGTCGCCGCCGGTGCGCACCTTCGGAAAGTGTAAGCGAGGGACCAGACCATGTTCGAGGCGGTTGAGCTAGGACGGAGCACGACGAAGGAAGACTTCAAGTCGCAAGAGCCCGTTTTCCGGGTGGGGTTGCTGACGGTTCAGTACGAGCTGAGAGACGCGGACTTTCCCGTCATCATTCTCCTTGCGGGTAATGACGGGCTCGGCTGTACGGAGCTGTCGAACGTTCTCAGCGAGTGGATGGATCCTCGCTACATAGAGACTCATGTTTTCGATAGCGCGTCCGAAGAGGAAAAGGAGCGTCCGCGCTTCTGGCGGTACTGGCGCGCGCTGCCGCGTCGGGGCACGATCGGTTTGTATTTGCGCGAGTGGACGGCCCGGGCCGTCGTGGACCGGGCGCTCGGAAAGACCGATGACGTCGCTCTCGACAAGCGTTTGAGGCATATCGAGAGCTTCGAACGGGAATTGACCGACGATGGTGCGCTGTTGTTGAAGTTCTGGCTACACATGCCGAAAAAGGCCCTCAATAGACGCGTCCGTCGAGCGGAGAAGAGCCCGGGTCGTGCGTGGCGCGTGAGCCGCGTGGATCGCGAGGTGTGCAAGCACTACGAGGCGATCTCTTCCGTAGCCGCGTCCGTTATTCGAAGAACCGAGACCGGCGTGGCGCCGTGGAATATCATCGAGAGCACGGATAGCCGCTATCGAGACCAGACGGCGGCTCAAGTCATTATCCAAACGCTCACGAAGCGTCTCGCCGAGCCCCCGCTCGCTGCCCCCAAAAAGGGGAAACATGATGTCTCTTCGAGCCCGATCACCGTCTTGGATCAAGTGGATCTTTCCCGTACTCTCTCGAAGGCGTCATACGAGAAGAAGCTGGGACGACAATGGCGCCGACTCGCGAAGCTCAGCGAAAAGGCCCACAGGAAAGGCGTCTCTCTGGTCATCGCCTTCGAAGGGTGGGATGCAGCGGGAAAGGGCGGGGCGATCCGTCGTCTGACCCGCTCCATGGACGCGGCTCATGTCCGGGTGATCCCGATCGCGGCGCCGACCGAAGAGGAGCGCGGACATCACTACCTGTGGCGATTCTGGCGTCACCTTCCGAGGGCGGGCCACGCGGCGATTTTCGACCGGACTTGGTACGGACGGGTGCTCGTGGAGCGAGTCGAAGGCTTTGCTCGCGAGCGCGAGTGGAAACGCGCCTATGCGGAGATCAACGATTTCGAAGAGCAGCTCGCAGATCACGGCGTCGTCGTTCTCAAGTTCTGGCTTCACCTCTCTCAGGAGGAGCAGCTTCGCCGCTTCAAGGAGCGAGAGAAGGTAGCGTTCAAGAAGTACAAGATTACGGCGGACGACTATCGGAACCGCGAGCGCTGGAACGAGTACGAGCTTGCGGCCGATGAAATGGTTCAACGAACCAGCACGGAATACGCGCCGTGGCACTTGATCGCCGGGAACGACAAGCGATCGGCGCGGGTCGAGGTGCTGGAGATCGTCCGGGCCCGGTTGGAGCGGGCGCTCTAGCCGCTCAGAGCGTGACGCCGAACGGGCCGCGGAGTGCGAAGGCGAAGACCATCGCCAGGATGAAGTAGAGAATCATCCAATGGATCTCTATCAACCCGAAGAAATCGACGTCGACTTCGGGATACATCACGGTGATGGATTCGAACTCGCCCGGGGGCAGCGGGGCTTCGGCGGGGTACAGAATCTCGTTCCAGAAACCCCGGATGCGAAACGGTGAGCGGCGCACGATGCCGCCTGCGGCGTGGACCGATTTCGTCGCCATCTCCGACGGGCCGTGAATCCGCAGCTCGTAATCGCCGGGCGCGTCGGCCGTCAACCGCCACGCCATTTCGCCCAAAGTCGGGATCCAGACGGCGGGGGTCTCGAGCGTTAGACCGGCAGGCACGTCGATTTCGATCGACGGCTTCGACCCGGGCGAATAGGCGCTCTCCGCGAGCTCGACTTTGAGCAGCACCGGCTCACCCAACGGGAGACCCTCGTAGCCATAGTGAAACTGCATCTGACCGATGAGCAGCACGAGCGGCGGCAACGTCCAGATCATCGGCGCCATCGAGTGGCGGACATAGGTCACGTTGGCTCGGAGGATATCCAGCTGGGCGCGGAGAATCGCTCGGAAGTCATCGTTGTACAAGCGAATCTCGAACAATCCCGCGTGGATCTTTTGTTTGACCCCCTCGAGCGCTTTCTGGTTCGAGGTGTATTTGAAAACGAGGAGAATCGCGAGTGCGGTGATGAGTGAGACGACCGTCACCCCGATCGCCGGCGCGAAGCTCGACCACGGCGCGAGCAGAAGATCGACGAGCGGGCGTAGAAGGGAGTTTATGAAAGACATCGGCAGGTGACGGATGTGAGGCCCAAGCGGCCTAGGAAATGTAACCGAGCCCCTTCAAGCGTTTCTTGATCTCCTCTTCGGAGCCGGCGTCTTCGAGTTTGGCGAGCTCTTTTTCAATGGCGTGGGTAATGAACTCCGCCGGCGAAGAATAGCCGGCAATATCGGAGAACTTCTTCACCCGGGCGATGAGCTCTTTGTCTAACTTGATGCTTCCTGATCCAAACATGGGTGTTCTACTCCTCGGTGCGCTCCAATTTCACGGGCTCGTCGATCCCGTACTCCGCCAAGATCGCGGCGGCGAGATCTTGTAGCCTGGGAGCGGTCTTTTTCAACTTGCGGTTCGTCAGGAGGATTCCCGGCACCGTCGTGTGATCCATTTCGTGATCGCCGCTCCATTCGTCGGTATTGTCCGTGAGGATCTCCGTACCAACCGCGCCCAGAGCGGAGTGGCCGGAGCACCGCGTACCTTTCGCGTAGCCGACCGAGATGTCCGGGCCGATCTCGAGGTTGCCGCGATCCTCATAGAAGTCCTCTCGTTGATAGACGCGCGTCACTGCCTGCATGCCCGTTTTGGGGTCCATCTCAGCGAGCAAGTCGGCGGCGATCTCGTCCATCAGCGCCTTGCGACGATCGGGTGACACGATACCGTTCCTCTCCCGCCCGGCCACGTTGATATACAGGCCGTTGATACCGACGCCGTAAGCCTTCGTGCGCGACCAATCCACGTTCACGAACATGCCGGGATCGTCTTCCATGTCGGGGTTCTTCACGACGAGGTAGCCCTTGTCGCGGAGCCACGCGTTCAGGTGGAAAGCGCGCCGCCAGGACGTGAATCCGTGATCGGACATGATGATGAGAGTGGTGTTGGCGTCGATCCGCTCGAGTGTGGTGCCCACCACGTCGTCGAGGCCGATATAGAGATTCTCGATTAGGTCCGCATATTTCGGGTCGACCTCGGGGTCATAGGCCGGATGATCGGGATCACGGGTCTTCCACATGATGTGGCTGATCTGATCGACGTTGCCGGTGTAGTAGAACAAGAAACCGCTATCGAACTGGTCGAGCACATAGTCGTATTGCTCGACGATCTCGCGGCCCGCGATCTCTGCTTGCGCAAGAAACTCGTCCGGGGTGAGCACGCCTTGTGTCATCACCTGCGTATCTTCCGGCATGCCTTGCGTGTAGAAGCGTCCCGTCGCAGCGGCGAGCTCCGCCGCGTACTCCATCGGGGTCGAGATCGGCGCTGCCGGCTGGATGGGGTCGAAGTTGACCGGGGAGACGTAGAGCTCGAAGTCCGGCCGGACCGATCTCAAGTAGAACCGGACCACGCCCGGCAGCACCTGTGTGGGGATCATCGGGAACTCGACCGGCACCCAATCGCTGAACTCGCCAACCTTCATGATGAGCTCTTCGCTCCCGGCGACGATCTTGACGACGTCCTCGGTCGGGTCGAGGTAAACAGTGAACTCGGACGTCAGCTTCTCTGTGTCGATGAGAAGGGGATTGTCGGGCCCGTAGAGCTTCGCGTTGACCACACCGTCGAAGATGTCGACTTCATAGACATCTCCACCGGCGATATCCTCGCCGGCAAACGCGAACAGCTTCGACGTGTAGAACGAGAACCAGCCTGGCGTGCCCGTGACGTCCGGCGTGCCCATCCCGGACAGCTCGCGTGTCGCGGTGCCCGACGGCGGAAAGTTGGCGGGCATGCGCAAGACAGTGGTCTCGATGCCGTGGTCTTCCAGTACTTCCCAGAACGCGCGGCCTTTCCGGAGCAGCTCGACGGTTCCCCCGGTGAGAGGGAACTGATAGTTTCCAATCTCGAGAGTCGTCCCGGGCTCTCCTGCCTGGCTCGTCGAAAAGAACGGAACCATTGTCTCGGGGTCCCGGTGCAAGAAGTCGAAGACGCCATGGCCGCCCGAGTCCATGCCGGTGATGAAATTGGACCACGCCACCGGGCTCTGGACGGGCACGGATGTCTCGAGAGGCGTGAAGCTCCCCGATGCCGCGACTTTCGAGAAGTTCGGCATCTTGCCGGCTTCCATCAATTCCTTGACGAGCTCATAGTCGAGTCCGTCGAAGCCGAGGACGATCACCTTCTGGCTCTCGGCGTCCGCCTTCGCGACGGAAGTCGAGCGGCATCCGCCGATGGCGACGAGACCGAGCAGGACTGCGAACGCGCTTACGAATCTCATGATTTCTGGAAGCTCGCTTTCGTAAACAGGGAAGCGCCTTCCATGTGGCGCGGGGGCGTAAGGCCGAACATCTCGAGCGCGGACGGCGCGATATCCATGAGGGTCGGCTCTCTGTCCTCGGGGATCGACACGTTCGAGAACAGCACGCCGGGTACGAGTCGCGGGTCGACGCAGTGGTCGCCGCTCCAAGCTTTTTCGTTGTCTTCGAAGACGGGGCCCGCGACCATCCCGCTCGCACAGTCCCACGAGATCCGGTAGCCGTTGTCATATCCGATGATGAGATCCGGTGCGTTCTCGGAATAGGGGCCTTCGTAGACCACTTTCGTGTCGAAGACTTCCTTGATCCCGACCTTGTTCCGCTGGTCGTCGCGGAGACCGCCGAGCTTTTCGATAATGGCGTCCTTGACGTCCTTCTCTTCTTGTCCGGGCTCGACGATGCCGTTCGCCTCGCGCCCCTTCATGTTCAGGAACATCCCGGTCAAGCCCAGCGAATAGGCTTTCGTCTTGGACCAGTCGACATCTTGAAGCCATTCGCTCGTGCCGTCGGCGCCCGGCTTGAGTGTGAGGAAACCATTGTCTTTTAGCCAGCCGTTCAAGTTCACGCCTCGTTGGAATGAGCTGAACCCGTGGTCCGAGAGGACGAGAAGCACGTCGCCTTCGCCGAGCTCGTCCATGACTTTGCCGACGAGTGCGTCGTTGTGTTTGTAGATCCCTTCGATGGCTTTACGGTGTTCCGCCTTTTCGATATCCGTGCCCTTGTTCGCGGGGTGGTCTTTCTCGAGATAGTGCCAGAACATGTGCTGGATACGATCGGTCGCGTCGAATACGCAGACGAGGGAGCCTCGCCGCAGGCGATCGAGTGAGGAGAAGAACATGTCCTGTCGCTCTCGATCGATATCGTAAGTTTGTTGCAAGAACGTGCCGTCGTCGGTGACGCCTTCGTTGAGCGCCCACGTATCCTCGGCCAGTCCGAGGGTGCAAAAGTGGCCGATCTTCTTCGATAGGTAGGTCGCGTAGTAGGACGGGTGCGAGATCGGCATTGCCGGTTTTTCGGGATCGATGTTGATCGGGGTCACGTAGAGCGAGAAGTGCTCGTCGAGCTCGGTGACCATCAGGCGACATAGGCCGGAGACTTTGATCGCGGGCGCGGCCGGAAACGATAGCGGGATCCATTCCGACAATTTCATCGGGGTCAGCTCGACGCGCTCTCCGTCGAGGTCGACTATTGCTTTGTTCCCGGCTCGATCGAGCTCGATCTTCAACGGGACTTCGAGTGGTGGATTGCCGTCTCTAAAGAGGTTCTCGGGGCCTTGGAGCGTGGTCTCCATCCGGTCGCTGTTTTGCTCGAGCTGAAAACGCAAGCCGCCCTCTTTGAACGTGCCTTCGGAAGGCCTGGTCGTGTAGAACAGAAACGTCCCCTGCGTGCCGAGCAGATCCGGTACGCACATCGCTGATAGCTGAGCGCCGTAGAACTTGTCGGGCGGAAACGTGATCGGAACACGCAGGACCGTGCTCCAGATATTGTGCTCGCCGAGAATGGACCAAAACGGCTTCGACTTACGCAGCAGGCGTACTTCCGGTTTGTTCAGCGGGATCCGATAGGGCCCTATCTTGAGAGTCCGCTCGACGCTCCCGATATGCGTGGAGGACAGCAAGGGGAGATAGGTCTTTCGATCGCGATCGAGGAAGTCGAAGATGTTGTGACGGGCCGGATTCGTCCCGGTGGCGAAGGACGACCACGCGACCGGGGAGATCGAAGGATAGGTCGTTCCGAGCTTCTTGTAGGAGCCTGCAGCAGCGAGCTTTTTCATGTTCGGCAACAGGCCCTGCTTCATGAACTTTTCCGTGAGCTTCGGGTCCTGGCCGTCGAAGCCGACGACGATGAGTCGTTTGACCCAGGGCGGCGTTTGCGACTTCCGTCGAAGAAAACGCCACGCCATTCGAAACGGCCAAATGAGCAGCGAGAGCATCGCGATGAGGATCGTCGTGAACACGACGAGAAACGATGAGAGGAGCGCAAAACCGGCGCCGGGACCGATATAGGCCTCCGCCGATTGCGGCAGGAGCAAGACGGCGGCGACCGCGACGACGAGCAGGTAAAACATAGCCGCCTAGTTTAACGCAAAGGGATTTGGAATTCGTATATGATCCCGGCTCGCGATGAAGAAGTGGTTTCGCAGGATCCGCTACGGAGAGCCCGTTATCGTCGTCTCTGGACTGCCACGTTCGGGAACGTCGATGGCAATGCAAATGCTCGAGGCCGCTGGTGTCGATATCGTCACCGACGGTGTGCGCGAGGCGGGTGAGGACAACCCGAAGGGCTATTTCGAGGACGAGCGCGTCAAGGACCTCCACGACGATTCCCATGGCCGGGAGTGGCTTCTAGGGAGCCGCGGCAAGGCGGTCAAGATCGTATCGTTCTTCTTGAAGGACTTGCCGAAGACCAATAACTACAAAGTCATCTTCATGCGGCGCGAGCTTCCCGAAGTGCTGCAATCCCAGCAGAAGATGCTGGAGCGGCGCGGCGAGCCCGACGACACCGACGATGAGCGCATGTTCGACCTATGGAAAGACCATCTTTGGAAGGTCAACTACCTCTTGAAACATGCCGATCACCTCGAGTCGATCGAGATCGCCTATCGCGACGTCGTGTCCGAGCCGCTCGCTCAAGCCCGGCGCATCAACACGTTCGTTTCCGGCGGCCTCGATGTGGAGAAGATGGCCGCGGTGGTCGACAAGAAGCTCTACCGCAACCGAAGCTAGCGGTCCGTCCGCTCAGGACGCGAGGTGCTGCGCGACGGCGCCGCGGACGTCATCGCCGAGGCCTCGGGGATGCGCAACGAGGCCGGTCATCAAGGGGTCGCGGCTGTTGAAACGTCGTGGAGTCCCGTCCGGCTCGTAGGCCTCGCCTTGTTGAGCGAGGACGAGCGCGACGCCGGCCGCGACATCCCACTCATTCTTCGGTACGACGGTCCACGTCGCGTCGGCCTTGCCGCAGGCCACGAGGCCGAGCTTGTACGCGACCGAGCCCATCGGCTTGATCTCGAAAGAGGCGCCGTCGAACAAGTCCCATTCGCCGCGCTTCGACTCGCTGCGACTTCCGAGCACGGTGGCACCTTCTAGCGTCGTCCTCTCGCTCATCGATGCCGGCGTCCCGTTATAACGAACGCCGTGTCCTTTCCCGCCTACGATAACCTCGTCGGTTTGAGGATTGAAGATGCCTCCGGCCACGGGGACGCCGTCGACCACGTAGCCGACGGAGACGCACCATTCCGGAATGCCGAGAACGAACTCCTTCGTCCCGTCGAGCGGGTCGACGACCCACACTTTGGACGCATTCAACCGTGCCAGATCGTCCGTGCTCTCCTCGGAGAGCCAAGCCTCATCCCCGCGGGGCAACAGCTCGTAAAGCGCTTTATCGACCGCTTCATCGGCCTCGGTGAGTGGATCTCCGCCCGCCTTCTTGACCGCCTCGACTTCGCCGGGTGTGAACCGGCTGAAGATCGAGGCGGTGTGGCGAAGCGCGTCATCGATTCGAGTGATGACGCTTGCGAGCTCTCCCTCCGTCATGCTCCGACATATCCGAGGCTCTTCAGATGCAGGATGATTTGCTGCGCAGCCTCTTCGGGAGTGACATCGGTCGTGTCGATCTTGAGTGCCTCGTCGCCCGGCTCCTCGTAAGGATCCGAGATGCCCGTGAATTCCTTGATGATCCCGGCCCGTGCCTTGGCGTACATGCCCTTGCGATCTCGTTGCTCACAAACTTCGAGAGGTGTCGAGATGTGCACGAGAATATGGCCGCCCATGGGCGCGATCATGTCCTCGACTTCCTTGCGAACGCTCGTATACGGGGCGATGGGAGCACAAATAGCGATGCCGCCGTTCTTCGTAATCTCGGAAGCGACATAGCCGATGCGACGGATGTTGATGTCCCGGTGCTCTTTCGAGAAGCCGAGCTCCTTCGACAAGTTCTTCCGTACGACGTCGCCGTCGAGTAGCGTCACGGGGCGGCCGCCGAGCTCTAACAGCTTGACCAGCAGCACGTTCGCCACGGTGGACTTGCCCGAGCCCGATAGACCGGTAAAGAAGACGGTGAATCCTTGCCGTTTTCGAGGCGGGTGGGTTTTGCGAAGCTCCGTCGCGACCTCCGGGAAAGTGAACCATTCCGGGATGTCTCGTCCGGCGGCGAGTCTTTCACGCAGCTCCGTGCCCGAGATGTTCGCGACATCGGCGCCTTCCGGAACTTCGTCCTGCGGCACGTAGCGATCCGAGTCCTTGAGATACATCATCATCTTGAAAGGCACCATGGCGACGCCGAGCTCTTCTTCGTGTTTCTGCATGAGCTCCTGGGCATCGTAGGGGCCGTAGAACGGTTGGCCGCTCGAGTCGCTCCCCGGACCCGCGTGGTCCCGGCCGACGATGAGGTGGGTGCAGCCGTAGTTTTTGCGGATGATCGCGTGCCAGACCGCCTCGCGGGGGCCGCCCATGCGCATGGCGAGCGGCAGGAGCGACAGGCGCTGGGTGTTGGTCGCATAGTGCTGCGAGATCGCCTGGTAGCAACGGACGCGGGTGTAGTGGTCGAGGTCGCCCGGCTTCGTCATACCCACGACCGGGTGGATGAGCAAGTTCGCTTCGAGGTTCTTCGCCGCGCGCTGCGTGAGCTCGTGATGGGCGCGGTGCATCGGGTTCCTCGTCTGGAACGCGACGATTTTCCGCCAACCCAGCTGCTGGAACTCATGACGCAGGCCTTCCGGCGTGTGACGGAGTTGATGGAAGTCGTAGTGGAGAGGGAGCTGAGTCCCCTCGAGCCGCCCGCCGACGTAGTACGGGTTCGACTTCTCGGTGGTGTAGGCGACTCCGGGGTGCTCGGGGTTCGTGGTGCCGAAGACCGCGCTCGCCTCCGCGGTGCGATCGGGCTGCCAAACATCCTCGACGTGGAGTACGGCCAGCATGACGCCTTCGGGATCTCGCAGCGCGAGCTTCGAGCCGGAGTCGAGTGTCTTCGCGAGCTCCTCCGGCACGTCGAGCGTGATGGGCATGGGCCAAAGGATCCCGCTCGCGAGACGCATGTCCTGGCATACGGCGTCGTAGTCCGCCTTGCCGAGAAATCCGGTCAGTGGTGAAAAGCCGCCGTTGACGATGAGCTCCAAATCGCAGAGCTGGCGCGGGGTGAGATCCCATGAGGGCCAATCCGTGGATTCCTTCTTGAGCTCGGCCGCCCTCTCCTCGGATACGACCAAGTTTTTCAATTCGCCGCCATGCGGCTCGATCAGATGCGTTGACATAGTCTCTCCTGATGCCGCTTCATGGAAGCGGCTCGTACAATAATGATTCCCTGCTGCTGGGGGAGGCTCGGGAATGGGCGGCTTGCCAAAAAAAAAGCAAGCCGCGAGCTTTATGAAGAGCTCGACTGACCCTACACTCGTTATCGGGTGTTCGGACTCACGTCCGCTCAGTAAAGATACCGCCTCGGTCGATTTTAGTCAAACCCGGGCGCGCCGTGCTCAAGCCAGGAGCGAGTCTTTGGACGTCGTTTCTTGCGCGCCCGTCCGAAGCTTCCATGCGACGGCGGCCCCGCCAATCACTGCCGCTGCGACGAGAGCTGCGGAGGCGTATTGCACGATCGGTCGAAGGCGTCCACGCGAGACGACGCGGGGGGCCGGTATCGGCTGCGCTACGACAATAACGGGGCTCGGGAGCGTCTCGGTCGGCGGCATGGAGGCCGCGACGCGATCCGCCAAATAGGGCGGGTTGAAATTGAATGCCGTGTGCGGTCGCTCATGATGCTTGCGGTGATGCTCGATCTGGCGCTCCCTCACGCCGCTGAGCCACGGGATGCGTGTTACGGCGCGATCGAGCGCGTTTCCGTCGACATGTGTCAGCCAGTGCGAGATCTCGAAGAGCAGGTAGTGGCCGAGAGCGCCGAGCAGGAATAGCGTCACTTGCGCGCCTGGCAGCACGAGCCGCACTAGCCCGTAGTGCGAGAACAAGAGGAGAGGAAAGACCCAGAAGCGGCCGGCAATATAGTCCAGATCCCGCCGCCGCCGCGTCTTGAAGTTCTTTCCGTTAAAGATGCGGTGATGACCGAGGTGCGACCGACGCACGTTGGACAGGGCGGGAATCCCGCGATGCATCGGGATCCGATGACACCAGTACTCGAAGAAATGAGTGTATGCGATTCCCGCGAATATCCAGCCGAGCGTGGATAAGGCCGCTTGCTCGGAAACAGCGACGGCATTCGGTATCGCCACGATGAGGAAGGAGGCGATCGCCGCGACCGCCGTCTTGATGATGGGCCCGTGATGCATGGCCACCCCCGCTTTCTTCCGGCGCTCTTTGGATTAGATCCATTATCCGCACGGATGCGGGTGGGATCCAAACGCCGTTGCTAGATTTCTTCCGTCGTTGGCTGGGGGGCTGTGAGTCGTAAAAAACCTTTGTCTTCGAGGCCTCGTATCGTTTCGAGGAAGGTGTTGGAATCCATGTCCATTGTGTCGCGAACGCTTCGGAGCGTCGACTTTCCGTCGACGCGAGAGAGAGTCTCCCACTCGAGGCTCGTGAGCTCGAACGGCTCGTCGACGTCTATGGTGTCGCCTCGGGTGGGGAGCATTCGGAACGCTTCGTCGGCGCTCGCGCTGACGTCGTCGAGACGGAGCACACCGATGGTGATGAGACTGAACACGACGCGTCCCGCTTCGAAGATGTCCGTTTGGATCTCGTCGACGATCTCCGCGATGCTTCGCGTTCCATCGGCGAGTCGCATCACGGCCCAGTCGGATTTCGTCAGCCGAATCGACGGTGCGCCCGAGAGCGGTACGCAGCGAGGGACGAGGTCGAAGCTCGGTACCTTCGACGAGATCATCCGCCACGCGTCGCTTCGCCGGCTCGCCTCGACGAGTAGGCCGCGGGTCGGCGTCTCGATCGACGTGATGACGTCCGGCTCCGCGTCCTTCGTCTCGAGCTCGCCGCTCTTCCACAAGGCCAATGCGTAGAAAGCTTCCTCTCCGCTCTCACCGTCCGTCGTGGCGTGGATGATTCGTCCGGAGGCGAAGTGCACGACGCCCGTGCGCTCGCCGTTCGTGACATGAGCGGAGCCGTCATCTCGTTGTGCCAGGATTTGCTGTATCGCCTCGGCGAAAGTCGTTTTCTCTAGCGCGAAAGGCGTCGGAGCAGGTGTGTCCTCGCTACCCGCGCGCTCTTCCCCTTCGGGGGGAAGCACATCGTCCGCGTCGAGCACCAGCTCCTCTTGCTCGGACGTCGGTGGCTGCTGCAGCTTCGAATATTTCTGGGTGCGGGAGAGCACGAGCTCGATGCGGCTCTTGAGCTCTTCCGGTTGTGCGGATTTGACGATGTAGTCGTCCGCGCCGTCACGGAACCCCCGCAGCCGATGCGGCAGCTTCTCGAGGCCCGTGAAAATGACGACCGGGATCCACTCCGTGTCAGGATTGCTCTTGAGCCGCTCGCACGTCTCGAAACCGTCCATCTCGGGCATCTCGAGATCGAGCAGCACGAGCTGCGGCGCCTCGACCTCGACTTTCTCGAGAGCGAGCTTGCCGTTGTCGGCGTAGTCGACCTCGTAGCCCCAATTACCGAGGAAATGGCCCACCATTGCCCGGTTGTCGGGGTCGTCGTCGACGATCAAAATGCGGTCCTTGGTCATAGCAGGAAGCTGAAAATACCCCTCATTTCATTGTAACAGCTGTTCCCTCAAAGGGCAGGTGCGGGCGCCCCGGTCGTCCGTGCGGCCGGAGTTGTTTTGGAGCGCGCGAGCGTTTAGAATCGCGCGGTATCGGGCTGTTTCGTGTTGGTCCGAGCACGCCTGTCAACGCTTTTCCGAGGAGCCATCGGCATGAAACGAATCGCCGCCATTTTGTCCATCCTATCTTTGGGGCCCGTCGCACAGGCGGAATACGCACCCGAGCTCTTTTCCGGCCTTCAGTACAAGATGGTGGGGCCGTCCCGAGGTGGCCGGGTGACGGCCGTGGCGGGGCATCGTGCGCAACCATCCACCTTCTATATGGGGACCGTTGGGGGCGGCGTTTGGAAGACGGTCGACTACGGAAACATCTGGTTTCCCATCACGGACGGCCAGATCGCGACCGGCTCGATTGGTGCGATCCGGGTCGCCGATACGAACCCGGACATCATCTATGTCAGCACCGGCTCCGACGGCCTTCGCAGCAACGTGATCATCGGAAAGGGCGTCTACAAGTCCACGGATGGCGGCAAGAGCTGGGAGCACAAAGGCCTCGAGAAAACGGGCAATAGCGGCGCCGTTCTCATCCATCCGGAGAATCCGGATCTGGTTTATGTAGCCGCGATCGGCAACCCGTTCATCTCGAATCCCGAGCGCGGTGTTTACCGGTCGCAAGACGGCGGAGATAGCTGGGAGCTCGTGCTGTACGTCTCGGACGAGACGGGTGCGGTCGATTTGGAGTTCGCTCCCGATGACCCCACGGAAATTTACGCGACGATGTGGCGCGCCGAGCGCAAGCCGTGGACGATCATCAGCGGCGGCCACGAAGGTGGTGTGTACAAAACCGAAGACGGCGGGGATAACTGGCAGCATTTGACGACGGGGCTTCCCAACGGGCTGCGCGGCAAGGCGGACCTCGCCGTCTCCGCTGCGGATCCGGATCGGGTCTACGTTCTGATCGAGGCGCCCGGTACCGAGGGCGGTGTCTACCGTTCGGACAACCGCGGCCAAGGATGGCGCCAAGTGTCCGACTTCCAGCCGATCCGGAACCGGCCCTTCTACTACTGCAACTTGGAGGCGCACCCGACCGACCCCGACGTCTTGTGGGGCATGGCGGAGGGCTACTTCAAGTCCGAGGACGGCGGAGAATCTTGGACACGGAAGCAAAGCCCGCATGGGGACAACCATGACATGTGGATCAATCCCGACAATCCGGATCTCTTCGTGCAATCGAATGACGGCGGGGCGAATGTCACCCTGGACGGCGGGGAGACGTGGTCGACACAGCACAACCAACCGACGGCCGAGCTGTATCAGGTGGATGTGAGTGACGACTTTCCGTATCGCCTCTACGCCGGCCAGCAAGACAACTCGACGATCTCGGTGCCCAGCCTTCCACCGCGAAACATGCCCGGTGGCCACACGGCGTTGTGGGAGGCGATCGGTGGCTGCGAGACGGGCCCGGCCGTGCCGAAGCCGGGCGACCCGGACGTCGTCTATGCCGACTGCAAAGGCCGATTCGGGCTCTACAACCGCCGTACCGGCCAGGAGCAACACTACTATGTCGGTTTCCAGAACATCTACGGCCACAACCCCAAGGACTTGATGTTCCGCTTCCAGCGAGTCGCGCCTATTCACGTCTCGCCGCACAATCCGGATCGCGTTTACCACACGTCCCAGTACGTCCACAGAACCGAAGACGGTGGGCGGCAGTGGCAGACGATATCGACCGACCTCACAGCGTTCACGCCGGAGACCCAGGTCGTATCGGGCGACCCCATCACGCTCGACGTCACCGGTGAGGAGCACTTCAGCGTCATCTACGAGATCCAGGAATCTCCGCACGAGCCGGGCGTGATTTGGGTGGGCTCGAATGACGGTCCGATCAACATCACGCGTGACAACGGAGCAACGTGGACGGACGTCACGCCGCCGACGCTCGGTCCGTATGGTCGCGTACAGAACATCGAAGTCTCGCCCCATCAACCGGCGAAAGCCTATGCGACGATCCTCCGCTACCAGCTCGGGGATTTCGAGCCGCACGCCTACAAGACCGAGAACTACGGCGAGACGTGGACGCGGATAACGACCGGCAGCAACGGCATCCCGATCGATCATCCTGTTCGAGTCGTTCGCGAAGATCCCGATCGCGAAGGTCTGCTCTACGCAGGTACGGAGTTCGGGATGTTCATCTCTTTCGATGACGGCGCGTCTTGGCAATCGTTTCAGCTGAACTTGCCGGTGACGCCCATCACCGATCTCAAAGTCGTTCAAAAAGATCTCGTCATGTCGACGATGGGTCGAAGCTTCTGGATTCTCTACGACCTCACCCCGCTACACGAGATCAACGAGGCCGTCGCTGCCGCGGACGCTCACATGTTCGAGGTGAAAGACACTCACCGATTGCGGAGCGGCTTCGGTGGATTCCGACGGGAGCGACTGCCCGACGAGCCTCAATACCCCGCGCTCGGCGCGAACATCGACTACTACCTGAAGGCGGCGCCCGCGGGTGAGGTGAAGCTCGAGATCCTCGACGCGTCAGGCACGTTGGTGCGCGCTTTCTCCAGCGAGAGCCCGGGCGAGAGCGATGTGCTCCCGCGCGTCGCCGGCATGCGGGAATGGAACCTCGAGCGCGTGGGCACGCCCAAGCTCGCCTCCGGCGCCGGAATGCACCGATTCACCTGGGACCAACGACATCCGGGACCTTGGGACGAGGACGCCTCGCGTTCGGGTCGGCGAGGCCCGCTGGTCGCTCCTGGCTCCTATATGGCTCGACTCACGGTTTCCGACCAGAGCCAGGACGTCTCTTTCGAGACGCACATGGATCCGCGCGTCGTTTCCGAGGGCGGCGTCTCGGATGCGGATATCGAGGCGCAGCTCGAGCTCATCTTGAAAGCACGGGATCTGCTGAGCGCAGGTCGACTCGCCGCAGCGCGCGTCAACAAGGCCCTCGAGAGCGCATCCGGAGGCGATGAGACGGCTCTTGGCGAGATCCACGACGAGCTCATTACGGAGCCGCGCCGCTATTCACAGCCGATGCTCGTCGATCAGATAAGCTATTTGTACGGAAACCTCGACCGCGCGGACCAACGTCCCGGAAAGGATGCGATGGACCGCTACGAGAGCTTGAGCTCTGAGCTCGATGTGCAGCTACAAAAGCTCGACGAGCTCATCGGTACGACTGACGATGGGGCCAATCCCTAGTTCGTATTGCCGCCGACTAGTTTCCCTCGTACACGATCCGGCCGCCCGCGATCGTGTACAGGACTTTCGCGTCGAGTAGGCGCGCGGGGTCGGACTTTCCGACCTCTACGAGGTTCGTGTCGAAGACGGCGATGTCGGCGAGCTTGCCCGGCTCGAGGGTTCCCTTGATGTCCTCTTCGAAGCAGGCCCAAGCCGGTCCTTTGGTATAGGCCTCGATCGCTTCCTCGATCGTCAGCCGTTGATCGGGGTACCACCCGGCGGCGGGCTCCTCGGTGAGAGTTTGTCTCGACACCGCGGCGTAGAGGCCGTAGACCGGACTCAGGAAATAGCGCGCCGCATTCGTTCCCGGTGAGTCGCTTCCGAAGATCAGGACGGCGCCCGCATCCTTCAACGTGCGGAAGGCGTAGGCTCCGAGCGAGCGTTCTTTTCCAATCCGCTCTTCCATCCATCGCATATCGTCGGAGACGTGGTACGGGTTCACCTCCGCGACGAGGTTCAGCTTGCCGAAACGCTCGAAATCCGCGGGGTGGACGACCTGCGCGTGGATGACGCGCCAGCGATGATCGGAATCGACCATCCCGGCCTCGGTGAGGACCCGTTCGAAGATATCGAGGATGATCCGATTGCCTAGGTCGCCGATCGCGTGAATATGGGGTGGGACGCCGGACGGGAGCCAGTTGGTGACGTACTGCTCCATCCGTCCCGGAGGGAACGCCGTGTAGTGGTCCGATGATCTGAGGGTGAACGCGGCGCCTTCGTCGCTTTCCGGCAACATGGGTGGCCGCAAGTAGCCGCGGTTGCCAGGGTCGTGGTCATAGTCTGCGAAGAACATCGCGCCGCTCGAGCCCATGATGCCGTCCACCCAGGCTTTGTAACCGACGAGCTTCAGCCAGTGATCGCCGAACCCGCGACTCAGGCCGAGGCCATTCACGTGCTCGACTTGAAACACGTTCGGCCGGATCATGATTCTCGTCGTGAGCTCGCCCGCTTCCCGTAGGTGCTGGTACGCCTGCAGCTGTTCGGCGGAAGTGAGGTCCTGGATCGTGGTGACGCCCCCCTCGCGAGCTTCTTTCAAGACGGCTCGAACCTGCAGCAGCCGTTGTTCGAACGAGATCGGAGGGATATTGGACTGAACGAGGTCGTAGGCGGTGCCTTTGAGGATTCCGGTTAGGCGGCCGGAGGCGTCTTTTACGATCTCGCCGCCTTCGGGCGAGGGAGTGCTCTCATCGATCCCCGACAGCTCGAGAGCGAGGCTGTTGGCGAGGTGCATGCTCCGATCGAACCGGCTCACGAGGACCGGATGGGCCGAGGTGACCCCGTCGATGAGCGCTCGGTCCGGCGTGAAAGGCCCGTCCGCGACGTCGGCTCCGGACTCACCGCTCGAACCGGCGCCCCACTGTTCGTAAGCGCCCCACATGCCACGGGTGATCCAGCTTCCATCCGGAAGACGCGTTGCCGTTTCGCCGATACGCTCGGCGAATCCGTCCTCCGCGTGGATGTCGAGAAGATTCACCCCGGTGAGGAGCTGTCCCGTGCCGTCGACGTGCACATGAGCGTCGTTGAATCCCGGTGAGACGAAGGCGCCGTCGAGATCGATCTCACGAGTGTCCGGGCCGGCGAGGCTTCGGATCTCGTCGGTGGTGCCAACGGCGAGCACCCATTCATCCTTGATGGCCACCGCCTCGGCCCATGGTGAGGCTTCGTCGACGGTATAAACGTGCCCGTTAAAGAGGATGAGGTCGGCTTGGTCCTGGGCGCTCGCTGCCGACGCGGTGGCGAGCGTCGACGCCATTAGCAAAGCAGTGAGTGTGGGACAGTGCGTGCGGGTCATCGACTTACCCTCCAGTCTAGGAGTCTATCAGCGCGACGCGCGGCATCGGAACCAGGCCCCGTTGTTTGGGCCGTTGGTTTCCTGCAGAATAGTGGCGAGACAGGGTAGGGAGGTTCGTCATGAAGAGCGAGATCATCGCCACGATGGCCGCGGTCACTATCGGTTTTGGCGCGAGCGCCTACGGCCAGATCGACCAGACGAAAACCGAAGAAGAGCAGATCGAAGAGGCCTTGAGCGCGCTTCCGGACTCGATGCGGGAGGACGTCGCCGTCCGTGGATTCGATGCGTCCGGGAATCCCGTGCTACTACGCGAGGGATCCAGCGCCATCGAATGCCGGGCAGACGACCCCAACGTTCGAGCGTGGTCCGTCACGTGCTACCCCCCGTCCCTCAAAGCGTTCGTGGCCAGAAGCGAGGCGCTCATCAAGAACGGCGCTGACACACCGGAACGCGTGAAGACGCTGAAACGGGAGATCGATTCGGGCGCGCTGACGATGCCGACGTTCGGCTCCCTCTACCTTCGCGCGGGTAACAGCGTTGCGAATGCGAGCTCCGTGGTCATCGTGCACGTCCCGAATGCGAACGCCGAGGATGTCGGGCTTCCGAGCCTTCCGACACGCGGTGCTCCTTGGATGGCCGAGAGCGGAACCTCCATGGCCCATATTCGCATTTCGCGTCGCTAGACGGGTAGAGGAGGCTCCGTGACGAGGCGACCCACTGTCTTGCTCGCAGACGACCACACGATCGTCGCCGAAGGACTCGCGAGTCTGCTCGGCCCGGACTACGAGCTCGTCGGCAGAGTCGATAACGGGCGTGATCTCCTGCGCGTGGCGGAAGAGCTATCGCCCGACGTCATCGTCACGGATATCTCGATGCCGCTGCTCAACGGCATCGAGGCGCTTCGCCAGCTCAAGAAACGGGACGCCGCGGCGAAAGTCGTTTTTCTTACCGTGCATGCCGACGTGTCCTACGTCGCGGAGGCATTTCGTGCCGGAGCGATGGGCTATGTGTTGAAGCAATCGGCCGCAGAGGAGCTGCGGATTGCGATCCGCTCGGTCGCAGAGGGAAGCACCTATTTGACGCCCCTTATCCCTCGCGACCGCCTCGACGATCTTCTCAGAGCGGATCATGGGTCGGACAATCTCGGCGACCTCACACCCCGCGAACGTGAAGTGCTCCAGCTCCTAGCCGAGGGGCGCGCCGTCAAGGAGATTGCCGCGATCCTCTCGATCTCTCCACGCACCGTTGAGTTCCACAAGTACAACGTCATGGAAAAGCTTGGCCTCCACTCCACGGCCGAGCTGACCCAGTACGCGATCAAGCACGGCATCGTATCCGTCTGACGGGCGACGACCGTGCCTTCCCTCCATACCACCGACTTCGTCGTGATGGCGGTCTACTTTCTCGTGCTCCTCGCGATCGGGCTTTGGGTGATGCGATCGAAGACGGGCGCGAGCGAAAGTGAGTCGTTCCTCGCTGCCGACCGCAATATGAACCTGTTCCAATCGACGACGTCCACCGCGGCGACGGATATTGGCGGTGGTTTCAGTATCGCCATGGGAGGTCTCGGTTTCACTCTCGGCATCTCGGGCTCGTGGCTCGTCGCGATCTCCGGTTTGAGCGTCGTGATGGCGTCGTTCCTCGTGGTACCGAAAGTAAAGCGATGGGCGGACCGCGTAAAGGGTTTGACGAGTGGAGACCTGTTCGGGCAACGCTTCGATGCGCGCACCGGTTTCACGGCAGCTTGCCTCGTCGGCGCTTCGTGGTTCGCTTTCGTCGGCGGTCAGATCATCGCAGGCGGGAAGTTACTCCAAGCGACCGTCGGTTTGTCCTTGCCGGTCGCGATCTTCGTTGCGGGAGCGGTCATCGTTTCTTACACCGCCATGGGTGGCCTCAAAGCGGTCATCTATACCGACGTTTTTCAAATGACGATCTTGCTGATCGGGGTCGTCTTCGTTCTCGTCCCCATAGGACTGATCGAGGTCGGTGGCTTGTCGAAGATGGTCGAGTTTTTTCGGTCGGCACCCGAGACGGCGTCCATGGTGGACTGGGGTGCAGCGGGCTGGAAGCAGAGTATCGGCTGGTTTCTCTCGATCTTTCCCGTCTGGTTCATCAGCATCGCGGGCTTTCAGCGGATCATCGCGGCTCGGGACGAGCGCACCGCCCGCCGCGCTTTCGTCCTGACCGGTATTCCCTTGGAATGGCCGTTGTTCGCGATTGGCAGCACGCTCGTGGGGATGTTCGCTCGCATGCTCTCACCTGGACTCTCCGACCCGGAGCTAGCGACACCTACGATGATCCTCACGCTGCTTCCGACAGGACTCGCAGGACTGGTCATCGCTGCCTATATCGCCGCTTTGATGTCGACCGCGGATTCCTGTCTCATCGGCCCGGTCGCGATATTCGTCAACGACGTCTATCGCAAGCGGATGAACCCGTCCGCGACGAGCCGCGACCTCACGCGCGTCGGACGGATCGCGACGTTAGTTCTCGGCGTGCTCGCGATTGCCATCGCTTATCTCTTCCCACAGGCGCTCGACTTGATTCTCTATGCCTACACGTTTGGCGCGGCGGGCCTGTTCTTTCCCATGCTCGGTTTGCTGTTCTGGAAGAGAGCCACGGCCGCAGGCGCTTTTTGGAGCATCGTTACCGGCGGCACCTCCGCCGTGTTGTGGACGGTCGCCGATGAGCCGTACGGCTTCGCGCCGTCCTATATCGGGTGGACGATGTCTTTCGTGACGCTCGTGGCGGTATCGCTCGCGACGGAGCACGCAGCGGAGGAAGATCTCGAAAGCTTCGCTTAGTAGTCGATACTGAGGCGGAAGCGGGTCCCTTCCGTTTCGCCGGCTTCCAGTACGGACTGCATTTGCGAGAGGCCGTCCAGGATCGATTTCGGATCGTTGAGAGAAACGGTTTCGTCGGGGTCTTCTTCGATGTAGCTCTTCACGGCACGCACGACCTCGAGACCCTTCGCGCAGTCGTACCAGCGCCCGGTATGGCCTCCCACGGGAGCGTCGAACTTCATGTCTTCGGCCAGGGTCTCGGCCTCGGTCTGCGAGAAAGCGACGAACTCGCCGAGCCCGGGTAAGTCCATCTCATGAGCCATCGCGTCGAGCGCGTGGCGTTGGGCGGCGAGGGTGCGACCATCGACCTCTCTCGGATCGACTCCCGCAATCTCTTTCTCCAGTACGATGATATATCCGAGACTCAACTGTCCTCCTATCGAGCGAAGCCATAATATAGCGCATGCCGACACGACTCTCGCCAGAGCAGGAATCGCTGCGCGCGCGCGCTCGACAGCTCGCGAGCGACTTCGTCGGGCCCAAGGCGGCCGACGTGGATCGCAGTGAAACCTATCCGTGGGATACCGTCGACGCGCTGAAGGAGGCGGGCTTCCTGGGCATGACCATCCCGAGCGCCTATGGCGGCGGCGGTAGGGACTTGCTCGATGCGATCGTCGTCGTCGAGGAGATGGCTCGTGTCTGCGGAGTCACGGGACGCATCGTCGTCGAGAGCAATATGGGCGCACTGTCGGCTGTGATGGCCTACGGCTCGGAAGAGCAGAAGCAGCTCGCGGCGAGCTTGGTCTTGGGCGGCGACAAGCCGGCGATCTGTATCACGGAGCCGGTTGCGGGGAGCGCCGCATCGGCGATGGTGACCCGCGCGGACCGACGCGGAGACCGCTACGTGCTCAACGGAAAGAAGCACTGGATAACGGGAGGCGGGGTCTCACGATTGCATCTCGTCTTCGCGCGCGTTTTCGACGAGGGGGGAGTCGAGCAAGGCATTGGTGGCTTCCTCGCCGTGCGGGACGAAACCAAGGGCTTGGTGATCGGGGAGCGCGAGCCTGCGATGGGTCTTCGCGGAATCCCGGAGACGGAGATCTCGTTCGAGGACATGGAAGTACCGGAGACGATGCGCCTCGACCCGCCGCGAGGTCTGGCGAAGGGATTCGGCGAACTCATGAACGCGTACAACACCCAGCGCGTCGGCGCCGCCACCGTCGCGTTCGGCATCGCTCGAGGCGCCTATGAGCTCGCTCTCGACTATAGCCGTGAGAGAGAGCAGTTCGGACGACCCATCGCCGAGTTCCAGGGGCTCCAATGGATGCTCGCCGACATGAGCGTCGGGATCGAGGCCGCGCGTGGGCTGATCTATACCGCCGCCGACACTGATGGGTTCCCGGACGCGGCCGAAGCGGCCCGCGCAAAGATTTTCGCCGCGGAAATGGCTATCCGGGTGACGAACGACGCGCTCCAGATCTTTGGTGCCGCCGGCTACTCACGCAAGAATCCGCTCGAACGGATGGTGCGCGATGCGCGGATGTTCACCATCGGAGGAGGTACGGCCCAGATTCTGAGAACCGTTTTGGCCTCTCGCCTGCTCGAGCGAAAGCTCCCGCAGACCCGCGACGGCTACCACCGGCGCTAGGCCGAGCCGCGAGCCGAAGGGAGGCTCTTTTTCGCTGCCGCGTCATGAAGGGCGTGCGGAGACTCATGGGTGGCGTGACCCCTTTTTGGTAACATCGAGCACCCATGCGCTTGCAAGCTCTCTTCGCCGCCTCTCTCCTGTCCGTGATGGGGTGCGGGGATGGCGCGTCCTCGGCACCGACGTCGTCAGGCGACATCACCCCGGTGGCGGCAACCGGGTTTCCCGCCGGAACCACCATCGAGCTCGTTTCCGGAGAGAGTGGGGACGGGGTCGCCGGAGGAACGTTCATTGCTTTTAGCCGTGAGCTCGTTTCGGATGCGGCCGGTCGTATCGTGCTCGACGCCTCGATTCCGAGTGGCGCGAGCCTCGAGATTCGGGCCAGCGGGTTCTTGACGCGCGAGACGATATTACGAAGCGCGAACGAGACGCGCTTCGAGCTGTGGCCGTCGGCCGGTCCTTCCGGGATAGACGAGAGCTACACGCGCCGACTCGTCTATACGAGCGCCTCCGTCGGCGAAGAAATGATGGAAGCCTTGGAGCGTCCCGCGCTCGATACGCCGTTCGTCGCGGTCATCCCTGCCGATGCGATCGTGGCCGACCCGGTCGCGATCGCGAACCTACGCGCCGCCGTGGACGAGATGACCGATGCGCTCGAAGGCTCGTTCACCTATCAGGTGGGTGCACGGGCCGGCGCCGTGCAAGTGGAACTGCTCGTCGAGCCGGGCAACGAATCCATCGTCGAAGACAACTTGCGGGCGTTTACGAGATGTTGGATGAACCGGCTCGAGATCTTTCGTTGCGAGATCGTGTTCCGCTCGGTCGAGATCGCGAGGTCGGAGACCGTACTTCACGAGCTCGGACATACGTTCGGACTCAACCACTCACCGTTCCGAAACGAGATCATGGCCGTACGACGAACGGCTGCACCGGAAAAACTCTCTACGCGAGAGCGATTGGTAATGACGATGATGAGGAAGAGACGGGCGGGGAACTTGTTCCCGGACAACGACCGGCAGGCGCCTTCGCTGCGTGTCGACGCCGCCGTGAGCCAAGTCGTGTGCCGTCATCCATCATGAGGCGGGTGACGTGACGACCGGTTGTCGCCCACCGAGCCTTGCGAGAGGACGTGTTATGCTCGCGCCCACGATGCCCGAAAGCGTGTCCGTTGCGGTCATCGCTCGCCGCTCGATAGTAGCCGCGATCGCGGCTTTGTGCGTCCTTGCCGCGTTTCCTCTGGCTGCGCAGGACGAGGCGCCTTTGGTGGAGCCCGCTGCGGCTCCCTCACCCATCGGACCCGTCACGATCCCACGTGTCGACATCACGGCGCGGGCGGAGGAGCTCGCGGCGGATCTTCGTCGCATCGAAGCGTCGAGCGAGCAAGAAGCCGACATCGGGGTGATCGAGGTCGCGCTCACCGACACGGTTGCACGGATCAGCGCGTTGCGCGCGGTCGTCGACACACTCGATCCGGCCCGGGTCTCGCTGCGTGTCATCGATGATCAACGCGTCGACTGGCACAGTGTCACGTCCCAGCTCTCCGGGTGGATGGAAGAGGTCCAGCTGCGCTGGGAAGAGCTCACCCTCCAGGACAGCGAGCTCGAGAAAGCTCGCGAGCTCTGGTGGGCGACCGGCGAGAAGGCGGCGGCGGAGGACTCGCCGCTCGAGATCGTCGGCCGGATCGGCACCGAAGTGACCCATATCGATGCCGTCACGGAGCTGTTGCGCGTTCGGCGGGAAGAGGTCGCCGCGCTCATGGACCGCGTCGCGACCGCGAACCAGGCATGCACGGAGGCACTCGATCGGCTCATGGCAATCGAGACCGACGCCCGCGGCCGGCTCCTGACGCGTGATGCCACCCCGATCTGGGAATGGTCCGCTCCCCAGGTGGACAGTTTCGTGACCGATGCGACCGCGGCGCGGGCGTATTGGTTCGAGACATTGTCGGCCTATTTCGCGTCCCGGCAGGCTCGTTTCTCCGTCGTCCTCATCGGATTTCTCGCCTTCTTGCTCGCCGTCCACGTGTTGAAGCGATGGAGTGCCCGGTGGCCCGAGGACGACGAGTCCCTCGCAGACGCCCGATTCGTCCTGTCGCGCCCCTATTCCAGCTCGATCGCGTTCGCGGTCGTTCTCACCGTGTTTCTGTTCGAACAGATCGTCGGACCGGTGCAGGACCTCATCGAGTTCCTCGCGGTGATTCCGATCCTGCGCCTCGGTCTCGGGCTGCTGCCGGGGCCGGCCCGGTCGGCTCTCGTGTGGACCATGGGCCTCCTCGTTCTGAATCGGGTTTGGTCGTTGCCGCCTGATGGGTCCTACTTGCGGCGGGTTTTGCTTCTGCTGGTGACGTTTGCGGCGATCGTTGGCGTTATGACCATTGCCCGCTCTTGGCGAAAGTTGCCCGAGACGCAGCACGGGATGTGGTGGGTGCTTGCATGGCTGTCGCTCCTGGTGATGGGCACGTTCCTTGGGATCTCCATGCTTGCGAATCTCTTGGGGTGGTCCAACTTGTCGCAGGTGTTGACGGACTCGTTCCTCTCGAGTGCGTCGTCGGCGCTCGCGTGGATGGTGGTCGCGCTGACGGCGACCGCGCTCGGACCCCTCGTGATGCGCACACAGCTTCCCGAGCTGCTCCCGAGCATCGACCGTCGTCGCGCTTCGCTCGCAAGCGGGTCCGCGTTCCTCGCCTCCACGGCCGCGTTTCTGATGTGGTCCCGCGAAACACTCCGTCGTTTCCAGCTTCTCGAACCGCTCCGACTCTGGTTCGACGCGACGATGGAAGCTTCGGCGTCCATCGGGGGGCTCGAAGTCTCGGTCGGCCGAACCTTCGGGGCGCTTTTCGTCCTTCTCGCGACGTGGGTGATCGGCCGCGTCGCCCGTTTCGTACTGCGCGAGGAGATCTTGCCGCGCACGCGCATACCGGAGGGGTCGGGTCACTCCGTCGTCTCGGTGGTGAACTATCTGATCTGGGGCTCGGGTCTTCTACTCAGCGCGGCCGCCGCGGGGCTCAACACGACCCAGCTCACGGTCGCGTTCGGTGCACTCGGTGTGGGCATCGGATTCGGACTTCAAAACATCGTGGGAAACTTCGTCTCCGGTTTGATTCTCATCTTCGAGCGGCCGATCAAAGTCGGTGACCAGGTGGAGACGAGCACTCATTTCGGAATCGTGACCGGGATCGGGATCCGTGCGAGCACGATCAAGAAATTCGACGGGGCGGAAGTCGTCGTCCCGAATAGCGATCTCGTCGCCAAGGAGCTCGTGAACTGGACGCGCAGCGATATGACGCGTCGGATCGAGATACGCGTCCGGACGACGCTTTCGAGTGAGCCTCGCATCGTTCTCGACGTCTTGCGGGGCGTGGCAGAGTCGCACCCGAAAACGCTCGCGGCGCCGGCCCCTCTGGCTTTCATGATCGGCTTCGGTGAGAGCGCGCTCGATTTCCGGCTGCTCGTTTGGGTTGCGGTCAAGGAGTTCTTGGTCGTGAGCAGCGACCTTCACGTTGCGGTCAAGGAAGAGCTCGAAAAGGCCGGCATTCGAATCCCCGTTCCCGAACGAGACCTGCGGGTGCTGTCCGCGGATGGTGATGAGCTCGACGGTGCGGGCGTGAGCAGAGTAGTGCAGTCCGTCGACGACTGAGCGCGCCTAGACGAAGTTGTTCTCGATCCAGCCGGCGAGACGCTCGGCCTCCTCTTCCGATGGGAATTCGGGGAGCTCGAGTCGCTCTCCCATGAGGCCTCCCACGAGCACGACCGGTCGGTAGTAAGTCGGATGCGGCGGCTTCGATTCACCTGCGATGACGCCGACACCGGTGACCTCCTCGCGTGTGAGCTCGGTCCCGTCGGGCATCGTGAGGACGCCGCCTCTTATCGTGACGCGCTTTTTCCGAAACGTGTTGAGGAGGGCTTTGAACACGAAGGTCAGGGCCAGGAAGACCGCGAGAGCCCGCCAAATCATTCGATACTGAGCTTCGGAGATCCCCTGGAACAAGAAAATCACTCCACCGGCAAGAAGGAAACCCACGACCAAGAGTGCTCCCATCGTGAAGCGGAGGGCGCTCAATGGCGGCAGGACGGCTTGTTTCTCGTCGTCGAACGTCACGTAGCGCACCGTGCCGTCCAGCGAGCGTCCGAGCAGGACGCGCGAGGCGATCTCGAGAATCCAGCCGATGGCGAAGACGTTGAAAGGCAGTAGAGCGAACAGGCCGAGATGTTCGATGCGGTCGATACCGGCGACCAGATAGGCCTCTCGCGGATCTCGGGGGTTGACGTAGACGGGCACGGGCTCGCCGACGACGAGACCGGACACGACGCTCTCGGCGTCATAACGTGAGCTCGAGCAGAATCCTCCCGCCCGGAAACGATCTCCGTCGAAACTTGCACCGTCCACTTCATAGCGAAACTGAACGACCGGGCACTCCATCCGGCGGGTGAGCTGTCGTTCTATCTCGATGTCGGTAACGACGCCTTCGACGACGGGCCAACCCGACACCTGGATTTGCTTGATGACCGTAAACCCCAACAGACTGTCCATCAGCAGCATGATGCCGAGGAAGACGAAGACGATTTTGGGGACGGGCTTGACCACGACGGCACCTCGTTTTCGAGTCTCTTTACCGTCTGAGATCTTATCGCCGAATCGAGCTCAAACCTACGAACGCGCCGCCATTCTCGCGGCAAAGCACGCGCATCAAGGTCGCGAACCGTACCCCGGTATTCTCCTGGAAGCCTATGCGGGAAAACATGACGGGGAAGCCAATGCCGTGGATCCGGACGAGCCGGTTGCCGTCGCGGCCTTTCTTGTTGATGCGGTCGACCGTGTTGACGACGCGGTCCGCGGAGTCGCCCGTGAACTCGTCACCGAACACGTAGAGGCTGATCTTCTTGTCAGGCGCCGCGAACGTCCGGATGGCTCGCGTAATACCTTCGACCGGGCTCGAGTTGGAAAATGGAGCCCAGCTACGTAGACGGTCGAGGATGATGCGACGTCTGCCGGGCGTGTCCGGTATCCATTTGCCGGAATAGTTCCCGAACATGTATTGGCCCATGTCGTTCATGACTTGGATTCCCTTGACCTTCGGATAGATGTCGAGCACTTCATCCATCTTCTTGACCACGAGATTCCAGGCGTAGTTGTGCATGCTTCCGGACGTGTCGATGATGAAGATGATGTACTCGCTGTCGACGGGAATGCCTCCGACGACGGAGTCCGTCGACTGGCGCCGGTGGGACTGCCCCAGTAGACGCTTCATTTCCTCGGTGAGCTCTTGCTGGGCAGCGAGGAGTCGGCCTTCGACGATGTCATTGACCTCGGAGAGCTCCGAGGTCGCGGCGAACTCGCCTTGAATCTTGGAGAGGTCACCTCGCAATCGGGCGACGGCCTCGCGCTCGGTCGATAGCTGCTCGACCTTGGTTTTGAGGTCGCGCTCGAGCACGTTCGTCTCGCCGCGGATCTCGAAGAGCTCCTCTTGGAGCTTGGCGACGAGTCCCGTGAGCTCGCTTCGGATCTCCTCGAGAGCTCGGGGCTCGCCGATCTTGCTGAGAACCAGGAGCAGGATGATGGCCCCGAAGCCGCAACAGATCACGTCTAGAAACGAAAGGTTGAACCCGTCGAGGCTACGTCGGGTCCGCCGGCTCATGGCCAGTCCTTCGAGGGGCTGATGAAGGCTCCCCCTGAGAACAGCGCTAGCTTCCAGTAAGCGCTCGAGGCGTGCGGATCGCCCTCCATGGGATAGAGGATGACGTTTATCGGAATCTTGTCGCGCAGCTCTTTGGCGGCATCGTTGAATAGCTTGACGCGGTCTCTAGCCGAGATCGTGGCGCGCTTGGGAGGGCGTTGTCCTTGCGTGGGCAGGCCGTCCACTAGCAGGTAGATGTTGTCCGGAGCGGGTCTGAGCGATCGAAACGATGTGAATGCGCGATAGAGATTCGTCCCGTCGGATGGGACAGAGGCCTTGAGGTACTGGACGGCCTCGTCGAGGGCCTCTCTATCGCCGCCGTCGAGCCATTCGTGGTTCTTTCCCGGCACGACGGAGGCGGAGCTCGTGTTGAAAGTGTAGATCTGGAACCGGCTGTCGGTCGGGATCTGGGTCGTCAACCAGTCCACGGTGGCGACGGCTTGCTTCCACTTGTCCGAGCCTCGCTTTACCGCGTCCGACATGTTGCGGCGACGTACGATGTTCACGATCGTTTCGTCGAGCATGCTGGCTGAAGCATCCACCAAGATCAGGATGCGCCTCCCGCCCACTTTGAGCCCGGTGAGGTACTGGCGGTCGCCGTCACCTATATGGGTGCGGACCCGGTCGCCGGGCGTCTCTTCGCTCGGGGCCGCCGCGGATAGACGTTTGACCTCGTCTTCCAGAGTTTTGAGGTCCGTCTTGAGCTTGTTGACGTGCTCTCGCTTCGCGAGCGTTGAATCTTCATGGGTAGCGAGCTCTTCTTGGATCGTCGTCAGCGTTTCGATCAGTCGGCGTGAGAGTCCCGCGGTGATGACGTTCTCTTCGTCGATCTCCTCGATGGCGTTTCTGACTTCGACGAGCTTGATGGCGCCGTCGAGCACCTCCTCTTCGAGACGGTCGACTTCGCCGTAGAGGTCAGCAGTCATCTTGCCGGACTCGCGCCCAAAGCTCGCATTGATGATCATGTAGAACAGGACCACCGCGCCGAAGCCGCACGTCATCGCGTCGAGAAACGACAGGCTGAAGACATTCATTTGCCGTCGTGCCATCAGCTCTCGACCTCGATGAGCAGTAGCTCGACGCCGGGTGTCCCGAGTCTGAGCCGATCGCCGACGCTGACGGCGGCCTTGTCGTCGAACCGCTTACCGTTGACGAACGAGCCGAACTTGCTGTGATCTTCCACGAGGACGCGATCGTCGCTACGGTAGAGGCTGCAGTGGTAACGGGAAATGCCCGCGGTCTCTCCGCTCAGCGTGAGCCCGCGTGAGCCGTCGGGAATCGCGATACCAAGAAGAAACGGACCCGGCTCGATGGGATAGGCCGTCCCCTCATGGACGATGTGAGACGGTGCCTTTCCGGAGGGGAGCGTTTTCGTCGCATCGGGGAGCGGCTGTTTCGCGCTTCCATCGGCGCTCAGATCGAGCTTCGTGAGAAAAGTGAGCCCACCATCGGACTCCGCCTCTTCGCGCAACTTCTTTTCGTAGCTGAGCGCGCCCGCGGCGGCCGCGTAGGCGGGGAGCTCGACGAGGTTTTGGGTGACGTCTCGTCTCAGGCGGTCGACCAGCCCCGGTAGGCCGGCGAGGCGGTGCGAGAGGAGGAGCGTGACGGGCCCTTCCGACGGCAGGACGGAGCTCGCGAGTTTGACGAGCGCTCGGTAGTAGCTATCCGCGCTTTCGACCAGCTGATCGCGCTCGAGCTCGATCGACTGCTTCTTCGCCGAGCTGCCGAGGGACGCGGCGATCGAAGATTGCTCCAAGAGCTCGGGAAGCCACACGAGCAGCTGGTTGTAGAGCTCCTGCTCGGATTGCGCGCGGTGGAGAGGATCGTAGCGGGTTTGACGCACGAAGCTCTCGGCGATGTGCGTCGCCCACGAATCATGGAGGGGCACGACGCCCACGGTCTCGTCGACGACGGTGTCTTCACGGATGAGCTGGTCGTGGCGGAGGATCCGCGCGGCCGAGGCACGGTGCAGATGCAGATCGAGGTGAATGAGCGCGCGCCCGTCCCTTACCGTTGCGGCGGCCGCGAGTGCGGAGTCGATCATCCCAGCGACGTTGATGTCACACGCGCGGGCCATGCCGAGGATCAGCCCGAGCTGGTCGAGCGAGTACCATGAAGGAACGGCGAGCATGGCGTCCTTCGCACCGCCGAGCCCGTCCCAGAATCGGCTGAGATGGGTGTGGGCGAGGTCGGCCTTGCTCAATTTCGTCGGGAACGGACGGGAGAGAGACGACGTGTCGATCGCGTCCCAAAAACGCGTATACGAGAAGCGCGGTCGCAACCGGGCGCGGTCCCGGGCCTCTACGCCGGTGAGGAAAGACTCCCCTTCGAGGAGCGCATAGCCCGGGCTCTCGGGAATCACGAGACGATCGCTCTCGCTCGCCCGGACCGCGACGAGTCCGCTGTCGTTGAGCTCTAGCGCGAGGGTCGACATCACCGGGTCCTCACGGAACTTGGAGGTGCTGGATCAAGTGATGGTCGAGGTAGTTCTCGGTATCGAGGACGAGTCGGTCCTGTTGTAGCTGCAGCTGGTGCAGCAAGAACATGAGCACGATGCTGATGAGAAGCGCGATGAAGGTCGAGTTGAATGCGACACCGAGGCTTTGCGTCACCCCTGCGATATCGCCTTCGACCGCTTTGTGGGCTTGCCCCAGCGCTTCGCCGATACCGCGCACGGTGCCGATGAAACCGATCGAGGGAATGGCCCACGCGATATAACGCACCATGGACAGCTCCGAGTCGAGGCGCTCGGACTCTGCCTCGCAAACCGAGTGAGCGGTCGTGGACACGTCTTGAATGTTGCGCGTCGCACGGAACCGGTGCAGCGCGGACGACAACGCTCTCGGGAGCAGGAGTCTCTGCTCGATCGTCGGCAAAGCCTCGACCTGCCGTTCGTACTCCCGGGCGTCTTCGGGAAGAATCTTGGTGCCCTCTCCCACCGGCACGAGGTCCATGTCGAGCAAGCGTTGTTCGCGCGCTGCGATGACGCCCTTATATCCCATGATTGCCATCGCCCACAGCATCAGCACGATGCAAGCCTCTTGCTCGAAGTCTCGGATGATGACCCACGCCGAGCGTTCCTGGACGTAGTCGGGGTCCGTCTCCATGAGAGCCGCCTGCTCGCCCAAGACGTATTCGGCTTTCGGACGGACGATGAGGACGTAGAGCGCGTGAACCAGGATCGCCGCGACGATGAGCGACAGCGCCTGGTAGACGAACTCGACAGGATAGGACTTCTTCATTAGATATCCACCGGAAAGGAGATAGCGCTATCTGCGGGCACTTCTTCGGTGGGGATGAAGTCTTCGTCGGGGAGCTCGGTCTCGGGACTTTCTTGCGACGCGCCCGCGGGCTCCGACGGTCCGACTGCCATTGAGCTTGCGATGAGCGAGCCGCTTGCGATGACCGGGATCGCGATCCAGTAGAGGGTCCACTTCATGATGTGCTACTCCACATTTCTCGCGATCCGAAAGCCGACATCGGGTCGCGGTTTGCTGCCATAGTCGCGGTAGGTGAGACGGAGCTCCGTGATACTGCCATGCATCCAGCCCGCGCCGCGGATCACATAGAACTCGCCTTCCGGCGGGCCGGTAGGGTCTTGAACGACTTTCGCCGCTCCCGAGGGGTAGATGGTGTACAGATCCTGGACCCACTCGCCGACATTTCCGCCCATGTTGAACATTCCGAGCGCGTTCGCGGAGAAACTATCCACGGGCGCCGTCGCGGCGAAGCCGTCGTTATAGCCGGATACGATCGTGGCGATGAGTCCCTTCGCGGATTCGTCGGCATAGTTCGCGGAGCCTGCCGCAACCGGAAGCGAGCTCCCCCAGACATATTTCGTGCGCTCTCCGCCTGCGTAGCGCGCCGCGAACGACCATTCAGCTTCCGTAGGAAGCCGGTAGCCGTTATTCGCGGGCTTGGCCGGGACGAGCGTTCCGCCGTTGTCGACATAGGCGGCGGGGAGCGAGTCCAAGGCGCTCAACCAGTTGCAGTACGCGGCCGCGTCTTGCCAGCTGACCCGGACGACCGGATGATGATCGGTCTCGAGGTTCAGGCCCTTGACGTCGCCGGAGCGGTGCGCAGCGCGGAACTCGCGGAACTGCCGGTTCGTCACTTCCGTCGTGCCGAGGTAGTAGTCGCGCGTGAGCTCCACGGTGCGGATGGACTCGTTCGCCCGTCTGCCGGGCTCTCTCCGCGAGGCTCCCATCTCGAAACGAACGGGCTCGATTCTTCTGAGCTCGTGGCCTTTCGACGTTTTGATGACCGGCAAGATCGAAGCTTCGCGGACCTCCGCGAGAGTCTTCAGATCTACTTCGATCGTTTGGGGAAAACCGGGGCGTGGCGTGATGTCCGCCGCGAAGCTCTCATGCTGGTCTTTGGTGATCTCGATCCGGTGCGAAGCGGCAGGGAGCTCGAGCACTTGATTCGCGTTGCCGCGTGACTCTCCATTGATGACGAGCTGTGCGTCCGGTGGGTCGACGATGAGCTCGATCTCCCCGAGCTGTGCGTCGAGAGTAATCGTGAGCGCCTCGGCCTTTTGCGATGCGACCGAGATGTCTCGACGCACCGAGTCGTAGCCGGGGCGCGAAACGTCCAGACTGTACGATTGACCGGGAGTGAGGTACAAGTCCACCGGCGTTTGCCCCTGATAATCCCCGTCAAGGGTTACGTTGGCTTGCGCCGGGACACTCTCCAAGGAGAGCTGGCCGGGAGCGATGACGAGCCCGACCGTCGCGACGGTTTGGGGCGCACCGGCCACGACGTGTACGCTCCCCCGGTAGAGTTGGTATCCGTCGAGAGTGGCCTCGAAATCGTGGGTCCCTTCGAGGACGTTCGTGGTCACGGGTGTCGGGCCATACGGTTTCCCCGCGACCCGGATCGTGGCCCCTTTCGGCTCGCTATCGAAAGTGATGGGCGCGAAGCGCGGCTCGAGTGATGCCGCAAGCTCGACTAGGGTGCCCTCGCCGTGTACCTCGACTTCGGCTTGAAAATCACGGTAGCCGGGAGCGCTCACGAGAACTTGGTGCGTTCCGGGGGAGAGCTCGATGGGCTCGATCGGCGTCGTCCCGATCTCCGAGGCGTCGACGGAGACGAGCGCGCCGTCCGCGGGGGTAGTAAGGACGGCGAGGCGTCCCGGAAGCCGTTGCAGCGAGAACTCGTATTCTTGATTTCTTTCCGCCGTGATCTCGAGCGCGACGTCGAGCGGTCTGTACCCATCCTTCTCCGCGACGACCTGGTAGGGGCCGGGGTGGACGAGGAACCGGTCGCCAATTTTGGCGGCGAACGGGCTTCCGGAAAGGGAGAGACGATCCGGCGTCGGAACGATCGAGATGGCGACCGTCCGGGCGTTGAAAACCGCCCAGGCGGTGCCGCCGAGAAAGAGAACCGTCGCCCAGAAAAGCGCACCCCGCCAACCGAACGCGCGTCGGCCGCGGCGTATCTTGGCGACCGTCGTGGGTTGAAACGACACCGGTCGGACGACGTCGCCCTTCGTGGCGTCCGTTAAGGTCGACGCTTGCGCGCGGGGCTCATCGACGATGAGCGGCGGGTCCGTCGACGGCGTATTCGCACGCTCGACACAAAAGCGGACGCCGTCGCTCCCTTCCTCTATCTCGATCCTGAGCCCTCCGGCGGAGACGACGTCCCCGTCATGCAGCCAGGTCGAGGCCGCGATCGGGACCCCGCCGACCGAAACGGCACCGTTCGCCGGCTGGATGAAGACGTCTCCCTCCGCGATCCCGATATGAGCGACCGCCGAATGCGACGGAGAGTCCGGGATCGGAATATCCGCATCGCGGCCGCCGATGGCGAGTGGAAAGGCGCTCGAGTCGACACGTCGTTTGGTCCCGTCGGGCTCGCGGATATAGACGGGGCGCATTAGATTTCTTCCTCGCATCGAACCACGAGGGGGGCCGGAGCCTCGTTCGCTCGGACGACGAGCCGGTGCCGCACGTCGCGATAGCCTTGCCTGCGACCGATGACGGTGTAGGTTCCCGGTCGGAGGACGAGATCATGGCGATCGAATTTACCGATCGTGCCGACCTTGTAGACGACCACCTCCGTGTGGTTGTCGGAGAGCAGGTGGACCTGGACCGACGTCGAATATTCAGCGACCAGGTCGGTCAGTCGCGAGACTTGGGTCGCGAGACGGGCACCGCTCGAGCCCATGGACTCCGCTTGCTCGAGAACTCCGGTGGCTTCTTGCAGCACGGCCTCGTCCGAGAGCCGAGCACTTTGGCCGATATGGTAGTCGAGGGCGTCGGATAGATCGGCTCTAACCCGAGTGCGTTCCACTCCGTCTTGGGCGAAGCGTATCGTGCGATCGATGTCGAGCACCCTTTGATACTGTTTTTGCGCCGCTCTCCAGGATTCTTGTCGCTCGAGTTCTTCCGCTTGGCTTCGCGCGGTCGCGATGGTGTCGGCTCGGACGCCTTCTTCTACCGCCTCGAGGCCGGACGCGACGTCGGGAGCACCGGGCCGAAGGGCACCTGCCTTGTCGAAGCTGCTCCTCGCGGCGGGGTAGTCCTTGCGGTTGAGCGCGGATACCGCTTCGGTCATGGCTGCCGTGAACGCTCGAGACGCGGCCTCGGCGTCGACCCGCGCGAGCCCTTGCTGTGCATCTCGCGACGATCCATCGAGGGCCATCGCCCTCTGGTAGCTCTCGGCGGCGCCTTCGAGATCACCTCGCTGCTCGAGCGCATGCGCCCCGGCGAGGACGCTCCTCAGCTGATCCACGATCTTCGCGCGCGCAAGGCCTCTTGTCGCTTGCGGGTGGCCCGGCTTTACTCGCAGCGCCGTTTCGAACGCATCCACGGCCTCGGTAGCGGTACCGTCGTCGAGGGCCTCGCTCCCGCGAGCGAGCGCCTCCGCGAGCACCTTCGCTCCGTGTTCTTGCACGCGGTCTAGCTTTTCGATCGCTGATTGGAAACTCGAGGCGGCAGCGTCGAAATCGCGTCGGCCGTGCTGCTCGTCCGCCGTCACGATATGCGCGAGCGCCTCGCGGTAGAGGTCGTTGCCCCAAGCACCGACGCTCCGTTGCTCGAGAGACTGCTTTCGGCTCCGCGCCTGCTGCGCGAGCTCTTCGGCGCGAGCCTTCGCCTGGACGAGTGTCTCGACATCGGGTGGCTCTGCTTGCGTCGGCTCGGGCTCGATCTCTGAAGTCTCGAGCGTGGCTGCCGGTGAGCGGGGAGGCCCCCCCTCGGTCACGGATGGCGCGAAACGAGGCAGGACGAAGAACACGCCGAACGCCACACCCAGCAGGAGAAGGAACGCCGCGATTGTCTTGATGCCGACGCCGCCGCTCGAAGGAGCCTCTGGCGCGACAGCGGAGGGCTTGCCGGGGTCACCGAACGGGCGTGCGCGCACTGTCGCCGGTGGGATGACTTTGGGCGGTGGCGTCAAGCGCGGCGGGCTGGTGGGTGGCGCGACCTCCGTTGGAGAGGTCTCCTCGAGCGCATGCTTCACCTCAGCCATCGATGTCGGACGGTGTCGCGGGTCCCGGTTCGTCGAGGCCGTCAGCAACGTCGTGAGGTTGGACGGAAGAGCAACCCCGCTCGCGAGGTCTCGGGCGAGCATCCCGAACGCGTAGACGTCATCCGCAACGGAGGGGACCGCCCCGGCTCGTTGCTCCGGGCTCGCCGAGCCTCGGGTCCCGCCGCCTCGCGCTCCGCCGCCTGCCGGCGCCGGGACGACGTCGGAAATCCCGAAATCGAGAATGTGGGGCTCTCCGGCGCGGTCGAGGAGAATGTTCGCAGCTTTGAGATCCCGATGGACGATCCCTTGCTCGTGCGCGTAGTGGACGGCGTCCGCGATGGCGGTAAGCGGTGGCAAGAGCTCGTCGAGAGGTCGTCCGCGAAGGCTGTCGATACTCGTCCCTTCGACGTGAGCCATCGTGATGAACACGGTCCCGGACGTGCGATGGAAATCGTAGACCCGCGCGATGTTGCGGTGGACGAGCTTCCGCGCGTGCTTGCACTCTCGACGCAGCAACGTCAGCTTGTCGGGCGTCGCCTCCCCGGGGACGACCTTCGCGACGACCCGTTCCTCGAGCTCACGGTCGAAGACGAGCCATGCTTCGCCCATGCCTCCTCGGCCGATGAGTCGCTCGAGCTCGAATCGCTCTCCGAGTACTCGACCGGGTGCCAGAGCGGTCATGACCAGCGCGCTCCCGAGATCAGTTTTGGCGTCGTTCCCCCGTCGCCGGTACGGGTGCGGCGTTCGGGTCAACGGGAAGACCTAGCTCGGCGGTGAAGATCTGACGCAGCAGCTCACGCCAGGTCTCGTACTGCGTCTCCACGGAGCCGGTCAGGCGCATGACTTCGCCCTCCACGTCGATGAGGACGGGAGCGACTTCCGAGTCGAACGAAGCCGCGAGCTCGCGCAACGCCTCTCGGTGCATCTTCGCTTCTTCCGCTTTTTGGAAACTGTCCTGAATCACTGCCATGCCGCCGAGAATCGCAACTTCACTACCTCCTCGGCCCCATCCTCCACCGCGTTGACTCGCGATGACACCGCCGGCGATAGCGGCGGCTCCGAGAATGCGCTCCGCCCACTTCTTCTTGTTCAAGCTGTCGAGTGCCTTTTGCTCTTCGTAGCTGAACGCGCGCCAGCTCTTATAGGGGTCGTTCATCTTCATGCTGAATTCCGAGTAGTACTCGTTCAGCGTATCGACGAACATGAAGTCGCGCTCGCGGATCTCGGCGAGACGGACCATCATCGGATCTTCGTAAGAGGGGAGACGGCTGATCTTGAACTTGGAGTTGGACTTGTTTGCGTCGAGATAGTCGTCGAAGGCCGTCGGTGCCAAATAGCTCGCGAAGCGGAGCTCGGAGACGCGATGGACCTTCTGGACGTCCTTCGCGTCCATCTTGCGAGTGATCTTCTGGAGGTCGTTCGCGATCTCGTTGTAGAGGTTTTGGAAAGGCTCGCGGAGGTGCTCTTCATCTTGGTACGCGAGCGGGTCCGCCTCGCCCTTGTAGGTCTCGTCGAGCCACTTCTTCCCCTTGGCATCAACGGCGATGAGGTCGATCTCCAGCTTCTTACCGTGCGACTGGATGATGACCCCTCCGACCCGCAGGTCGACGACGTGTGACTGCGGCACGAGCCGCACGGCCCCCCAGAATCCCGTGGTCTCGAGTGTTTCTTTTAGGTGCAGTGGGATATAGCGCGCTTCGGCTTTGCGCACGTCCGCAAAAATCCCTTTCTCCTCGAGCATGTAGCGCTCGTACTCGTCGTCGGGAAGTCCCGGATCGAACAGCTGGATTCCGACATCGAGCAGCCGCGCCTCGGGGATCTCGGATTGTGCCTGTAGCAGGACGACCGGCTTGTCCCCGGCAGCGGCTCCGGCGCTCGCCATTCCGATCAGGAGAAAGGGCGTCAAGAAAAACGCTCTCCGTCGGTGCTGTCGATTCGCAGTTATCTCATGCGGCATTTTTCGATCCTCCGCGTGCTTCATTTTGTCCCGCGCTTATAAGCTCGGTATTCGTCCCACAGCTTTTCGCGTAGCCTCGGGTCCTGTTCGCTCATCGCTGCTTCCCGAAGCTGGCGCGCGACGATGTCGTCATCTCTACCGTCACCGACGTCCGCGGGTACGCGGCCGTCTTCGGTCGCGTCCGGGGTGCCGCCCGGTGCGGAAGGCGATCCGTCAGGGTCCTGATCGGTCTCCGTTTGATCCGGGGACGCTCCGGTGCCACCGGCCATGCGAGCATCCTCGTTCGAGCCGTCGCCATCGAGCTCACCCGTGCCGCTGCCCGTGCCCATCCCGCTCGCGCCGGAGCCCCCGCCGCCGGCGGCCTCGGCTTCCTCGCGTCTACCGTCGAGCGTGCCTTGCTCCCGCATTATCAAACCGTCGAACTCGCGAAGCGAGGCGTCCAATTGATTGTTCAGTCCGTCACGTCGTTCGCCCGAAGTCATCGCGCCGCCGGCCGGCACCGATGCCGTGCCGCCGGGCGTCCCACTGCCTGCGGGGGGCTGGGCGCTCGCCTCGGATGTCCCACTGCTCGCGCCGGTGCCCTCGCTTTCGGGCCCGATCTCTGTGCCCGCGGGCTCCTCACCGGCGCCGCCCGTTCCGGGCTCGGGCTGCGTCCCCGCGACTTCACCGCTCTCCGATCCCGTCGACGCGGGAGCGTCGGTGGACTCCGTCGCATCACCGGTGCCCTCAGACGGTGATGTCGGTTCCGGGGTCGGCATCGACGTGCTCGGCGGTGCGGGCGGTGGCGGCGGAGCGGGAAGGGAAGACGTGCCGGCACTGCATCCCACGAGCGATGCGCCGACGATCCACGGTAAGAATCGGTGCTCGAGATGCGTCCAAATCTTCACAGTCAACCCCGTTTCGAATGCGGAGAGATCACTCACGATCCCTACACATGGTAACCCATCTGCAAGGTCGGGGCCACAACGCCCGAAGCGGGCCCTGGGGGAGTGAAAACGTGTGGTGACAACACTTTCCGTCGTCTCGGAAAGGCCTGTCCTAGCGTCATTTATCCGGACTCGAGGACGTGAGGGGGGACGTACGCGTCCACTCTGGATGACAGCGGGAAGCGTGCTATTCTTCGACCCGCAGGCTTCGATGATCGAATGGATTCTCTCGCACGCCCTTCTGGTCGGCTCGGTGCTCGTTGCCGGGATGGCGGGTGTCGCGGTGCTACACGCCCTCTTGTTCAAACAAGAGGTCCGCGCGGCGATCGCCTGGGTCGGGCTCATCATTCTCGTACCGCTGTTCGGCTCGGTCCTCTACTACCTGATCGGGATCAACCGGATCCGCCGCCGCGCGGTGGCGTTGCGACGCGAATCGGAGAAGGAGCCGGAGCAGTCTTGGCCGGGCGCGAGCTTGATTCCCGGGGATATCGCGAAGCTGCTCGAGGCGGATGACGAAGCCGTCGAGCTCGCCCACTTGGTCGGAAACGTGACCAAGCGGACGCTCCTCTCCGGCAATCGTGTCACGCCGCTCGTGAACGGCGACCAGGCCTATCCCGCGATGCTGGAGGCGATCGACGGCGCTCGGACGAGCGTGGTCCTCCTCACTTACATTTTCGACAACGACGCTTCCGGGAGAAAGTTTCTCGATGCTTTGGTCGACGCGGTCGAGCGAGGTGTCGAGGTCCGGGTGTTGATTGATCATGTCGGCTCTCGCTATTCGCGCCCGCCGATCTCGAGTCTTCTCCGCAAGCGCGGGGTGCGTGTCGAGACCTTTCTGCCGACATTCTCGACGAGGTTGCCTTCGTTCAACCTTCGCAATCATCGCAAGGTGATGGTCGTCGACGGTCGCATCGGCTTTACGGGAGGGATGAACATTCGAGAAGACTTCGTTCTCGCGGGAGGGCCGAAACATCCGGGAATGGATTTACACTTCCGGGTCGAAGGGCCGGTTGTAACGCACCTTCAAGATACGTTCGCAGAAGATTGGGAGTTCACGACCGGCGAGCCGCTTCAGGGCGACACGTGGTTTCCGCCGCTCATTGCCTGCGGCGACACCGTGGCGCGCGGCATCGTGGACGGACCCGATGCGGACATCGATGTGCTCAACTTCGCGTTGATGGGAGCGATCGCCTGCGCGACGCGGTCGATTCGAATCGTAACCCCATATTTTCTTCCCGACGCGCCTCTCGTCTACGCTCTCAACACCGCGTCACTCTCGGGGCTCGACGTCGACATCGTGATCCCGGAGAAGGGAAATCTCAACCTCGTGACATGGGCGATGTGGGGCCAGATACGGCAGATCCTCGGACATGGTTGCCGCGTGTGGCTATCACCGGAGAAACCATTCGACCATACGAAGCTGATGGTGGTGGACGACTACTGGGTGTTGTTCGGCTCGACGAACTGGGACCCGCGCAGCTTGCGACTCAACTTCGAGTTCAACGTCGAGTGCTATGACCGCAAGCTCGCTGCGTCGATGGCGGAGCTCGTGAAGTCGAGGATTCGAGCGGCCCGCCGCCTCGACTTGCAAGAAGTTCGGGCCCGAAAACTACCCGCGCGGCTTCGTGACGGCGCCGCGAGACTGCTGACGCCCTATCTGTGAAGTCGACGGCCCACAGCGTTTTCGCGGTGACCCGAGCGACGTAGCGACGTGGTGAGCGACAAGAAATCTCGTCTGGACGCGTTCATCGCCGCACCGCGCAAAGCTCTCTGGACGCTCGCGATGCCGGTGATGATCGGCATGTCCGTGCAGACGACCTACATGCTCGCGGACATGTACTTCGTCGGGCAAGTCAGTGCGGATGCGCTCGCTGCGCTGGCGTTCAACATGCCCTTGGTCTTTCTCGGTATCGGTGTCGTGTTCGGACTGGGGGCGGGAGTCACGTCCGTCGTCGCTCGGGCGATCGGCGAGCGCGACAAGGCGCGCGCCGACAGCAGCGCGGAGCATGCCGTCTTCCTCGGCCTTACGGTCGCGGTGGTGTTCACCGTCATCGCGCTGTCGTGGGGCGAAGGACTGCTGGCCCTTCTCGGGGTGCCCGATCATCTTATGGAGTTGGCCTCCGGATACTTTCGTATCATCGCGACGGGCTATGTATTCATGGTCTTGTCGGTGTTCTTCCGCTCCATCCTCACGGGGGAGGGCGATACGATGACTCCGGTGGCGATCCAGGCAGGCGGCACGCTCTTGAATATTGCGCTCGACCCGCTCTTCATTTTCACGTTCGGCCTGGGCGTCGAAGGAGCGGCCATCGCGACGGTGATCAGTCAGGCATTGTCGGCGTTAGCGTTCGTCTATCTTCTCTTTTTCCGAGAGCACGCCTACGTGACCTTCGAGCTGGAACATTTTCGCTATGACAGCCTTATCCTGTCCGGCATCTTCAAAGTGGGAGCCCCGGCGTCGTTTGCCTTCGTCGTCATGGCGTTGGGCGGCGTGGTGTTCAATCGCATCCTCGTGGCCTATTCCGAATTGACGGTGGCTGCCTTCCAGGTGGGGACCCGCATCGATCACATTTTTCTCCTTCCTGTCGTGGCACTCGCGGCAGGCTTGATGACACTCGTCGGAATGTTCCATGGCGCGCGCCGGCCCGATCTCGTCCGCGGCATCATCGTGTATGCGATGGGCTGCTCGGTCCTGACGGCGGTCGTAACCGGTGTCGTATTCTTTTTCGTCGCGCCCCAGCTGGTCGCTGTCTTCACGGACAATCGCACGATCGCGGAAGTCGGCGCCGGTTATTTGCGGGTGGGCGTCTTCGCCTATCCCTGCATTTCGGTGATCATGCTGACTGGGCGGGCGCTACAGGGGCTGGGCGATGGGAGTCCTGTCCTCGTCTTGTCCCTCTTGCGCGTCGTGCTGATCAGTGGACCATTGTCCTATGTCTTCGTATTCCGGATGCACAAGCCGGTAGAGTGGGTTTGGTACGCGATCGTCGTTGGTATGGTATTGACGGCCGTCATCGCGCTTGCGTGGCTCCGACACTCGTTGGCCATCGAAGATCGCCTCGATCCGTCGTCGTTACCTATTTCCGGGCGAACGCCCGCGTGAGAGGAGCTTTTCGTTGACTGAAACATTTGCCATCCATCCGGAGCCGGTGCTGCGCCAGTTCACCCATGAATTTCTTTCTGGCTTGGGTGCGAGCTCCGAGGAGGCCGCGACCATCACCGACGGCCTCATGACCGCGAGCTTGTGGTGGCACCCGGGGCAGCGCCAGGGACTTGAGAAGCTCGTACGCTACTACCGCCGGGTCCGAAACGGCGGTCTCGTGCCTGGTGCCGAGATGGAGTGGGTGCGTGAGCGTGCTTCGAGTGCGCTCCTCGACGCGCGCAAAGGGTTCGGCTACGTTGCGGCGCAGCGGGCGATGCACCACGCGATGGATAAGGCGAAGTCGACGGGCGTCGCGATGGTCGGGGTTTGCAACAGCAACCATTTCGGTATCGCCGGCTACCATGCGCGGACGGCGGCCCAGGCGGGGCTCATCGGGTGGTCGATGACGAATGCCGGTGCCGAGATGGCACCGACCGGCTCTGCGACCGCAGTCCTCGGGACGAACCCCTGGGGGATCGCGATCCCGCGTCGTGATCAGCCGCCGATCGTGCTCGATATGGCGCTGACGACGGCGGGGAAAGGCATGATGCGTTATCTCGATCGGCAAGGAGACGAGATGCCCCTCGATTGGGCGCTGACGCCTGACGGTGCGCGCACCGCGATTCCGGGTGCTGCGCTTGCGGGCGCTCTATTGCCGATGGGAGAGAACAAGGGCTACGGTTTGAGCCTCGTGACCGACATGCTGGCCGGCGTGATGACCGGGGCGTTGTTTGGCCTCGACGTGTTTCAGGAGGACACGCATTTCGACGTCGGCCACCAGATGCTCGCGATCTCGCCCGATGCGTTCATCGAGCGCGACCTGTTCGATTCCCGCGTCGAAGCGCTCGTCGACCAGGTCAAGTCGGCACCGCCGATTGATCCTTCTCAGCCGGTATTGCTTCCGGGAGAGCGCGAGCTTGCCCGTGCCGCCGAGCGCCTCGAGCGCGGCGTCCCGGTCGAGCGAGAGACTCTCGAAGAGCTACGGCCGCTCGCAGCCGCGCTCGAAGTGGCGTTCCCGTTCGACGACGACCGCTCTCCTCGAGATAGCGTGCTCGACGGATAGAGCTAGGCCGGGAGCACGCCGAACTCGCTCATCGCGTCTTCCGTGTGGATTTCGAGCTCTGCGAGCTGGATCTCACTCAGACCCAGAAGCTCCGCCTCCGGCGTCGACGAGAGTGAGATCGTCTCGTCGGGGTGGAGGCTGACCCCGAGCTTGTCACACACGTTGTCCGCGAGGCGCACCATGGCGAAGCCTCGGCTGACGGGGATCGATGTATCGTGATGGTCGCGCGCGACGCTGCAATATTGCTCCGGGATGTTCCACTGCTCGAGCAAGTCGTGGCCGAGATTCGCGTGGAGCGCGTCCATGACTTCGAGGACGAGAGTCTCCGTTCCCAAGATGCGGTCGGTGCTCTCTTGCTGGATCTCCTCGAGGACTTTGATCAGGAGCAGCTCGCCGATGTCGTGAAACATACCGCCGAGAAACACCTCGGCCGCCACGTTGGAATGGCCGGTCTTCTGCGCGATCCATCGGGCCGACCCGGCACAGCAAATGGCGTGCTCCCACAAGCGTTTCATGTAGCTCGCGACTTGCGCATTCGAAGAGCGGAAGTTGGCTTGGTGCGCCACCGCCGTCACGAGGTCTACGACTTTCTGTGAGCCTACTCGGACGATGGCTTCACGTACGGTCGCAACGTTTCTCAAGCCGGCGAAGAACGCCGAGTTGGACATTTTCAGAATTTGGCTCGCAAGGGCCGGGTCTTGCTCGATGAGCTCCGCCGCGTCGGCGGGGTCATAGCTGTCATCCGCGAGCATCATTCGGAGATCCATCGCGACCGGATTGAGCACGGGTAAGGTGATGTTGCCTTCGTCGAGCTTTTTTTGCACGACGTCGATGAGAGAGATGTCGGTTTGCAACTAGGATTCTCCGAGCAGACGTCGCAGCTCCGCTACCGGACGTGCTTTCTGAATGCGTGGAAGCGTGCGGACGACTTCCTGGACAGAGGTGATTCCGTTTGCCGCTTTGAGGATTCCGTCCTCGAGCAGGGTCACGAGGCCGGAGGATTCGATACTGATGCGGCGGATCTCATGGGAGGTCTTGCGCTCCAAGATGGCCTCCTTGACCACCTCGTCGAGAACGAGAAGCTCGAAGACGCCGGCTCTACCGCGGTATCCGGTGAAGCGACAATGTTGGCAGCCACGTCCGAGCACGAACTCGCATGATGCGAGCTCCGACTGGGGCCAACCCAGTCTCTGGAGATCGCGGGGGGTCGCCTTGTACGGCTCGCGGCAGTGCTGGCACACGCGCCGAAGAAGCCGTTGCGCCACGACGCACACGACGGTGGACGAAATGAGAAAGGCCTCGATGTTCATGTTCATGAGACGCAGCAGGCCGCCGATGCTGTCCTCGGTGTGGAATGTCGTCAGGACCTTGTGACCGGTGAGAGCGGCCTGGATCGCGGTGTCCGCTGAGAAGCGGTCGCGGATCTCGCCGAGCACGATGATATCGGGATCTTGGCGGACGACGTGACGGAGCGTCTCCTCGAAAGTGACGTTGATCTTGGGATTGATGCTGCACTGTCCGATTCCATCGATCACGAACTCGACGGGGTCTTCCGCGGTGATAATGCTGGTGTTGATGTTGTTGAGATACTTGACGCCGCTATAGAGGGTCGTCGTCTTACCCGAACCGGTCGGCCCGGTGATAATGACGACACCACTCGGAAGGTCGAGGGCGTCATATCGGAATCGCTCCAGCATCTTGGGGGCCATTCCCATATGTTTGATGTCGACGAGCTGCTGGCCCTTGTTCAGAATCCGGATGACGATCTTCTCTCCGAAAATCGTAGAGTAGATCGAGACTCTGAGATCGACGCTGGCACCGGTCTCGGGATCCTGGTGAAGCATGCGCCCGTCCTGATGGCGCCTCTTCTCGGCGATATCCGCCTTGCACAAGACCTTGACACGGGTCGCGAGCAAAGGGGCGATGGCAATGGGATAGTCCTGGTAGACGGCGAGGATTCCGTCACGCCGGAACCGAACGCGCAGGCCGCTTTTCATCGGTTCGATGTGGATGTCGCTTGCGCCGTCTTCCATCGCGGCCCGGATCACGTTTTGAAGGATCCCGACCGCGGTCGTATCGTCCGCCGGTGCGGCGCGGCTAGTACGGCTTCCGTGCTGTTCGATGCGACCGATCGCGTCCAGGAGGGCTCGCTTCGTCGTGATGGCGACGACGATGTTGTGTCCGAAAACGTTATGGGCGGAGGCGAGGTGCGACGACTCGAGTGGGTCGGCGAACGCGACCACGACGCGGTCGCCGTCGCGCTTCAACGGCAAGAAACTGTGGCTCCGGTACAGCTTCGTCGAGCCCACGGCGAGAAGGGCCCTGTCGACCTCTGCGGTGTCGGCTTCGACGTGTTGGTAGCCGAGCTGTACGGACAACACCTCAGCGAAGCGGTAGTCGTCGATGAAGTGCTCGTCGACGAGGATCTCGCCTAGCTTGCGTGTGTTGCCCGTTTGTTTCTGAATCTGCAGCGCTGCGTCAAGCTCGGAGGGGCGGAGGTGGCCGAGCTCGACCAGGAGTGCTCCGACGCGGATGCGGTGCTGGTTGCGGCGCAGCGTCTCCTGGAGGGCTTCCCGTTTGACGAAGCCGAGGTCGTCGAGGACCGATAGCAAGGATTGCTCCCCGGCTATCTTCGCGCGCACGCGGCGCGCATGGACGAGCTGCTTTTCGGTCAAGGCCCCGCCGCTGACGAGGAGGGCGGCGACCTCTTCTCCGGTGTCGACGGGTGCCGTTGGCGCCGCTGACGCGGGCTGGACGACCGGCTCTTCCTTCGTTTTCATCTGGACGGTGGGTGGCGTTCTAGTTCCCGGCATATCGATAGCGTTCATCGACGTGGCGTGAGGGATCTTTAGTCAATTTGGTATATTTTTGTTACGAAATGAATAAAAATTTCAGCGGGTGAATCGAGATAGAATCGAGCTTTTCGTTGTCTGGAGGCCATCGTGGAGCATCGTGCGCTTACCCCGTCCGGCTTTGGTTTTGAGCTTCCGGCCGTCAGCGGAGAGGGCGCCCTGGATGCGTTTCATGCCTCCGGCGGGCTCCTTTTGTACCGAGGGCAAACAGGGATGACGCCCCGAGAGCTCCGTCGTTTCGCCGCGCGGTTCGGACGTCTCGAGCTGAACGACAAATACGACGAGGATTTTCTCCTTCCGGGATTTCCGGAGATCCTGAGGCTCGGCAACCTTCGAGAGAACGGTCGCTATCGCTCACTCTTCATCGAGGCTGACGCGGCGCCCTTGCTCTGGCACTCGGACGATTCCTTCCGCTCACCGCAGCCTATCGGGTCCTGTCTGCTTTGTATCGAAACGCCGTCGACGGGGGGCGAGACCGGCTTCGCCGGGATGGCGGCGGCCTACGAGGCGCTCTCTCCACAGCAAAAGGAGCGCATCGAGGGCCTCACCGCCGTCCATTCCTACGACCACCTGAACGAGGTCTTGCGCCGGAAGAACCCGCATCGGCCGCCTCTATCCGCTCAGCTACGGGAGGAGCACCCCCCGGTCCGACGTCCCATCGTGTCGCGCCACCCGGTCACGAACGAGCGCACGCTATTCGTTCCGAAGAGTCACATCGAGTCGATCGACGGCCTCGAAGCGGACGAAACGGAGTCCTTGCTAACGGAGCTCGTTGGCCACGTCACTGGAAGCGACTTCGCTTACATGCACCAGTGGAAGCCAGGCGATCTCGTGGTCTGGGACAACCGTGCCGCGCTTCACGCACCGACGCCGTTCGACGCTTCGCGATACCAGCGGCTGTTATATCGCCTCACGATGCTAGACCCCTGACACGGGCTTCCTGTAATGTTGCGGTCATGGTGACCCGGCGAGCTTTCCTCGGTTCTTCCGGCGCGCTCCTCACGCTGCCACAGCCGGTGCGCTACCCGGATCCGAGGGTGGTCGTGCTCGATGAGCGCTTCGCGAGATACCGGATCTCGAACACGACGATCGAGCGCTTGCACCACGGCACGCTCTGGGCGGAGGGTCCGGCTTGGAACGGCGCCGGACGCTACCTCGTGTGGAGCGACATCCCGAACGACGTCCAGCTGCGGTGGCTCGAAGAAGACGGTCACGTCAGCACCATCCGGTCGCCTTCGGGCAACAGCAACGGGAATACGTTCGATTTTCAGGGCCGCCAGATCTCCTGCGAGCACCTGAACCGGCGCGTCGTACGCTACGAGCCCTCGGGCGAGGTCACGGTGCTCGCGGACAGCTTCGAGGGCAAACCGCTCAATGCTCCGAACGACGTGGTCGTGCATCCGGAGGACGACAGCATCTGGTTTACCGACCCGGGCTACGGGAGCATGGGCGACTATGAAGGTCGGCTGCGCGAGCTTCCGCTCGACGAATGCGTCTACCGAATCGACGCGGAGAGCGGTGCCCTGACTCTCCTCACCGACGAAGCCATCAAACCCAACGGGCTGTGCTTCTCGCACGACTACCGAAAACTCTACGTCGCGGACACGGGCCGCCCGGACCGAGACATCAAGGTTTGGGACATCGGGTCGGGATCCAAGTTGTCCAAAGGCCGACAGTTCACGTCGATGGAGCTCCCCGGCGTCGGCTCCGGGGGTGCCGACGGCATCCGCTGTGACGTCGACGGCAATCTATGGTCGAGCGCGGGCTGGGGTGGAGAGGGCTACGACGGAGTCCATATCTTCGCCTCCGACGGCGTACGTATCGGTCAGATTCTTCTCCCTGAAGTCTGCTCCAACCTATGCTTTGGCGGCACGAAACGGAACCGCTTGTTCATGACCGCGAGTCAGTCCTTGTACGCCGTCTACGTGAATACGAAAGGCGCTCATATCTCGTAGCGGAGGGCTCGGCCCTCATCTCGAGCCTCACTGCGCGCTCAGAACCGTCGCATCATGCCGAGTGAGGCCGGAGCGCTCAACCGAAAACCGTACTGGGCATAGAGTCGGTGCGCGTGCCCGTCGGCGAGAAGCGTGACGCATCCGGACTCTGGTACGTTCGTGTCCATGTACTCGCTGAGGCTTGCCATGATGCGTTTGCCGAGGCCGCGTCCTTGGTGCTCGGGGAGCACCGCGATATCGACCACCTGGAAGAAACATCCACCGTCGCCGACGATCCGGCCCATTCCGACGGTCTCGTCCCCGTCCACGACCGACACTCCGAACCAGGTGCCTGCGAGGCCTTTCTCCGCGGCCTCGACGGTCTTTGGGCCGAGGCCTGTGGCCGCGCGCAGTCTCCGGTAGTCCTCGACCCCCGGAAATTTCAGCACGAGCTCGTAACTCACGGTGAGCAGCAGTCTACTTCAGGTAGTTGTTTGCCGTCTGGGTAGCGCGCATAATGCCGCCGCTGAACCATGCGCGTGTCCTCGATTCTCGTCTTCGGTCTGTATTTAGCGGGCGCCATCATCTTTACTTTTCCGCTGGCGCGAGACCTCGATAGCGCGGTCAAGGATCATGCGGATCCTCTGCTCGACGCGTGGGCCCTCTCCTGGGTCGCACATCAGCTTCCACGCGACCCGCTCCACTTATACGACTCGAATCGGTTCTATCCGGAGAAAGGCACTTTGGCCTATACCGATCCGATGATCGGGCTCGGCGTGCCCGTGGCGCCGCTCGCGTGGATCGTCGGAGACGCACTCGTGACGTTGAATGTGGCGATACTGCTCTCGCTCGCGCTGTCGGGGTTCGGGGCGTATCGGCTGGGCGCCTATTTGACGGGCAACCGTCTCGCCGGCGCTGTCGCAGGGAGCGCGTTCGCGTTCTCGGCCTACCGACTGAGTCATCTCGATCATGTGCAGCTGCAGACCGCCGGCTTCATACCGCTCCTCTACCTGTGCCTACGCCGATACGTCGAAGAGGGGAGAGTGAGGCACGCACTGGGAGTGGCGGTTTTCCTGTGGTTCGTCAACGCGTCCTGTGCGTATTACGGAATCTTCACGTGGGTCTTGTTAGGGGTCGCCATCCCTTACGAGCTGATCCGAGCGGGAGCCTGGTCGAGGCGTCGCATCACGGGTCTCGGTGCGGCCCTCGCCCTCTCCGCGGCGTTATTCCTGCCGCTCGCGCTTCCGTTCATGCAGATGGGAGATAGCTTCGGACTCGAGCGTCCCGTCTATCGTCTCAACCGCGCCTCCGCGCGCCCGGCGGACTACTTGCGCTCGGGCTCGCATTTACACCGTGCCGCGGGCTTGAGGCCGCCGTCACCGGAGCGGACTTTGTTCCCCGGGTTCGCGGCGCTCGGCTTGAGCCTCATCGCGCTTGCGCGCTTGAACCGCAGCACCGGTCTCTATGCGCTCATCGGCCTTGCTGCGTTTTGGGGGAGTCTCGGGCCTGCCTACGGTTTGTATCGGGTCTGGTACTCCCTCGTGCCGGGCTTCAGCGGTGTTCGCGTCCCACCTCGGATCTCGATCTACGTTTCGTTCGCGCTCGCTATTCTCGCAGCGCATGGTGCGGCGTTTCTGCTCGCGCGCTACCGCGGACGCGCGCGACTCCTCGCGCCGTTGCTCGTTCTCTTCCCGCTGGTAGAGTCCTTCGGCGGACCGATTCCTTATGCCGAGGCGCCGGAGATTCCCGAAGTCTATCGCTGGCTGTCGAGGCAAGAAGGCACGGTTCCGGTAGTCGAGATGCCGCTACCGCCGGCGAAGGGCCAGCGCGCGAACGCCGTCTATCTCTACTGGTCGACGGAGCACTTTCAGCCGATCGCGAACGGTTACGCCACCGTGATCCCGCCTGTCTATGACGAGATCGCGGCAGCGATGGAACGGTTTCCGGATGATGACGGCGTGGCGCTTCTGCGCCGCCTGGGATTCCGCTACGTGATCCTGCACCGTGACAGATACCTGCGACGACGAGCCGCCCACATCGAGCAGCGGATGACGGCCCATCCCGGTCTGAGGCGTGCGTATCGCACGCCAGGGGAGACCGTCTACGAGCTGCGCTGAGCCGCTCGCCTAGGCTCGCTGTTCCCGGTCGCGGCGGGGGCGCCGGCGGCGTTTTCGCGGTGCGGGTTTCGGGAGGCTGCCCTCGGTGAGCTCTTCGACCGCGTCCTCTTCGGACACGTCCTTGGGAGTCTTCGCCAAATGCTGATAGGCGAGAAAAGAAACGATGGTCTGTGCTTGCTCGTGGTCGAGCACCACCGAGGCGAGCGTATCCATCTCCGAGCGCCCTTTCGAAGCGCTGTCCGTCGCTTCGGCGAGCAACGTCTCGATGAGCCGTCCGCTTCTCTTTCTTGCGATCTCTTCGTCGGTCGGGGGGTCTCGCTCGATGAGCTTGAGCTCGTAGCGGTTCGCGAGGCGATTGAAGCTGACGAGGTCCGTCGCGGAGACGAGCGACACGACATCGCCCGTACGTCCGCTGCGCCCGGTGCGCCCGGCCCGATGGATGTAGTCCTCGGGTGAGTCCGGAGTCGAGTAGATGAAAACATGCGATAGATCGAACACGTCGATGCCGCGTGCCGCCACATCCGTCGCGACGAGATGCCGGATCGTGCCGTTTCGAAATCGCGCCATGACCTGCTCTCGCTTCTTCTGAGTGAGGTCGCTCGAGATCATCGCGACGGGCAGTCCTTGACGTGCCAGAAACGTCGACACCGAACGGACTTCATTGCGCGTGTTGCAGAAGATCATCGACGAGCTCGGCTGATCGAGCTCGATGAGCTTGTAGAGCACCTGCTCTTTACTCGCGGTGGGCGCAATCATGTATGTGTGTCGTACTTCTTTGACATAGGCGAAGTCTTCGGACAACGACACCCACTGCGGATCGCTCAAGAAGTTGTGGATGATTCCCCGGATGCCGAGCGGGACCGTGGCCGAGAACAGGCTCGTTTGTCGCTCTTTGGGTACGAAGTACATGATCTCGCTCATTTCCTGAGCGAAGCCCATGTCGAGCATTTTGTCTGCTTCGTCGAGCACGAGCCTCTTGACGGAAGAGAGCACGAGCTCGCGTCGCTTGAGAAGATCGAGCACGCGTCCTGGAGTCCCGACGACGATTTGCGCGCCGTCTCGGATTCCTGCGATCTGGTTGTCGATCGGGTCGCCGCCGTAGATGGCGAGAACTTTCAGCCCGCGTCCGATGCCGATCTTGGTGAGCTCTTCGCAAACTTGCGCGGTCAGCTCTCGTGTCGGCGTCAGTACCATCGCCTGGACGAACGCACCGTCCGCGTCGATCGCCTCGACGATCGGGATGCCGAACGCCGCAGTCTTGCCTGTCCCGGTGCGCGATTGGACGACGAGGTCCTTGCCCGAAAGCGCGAGCGGGATAGCTTCTTGTTGTACGGGCGTCGGATGCTCGTAGTGCATATCGACGAGAGAGCGGAGGGTGTGCTCGGATAGGCCGAGCTCGGGAAACGTCTTGGTGTCAGTCGTGGTGGTGCTCATGAAGCTCCGATGGGGACTCTTTTTTGTCCCGGGTGGAACGCAATCGTTCGGTTGGTTTCACGGAAGTTATTGCCAGAAAAGAAATAAGAGGAATGAACCCTATTATAGCGCGCTTCGCCGCCCGATGCTCGTGAGTGCTAGATAGGCGAGGGCGGCGACGATGACGGACGGGAGCGTGCTTCCCACCGGATATTGCTGGATCTCGACGACCTTGTAGACGACGAAGCCCAGCGCCCAGGAGGCGATGGCGGCGCGATGATAGCCATTCCAGTACCAATAAGCACCGCCCGGAACGCTGAGCTGATCGAGCTCCAAGACGCGCCGCCGGATAAAGAAGTAGTCGGCTAAGACCACCGCGAAAAGCGGAATGAACATGGCCCCGATGAAGTAGAGAAAACCCTCATAGCGCTGCATCGGAAAGACGAGCGCCACGATTACCGAAACGATCCCGGTGAGCCAGAGAAACGTCTTCGCACTGACGCGATCGGAGATGTTTAGCATCGAGCAAGTCGCCGAGTAGAGGTCGGGGAAGTCCGACGTCACCGTCGAGAGCACGACGAGCAGGAGAGCCGGGATCGCCAACCCAGCCGTCCCGAGTAGCTCTAGCATCTGGATGTGGGGCTCGGCGGTGCCGGTCACGAGGGTCGCTACGAGCCCGATCGCGAACATCCACGACGAGATCAAGAAATAGCCCCACCACGTGCTCCAGAATACGCGCGCACCGGCTCGGCCGAACCTCGAATAGTCCGCGACCAGGGGCATCCAGGAGATCGGCATCGCGATGACGAGGTCGAGGCCTTTCATGAACGGCATCCCCGTCGCGCTCGCGGCGGGTGTGGGGAGTGCGGAGAAGCTCCTCAATGTCTTCCAGGTCACGACAACGATCACGAGGAGGAGCGCGACGACGGCGGTCGTCTGGAGCACGCGCCAGACGGTGCGGCCGGTCTGTAGCGCCCAGGCCAACGTCGCAACCCCAATCAGGACGATCCAGAAACGCTCCGACGCGAGGACGCCGCCAAAGGGCTCTCCGAGCATTGCCCCCGCGCGGCCGCCGATAATCAACATGATCGAGGCCCAGCAGACGAGCTGGATGACGTTCAACACGGCGGCCAGGTTCGAGCCTTTGATACCGAAGGCCGGTCGAACGGAGACCATCGCCGCAATACCGTGATCCGAGCCTGCCGTGCCGGCGAGTGCCATCAGCGTGTTCCCGAGGACATGTCCGAGCAAGATGGCGGCTAACGCCCGCCCGAGTCCCATTGGCGCGAGAAACCCGCCCGCCCAGATCTCCGCGAGCGAGATAGCCACGCCGGCCCAAAGAATGAAGAAGTCGGCGCCGCCGAGCGTGCGGTCGGAGGGTAGGGTGGGGCGGATGTCCATCAGCGCCGGAAGAGGACCTCGCGGTCGAGGCCTTAAGTCTTGCGCTTCTCTTTGGAGCTTCCGGACGCCCATTCGTCCAGAAGCAAATCGCTCAGCCCGGCGATCTCGCTCTGGCCGTGTCGGGACTTTCCGTGAAGGATGTCGTGCTCGCCTCCGGGCTCGCCGATGGCCAACAGAGCGGCGACGAGGACGTCGATGTTCTTCGGGCCGGACTCCTCCTCTAGCTCATCGACGAACTTGACGATGCCGAGGCGGATCTTCTCCGCGAGCACGTCCGCCTCGCGAAATCTCGGTTCGAGCCGGAGCGCCTCGCTGACGCAGCGAAGGCTCCCTGCGAGATCGCCGTGGCCGAAATGCGCCTGGGCCTCTCCGAGCTTGCGGACGGCCTCACGGCTCTTCCCGCGCAAGTCGACGCTCTCATATTTCTTCTGAGCCTCTTCACCGGTCATGGTGACGGTCTCGTCTTCGCTCTCATCGACTTCCGCTTCCGACTCTTCAGCGACGAGGCGCTCGAGGCGTCGTTTCTGAAGATTGGCGCCGTCCTTGAGGCCGACGAGAGACATGTAGGTCAGATCGCCGCGGTCGAGCGTTCGCGACACGCGCTCCCACGGAACGCTCACGCTGTTGCGGGCCGCGACCTCCTCGTGACTGCGTGCGAGCGCGTCCAGCTCTTTGAAAGCCACTTTCGCTTCTCCCCGGAGCTGTTTCTTGCACTGTTCGAGAAATCGGCTGAATCGGCTCAGCTCCTTCAGGAGGGCATCAATATTCTCGTAGCGCAGGTCTATCGACTTGTTCATCATCTTGGAGACGATGCGCGCCAGCTCTTCGGGCACGGTAGGGTCGAGGTCGCGGATAGGCTTTGGCTCGCGGTTGACGATCGCGTCGAAAATGCGCTCGATGTTCTTGGCTGCGAATGCCTTCTCGCCCGTGAGCAGCTCGTAGAACAGCGCCCCGAGAGAAAAAATATCCGAGCGGGGGTTCGCTTTTTCGCCGACCACTTGCTCCGGCGACATGTAAAACGGCGTACCGATGATCTGACCGGCCTCGGTGAGGGTCGAGTGAGAAATGTGGGCCAGGCCGAAGTCCAGCAGCTTGACCTCGCCGTCTTCGGTCAAGAAGACATTGCGTGGCTTGATGTCGCGGTGCACGATCCCGCGGCTATGGGCATGGTCGAGCCCCTCCGCGACGCAATGCACCATCCGTATCTTTTCTTCGAGGGAAACGTGGCGGCCGGTCTCCATGAGCTCCGTCAGGTCTTCACCGTCGAGAAGCTCCATCGCGATGAAGACCTTGTCGCGATCATGGCCGAGATCGTATACGGTGACGATGTTCTGGTGCTTGAAGGATGCGACGACTCTCGCCTCGCGAAAGAAACGCTCGACGGACTGGACCTCAGGGTCCTCACCGACGGTATGAGTTTTGAGCGCGACCTCTCGATGGAGTACGGTGTCGAGCGCACGGTACACGATACCCATGCCGCCCTTGCCGACCTTCTCTAAGATCTTGTACCGTCCGACTTTGTCCATGACTCACTACCGCCCGGGCGCAAAGACACTTTGCCCCTTCAGTGACGGCCGGGGAAAGTCATGAGAACAGGAATCGATCACGCAAGTCAAGCGGGTCGCCTTAGCTAGGAGGGAAAACATGAGTTTTCGTCGCTACGCCCTATTTTTGGGAGCGCTCATTGGCCTTGGAGCATCGGCGCCGCCGGCTCCGGTGAGCCAGTCAGTATCTGATTCGGCAACTTATAACACTGCCAAGCAGAAATTGCTCGAAGGCAAGCCCGTCGTGGGCGCGACGGTCTACACCTCGGACCCCAACATCTATTGCGCGATGGCCAACGCCGGATTCGACTATCTCTGGATCGAGATGCAGCACAGCCCGCTGACCTATTCCGACGTTGCGCGGATGATCAAAGCCTGCAAGGACGCGCCGGCGATACCGTTCATCCGTGTGCCGGACGCGACTCAAGGCGACATCCAAAAAGCAACGGATATCGGCGCCCTCGGCGTGATTGTGCCGATGGTGGCGACGGTTGAAGAGGCGGAAGATGCGGTGCGATACGCCAAATACCCACCCGAGGGTCAGCGCAGCCAGGGCGGGGGGCAGTATGGTGATATCTGGGGTTCGGGATATCGTGCGAGCGCGAACGAGAACATCGTCGTCGTGGTGATGATCGAATCACCCGAGGGAGTGGCGAGAGCCGATCAGATCGCAGCCGTGCCGGGCGTCGACGTCGTTTTTGCCGCCAGCGGTGACCTTGGTAGCTTCAGCGGCTGGTCTCGGGACGATCCACGCTACGAGAAGATGATCACGACGATTCATGACGCCACGCTGTCGGCGGGCAAGAAGTTGGGCGGGCCCTTTCAATGGCACGACCGGGAAGGGTTCAACTTCTTCCAGGCTTCCAGCGAATCCGGTTTGATCAAGGCCGGAGCCGAAGTGCTCTTGAAGACGATGAAGGGACAATACGAGTACTGAGACTCTCGGGAGCGGGCGGTATACTGGACGGGACGCGGCGATGTCGCGATATCCGTCGAACGTGTGAGGTTATTTGAATGGCGAGAGCGAGCAAGGTGGGACGCAACGACCCGTGCGAGTGCGGAAGCGGCAAGAAATTCAAGAACTGCTGTGAGGGGAAGGCACAGAAGCTGAGCGCTGCGGGATGGCTCATCATCGGCGTCATCGCGGCCGCCGCGGCGATCGTTTTGTACTTCGTCGTCATCGCGCCGCCCGCGCGGGCCATTCCCGTCGGAGGTCGTTCGTGTCCTCCCGGCCAGGTCTGGGATCCGGCGCACGGTCATTGTCACTGATCGCCCGCGTCGTCGAGCAGCGATGGGCAGCACGAAAGAGCTCAAGCAGTTCCGCGCGTTGACGTTCGATTGCTACGGCACGTTGATCGATTGGGAGAGCGGTATTTGGAACTCGCTGCAGCCGCTCCTCGACGCGAACGACCATACCGTGGTGACACGCCCAGAAGCGCTTGGCGCCTTTTCGATCTGCGAGAGCGAGCAGGAGGCGTTGACCCCCGATGCCCCCTATCCCGAGATCCTCGCTCGCGTCCATGAGGCGCTGGCAGCTCGGCTCGATCTAAAGACGACGGCGGCGCTCGACGAGCGCTTCGGGAGCTCCGTGGGTGACTGGCCCGCCTTCGACGATAGCGTGGAAGCGCTCAGGTACTTGAAGACCCGCTACAAGATCGTGATTCTTTCGAACGTCCATCGCGAGGGCATTCAAAGGTCGATCCAGAAACTAGGGGTCGTTTTCGATGCCGTCTACACGGCCGAAGACATCGGCTCGTACAAGCCGAGCCCGCGAAACTTCGAATATATGCTCGACCACCTGAAGCAGGATCTAGAGCTCGATCACGCCGATATCCTTCACACCGCCCAGAGCCTCTACCATGACCACGCGCCTGCCCGTGCGTTGGGCCTCGCGAACGCATGGATCGATCGCCAACGACTGTCCGAAGGCGGGGATTGGGGTGCAACGAAGAAGCTCGCCGAGCCTCCCGAGACCGACTTCACGTTTTTTTCGCTCGAAGAGCTGGCCGCCGCACTGCGAGCGGAGCTCGGATGAGAGGCCTGCGCGTCACGAGCGTTGTGTAATCAGCCTCTCGAAGATCCCGCTGCTGTCCGCTGGCGGCTCTTGGTCCCGACCGGGCAGCTCGCGCTCACGCTGTACGTGGCTCATGTCGTCCTCGGGATGGGAAGTCTCGAGGCACTCGGGCGACTCGAGCATCAATCCGTCGGCTTCGGGCTGACGAGCGCGGGCGCGTTTTGCGCCATCGCCGTCCTGTTCTCGGTGTGGTGGCGCGGTCGCTTCACACGGGGGCCGCTCGAGGCCGTGATGCGTCGTGTCACCGGATAGCCGCGGTCCTATAGACTATCGCGTAGGATGGACCGGCAGAATCGCTCTATGTCGACGCTCGCGAGAACGCTTCTTGAGGCGTGCCTCACCGGGGCGCCGCCCGAAGAGCTCCTCTCCGAGTTGACGTCCGAAGCGCTCACCGAAGATCCCGCACGCTCACTGTCGGCCAGTAACGCTTTTTTTGGCACCTTCGTCGAGGGACTCTCGGACGCGTTCGAGCCGCGCCTGAGCGCGATCTACGCGAAGCTATTCTCCCGCGTGGCCGCGACGGCTCTCGAAGAGCTCGACGAAGATGCGCTGTGGCAGCGCTACCAGCGCGTGAGCCGACCCAGGGGCCCGGACGCAATTCCGAAAGACGTGCGCGACGTCTTCGTGCTATCGCGGATTACGCTTGGAGCGGATGTGGCGGTCACGAGCACGGTCCTCGATGCTCTCAAGCGTCGTTTTCCTCGAGCGAGGATCGTCTTCGTCGGGCCCGAAAAGAACTGGGCTCTGTTCTCCGGCGACCCGAAGCTAGAGCACGTCCTCGTCGAGTACCCGAAGCAGGCCGCCCTTCGTGAACGGCTATCGATAGCCCGCGTACTGCAGTCGGTTCTCGCGCGACCAAGTGCGATCGTCGTCGACCCTGACTCCCGCCTCACCCAGCTCGGAGTTCTTCCCGTATGCGCGGAAGAGCGCTACTTCTTTTTCGACAGTCGAGCCTATGGCGGCGAGAGCGACGATTCGCTCTATGTCCTGGTGCGCCGTTGGCTCTCTGAGACCTTCGGGGTCGACGGGAGACCTTATATTCGCCCGGCTGGTACGGCGGCGCCTGAGGAGGGCCGGTACGGCGCGGTCAGTCTGGGCGTTGGAGGCAATCAAGAAAAGCGAATCGATGATCCGTTCGAGGTCGAGTTCTTGAAGGTGCTCTCCGGCATGCGCGGCTCCGTGCTCGTGGATGTGGGTGGTGGCGGTGAGGAGACCGAGCGAGTCGAAGCGGCCGTGTCGGCGGCGGCCGGCCCGGCCCACGACGTGCGGACGTGGACGGGAAGCTTTGCCGACTTCGCGACGGTCATTCGGGAAAGCGGGTGGTATGCGGGCTACGACTCCGCCGGACAGCACGTCGCGGCGGTGTGCGGTATCCCGGCGCTGACGGTTTTCGCGGGTTACCCGTCGGAGCGGATGTTTCACCGCTGGCGCCCGGTCGGGGACGGCCCACGGGAAGTCGTTCGCGTGGAGGACCGCGACCCCGAGTCGGTGCTCGGTAAGATCGCTCCGGCCTTTAGACGCCTGAACGGCTAGTTGGTCATCGCCTTTACGGCGTCGACGAGTCCCTCGAACGGAGTGATTCCTCCGTGGATCGGCACGATGCGCTCGACCAGAAGCTCGCGTGTCTCGACGTTCGAAAGCAAGTTGGCCGCGAAAGGTTGGTAGTTGCGCCCAGGGCTGAATGCGTCGGCTTGTACCAGCAACCGATGGTCTGGGAGGTAGGCCATCAAGATAGCGCTGCCGTGAGGGTTGCCGTCGATTGGGTAGAGCACGAGGCGCATCGAGTCGTCACCGAGAGTGAGCTCGTCTCCGACGCTGACCACGCTCACGTCCTGCGGGTTGCGAGCCAACGCGTCCGCTTCGATCGTGCTCGGTCGAGCACCGAGCTCTTCGTAGAAAGCGGCATTGGACTCGTGCGTCACGATCGTCAACCCTTCGGAGATGGCCGCACGTACTCCACCGGAGTGGTCGAAGTGGTGGTGCGTGTTGACGAGGTGGGTCAGGGGTTTGTCGGGGACGACTGCTCGCGCCTTCTCGACGACCGCGAGCGTGCGCACCTCGTTCGGGGCTTCGATGAGCACGACGTGATCGCTCATTTCTACGAGCACGCTGTGATGCGACTCTCCCGCGAGAAACCAAACGCCGTCGGCGACCGGCTCCGCCGTCACGTTGGCCGGTGGAGGTCCCGTAATCGGCGCTGCCGACGTCGCGGATTCGGGGGCGGTGAGATCGCCTGTATCCGCCCCAAGGCTCTGCATGCTGACCTCGAGAACGAGCTCCTCGAAATCATCGATGGACCGAACGAGTCGCGTTGGTAGCGTGAGCCCGTCGACGTCCTCATAGCTCGAAAATCGTGTCGTACGGGTAACGTCGCGCAGATTGGGGTGGTGATCGAGTGATGTGATGCGGGAGGGAAGGCCCGAGCCGTCTTCGATCGCGAGCGTGAGTGTGTTTCCATCCGCGGTCGTGATGTCCACGAGCCGCTCCGGACCCTCGACGCGCGCGTTCGTGACCGCCGCATCCGGCGCGAGCGCAGCGCGCACGAGCGTGAGCGGGTGGTGGTAGTAGGCTATCCGTTGCGATCGAGAGGAAGCTTCGGGCGCACGGGACGCGCTGCCGTCCGGAGCCATCGAATAGGCGACGTCTCCGTCTATCCCGAAACTCTGTGTCATCGGCCCGGGGCCGCGGAAATAGTTGAAGTCCGGCGTGCGGGTTTGCTCGGTACGCGCGCGAGCCTGGTTGAGATCGACCGTCCGCCGGTAGTCCGTCACGGCGAAGTGCTGCGAAGTCGCGTCCGGGGTCATGTCCTGACCAAGGTTCCCCATGGAGCCTTCGCCTTCGATCGTGAGGCTCGCGGTACTCTCGATGATGTCGCGTCCGCCCAGGGCCGATGCGGCGTCGCTCAATATCTGCTGTTCAGGCGTTTCGGTTGCGCAGGACGAAAGCGCCGCCGTCGCGACGAAGACGAGGATTCGGGTTCGATTCATGGCTGGTCTCCTTGGCCCTTTACTCAAAGGTCCGGATGCGATCCAGGATCTCGGCCGTCAAGCCCTCGACGAGGACGCGTACGAGCTTCACGGTGTTGTCGTAGTCGCTCCGGTCGATGACGCCGGACTGGCTATGGCCGTAGCGGGTGGGAATGCCGATATTGACGCTCGGGATTCCTCGAGCCGAGCGCTGGAGCTCGGCGCCGTCTTGCCCATAGCCCGACACGGACTCGAATTGGGTGGGGATCTGGTGACGGTCCGCGATCTCGAGAATCCAGTCGATATATTGATTGTTGGGCATCATGCTGCGGTCGAAGACGAAGATGCCGGGGCCGTCTCCGAGCGCTTCTTGCGAGAGCGAAGGTGACGTCATCAAGGGAAAGTCCGCGGCGATCCCGATCTCGAGGTTGATGACGATATCCGGATGCAGGCTCTCTTCCACGACGGCGGCGCCGCGCAAGCCAATCTCTTCCTGGACGGTCGCGGCGACCACGACCTGGTTAGGCGGCGGTGCGCTGAGTCCACGGAGGGCTTCGGTGATCACAGCGAGGCCCACGCGGTCGTCCCACGCTTTTGCGAGATAACGACCGGTGTCCCCGAGCTTGGCAAAGGACGTTTCGTAGGCAATGGGAAGGCCCGGCCGGATCCCCATCGCATGCACTTCTTCGCGACTCGAAGCACCGACATCGATGAACATCCTGTCGAGCGGCACCATCTGATCCCGTTCCGACGGCCGGAGGATGTGACCCGATTTCATGCCGGTGTAGCCGATGACGCGCCCGTTCGCCGTCAGGATCGAGAGGCGTTGTGTCAGAACGCTCTGGGGAAAGTATCCACCGACATTGTTGAAGTAAATGAAGCCGTCGTCATCGATATGGCGCACGAGAAAGCCGACCTCATCCATGTGCGCCATGAGCAGCACCCGTGGTCCGTCGTCCGAGCCGTCGCGGTAGGTGCCGATCAAGTTGCCGATGCCGTCCGTTGCGAGATCCGGTATCAGCTCTCGCCATTCGCGACGGAGGATCGTGCGGACCTCGCCTTCGAACCCCACGACGCCGTGCGCGTTCGTGAGCTCTTCGAGGAGCCGTTCCGAGTCGTCTAGACCTTGCGCGCCTCCGGGCGCCGCAATGGCGATCGCGCCCGTCAGAGCAATGGCGCCGACGTAGAGTTTTCGCATCATCCCTCCTCGGGCGCGTTTTGCGCCTCGAGTTCGAATACCGATTTGCCCTCATCGCCCTCGACCTCGATGTGCAACGAATCGCCCGACCGCCGATAGCGGAGAATTTTCGGATGGTCGTGCTCGGGGTTCTCGAAGACGGCGCTCTCGCCCGAGAGCTCGGTAAGGTGAAACTCCGTTCCCGGCTTCCCGTTCGGCTGCGCTGTGTAGACGATCGCCTCACCCCGCTGCTCGATGCGGAGGAACTCGAAAGCGACGGCCTTTCCGTCGACGATGAATCGGCCGACCGCGAGCATCATGCCGCCCGTCGGAGGAATCCAATGCTCTTCCACGGACCCGTTCTCGGATGCTGTGCGCCACCCTCCGGCGAGCCATGCGAGGTCTTCGAGATCCTCGGCCGAGGCGTTCGGGGCGAAGCTAGAAAGAACGATAATGCACGATACGAGAGCTCGGGCTCCTCCCATCGACGGCCTCCTCAAGGTCGGAATGCGGGGATGATACAGCATCCGTTTGCGTTGGCGCACATTGCTCAGATTGCACCAAGCGGGTGCGAAATCCGGGGACAGCTCCCGAGCTGGTTCGAGAGCCCGCGAAGCCTCCTCGAGGTCGCCTTTTTGAGCAGCGCTGCGCCGAGATTGTTGTGCGCCTCGACGAGGTCCGGGTCCGACGCGATTCCCTGCAGTAGCTCTCGATCGCAGCGCTGAGCTCTCCGCGGTGATGCAGGTCGACTCCGCGCTCGAACAACTCATCTCGTCCGCTTTGGGTCCTCATCGCGACATGGTAACGCCATTTCTATCGCGAAAGTGTCGGGATGTCTTACGGTGGCGACGATTGCTCTTAATCGCTGACTCGAAAGAGGTTGTCGCCATCATCTATGCCGAGGCGCCGGAAATCCTTACAGTGCTATCTAGATGATACCTTTCGTGATCGCCCTTAATCCCTTGAACATAGAGGGTTGTTCAGGCATGGCGTGATTTTTGCACTTTCGCGCAGCCATCGAGGGAGACTATTTCATGAAACGATTGGCTTTAGCATTGATTCTGGTGTTCATCGCTAGCTCCACTTTTGCTGGGCCGATGTTCTTCACGAGTGAGGCCGCGTTCGATGCGGAGATACTTCTGCAGTCGCTTGGATTGACCGGTACGGAAGACTGGGAAGGTGCAGTTGGTCTTCCGTCCGGCGGTACCACGATAGATGACTCGATCATGCCCGGCGTCGCGTCCTCACCGGCGATACTTCCGACGGGAACGAATGTCGGCACGAGTATGACCGTGCAGTCGAACACCGGTGGAAACCCTGGCGGTACACTCCCTCGAGGGGTGGACAGCTTGTTTCTCGGAGATACAACGCTCGGACATCCTTCGAATCAGCTCTCCACGACTTTCGGAAGCGATTCCCTGGACTTGCTTTTTGGCCCGGGAGTGATGGGGATTTCTTTCACGCCGCTCTTTTTCGATATAAGCGACTTCTCTCTCACGGGCACGATCGATATAGAAGTCTTCGATACGTTCAATGTATCGCTTGGTGTCACGACGCTACTCGGTGTCGACAATCTTACGGAGAACAGCTTTTTCGGTGTTGTTGCGATGGCGGGACAACCGATCGGGCGGATCAACGTGGACGACGGCAATCCGATTACAAGCATCACCCAAGGAGTCGACAATATCGACGTCTATCAGCCAAGTGCGACGACGACGATTCCTCCGCAGCCGGGGCCGGGACAGCCCGGACCGGGAAGCCCAGGGCCTGGTGTGCCGGAGCCTGGCACTCTCACGCTTCTGGCGTTGGGACTGGCCGCGGCCTCGCGCCTTCGTCGTAGCTAGACCCGGGAGCAGAGACCTCTCGGGCGCGCGAGCTTCCGTCTCGAAGACGGCGGTAGCGTGAGCTCCGGAGTGCGGCCGTCGGGATAGAGCGGGCTCGAGCCCCGCCCCGACAGTTGCCTTCCGATCACGACATAACCGTCCCCGCGACTCATCGTCTCCGAAGTGGAAGTCCAGGAGTTCGTCAGGGCGTCATCGATGCGACGCTTTCTCGGCCCTCGACCACGGCGGGCTAGGATGGTCTATCGGAGGTGTTCCATGCAAATCCTCGGCAGACTCTTCGTCACGAGCTCTTTCTTGCTGTGCTCGCTCAGCGCGTCCGCTCAGATCCCGGACACGTTCACGAACTTGCAGTTCCATCCGAAAGACACGAGCCGAGCCGAGCTCATGGACGTGATGAGGCACTTCTCCTTCGCGCTCGGCGTGCGGTGCCAGCATTGTCACGTGGGCGGCGACGGCGAGTCCTTCGAGGGTGTCGCGTTCGACAAGGATAGCCCCAATAAGGAGAAGGCGCGTTTCATGCTCGGCATGACTCGGGACCTCAACGAGAGCGTGCTGCCGGAGCTTCCCGGCCGGGACGAAGCCGGTCTTCGCATCGAGTGCAAGACCTGCCACCGCGGCCAACCGACGCCGGCGCTCTTGACCCAAGCGATGCGGACGTCACTTGCCGACGGAGGCGCTGATGCCGCTGTTGCGCGCTACCGCGAGCTTCGTTCGGAGTTCGAGAGCGCTGGCGCGTTCGACTTCGGCGAATGGGAGGTCAACGCCTTCGCCGAATCACTTGCGAGCGACGAGCGCTCGCGTGACGCGATCGCTATTTATGAACTCAATGCGGAGTTCTATCCCGGGTCGATGTCGATCCATTGGGCGCTCGGCAATCTCTACGAAGAGGTGGACGACACCGCCGCGGCGATCCGAAGCTACGAGCGGGTCCTCGAGCTTCGCCCCGAATTCGAACGGGCCCAACAACGCTTGGACGCTTTGAGGTAGACACCCTTTCAAACGGGAGGCTCGAACAAGGTAGGGAGACAAAAAAAGGGCCTCTGCGAATGCAGAGACCCTTTTGGAATCTAGGTGCGCTCTAGCAGGAGACGCAGTTGTCGTTGTTCAACGAGCCTAAGGACTCGAGGAGCTCGACGGCCTCCGGAAAGGGCTGGATGCGCTGCACCGGACCGTTCGCCATGTCGGCGGTGGTCTGACCGCGGCGGCTCACTTGCGTGACGTCGCAGCCTTTGTCGAACAAGTACTGGATCATCTCCGTGTCGCCACGAGCCGCGGCGTGATGGATCGCGTTGTAGCCCCCGTGATCCCGCACCGTGACGTCGGCACCGAGCTCTTCGACGAGGTACTTGACGGTGGGCATGAAGCCGGACAATGCGTGCTGGTGGGAGTTCGCCGCGAAGCCGGCGCCGTAGCCCACGCCCGATGCCGCCAGAAGCGGCGAGACGGCGGGGCCGCCCTGCTTCACCGGCGGTAGGCCCGAGGTATCCCGCTCGTCACGAGGACCGATGCCGCCCGAGGGGTCGACTTCCGGCACCTTCGTCGGAAGGTGGGGATTCGCGCCGTACTTGACGAGGAGCTTCATTGCCGGCACGTCGGTACCATAGGCGGCTCGCCAGAAAGGCGTCGCGCCCGACTCGTTCACACCCGACAAATCGAAGTTGTATCCGGAGTACCAGATTTTCTTGGTCAGCCTGGCATCCGGGTTGGCGCCGTTCTCGAGCAGAACCTCCATGAACTCGAGATAGCCCAGCTCTTGCTGAAGGTGCGCTCGGGGTTGCGGATAGAGCGCTTTTGGCGCCCAACGCAGGTTGATGGCGGCGTAAAGAGGTGTTGCGCCGGCATGGCTTTCGAGGTTCGGATCCGCGCCTCGTTCCAGCATGGAATTTGCCAAGTCGAAATGTCCGTTGATCGAAGCGATGAGGATCGGGCTCGTCTGGTCGCCGCCGGTTTGGCGGTTCAGCTCTGCGCCCACCTCGAGGAGCACGTCTACCGCCTCCCGGTGTCCTTGCCTCGAAGCGAGATGCAAGGCAGTCAGGCCACCTTGGTTGCCGACGAGCTCTCCGTATGGGATGCGTCGTCGTCGCCGTCGCTGCTGAGGCATTTCAGCCTCACCGCCACCCACGCCGGGAAGCCAGCCGAAGACTTTCGCGAAACCGCTTTTTTGGTCTCCCTCTTTCTTCTTGTCTTCGCCGCTTGTGAAGTTGTAGTAGTCGTCCAACTCCTTGTCCGGAGGGAGAGGCTTGCCGGCGGCCTTTGCCTCGGCGATTTGTTTCTCGACGAGCTTCTTCTCGCGTTCCTGGCGGCGGTCGCGATCCGCTTTTTGCCACTTCTTCTCGATGCTGGCAATGTCGAAGGTCTTCGTTGCCGCGTGGATGTCGGCCCCGTTCGCGGCGAGCAGTTCGATGACCTCGGCCCGGTTGTTGACCGCGGCGAACATCAGCGGAGTCCGCTCTTTCGTGTTCTCTTTCGCGTTGACGTCGGCGCCGGCATCGATGAGTACGTTCACCGCGTCCGTGCGACCCGACGCTGCCGCGTACATGACGGGCGTCGTTCCGTAGGTCGTCGCGGCTTCGGGATCGGCGGACGCATCGAGCAGCATCTTGATCATGTCGGCGCTGCCGGATTTGCTCGCCAGGATCAGCGGCGTAAAACCGCCGAGTCGCGTCGACGCGCGCACGTTGGCGCCGGCATAGAGGAGCATTTCCGCCATCTCGATGTCTTCACGCGTCGCCGCCCAGTGAAGCGCCGACATACCATCGCCCTGCGCGGCATTGACGTCCGCGCCCTGCTTGAGCAGAGCGCGCACCGTATCGACGTCGCCGGCCATCGCGGCGTCTGCGACCGCCGAGCCGCCTGCGCCGGGAAGATCGTTGGGCGCTTCCGCGAGCAGCAGCGTGCTGCTCATGAGAGCAACGAGGGTCATTTGCAACGTGCGCGTGACGTGTCGTCCAAGCATTGTCTTGCTCCTCTCGATCCGTATCGTCGACTTTATAGATCCATGGTGGTGGTGCTGTCGCCGAAGCTGTCCGCCTCGATCCCGATGCGCTGCATCATGGTGAGCATCGCATTCGCCATCGGGGTTCCGTCGGGTGCCTTGATGTGCTTGCCGCCCTCGAACTGTCCGTTTCCGTGCCCGGCGATGAAGAGGGGGCAACGCTTGTGGTTGTGGACGTTCGAGTTGCCCATCGGTGAGCCGTAGATGATGAGCGTCTTGTCGAGGAGGTTACCGTCGCCCTCGGGCGCGTTCTTCAGCGCGTCGAGGAAGTGGGGCATCATGCTCACGTGGTAGGTGTTGATCTTCGCGAAATCAGTCACGCCCTTCTCCTGATCTCTGTGGTGAGAGGCCGGATGGAAGCCCGTGTTGACGCCGCTGTCGGGGTAGGCGCGCCCGGAGCCGTCCCGGCCGATCTTGAATGCGAATACGCGGGTGACGTCCGACATGAAAGCGGCAGCCTGCAGGTCGAACATGAGCTTGACGTGCTCTTCGAACGAGTCCGGCACACCAATGGGCGCATCGGGAAGCTCCCGCACTTCGCCGCTCGCGTTGCGCTGCTCGATCTTCTGGATGCGGCGCTCGATCTCACGAATATTGTCGAGGTAGTCGTCGAGCCGGCCTCGGTCCGTCGGCCCGAGAGTGCGTTTCATCCGCGCCACTTCGTCCGTGATCCAGTCGAGGATGCTGCTGTCGGTCTGACGTCGCTCCGCGCGTTGCTCGGGCGTGGCGCCGGAGCCGAACAGCTGATCGAAGACGACTCGCGGATTGCGGATCATCGGTAGCGGATCCGTGGGTGTCGCCCAGCTGATTGAATCGGTGTAGACGCACGAATAGCCGTACGTGCAGCCACCAGCTTGATCGACGTTCTCGATCGAGAGCTGCATCGAAGGGATGGGGGTCTCTTGGCCGAACTTCTGAGCGTAGAGCTGATCCAGCGACGTACCCGCGAGGACATCCGAGCCTTCGGTCTGCTTCGGATGCGCTTGGGTCAGGAACACCGCGCTCGAGCGGAAGTGGTCCCCGCCGATCTCGGGCAGCGTGAACGCCTCAGCGTTGCGGACGTCCGTGTTGCTGATGATCGTCACATGCTCGCGATAGGGGTCGAGGGGCTTGAGGCTGCTCGGCGTGAGGTCGAAATCCGTCCCCTCGGCGGCAGGCGCCCACATATTCTTCTCGATGCCGATCTTGGTGCTGCCCGCGGATCCGTGAACCATTTCGATGCAGACGAGACGGGTCGGATCCGTTGTTGGGTTCGCAGAAGCCTTGGCCGGAGTCATGGCGTCTAGCAGCGGTAACGAGACTGCGGCACCCAATCCCCGAAGAACGGTACGCCGCGACATGTGTTTGTTCGTGATGTACATCCCTATCCTCCCTGAAACGTCTATTCGAAAAAGTTAGGCCTAGTGCTCCGCTTCCGGTGCGTCGGTTGTCATCTCCGTATCGATGCGACTCATCTGGAATGCGTCACTCTTGATGATACCGAGCACGAATGCGGAAATACGATTTTCATTGTCTTGCGCCGATTGCACGATGTGTCGAACGGTCGGTTGGTCGTAGTACTCGACTCGTCGACCGAGTGCGTAGGTCAAAAGGCTCTCGGTAAAACTCGTGATGATCGAGTACTGGTGGTCGACGAGCGCTTCTCGCAGGCCGACCGGTCCGTCCATCGCGGTCCCGTCATAGAGCTCGCCCGAAGCGTCGATATGGTTGCCATTGTCTTTGATGCGCCACGCGCCAGTCACGTCGAAATTCTCGAGCGTGAGACCCAGCGGGTCGATCATCGAATGACACGAGCTGCATGCCGGGTTCGAGCGGTGCAGTTCCATCGCCTCGCGAACCGAGAGGACGTCACCGCCCGCGGCCGCTTCGAACGTGGAAAAGTCGACGTTCGGCGGTGGCGGAGGAGGAGGACTCCCGAGCAACACTTCCATGATCCATTTGCCGCGTTGCACGGGCGACGTGCGGTCGGCGATTGCCGTGAGTGTAAGAACGCTCGCGTGCCCCAAAATTCCGCGACGGTGTTCATCCACGACGTCGATCCGCCGGAAACGGCTGCCGGTCACGTTGGGGATGCGGTAGTGCTTGGCGACTCGTTCGTTAACGAAGGTGTAGTCGGCATCGAGGATGTCGACGACGCTCCGGTCCTCGCGGAATATGTAGTCGAAGAACAGCTGGGTCTCGCGTTCGAGGTCGATCGCAAGCTTCGCATCGTATTGCGGATACAAGAGCGCGTCCGGATGAAGCTTTTCCAAGTCTTGCAACCGGAGCCACTGAGAGGCGAACCGTGTTGCGAGAGCCTCCGAGCGTGGATCCTGCATCAACCGGTGGACCTGCGCCTCGAGGGTTGCGCCATCCTCGAGGCCGCCCTCACCAGCCACCCGTACCAGCTCTTCGTCCGGAGCGTCTCCCCAGATGAAGAACGATAGCCTCGATGCTAGCTCGAGCCCGGACACGCGGTAATTCTTCGTAGCCGGTTCGAGGTCCGAAGGCGTCTCTTCTACGCGAAAAACGAAGTAGGGGCTTGCGAGAATCGCTTGAATCGCGGTGCGGATGCCGCTTTCGAAATCACCCTTGTCTCGGCCCGCCTGATAGAACGACAAGACGCCTTCGAGGTCGCCCTCACTCACCGGACGCCGGTAGGCTTTGCTCGCGATCCGGTCAAGGATGCGTTTGGCGCACGGGAGCTCTTCTGCCGCCGAGATCGGGCGGCAAATGAAGATCTCGCGCCGGCTGGGCGTCTCGGAAATTCCGGTGACGTTGTGCGGCCCGTTGATGCTGAAGAACCGCAGATGCGGCAGCGTCGTCATTCCGTGGGCTCTGCCGATGGTCGTGTCCGTCAGCGTGTGCTCGATGGGGGCGATGAGGTCATCGATCGGTGCGTCGGTATATTCGAGAAACGCGGCTGACAGGCGGTGCGGCCCGGCTTTGATCGTTACCGGCTCGCTCGTGAGGACCATGCCCTGGTCGTCCTGCTCGTGGAGCAGCGGATCGATGGCCAGCGTCGCGACGCGAGCCCCGTCGATGGACACTTCCAGGATCTCGTCCTCGGCCGTGAGGCCGAAAAGAAAACCGGTCGGTGTGCTGTGGAGCTGCACCTTGAAGATGTAATCGCCGTCCGCGGGAAAGTTATGGACGACGGAAAGGCCGCCGCGCGTGCCCATCGGCGCGCCGTCGACATGGGCGACTTGTGACTGCGTCCGCGGGATCTTGTACGTCGACTCGGAGGCACTCGCCTCGCGATCGCCGACCGCTTCACGACTGATCTTCCCGGCGGCGCGCATATAGCCATCGAGCAGGGTGGCGCTCATGGTCTGTACGTCGGCTATGTTGTCGAAACCGTCGCTCATCGTGTCGGGAGGCAGAAAGTCTTCGACCTCGACTTCGATATTCAAGAGCCCTTTGACGGAGTTGGCGTATTCCGTGCGGTTCAGCCGCTGGAAGGGACGTCGGCCGGGATTCGGATCGCTCTCGGCCGCGGAATCCATATCATTCTCGAGTGCGGTCATGAACGCGATGATCTCCTCGCGGTCGGGCTGCGGTGCGTACGCCGGCGGCATCATGCCGGTGCGTAGCTTGCGGATCATCTTTTCCGTCGTTTCGGGATTGTCGACGACGTGAGCGCTGTCGAATGATTCGAGGGTAAGACCTCCGGTGCGCGCTGCATCGCTGTGACACATGATGCAGCTATCCTCGACGACGAGGTTCATGTCCTCGAAGGACATGCCGGTGCGCTCGGCTGGCTCCTCGACAAGTGGCGATTCCGCCCGCGCCGTGCCGGACGAGACGCCCGTGAGACAGAGGACCGCGGTGCCCAGGATGGTATTCGTGAGAGTCTTTGTATTCAGCATTCAGTGCCTCCGGTCACGAGCACGGGGGGGATGCGCGATGCCGCCCCGAATCGGCTCGGACCACCGATTAACACTATTATATTATCTCCCAAGGGGGAGGGTGAGTGTCAATCGAGGATCGGCCCGATCGCGTTAAAACGATGTTAAATCGTTAGCGATCTTTGATTTAGAGGGCTTCCGGGCGGGCTATCGCGCTGCGAGGTCCGCTTCCGCCGCGATCTGCCCGAAGGCGGCCCAACTCGCTCTGCCCGCGAGCTCTTCCATCATCCCGTATGCGCGATCGGTTTCGCCTTCCACGAGGAGCCAGTTGGCGACGCCGTAAGCGACGGCAGCGTTCTCGGGATTGTCACCGCCGTCCGCGAGCATCTCGTCCACGGGGATCTCACCTTTGTAGAACAAGCACAGTCGGTGGTAGCTGAAGTTCTCGATAATCTCCATATCGGCGCTGATCGGCTCGAGCACTTTCCGCGCCCGCTCTTCGTCGCCCATGCGGCGCGCGATCGAGTACAGCCAGTGCGTCGTCGAGACTCGGTTGTCGCCGTTGCGGCCCGAATCGAAGCCATTCTGGTAGGCGCGAAACGCATTGTCCCAGTCTTGCTTCAAGTAGTACGCGAGGCCCAGGTGGTACCAGATGTTCCCGTGGAGGCTGCTGACGGGTATGCCCTGCGCGTTGGGCTGACCGTCGGGCTCGACCTCGTTATCGGTTCCTTCGATGAGCTTCGCTGCGTGCTCGTAGTCCGCGATGGCGCGATCGAAGTCCCGGATCGAAATGTAGCGATGGCCTCGATGGCGGTACATGCGGGCATCGTCGGGGTGTTTGTCGATACCCTCGGTGAAGACTCGGATCGCTTCACGGTACTCGCCCTTGTAACCGATGCGGCGTCCGTACCAGATGATCGCGTCCGCGTCGTTCGGGTTGGCGTCGTAGTCGGCTTTCGCTGCTTCGTAGCTCGCGATCGTCTTTTCGTTGGGCGCGTCCGACTTCAAGATCTGGCCGGAGAGCGAGATCGCCTCTGCGCCGTCGGGAACGCTGGGAAGGATGTCTGAATCTTTTGACTGTCCGTTCGCGTACATGGCTAGGGTGCAACAAATAGCAAGGAAGTAGGTCGTTTTCATGGGTTTATCCTGATTTCGGCATCGATGCGTGACACCATCTTAAGAGATATGACGTTGATCGCGAAACGGACCTAAGGCATGAGCTCTGAACCGAAGGACGAAGAGAGGCTCCGCGGCTACCTGCTCATCCTCAAGCAGTCGTTGCGATCGTTCTTCTCCGAAGAGCGGACGGCGACGACCGTTCGGGATGTCGATGAATATGTGCGCCTTAAGCTCTCGAACGGAGAGAGCCTCGAACGCGTCCTTGCGGTGATTGGGACCCCTGTCGAGCTGGCTCGCGCGTACGCCTCGGAAGCGACGGTCGAAAAAGCGGTCGTCACCGCGCGGCCCGGCGCCGTCTTTCAGGCTTTGTGGGTGCTGGCGCTGTCGCGCGCGGGAGGGTTCTGGAAAGCCTACCTCGTCTTCGTGGGCTATCTCGGGGGATTCCTGTTGCTCGGTCTCGGATTCTTGAAGCCGATCTTTCCCGACAATGTCGGCATCTTGATGCGGGACGGGTTTCCCGTTGGGCTTGGTGCCGTCGTTACACCGGGGACGACGGAGGTCGTTGGCGGATACTGGATCATTCCGTTGTGCCTGATACTGGGTTTCCTCGTCCTGAGCGTGAGCCACCGCGCTGCCGGGAGAGCGATCTCTCGTTTTCGCGAAGACCTGAAGAAGAAGCTCGAGCAATTGGAGAGCTGATCTAATCCTCGGCCGTGGACTCGCTGTCGCCGATGTTGATCTTGATGTCCGCCCATTTACCTTGCTCGAATCGTGCGACCGAGAGCACGCAACGTAAGAAGTGCCCCATGAGGATGGCGTGCCAGACGTCCGCGCCTTGCAGGCCTCGGCTCGTCTGGAGAATCGTCAGATAGCCGATCGGCACGATCAGCTGTGAGATGAGTGTGATGACGAACGGGCTTCTCGTATCGCCGGCGCCCTGGAGAGCGCCGTTGTAGTTGAGCGCGACCGTGACGAACAGGGCGGAGAAGGTTAGATAAAACAGTAGCTCGCTTCCGATCGCGATCACCGTCGGCTCTTCGAGGCCGAACACGCCCAACAGGTGCTCCGGGATGAGCATGAACATCGAGCCCATCACCGCCGCGAGGAATAGTCCCATCAGAGCGCTCGTCCGGGGAGCGCGTCGGGTACGGTCGATTTGGCCTGCCCCGAGGTTCTGGCCGGCGACGGTCGACGCCGCCGCCATGAGCCCGACCGAGGTCCATGATACGAGTGAGAACAGCTGTGTGTATCCGACGGCGTAGGCTGCCTGGGCTTCTGCACTGTGCGGAAGAGCACCGACGAAACCGACGAGCATCGCTCCTCCCAGGTTCATCGCGATTCCTTGAAAGCCGCTCGGGAGCCCGAACCGGAAAAGCTCACGGATGACGGCCCAGTCCGGCCTCCAGATGATCTTCTTCGGGAGGCGGACGACGAGCTTGTCGGTCACGAACAGGTAGAGCGCGTAAGCACTTACGAGAGAAGAGGATATGACCGTTCCCATCGCCGCGCCCAAAGTGCCGAACGCCGGGATGGGACCGAGCCCGCGGATGAGCACGACACTTCCGATGAGGTTCAACGTCGTCATCGCGATCCCGAGACGAAGCGGTGTCTTGGCGTCGCCCGCGGCGCGGAGAACACCCGCGGTCATGTAGTAGAGGATCATTCCGGCGCTGAAGACGAACAGCGTCCTTAGATAGGGAAGCGCTTCGACTTGAACCTCGGGGGCTGCATTGAGCCAGTCGAGCAGGTGCGGCGCGAGGAAGAGTCCGACCGGGGCGAGGAAGCCGACCATCATGAAGATCGCCGTCAGGAACCCCTGGAACACGACGCGGTTGACCTTTTCCGGCTCGTTCGCGCCGGCGAATCGCGCGACGAGAATGCCCATACCGGTGAACACGGAGGCGACGAAGACGATGACGACGAGGAAGATCTGCCAGCTGACGCCGATAGCGGCGTTGCCGGTGAATCCGACGAAGCGTCCGACGAGAGTATGATCGACGATCCCTTGAAGTCCGGCGATGATGTTCTGGAGCATCGTCGGCCAGGCGAGCTTCCACACGGCTTTCGAGAGCGGGCCCTGGACGATGACGGGATCGAATGCCTGTGTGCTCTTACTCTCTTCCGACATTCGTCTCCGGGGATTTCATCCGCTGCATTGTAGTCGCTTACGTGACGCGCACCCTACGAAGAACCCTCAGGTTTCACTCGAAAAACGAAAACGGAGCGTCGTTGCCCGCGGAGCGTTCGGGTTAGAACGTCGTTTCGCTATAGGGATATTCGCGCCCGCGCCAGCGCACGACGCCGTGTCGTCGCACCATACGGAGCGAACGGAATACGACGATGATGAAGACGACGCTCGCGATGGGAGACAGCGCGATCGGCCACAGCGGAAAACCGAGCCGAAGGTTGGCGAGGGCTCGTGACGAGACGACGAGCACGAGACTGACGCCGAGATAGGACAAGGGCGCTCTGAACGCCGTGTCGGGTGTGAGCGCGGCGGCAACGGGCCAAGCGAAGGGAGCCAGCGTGATCCACAAGCTCACGGGAAGCGCCACGAGGGGTCGTACGATCGAGCGTCCGAAACCGGTATGTGCGTTCTTCTCGAAGCCGGCCATGATCTCGCGGAGCCCGTGATACATCCGCAAACGGAGCCGATGCGTCCCGATGCGTCCCATGCTCGAGAACCCGGCTTTCTTCAGTTCCATGGCGAGTCGCAGGTCATCGACGACGGACGCTTTGATCGTCTCGAAGCCGCCGATGGCCTCGAAGGCGCTTCGCCGGACGAGCGCGAACGCGCCGCCTCCGATCGCGATCGGCGTTCGTCTAAGGAACGCGAGAAAGACCGGCACGTAGACGAGGCCGACCGTCGGTATGAGCGGCATGAGGAGCTCTTCCCAGAATCCTCTGCGTACGAACTCCGGCAAGAGGGCGAGGTGGTCCCAACCGTTCTTCTCGCAGGCCGCCACCGCGTCTCGCACGGCCGAAGGGTGTAGCTCGATGTCGGCGTCCATGAACAGGATCCACTCGCCGTCGGCGACCGACGCTCCGGAGGCGAGGGCGTTCGGCTTTCCCAGCCAGCCGGGAGCCAGTTCTCGCGCCTTTACCGGGACCAATCGGGCGTCGCTTCGTCTCTGATCGATCACGGCCTGAGTCCCGTCCGTCGACGCGTCGTTGACGACGATGACCTCTAGCTCGGAGTAGTCTTGACGGAGTGCGCGGTCGATGGTTTGCCCTACGGCACGCTCCTCGTTCCTTGCGGGAATGACGATCGAGACTTTAGCGCTCGGTGCTCGGTCGGCTGACTCCAGCACACGGAAACAAAGCAGGTTGATGATGCTCTGGAGCATCAGCCAACACCACACGACGAGCAGCGCGATCGCGAGGAAGCTGAACATGGCGTCCGAGCGCTACCGCCAAAAGGCGGGCAGGTCCTCTTTCGTCTCGCGCACGATCTCGATCAAGTCCCTGTGCTCGCGGACAGCGTCATAGAGCTCTCGAAGCACCGCATTGCGAAGGCTCTCCGGAAGCGCGTCGAACGCGTTCGAGTAGATCATGTAGCTCAGCGGGTAGCGAAACAGTCGGGTCTCGAGATCGAACGCGCGTAGCGATCGTCCGTGTGCGTCGAAGGGACCTCGTGCCTGAAACGACCTCGCGAACGACGACGACGCGTCGACGGGCTCGGGAAGGGGAACCTCGTCGACGAACAGCATGTACCGCACGAGCTCCGATACTCGCGGTGCCAGCGTGTCGGACGGCCGTCCTTCGTGTTGCGCGATGCTTGATTCCCACCGAAGCCGCGTGACGAGGTTGTTCCATTGGGTCTGGTGCTCGAGGACCATGAGTGCGACGACATCGCTCCCCGTGGTGGGATAGGACGACGGGTCCGGACGCTGCAACAACTGCTCGAGAGCGCTCATCGCCCGCGTCGACGCATCCGCCGGACCGCTCTTGACGCCGTTCCCCAGATGTCTCATCCCCCCGGGCGCGCCGTCCACATACCATCCCCCCCAGCGTTGCTCGAACGGTGACCGGTGATCCGTGACCGTCGAGCCGAGTCGGAACTCGGGTCGGCCGGAGCGAGTCGTCACGACGGAGCTCACGTAAACTCCCGGAACCCCCAGTGTGGCCGCTCCGCGGTGGCACGCGATACAAATGCGTGGCCGCTCGAAAAAGGGGCCCGACTTCGGGTCTCGCCGCAGCGTGTAGAAAACGGCGCCGATCAGAGGGTCGCTACCGGCGATCTCGATGACGTCGCCGCCGGGGACGAAACCGACACTGACGTCGTCGTTGAAGTAGATCGCGCGCGGGGACTGCGGGGAGATCGAAGTGCGCTGCAAGCTGTTCTTCGAAAAAACGAGACTCTGTGACTCTACCGGAACTTCGAGCGCGTCGAGAAGACTGCGCAAGTAGGAGAGTCCGCCCTCCTCGAAGACCAATGTGCGCCTTCCGCCTGCGACGTCTCGGACCAGACGCGTGGCAACGCCTGTGGGCGTGGTCTTCCAGTACGGGATCGCTTCATGATCGAGTGGCAAGTCTCGCTCGTACACCTGCGACTCCGCGTGCGCGGATGTGAGAATGACGCCGGCGAGTAGGATGAAGGTCGTGGCCCGCATGATGTAACATTATTATAGGATGAGGGGTGGGCATCCGGAGTCCCGGTTGCAACGACAGGGGATTTCTACTATCTATAACAGGATCGTCACTGTCCGCCGGAGTTTTTATTGATGAAGAGAGTTGGGCTCGCAAGCGTCTGGGTCGGGGTCGTCTCCGCAGCGGCCTTGGCGAGCCCTGCTATCGCCAGTGAAACGATGGCCGTCGATCGTCAAACGCTCGTCGACACCTACTGCTCCACTTGCCACAACGATGACCTGCGCGTCGGCAACTTTTCTCTCGATAGCGTGGACCTCAGTACACCAGCGGCCCACGCCGAGCAGCTCGAAAAGGTCGTCTTGAAGCTGCGTTCCGGGATGATGCCGCCGTCGGGAATGCCGCGTCCGTCCGGCGCGGAGATCCTGGACTTCGCCTCCGGGCTCGAATCGTCGATCGATTCTGTCGCCGCGCGAAACCCGAATCCGGGCCGGCCCGTGCTCCATCGCTTGAACCGCACGGAGTACCGAAACGCGATCCGTGACCTGCTAGAGCTCGAGGTCAGCGTCGAATCGCTGCTGCCACCTGACGACATGAGTCAAGGCTTCGACAATATGTCGGACGTGCTCACGATTTCTCCGGCCTTGCTCGAGGGCTATATCAGCGCCGCCGGCAAGATCAGCCGATTGGCGATAGGTGATGTGGAGGCGACCCCGTCGGTGTCGACCTATGTCGTTCCGCTCTCGTTCTCTCAGCTGGAGCACGTCGACGGCGCACCGTTCGGAACGAGAGGCGGGCTCGCCGTCAAACACAACTTTCCGGCCGACGGCGAATATGTTCTTCGAATCAACTTGTACCATCGCAGCCTCGGCCCGCTCTTCGGCGACAACAAGCCCGCCGAGGGCGAGCAGCTCGAAATTGCGCTCAACGGTGAGCGCAAGGAACTGTTCGACATCAACCGCAAGCGGCACACGACGGAAGAGATCCGAAGCGCTCCGATCTTCGTCCGGGCAGGCCCTCAATGGATCTCCGCGGCGTTCATCACGCGGACGGAGGGCGCCGTGCAGGACTTCGTCATGCCGTTCGAGCAGGCCACCGCCGATTTGACGACGGGCAATGTGAAAGGCTTGACGGGCCTTCCTCATGTGAAGACGATGGGCATCGACGGACCCTACAACGCGACCGGGGTAAGTGAAACGAAGAGCCGCGAGAGAATCCTTACTTGTCGCCCGGACACGGCGGCGGCATCGCAGCTGAGCTGCGCGCGGGAGATTCTGTCCACGCTCGCGAGGCGCGCGTTTCGGCGCCCCGTCACGGAAGACGACCTGACGACGATCCTCGATTTGTATGCCAAGGCCCGTGACGAAGGCGGGGACTTCGACGCCGGGCTCCGCGTCGCGCTCCAGGCGATCCTCGCCGATCCCGAGTTCATCTTTCGCTTCGAGCGGGTGCCCGCGAATGTGGGGCCGGGCGAGAACTATCGCATCTCGGATCTAGAGCTCGCTTCGAGGCTCTCGTTCTTCTTGTGGAGCAGCGGGCCGGATGACGAATTGATCCAAGTCGCGAGTGAAGGAAAGCTGCGCGACCCCGACAACCTCGAGCGGCAGACGAAACGTCTGCTCGCGGACCCGCGCGCAAGGACGCTCTCCACGAACTTCGCGTCGCATTGGCTACACCTTCAGAACTTGGCCGATTTCCATCCCGACGTCTTCTTGTATCCGGACTGGGACACCAATTTGAATCGGTCGATGAAACAAGAGACGCTGTTGTTCTTCGACAGTATCGTGCGCGAGGACCGGAGCGTTCGAGAGCTCCTCACGGCCGACTACACTTTCGTCGACGGCCGGCTCGCCCTTCACTACGGGATAGCGGACGTGCTCGGCAATCGATTCCGCCGTACCGTGATCGACGATCCCAATCGTCGCGGCCTTCTTGGCCACGCGAGCATCCTTTCACTGACGTCGCTGTCGAACCGCACGTCACCCGTTGTTCGAGGCGCTTGGATCTTGGATGTGCTGCTGGGGGCGCCACCGCCGACACCACCCGCCGATGTGCCGCCGCTCGAGGAGAACGAGCACGGCAAGAAGCTCACCTCCGTGCGCGAACGGCTCGAAGAGCACCGGGCGAACCCGGTATGCGCCTCTTGTCACGACGTCATGGATCCGATCGGCTACTCGCTCGAGAATTTCGATCCGGTGGGAGCGTGGCGGGCGAAGGATACCGGCTTCGACATCGACCCATCAGGAGAGCTTTTCGACGGGACAGAGATAAAGAGCCCGGCCGACCTGAGAGCGTACTTGTTGCGCTCCGAAGCGCTGTTCGTGCGCAACTTCTCGCGAAATCTATTGATGTACGGTCTCGGTCGAGTCGTACAGCACTACGACATGCCTGCGGTTCGCAAGATCGCGATGGACGCGGAGGCCGATGATTACCGGTTCTCGTCGTTCGTTTTGGGCATCATTCGGAGTACGCCGTTTCAAATGAAGCGGGCGGAGCTTGGCGCGGTGGCCACCGACGCCGAGCCGATGCACTAGCAAGGAGGAACACCACCCATGTTCATCACCAAGAAGCACATGAGTCGCAGGACGGCACTCCGCGGGTTGGGCGTCACCATGGCTCTTCCGTTCTTGGATGCGATGGTGCCTGCTCTCGCGGCGACTCGAAAGACGGCGGCGAATCCGCGCACGCGCTTCGCGGCCCTCGAGATGGTGCACGGCTCTGCGGGCAGTACCGGCGACGGTACCAGGCTCAACTACTGGTCGCCGGCGAAAGTGGGCCGTGACTTCGACTTCACTCAAATCCTCCGCTCGCTCGAGCCTTTCCGCGACTATGTGACGATCGTCAGCCACACGGACATCGCTCCCGCGACGGCGATGACGCCGGCGGAGGCGGGGGCCGATCACACGCGATCGTCGGCCGCGTGGCTCACATGTGCGCACGCGAAGATGACCGAGGGCGCCGACATCCTGAACGGGACGTCGATGGACCAGCTCTACGCGCAGCTGATGGGGCAGGACACGCCGCTGCCTTCGATACAGATGTGTATCGAGGATGTCGGCTCTTTGACGGGCGCGTGCGGATACGGTTACAGCTGTGTCTACGCGAACACCGTGTCGTGGTCCTCGCCGACGACCCCGCTTCCAATGGAGCGCGACCCGCGGGTCGTGTTCGAGCGGCTGTTCGGCGACGGGGCCACACCGGAAGAACGTCGTCGAAGGCGCGCGACGAACGCGAGCATCCTCGACGGGATCCTCGAGAAAGTCGATCGGCTCGAGAAGGATCTCGGTCCGAGCGATCGTGCGCGGCTCTCCGACTACCTCGAAGATGTCCGGGAGATCGAGCGACGGATCGAACTGGTCGAGTCCCAGAACGAAGCGGCGGACGCGCCGAGGCTTCCTTCCACTCCGATCGGCGTGCCGGAGAACTGGATCGACCACGTCCGCTTGATGTTCGACCTTCAAGTCCTCGCGTTTCAAACGGAGACGACGAGGGTCTCCGCTTTCAAGATGGGCCGTGACGTCAGCACGCGGGTGTTCCCGGACAGTGGCGTCAAAACGCCGTTTCACCCGCTCTCGCACCACATGGACAAGCCGGAGCAACTCGCCGAGTTCGCGAAGCTCAACGAGTACCACGTCCGACACGTGACGTACTTCCTCGACAAGCTACGGAACACGCCGGACGGCGACGGAAATCTCCTCGATCACTCGATGGTGCTCTACGGAAGCCCGATGGGGGACGGTAGCGTCCACAATCACTTGAGAGTGCCGCTCTTTCTCGCCGGCCATGCGAATGGAGAGCTCGAGGGCAATCGACACGTGATGTGTGAAGACGGAACTCCGATGGCCAACGTCTTGCTGACCATGCTCCACAAACTCGGCGTCGATGTCGACCGCTTCGGCGACAGCACCGGCGTCGTCACGATATAGCTTTGGGAGACACGAGATGAGACGTTTCGATCGGCGAGCGATCCTGTTGGGCTCGGTCTTCGTTTTTCTAGCCGGCCTCGCTGTGGCCAACGATTCCTCTCTCGCCGACGAAGCCAAGGAAGGAAACGTCGAGTCGGTGCACCGCTTGTTGCACGAAGGCATCGACGTGGACACCGCCCAAGGCGACGGTATGACCGCGCTCCATTGGGCGTCCTACCGTGATGACGTCCCGTTGGCTCAGCTGTTGCTGAGCGCAGGGGCGTCGCCCGACCCCGTCACCCGCGTGGGTGCAATCACGCCGTCCATCCTGGCATCGCGAAACGGCAGCCAAGCGATGCTCGAGGTGCTACTCGATGGTGGCGCCGATCCGAACCGTTTGACGGATACGGGCGGGAGCACGCTCATGGCCGCGGCGATGGCGGGTAGTGTCGATGCCGTCACGCTGCTCCTCGATCGCGGCGCCGACGTGAACGGCCGAGAGTTCCATAACGGCCAAACGCCACTCATGTTTGCCGCGTGGGAGAATCGCGCCGACATCCTCTCTCTTCTGATCGAGCGAGGCGCCCATCCGGAGCTCGCTTCCACGGTGCTGCCGCTTCATGAAGACCGTCTCGACGATGACGGCAACCCTCGTCGCCGGCGCAAAGGTTCGGAGCAATCCGGCGGGAACTCCGCGATGGGTGGCATGACGGCGTTGTTGTTCGCTGCGCGCGAAGGGCATCTCGAATCCGTAAGAGCTCTCGTCGAAGCGGGGGCCGATATCGATCGCGTGAGTGGCGGGGACGCCTCGAGTCCGATTGTCATCGCGATTGCGAACGGCCACTACGACGTTGGCCAGTACCTGCTCGATCAAGGCGTCGATCCCAACGTCGCGAACCTCGACGGCGTGACGCCGCTCTTCGCCACCGTCAACATGCGCTACGCACCCGTCTCCTGGGCGCCGAATCCGAGAACCGATCAAGAAGTCGTCGATTCCCTCGATCTAATCCGAGCGCTCCTAGAGTCCGGCGCAGAGCCGAACGCCCGTATCCATCGGAAGCTCTGGTTCAGCCCCACGTCCCACGATCGCGGCTGGGTCGATCACGCCGGTGCCACGCCGTTCTGGCGGGCCGCGATGTCCAGTGACGTGGAGGTCATGAAAGTCCTCGTCGCTGGCGGTGCGGATCCGAGCTTGGCCACGCGTCAGGGCGCGACCCCGCTGATGGTCGCCGCCGGGCTCGGCTGGATTGGAAACTTCAGCCAGAATGCGCCGGACGCTTTCGTCGACGCCGTGAAGTATTGCATCGAGCTTGGAAACGACGTCAACGCCACAGACGAAGACGGCTTTACCGCGCTCCACGGTGCCGCGTCGAGAGGTGATAACGAGATCGTTCAGATTCTCGTCGACCACGGCGCTGAGCTGGACAGCATCAACAAAGACGGGAACTCCGCAGCGGACATGGCGTTCGGGCCATCCAGGTTCTTCATTCCGCGGCCCGAGACCGTCGACCTTCTCGTCGGGCTGGGAACGCCGTTCCAAGACAACTGCCGCTCCGACCAATGTGTCGACGGCAAGTTCCTCGGGGCTGCCGTCTCCAAATAGTCCTGCGGTGCGGTCGACTTCGGACCGTCACGAACCTTGAAGCCGGCGCGCGGTCAGAAGCTCACGCTCGGCGTCTTGAAGGCGGCCTTGCCGGTTGTAGATGTCGGCCAAGATGAAGTGGCCGAACGGAGCCATTTTCGGCTCCGGGCCGAGATCGACGCCCTTTGTCGCGAGCTGCTGCGCGAGCTCGAGGTTGCCGTTGTCGAGGTGAAGCTTCGCGAGGTAGAAGTGTCCGATCGCGAACTCCTCGTTGTGCTCGATCGCGAGCTCGAAATGCCGCTTCATTTTCTCCGGCTGTCTTCGGCTGCCGTAGAGCTTCGCGACGTTGAAATGTGCTTTGTAGTCTTTCGGCGCGACCTCGATCTCTTTGACGTAGGCGTCTATCGCCGATCCTAGCTCGCCGCGGCCCTCGTGGATGAGCGCGAGGTTGTAATAGGCGGTCGGAAATTCCGGATTGATCGAAAGCGTGCGCTCGACTTCCTTCTCCGCACGTTCGTAATCTTCTAGGCCCAGATAGCACTCGGCCATGAGGTTGTGCAGGCCCGCCTGCTCGCTGCCAATGTCAACGGCATCGTTGAGCACGGCGATAGCGTCGTCGAAGTCTCTTCTGTCGGCGAGGATCCGCGCGAGGCTGAAGTTCGCGCGGTTATCTCTGGGGTCGAGCTCGAGGATGTGACGGTAGCCTGCTTCCGCGTCGGCGATGCGGCCGAGCTCTTGATACGTGACCGCGAGTCCGAACAGCGCCGGCTTGTATTCCGGGTCGCGAGCGATGGCGTCTTGATAGGCGACGACCGCATCCTCATGGGCCCCAAGCTTCGCGAACAGGTTGCCCCGGATGTTGTGGGCCTCGAGGATGTCGGTGTCTTCGCCGAGGATTCGATCGATCGTGCTCATCGCGTCGTCGAGCCGTCCTTCGCTCGACTCGGACCCGGCCCGCTTGATGAGATTGAACAGCTCGATCTTGTCTTTCGGATCCGCGAGCGGCCGGTCCGGATCGATCGTGACCTTCGACGGCGTTCCCAAATAGCCGAGCGCGGCGAGCTGCTGTTGGGTCTCGGCATCCAGAGATTCGGGACCTTTTTGGTCGATCCCATCGACCGAGAAAGTCGTAACGACGCGATCGAGCTCCGCTTTGAGCTGGCTCAACGTGGCGGCCCGCTGGCTCGCGATGTTCTCTCGCTCGAGTGGATCCGAGCGCACGTCGAAAAGCTCGGGGCGCGGCGCGTCGATGAAGTGGTAGTCCTCGTTACGGATGGACTTGAGCTCCGACCACCCGTAGTGATTGCGAGGGTAGAGCGACTCGCTATAGGCGAACAGATTGAGGTCGTCCGCGTCTCCGGTGACCAGCGAAGCGAGGCTCGTACCCTGAACGGGAGCCGGAATGGCCAAGCCGACGAGGTCGAGGAGCGTCGGCATCAAGTCGATCGAACGGACTTGGGCCTCGACGCGCATGCCCTGGGGAATGTGCCGGTACGGAGCTCTGATGATGAAAGGAATCTTCATCGTTGCGTCATAGATGAAGAAGCCGTGGGTCGTCTCCTCGTGCTGGCCGAGGCTCTCTCCGTGGTCGCCGATGAAGACGACGATCGTGTCCTCCGCGAGCGCGTTGTCCGTCAGCCATCGATCGATGCGGCCGATGAGACTGTCGAGATAGGCGATCTCGCCGTCGTAGCGAGACCCGGGATAGCCCTGATACTGACTCGAGAACGGCTCGGGCGGCTCATAGGGCGTATGGACGTCGTAGAAGTGGAGCCACGAGAAGAAAGGGCCGTCTTTTACGCCGTCCATCCATTCGAGAGCCTCGTCCAGGACTTCGCCCCCTGGCCGCTGGACCGTGTCGAGCGCGATGGTCTCGTATTTCTTGAAATCGAAGTCGTCGTAGTAATGATCGAAGCCTTGGGTCAACCCCCAGCGGCCGTCGAGGACGAAAGCGGCGACGAACCCGCCGGTCCGGTAGCCGGCCTGCTGGAGTGTCTCCGCGAGAGTCTCTTGCTCTTCACCGAGGTAGTAGCCTCCGTTGTCGCGCACACCGTGGTGCATCGGATAGGTTCCGGTGAACATGGACGAATGTGAGGGAAGCGTCAAGGGCACCACGGTATGGGCATTGTCGAAGACGACGCCCTTGGCGGCGAGCGCGTCGATGGAAGGTGTCGCGACGCGGGAATAGCCGTACGCCGGGAGGCGGTCTGCCCTGAGGGTGTCGGCGGTCACGAGAACGATGTTCAGTTTTCGGGCCGTTTCGGGACGATTTCGCAGCACGAGCGTATAGACGGTGCCCAGAGACAACAGCACGCCGATGGCGGCGATCACGAGACTCCGTCGTCGACGGTGCGGCACTTCTTTCGATGGGAGGGCCATACGCGCGATCGGATCTTAGCACTTCGCGAAAGTGTTTTTCCGGCTCGATAGTCCACTAGAATGAGGGTCGATGCCCGCGATGACTCGGATAGGCAGCCTCGTTGCGGCTCTCGTTTCGTTCCTAACGGGATCGGGGCTCGCGCAGAGCACGTTCGTCGAGAGAACGGCAGCGGCGGGCATTGATTTCGTCACCGTTTCGGGCGAGCTCGACAAACGACATATTCTCAGCACGCTCGGCAGTGGTGTCGCTCTCATCGACTACGACGAAGACGGTGATCTCGACCTCTACTTCGTCAACGGCGCCCGCATCGTCGACGGCGGCGTCGATTCGACTCCCTCGGATCGGCTTTACCGGAACGACGGAGGTTGGGCGTTCACCGATGTCAGCGAGCAGGCTCGCATCGCTCGGCCGGGATGGGGCGTTGGCGTGAGCGTCGGCGATATCGACAATGACGGGCTCTCGGACCTCTACGTCACCCGCGTCGGCGAGAACCTCCTGTTTCGGAATCGAGGAGACGGCACCTTCGAGGAGGTCGCCGGGCCGGCGGGTGTCGCGCACGCGGCCTGGGGTACGAGCAGTGTCTGGTTCGATGCGGACGGAGACGGCGACCTCGATCTATATGTCGCGAACTATATCGAGGTCGATCTGGACGCGCTGCCCCGCGCGGGGGAGGAAGAACGCTGCCAGTGGTTCGGCATCTCTATTATGTGCGGCCCCAAAGGGCTTCCCGGCCAGCCGGACGTGTTTTTCGTAAATGATGGAGACGGCACGTTCTCCGACCGGACGGTGTCTTCCGGGTTGAGTGACCCGAGCGGCGCTTACGGTCTCGGCGTCGTTGCCGGCGATCTCGACGGCGACGGGCACCAGGATCTCTATGTCGCGAACGACTCCGTGCCGAACTTCTTCTACCGCAACAGCGGTGATGGAACGTTTCGGGAAGCGGCCTTTCTCTCCGGCGTCGCCTTGTCGACGGAAGGGCTCGCGCAGGCGGGTATGGGCGTCGACCTTGGTGACTTGAATGCAGACGGCGCCCTCGACCTATTCGTGACGAATTTCTCCCACGAGACCAACAACGCCTACATGAATCACGGCGAGGGCTTGTTCCTCGACGCCGTAGGGGAAGCGAACATGCATGGGCCGAGTTGGTTCTCGCTAGGCTGGGGAACGCGTATGGTCGATTTCGACCACGACGGCGACCTCGACGTGTTCGTTGCCAACGGCCACGTCTATCCGGGAGTCGACGAGACCAACTTGAAGACGCTCTACCATCAGCCGAATCAGATCTTTTGGAACGACGGCGCGGGTCTGTTCCACGAGAGCCCGCCCGCGGAGTCTGACGCGATGGCCCGCGCCTCGTCGAGCCGGGCGGCGGCCTTCGGCGACCTCGACGGAGACGGAGATATCGACGGCGTCGTCGTGAACATCGACAGGGAGCCGTCGCTGCTAGACAACCGGCCCGCGGAGGCGTCGGCGTGGATCGGCCTTCGTCTCATTGGGCGGAGCGCCCCTCGAGACGCTGCCGGGACGGTGGTGTCGCTTCACGCCTCCGTCGGACGTCTCGTGCGCATCGTGCACACCGGGGGAAGCTTCTTGGCGGCGAGTGACGCGAGGCTCGACTTCGGTCTCGGCGATGGCGGCACGGTCGAGGGTATCGAGGTCCACTGGGCGAGTGGCGCGATCGACACGGTCGGATCCGTCTTGCCCGGGCGGCTCTACGTGGTGATCGAGGGCCAAGGTCTCCTCACGCAGTAGCGGTTCGATTCAAGCGTCCGGATTGAAGATCCAAGCGGATGGAGCGGGAGCGCAGCGGTCATCGGTCACCGTTTCGGGCGGCGGCCGTATCAGAAACACCTGCTTGGAGTTCCGGCCCGTGGACGACGCGCGTCGGTACCGTGCTTTTGGCACATTCATTGCTTGACTGGAAGCGAACCGGGGTGTATCTATGCTCGCTCAGGGTTCTATGCGAAGTGTTGACGCTGGTCCCTTGCGGACCGAGGAGGTGCAAGTGAACGGACTGCGATGGTGGACGCGCTGTCTTACGGTGGGTGCTCTCCTGGCACTACCGGTAGCAGCTGCGGCACAGTTGGTCGTCGGACAGATCGACGGCACGGTGCGTGACGACTCGGGCGGTGTCTTGCCCGGCGTGACGGTGACGCTCACCTCGGAAGCGCTTCCGGGTGGACCTCAAGTCTTCGTTACGGACGGGCAGGGGAGCTACCGTTTCCGAAATCTCCCGCCAGGCGTCTACGCGATCGATGTCGAGCTCGCCGGCTTCGCGACTTACCGCGAGGAAGGATTGCGCGTCACGCTCGGCGGCAATATCGAGCGTAACGTGACGATCTCCGTCGGCGGTGTCTCGGAGACGATCACCGTAACTGGCGAATCGCCCATCGTCGATACCCGCAAGTCGGGTCTGTCGACGAACTACGGCGACGAGTTCATGGACAACACCCCGCTGCGACGCTTCAGCATGTTCGATTTCACCAAGTCGGCCCCGGGCATGTCGGGCACGAACCCGACGAGTGGCTCGAGCACGCGTGTTTCCGCCTATGGCTCGAACACCGATGAGAACACCTACTTGATGGACGGCACGGATTTCACCGCGCCGGTGTCGGGCGCGGCATGGCCGTGGCCGGATACCGATACGATCGAGGAGATCGAGATCATCTCACTCGGCGCTTCGGCCGAGTATCAAGTCGGCGGCGGCGCGGTATTCAACGCGGTGACCAAGCAAGGGACGAACGAGATCCGTATCGATGGCTCGATTTTCGGTATGTTCGACGCTCTGACGTCGCAGCCCGTCAAGGTCGATTGCGGCGGATGTCCTGACGGCGACGAGAACGGTGAGACCGGCTTTACTCGCGACAAGTTCGTCGACACGACGGTGCATATCGGCGCGCCCATCGTTCGCGACAAGGCGTGGATCTACGCCGGCTATCAGTACTTGCGTGACTACGACAACCAGCCCGGCACGGACCCCCGCTTTCCGCGGCAATTCGAGGCGGATCGGATCAACTGGAAATTCACGTGGCAGATCAACGACAACATCAAGTTCATGCACACCTATCATGACGACTACTGGGTGATTCCGCAGACGCCGAGTCCGACGAGTCCGTTCGAGTCGATCCTGACGTTCGGCGGCCGCAATCCATCCATTACGTTTGGTGACATCACGCACGTGGTGTCGCCCAATACTTTCTATGACGTGCGCGTGTCGGGCTTCTACTCTCCGAACGACTATGCGCGACCCAATGGGAACTTTGGGCAGTCGCGTCGAGAAGACACGGCAACGGGGCAGATCACTGGTGGACCTCCGTTCTCGGGAGGCTTCCGTCAGGCGCGGACGGCCGTCCACGGGAAGCTCTCGCACTACGCTTCCGATTTCATCGGCGCCGACCATGACTTCAAGTTCGGCGTCCAGTACGTCGACGGAAAGAGCAGCGGCCACTACGGCTACACCAACAACATCATTTACTACGACTACGACGGCGCGCCGGACTACGCCTATATCCGCGAGCGCTACAACTATGGTGGCCAGTTCAAGGACATCGGATTCTTCGCGGAGGATACTGTCCAGATTGGTGGCCGGGCTACGCTTCAGATCGGAGTCCGCTACGACCGCGTAGAGGCTATCAGCCAGGACGTGTCTCTCATGGAGCAGTCGGACCAAGGTGTGAGCGACACCGGACAAACAGTGCCCGGACTCGGAACGCTCTACACGAACAACAACCTCGCTCCTCGGATCGGGTTCAACATCAAGCTCGACGACGAGGGCAAGACCGTACTGCGTGGAAACTGGGGACTCTACTTCCGGCAGCCCATCACGGGTGAGATAGGAGCCGTCCACCCCGGCAATACCCCGATCGTAAACGCGGTGCACGACTCATCCAACCCCGGCTGTGCCACGGGCGCGACGGCGGATTGCTACACCGAGATCAATGATGTCTTCGACCCTCTTATCAACATCGGTGTTGCGTCCGATACGATCTCGCCGAGGACGAGCCAGTTCTCGATTGGACTGGACCGACAGGTGACGAACGACATCGCTGTCGGATTCACCTATATCCGGAAGGACGGCTCCAACTATAACGGCTGGATCACCCAAAACGCGGAATACGAGCCTGGCCAGGTCGAACTGGACGATGGGTCGCAACTCGACGTGTTCAATATCACGACGAACCCCAGCGATCGATTCTATCTGCTGGGCAACTGTCCGTGCGGGCCCGAGTCGATGAACTTTCCCGACTTCTTCATGGACTATGACGGGGTCGAGTTCAAGGTCACGAAACGAATGGCGCAGAATTGGCAGGCCCTGATCTCGTACAACTATTCCAATGCGCGTGGTCTCATGGGCCGCAACGCTGTCGGCCCAGCGAACAGCGCGGAGAGCCGGGTACGCAGCAGCGCCATCGGTCGGGATCCGAACCAGTTCACGAACGCGGAAGGCAACCTCCTCAACGATCGGACCCATACGTTCATCATCACCGGAAACTACGAGGTCCCCAGCCTCGAGCTCCTCATCGGCGCCAACTTCCGACATTTCACCGGTAAGCCCTGGGCCTCGCTGGTGAATCCGCGCCTTCCGCAGGGGCGGCAGTCCATCTACCTCGAGTCTCTCGGCTCGAGGCGGCTTTCGTCGCAGACCAACTTCGACTTGCGGATCTCGAAGATCTTCCGCTTCGGCGAGACAGGGAAGTTCGAGATCTTGGCGGACATTCTCAACCTGCTCAACGAGACCGCAGAGCAGGACATCCAATCGCGGAACGCCTTCAGCTCGAACCTGGGTCTCGGTGATAGCTGGGTGGATCCGCGCCGGGCGATCATCGGCGTGAAGATCGCTTACTAGGCTCGACCAGGAGTCGATTCTCCGGCGGGGTCCGTGAAGGGCCCCGCCTTTCTTCTTGTCTAGAGGCGGCTCCGGTAGGTCTCGAGCCGTTGCCGCAGCGTTCGTATCAGGTCGGGATCGTCTTCGGCGCGCGTCCGCGCGAGTGCCTCCTCGATGAGGAGGATCGCACGATCGACGTCGCGTCGGGTTTCATTGGGGTGGGTCGCCAAGATCTCCGCGAGTCCGACCCGGGCGGATACGGATTCCGCGTCGGCGTCGAGCGCGGCCTCGAACTGCGCTTCGGCGGCGTCGAGCTCGCCTCGTAGCGAGAGCGCCCAGCCGAGATTGTTGTGAACGGATGCGCGGTTGTCGCCCGACGCGACGGCGACGGCTTGCTCGAAGGCATCGATGGCCGCGCTCGACTCGTCGTTTGCCGCGAGTGCGATTCCCAAATTGTTCCAGGCGTCGGCGTAGGTCGGGTCGACGACGACCGCGCTCCGGTAGCTCTCGATCGCGACGGCGAGCCGCCCGGCCGCGTGGTGCAGGAGCCCTAAATTGTAGTGCGCCTCGGGCATTTCGGGGGCGAGCTCTAGTGCCCGGGTGAATTGCGCTGAAGCGTCCTCGACGCGCTCCATCTCGACATAGACGTTTCCCAAGGCGACGTGAGCATCCGCCAAGGACGGCTCGAGCGCGAGAGCGCGGAGGTGGTGCCGTTCGGCCTGCACGAGGTCGCCGCGCTCCTTCAGGGCAACGCCCAAATTATTATGCGCTTGCGCGAAGTCGGGCGCGAGCACGAGAGCCTCGCGATAGTGATCGATCGCCTCGTCGGGCTCGTTGGCTTCGAGGAGCGCGTTACCGAGATAGTAGTGAGCGGTCGGCGAGTCGGGTTTGAAAGCGACGAGACTCCGGTAGTGCTCGGTGTCCTCATCTCTCACGGGAGTTATGTCCGCGCCCGTTGGGGACACGCCGGGGGAGTAGCGAGCTCGGATCGCCTCGAGGGGAGCCGCCCTTTCGTCTTCGAACATGTAGAAGCGATAGCCGAGCTCTTCGAGCCGTGTGTCGAGCATGTCTTCGAGACCGATTTGCGCGAACTGGCGCACGAGCATGTACTTGCTATCTAGCGACTCGACGACGTCCGCGAGCGCCCAATCGGCCTTGGCTCGCGTCAGGACGTCGGCCGCGACCATTTGCGTCGTGGGATGCCAGCTTCGAAGCCAATCGAGGGTCGCGGGACGCTCGCTCTCCTCGTGAGCTACGTCCGTGGTCTCGTACCATGTCGTAAGCCAGCCCAGTGTCCAGGACAGGGTCTCTTCGACGTGACACATATTGCACGCGTTGGGCTGATTCGCTTCGAGCATGGCGCGGTTGGTCGGCTTGAAGATCATGTGCGTGCGCACCATGTCCTGGAGGCCCTCATTGATGCGCGGCATGTGGCAGTTCATGCAGCGACTCCCGGCACTCCCGACAGGGTGGTTCGTGTGCTCCGCGCGGACGTCCGGTACCGCCAAGCTTTCGTGGCACTTCACGCATAAACGGTCATCTTCATCCGCTGTGAGCGACCAGGACTGCCCCGTCGTTTCGTGAGGATTGTGGCAATCGATGCAGCGGAGTGTCGGCCGGCTCGGGTCGTCCGATAGGTAGCACGCTCCTTTCATCGCGTCGCTATGCTCGGTCGAGTTCCACGTGCCCATCCCGGCCGCGAACTCGAACCGCTCTCCTTGATGGCAGCGCCCGCAGGTCCAGTTCTGGTTGGTCGGATTTCGCGAGAGGTCGACTCCGTCGCTCCGTCTCTCGAGGAACAGACGCGGGCTCGTCGGAAACATGTTCGGCGTGATGATGCCACCGCTATCCACGTGACTCTTGTTGCCGTAGTGGCATGCCTCGCAGCTCACACCGGACGCGGCCTCCCAAACAGGTGCGCGCTTGTGCGTGACCCGCCGCAAGACCTCCTCGAGCTCCGCGCTGTCGGGGGCGTCGACGTCGATTCCCCGTAGCAGCGCGGGATGGTTGTCGGTGACGTAGGACTTCAAGTCGAAGGAGAAGCCTCGCGGGCTCATTGGAAAGGACGGTCGTCGATGAATGAGCCAATCCCCGGTGGGTAACGTCGTGTGACACTGGGAGCACGACTGCGCATAGTCGTAGACCGCCGGGTCTCGGTAGGGGTCGCGGCGCATGGAGTCGACGAGAGACGGTTCGCCTTCGCGTGTTTTCTCGACGTGGACGACGGGGACCCATTCATGGCGGTCGAGCCAGAACCCGAAGGGCAACACGTGCTCCGAACGATACAAGGGATGGTCCCTTGGCTCCGGACCCTCGATCTGCCGGCCGACATAGTACTGAAAGAACCTCGAGCCGATGGTCTGCGTGACTTCATAGGCTCGCGCGAGCGTGCCCTTCGTCAACCGCATCATGTAGCGCTCGTCCTCGTAGACGAACTTCGCGGTACCGCCGAAATAGTGAATCGACGCTCCCGGTGAGAAATCGCCCTTCACGGCTTCGGGCCCGGCCGGAGCGTTCATCCAGCGATGGCGGTGCTCGGACCAGCTCTCGAACTTCTCCTCGTGACATTCCTCGCACGCGCCGGGTCCGACGAAGTCCTCGGGCTCGATGTTGCTGTACGCGCTGGTCAAGGATCGATTCCGGATCGACTCCGGAACCTCGTCCCACCAATAGCGGATGGTCGGCTCGTCTTCAACGTCTACGACCAATGGTTTCTGGGTCGCCGCCGATGCGGCGAGCAGTGTTCCGAGCGTCGCGACTACGCCCCACTTGAGCACGGCTCTTTTACTCCGGACCGTTGATGATGGCTCTTATCTTGGTTCGAGCGTCCTGGGCAGCCTCGGAATCGCCCTTCGCGGTATAGACCGATAGCAACGTCTGGTGGAGGGCGAGCGCGTCCGGCATTCGTTTCAGGCCGTCCTCGAGCACGCGCTCCGCGGCGTCTAGCTCGCTCCGGGATAGGTGGAAATCGCCGAAATAGACGTACGGGCGGGGGTCGTCCGGAGCGAGGTTTCTGGCTTCTTCGAGGAGCGCGACCACGCGCGCGTCTTCCCCGGTCTCGGAGGCGGCGACCGCGCCTGCGAGGAGGTTTTCGAGCTGCTCGGATTGTTGCGCGGCGCGCTCGGCCTGACGTTCACGTTTTTGAAACTCTTCGAGGAGCCGCGCACGCTCGTCCACCCGGCCGAGCTTCACGAGCTCTGCGCCGAGACGGTAGTACAAGCGGCTCTGCTCCGGGTCGAGCTCGAGCGCGCGTTCCCACGACGAAGCGGCTGCCTCGGGACGGTTTTGACGAGACTCCACCACTCCCTTTTGGTACCAGGCTTCGGCGTGAGCGTCGTCGAGCTCGACGACCCGTTCCAGATACTGGAGCGCCGCCTCGTGATCTCCGAGGTTGAGATGCACGACGCCGAGCTGCACCAGTGTCCCGAGGAAGTCGGGCTCCCGCTCCTCGGCAGCGGCGAGCATCTGCTTCGCCTCTTCCCACCGCCCCATTACGGCCAAGAGATTGCCCCAATCGTGATAGAGCTCGACGCTATCGGCGCCCGCTGCGGCGGCGGCCTCGTAAGCTCGCTCGGCCGGCTCATATTCCAGGAGCTCGTGATGCGCGAGTGCCATCAGGTGAAACGCTCGCGGGCTTAGATCCGGCGCCGCGCTCGCCGCGCGCGCGGAGGCAACGGCTGATGCGTTGAGACGTAGGCGAAGCTGAACTTCGGCGAGCGCCAGATGTGTCTTGAGGTTCGGGGCGAGCTCGAGCGAGCGTTCCAGCCGCCGTACGGCGTGGACTCCGAAAGGATTGTCTCCTCCTGCCGCGAGCTGTTCCCCCTCCTGGAACAAGAACAAGCCTTTGAAGTAGTGAGCGGTCGCGAGCCGAGGCTCCCTCTCCAGCGCACGGTCGAGTGATTCCTGTGCACGATCGAACTGACCTTGCATGCCGTGGGCCATTCCGAGACGAAGGTCGACCTCCGCGGCGTCATAGCCGAGCTCTCGAGCCTTCATGACCGTCGTGACGGAGTCCGAATAATCGCCCTGTTCGAAGTAAACGATGCCGCGCAGGAGCCAAGCGCGCGCGACGCGTGGATGGCGGGCGATGAAAGCGTCGAGATGGATCCGTGCCGCGTCCCATTGCGCCAAGCGGATCAGACAGCGCGCGAGACCAACGGCGAATCGGATGTTCTCAGGCGGCGGCTGGCCGAGTCCGCGACGGTAGACCGCAGCCGCCTCTTCCCAACGCTCCATCGTTTGTAACGAGCGCCCCAGGTGGAACAGCGCTTTGGTGCGGCGCGGCTGGACGGCGATGACGGCGCGAAGCGGGGAGACGGCCTCCTCGTGCCGACCGGATTGCGCGAGCGACAGACCGTAAAGCGTGTTGATGACGGGCGAACGGTCCGCCTCGGGAACGGAGGCGACGAGAGGCTCGATAACCACGAGCGCCTCGGCCGGTCGCGCCGTATCGAGGAGCAGATTCGTCAGCAAGAGCTTCGCTTGATCCTCCAGCGGATCGAGTGCGATCGCGTCACGAAACGAACGTTCGGCCTCCGCGAAGCGCGAAGCGTCGCGAGCGGCGATACCTTGGCGGACGGTCTCGTCGTAAGTTTGAAGCGCTAGCCACAAGACGAAGAAAGAAACCATCTTCCGAAAGTCTACTTCATCGTGTCATCAGACCCGGCTTCCTCGATGATGAGCGCGCGGGCCGCGTCCTTCGTTCATGCTGCATCAGTGAAGGAGAGCGCACGTCTCGAGCCGCTGCTCGATATCGTCAATCACCTGCGTATAGGCGTAGCCGTTCACACCGCCGTACTCCCGGGTGAGATCGGCGTCCGCAATGCCCTCCGCGAGGCCGTCGGCGGGGGGAAAGATGTCTCCGATCGCAAAGCCTTCGGTGATGCTCTCCTGGAGCTCATCCGCGGCCTCCACGTCTCTGGTCGCCCTCCGGCTGAACATCGTCCCGGCGCGATCCGCGAGGAGGTCGGCGAAGGAGAAGCCTGAGCCGCCTTCGTCCATGTCCGCATCGAGCTCTTCTTTGAGCACTCCGACGGCGTCGCTCACCGCGACACTCGAAAGCTGTACGAGCCCGGCGCTCACCAAGAAGTGCTGCGTCCAATCGCGTCGTCCGCGAAGCGTTACCCCGCGAAGGTACCTGCGAGCCCCGCGGATCGTGGACATCTCCGACTCCAGACCGGCGAAAACGCTCAGGCCCGGATGGCCGAGAACGGAGGCGAGAGCGAGGATGGCGCCACTGTTCTCGACGATCGGGTTGCTGTCTTGCGAGCGATCTCTCGCGAGAGAGAAAGCGAGTGTCAAGGCTGTCTCGAATCCGCCTTCTCCCGCCGCTCGGATAGCCGGCGCGGAGGAGCTCAGGTGCTCGAGCTGCGCCCGGGCGGCCTTCAGTACTTCCTCGTCGGGGCCGAGTCGCGCGAGGACGTTGTCGGCAAACCGACCACCGAGGTCCATGCGGCGATAGGAGACTGCGATACCGTCCGGGTCGACGCGAAGCTCGTCGACCCCGGCAAGCGCAATGCCGACGCTCTCGTCTTTCTGAAGGATGGTCTCCGTCAACCACGAGAAAAGGGAGAGCACCGGGCCCGGTACCCGTAGCGCTCCGAGACGCAGGTAGCGTATCGCGAACTCGAGGTTGCCTTGATCGACCGCGGGCCTGACGTCGAGGTCGACGTTGAGGTAGCGGTCGACGACGGGAATATGCGCGGAGCCTCGAGCCTCCATGCGTCCCTCGAGCGTCGTGACCTCGACGCGCGGCGCGGCACCGATGAGCGACAGGCCCGACGCGGCCAGCAGCTCGATGTCCCGGCCCTCGATCACGACCGATCGGGTCTCGCCTTCCCGAAGCTTCATCGGGTTGTGACCTTGGAACAGACGGACGAGATGACGGCGATCTTCCGAGCTGACCTGGGGCCTTTCAATCTGGAGCGGCGCGGGCGACGTGGTGAGGAGGAAGCCACCACCCAGCACCACGACGGCGACGACCGCGAGCTTCGGGAAAAAGAGAATCAACGCCAGCAGGCCGTGAGAGGCTGCGGTTCCAAGAGCCGCGCCGAGCACTCCGCTCGCGGCGCCTACCGAGAGCGCCACGAGCTCTCTCAAGCTTTCGGGTGAGCCTATTCGTGAGCCCACCGCGGCCACGGCGAGGAGGGTCGCAACGATAGCTGCAGGGACGAAGATGCCGGTGAAGCGGCCAAGGGCGCTTCGTCTTTTGGGAAAGCCGAGAGCTGCGAAGACGCCTAGCGGAAGGAACATGAGCGCATGGACGATGGTGGCGCTCGCGGCTTCCACCAATATCGGGATCCAGTCCCGCCCTGCTCGGTTCGGCTGGAGCTCCCAGACGGATGTCGGAGTCTGTGCGGGGTCCGGCACCGTCGGGCCCAGCAGGTAGACGAGGAGTCCGAAATAGACGACGAGCGCAGCGATCCAGCCGACGCTGAACGACGAAGATTCTCTAGAAGGCATCTTTTGACTGTCCTCGGCAACGGAAAACGAGTTAGTGTCTCATAGGAAATCGGCACGGGACACCTCATTTGCGTGACGCTTTTCCGGTCACCTCATGCGCGGAGCGAGCCAAGCCGTATCGGAGCTGCGAGGGTTCATTTCCGGCTGGCTTACGCCGAAAGGGTTCCAACCGGATCCGCACGGCTCGGCTCATGCCAGCTACCGCGGCGCGATTGGCGGGCGGTCGGTATCGGTGCACGCATCCGCCAAGACGCGGAGCCGCCAGGGCTCGGGCGGGCGATCGTTCGCCGGCTATCACCTCGAGATCGTTGCCGATACCGCCGTCATGACGCGGATGGTCGCGGAGCGAGGCTCGGGGCTCGTCGGTCGCCTCGCGGCACGTTTGCTGCGCTGGCGTGGTCTCGAGCGGGTAACGCTGCCGGATGAAGAGCCGGCGGCTGTCCGGTTCTGGGCGCTCGAGCTTTCCTGGGCGCGAAGCTATCTCTCCGACCCGTCAGTGGAAGGGATCTTCGAGCGCATCGGGGTCTCCACCCCCAATCAATCGATCACGTTCCGGATGGCGCCGGGAAAGCTGGCGCTGTCGACACCGTTCGAGGCGAAAGAGGTTCACGACGGGACGGCCGACCTATGGCTCGAGGCGGCCGCCGATCTCGCCGGTCTCGCGGAAGCGTGGCCCGCTCCCGCGTCCCCGGCGACGTTTACCTGGTTCGAGAAGAAGCATCAAGAGAATCCCAGACGTGCCGTATGGCTCCTCGCGTCGCTCCTCATACTCGGCCCGGCATTCGCGCTTTTCATGGGCACGGGGATCGTTCTCGGGGTCTTCTACCTCGTCGGCGGATCCGATGCGGTCGCCTTATCCCTGATCGGGTTCGCGGCCCTCTTCATGCCGGTCGCGATGTTTCTCGCGATCCGGAATCTCTGGCGTGGCCTCAAAGGGCGACGAGCCTAGACCTCCGCCAACATCTTTCGATGGATCCAGGCGACGGGCACCGAGCCGTGCGAGAGGAATCGATCGTGGAACTCACGAAGGTCGAAAGCGGGGCCAAGTCTTCGGGAAAGCTCGCTTCGTAAGTCGTGGATGAGGCTCGTGCCCACGAAGTAAATGACGGCGGCACCCGGAAACATGCTGTTCTTGACGACTTCGGCCCGCGCCGCGGCCTCGGTCATGTTCGTCGCGTCGACGTAGAATGAGCTCGCCTCTTCGAAGGTCATTTCCTTGCAGTGCAGCTTCACGTCGACGATGGCCCTGGCGGCGATCCGCGCATGTGCGTGGTGTTGCGACAAGCTCTCGAGCGGAGTGAGAAAACCGGCTTCATCCATGAGGTCGGTGCTGTAGCACGCCCAGCCCTCGGCCATGGTGCCGCCGCAGGTCATCGCGATCCTGGACGCACCGTCGACTGCCGCGATGCGGCCTATCTGCGACTCCGCGCGGGCCGCGTGCCAGTTCTGAAGGTGGTGACCGATACCGCCGTGATGGACGACGTGATTCAGCTTGATAGCGCTGTCATTCATCGCCTGCAACACGGTACGGGCTTCCTCGTCCGTCATCTCGTCGTCGATGGGAGGCACGAGGTAGCGGTGCCGCGCGAGATTGTCCAGCGGCGCGGGCGAACGGTAGAAGAGAAAGTAAAGGTACGGGGCGGCGGCGCGTGCCCATGCGGGGCGGGGAACGAAATCGACGGGCGCGTCGGGCCACGTCACGAGGGATTGATCCTGCGCGAACGTGAGGCTCGTCTTCCAGCAGTCTCCCAGGGCGTCGAGGTATCTCTCTCGAGTCGGATGGAGTCCGGCGAGGGCGCCGAGCTCCGCGCGCCAGTCAGTGGCTCCTTCGTCGAGATGAGAGAGCGACTCGGCGAGGGCTCGCTCCGCGCGCGCGGCCAGCTCGGAAGGAGACCATTCCAGAAGATGGCCGCGCTCGAGGATGTGCGCGAAGTCCGGCTCGCCGATCGCGACCTTCTCCATTCCTGTTTCTCCGGCGAGCCCTTCGAGGTGGGCGCGATAGTCCGCGAAGGCCTCGGCGGCGGTCGCGGCCGCCATCGGAACCTCCGGGTGTGGCGGCAGATGGCGGAGTCCGTCGGTCAAGAAATGAGCGGCGCCGTCGCACTCTCGCAACGCGCGCGCGACCCATGGTGCGGGCGCTGACGTCAATCGGGCCTTCGCTTGCGAAAAGAGTTTCGGTATGGCCGTCAGTCGTAGCCGCAAGTTTTCGAGACGCTCGTCCATTGGCGCGAAATCAGTGAAGAGCAATGAGAAGAGTCCGAAGATCGCCTCGCCGCTATACCAGGCCGGATTGCTCAGCTGGTGTCGGTTGTCGATCTCGCGGAGGCTCAGCTCGGCGACTCCGCGCAGAAGCTCCCGATCCAGCTCATCGGCTATCGACAAGTCCTCCGCGGGAAGCGAGTCCAGTGAACGTAGCTGACGTGCGAGCTCGGCTCTGCGCCTGCTGGTGCCTTCGACGGAGGCGTCCGGGAGGACACCGTCATGCATGTGGTGGCCGATGAATGTTGCGTCGACCGGATGGGCTCGGTAGAAGCTCTGAAGGAAATCGTCCCTGAACTTTGCGAAAGCCGTCATTCGCGTCACCGATCGAGCGGCAGGTCCACCCACCGGCGTTCGTGGCACGAGGTCTCGACCGCGTTTATCGCCTCTTGGACCCACGCGCCGTCTTCGAAGCTCCCCTGATTCCTCTCGCCGCCGTCTTGGATCTCGTCGATAAAGTCCTTGATCAAATTGGCGTAGAACAAGCTACGCCACGACTCCTCGGCGTGGCCGCCCTTTGGATAGAAACGCTCGGGGATCACCTGCTGCACGAACTCGACGGCGTCCGCGGTGGCGGTCTTCACCGTTTCCGCGACGCCACCCTCCTCCACGAGCCGGCAGATGATGGCTCCCTTGTCGCCGTACAGGCGCGCCTCGACCCCCGGATAGTTGCCGACCGTGACGAAGCTCGTCTGGATCGAGGTCAGGGTTTTGTTGACGTACTCGCCGATGAAGATGTCGGCGTCATCGATGTTCACGCGGCGTCGTCCGGGCAGCCCACGGACGCGCCTCTCGGGCACGAAGTTCGTCATGATGCCGGAGACGCGCGCGAGGTCGCAGCCGACCCACCAATGGCCGATATCGATGATCGGCGCGCCGTAGCCTTCGAGAGAGGACGTTTGGATGGTGCTCGGATCCGCCTCCGGGTCGACTTGCCGTAACGGTTCGTCAGGATCGAGCCACTGAGAGTTTTGCTCGTAGCCGTTGAAGATATAAGGCTCTCCGACGAACCCGCTATCGATCAGCGACTTGGCGTACTGAACACCGGGGCTATAACGAAACGTGAATCCTAGCTTCGTCTTGACGCCCTTTTGCCGCGCCAGCTTTGCGGCTTCCAGAGTCTTCCGAAAATCGTAGGCCACGGGTTTCTCGCACAAGACGTGTTTGCCCGCTCGGACCGCGTGGAGCGCTAGCTCGTGATGCGTTGCCGACGGGGTCACGATATCGACGACATCGATGTCGGAGCGTGCTATGACCTCGAGCGGATCGGCCGTCGCGGCAGGGAGATCGAACTGCGCCCTCATCGCCTCCGCCTTGTCGGCCACGACGTCGGAAACGACACGGACGTCGGCCCTCGAGTCCCGAAGCCAGCCTGGAATGTGGGCGTGCTCGGCCCATTTGCCCGCGCCTAGTACGGCGATGCGAAGTTTGTCGGAGCTCATGAGAGGGATGGTACTCGAAACGAACGCTCTAGACGCTTCGATTCCCGGCAGATAGGCCGTCTCCCACCAAGTTTACGGAGAGGACGATCCAAAAGATGAACAGACCGGGGAAGATCGATAGCCAGGGCTCCGTGGCCAATGATGCCTGGGCACCGTAGAGGAGATTCCCCAGGCTGGGCTCCGGCGGCTGCACTCCGAGACCCAAGAAGCTCAACACGGACTCCATCACGATCACCCGCCCGACGAGGAGCGTCGCCGCCACGGTCAGGGGCGTGAGCGTGTTCGGCAGGAGATGACGCACGATGACTCTCGCCTCGGACGCACCGGAGGCGAGCGCCGCTTCAGCGAAAGGAAGCTCCTTTTGGCGAAGAAACTCGCCGCGGACGATCCGCGCCGGCTCCATCCAGGCGAAGGAGGATACCAGTATCACGAGAAGCAGCACGCTCGGCCGCGCTATTGCCGAGACGACGATCAACACGGGAAGCAGCGGCATCGAGAGCTGAAGATCGACCAAGTGCATCATCGCCCGATCCGTGATCCCGCCGCGATAGCCGGAGAGTGCGCCCACGGTGGCGCCCAACAGGGTGGCGACGGCCGCACCGGCGAGTCCGATAAGAAGCGAGAGCCTCGTGCCGACGAGGACGCGTGTGAGCACGTCGCGTCCGAGCTCGTCCGTGCCCATCCAGTGCGGGAGCTCCGGAGGGTGTCGGATCGAAGCGAGGTCGATGGCGTCGGCGGCATAGGGCGACAGGGTCGGTCCAATGACGGCGACGAGCGCCACCGCGATTAGGGCCGCGCTTCCGATCTTCCTCACGACGGCGACTCCTCGACGAGGCGTACTCTCGGGTCCAGCCAACCGTAGAGCACGTCGGCGGCCAGGTTGAATCCGATGATGAGAGCGGAGCCGGCCATGAGAATGCCCATCAAGACCGAGTAGTCCCGTCGGTACACGGAGTCGAGCAGAAGGGTCCCCATCCCCGGCCACGCGAAGACGGTTTCCGTCACGACGGCCCCGCTGAACAGCATCGCGAAGTCGAGAGCCCACACAGTGATGAGAGGGAAGATCGCGTTTGGAAGTGCGTCCACGAACAGGATGTGCGACTCGAGGATGCCCCGTCCGCGCCCTGCTCTTATGAAGGGTTGCTGAAGGGTCTCGATAAGCGATGCCCGCACGTAGCGGATCCAGCTCGAAGCGTAGAACAGAGCGAGTGTCGAGACCGGCAAGACGAGATAGGCGAGCCGCTCGCCTCCTCCCGGACTCATACGTCCGGCCGTCGGCAGGAGCCGCAGCTCGACCGCGAAGATTAATTGGAGCACCAGCCCCAGCCAGAACGTGGGCACGGAGATGCCGAGCACCGAGCCGGCGGAGACGAACCGCGACGCCCAATGGCGCGGATGGAGCGCCGCCGCGCTTCCGAGGAGTAGCGAGAGGATGAGGGCCAGTATGGTTGCGCTCACCATCAACTCGAGAGTGGCCGGCGCCCGCTCGAGAATCCGCTCGGTGACCGGCCGCCCGTCGACATAGCTGTAGCCCCAGTCGCCTCGCGCGAACGCCCATAGCCAACTCGCATATTGCACCGGAAGCGGGCGGTCGAGGCCGAGCTTGGCTTCCAGCCGAGCGATGTCGTCGGGGGTGACATTCGGGTTGCTTAGATAGACGGTAAGCGGCCCACCCGGCGCGGCGTGGATCAATGCGAAGACGATAACGGAGATGCCCAGAAGCAGAGGGACGGAGCGCAGGATCCGTGCGCCGATATAAGTGGTCATCCCGCGCGGTTTCATGGGGGAATTGCGTAGCCCGTAACGTCGGGACGCGTGAGCCTCTCTACGGCGAGCGAATGCTCCACTCGTGGACGTTCCAGAACAACCCGGCATTCGTCGGATTGGGCTTCGCGTTTTCCAGGGTGTCGGGAAAGGCGCGCACGATGGTTCGATTGTAGAGCGGGATGACCGGGATCTCCTCCGCGAGGATCTCCTGGGCTTCGAATAGGAGCCGAGCGCGCTCGGCGCGGTCTACGGTTTGGTCGGAAGCGTAGAGAAGCTCCGTGAGCTCGTCGTTGACGTAGTAGTAGATGTTCCGCCCCCGTGGGGGAGTGCGATCGGCCGCGAAAAAGCGAGTGATCTCGGGGTCCGCCGGGAGCGTCCACGCTGAAAGGAAAAACGGCAGCTTGCCGCCGAACCAGAGCTCACCTAGAAGTGTCGGCTCATGGTTTTGGATCTGCAGGTCGATGCCGACGGCGCCAAGCTGCGCTTGGAGAACCTGCAACACCGTCTCCCACTCCACATGTCCCGATCGCGTCGTGCCGTAGAAAGAAAGTGGTACTCCATCTTTGGCGACGATACCGTCGCCGTCCTCGTCGACGAAACCCGCTTCGCTCAAGAGTGCGCGCGCCCGAGCCGGGTCGTGCTCGACCATCTTCGCATCTTCGTTGAACGCCCAGGACATGGGCTGGATGACGGAATCGACGACCTTGACGACACCCTGGAGGACATCGTTCGCGATGGCGTTCCGGTCGATGGCATGCGCGATGGCTCGACGGACGCGAAGGTCGCCGAAGGCCGGCACTTCTTTCAAGTTCAAAGCGATGTTCGCGTAAGAGTTCGCCATCGTGCGCGACAGCGTCGTCCGTTCTAGCGTCTCGAGCTCGTCGAGCTTGTCGAGAGGCACGTTATCCACCACGTGTACCTCGCCCGATCGGAGCTGGTTGACGCGGGTGTTGCTCGAGGGCAAGAAGCGGAAGAGGATCTCGCGGATCTCGGGAGCTCCGCGCCAGTAGGCCTCGTGCCGTTCGAGGAGAAGAAACTCCCCGGTCCTCCACTCTTTGACGCGGTAGGGCCCCGTGCCGATGGGGTTTCGGTCATATTCGGGAAACGCGTTCAGGTCTTTCCCGTCGAGGAGGTGAGAGGGGAGGACTCCCCGCCAGAATTGATCCTGGTAGGCGGCGTAGACCTCTCGGTACCGCACCACGGCCGTCAACGCATCGGGTGTCGTGACCGATTCGATGAGGTCGAAACCCTCGGTCGATTCCGGATTGTAGACGGGGTCATTGATCGCGGCGACGGTGAACGCGACGTCCGCGGAGGTAAAGGGCGCCCCGTCGTGCCACTCGATGCCGGCCCGGAGCTTCCAGGTGACGTCCATCGTGCCGTCTTCGTTGAGGCGGACGAGGCCATTGTCGAGATCGGGAACCGTCTGGGCGAGCACCGGCACCGCGCGCATGTTCTCATCCCAGACCGTCAAGCCCTCGCTGATGCAGATCATGATGTCTTCGAGGATGTGGGTCGAGAATCGATTCAGCGTGTCGGGCTCGCGGTCGTAGCCGACGATGAGGAGGTCGTTGCTCGCGGCAGGGGCGGTGTCGCTCCCGGCGCAGCCGCTCACGAGCAACAGCAGGACGGCGCACGACCGGATCGATTTCGCCGCTTGCCCAACCGGGCGAGCAGCCCGCAGCCGACGCTCCATCCGTAGCCCGGCCGGACTAGCAGCTGAGACAGTTGTGATTGTTCTTCGAGCCCAGCTTCTCTAGGAGCGCGATCGTGGTGGGGTAAGGGCTGACCCGCTGTACGGGGCCGTTCGCCATGTCCGCCGTCGTTTGGCCGCTTCGGGCCACGGCCGTGGCGTCCGCGCCTTTGGAGACGAGATACTCGATGAGCGCGTCATCTCCTCGAGAGGCGGCGTGATGGAGCGGCGTATAGCCGCGGTGATCGCGAGCGGTGACGTCGGCGCCCAGCTCTTCCACGAGAAATTTGACCGCCGGAAGCCAGCCATCCGGGACGTGGCGATGCGTGTTTCCCGCAAAACCTTGGCCGTGGCCGACACCCGAGGCGGCGTGGATCGGGTAGACCGCCGGTCCGCCCAACGGGATCGGATCGAGACCTGAATGGTCGACGCCGTCGTCACCCCGGCGCTTGCGCTCGGGGACGCGGATGGTCGGAAGATGCGGGTCCGCCCCGTAAGCGAGCAGGAGCTTCATCGCGCGAAGATCGAGTGCGTGCGCCGCGCGCCAGAAGGGCGTCGCCCCGGCTCGGTTCACCCCGAGCATGTCGCGGTTATATTGGGTGAACCACAGCGTTTTCTCGAGCCGAAGATTCGGGTCGACGCCGGCCTTCAGCAGGGTCTCCATCATTTCGAGGTAGGTCGTTTCCTGCTGCAGGTTGTGGACGGGCTGGGGGTGACGCGCTTTCGGCGCCCACTGCATGTTGAGTGCCGCGTAAAGAGGCGTGCCGCCGGCGATGTTCTCGATGGTCGGGTCGGCACCCATCTCGAAGAGTTTCATGGCGAGGTCGAAGTGCCCATTGATGGTCGCGACGAACATCGGGCTCGCGTGATCCCCGGCACCGACCTGGTTGATGTCGGCGCCGCCCTGGATGAGCGTGATAGCCGCGTCGTCGTGCCCTTCGCGAACCGCGAGCAGCAGCGGGGTGAGGCCGCCATGTGTCCCCACGAGACCCGCATAGTTGAGGGGTACGGGCTCGTTTCCGCTCGCGTTCGCTTCTTCTCGTTCACGTTGCCGCTTTTGGATCTCAGCCGCCGTGGGCTTGTCCGAAGGCTCGGCCGTCACGTTCTCGTCCGACGGGGAGCCTTGACGCTCCGCGGCGCGCATCTCGGCGATACGCTTGTTCCGTGCCCGGCGCTCCGCCTGATCCGCCTTGTTGCGCTCCGAGATGTCGACGATGAGGCCGGTGATGGATGGGTCTGCGCCGAGCTCGAGCAAGAGCTCGATCACTTCGCTGCGGCCGGCGGCGGCCGCGAACATCAAGGGGGTTTGCCCCCAAAAGGGCTCGGTCGCGCCGAGCTCCGCGCCGTGCTCGAGCAGAATCGAGACAGAGTCCGCGCTTCCGGAGGCCGCCGCGAAATGAAGCGGGCTCGCGCCCGTCTCCGTTTTTGCGTTGACGTCGGCCCCGGCTTCGACGAGCGCGTTCACGACCGCGTCGTGTCCGAAAGAGCTCGCGACGTGGAGCGGCGTGTGCGAGCCTACCCGTGTCGACGATTCGAGCGCCGCCTCGCGCTCGAGCAACAACCGAGCGACTTCGAGATCGCCGGTCTTGGCTGCCCAGTGGAGCCCCGTCATGCCATCGCCGCGAGCGGCGTTCAAGTCACCGCCCTCGTCGAGCAATTGGCGTAGAACGTCGAGGTCTCCCTTCATGGCGGCATCCGCGACGGTCGCGGGAACCGCGCCTTCGAAAGCCGCGCCAACCGTTGATGACGCGTTCGTGCCCAGAGTCGCGATGGAGACCAGGGCGATCCAGCAAATAGCAGTCGTTACCCACCGGCGCATGCGGTTCTCCTCAAACGGAAAGCGAAAAAGGCTTATTGCTGTCGCCGAAGCTATCGATGTCGTCGAAGCCGAGCTTGTGCAGCAAGGTGAGCATGACGTTGGCCATCGGTGTGCCCGCCTCCGCGCGTAGGTGCATGCCACCTTCCAGCTCGCCATTCGCGCCGCCGGCGACGAAGAGCGGACAACGTTTGTGGTTGTGCACGTGGGGGTCGCCCATTGGCGAGCCGTAGATCACCATCGTCTTGTCCAGGAGCGTCTGCTCTGCCTCCTGGATCTCCGCGAGCTTCGACAGGAAGTAGGGGATGAGCCCGACATGGTAGCGGTTGATTTGGAAGAACTCTTCGATGTTCTTCTCTTTGTCGCCGTGATGGGACGCCGGATGAAATCCGTTATCGATGCCACTCAATGGGTAGACGCGGCTCGACGCATCTCGCCCCATCTTGAAAGAGAACACCCGCGTCATGTCGGCTTGGAACGCGAGCGCTTGCAAGTCGAACATGAGCTTGACGTGCTCATCGAACGAGTCGGGGACTCCTGCGGGTGCTCGAGGGAGCTCGCGGTTCTCGCCGCTCTCGTTGCGCTCCTCGACTTTTTGGATCCGGCGCTCGATCTCACGAACGTTCTCGAGGTAGTGATCCATCCGATTTCGGTCGACGGCGTCGAGATCCGTCTTGAGCGTCGCGACCTGCTCCATGACGAAGTCGAGAATGCTTCGGCTAGAACGCCTTCGGAGCGCGCGCTCTTCCGCGGTTCCGCCGGCGCCGAACAATAGGTCGAAAGCCACCCGCGGGTCGCGGATCATGGGAAGCGGCTCCGTCGGCGACGCCCAGCTGATCGTGTCCGTGTAGACGCATGAATAGCCGTAGGCGCAGCCGCCCGCTTGGTCGACGCTCTCGATACATAGCTGCAGTGACGGAATGGGCGTGTTCTGTCCGTAGCGCTCGGCATATATCTGGTCGAGCGATTTACCCACGAACACGTCGGAGCTCTCCGTCTGTCTCGGGTGAGATTGGGTCAGGAAGACGGAGCTCGAACGGAAGTGGTCGCCACCGATCTCTTGCGGGATGAAGGCCTCGGCATTGACGACGTCGGTGTCGCTGACGATCGTCAGATAGTCTCGGAACGGCTCGAGCGTCTGGAGTGCCGTTGGGCTCAGATCGAAGTCACGTCCGACGCTTGCGGGAGACCAGAAATTCTGAGTCGCACCCCACTTCGTGCTTCCGGCAGCGCCGTGAACCATTTCGATCGCGACGAGCCGCGTCGGGTCGTCTTTGGACGCGGCCGCACGCGCTCGCCCAGCCGGGACCATAGCGGACAGAAAGGGCAGCGCGACGGTGGCGCCTGCACCACGCAAGAACGTTCGACGAGGGATATGTTTACCGGAAAGGAAACCCATGGTTGAGCTCTCCTATTGCGCGCTGTCGCTCGTTTGGGAGGCGGCAGCTTTGGTTCGAAACGCGGGGCTCTTCACGACCCCTAGAATGAAAGACGAAATCTTGTTGTCGTTGGCCGCGGCGTCGCGCTCGATCGAGCGCACGACGGGCATGTCGTAGTGCTCGACTCGGCGCCCGAGCGCGTAGGCCATCAGATTCTCTGTGAAAGTCCGCACCAGTGAAGTCGAGCGATTCAGGAGCGCCGCTCGAAGATCCTCGGCGCCGGTGAGGGGCGTACCATCGTAGAGCTCGCCCGAGGCATCGACCGGAGCATCTTGGTCTCGGATTCGCCACGCACCCGTGGCGTCGAAGTTCTCGAGCGCGAGGCCGAGTGGGTCGATCATACGGTGGCACGAGTTACACGTCGGATCGGAGCGATGCCGCTCCATCTGCTCGCGTACCGAGAGTAGCCGTCCGCCCTCGGCGCCGGCGGTCTCCTCGAGCGCGGGGATTCCGGGAGGTGGCGGCGGCGGTGGCGTTCCCAGCAACACCTCCATGATCCACTTCCCGCGAAGGACCGGAGACGTCCGGCTCGCGTGAGACGTGAGCGTCAAGATCGCGCCGTGGCCCAAGATACCGTTCCGCGTGGAGTCCGGGTATTCGACGCGGCGAAATTCATGGCCGCGGACGCCGCTCATTCCGTAATGTCTGGCGAGTCGCTCGTCGACGAACGTATGGCGCGCGGTCAAAAGCTCGAGAACGCTGCGATCCTCCCGGACGAGATTCGTGAAGAACAGCTCCGTCTCCGTTCGCATCGACGCTTTGAGCTGATCGTGAAAATTGGGATAGGTGCGAACGTTGGGATGCATCTTGTCGAGATCCGACATGCGCAGCCACTGCGCGGCGAAGCGAGTCGCGAGAGCGGAAGCCCGCTCGTCCGCGAGCATTCGCGATGTCTGGCTCTCCAGCACTCCCGGCTCCGAGAGTCGGCCGTTCGTCGCGAGCTCCAACAGCTCCTCATCCGGCGGTGTTCCCCACAGGAAGAACGAGAGACGGGACGCCAGGTCGAAGTCGCTGATTGCATATGCGCCGCTTCCATCCGCCGTGCTCGGAGGCTCCTCGAAACGAAATGCGAAATGGGGGCTCGCCAAGATCCCTTCGAGCGCGGTTCGCACGCCGATCTCGAAGCCACCTTCGGTCACTCCGAAGTCGTAAAGCGCGAGGACGGCGTCGACGTCACTCTCGACGAGCGGACGCCTGTAGGCGGCGGCGCCGAGGCGTTCGATGATGGATGCGGCGCACTCTCTCGCCGCGCCGGCGCTCGCGTCGGGCCCAGGATGGCAGGAGAAAATTCTTTGGCGGCTGGGTGTATCCGAGACGGAGCTTGGGTTGAACGGTCCCGTGACCGCGAGGTCGCGCAAGTGCGGCAGGCTCGTGAGCCCATAGGCATCGGCGATGCTCGTGCTAGCGATGGACCAGTCGTGGGGCCGGATGAGATCTTGAACCGGCCCTTCGGTCTTGCGGATGAAGGCCGCCGCGACCTGGTGCGGTCCGGCGCGAACGAAAATCGGCTCGGTACGGAGATTCACGCCATCGGGATCGGAGGCGTGCATCCATCGATCGATGTCGAATAGAGCCACCGGCTCGCCGTCGATGGATATCTCGATTTGCTCGGGTGCCTCGGCGGTGTGGAGTGTGGCGGGAGCGCTGCCGTATAGAGCGCCCGTCGTTTCATGATGGAACGAGACGCGAAAACGGTACTCCCCGTCAGCGGGAAACTGGTGGACCGGCGCGACGCCGCCCCTCGTGCCGTACGGGGCGCCTTCGACTTGCTCGAGCTGGGATTCCCAGCGCGTCACCTTATAAGTCTTCTCTCGCGCAGACGCTGCGGCATCACCGACGGCGAGCCGGCTGATCTCGCTCGCGGCCCGGAGGTAGCCTTCCATCAGAGTGGCGGACAACATCTGGACGTCCGCGATGTTGTCGAAGTTCGCGCTCTTGGTGTCGAGCGGCAGGAAATCGCCCGCGTCGACGTCGAGGCCGAGAAGAGCTTCGATCGCGTTCTCGTACTCGACCCGGTTCAGCCGCTGAAAGCTCCGGCGACCGGGGTTCGGCTGCGCCATTGCGTGTTCGTCGAGACGTGTTTCGAGCTCGAGAGCGAGCGCGTCGAGATCGCGCTCAGCCGGACGTGAGACCCCCGCGGGGGGCATCATTCCGGCCCGTAGCTTTCGGATGACTTTCTCCGCGAGCGCTGCGTCGTCTTCGGCCGCGCCGACCTCGAATGATTCGAGGGACATGTTGCCGATGAGAATGGCGTCGTTGTGGCACTGACGGCAGCTATCCTCGATGATCGCCTGGGCTCCATCGAGTGACGAAGCTGCGCCTTCCGCGCCGGCTAGACCTTCCGCCGCGAAGAAGAAAGACCCGCCTAGGAGCAGCAAGAAAGCAGGAATACTGCGACGCGGACGGATAGGTTCGGTCCGTGACGCCGCTCGTCGCGGTGTCTCAAATCGCCTCAAAATAGACGCCTCCATCGAGCACCTCGTCACACAAAACACGGTAGCGTAGCATAACATCGGGGGTGTGGTCGGGGCCACAGGAACGGCCGGGTCCGGGCCGGGGCGAAGTGCGTTCGAGGCCTTTGAGCCTCGACGACGAGATGGCCCGTACGGGCCTCAGGTACCGGTTCGATCTGCCGGCAGATCGTCCTCGTCGACGATGAGCTCGAGCTCGACCTCGGAGACCTCGGAATCGTCGCGCGAGCCCCAAAGCGTGAGTGTCTCCCGCGGGGCATCGCCCTCGCTCGGGCTCGGCCCGAAATCGAGCTTGGGCTCGCTGCCGGCCGCGCTGAGGTGGCCCAGCCATGAGCCGGGAAGGAGATCGACGAGCTCTGCGACGAGCTCCGATGCCGACGTGTGCCGTGCATCCGGATCTTTCGCGAGAGCGCGTCCGAACAGGGATTCCCACCGCCCGCGGTCGAGGCCTCGCTCGGCGAGTGTCTCGGGAAGGACCGGGTCGACGTGGACGAGCTTGTGGAGAACGGTGTGTACGTGTTTTCCGGGAAACGGCATCTCGCCCGATAGCAGCTCGAACGCCACGACACCGAGCGAGAAAATGTCCGCGCGATTGGTCAAGGCTTTGCCCACGACCTGCTCGGGCGACATGTAACCTGGCGTCCCGAACTGAGTTTGGCTGCGCGTGAACTCGGTGCCGAGAAGCTTCGCGACGCCGAAATCGGCGATCTTGACTTCGCTATCGTCCGCGACGAGGACGTTCGAGGGTTTGATGTCGCGGTGGATGACTTCGCGCTCGTGGGCGTAGTCGATACCGCTCGCGAGTTGCGCGAAGAGCCACATGATCTCGTCGAAGCTGAACTGTCGGTCCGACTCCGCGTGGTCTGCCAGAGATGCGCCGGATACGTACTCCATCGCGAGAAACGGAATCCCTTGATCGCCTTCGCCGACATCGTAGAGCGTCACGATGTTGGGGTGGGACAGGGAGCCGAAGATGCTGGCCTCATTGTAAAAACGGGAGCGGTAGGTCTGATAGAGATGTTCCTGCGACAGGAGATCCGCTCGGATCGTCTTTATGGCTACGGTGCGTCCCAAGTCGAGATCGTGCGCGCGGTACACGACTCCCATGGCGCCCGAGCCGATCTCTTCTTCTAGGCGGAACCTGCCGATCTGCCGGCTAGGCTCGTCCGGAACCGCCTTGACGGTGCCGGCCTTGGTTCCCTCGCTTTGGCGAGGTCGGGTCGAATCTCTCATGATGCAAAATCCTGACGACCAAGGGTGGGGAGACTTCTAGTGAAGCACGAAAATTGCGTTTTGGCAACAACCCTGCCGTGCATCGATCTCTCCCAAATTCTGACGAGCGTGGAGGGATTGTGCGGCAGGCGACACCCGGCTGTCAAAGCGCCTTCAGGGCGGCGGTGGATTCGACGGCGGTTGTCAGTCGTGGAGAAAGGCGGCATATCTCCGTCCTAGATCAGGGGACTTACATCTCCGATTTGCTTCCAGACAATCAAAAAAGGGTCACGATCCGCTATGACTTCGAATGGCCGGGCCTTCGTGCCGCCTTTTGAACACGATGTCTTCGTGAGCTACGCCCATGTGGATGACGATCCCGCCCCGGGTGCCGATGACGGCTGGGTCTCCACGCTCGTGGGAGGGTTGGAGACGCTGTAGTCGCAAAAGCTCGGACGACGCGAGGCGTACTCTTTGTGGACCGACCGAGAGCTCTCCGGCAACGTGCAAATTACGCCGACGATCCTAGAGGCACTCGAACGGACGGCTATCATCGTCGTCGTCCTATCTCGCATCGGCCTGGTGCAACCGAGAAAAAAACGCCTTTCTTCGTACGCTCGAGATCGATCACGCCGGGACCCAACGTGTCTTCGTGATCGAAAGAGACAAGCTCCACGAGCTGAAGCAGAAGGTGGCCGATGCACCCGCAGGCGCCGTGGAGTCGAACGCGGTCTCGAAGGAGAGCTCCACCCGCCCATCGGTGTACCTCGCCGAAGCGACGGATGACATCGACGATCTCCGTAGCGGGGTCGCGCGGTTCCTGGATCAGTCGGGTCTCGACGTCCTGCCCGCGAGTTACTATCCGCGAGCGCCGGCGGAGTTCGAAGCGTCGGTCCGACAGGACCTCGCTAAATGTGGACTCTTCATCCAACTGCTCAGCGCGACCGCAGGCAAGAAGACGGAAGACCTCCCGCTAGGCTATGTCGGTTTGCAGCACCAAATCGCGCAGCAAAACGGAATCCCCATCTTGCAGTGGCGTGATCCGGACCTAGCGCTCGAGGCGCTGCCGGCGTCGTCATTCGACGGCTCGGTGCGAATTTGGCGGCTTCCCGATTTGAAGTTACCGACGGCCGTCCTCGAGGGAGGGCAGGGCCCCGTCGCCGCGATTGCATTCAGCCCCAGCGGTCGACTCCTGGCGAGCGGCCACCGCAACGGGAGCGTCTTGATTTGGGAGATCTCCGCCGGTGAGACGCCCGCGCTTTCCGGGGATCTGGACCAACAAGATCCACTCGTGCTGCGACCCGCGGGGCTCGAGACCAGGGACGGTCAGCCGTCATGGGTCTTTAGTGTCGCGTTCAGTCCCGACGAGCTGTTCTTGGCGAGCGGGGGGAGCGGATGGAACGGTACGTCTCTGGCCGCTCGCGAGCCGACTCGCCGAGCGGATCTGCGGTCTCGTCGAGACGAGGCTGTCCCCGGAGGAATGGCGGTTACTCATCGGCCGGCAACTCGCGGTCGAGCATGAAGATCTCCTCCGCGAGACGGGCTGTGACGCCGCGCCGGCGGCGAGCAACGCCTCGCCCTGAGCGTGACGCCGGTCCCACCCGTTGTTGACCGGGCCATGGTGGCTGGTTCACAATGCGAAGTGGCGGCCAAGCCCGCGCCAAACCTCGACGGTCCTCCCCTGGCGGGGATCGAGTTACGGGGCAAAGGGGGGTGTACTCCCGGGTTGTTCTCGACAATCTGAGTCTTCGAAACGTGAACGCCGCGCCGTCCTCGGCTGCCAGGGAGGAGCCACGGTAAACGGCGGGATCGAAGGAGATCGAGATGTCGAAGAACAAAGACCTCAAACGCCGCGTCCGCGGCCGCATGAAGAAGACCGGCGAAAGCTACACCTCCGCACGTGCGCAGCTCGTGAGCAAGCGCCTCGCGACCTCGGTGAGTGACGAAGAGCTCGACGCGCTCGCCGGAATGCGCAGCGAGACGGTGAAAGCCAAGACCGGTAGAACATGGCGAGAGTGGTTGCGTACCCTCGATGCGTCGGGCGCCGCATCGAAGACCCACCGTGAGATCGCGGGCTACGTCCATACGGAGCACGACGTGACCGAGTGGTGGTCGCAATCGGTCACCGTCGGTTACGAGAGGATCCGAGGGCTTCGCGAGAAAGGGCAGCGACGCGGAGGCGGTTTCGACGTCAACAAGAGCAAGACGTTTACTGTGCCGATCGCCGCGCTCTACGACGCGTTCTCGGCCCGTGCGCGGAAGCAGTGGCTCGACGTCGACATCACCGTGAAGAAAGCCACGCGGGAGAAGTCGATGCGCCTCCGTCTCGGCGACGGCTCACCGGTCGAGGCGTATTTTTCCGAACGGGGAGCCGAGAAGAGTCAGGTCCAGCTCCAGCACCGAAGCTTGCCTACCAAAGCGGCGGCCGACGAAGCCCGCGAGCGATGGTCCGAGAGGCTCCAGGCGCTCGGCCGCCACCTAGCGTCGAAAGGTTAGCGCGTACAGGCTGCTAAAAACACCGTGAAATATGGGGACACAATACCTATTACTCTGTTTTCCACGCGAACCACACTCGAAGAACCGCGTAATAGGTTTGTGTCCCCCTATTTCTAACGTTTTTCAGCAGCCTGCTAAGCGACGATCTGCGGAATGGGTACGCCGTGGACGTCGGTTAGACGCATGTCGCGGCCGTTGAAGCGGTAGGTGAGCTTCTCGTGGTCCATGCCCATCAAGTGCAAGACCGTCGCGTGGACATCGTGAACGGACAGGGGTTGCACGAGCGCCTTGTAGCCGAACTCGTCACTCTCGCCTATCGTCTGACCTCCGTTGATCCCTGCGCCGGCCATCCAGACCGTCATCGTTCCAGGGTTGTGATCGCGCCCGACGCCACGCTGCGAGATCGGCATGCGCCCGAACTCCCCGTGCCAATAGACGAGGGTCGAGTCCAGTAGGCCGCGGGCCGCGAGGTCCGTGAGGAGACCCGCCATGGGGAGGTCCGTCTCCGCCGCGTGCTGTGAGTGATTCTCTTTCAAGTTGCTATGCGCATCCCAGGTATCGGTGTTCTGATTCCCCATACCTCCGTGGAAGAGCTGTACGTAGCGGACGCCTCTTTCGACGAGGCGGCGTGCCATCAGACACTGCCGACCAAACGGCGCCGTGATCGCGTCATCGAGCCCGTAGAGTTTTCTCGTCTCCGGTGATTCACGGGAAATGTCGACGGCCTCGGGAGCGCATCCCTGCATCCGGTAGGCAAGCTCATAGGACGAGATCCGCGCTGCGAGCTCGGAGCTACCCGGATAGCGCTCGGCATCGATCTCGTTGAGCTTGGCGAGCGTATCGAGACGCGCACGCTGTGCGTCGGCAGTGATCGACTCCGGCGGCTCTAGGTCGACGATCGGATCGCCCGCCGCGCGAAACAGAGTGCCCTGATAGCTCGCGGGGAGGAAGCCGGCGCTCCAGTCGTTCGGACCGCCCAGAGGCCCTCCTCGGTGGTCGTTCATGACGACGTAAGCAGGAAGGCTCGAAGCTTCGGAGCCGAGCCCGTAGGTGATCCAAGCACCGACGCTCGGAAAGCCCATGCGGATCTGGCCCGTCTGCATCTCGTAGGTCGCTTGCACGTGGTCATTCGAACGGCCGTAGACGGAGCGTAGGAATGCCAGCTCGTCGACGTGTTGTGCCAAGTGCGGAAAGAGCTCCGATACCGAGATCCCGCTCTCGCCGTGGCGTTTGAACTCGAACGGGCTCGGCATCAGAGGTCCGGGAAATCCCTGGCGGACGACGATGCTCTCTCCGATCTTGTCGCTGAGCGGCTCACCTGCATACTTCGTCAGCATGGGCTTGGGATCGAATGTGTCGAGGTGGCTGACACCGCCGCTCATGAAGAGCGAGATGACCGCCGTCGCACGAGGCGCGAAATGTGAAGGCTTCGGCGCGAAGGGGTTTCCGGGGACGCTCGCATCGCAATTCGCCGGGGAAGCTTGCATCGGCGCGGCCAGGAGATCGTCGTTGTCGAGCAGATGTAGGAGAGCGAGTCCGGCCATGCCCCCGCCGGATTGGAACAAGAACTCGCGCCTGGCCCAGAAACGTTTGTTCACGGATTCACCTCTGATACAAGAACTCGTTCAAGTTGAAGAGCACGTGCGTCAAATCGTTGAGCGAGCGCTCGGAGACGAGCGCTTGCGCGATGGTTGCCTCTTTGGCCGTCGGGGGACGCGTCAAGGCGATGCGATAGGCGAGCTCGATTTGGCGGGTCGGATCGTTCGGCGACATCTGCTCGAGTCGAGAGGCGAACAACTGGGCCTGACGCAGCACGAACGGATTGTTCAAGAGTGTCAGCGCTTGGGTCGGAACCGTGGAGACGTCTCTCGCGGCAGCGGTGACGTTCTGATCCGGGAGGTCGAACGTGTCGAAGAACGGAAAGCCCAATGAGCGGCGGCGGTAGACGTAAACGCTTCTCCGCCATACCTCCGGTCCGTCCGGTTGATTCCTCCACGTTCCGTGGGCCTGCGAGCGCAGCACCTCTTCGGGCACAAATGGAAAAACGGGCGGTCCGCCGAAGCTCAGATCGATAGCGCCGCTCGTCGACATGATGGCGTCGCGGACGATCTCCGCTTCCAACCGCCGGGCTCGAAAATGCCACAGGAAACGGTTTTCGGGGTCGTTCGCTCCCGAGGCGCTGCCGGTCGCCGACGCCATTCGATAGGCGTTCGATGTCATGAGAAGGCGGTGCATCTGCTTGACGCTGTAGCCGCGGTCCGCGAACTCGATCGCGAGCCAGTCGAGCAGCTCCGGATGGCTCGGCCGGTCGCCGACGCTGCCGAAGTTGTCGAGAGTCGCGACGATCCCGCGTCCGAAATGGTGGTGCCAGATCCGATTGACCATCACGCGTGCGGTCAAAGGATTGTCGGGTGACGTCAGCCATTGAGCGAGCGCTAATCGCCGCCCCGAAGTCTTGCCGTCGGCTCGCTCGATGACCGTCTCCGGCTCGCCATAGGTCGCTACCGATACGAAGCCCGGCGACATCATTGACCCCTTGGAGAACGGATCGCCTCGCACGAGGAAGTGGCTCGGGGGTGTGCGGTAGGGTCCTGGCCCTTCATGCAGGAACGTCCCGGGCTCGTCCGGTGGTATTCGGCATTCCGGGCAGCCCACGATCTCATCGCCCTCCCCCATAGGAGAAAAGCGATAGTCGCCGTCGGTCACGATCTCGGCCATCTCCGGCCTCGACGGCCGCGTCGCCTCGATCGCGTCGATAGCCTCACGAAGCACTGCGCGCGCGCTCGCGTCCGCGGGTGAGATGAGCGCGTCGACTTCGGTCTGCGGTACGCCCACCGATAGAACTTGGGTCGCGAGCAGCGTTTCGCCCGGAGTCCTCTCCGATGCCGGCTTCAGGACCGCGCGCCTCACGTTCTCCGGAAACTTCTCCTTCAGCCGCTCGAGCTTCAGGCGCTCACGGTACGGTCCTTCTATCGTGTCGATCTGGTTCGAAAGCATTGAGCGGCGTGCGTCGATCTCCGCGACGGTCTCGAGATATCGCTTCGCCTCGTCGGGGGGCAGGAGCGGGTGCTCCGTCTCGACGTAGCCGAAGATGGATGCTTGGAGTCGGTAGTAGTCCTTTTGTGGGATCGGATCGAACTTGTGGTCGTGACACCTCGCGCAATGGACGGTCAGCCCGAGGACACCCCTCCCGAGAGTCGCAATGATGTCGTCGAGATAGTCGTGGCGCCGCTCCGGGTTGTCCTTTTCGCGAAACAGAACCCTCGGACCGGCGCGAAGAAAGCCTGTCGCGACGCGGGTCTCGTCGGTGACGTAGTCGAGCTCGTCCCCTGCGACCTGCTCGCGGATGAACTGGTTGTACGGCTTGTCCTCGTTGAAGGCGTCGATGACGTAGTCGCGATAGCGCCACGCATTGGGTCGGTCGAAGTCGTGCTCGAAACCGCTCGAGTCCGCGTAGCGAGCGACGTCGAGCCAGTGGCGGCCCCAACGCTCCCCGTAATGTCTCGAGTCGAGTAGCTCGTCGATCAAGCGCTCCCAAGCGCCGCGCTCCGTGTCGGAGAAGAACGCCTCGGCCTGCTCCGGTGTCGGCGGGAGGCCGAGCAAGTCGAGATAGGCGCGCCGCACGAGCGTCGCTTTGTCCGCTTCCGTCGCTGCGACCAGCCCATGTTCGCGCCTCTTGCTCTCGAGAAAACGATCGACTGGATGGGGCAGGTCGGCGAAGCTCGGAATCGGGGACCTCCGAGGGAGCTGAAAAGCCCAATAGTCCCGTGCCCCGTCAGCGAGCGCTCCGTCCTCGAGCGCGCTTCTCGCCTCCGCCGCCGTGGTCGCTCCGAGGCTGTCCCAATGAGCGCCGTCGTTGATCCATTGCCGTACGGCCTCGACCTCGACGCGGGAGATCGGATCCCCCTCCATCGGCATTCTCGGCTCGTCGAGACCGGCGAGATGCCGAAAGAGTAGGCTCTCTTCCGCTCTTCCCGGGACGATCGCGGATCCTCTGTCCCCACCGTCGATCGCGGCCTCTCGGCTGCTCAAGTCGAGCCCGGACAGTTGAACGGCGGCACCGTGACAGTTCCAGCAGCTCCGCCTCATGATGGGGCGGATGTCGTCCGAGAACGTCACACGTTCTTGGCTGGATACGCGGTGTGGCGCGGCGAAGCCATGGAGCAAGAGCCCGACGAACAAGAAACCCAAGAGCTGGGGCATCGCCACCTCCCAATCCGACCGTCGTGGCCGGTTGGTGTCTGGTGGAAGGATAGGGGATCCCGCATCCGGCGGGCAAGCGCTCGCTTTTGCTATATTCCGGGTCCATGTACCCCGACGCGGTCTGGAGCCTCAGCGCAATCGTAGCGGCACTCGTGCAGGCGGCTCCCGTGACACCGAGGGCGGACGAACGTCTCATGCGTGGGGTGTCCCTCGAGCGCGCGGGCGATCTCGACGGCGCGCGCGAGCAGTTCGACGCTGCCGTGCGAGAACACCCCGAGGAATGGCGAGCGCCGATGCTCCGAGGCCAGCTCGTGTTCCGCCTCGGGGACAACGCGTCCGCGCTCGCGGACTTCGACCGCGTCGTCGCGCTCAAGCCCGACCAGGAGCCCTATCTGTGGCAGCGCGGGATCTCTCAGTATTATGAAGGCCGGTACGAAGAATGTGCCGAGCAGTTCGTCCTCCATCGCACGGTGAATCCGGATGATGTCGAGAACGCGGTATGGCACTTTCTCTGCGTGACCAAACGAGACGGTGTCGAGGCCGCGCGCGCGGCGATTCTTCCCGTGGGACCGGATAGCCGCGATCCGATGCCCGAGGTCTATAGGCTGTTCCAAGGCGATCTCGCTGTCGCCGACGTTATGCGTGCCGCCGGCTCGAGCTCGTCGGCCCGATTCTACGGAGCGCTCTATGTCGGCCTCTATCTCGAGGCGACGGGCGATCTCGAAGCAGCGCTTCCCTATCTGCGCCAGGCGGCTTCAGCAACCGTCGGCGGCTACATGAGAGATGTCGCTCGACTGCATGTGGCGCGTTTACCCAAGGCGACACGCTAGCGCGAAGGACGGAGGGTCTCGAACATGAGGTTAGCCAGTGCACTTGCACTCTTGGTGGGGTCCCTCCTCGCCTGTGGCGGCGGTACGGCGGTCGAGGCGCCGAAACCGCTAAGGATTGCGGTCGCGAAGTTCCAGCACGAGACGTGTACCTTCTGTCCCGGCGGAGACACCGAGATCGAGCACTGGACTCAGCTCAGCGAGCCGCTCACGGGCGAAGCGCTCCTGGAATCGGGGCCCTATATCCGTGGCTTCACGAAGCGCGCACGGGAATATGGAGACGTCACGCTCGTCCCGTTGACGTCGCCAATTGGAGTCTTCGGCGGCTCGTCTCGAAGCTGGAACTCTCAGGCCGCCTTCGACCATTTCGTCGATCAGATGCTCGAAGAGCTGCGAGAGCAGATGCCCGTCGATGGCGTCTATCTGGCGCTCCACGGTGCCATGGCCGTGCGCGGTGTGCCCCGCCCGGAAGCGGAGATTGCACGTCGTTTCCGCGCGGAAGTGGGCCCCGACGTTCCGATCGCGGGCACTTTCGACCTCCACGGGAATGAAGACGAGGCATTTCTGGAGGAGGCCGATTTTGCGTTCGTCACGAAACGCTACCCGCACTACGACGCCCACATCCAAGGCGAGCGTGCCGCGCACGCGATCCGCTTGGCAGCGAAGGGTCTCTACAGGGCGACGACCGCGTCGAGGAGGCCCGGTGTCATCACCGCGACGGTGCTTCAGTGGACGGGGCAGTCGGTCTCGATGGAGATCATGGAGCGCGCGCGTCGCTGGGAAGCTCGTGAGCCGGACGTGTTCGTGAGCGTCTTCTACGGCTATCCGTGGTCGGACGTGCCCGATGTCGGAGCTTCGATCCACGTTATGACCAACGACGACGCGGCGCTCGCGGATCGGATCGCCGATGACATGGATAGCTTCTTTTGGCGCGTGCGCGAATCGTTCGCCGTGGGTGGCTACCCGCCCCCGGAGGAGGCGGCGTCGATCGTCGCTCAGGCCGTTTCAAAAGGCGAGACCCCGGTCGCGGTCGGCGATCACAGCGACCGACCGGGTGACGCGACTCACATCCTGAAGTCGTTCGAGGCGGCCGGCATTTCGAAGGTTCTCTACGGCACGATCACGTCCCCGGAAGCTCTCGAGGAAATGACGGCGCGCGGGGTGTCGGTCGGGGACGAGTTCGACATGGAGATCGGCGGCTTCACACCCTCGGGTGGGACGCCGGCCCGGATCCGAGGCGAGGTTGTCTACTTCGGCGAGGGGTTCGGATACGAGCAGGTCGCCGCGGTGTCGTTCGGAGAGGGGAACCTCGTGATCCTCACGCCGACGTATGAACAGGTTCTCTATCCGGAGGAATTTCGTCTCGGCTCGATCGACCCCGATGACTATGACGTGTTCGTCGTGAAGTCGCGGGTTCACTTCCGACGAGGTTTCGATGAAACGGGCTACGCGAAGACCATCGTCGTCGTCGAGGCGCCGGAGCCTTTCGTCGGGACGACTTTTCTAGATGCGCTCCCGTTCGAGAACGTGGATCTGGACGAGCACTATCCTTATGGCACACCTCAGCACCGGAGATAGGAGGCTGCTCATGAAAGCACCTTCCTTGGCGAGTGCGATCCTGCTGTCGGCTCTGGCTCTTTCGGCCGCGTCAGAGGCGCAACAAGAGCTGCTCTATGTGGGGAACAATCGTGCCGGTACGATCTCGGTTATCTCGGTGCCAGCGTATGAGGTGCTGGGCGAGTTCGACGCCGTGCCCGACTATGACAATCCCGTGCGGGGCTCGACATCGCTCGCCGACGACCTCGTCGCGACGCCCGAAGGCCGGCTCCTCTACGTCTCTCGACCACAAAGTCGGGACATCGCGGTGTTCGACACCGCGACGGAGAAGCTGTTGTGGACGATCCCGGTGAACGGTAAGCCGGACCACTTCACGATGTCGCCGGATGGACGCCACCTCTTTCTCTCGATCAACAGTGAACGCTTCGCGTCCGTCATCGACACGGAGACGCGCCGCGTGACGGCCACCTTCCCGACGGGTCCGCTACCCCACGGAATGAGGATGACGCCGGACGGGCGCTACGTCTTGAACGGGGCCATGGGCTCGGATCGGATCACGGTTGCCGACGCCACGACGTTCGAGGTCGTGCGCAATATCGAGCTCCACGAGGGGGTGCGACCATTCACGATGACCCGTGACGGCCGCAAGCTCTTCGCCCAGCTCACGCGGTTTCACGGTTTCGTCGAGATCGACTTCGAGACCGGCCGCCTCACCAAGAGTATCCACCTGCCCGTCGCGGAGGGGGTGACCGCTCAAAAGAGCTACCCTCACACGGCGCATCACGGTATCGAGCTCGCTCTCGATGATCAGTATTTGTGCATCGCCGGCACCGTCTCGCATTACGTGGCCCTCGTGAGCTATCCGAGCCTCGATCTCGTGGCCACGATCCCGGTCGGAGAGGAGCCGAGCTGGGTCATCACGAGCCTCGACGGCAAGACCTGTTACGTAAGCTCGAGGATCTCCGACACCGTCTCGATCATTTCGGTCGAAGATGGAAGTGAGGTCAAGCGTCTCGAGGTGGGCGACTACCCGCAGCGCATGTGGACCGTGCGCGTGCCCGAACGCCGGCTTGCCCGAAAGGATTAGGTGGGGCTAAGTTGTCACGGGCGAGTATGCCTGTTATGAATGCTCGTAGAGAGCTCAGAAAGGAACTTACGATGTCGAAGTTTGGATGGATATTGCTCGTACTCGTGGTCTTATCGGCGGCGCCCATGGCGATGGCGGGTGACGCGATCGTGGGCGAGGTGGTCGATTCCGGATGCTACACGCGGGAGGCCTCACGCGGGGCCGATCACAAGGAATGCGCCGCTCGCTGTTTGAAGAACGGTAACCCCGCCGGTGTTCTCACCGATGACGGGCAGCTCTACACCCTCGCGGCGTCAGCGTCGAGCTACGAAGGTTTCGCGGCGAAGCGAATCAAGGTGGACGGAAAGCGCATCGACCGCACAATCTTTCCGGAGACCGTCTCCGTCTGGGAGGACGACGCGTGGGTCGAGGTTCCGCTGACGAAATTCGGTGGTCCCGAGACGAAAGATTAGCCTCTTTCGGGAATAGCGGCGCTTCGCTCAGTTCCCGCCGTTTCCATTATCCATGTCGGACATGATGAGCCAGCGTCCGCCGGCATCTTTGACGAGCGTCAGCGTGAACTTCCCCGCGTCGGGCTCCGAGGCACGCGCGGCGAAAGCGCCGATGATATAGCCGACGCTGCCCTCGCTCGCGAAGGCGAGCGCCCGCAGTGACAGTGAGCCTCCGCGCCCGGTATAGTGCTCTTCGATCGCATCGCGTCCACGGATCGGAGGACGGTTGCCCGATAGGACGAAACCGTCCTCCGCGAAGAGGCTCGCGAGCGCCGAGGCGTCCTTGTTCTTCCACGCGGTCTCGTAGTCTCTCAATACGCGATCGAGTGCGGCGGGTAGCTCGACGCTCGGATGGTGTGTTTGAGCAGCGGCAGTCCACGATGCTGCGAGCGCGATAACGGCGATTACGGTTAGCCAACGCATCCTTGTCCTCGTTTTCCACGCAGTATAAGTCGAAGCTGCGCGCGATCCCCCGAAAAGCGCCAACCCGCGCATGACCAGCGCTTTTCCGGTGCCGCGAGACAAGTGGGCGATGCCCTGCGGTCGGCATGGAGGTTGCATCCGAGATCAGGTGAAGGGAGGTCGACATGCTGCGAGCTCGCCCTTGGGCCCAACCGGGATTCACCGCCGCCGCGCTCCTGTCCATGTGCGCCTTCACGGCCGCCGAGACCATTGAAGAGGATATGCGGGCACAACCGTATTTCTACACCGCCTTGGGCGCGTTTCCGTCCGGCTCGGGTGGCTCCTCGACTTGGGGTATCGGAGCGGGTATGGACTTCCTCATGCGAGGCGGCTTCGGCCTCGGCGGTGAGGTCGTCGGATTCGGAAATCAAAACTACGGCTTCGCGATAGCCGCGCTCAACGCCTCGTACCACTTTGCCCCCAGTGGCCAGCAATTGAGCCCGTTCGTGAAAGTCGGCTTCGGCACCGGCGGGGAGGTCGGCTACGGCGGCGTCAGCTTCGTCAATGTGGGAGGTGGCGTCAACCTCTGGAAGCTGTCTGGCGCGGCGATCCGCATCGAGGCGCTCGATCGGTTCCCGACCCAGGGCGGAGCCCACCACGTCAGCGTGCAGCTCGGCCTGACGTTCTAGTGAGCCTAGGGTCGATCCTCGGCGGTTTGGAGCGTGGCTCGGCCCTGATGGTGCGGGCTCGTCGCGTAGTGAGCCGTTAGCGGGTTCGACGACGAGTCTCCGAAGTCTCCGGTGAGATCCCGCCAGACCGAGTGAATGTGGTTCGCGTCGTTCTGAGTGTTGTCGTACTCGATGAGAAACGTCGGACCCTGAATACGGTAGTAGTGGCCTTCGCCCGGAGCATCTCCGCCGGCCCAAGCGAAGTGGATCCCCTCGTGGCCCGCTTGCTCGATGCGCGCGAGCTCGGCGCCCGCGATCTCGGGTCGCAGTCGGTTGGCATAGAGCTCGACGAGATCGAGCAAGTGCCCTTGTTGTGTTGCGTCCATCGCGCCGAAGGCGAGACCCTCAGGATTGCCGAGCTCGACGGTCTTGGATGCTCCGGTCACGATGCCGCCTGACGCCGTCTCATTGATGACGATCGACCGACGCCTGGTTTCGTCGAACGCGAGTAGCAGCGCTCGCCCGAGCGCCTCCTCCTCGGCCAAGGCCCGCATCCCTGCGACGTCTCCCTCGCGAACTTCTGCGGGGTTTGCGCCCATGAACAGCGGCGCCGTCGACTGGAGCTTGCCGTCTCGCAGAGAGACGTTGAGCGAGAGGTGATGACCCTCGACGCGGAAGCCCCAATCGCCGGTGGTCGAGGGCTCTCCGAACACCGTGACGAAGTAAAGCTCGGTGTCTCTGACCGCGCTGCGCTCTTTCTCGAACAAGACTTGCTCGAGGTACATGATGTCGAGAGCTTTTTGCATGCCGCGCGAGCTCAAGCCGGTCGCGAGTAGTCTCTGCGCGAGCAATCGCTGTGCGGGACTCATCACTTTCAAGGAGAGGCCGGCTCTCTCGCGAGGAACGAAATGCCAGTTCTTGCGCTCGTCGTCGTCGAAAGCGAACCGCGCAGGAGCGTTTTGGTTGTTGCTCAGACTCTGAAGAAACTGCCGCGCCCCGTCGACCATCTCCGATGCGACCGGATCCTCTGCGGCGAAGACGACGAACGGTATCCAGGCGACGAGCAGAACGAGCGTGAACTTCCTCATGGCACTGCCTCCTATCCCGCGGCCGCTTTGTATCGCAAACAACGGGCGTTTGCTACCGCGTCGGGGCTTGCCCGCAGAGTCGTGAGCTGCGACGGCTCTCTTGGCGCTCTAATCGCGCAACACGACCACCGGGTCGAGTCTTGCCGCGCGCGCCGCGGGGACGAGGCTCGCCGCGAGCGTGGCGACGAAGAGGACGCCGAAAAAAAACGATGATGATGAGAGGTTGCAGCCGTTGCGCTCGAGCCCGCTGAACAGAGCGTTCAGGCGCTTTCTCGCGAGGTCGTTGCTCGAGCTCCGGTAGGCTTCACCCATCGTCCCGAGCACGTAGACGTGTCTACTTTTCGGTAAGTGCGCTCGAAGGTCTCAGAGACGTCCGAGAACAGCGTCCTTCTGCCACGCCAAATCACACCCGCCTGACCCGGGCGAGCCCACGCAGACCGTGAGGTTCTCGCTAGACGGCGCGCTCGTCGAGCGAGAGTGCCAACGCTTTCCTATCGAACTTCCCGTTGGCGTTCAGCGGAAGGGCGGGAAGGAAGTGGACTTTGGTGGGCACCATGTAAGACGGGAGAGTCTTACGGAGTGCTTTCAAGATCGCCCGCGCATCTCCCCCTTCCCTCTGAACGAAGGCTCGAATCCCGTCCGCGCCGCTGTCGGAGCGTGGCCAGGCAAGTGCCACCGACTCGTCGACGCCGGACGCTTCCCGGAGCGCTTGCTCGACCTCGCCCAACTCGACCCGATGGCCATGGATTTGAACCTGGGCGTCGTGACGACCAATATAGGTCATCGGCCTTCCGACGACGGAACGCCTCACCCGGTCGCCGGTTCGGTAGAAGACTTCGTCTCGGCCCGGCGGCTGTACGAACGCGGCGGCGGTTCGCTCGGCGTCGGTCAAATATCCGGGAGTGAGCTGAGGTCCCGCCATGAGGAGCTCCCCGACTCCGCCCGGCGCGACTTCCACGAGCGAATCGTCTGCGACGAGAACCTTCATGTCCGGATAGGCGTCGCCTATCGGCACAATCCCGTTCTCACACAGATCCGGGGAGACGTCTTCGTCCCAACGGTAGAGTGTGCACGCGATGGTCAACTCCGTTGGGCCGTACAGGTTCTCAATCACGGAGGCCGGCGCGGCCTTTGCCCATGCCTGCACGAGAGTGGCCGGCAGCGCTTCGCCGCAGAACAGACTCAGCCGAAGGTCGGGAAATGCGTCGGGCTCGAGCATACCCAGCTTCTTCATCACCAAGCCGGTGGAAGGTACGGAGAACCAAACAGATAGTCTGGAGCTTTGGACGTACTCGGCAGGGCTGAGCATCTGGGCTCTGGATGGGCAGCACAACGCCGCGCCTCGCGCCCACGCCATGAACATGTCGAAGACCGAGAGATCGAAGACAGCTGGGAACATCTGAGAGAAGCGGTCCGTCTCGGCGACGCGATAGCGATCGAGCATATGGGTCAGGAACGCGACGACATTCGAGTGGCGCACCATCACGCCCTTCGGGGTCCCCGTGCTTCCGGATGTAAACAGGACGTAGGCGATCGCATCGGGATCGATCGAAGGGATTCTTAGCGCATCTGGGGACGTGAGCTCCGTCGAGGGCACGAAACGGTGTCGCGGCCATCTCTCTCGGATCTCGTCCGCCCGTTCGAGGTCTGGAAGCAGGACTAGCATCGAGCGATCCACGGCCGAGAGCACGTCGTCGAGCCGCTCGATTCCGTTCCAATCCACGATCATCGAATCACAGCCGGTCTTGTCGAGCATCACCGCGAGTTTGTTCGTCGGGAACCCGGGACTCAAAGGCACGTAGCCGCGGCCCGTCATCAGTACGCCGAGCACGGACGCGAACGAACTGACGGAGCGGTCTGCAAGTATTGCCGTCAACGGAGGCTCTGGAGGTAGTCCGGCCGCCTGGAGGGTAGACGCGAGCCCGGCGGCCCGACGAAACAGGTCCTCGTAGCTGAGCACCTCTTGCTCGAGCTCGATCGCAGGACGATCCTTGAAGCGCTCGACCGATCTCAAGAAGCCGGATATCAGCGTTCCATCGTTCATCGTCTCGTCCATCTGGGATCGTTCAGTCCTTCTTCTCCGGCGCTTCGTCTTGCGGTTCCTGTTGTGACCGGAGACGCGCGACCATGCGTGCCATCTCGTAGCGATGTTCCGCCTGCTCCTTGGTCATTTTCGTCTCGCCGAAGCTGTCGTAGCCCAGCTCCAGCATGAGCTCGTTGACGATGGGGCCGAGAGTCGCTCGCGTCTCCTCGGACAGCTCGCGAGAGCGACCAACGCTTTGCGTTCCTATCGTCGTGCGCTCGTACGTCTTCCAATCTCCCATCCCAATCGCGCCGACTTTCTTCATGGAGCGTGCGATAATCTCGTCCACATCGGCGTGCTCCTCGAGAAAGTCAAAGATGCCTCCGATTTCTTTGGTCGGCTCACTGACCAGATCCTCATAGCGCAGCAGGTGCGAGGACTGCGGGTGCTCGCGGTGAAATCGAAGCAATCTCGAGTTCACGTCCTTCCATGCGTGTGCGAAGGCTTCATAGGGCGCCGGATACCGGCAGACGTAGCGATGGAGATCGCGCGGGTACATTTGCATCTGATCCACCATCTCCTTGATCGAGCAAACCGAATCGAGCGGATGGCGCACGACGCACACGTACTGACACCTATCGCCGACGAGACGCTCGATCGCGTCGATATAGAAGCTGTGAAACGCGGTCTTCTCGGCCCAGCGCGCCTTGCCTTCCTTCGTCCGGACGGAGTCGAGAATCTCGAAGACGAGACTTCGTAGCCTGCCGGCCAAGTCTTCCTCAGTCACTCCAGCAGCGCTGAGGCTGGCCGCGGCTCCGTATCGGAGCCCTTCGGCGAACTCCTCCTCGTCCAAAAACGCCGCTGTCGCGCTGAACAAGTTGGTTTCGGGCGGGCAGCAAATCCGAGGGTGCGCATTCAGGATCCGACGCAGAAGCGTCGTTCCGCTACGTGGAAGCCCCAGCACGATGATACCGTTCGCCTTGCCTTCAGTCATCCGTAGAGAGTCCTCGTGTTAGTCGACTTCGCAGTTGAACGGTCAGTGCTCGACCGGCCTTTCGAGTGAGATTCGGTGGCAGGCGCGCACTAACGGTGAAGGAGTGAGCGGGAAACTGCCTTTGCTTGTCGAACTATGATCACTACAGACCAGCTTAGCGAACAATCGCGCCGGAGGATAGCCGCCGATACCCGTGATGGGAAAGGTCGGTACCGACACCGATCCCAAGTGGTACACTTGCTGTTGCACCGAAACTCAAACCGACTACCGCTGACCGGACCCGATCGGGAATCCGTCCACATTGGAGGCCGTAGGGATGAGAGACGCCAAGCGTGGACCGGGAGAATCTCGCGCGACCCTTCCGGAGGGCGCCAACCGGCAGGTGCCGTATGTGGAGAAGACGTTCTTCGACAGCTTCTACGCTGCGGGCGTCAAGGGAGATGTCGAGGACTACATGACGATCGGCATGATCACCGACGTCGAGTCCCGCTTCCACTACAACGCCACTGAGAACTCGATCATAAGAATGCTCTCGCGGCTGTTTCCGCCTGCGCGCGGCGGCATGATCGACGCTGCCCGTTGGCTGTCGCGGCGGCAACAGCTTCGCCTCCTCGACGTCGGTTCAGGGAGCGGTCACTGGGTGGACTTCTTTCGGGAGGTGTTTCACGTCTCGCACGTCCACGCCGTGGAGATTGCCGAGCAGATGGCTGGTCACTTGACCGAGAAGTATGCGCAGGACGACGACGTAGTCGTGTCTCAGCACAACGTTGCCGACACGTTCGGTCCGGACGACATCGGCGGGCCGGTAGATTGGATTAGCGCCATCGGCGTCATGTTTCATATTGTGGATGATTTCCGCTGGGAGCGCGCTGTCCAAAACCTCTCGGCCTGTCTGGTCGACGATGGGTTGCTCCTGGTCGGTGGGGAATTCGGGGCGCGCACCGAGAACGTGCAGTTCCACCGCATCGACGAGTTCAAGAATTGGAAGGAGTCGGGCACTGCCACGGGAGCACCCGAGGGCGAGGTCCGGGTCAACAAGCGGGTCCGGTCACTGGCCGACTGGCAGCGGGCCACCGCGACCGCCGGACTCGAGATCGTCGATTTGGTCCGAACCGACCGCGACGCCGAGATCGTGACTCCCGAGAACGACATCCTGCTGCTGCGGCGGCGTCCGTCCCCATAGCCGCGACCCCTCTGGCTCGCGCGAAGGCGTCACTGACGTCCCGGGAGTGCCGCTTGCAACCGGATTCAGATCGTTTGAGGATCGTGCTATCGTTATTTGGGTCAGAGCGACGCACCCAACGCACCCAATCAGCACGAATACTGATGTTCAACCCCGGGAATTTCGCTCGTCATGTCGTCCGATACATTTAGGGCCGCGGTCTCGCGGCCTTCGCTCGGCGCCGTCGTGGTCACCCTCGCGGTCGCGGCCGCTCAGCTGCTCTTCGTGGGGTGGCTCGTGACGCCCGAGTTCGTCGCTGCCAACCCGCCTGGGGACCTGATGGCCGATCCTCGAGACCACGACGCCCTCGTCACCCACGCGGCCCAGACGCTGCGGCTTGGCGACGTCGGCGAGCTTTCGGTCACGCTTATCGGGAACTCTGCGTTTCGAGAGTCTTTCTCTTCTGCGGAGGATATAGCGAAGGCGCTTTCGAAAGAGATCGGCCGGCCGGTGGCGGTGCACGACTTGACGGCGGGCGGGGTGCGCGTATGGGACGTCGGCACTCTGAGCGACTCAGTGCCGGTCGGATATCGAGGCGTCGTGGTTATGAGCACGTCGGCGGTCGCCGACCCGGCGCTGATCCGAGAGCGGCACGAGCTCCCGCGGTTCGCGATCGCGAGTGATGCTTTCGACGACGAGTCGCGGCGCGCGGGGCTCCCGCCGAGGCCGCGTACCGGTATCTACGTCGCGGACTTCTCAGGCTTCTTCTTGCCGCGTGCGAGCTCGATGCTCCGCGCCCGGCTCACCGCCCCGGTCGAGCCGCTTCGACATATGTATCTCGGTCGGACGATGGGGGCGGAGTATCGAAAAGTGATGAAGACGATGCTGCTCGCGCGCGCTCACGACTACCCGAAGTTCCGTGCCGAGCACTACGCGGCGGTTGGGCGCAACGTGGATCGTCTCGAGGGTTCGAAAGTCGTCTTGATCCAGCCGCCGCTGAATCGATCGGTCGTCGAGCCGGTCTACGGTGCGACGCTGCTCGAGCAGATGGCGCGGGACCGCGAGGAGCTCGCGCGCGAAATGGGAATCGAGTTTTGGAGCCTGGACGACGAAGCTGCTCTGGCCGACACGGACTTCTTCGACTACTGCCATCTAAACAATCACGACGCGATGGTCCGTTACACTCGCGTCTTGGTGGAAGGCCTGGCTCGAGTCTTGAACGAGGTCGCGGAGGCGCACCGAGGATGACGCGGCTGGCTCGAGCGACCGGAATCTTGCTCCAGGGGCTGGTCATGGGAACGCTCTTGTTCATCGCCATCCTTCGACTCCTCGCGACTCTGTCCGGAGCGTCCGTGTTTCGCTACCAAGGGTTCTGAGGCTCAACGGAGCGGTTCCTCATGATCACCACTGCGGGCTACTGGCTTCTCGTGGTCGTAGGCGTACCGGTGTTTTGGCTCGTGCCCGGCAAGTTTCGGTACGGATTCCTGGCAGCGGCGTCCGGTCTGTACCTCGTGAGCCTCGGTGGCTCGGCAGTGGTGAGCATCGGGCTGCTGCTGTTCTGGTCGACTATTTGCTATGCGACCGCACCTCGGCTCGCCGCCGGGGAGAAACGATACCTGCTTCCCGCAATCGTCATCGGAGTTCTCGCCTGCCTCGTCTACTTCAAGTACATGCCCTCTCTGGTTCAGGCTGTTTTCGGCGAGAGCGTGATGGCGACGGTGGCGCTCCCCCTCGGAATCAGTTTCTTCACCTTCAAGCTCATCCATTACGTGATCGAGGTGAAGCGAGGCAACATCACCAACCGCAGTGCGCAACAGTTCTTCTGCTACATGTTGTTGTTTCCGATCTTCAGCGCGGGGCCGATCGAGCGCTTCGACCACTTCCTCAAGCACCAAGAAGGGCGTTTCTCCAAGGCTGCGTTCGTCGAAGGCGTCACGCGGATCTATCAAGGTCTGATCAAGAAGCTGGTGATCGCGGACATGGCGCTTCCGCAGCTCTACAGCGTGCTGACCCATCGAGAGCTATCGGCCCAAACGTTCGTTGGGAACCTGGACTCCTACAGTCCTCACGGAGCGTGGCTGTTCCTTGCTATGAATTTCTTGATCGCCTATCTCGACTTCAGCTCTTACAGCGACATCGCGATCGGCACGAGCCGGTTGTTCGGCATACACATCATGGAGAACTTCGACTGGCCGATCCTCGCAACGAGCGTCGGGGACTTCTGGAAGCGGTGGCACATGACGCTCGCGGGATGGTGCCAAGCCTATCTTTACATGACCGTCATCGGGCTCACCCGAAGGCCGTATCTCGCGATCTTCATGACCTTCGTGGCGATGGGCCTATGGCATGCCGGATCATTCAATTGGATTGCATGGGGCGTCTGGCACGCTACCGGGGTGGCCGTCTACGTCACTTTCCTGCGATTCAAGCGCAACAAGACCTTCGTTGGCGCGAAGGTCGCGGCGCTCGTGACGATACCGGCCACGTTCATGTTCGTTACGGCCGGTAGCGCGTTTACGTTTGCCCATCCCGAGATTTCCATCGGCGAGGGGTTTCGGGTGTGGCTACGATTGTTCTCTATTCATGTATATTTCTGAGGGGGAAAGTATGGGGCTTACCAAAGACGATCTGCTGGTCTACCTTGACGGCGAGCTCGGGGTCGACACCGCGGATGTCAACGAGCAAACGCCGTTGTTCAGCTCCGGTGTCATCGATTCGTTCGCGTTGATTTCTCTGATCTCGCACATCGAGAGCAGCTGCGGTTTCCGTATGAGCCCGACGGACGTCAACTTGGACAACTTGGATACGATCGAGCGCATGCTCGACTACATCGAAAAGACAGTTGGGGCGGGTTGACGGTCGCGACTATCGGTGACCGCGCCGTCTATGCCACGGACCATGCCAGCTGGTGTAGAAAGTGGAGAGGCAGGACTCTGACGAAAGACGATCTACTCGCATGTATTCGGGACGAGCTGCGAATCGACACAACGAATGTCGATGAGGGGACTCCCCCGTTCAGCTCTTGCGTCGTCGATTCGTTCGGGATGATCTCGCTTCTCTCGTACTTCGAAAGGGAGCGTGGGTTGCGGGTGACCCCGTTGGACGTCAACCTCGAGAACATGGATACCATCCGGCGGATTCTCACTTACGTCGAGAGATCCGCCGCGGCGGCTTGACGTCGAGAGCAAGCGAATGGACGAGCGCATCCGCGAAACGCTTTTCCGGGTCGGCCGAGAGCACGGCACACCGGCCTACGTCTATCTCATCGACGAAATCCGGGACCGCTTCGACGCCCTGCGAGACGCGTTCGAGGGACGGTTCGACGTCAGCTATGCCGTAAAGGCGAACCCGAACGCGGGCATCCTCACGAGGATTCGCGACAAGGTCCGAACCCTGGACGTGTCGTCCATCTCCGAGGCCGAGCGGGCCGTTCGGCTCGGCTATCGTCCGGCGGCGCTGACGTTCTCGGGACCGGCGAAGCGACCGTTCGAGCTCGCGCGCGCGGTCGAGCTCGGTATCGGCGAGATCGTGTGCGAGGGCGAGTGGGAGATCGGGGAGCTCGACCGTCTCGCTGCCGAGGCGGGGCGTCGCGTGTCGATCTTCCCGCGGATCAACCCGAGCCGGACCCCACGCAAGTTCGGCGTCAACATGGCGGGCCGGCCGAGCCAGTTCGGCATGGACGAGGAGCACGTCGACGCGGTCCTCGAACGCCGCGACACGTGGCGCCATCTCGACGTGCGCGGGCTCCATATCTATTCGGGAACGAACTCGTTGAGTGAGGACGCGATCGCGGAGAACTTTGAGATCTTCATCGAGCTGTTCGAGCGCTTCGCGGGCACTCACGACCTTCGTCCCGAGAAGCTCATCTTCGGCTCCGGGTTCGGTATCCCTTATGTGGAAGGCGAGGAGGCGCTCGACCTCTCCCGCCTCGCGTCGCTCGTGAATCCGCAGATCGACAGCCTGAAGGAGAAGGACCGATTCCGGGCGACATCATGTGTGCTCGAGATGGGGCGATGGCTCGTGGGGCCGTGCGGCTATCTCATGACCTCCGTCATCAACGAGAAGCACAGCCGTGGCACCGATATTCGGCTGTGCGACGCGGGGTTCAACAACCACTTGGCTGCGTGCGGCATGATGGGATCCGTGATCCGGCGCAACTGGCACTTCACTAAACTGAACAAGAAGAGTGACGATCCGGTGCGGCCCTATCTCCTCGTCGGCCCTCTGTGCACGACGATCGACCAGCTCGCCGCTAATATCGAGCTCCCGGAGCTCTCGCGCGGGGACCTCCTCGCGGTCGACTCCTCGGGCGCCTATGGGCTCACCGCCAGTCCGACCCGGTTCATCAGCCATCCCGACCCGCGGGAGCTCGTCGTGAGCGGCGTTGGGGAGGACGTCGAAGTCGTCGACGTCACCGAGTGGACCGACAATACGCCCGCGGGGAACGTGCACTTGCCGGCCGGGAGTCGTTGACATGACCCGGAGCTCTGACGCGATCGTCATTCTAGGCTGCCTGCGTAGCAGCATGCGGTGTACGGCTGCGCTATGAGGATCTTGTCGCGTCGCCGGACGAGCAGCTCGAGCGCGTGTTTGGTGAGCGCGATGTTCCAGCGGCTGACGACGACGCCCAACACTGTTGCGAGCTCGCGCTGATGTTCGCGCGATTGAGAGCAGCACGAGACCCCGACCCCAAAGCCGGTGATAACGACTAACGTCTGGAACGCGTTCCTCGAGCGCGCCGAGGCTTCTCCAGCGGGGGATGCCATCGTCCGTGAGGACGGGACCCTCACGTTCGACGCTTTGAGGACCCGTGCCGCGCAATACGCGGCGATACTCGAAACGCGCGGTGTGGGCCGGCACGACCGCGTGCTCTTGTGGGTGCGCAACGACCCGGAGATGGCGGCCGCGCTTCTCGGTGCGTGGGCGGTCGAAGCGATTCCGGTCCTCATGGATGCGGACGAGACGGCGCGAAATCTAGCTCACGCGGTCGAGCGGGTCTCGCCGCGGCAGGTCGTTCGACCCGCCGCCGAAGCGCTCCCCGCCGAGGTCTCGGTCCCGGAGCTGACCCCCGCCGATGTGCCGCGCAGTGTCGTCGCCGGCCCGCACGCGTCGCGCGCTCTGCCCACCGACCCGGCCTCCATCGTGTTCACGTCCGGCTCGACCGGCAAGCCCAAGGGGGTGACACAGTCGCACGGGAGTCTCGTGCGTGCGTGCCGCGCCGTCGCCTATTACTTGGGCTTGTCGTCCGAGGACCGCATCCTCTGCTCGATCCCGTGGTCGTTCGACTACGGTTACGGGCAGCTCCTGTCTACCCTCGTCATCGGCGCGACGCATGTGCTGCCGTCGGGACGGGACCCGATCAGCGTCTGCACGGCCATCGAACGCCACCGACCTAGCGTTTTGCCGGGGATCCCGTCGGTGTTCACCTACTTACTGCGCGGCGTCTCACCGTTTCGAGACACCGACGTCTCGTCGATCCGCACGCTCACCAATACGGGCGGCACCATCCCGGGCGCGATCCTGGGCGAGCTCCTGGAGATGTTCACCGAACGGAGGCTGTTCTTGAATTACGGGCTGACCGAGTCGTATCGCACCAGCTACTTGGACCCGCGGCTCGTGAGCTCCCACTCGAAATCCATCGGGCGGCCCGTCCCCGGCGTCGATGTCGTCATCGTCCGAGAAGACGGCGGGAGCGCGGACGAAGGCGAAGCTGGGGAGATTGTGCATCGGGGAGATTTCCTGTTCCTCGGCTACTGGAACGACCCCGAGGCGACCGCGAAAGCGCTCCGGCCCGACCCGCTCGTGCGCGCCGAGAGCGTTGCTCGATTCCCGGCCCTGTTCACCGGTGACTTGGGCTATCTCGACGAGGACGGACTTCTTTACTTCGTCGGGCGAAACGACCATCTCATCAAGTCGATGGGTGTGCGCGTGAGCCCGGGGGACGTCGAGGAGATCCTCGATGAGTCCGGGCTCGTCAAAGAGGTGGCTGTCTTCGGCATGCCCCACGAGATGATCGGCCAAGAGGTGTGGGTCGCCGTGACGCCGAAGGACGAGACGGTCGACGTCGTGCCGGAGCTGAAAATACTGGCGCGAGAGCGTCTATCGCCCTACATGACACCCCGTCGCTACATCGTGCGCGACGCGCTTCCCAAGACCAGGACCGGCAAGATCGATTACGTCAAGCTGAAGGACGAGGCGCGCCGCTAGCGCCCGTCAGAGTCGCCGCGTCGGGGCTTCCCGCAGAGGCGTGAGCGGGGAGAGCTCTTTTGACGCTCTAGTCGCGCAACACGACCACCGGGTCGAGTCTCGCGGCGCGCGCCGCGGGGACGAGGCTCGCCGCGAGCGTGGCGACGAAGAGGACGCCGAAGAAAACGATGATGGTGAGAGGTTGCAACGGAGGCGCATAGGTCAAGATGCTCTGCAGAACGCGAGCGATCGCAAGGACCCCCGGGGTTCCCACCGCGAGGCCGATGATGCCGAGCAAGGTGCCTTGGCGCGTGACCATTTTCAGGATCGACTTGGGATCGGCGCCGAGTGCCATCCGGACTCCGATCTCCTGAGATCGCTGTGCCACGTTATATGCGATCACGCCGTAAGTGCCGAGGGTGGCGAGGAGGAGCGCGAGCACGCCGAAGCCCGTGAGAATGGTGTTGAACAGGTTGATGCCGACGAAGAACTGCTCGACGAACTCCGTCATGGTTTGCATCTGCCCTATCGCCAGGCGCGAATCGACGATCGTCAACTCGTTCCGCAGCGCGCCGATGAGGCTGTTCGGCTCGACCTCCGAGCGGATGAACAGGAACGGGGATGTGATCGGTTGCTGAGCGAGGGGAAGGTACAACGTACCCGGCGATTGGTTGCCGGGGTTGCCGATCAGGGATTGGCGGACTTCGGCGGCGATCCCGATGATCTCTCGCGAGACACCGTTCACCGTGACGCGCCGGCCGATCGGGTCGTCGTCTGCCCAATGTCGCTCGGCGACCGACTGGCTTACGAGGACGACGGCGGCGGTATCCATCCGGTCGCCCCGTTCGAAGAAACGTCCGCTTCGTAGACCGAAGTCGAGCGTCTCGAGATATTCATGGGAGGCAATCACCAGGGAGGCACGTGGGCCGGTCTCGTCAGGCTCCAGTGGTTGGCCGTCGATCGTGAAGCCCGTCGACGTCACGAAGATGTTTTGAGGGAGCGCGCTCGCCGCCGCGGCCGCGGTGACGCCCGGAACGCCTCTCGCGCGCTCGAGCATACGCTCCGTCAGGGCCAGCCGTTCGACTGGCACACCATCTGGCAAGGACACGGTCACGGTGAGAAGCTTGTCCGCGTCGAAGCCCGGATCCTGGTTGCGGATGGCGAGGAAGCTCTGGACGAGGACACTTCCTCCGGCAAGCAGGATGATCGACAACGCGATCTCAGCGACGACGAGAGCACGGCTCATGAACCGCCGGGTGCCTGCACTCCCACGCCCGCCTTGTTTCATGACATCCGCGAGATTCATCTTGAAGCTCAGGTAAGCCGGGGATGCGCCGAAGAGCAAACCGGCGAGGGCGGCGGCCCCGAAGGAGACCGCGATCACTCGGGCGTCGATGACGGGGGCCCAGTAGCTCGGTAGAACGGCCGCGAGCTGTGCTCCCATGACCCGGACGCCGATGACGCCGAGCAGGAGTCCGAGAGCGCCGCCCATCACGGCGAGCAACAAGCTCTCGGTTATCAGCTGCCGGACGATCCGCAGGCGGCCCGCTCCGAGCGCCGCGCGAAGCGCGATCTCCCGTCGCCTCGCTTGGGTGCGGGCGAGGAGGAGGTTCGCGATATTGACGCAGGCAATGAGCAATACGAAGACGACGGTACCCTGCAGCAGGCCGAACATCGTTCGTCCGCGACTATCGGGGATCTCGTGGCGGAGGTTCAACACATCGACGACGAAGCCGCGGTTCGTTTCCGGGTATTCGAGAGCGAGCTCTCGGTGGACGTTGGTCAAGTCCGCGCGCGCTTGCTCCATCGTGACGTTCTCACCGAGACGGCCGACGACGAGCACGTCGCGCCGGTCGCGCGAGATGACCTCACGATCGAGGGATAGCGGAACCCAGAGCCTCACTTGCGGGTTGAAGAACTCGAACCCTTCCGCGAGCACGCCGGCAATCGTGTACGGCTCGCGATTGAGGACGAGCGTCTCGCCGATCGGGTCGTCCTCGACCGCGAACCTCTCGCGCCAAAATTCATGCGATAGCACGACCGTGCCGGAGGCGCCGCGACGGGCGTCGTCGATGCCTAGCAGTCTTCCGCGGTCGGGAACGGCGCCCAACATCTCGAAAAAGCCGGGAGAGACTTCTGCGGTGATGATGGGCTCCGGCCGCTCTCCGTCCCCTAGGCTCATCGGCGCTGGCCGGAACCCGGCGAGATCGGCGAACGTGCGGTTGCGCTCGCGCCAGTCCACGAGATTGGCAGCTGACGCGACGAGTGTCGGCGCTGCATCGTCCTCGCGCTCCCCCAGAAGCGCGATGCGATCCGCCTGCGGATAGGGAAGCGGTCTGAAGAGCAGTCCGTTGATGAGACTGAAGACCGTTGTGTTGCCGGCGATGGCGATCGCGAGCGAGAGCACCGCTAGGCTCGTGACGAGGAGGCCGCTCTTCAGATCGCGCAGAGCGAGGCGAATGTCCTGCAACAGACTCGACATCGGCTACGGCTCCTGTGCCTCGTCCGTCGCGAGCCATCTGTCGATCACGGCGGGTAGCTCGTGCTCCATGAACGCGTAGTAGTCACGCATTCTCCGAAGGCGGCGGCTCTTTTCCTCCGGGACGTCTCCGAGGAGCCGGAGTCCCGAATCCGCGACGCGCCGCAGCTCTGCGATTTGAGCGAGCTTCGAGCTCAGGTCTTGCGTCCATGCGCCCGGGCGAAGGCGATAGAAGCCACGTCGCTCTCCGGGCACGCCGATGCGCTCGACGAGACCGGCGGTCGTCAGTAGACGAAGGTTGATGCTGATGGAGGCTTTGCTCGCGCCGGACACGCTCGCGAGCTCCGCCGCGGATTGATGAGGAGGGTCGCAGATGAGCAGCCAACCGAGGAGACGCCCGGCGATGCGTTGATGCCCGAGACGTGCGAAGAACTCCGCCACGCGCTCGATGAAAGCTTCTGATCTAGGCTCCAGCGTCATATTCAAGTTTTACTGCGACTAGTTAGTTTAGTCAAGACTAAACTAACTGATTCTAGCACTGGGGAGATATCGCGCGACCGGTGCTCGTGCGGTGATCGACTGTTGGTGACCGCCGGCTTTGGGGCGCGGTGCGGAGCTAGGACGGTATATGCTCGTGCGCAATGACCGCACGGCGACGCTCATCTGGTGGGCACCGATGTACATATTGAGACATCGAGACGTCGTGGCCGGAATCGAGCCGGAGCGGAACCTCGTGAAGCTCGCGGAGCCCGTGCTCTACAAACCGCAGGCGACGGGTGGGCTCGCTGACTGGCGGCCGGGCACGGAGATCGAAAGTGACCACATAGCACTCAGCGTCTTTCGAACGGGCTCGGCCGAGAAGGCGCACTTCCATGAGCGTGCGTGGGAGATGTACCAGGTCCTGTCGGGACGTCTCCGGATCGCCGTGAGGCCCCATCGAGCCACGGATTGGTCGGTGGTGACGCTCGAGGCGCTCGACATTCTTTGGCTCCCGCCTCACGTCGCGCATCTGGCGGACTCGGAGAGCGAGCACACGAGCCAGGTCCTCCAGGCGCCGCCGGCGTCCGACGACAAGGTCGTCCTCGCGCCGTCCGAAGCCGACGACGCAGCGCGGGCCCTCGAACGGCTCTAGAACCTTCGTTCTCTACTCAGCGCGCAGCACACTAACGGGGTGCAGCCGTGAGGCTCTGAGCGCCGGGAGCAAGCCGGCGAGTAAGGTCACCGTCACCAGCGTCAGCGTTGAAGCCAGCATCGAGACGGGGTCTCTCGCTTCGACGCCGTAGAGCTGGCTCGATACGAGCTCCGACAACCACCACGCCGTCGGAATGGCGATGGCGAGCCCGATTGTGGTCAAGACCAGAACCTCTTTCAGAATCATCCCGACCACACCGCTCGCACGTGCACCGAGCGCCATCCGCAGCCCGATCTCGGATGCGCGGCGCGACACGCTATAAGCCGTGACTCCGTACAAGCCGACGAAAGCGAGGACCGCTGCGAGAATCCCGAACGCACTCGACAGAAAGGCGACGAGCCGCTCGATCGCCAGAGACCGATCCAGCTGGTCGTCCATCGTGTTCATGTCGAACAGCGGCATGGTCCCGTCGAGCTCCCCGACCTCGCTGCGGATGCCGCTGAACAGCGCGCTCGTCGAGGCGGCGCCTCGTACATAGGCCGTCATCTCGCTGGCCCAATCGTTCTGCTGGTAGGCGACGAAGACTTGGCGCGGCACTTCGCCTCGCAGGTCCTCGTACTTTGCGTCCTCGACGACCGCGATGATCTCCATGTCGGGAACGACGCTCGGGCCGCCTCCGAACGCCATGTGGAAGCCGAGCGGGCTCTTTTCGCCGAAGTACTGTCGCGCGAATGTCTCGTTCACGATGACGACTGGCTTACCGCCTTCCACATCGCCGTCACCGAAGTCGCGCCCGGCTTTGATCGAGATGCCCATCGCGTCGAAATAGCCCGGTGAGATCGAGTTGAAGTGCGGGTTCATGTCCTCGCCTTCCGCCGAGCGATAACCTTCGACCGTGACCGTCGAGTCCCACTCGTTGCCTTCCATGATGGCGACGACCGCGAGCCCGGCGGCTTCGACCCCGGGAAGCGAGGTGAGCCTGTCACTCAAACGTCGGTAGAGCTCCTTCGTGCGCGCGACGTCGTACCCACTGAGCATGGGGTCGAGCTTGAAACGGACGAGGTTGGTCGTCGAGAAGCCGGGCTCGACGCCCCCGAGATTGCGGAGACTCTGAACGAAGAGAGCGGAGCCTAAAACGAGCAAGAGTGCGACTACGACCTGGACGACGACGAGCATCCTGCGGACTCTCATGCCGTGGCTCGCGCTCGATGCTCCCGCGTGTTGCTTGATGGTAGCGACGAGGTTGGTACGAGCCGCGGAGAGCGCCGGTACGAGCCCGAATCCCAAGGCCGCGAAAGTCGTGACGGCGAAGCTGAATCCTAGAATCCTGGCATCGGGTGTGGTCGTGAGGGCGAGTCGCTGCTCCTCGGGCGCTAGCAAGACGAGCGCTTCCGCCGCGAAATAGCCGACGAGCAATCCGAGAGCACCTCCGATAAGAGCGAGCACGGAGCTCTCGACGAGTAGCTGTCCGAAGATGTGGCGCTGGCTCGCACCGACTGCGAGGCGTATCGCGATCTCTTTTTGCCGTGACATCGCTTTCGCCACGAGCAAGTTCGACACGTTGGCGCAGGTGATGAGCAGCAGCAGGCCGACGAATCCCATCAGCACCCGGAGCGGCGTATCGAGAGAGTTGCGCATCGAGGAGTCGCCCTGGCCTCCCGGAAGCACGACGGCATCGGACTTCAAGAACTGCTCTTTCCCGTAGGCTGTCACGTCGTCGAAATAGGGCTCTTGCGACTCCATCGTGATGATCTGCTTGTGGAGCGTTCGAATCGAAGCCTCTGCGGTCTCCCTCTGCACTCCGTCTTTCAGGCGCGCGTAGACTTGAACCCACCGCGTGCGGCGATCGTCATAGTCATCCCACGATGGCGTGACGACATCCTTCATGGTCACGGGGACGTGAAGCTTTGGGTGGTATCCCAAGCTCACGCCTCTGAAGCCGGCTGCCGCGACGCCGACGATGGTCATCGGCTGTCCGTTTACTCGAAGCACCTGGCCGATGACGCCGGGATCGGCGGCGAAACGAAGCCGCCAGAAATCGTTGTTGAGCACGACGACCGGGTTCTGACCCCGTGCAGTCTCGTCGTCCATGGAGAAGAGCCGTCCGAGCGCCGGCCGGACGCCTAAAACTTCGAAATAGTTTCCGGAGACGAGCTCCGCGTCTGCCCGCTCAGTACCCTCTTCGATTCCCAGGTTCACCACGGCAGCGCGTCTGCACAGCATTCCCTCGAAGACGTCGTTCTGCTCACGATAGTCCCGGTACATCGGATAGGACTGCATGTTCCGGCCGCGATTGCTGCCCACGTGGTTCCCTCGGGTCGCGACCATAACGAGCGACGCGGGGTCGGAGACCGGCAACATCCGGACGAGCACCTGGTCGAAAAGCGTGAAGATTGCGGTGTTGGCGCCGATGCCGAGTGCGAGCGAGAGCACCGCGACTCCCGTGAGGAGCGGGGAGCCCGCGAGAGAGCGGATGGCGAAGCGGATATCCCTTACGAGAGCAGAGAGCAAGTGACGACCTCCCACGAAGTTCCGACCGAGCCGCAAAGACGGACCCGTCCTTCGTTCTTGAGGATTGGACGTCGTGACTCGGGTGAAGGTTGCTTGCGCTCGCTCTCTAGAGCGGCGGTGTTAGGGAGAAAGAGAAGGGGAGAGTGGGGTGGGGAAGGAGGGAGACGCCGGCATTTGCCCGCCGGTCGTCTTGTTAGCTGCCGCTAGCGGGGCCGAAGAAATCTTTCCAGATCGTATCCACGATGCGCGCGAGAAGAATTGGAACGATGAGCGCGGCTCCCCAGTACATCAGAACTTCTAGCTGCATTAAGGTCCCCGTTTCCTTTCATTGGCGGAGGCCTTTCGGATGTTTGCTGACCTGCCCCCGCCGGTCAAATTGTCGTGAATGCCTGACTCTATCGCAAGGTTCGTGCCAGGTGGCTGGCTCGAGAGAAAATTCGTCTATGTTGTTTCGTTGTAATGGATTACAGTGTTTTTTGCCTTCGTGTGGCGCAGTGACCGGATTGGCACAGGTGTGCCGGTTGGGAATACACTCGACGGAGTGTGTATCGGAACGGGCTACGGTGGCAGCGCTTCGCTGGGGCGCTCGTGGCGTAGAATAGTCCTCGAACCGACGATCCAAGGAGACGAACGTTGACGAGTTGCCCTTGCGGTACCGGCGCGCCGCTCGACGAGTGTTGCGAGCCCTTCATCGACGGCTCGGGCCACGCGCCCACCGCCGAAGCGTTGATGCGCTCGCGCTACAGCGCTTACACGCTCGCGCGGGTGGAGTACATCACCCGGACTCACGACCCGAAGACGATCGACAGCCATGACGAGGCGCAGGCGCGGAAGTGGGCGGAAGACTCCGAATGGCTGGGACTCGAGATCGTGGGCACGACGGACGGCCTCGCGGCGCACGACACCGGGACGGTCGAGTTCATCGCGCGCTATCGGGCCGACGACGAGGATCACGAGCACCGCGAGCGCAGCGACTTCGTCAAGCGCGATGGGCGATGGTACTTCAGCGATGGGAAAGTGCTCGGCCCGATGACGGTTCGCTCCGACGGACCGAAGATCGGACGTAACGACCCCTGCCCGTGCGGAAGCGGAAAGAAGTACAAGAAGTGTTGCGGCTGATGGCCGCGACGCGACTTTGATTCGATACGGTGGTCCTCTGCGCCTACCGTGGTTCCGGAGCCCACCAAGCGGGCAAGAAGTCGCGGGCGCCCTCGTTCTCCGTGAGCTGGATGAGCTCGGTCCCGTCGGCGCGTATGACGAAGATCTCGAGGTCACCGTCCCGGTTGGAGTTGAAAGCGATCCGAGCCCCATCCGGTGACCACGTGCCCGCCCAATCGACGGAGTCGGAGCGGGTCACGTTCACGACCTCTCCACTATCTTCACTGACTGCGTAGAGGTCGAAATCGCCGTCGCGTCTGGCGCGGACGACGATGGTCGATCCATCCGGAGACCAGGCAGGGTAAGTCGCACCCGGAAGGCCCTCGTGCGTCAGTCGCCGTTTCCCCGAGCCGTCGGCGTTCATCACGTAGAGCTCGTCGTTGCCGTCCCGATCGGAGACGAATACGAGCCTCTTACCGTCCGGCGACCACGACGGAGTCAGGTCTTCGACACCTAGATTGTCGGTGAGATTCAACAGCCCGGTGCCGTCGGGGCGGATGACGGCGATTTCGTGAGTGTTGTCGTCGTCCCGAACGACCGTGCACGCGATGAGCTCGCCCGTGGGCGACCATGACAGACCGAAATCGGCCTGAATGTCTTGGGTCACTCGAATCGGATCGCTGCCATCGGATCGCATGGTGAAGATGTCCGGCTTGGGTCGACCGGTGCGGTTCGAGAAGAACGCGATGCGGGTGCCGTCGGGAGACCAGCTCGGGGCCTGATCCTCGGCCGGGTGACCGGTCACGTTGACCTGCCTCGAGCCATCACCATTCATGACGTAGATCTCGCGGTTCCCGTCTCGGTTCGAGGTAAAGGCGATCTTGCCCTCACGGTGCTGGGGTCGGGCCGCGCTCGACCCGGTGAGCGCGCCGATCGCGGATAGCACCAGTAGGGCCGTACGTCGTCTGTTTGCCACGGAAGCACGCTCTCTCGCGGGGGAAGTTCTTGTCGCGGACCGCGAAAAACCGGTCGCGAGTGATGGAATTGTCGGCCCCCGTCGTCTGTAACACGTAAGAGCGCTAGAGAAAGTTCATCGGCGCCGAGCCACGCCAGGTGTGAACGCCGCGTCTCCAGCGCCGGCGCTCCCGCACGCGCGGTCGTGGCGCGCGGGAGCGCCCACCTGCGCCTAGTTGGAACTCCCGTGCCGCCGCGACTGAAAACGTTGCCAGAGAACGTCTGGCTCGAGCCAAGACGCGAACGCCACTCCACTGAGCGGGTAGGCGAATCCGATAGCCATGACGACGAGCACCCCGGCGTGAAACGCCCAGGCAAAGGCGACCCAGACCCGCCCGATCCTGCGTCCGACGAGCGCGAGCGGTGCGCCGAGCTCGAGCGCGAGCGTTCCGAGCGCGAGCGGCGAGAACAGAGGTCCGAATCGGACGAGCCAGGCTCCGACGAACGAGTGGAGACTGCCGAGCTCGATCTTCAGAAGGCTGTCGAGCGCGACGTGTGCCCGCAGGACATCGCCCGACATCCACGACATCCCGCTGATCTCGAGCTTCGCGATCCCGGCGACGAAGTAGGTTGCGACGGTCACGAGAGACATCGTCGCGATGGCCCAAGCGTATCGTCGGTCTCCCGCCGGCGAAGGGACTTTCGATGCGCCGTCGAACGACCAAGCATCAGCGGAGGGGGCGGCTGCCAATATCGCCACGTGAAGGACCATCAGGTTCTCCGTATGGAACACCATGCCCCACGAGTTGCGGTAGGTCGAGAGAAACAAGAGCACGAGCGCGAAGGCCGGCGCGGTGAAGCGGTACAGGAAACCGGTGGTGAATGCGGCTGCGAGGGGAAGACTGACACCGTACAAGAGCCACACGAGCTCGCGAGACAGGGGTGCTGCGAGCAACGACACTACTCCCACCGGCCGGAACCGGTGCCCCTCGAAGGAGAGCGGCGCCAAGATCTCGAAGCTGAAGAACAGGAGGTAAGCGCACGCAAAGCCTCCGGTGAGCACGCGAAGGCTCGCGAGCCGCTCGGCCGGAGCCGGCGCTAGCAATGCTGAAGCGGGACGTGTCATTCGGGTACGGGCGCGCGGGGCACGTCGCAGCGTGCGTATTCGAGCCGTGCTCTCGGCTCGTCGCCGTCCTCAGTGAAGTAGGCGACGGGATCGTATTGCAGCCCGACCACGACGAGTCGTACGAGGGAGCGTCGTCCGGCGGAGGCCACGCGACTCGCGACGTTGGCACACAGACGGATTTGCGTGTCCGCGCTCTCGCTGACCGCCAGTCGGACGGTCTCCGCCGCCTGCATCGCTTCATGGCTACCGGTGATGAGGGCGGGAGACAAGCGGTGCTCGGCGCCGCTCTCATCGACCCCGAGTACGGTGAAGATCCACGGATCCTGCGGGTGGTCCGCGAACATCGGGTAGGTAGAAAGCGGAAACGAGTCTCTTCGCGGCTCGCGAAACAGCGGCGAGAGTACGAGCGCCGTTACCCCACAGCCCACGACGAGCGCTCGGAGTCCATGCATCACGGCAGCTCGAGGAGCTCCTCGCCGTAGGCGAGCGCCGACAAAGCGTGCTGAAGGTAGTCGATCCGGATGACGGGAGAGGCGATCGACTCCGAGAATGCGCCAACGGCGAGCTTGCCGGCGTCGCACGCGAAACAGGCGGCGTGGTCCCATTGCCGGCGTATGAGATAGAGCACTATCTTTTTCAGGAGCACGCGATCCTCGGCCAAGCTCTCCCCGCGCGCTCGTTTGATCGCCATCGCCGCGCCGAGCGTCTCTCCGAGTCCGGCCGACGGCGTGTTGTGGGGCGGAAGCAAGTTACCGAAGCCCTGGCCCCCGACGAAAACGTCGGAGACGTGGCTGTGCTCGTCGAGGATGAGTCGCTTCTTGAACTCCATGTAGTCCACGCAGAACTGCTCGTAAGCATCATGGCGATGGTGCTGGAGCGATGCGCGGGCGGCGAGGCAATGCCAGTTCTCCTCGAGGTAGAACGCGCGAAGTAACGTCCGGTCCCAGTAAGGTCCTCCGAAATAGCTCATCGCACGCTCGACGGCGTTACTCAGCCGATCACGCTCCTCCTTGGTGAGCAGATCCGTACGTTCCTGGACGAGTCGCTCCCACAAGCTCAACGCGTACACGGCTTGTCCCGCGGCGTAGAGCGGATCCGGCCCGTCGGACGGAGCGCCCGTACGGACATCGAAGACCGGGTAGAAGCTCCCGTTGGGACGCTGCATGGCGAGCAGCCACCGTCCGTAACGCTCGACGCGCTCGTCGAGCTCGCGAAGGTCGTAGCCCCGCTGCTCCAGCAGGGATCGGCACCGCAGAAAGGCAATCGCCGGAAGAGCGGTGTCGCCTAGATGCGCGTGGGGCGCGTCGACGGGCTTTACCAAGGCGCTCGTCCCGTCTTCGAATGCGCGCTCCCACGAGGCCATGGCGTTTAGTGAACGATGCGCGACCTCGGCCCGCTCGACGCCCGTGCTCGCGGTCTCGCAAATGGCCGAGGTCGTTCCGGCCTGACGCGGAAGGACGAAGTCGTGGACGTATTGCCCTCCCGTGTAGGGGTCGAGGACGTAACGAAAGATGCCCCCCGTATCCTGGGCGTTGAATACGTGCTCTTCCGCGGCGCGGCGCGCCTTTCCGATCCGCTCCCGGTCGAGGCGGTCTACCGGCACGCGCAGCCTCTCGAGCGGCTGTAGGGTGCCCGAGCTCGTGATGAGCCAGCTCTCGGTCTCGAGCCGGACCAGGCCCTGTAAGCCCACATCGTCCACGCGTCCGAGCGCTTGTCCGAGAATGTCTCCCGAGATGCCTAGTCGTAGGTCGGGGATGAAGGGTAGTGGTTGAAAGCGTACGAAGTGGTTGGCACCGACGAGCTGCCACGGAGTGAGGCAGCTCGCTCGGAAGCACACACCGTCGAGGCCCGGCCGGAGCGCCAGCGATTCGATGGGGAGTGTGGCTCCTTTGAGCTCGGCGGTGGCGGTGATGAGGTCGAGCTTCACCGGCGCGCGGAATGTGTGCGCCTGAAGGAGCGCCCCAAGACGAGCTCCTATCTCACTCGCCGGCGCTTGGACGCACTCTAGCTGTCGACCGACTCCGAGCTCGCTCGTTCCCAGATAGCCGACGATGATACTGACGAGACCCGCCGAGCCGGGGGGGGAGGCACATCGCACGGGAGACGGTGAGTAGAGCGAGCCTGTGAACGTCGGCTCCGGCAGCTTGGACCAATCCGGAAGGTGAGCCGCGAGCGCTTGTGCATCGATGCTCGCGGCGGGATGTGCGCGCGCCCGTCCTCGGGCATGGAGCGCGATCGACGACGTCGTGAGCCCGATAGCGAGCAGGACCACGACCGTGCGGCGTCCGCTCAATCCTCCTGTGGCAGCGAGGCCCCATAGCGCGAACGGGAGCGTCAACAGGGCGACGGGGGCCAGGGCGGCCACGAGTGCCACGGCGATACCCTCGCCGAGAGCTCCGTACAGCTCCGCCAAGTACTGCGCTGCGTCGAAGGTTAACCACGACAGGACGAGGAACAAGATCAACGAAAACCAAGAGGCCGCGCGCCACACGGGGCGGAGCGCCGTTGCTCCGAGTGTGGCGAGCACGGCGACGAGTCCGTGGAGGAGCGCCGCTGCGGTGAAGACGACGGTAATGAGAGAAGTGTTCGTCGGCAGGGTCACCGCCGCCCAGGCGAAGATAAGCGCGTGTGCGAGACAAAGCGTGCTCAAGGGCCATCGCCGTTTCACGTCGGGAGTCCTCGGGTTGTTTGTCACGACTCAAAGAGAACCGGAGGGCGTGGGCCTCCCGACGTTGATGAGCTCCTCGGTGAGAAGACCGTGGCGCGGCCTCTCGATATGATCGCGGATTATACGTGGTTCCGGGCGTTGATCTCATACTCCATTTAGTGTTTGATCGGCGCGGGAACGAGAGGATGCGATCCATGACCAGCCGATTGAGTCGACGTCAAGTTCTGGGAGCGGCCTGCGCGGGCCTTCTACCCTGGTCCCGGTCGCCTGTCGCGCAGCAAGCCTATTTCCCTCCGTCGGAGAAGGACGGCGGTTGGCGCGTTGCGGAAGCGGGCGCCGTCGGGGTCGACGAAGCCAGGCTCGCTGAAGCGATCGCGTTTCACGACGGTCATCGCGTGACGACGAGCTACGGCGGCGCACTCGTGGTGGTCGTTGCCGGACACGTGATCGGCGAGACCTATGTGACCGGGGTCGACGGCGGCCCTCAGCCGTGGACGGCGACGACGTGTAACGACATGAAGTCGTCCACCAAGTCGGTGTTCGGGACGGCGGTGGGTGTCTTCCTCGACGAGTACAAGGACCGGGTCCGTTTGGAGAGCGACCTCGTCGGGGACTCTCGACAGACGTCGCTCGTGCCGCAGATATGGGATCAGCCGCTCACGGATCCGCGCAAGACGAGAATCAAAGTCAAGCACGCGCTTTCGATGACCTCCGGCCACGTCTCTCGAGAGCCCTGGCTCGCGCCGGCTGCGCGCCATCACTTCGACGGCTATCGCGGTCCGTTCCAGATGTATGAATATTGTTTCGGGTGGTGGCGATTCGACGGCATTCCGGATCACCACCTGCTGATGTTCGAGCCCGGTTCGGATTGGAACTACAGCAACTACGGCCTCGAGCAGATGGCGCTCGCGATGCGGAACCTCTCGGGCGAGCGTGTCGGTCCCTATGTCTACGACCGAGTGCTCGGTCCGATCGGAATGCCGGTCGGACTCCGCGACAACGAGTTCAGGGATATGCCGTACCGTACCGACAAGGAGCTGAACTTTGCGTCCGAGCCGGGGTGGGGCGTCGGGGGAAGCGTGGGGTGTGACGCGTACGGCGCCGACAAGAGTGAGAGCCCGTACGGGGTCAACACGATCGTCGGAAGCACTTTTCGTTGCACCGCCCGTGACTTCGCGCGGCTCGGCTATCTGTGGCTGCACCAGGGCCGCTGGGGCGACAGGCAGCTGGTGCCGGAGTCCTTTTTGCGCGTCGCGACCAAACGATTCGTACGCGACAACGGCGAGACGCCGAACAACTACGGTTACACGTTTTGGATGCAAGACGAGCTCGAAGGGGTGCCCCAGGACTTGTTCATGTCCCGCGGCCACAATTTGAACCATAGCTTCGTGATCCCGAGCCTCGACCTCGTGGTCGTTCGCCAGGGAAACGAGAACCGGCAGGCCCAGGGCGAGCCGCGCTTCGAGGCCACCCTCATACAAAAGATCGTCGCCGCTATTCGTCCGAAAAACGCGTAGATCCGCACGGTTTGCACCGTTTCGGAACAGCGGGACGGCTGCCCACATTCGGAACAAAGGGGGTGTTTCCCTATGGAACACCGTTTTTGTTGAGTTTTTTTTGCGCACCGTGGACGCAATAATCGTAAGCGTTAAATCATTGCACTAGAAGTCTTTAGCGCGTACGTACTTCGCGCTATGTGAGGTCGACCCCAACCGGTGATTCACTGAATCCGTCGCGTGGGCACTTTCTGGCATCGTTCTCGCAATACACTTACTTCGAATCACCCCGACAATCGAAAAGAGCTTCAAGGGCAGTGGACGCGCCGTTTTCCGCGTCGACGGGAGAGATAAACCATGTTCTATCGCACGCTAGGAGTTTGCGCGCTGTCGGCCCTCGTGGTCACGGCAGCGAGCGCCTCCCCAATCTATTGGACCGACTGGGCCACCGGCGACCTCGACCCCTCGAGAGGGTTCGAAGCCCAGGGAACGATCACGACGCCCTCCACGAGCGTGGCGGTAACGTATCGGAACCCGCGTGGCGTGGCTTTTCTTCAGTCAGGCACGGGAACGGACTACTTCCAGGTTAACGGCGTTCGAGACCCGTCGACCTCGCCGTATACGAGCGCCGCAGTGGATAACATTCCGACTCCGGCGGAAATGATTGGATTGCGCTATGCGACCAGTCAGGAGCTCCTGTTCAGTGAGGCCGTCGTCAACCCCGTGTTCTCCTTCGTGAGCATGGAAGGCTACGGATTCGCCTTCTCGCAGGATTTCGAAGTTCTGAGTGTGTCGGATCCGAGTGACGGCAACTCGTGTGGGTTCTGGGGCTGCGGTTCGGTACGAAAAGAGATCGTTGATTTGGGCGACGGAACACTGCAGTACCGGCTGGTCGCCAACGGCGACTCCGTGCCAAACGTGCCTCATGGCTCGATCCGTCTCCTCGGCGAAGTGAGCTCCGTGAGCTGGTTGAGCTTGAGCAACGATAACTGGCACGGCTTCACGGTCGGTATACCGGGAACGTCGGCGGAGCTGTTGGAGCCGGTCGATGATTTCGATGGAGTCTTCACGCCCGCGTCCGTTCCTGAGCCCGCGACCCTCGCCCTCGTCGCGCTCGGCTGTTTGGGTCTGCGACGGGTCCGCCGTCGCGAATACGTTTAGTAGGAAACCCATGAACACGAATGCGAGCCGGCTGCGCTCCATCGATCTACAATGTTGCGGCCGATGCCTGTGGAGCCGCTCGAAGACGATGTCGACGCCACCGCTCGTGACTACGAGTGGGTGGCGCGCGCTTATGACCTAGCGCGCGCGGCCGTTCAGAACGGAAACCATCCTTTCGGCGCCGTCCTCGTCTCGGACGACGGCAAGCTCGCCGAGTACTCGAACGAAGTCGTCACGACCCGTGACGTGACCAGGCACGCCGAGACCGGGCTCGTGGCTCTCGCGAGCGCGCGCTTCGAGCCCGCGGTCCTATCTCGATCGACGCTGTTTACTAGCACGGAGCCTTGCATCATGTGCTGTGGCGCGATCCATTGGGCGGGCATCGCCCGTGTCGTCTACGGCGTCACGTCGAGTCTAATGTCGACCGCCATCGGCACACCCTATCGCGGGATCCCGTGCCGCGAAGTCTTCGAGCGCATGGATTCGAGTGTCACGGTAACCGGGCCCGTCTCCGAAGCCGATGGGCTCGAGCTCCATCGTGAGTTCTGGCCCGACTTTCTTTCCGGCTCGGCATCGAAGTGAGCCCGCCGGACGAGGTCGTTCTTCCGCGGATCGATTTACACCGCCACCTCGACGGCAACCTTCGCCTCTCGACGTGCTTGGATCTCGCGCGGGCGCACGACGTTTCGTTGCCCGGCAAGACTCTCGAGGAGGTAAGACCCTATCTCCAGATCGTCGAGCCGGGACCGGACCTCGTGTCGTTTCTCGAGAAGGTGTCGCGAATGGCGAGCGTGCTCGGAGATCTCGACGCGTGCCGGCGCGTCGCTTACGAGAACGTCGAAGATGCCGTAAGGGAACGCCTCGACTATGTCGAGCTTCGCTTCAGCCCCGGCTTCATGGCGTACGCGCACGGGCTCGACCCGAGCGCTGTCGTGGATGCGGTGGTCGACGGCGTCTCGACGGCGAGCCGCGAGCTCGGCGTAAGAGCGCAGCTGATTGGAATTCTCAGCCGGACCTTCGGCCCCGACGCGACGGAGATAGAGCTCGAGGCGCTCCTTTCGAGGAGAGACCACATCGTGGCCTTGGACCTCGCCGGCGACGAGGCGCTTTGGCCGGGGGGCGCCTTCGTCGATCAGTTTCGACGAGGCCGCGAAGCCGGTTGGGCGATCACCGTCCATGCCGGCGAGGCGACCGGTGCCGAGACGGTGTGGCAAGCGATCCGCGAGCTGGGAGCCCAGCGCCTCGGCCATGCCACGCGCTCGATCGAAGATCCGCGGCTCATGGACTACTTCGCGGAACACGCGATCGGGATCGAGAGCTGTCTCACGAGCAACGTCCAAACGAGCACGGTGCCGAGCTATGAGTCCCATCCGTTGAAGACGTTTCTGGACCACGGGCTCCTGGCCACGATCAATACCGATGACCCCTCGGTGAGCGGCATCGACCTCGACCACGAGCTCGAGCGTGCCGCGCCCCAAGCCGGCCTGTCCTACGAGCACGTCCGCCAGGCGCAAAGAAACGCCGTCGAGATCGCGTTTCTGAGTCCAGCAGAGAAAAAGGAGCTTGTCGATGCCGCGAACACTGATTCTGGGCGCGATGCCGTCCGAGATCGTCTCGATTGAGAGCGATCTCACGGCCGTTCGGCGCGGGACGCTCGAGGGTTATCCATACGTGTCCGGCCGTCTCGGTAAGAGACCGGTCGTCGTTTCCGTAACCGGTGTCGGTATTACCGCCTCGGCGATGACGGCGGCACTCTTCATCCAGCGCTTCCGCCCCGATGAGCTCGTCTTCACGGGCTCGGGGGCGAGGCTCAACCCGGAGATTCGAACCGGCGACATCGTGATCTCGGAGAAGACATCGCACCACAATGCCGGCAGCTGGACGGAGTCGGGGATGGTTTACCGCAAGGTGCGAGGCGCCACGAAAGGAACGATGACTCCTTACGAGTTTCGTGCGGACCCGAGGCTGTTGCGGCTGGCGCGACGCTCGATCGCCGATTTCGACCAGAAGCCGATTCGAGTTCAAGGCAACACCTATACGCCGTCGGTACGCGTGGGCCGCGTCTGCTCGGGCGACGTGTTCGGCGTGACCGCCTCGAAGATCGAGGACATCCGGAGCAAGCTCGGCGCGGACCTCATCGAGATGGAAGGATCCGCCGCGGCCCAAGTTTGCTGGCAGCTTGGCGTCCCGCACCTCGTCATCCGCAGCGGGAGCAACCGCGCCCAGCCGGCCCCGGGTGAGGCCTACCGCAAGCTCGGGCAGATCGCAGCACATCAGGCGGCTCGTTTTACCGCGCACTTCGTGCGACGGCTCGCCGCGCCATGAAAGCCTTCGTCCGAGGCGATTGGGAGGGGTTCTTCTCCGCCTTCATCAATCACCTGGTGCAGTTCCTCGTCCTCGTCGCGTTGTGCCGAGGCGTCTTGGGCTTTTCGTCGGAGCTCATCTACGGCCGGATCCTTCCGGGTGTGGCCATCTCCTTCCTCGTGGGAAATCTCTACTACGCGTGGCAGGCGATGCAGTTGGCGCGCCGGGAAGGTCGCGACGACGTGTGCGCGCTCCCGTACGGGATCAATACCCCGAGTCTCATCGCCTACGTGTTTCTCGTCATGCTCCCGGCCAAACAGATCGCCATCGCCCAAGGTGCTGCCGATCCAGTGCGGGTCGCGTGGCAAGCCGGGCTCCTCGCGTGTTTTGCCTCCGGAGCGATCGAGCTCGTCACGGCCTTCTTCGCCAAGCACCTGCTACGGGTCACGCCGCGGGCAGCGATGCTAGCGACGCTTTCCGGTATCGGTCTCGGCTTTCTCGCGCTTGGCTTCATGTTCCAGACCTTCGCGCGGCCGCTCGTTGGCCTCACGACGCTCGTCGCGGTCTTCATCGTGTACTTCGGACGCGTACAGTTCCTGGGGCGGATTCCCGGGAGCCTCGTCGTGCTCGCCCTCGGAACCCTGCTGTCGTGGGTTACCGGGATTGCGCCCGTCGGGTCGGACCCGGCGGGGTCGCTCGGAATCTACTTGCCCGTGCCCGCTATCTCGGAGACATGGCAGGCTCTCCGAGCGGGACAGCTTTTGCCCTACATCTCGGTCATCGTCCCGATGGGCCTTCTGAGCGCGATCTCCTCGCTCCAGAACCTGGAATCGGCCGCCGTCGCGGGGGACACTTTCGAAGCGCGCCCGAGCCTCGTCGCGAACGGTCTGGGGACGATGGCAGCGGCTTGCTTCGGCTCGCCCTTCCCGACGTCCATCTATATCGGACACCCCGCGCTCAAAGCCGTCGGCGCACGGGCCGGCTACTCGACTCTGAACGGGATCGCGGTAAGTGCGATGTGCCTCACGGGCGCGTTCGCCTTCGTGGCCTGGGCCGTGCCTCCGGACGCCGGGATCGCGATCATCGTTTGGATCGGGATCGTGATCGCGGCACAGGCGTTCGAGGCGACGCCCGCGCACCATATGCCGGCGGTCGCGGTTGGAATGGTCCCGGCACTCATGGCGTGGACGGTTCTGATGGTCAAAACAGGCTGGCGGTCCGTCGGCTACGGCTCCGACCCGAGTCTTTCTCTGTCCCCGGCGCTCGTCGAAGCGGCGCATGCGAACAACTTCTTCGTGGATGGAGGCTTTGCGCTCGAGCAAGGCTTCATCTATTCGGCAATGATCCTCGCGGCGATGACGGTCTATATCCTCGATCGACAATTCGCGCGCGCGGCAGCGTGGAGTCTCTCGGCTGCGCTATTGTCTGCTCTGGGACTCATGCACGCGTGGCAGTTCACTCCGGGAGATACCGTGGTTCATATCCCTCTGCTCGATTTCTTCGCTTTCGAGCGCGCACCCGAGTCTCTCGCAGAGCTTTTTCCCGCGTGGCGATATGCGGCGGGCTATGCCGTCGTGTCTCTACTCCTGCTCGCGGCGCCTTGGGTCACGAGACCCATGGAGGAGGAATGAGCGTGGAGCCCTGGAGCCGTCTTCTCGAAGTCGTGGAGGACGACATCCTTCCGCTCACGCGAGATGGAGTCGCGGCGGGTAACAAGATCTTTGGCGCCGCCATTCTGAGGTCTGCGGACCTTTCGGTCATCGTCGCGGGAACGAATGAAGAGACCGCTTGTCCGCTATGGCATGGTGAGATGGTCACGATCCGAAACCTGTACTTGCTCCCGGAGGCGGAGAGGCCCCCGCCGTCGGAGTGCCTGTTTCTCTCGACGCATGAACCCTGTGCGATGTGCCTCTCGGCGATTACCTGGGGCGGCTACCCGGCGATCTACTACCTCTTCGGCTATGAGCAAACGAGGGACCGCTTCCACATTCCGCATGATCTCCGCATCTTGAAAGAGGTCTTCGCAGAAGACGGCAAGTACTCTCGGGAGAATCAGTACTGGAAGATCCACGACATCGTTGCGTCGGTGGCCGAATGTGACCCGGAAGACAGGGTCCCGCTGGTCGCGAGCATCTCGCGGCTACGAGAGCAATATGACGAGCTCTCGAACCGCTACCAGTCGAAGAAAGGCGAAGGCTCCATACCCTTACCTTGAGGGCAAACGTCATGATGGATCTGAGAGAGGTGCACACGGACGGCGTCACTCTGCTGGTCGCGAAGTGGGGCTCGGGCGTACTGCGTTGGGACCAAGGCGCGGTATCGAGGACGGTGCGGAACCTCGTTGCACGGGGGGACCGACGGATCGTGCTCGAGGTCCAAGGCTTTCCCACCTATGGCAGTGACGTCGTCAGCGAGCTCGTCCAATGTATGGCGGCGACGGCCCGAGCCGGAGGTGATTTCCGTGTGCGCCATCCGCCCGACAAGCTTCGTCTGCTTCTCGAGAGCGCGAAGCTGCTCGACCGACTAGAGGAGAGCGAAGGCGAAGGCCTCGCCGATCAGTAGCCGAGCGCCGAAGCACCAGGGCGTCTTGGGTCCGCCCCTCCGTAAAAAATCCCGTCACGCCACATGATGGCTTGGAGGCTTCCGAGGGTACCGCCGCGCTGTTGAACGTCGTAGCCCATGTCTTCGAGCAAGACGCGCGTGTCGACGCCGAAGCCCGGCTCCACGAATACGACGTCCGGCTGCCACTGATGGTGAAAGCGCGGCTGGACAATCGATTCCAGCACGTTCATATCGTGGTCGATAACGTTGACGATTTGCTGGAGTACGGATGTGATGATCGTGCTGCCGCCGGGGCTTCCGGTCACGAGGAACGGCTTTCCCTCTCGAAGCACGATCGTGGGCGTCATCGAGCTGAGCGCGCGCTTGCCGGGCTGGATAGCGTTCGCCTCGCCGCCGATCAATCCATATGCGTTCGGCTCTCCCGGATTAGCGGAGAAGTCATCCATCACGTTGTTCATGAGGATGCCCGTACCCGCGATGACTTTGCCGGAGCCATAGGAGAAGTTCAGCGAGTACGTGTTCGAGACGGCATTTCCGAACCGGTCCATGACGGAGAAGTGGGTCGTGTCGGGGCTTTCCTCGGGTGGGCGTCTGCCGGCTCCGACCTCTTTCGAGCTGCGCGCCCGTCCGGGCGTGATCGCTTGGAACGTCTCTTCCGCGTAGGCACCGCTCGTGAGCCAAGCCACGGGGTTGTCGACGAAGTCGGGATCTCCCAGGAACTCCGCGCGGTCGGCATAGGCCTGGCGCATGGCTTCGACCATGATCTGGGCAGTCTTCGCGGTGTTGGCGCCGCTTTCGGAGATGTCGAACTTCGCCATGACGTTCAACATCTGGATGATGTGGACACCGCCCGAACTGGGCGGAGGCATGAAGACGAGCTCATAGCCGCGGTAGGTCCCGCGGACCACCGGGCGCTCCGGAGCGTCGAACCGGGATAGGTCCTCCATCGTCACGAGGCCGCCGTGACGCTCCATCTCGGAGACGATGCGTTTGGCGATGGCGCCGCGGTAGAAGGCGTCGGGACCGTCATCGGCGAGCTGGCGTAACGACCAGGCGAGCTCGCTCTGGACGAGCCGGTCGCCGAAGTCGAGGGGCGTGCCGTCGCTCTCGAAGAAGATCTTACGCGCTTCCGCGTTGTCGCCGAGCTTGTCTCGCGCGAACTCGAAAGAGTACGCGAGGTCGTCCGAAACGAGGAAGCCCTCCTCCGCGAGACGGATCGCGGGGGCCAACACGTCAGCCAGCGACATCGTTCCGTAACGCTCCAAGGCGTCGGCGAGAGCGGCGACGGTGCCCGGGACTCCGAAGCTCAGATGGGAGAGCCTGGCGCGATCCCGGTCGACCTTGCCGTCGTTACCGAGGAACATGTCTCGATCCGCGCGCATCGGGGCTTTCTCTTTGTAGTCGATGGCGATGGTCTTGCCGGAATCGGCGAGGTGAACGAGCATGAACCCGCCCCCTGCGATGTTACCGGCGCGGGGGAGCGTGACCGCGAGTGCGAAGCCGACAGCGACGGCTGCGTCGACGGCGTTACCTCCGTCTTTCAGCACTTCGACGCCGACCTCGGTCGCGAGGCGATCTTGGCTCGCGACCATGCCGTTTCGCGCGATGACGGGGTGGTGGATGCTCTGATAGTCGAGTAGCGCCGGTGCGGCGGTATCGACCGTGGCCGTCTGAGAAGCCGCGGGTCCGGGACCGATTCCGAGGAGCGCGGCGAGAAGGAGGAGTCGAGCTCTTCTCGTGATCATGAGGCTCATGATAGCCGACGCATGCGCGATCAACGAGCGTCCATGATCGCGGTGTGCTCGATGCGCCATCCCACCTCGCGCTTGCCCAAGACGAGGTGAATGTGCGTACGGCGGCGAGCTTCGCCTTCGTTTCGAGACGGCCCGCGTTGCCCATCCGTATAGAGGTGGATGACGGCGGCGTCGTCGCCGATATAGCGCAGTGAGATCGTTTTCATGTTGGCGGCCTCTTCCTTGGAGGTGGCGGGCTCGAACGCCGGAAAGAGTCGATTCTCGAGAAAGTCGGCCAGGGGTTCCGTGCCGCGAAACATGCGCGCATAGGCGTTGATCCACTCCGTGTCCTCGGCGTGAAGCGCTATGAGCTCGTCGGTCGACTGCCGACCCCACGCGTCCTTGAACTGGGCGAGGAGCGACTCGATTGCGGCCGCGTTCTCCGACGAGGCCTGGCCGAACGTACGGAGCTCCGGTATTTCTCGTCGTTCTTGGGAGAGCAGCGGGCTCGAAGCCAGCATGAAGAAAGTGATCCAGTAGCGGTAGGACAGCATTGGCGAATGAGCTCCTTTTGTCGCCACTCTACTGCCGAACGTGGACCGACGAAAGCGAGGCAAGCGGATAGACGCTCCCACATCGTTCAGGTAGATCGTATGGCGGCCGACGCCGCGGCTGAGGTCGGGGCCTCTCTACGGTAGGACGCGTTCCATTGGTGCTGTTTGAGAATGTCGGGGGTAGACATATCCGCGAGCCCATCCGGATCGACGGGTTACATCGAGCTTGGGTTTTGGTCGTAAGAAATTTGTACCGAGACCGGCTCGGTTTTTGTAGCGGGGTGTCGGATTGCTATTGTGGCGGCGGGAGCTCAGATCCGCGATGGGGGAACCATGACGAAATTTGGGGTAGTTGCCGTGGGCGTGCTCATGCCCGCGCTCGTTCTTCTTTCAACGCCGGCTCATGCCGTTCAGACGGCGCCTCTCGACAAGCTCGTGTGGATGATAGGCGCCTGGGATTTCGACGATTCACAGATAGACGGCGACTACCGTGAGACCGGAAGCCGCGTGTGCGAGTACGGACTCGACGAGCAATATATCGTTTGTGAGTCGAAGGGCGTCTCGAGCTCTGGAAAAGAGCGCACCTACCTGTTCTTCATCAACTACAACCAGCTCGACGAACGCTTCGAGATGACGTGTCTGTTCGGAAACTTTCCGCGCAAGTTCTTGTATGCGCTCGACGTCAGCGATGATGGCCGCGAGATCCGGCTGACCAATCATGTCTGGCTGGCGGATGGCCTTTCGACAGAGAACCCGGCAACGATCACCTACAACGGCGCGGATCGTTACGTGTGGAACAACCGCGGGGCCGAGCCGGACCCCGTCACCGGTGAGCACCCGGTCACGTTTCGTGACGTCGTGACGCGGAAGCGCTAGGGCCCGAGCCGCGAAACCCTCGAACCATCGAGCACCAGCGCGCGGCTAGGCTCAGGAGTCCAAAGAGACCGAGCAGGATCCACGGGATGGGCTCACCCGGGATCAACGCCCCTACGAACACGAGCGTGATGAAAGATCCCAAGATCGCGGCGAGCCACCGTGTGATGGGAGCGCGTTCGCGCTCGACGGAGGAGAAGAGGCTTACACCGGCGCCGGGGCCGGCACCGATACGGGGAGTCTTGGTCTTCCAGTGATACTCCACCGGGCGACGCGAGCGTGTGAGAGAATTTCGACGAAGACGACGGGTTCGGCTGTTGGCGGGACACCTCCTTTATTAAGGGTAGTCACGCGTCAGCGGGCGTCGCCAGCCGTCTACCGCGACGAGAGAGCATGAGCCAAACGATTCTTTACCGGTTGTTCGGGTTGGGGCGATTGCCGCGCCCGATGGTGCCGGTGCTCGAGCGAGAGGGAATCGTGCTGCGGGACGAAGGCATCGGAGGCTCGATCACGTTCCGAAAGTTTCGAGCACCGGGGAGAAGATCCCGCTACCGTCGCAACTGGTTCAGTGGATCCCTCGTCGTCACGGAGCTACGCTTCGCAGCGTTCGCATACAGCAAGCCTCTCATCAACCTGCCCGTCGAGCCCGCCCAGCTGAGCAAGCTCGAGGGATCGCTCGAAAAGGACGGCGCGGTGCTTTGCGTCGCTTTCGAAGCGTCCGTGTTCCAAGACGATGCCTCGGGCAGAGTCGAGTGTCGGTTTCGCACGCCGCGCGCGCGCTCTTATCTCGAGAAGATCCGTTCGACGTAGTCGGTTGACCCGACCTCCGCCGCGCGGCACCTTACCTCGTTCAACTTCGGTAGATCTCGAACTCGACTCGATCGAGTGTTTCCGCATCGGACGGAGCGAACGCGTCTTCCGTCAGCGAGCCGTCCCGGAGCTCCCACGACAGGAGCGTCTCCTCGTAGCCGCGTCGCTCCATCTCGAGATAGACGCGGTCAAGAAGGCGTTTTCCAAGGTTCAAGCCCTGGTAATCCGGATCGACCGCGAGCCAGGCCACGAAGCCACGCGTTGCTGAGTCTACGAGGTCTTTGAGGTGATCGAGATCGGCGACACCGGCCGCGCCGCCTGCCTGGAGGAAGCCCTGGCTCACTTCAGGGAATGCTCCCACGAAGCCAACGACCCGGCCGTCCAGCTCGGCTACTTGCCAGAGCTCCGGCACGATCAGCTCCCGCAGATCGCGGGCGACGCCGTAGAACAGGTCGAAGTCCAGCGGCGAGCAAAGGTCGATGCGCCCGATCGATGCGTTGAACGGCGCGAGGAGTGCCTCTACCTCCTGCTTCAACCGCGATCGATCGAGGGGGCGAAAGCTCACCGGGAGCCCGGCCGAGCTGGGCGCGTCCCCCAGCGCTAATCGTGCGTGCGCGAGCGACACCCGGCGATATACGTGCTCGGTGCATCGTTCGAAGCCGATGCGGCTCAGTGCGTGGTAGCAATCCGGGCTCGTGGCCGGCTCGAGAAAAGGACCGCGGCTCGGGTCTCCCTGGCTGACGATGCCGCCGCCCAGAATTTGCAGAGGCGCTTGGATCGGGCCGTAGACGGCGATACCGTCGCGCTCCTGCCGCAGCCAGCTCTGGGCGCGTGCGAGGACACGCTCGAGTGCGTCGTGGTGCTCGGGATGCCAGTGGACATGGCCGATGAAGCCGACCTCGTGCTTCTCGCCCGCCTCGTGCGCTTGCACGATCTCGGCTTTGCACGCCGCGACGACGTGCTCTCCCTGCTTGTCGACGAGCCATTGAGCGGGCCGCTCGCTCGCCCAATGGCCGCGTCCGGCGACGACGCGCTCGTAGAAGTCAGGCGTTAGCCACGGGAGGGGAAGGCCGCGGGCGCGGGCCGCGTCGCGTGCGAGCTCGACGAACGGTCTCGACTGGGTCGGCACCGTCGAGCTCGCGCCGATGAGACCGTACTTCCCGAAGACCTTCGTCACAGCCTCGAGCGTCTCACGGAGGTCGTCTTCGTCGTGAAGCGTGGACACTCGGAAGCGCACTCTCTCCTCTCCGCGCGTGACGGCGGGGAAGGGAAGTCCTTCGACCCAGACGCCCTCATCGAAGAGCTCGCGAACGATGTCCCTTAACGTGCGCTCGTCGCCGACGAGCACGGAGAGGATGGAGGACGCTGACTTCGACACGTTATCGAGGCCGAGGTTCAACAGCCCGGACTTGAGGACATCCGCTTTTCGGCGAAGCTCCTCGAGCTGCTCGGGAGCATCTTCGATGTGTTGGACTGCGGCGAGCGCCGCCGCGATGTTGACGGCGGGGAGCCCGACTGAGAACACGATCGTCTTCGAAAAGTAGCGGAGGTAGTCCGCGGTGCGTTTGTCGGTGCCGATCCACCCGCCCATGCTCCCGAGCGACTTGCTCAGAGAGCCCATGACGATGTCGGGAGCGTCGATTCCATAATGCTCGTGGGTCCCGCGACCGGTCGCGCCGAGCACACCGGTTGCGTGCGCGTCGTCCACCATCAGGCGGGCGCCGTGGGCGCGTGCGACGTCCATGATCTCGGGGAGAGGCGCGATATCACCGTCGATGCCGTAGACGCCCTCGACGATCACGAGGATCCCCGAGTCGGGGTGCCGCTCGCGCGCCCTCGCGAGTACGCGGTTGAGGTCCTCAGGGTCCGAGTGCTGGAAGCCCACCCATGACGCTCCCGCGAGGCGCACGCCTTCCAGGATGCTGTAGTGGACTTGTTTGTCGAGAACGATGAGGTCGCGGGGGCCGGCGAGCGCTGCGATCGTTCCGATGTTGGCGGCGTGTCCGGTCGGAAACAGCACCACGTCCTCGACGCCGATGAAGTCGGCCAGCTTCCTCTGGAGGTTCGCGTGTAGCGACGTCGAGCCTGCGATGAGCGGCACCGACGCGACGCTCGCGCCGAACTCGAAAGCGGCGTCGGCGACCGCCTGACTCACCTCCGGCCGAAACGATTGGCCGAGGTAGTTGGCCGAGCAGAAGGCGATCACTTCCTTCTCACCGCCGTCTTTGTCGTCCACGATGGCGCGGGCGCCTCGATAGCGACGCACCGGTAGGAGGTACTGCTCGTCCCCACGTTCGCGCAAGTCTTCCAGAAACGTTCCGAAGCTCCGTACTTTCGCGAAGAGATCGGGAGAGCGAACCCGGGCGTAGTCGGACAGCGATCCTTCGCGCGAGTCGACGTTGCGCTGCGCATCAGGGTCGCGCGCGAGTGTTGCGCCGCCGCTGAGCAAGCTACACAGGTCGTTGATGGTCCGGATCTGGTCGGTGTGCTCGCTCAAGAGCACGCCATCCCTGCGGCGTTCGAGCTCGAGGAGGAACTCCGTCTTTCCGAGTGAGTCGATGCCGAGTGCGTCGATGGATTCTCCACGCTCGATCTTCTCGGGCGCCAGGTCGGCGGGGAGCTTGCCTTCGCCGGCGAGCCGGCCGAGGCAGGAGCGAATGAGCTGCAGCTCGATGTCTTGATTCAAGGTCTTATTCCTTTCTCTCATGAAACGAGCTCGCCCCTGGCGAGCCGAAGTGCCGTCAGTCGCCGCTGCACCTTGCCGCTGCTGGTTTTAGGTACCGTTCCCGGCGAGACGCATTCGACGCGGTCGAGCTGAAGTCCGGTCTCCGCGGCGACGCTTTCGGCGAGTCGCTGCTTGAGCGCGTCCACGTCTTTGGGCGGAAAACGCGTGGGCTCGACGACGAGCACGATCTCCTGCCGCTGGCGCTCATGTTGGAAGAACGAGACGGCGGCAACGCGTCCGGGACGGACGCACGGGTCTTTCTCGGCGACTCGCTCGATCCAGTGTGGGTGCGTGTTGACGCCGCCCCGGATCAAGACGTCTTTCGCGCGCCCGGTGATGTAGAGCTCACCGTCGAGCATGAACCCGAGATCTCCGGTATCGAGCGGCCCTTCGTGGGACACGACGCCTTCCGGGGTCCATTCGCTGTCGCGCGTGCATGGGCCGTTGACGATGATGAGCCCTTCATGGCCTTCCTCGACGGGGCCGCTCTTTGCGTCGTCCGTCGCGACGATGTGAACATCCGCCCATGAGAGCGGGCGGCCCACGCTGACCAGCGGGATGCTCTCCGCCGCGCCTTCGCGTCCCGTCTCGACGATGCCGTCCGATTGCAGTGGGTTGCGTTTGACCCAGATGACGTTGGGCGCGGTGCCGGGCGCCGCGCTCGTGACGGCGAGCGTGGCCTCCGCGAGACCGTAGCACGGGGCGAGGGCATGGGACGGGAATCCGAACGCGGCGAAGCGGGCGCGAAATCCGGCCAGAGTCTGAGCGAAGACGGGCTCCGCGCCGACCCAGGCATAGCGCCAGCAGGATAGATCGATACCCTTCAATCGAGACGAGGGGACCCGCGATGTCAGAAGCTCGTACGCGAACGTTGGTGCGGGCGACAAGCTTACCCGGTGCCGGTCGATGAGCTGCGGCCAGATGTGAGGCGCTCGGGCGAACGTCTCGGTAGGGACGAGGACCTGGTGCATGCCGGTATAGAGCGGAAAGAGCAGGCCTCCGATGAATCCCATGTCGTGATGGAGAGGCAGCCAGCTCAGGAACCGGTCGTCGTCGTGTACGCCGACACGCTGTGCGGCAGAGGCAAGGTTGTTGGCGATCTGACCGTGCGTGATGAGGATGCCTCTGGCGTTCCCGGTGCTGCCGGACGTGAACTGGCAATGCGCGGTCGCCGACTCGTCGGGCAATTGTTCCGGTAGTGTCTCGGGCGCCCGCGCCTCGATGGCGGCGAAATCGGAGAGTGGGACGCGTCGGCAACGTAGCGAAGGGTTGTCGTCGGCGTCGATCTGGGCGAGCGCGTCGTCGGTCCCGATGGCGAAGCGCGGCGACACGGTCCTCATGATCCGGCTGACTTTGTCGCGCCACCCGACGAGGCCTCGCGGGCTCGCGCGGTGTACGACGGGTACCGAGATCGCGCCATTGAACCAAAGTGCGAAGAGAGCGGTCACGAACGACGCGCCGGTCGGTATCATCATCAAGACACGGTCGCCCGGCTCCATGCCGAGCTCGCGGAGTCCGTGCGCCAGACGGAGACTTCGACTCAGTATCTCGTCGCGGCTAACGACGCTAGTCGTCAAGTCGGGGCCCTCGATGAAGGTAAGCGCAGCATCGGTCCGCTCGAGGAGCGCGCTCGTGACGGTGGGCGGATGGCCGGTAGCGCTTCGTGCCATTCCCAACGTCTCGACAGGTACGGTTACGGGGCTCATCTTCTCAATGCTCGCCATCGTCTCGTTGTCATCCTGGTGTCACTTTCTCAAGCGGAAGCCGACCTCGGGCTCTCGTGCGGTGCGCTCGCGTTGGAAAGGAGCGCCGGGAGCGTTCTCTCGACCTCGGCGAGACGGGGCACGACGGTATCGGCGCTGTACTGCGTGAAGTGATGTCCGAAGATCGCCTGGATGAACGCGAAGCGGAGCCTTTTGGGGTGGTGCCATGCGGCCCACGCGATGAACTTCCAGTAGGCGATGCGGTAGTTCGAACGTACCCCTTGGACCCACATGGATCGGAACATCCGACGAAAGTCTTCGTGTCGTAGCTTGCGGTTCGGGCCGCGGGGCTCGAGCATCGAGACGCTGTCCTTGCACCGCTCGAAATACGCGGATGGCTCGTACAGGCTCTGGATGACGTGCCGGAAGCCGCGTACCATTTTCTGAGGCGGCAATGTCGTGACGACATTGGTTGGACCGAATGCATCTCCGGGCTGGATCGGTCGAAGCCGGCCTTCGCGCTCGAGACGTTCGTAGAGCGGTGTTCTTGGCACCGCCACGAGCTGGCCGACCATGGCCATGCTGATGCCCGCGCGCTTCACGAAATCGATCATTCGGTCGAAGATGTCGCTGCGATCGTTGTCGAAGCCGAGGATGAAGCCGGCCATCACCATTAACCCGCGGTGATGCAGGTGCCGGAGCGAATCCACGAGGTCCGATTTCAGGTTCTGCAACTTTCTGGTTTCCCGGAGGCTTTCCTCGGACGGTGTTTCCACCCCGACGAACACGGACTTGAAGCCGGCCTCGACCATTAGGTCGACGAGCTCGTCGTCCTCGGCGAGGTTGGCCGACGCTTCCGTGTAGAAGTTGAATGGATAGCCGTGTCGGCGCTGCCACGACGTGATGCCCGGTAGGAGCGTCTTGATGAGTCGCTTGTTTCCTATGAAGTTGTCGTCCACGAAATGGACGTCGCCGCGGAAGCCGGTGGCCAGAATGGTGCCGAGCTCCGCTTCGATCTGAGCGAGACTCTTGGTCCGGGGCGCCCGGCCATACAAAGAGATGATGTCGCAGAACTCGCACAGGAACGGACAGCCGCGGGAGAATTGCAGCGCCAGATCACCGTAGTCCGAGACGTTCAAGAGGTCGTAGCGCGGCGGCGGGAGCGTTGCCACCGAGGGGTTCGAGCTCTCCACGTAGCACGCGCGCGCGGAGCCGTTCTCCAGGTCTCGCGCGAGCTGCGGGATGATGTTCTCGCCCTCGCCCTTGACGATGTGGTCGGCCGGGATGTCGTCCGGAGTGGATGTCACGTAAGGACCTCCCACGACCGTGCGGATGCCTTTGACGCGGCACCGTTCCACGAGGCGCACGAGCGCCTCGCGCTGCACGATCATGGCCGTCAGCATCACGACGTCGCAGCCCGCAAGGTCTTCGTCCGTGACTTCGTGGACGTTCTCGTCGATGATGCGTAGCGACCACGTCGTCGGTAGGAGCGCTGCCACCGTGAGAAGCGGGAGCGGGGGCTGCCAGTACCGTGAGCCGAGCATGCCGAGCGCGTGGCGGAGGTTCCAGTACGACTCGGGAAAGCTCGGGTTGACGAGAAGTGACCGCATGAATTGACTCCCTTTTCGGTGTGGCTGGCCGCACGGCCCAGCTTTTGAAAGCCTCGCGTGATTAGACGGATGCCGGGCCGGAATTCCGATCGGGGCGGAGTTATTTCCGGCGCTGGCGGATGAGTCTTGCGGCGGCTTTGGGAGGCGGCCTCTACGTCAGCCGCGCGGCCGATGGCTGTCGCGACGTCAACTTGGACTTCGTCGCAGCCAGGCGTAGAGGCAAAAGCTCGTCAGCGCGAGACCGGCAGAAACCGCGACCGCCGCAGGCGAGCTTGCGACGAACCAGTGTATGCCCTCCTCGCTCGAAAAGCGGAACGACAAGATCGATAGCGCAAAGAAAATACCGAAACCCAAGACCCAGCTCTGGAGCGTGAGTCGGCGCCGGACCCGGCGCAAAGACTGCATCTCTGTGGTCTCAGCAAGCGCGGGCAGTGCGGGCTCCGATAACGTCGGCTCCGATGCGGAAGTCGCGAGGCGAGCGAGCTCCGGGTCTTGCTCGAGGAACGCTTCGACGAGCGCTCGACTGTCCGGGCTCACCTCATCGGACAGATAGAGCGGAAGTAGGTCTCGGACGACGTCACGAGTGATCTGCATCTTTGATCCTCCTGTCGAGTGCCTCCGCCAGGCGAAGGCGGGCACGATGTACTTTGACTTTGGCGGCCGACACCGAGATATCCAGCGACCGTGCGATATCGCGATACGGCGTCGCCTCGGTCGCTCGCATCAACAGCGCGGTGCGATCGACTTCCGGGAGCGCAAGCAATGCCGCGCTCATACGTGAGATCTCCTGGGACGATTTAGCTCGTCGGTACGGGTCGGGCGCGAGGTCCGGAAGCTGCTCGTCCAGCTCGGCGCGAGGTCGTCGTCGCCGTCGTTGCTGTAAGAACACGTTCCGCGCGATCGCGAACAGATAGGCCCTGACGGTTGCGCTCTCGAAGGACTGGGTGCGCGTCAACGCCCGCACGAATGTCTCCGACGTGATGTCCTCGGCGTCGGCGGCGTTTCCGCTCATCCAGAAGGAGAAGCGGTAGACGTGCCGCGCGTTCTCACGATAAAGCTCGCTGAGCGTCATTCGGTCCTCACTCGAAGATATCCGTGAGGCGCCGATAAGTTACAAGAAAAGTGTCGCCGCGTTTTTCTCCTTCGAGCGCGACTCGTCCGATTGGCGAAGGAAGGCGCCCTCTACAGCAAAAGAGAGTTCGGTCGATATAGGGGTCGAGCGGTTCCGCCGACGGGTAGCCCGGCATGTCGGTACCGGCTCGCGCAGTGGAGGAGGACCATGGCGGTACTCGATGCTCGGAACAAGACTGTTACCATCAAGATCGTCTATTACGGATGTGCGATGGGTGGCAAGACGACGAACCTCTCCACGTTGCACAGGCTCACGGATCCGGACGGGCGGCAAGGACTCGTCTCGATCGCGACGACCAACGATCGGACCTTGTTCTTCGATCTGCTCCCGATGGACTTGGGCCAAATCTCGGGTCTCGCCGTCAAGGTCAAGCTCTATACGGTCCCCGGCCAGCTCCATTACGAGCTGACGCGTCGTCAAGTTCTGGGCGGTGCCGACGGTGTCGTCCTCGTCGCGGACTCCACGCCTCGTTCGTCGGAGACCAATGTCTGGGCGCTTCAGAACCTTCGCGAGAATCTCGTGAACAACTCCCTCGACCCGGACAAGACGCCCACAGTGCTGCAGTGGAACAAGAGAGACCTGCCGGATGCTCGTCCCGTGTCCGAGATGAGCGCGGAGCTCAACAAGCGCCGGCTTCCCGAGTTCGAAGCCGTCGCGACGAGCGGGAGTGGAGTCGTCGATACGTTTGCGGCGGTGCTGAAGGGCGCCATCGCCTATACGTACCAGAAGGCGGGCCGGAAGCTCACGGATGAAAAGCAGCTCTCCGAGATCGTCGACCGCGCACTCGAGCAGGCACAAAGCCGTGCCACGGCGGCTGCCGTTGCCGGCGAGCCCGAGAGCGCTCCGACGTTCGACCAGCGCTTCGATTGGGAGGGCTATCACGAAGCCCAAGAAGCGGAAGGCCATGATCGCAAGGTCGTCGATCAAGCGTCGTTGTTGTCGGAGTCCGTCAACGCGAACATGATGCTCGCCGAGCGGCTGGAAACCCTCAAAGAGCTCGAGCGTTTGTCGGAAAGACGCGAGCACATGATGCAGGCGCTGGCGCGCCTCGCGCCGATGCTCGCGGACCATGAGGCCCAGGCACTGCCGTCCGGTGTGACCTCACGCTTGCTGGAAGGCGCCCAGCGCGATCGCGGCTCGTTGCTCTTGTTCAATCCCGGCGAGAAGACGATGGACGAGTGGGAAGTCGTGCCGAAGACAGCGGACCCACTCAACACGACGACGTCCGCCGGGATCGGCAGTGTCGCCTATCTGCTGTGCGAGCGTTCCCTGGACGTGACGGTGGTCGATGACGTTGCCGCGGACGTGTTCTTCGGACAGCCGCCGGCCAACGCCGAAGATATTGCCTCGCTTCTCGTAGCACCTCTAGGGTGTGAAGGGATTCCGTTCGGTGCGATCGTCGTCTACTCGCAACAGTCCGGGAGCCGCTTCGATTCGACCGAACGAGAATACTGGAAGACAGCTTCGGTGCTCGTGGGGCTCTCCTTGCACTGGCATGCGCTTCGGCGCAAGGTGTCACAGGCTGTCGCTTCCTAGATGTTTTAGCCGTCGAACACGTCAATCCGCCATCGTCCGCGCACGCCACTTCGCGGTGATGGACATGGACACCAGTGCGGATACAGTCCCGAGAACGAGCTCCGTCACGCTGTAGCGCACGATCCCGATCGTGAAGATGTAGCGCGTTCTCCACTGGTTTCGGAAATCGCTGATGTTGGCGACGATCCGCTCCTCGTCCGTACCGGACTCCCTCATCTGTCCTTCCCAAAACTCCGCCACGGTCTCGACCCAGGTTGGGTCGACATAGTTCAAATACACGAACATGTACGTTTGAAACATCACCTTGGCGACGAAGACCATGGCCGTGACCATCAAGAGCGTCTGGACCATGCCGGGTGGGGAGCTTCCGCGTTTCAGGAACGCACGGCCCGCGAGCGCCGTGAAGAGCACGACGAGCAAATAGCTCGAGATCCACGTCCAAACGGTGAGCCCGAGTCCAACCCAGGTAAGGATTTGAATGGCGGAGACGACCGCCGCGCCCAAGGCCGCGCCAAAGCGAACGCCATGTACCATCGATCCGGAAGTTCGTGTCGTCACGATTTTCGCCTCCTCTTTCCTATGTCTTGCCGTGGATCGAGTGTATGGCGAGTGGGCGCGATCGTCCCTTGGCGGAGCCTGACCGAACCCTGACGATTCGGTGGAATGGGTCGTTTTTACTCATTCCGTGCGCGGCTGAGGGGAAACCTCGGGGTGGGTACGTGCGTATGTCTAGTTGATGTCAGGCGGAGCGCGTCGTTCGACGAGGGTCCGCTTCGATCGGTTCGAGCTCGATCTGGATACCGGAGAGCTTTGGAGAGACGGCGCTGCGGTGACGCTTGCGCCGCTGCCATCACGGATTCTGGCGATTCTCGTCGCCGAGTCCGGCACCCTCGTCCCACGCTCTGAGCTGAGACGTCGGGTCTGGGGAGAGACGTGGCTTGACTGGGAGTCGGCGCTGCACCAAGCCGTCCGACGCATTCGTGTCGCGCTCGACGATTCGGCCGCGACGCCCCGCTATGTCGAAACGTTGCCCCGACGTGGCTATCGGTTCGTGGGGCGCATCACCGAGGTCCCGGTCGCATCGAGCCCGGAGAGACGCTCTTTCGCCACTCTTACCCGTATTTCTCTCGCGGCTGGTGGCGCTCTGGCGCTCGCGGCCCTCTTGTCGTTCGTCGACGGACACGCCGAAGTCGACGGAGTCTCGCCGGAGGCGTTGCGTCTTCACCGAGAAGGGATCCACCTGTTGGGTCGTGCCGCCGTGCCGGAAGCGATGGAGCGATTCGAGCGGGCGGCGGAGGCGGCGCCGGAATGGGCGGCGCCGTGGAGTGCCGTCGCGGAGGCTGAGCTGGCCCATCCGGGTGAGGGCCGCGTCGATCGGGCACGGCTCGCCATCGAGCACGCGCTCGGACGCGATCCTGACGACGCCCATGCCTGGCGCGTTCTCGCTAGCTTGCGTTTGTGGGAAGAATGGGACTGGATCGGAGCGCGGGGCGCTCTCGATCGCGCGGCTCGATTGGCGCCCGATAGCGCGGAGGTCTGGCAGCTCGTCGCTGCGCTCGAGACCGTCCTCGGACGAGAGGCCGAAGCGCTCGTGGCGGCGCGCCGGGCAGTGGCGCTCGATCCGATCTCGACCGGCTTGAAGGTCGATCTCGGCTGGACGCTCTATTACTTTGGTGATGTCGAGGAGGCTCTCGTCGAATGCCGGCGAGGCCTCGAGCTCGAGCCCCAAAACCCGATGGCCCGACAGTGCGCTCTGCAGGCGCTTCTTCAGCTCGGCCGACGTGAGGACGCGGCCGCTTTGTTCGCGGGCACGTCTCTCGCCTCCGAGAGCGAGCCCGTCGACGCCTATTTCGAGCTCCAGCTGGCGATGCTGCACGAAACCGAGTCCTGCGCGTCGGCAGCGGCCGCAGCGATACCGAGGCTCGCTCTTGGGCAGCGAGAGCAGGCGTGGGAAGCGCTCGCCGCCGCCGCGCAGGAGCGGCGCGGCTGGGAGCTCCCGTTCGCGCGCGTCGACCCGTTGCTCGCGTCGCTTCGCAGCGAGCCCGGGTTCGCGGAGCTGACGCGCGCGCTAGGCGTCTCGCGCGCTAGGTCGCGTCGATCGGGCGCATCACAAAAAAGGACGCCGCCGTGAACAATCTACGAAGATCTTCGTAGTATAGTGAGACTGCCGAGAGTCTGGAAAACGATGCCGACGCAACGATCGCCTACCGACAGTGAGCTCGCAATTCTCGGCGTGCTTTGGGAGCGGGGCGCCTCAACGGTCCGTGAAGTGCAGGACGGCTTACCCAAGGATCGGCGCATGGGATACACCACGGCCCTGAAGCTCCTTCAGATCATGCACGAGAAGGGTCTGGTGAAGCGCGATGAGTCGCGGCGGGCCCACGTGTACCGTGCGAGCGTTGCCAAGGAGCCGACGCAGCGCCGTTTGGTTCGAAACCTGCTCCAAAAAGGCTTTGGCGGCTCGGCCCAAGACCTGGTCTTACGGGTTCTCGAGTCCAAGCCGTGCTCGGACGAAGAGCTACGAGAAATCCGAGATCTCCTGGAACGGTTCGATAAGGGGGAGCCCCAATGAACCCGCTATGGCTCCATCCGCTCGGATGGGCACTCGTTCACGCGGTCTGGCAGATCGGGAGCGTGGCCCTGTGCTACCGGGCGTTCTTGCCGCTTTTCCGCGACCGTCCGCGAGTGCGCTACTGGGTCTCCCTGAGTGCGGTCGCGTTGTCGTTCGTCACGGTCGGGGCGACCTGGATGCGGCAAGCGCCACCAGCACCGCCCGTGTCTGACGCGCGTGCCGTGGCTCGCATCGAGACCGGCCACGCGGCTCCGGCGGCTTTCGAGTCATCGCCGCCTCAGAGCGCGTCCCGGGTCGAGCGTTTCGTCGCCACCGTCGAGTCTCATTTGAGTGCCGCGGCTCTTTTGTGGCTCGCTGGCGTGGGCGTCGCCGGTATCGGTTTCGTCCGCGCCTACGAGCATTGCCGTCGGCTGGGAGAGTCGGTGAGTGACGACGCGTCACCGGAAGTGCTCGAGCATCTCGATCGTTCGGCGGAGCGGCTGAAGCTTCGTCGCGCGGTTCGGATCGGTTTTTCCGCGGACGTCGACTCGCCGGTTCTCGTCGGGTGGCGGCGCCCCAAGATCGTTCTGCCCCAGTCGCTTTCGGGCGCGCTCACCGAGGTCGAGCTTCAAGCCGTGATCGACCATGAGCTCGCGCACGTGGCCCGAGCGGACTATCCCGTCAACTTGGCGCAGACCGTGATCGAGCGTCTCCTCTTCTTCCACCCGGCTCTGAGATGGCTGTCGCGGGAGGTACGCGTCGCGAGAGAGTATTGCTGCGACGACCTCGCCGCGACCGCGAGTCGCGGCGGAGCCCTTGCCTACGCGAGGGCGTTGTTACGCCTCGAAGAGATTCGGATTCCGCCAGCGGTGGCTTTGGGCGTCACGGGTGGCGACCTGTTCGCTCGTGTTCAGCGCTTGCTCGATTCCGATCGGTCCGTCGAAGCCGGGGGCATCGGACGCGTCACCCTCCGCCTCGTGGCCCCATTTTCCGCGCTCTGCGTAGCGGCGCTTCTGACGATCGCGGGTGTTTCCGCCTCGCGCGTCAGCGCGGCTGCGACGACGGTTCTCGATGGGCTCGACCCGGTACACCTCCTTGCGGGTCGTGAAGTCGCGGGCTCAACCTCGTTTACGGCGCACGTCGATGGATACCGGTATTTGTTCGCCGATCACGAGAGCCTCACGAAGTTTCGTGACGCGCCCGGACGGTACGCCGTCAGAAATACCGAGCTCTGCCCGGTCACGGGTAAGGCGGTGCGTCCCGATGTCTGGCGCGTCGTCGATGGCCGCGTCGTGTTGTTCTGCTGTCCAGGCGTTTCCGGGCCTCAATTGACGCAAGCCCGGATCGCGTTCGCCCACCGAGAGCGTGGGCACGCCGAGCACTGAGGCCCGATGTCCCACGATGGGTTCGTAGGTTTCGAGGCATGTCTTGAAGTACGAACAGTTTCGTAGTTTACGTGAAGAATGGAAAACCGATGAAAGGAAGGACCGACAGATGACAGGACCAGGAAAACGAACACGTGTGCTCGCACCATGGACGCTAATCGCTGCGTTGATAGTTCCGGCGGTCACCGACGGCGCCCAGGAGCCTCCACCCATCCCGCCTTCAGCGGAGATCCTCTTGGTTGGAAGCCCGGGGCTCAACGGTGAGCTTCTGGGAGAGCGCGTGGCGACGATGGTGATGGGGCGCGCACCCAAGACCGCGCCTCTCGAGCTAGGAGCGACGGTCGAGGCCGGGGCGGTGCAAGCCGTTCGATTCGAGCGCGTGACGGAGAATGCGCGAGAGATCTTGAGGCGGACGGCGACGGTCACCCGCCCGGGAAGTGACGAAGTGCTGATGAGGGCGTCGATCGACATGGACCCGGAAACGCTCTTGCCGCTGGTCGCGCGCACCGAGCAGGGAGGAGTCGCCACGGTGATGGAGTACGACTGGGAGAAGTTCGTCGTCCGGACCCAAGGTGAGGCGAGCTCCGAGGTCCGTCTCGATATGCCAATGCTGGAGGTTGGCGCTCACGACGTGTGGATGGCTGCGCTACCTTTGAGAGAGGGCTTCGTCGGACGTATCCCGGCGGTCTTCGGCGCGACGGGCACGAAGTACTGGGCCGTGCCCAGAGTCGTGGGCTCGGAGCCTTTCGCTCTCGGCGATGGTGAGGCACATGCCGCCTGGGTCGTCGAGCTCGACTGGTGGGGCATGGGCGCGGACAATACCGCGGACAATCACTCGAAAGGCGGTGGCGCGAACGGAACGGCCGGGCCGGGCGGGAAATACTGGGTGCTCAAAGACCCGCCTGCGGGGATCCCGCACGTGGTACGTGTTCAGACCGAGGCCGACGCCACGACCGATCGCGTCATCCAGCTACAAGCGGGAAAGTGAGGACGTGAAGTGGTTGCCTCGATAGGTCGAAACGGCGCGGCAGCGCTCGCCTGCCTCATCGCATGTGCGTGTCGGGCTTCTCCGGCCGTAGAGGTTCCCTTCGACCTGTCGGGCAACCACGTCTTCGTCGAAGCTCGGGTAAGGGGTGAGATCCTCTCGTTCGTATTCGACACCGGCGCCGAGGGTACGGTCATAGACACAGCCGCGTCCCGACGCCTCGGCCTCACAGCGACGGGCAGCTCGAGGGTCGTCGGCGCGTTGGGTGAGACCCGTATTCCCGTTATGGCCGGGCTCTCGATAGAGCTCGGAGCGCTCCACCTCGAAGACGTCACGGCCGCTTTCATCCCATTGGAACACCTGGAAGAGGTGCTCGGGCGACCCCTTGACGGGATCATCGGCGGCGACGTCCTCCGGGACCGCGTCGTGGCGATCGATTACGACCGGGCGATGATCTCGATCCATGACCGAGACGCCTTCTCCTTCGAAGGGTGGGGAAGCGCGTGTCCGTTGACGGGACGAGCGGGCAGCTCTCGCGTCGGCGGAACGCTCGAGCTGCTGGACGGTACGGTGATCGAAGGCGACTTCGCGGTTGATTCGGGGGCCAATCAATATCTCGAGCTCGCGGCACCGTTCGTCCGGCGCGAGCGACTCGCCGCACGCGTCGGCGCCACCTATTCGGTGCCCGGCCGTGCGCTCACGGGGGCCACGACCAAGAAGCGGGTGGGGCATGTGCGGCGGTTCTCATTTTGCGGCTTCGAGGTTCCGGGAGCGAAGGGCACGCTCCCGGTGGGGCTGAGTAATGCGTCGGCCGGGGTACTCGGCCAAGGGACCGTTGCGGGACTTCTTGGAAACGGAATCTTGCGTAAGTTCAATACCGTTTTCGATACCCGCCGCGCTCGAATGTTCCTGCGTCCGAACCGATACTTCGGAGATGAACTTCCGCTGGATGCGTCGGGTCTGTTTCTCATCCGGACGCGAGAGGGGAGTGTCGTCGTCGATGCGACCGTTTCCGCGTCGCCGAGTGCGGACGCTGGCATTCTGCCCGGGGACGTTCTGACCCGTATCGATGGCGACGTCATCGCCGACTTGCCCCTCGACGTCATCCGTGTCCGCCTGTCCGAAGTACCCGCGCTCCGGACGCTCGAAGTGGTCCGAGACGGCGTTGCTCGTTCCGTCGAGCTGCGACTCCGGCGCCTCGGAACCCACTAGAGGAAAAGGGCGTTTGTCGCTTTTTTGCGAACGCGCGCTATTCACTGAAGGCCGATCTCTATAGAATCTCGCCCACGGAGGGACTTATGAAAGCGTACGGTGCGGAATTCGTGGGGACGTTTTGGCTGGTCTTGGGCGGTTGCGGTAGTGCGGTGCTCGCCGCCGCGTTCCCGGATGTGGGAATCGGACTGCTCGGTGTTTCTTTCGCGTTCGGCCTTACCGTCTTGACGATGGCCTACGCGATTGGCCACATCTCCGGCTGTCATTTGAATCCGGCAGTGTCGATCGGACTATGCGTCGGCGGTCGATTCCCGGCCGACCGCGTGCTTCCCTACATCGTGGCCCAGGTGATCGGGGCGGTCGCGGCCGGAGGCGTGCTCTATTTGATCGCGAGCGGCCAGGCCGGCTTCGACGTCTCCGCGGGCTTTGCCTCGAACGGATACGGAGCTCATTCGCCGGGTGGCTACTCCATGATGTCGGGCCTCATCACCGAGGTCGTGATGACGATGATGTTCCTCTTCATCATTCTTGGTGCGACCGACGAGCGTGCGCCGGCGGGCTTGGCTCCCATCGCAATCGGCCTCGGCCTCACGCTGATCCATCTGATCAGCATTCCGGTGACCAACACATCGGTGAACCCCGCGCGCAGTACCGGTGTGGCCGTGTTCGTCGGTGGTTGGGCGATTTCCCAGCTGTGGCTGTTCTGGGTAGCTCCGGTCGTCGGAGCCGTGCTCGGCGCGACCGTCTACAAAACGATCGGCGCGAAGGATTAGCCCCTTATTTGTGAGCCGTCCTACGGACGGATAAGCTTCCCAAGTTCTCGCGCGCTCTGGAGGAGTTGCCCCGATGTCGGCCGAGGAAAACAAAGCCCTCGTCACGAGGGTGTTCGAAGAGGTCTTCAACGAAGGGCGGCATGAGCTCGCCCAAGACCTCTACAGCTCGGACTGCGTTTTCCACGGGGTTCCCGACGGCTACGAAGGTCGGCGGGGACCGGACGTCGTCAGAGACCTAAGCCAGGTGTACCAGGACGCCTTTCCCGATCAGCGGTACGACATCGAGGAGATCTTGGCCGAGCGTGACATCGTATCCGTTCGGTGGCGGGTGTCCGGGACGCATGAGAACACGCTTCAGCTCGGGGCGATGAGCGTCCTCAAAACCGGCCGCCGCGTGAACGTGCGGGGATTCAGCATGTGCCGCATTCACGAAGGGCGTATTGCGGAGGTCTGGCAGCTCGCCGACATGGCGACGGCTTTTCGCCAGATGGGCGCAGAGCCGGGCGCGACCGACTAACCACGCGCATCCCCCCCGACTATCCAAACGGTTAGCGATCTATCGCTTCCGTTGCTTCCGCGAATAGCGGGACGCTCCGGCTTGCCGCCGTTTGTCCCGCCCCTACCGGCGATTTCTTCATGTCAGTGCCGGCCCCTTTGGCACGGCTCGTGCTCTACCTTGAACCGGGTCCTGCACCCTCCAGTTTCGACAATCGAATATCTACGCGAGAAAGGTTGGTTCATGGATATGAAGAATTCAGGTACGGGTTCGCCCACAGCCCGAGGGTTTTCTCTCGTCGAGCTTCTCGTTTCCATCGCGGTGACCATGATCGTCATGGCCTCGGTCGCGGCGCTCCTTCACGGAGGCCAGGAGAGTTTCGACCGGGAGAGCGAAGTAGCCGCGATGCAAATGGCCGCGCGACGCGGCATGGAACGGATTCATCGCGACCTCACGATGGCCGGCTACCGCACGCCACCGGCAGCCGCTGTGTCGTGGAATGACGGCGGTGGTGTCAACCCGGATGAGATCACCATCCTCTACGCCGGTGACGATGTACCGATATCGAAGCCCCGGCAGTGCGGGAGCGGCGGCAAGGGCCATGGCCAAGGGCCGTGCGGCACGATTGGTCAGTCGGCGACGCTGCTCCTGGATCCGCTGAGCTTCGATCCGATGCCGCCGGATGTGGAAACCGCCTACGCCGAGGGCATGGTGCTCGCGGCGATCGAAACGGCGGACTGCAACGGCGACGGACTCGTGGGCATCTTCCCGTTCACGGTGACGGGCAGGCCGAACCTCACGGGAGCGGGCGGCTCCCCGACCTTGAACGTGAATCACAATCCAGGGTCGAAAGGCGGAGACCTGAATGCTCCGGGTGGGTTCAATCGAGAGGTTCAAGCCGATTGCGCGGTGATCGGAGCGTTTCGGATGGTGTCGTATCGCGTGAACGCGGATGCGGCGTCCGGTGTACCGCTTCTCGAGCGGCGAGACGTGACCCTCGGTCCGGAGTGGACCGCCGTGGCCCGCAATATCGAGAACTTGCAGTTCCGCTACGGCGTCGGTACGACCTTCGACGTCGTCGATACTCCTGCGGTGCCGTCCGACGAGCCGACGACGTGGATCAACCGCGTGGACGTGACCCTCACCGGCAGGACGGATACCGCGAATCTCGCGGGGGCGTCCGAGGGGGTTTTCGATGAAAACGACGTCTATATCCGAAAGACGTTCTCGAGCATGGTCGGGTTGAGAAACGTCGCCTCCGAGGCTGAGAATCGCGCCAACATCGCGGCAGACGAAGACGCGGACGCCATCTAGACGGCTTTTTTGAAAGAGCGACGTCGAATGCGATATCGTGTCGAAGCCTCCCATGAGGAACTCAGGTATTTCTCGCGCGTTCGAGAGCCTCGGAACGCTGGTGCTCGCTGCCGGCGTGACGTTGCCGGCGTGTCGATCCGAGCCTCCGGAGAAGCCGCGACTTCGCATTGGTCTGCTCGCTCTTCTTCAAGGCCCCGGCGCTGAAACGTCCGGTCAGCCTTCGGTGGATGCCGCGCTTCTCGCCGCCGCGGTCGCGAACGAAGCGGGCGGTATCGACGTCAACGGCGTGGTCCATGAGGTCGAGATCATCGTTCGAGACCACGAGCCTCGCGCCGACGCCGCCGCGAGCGCTGCACGTGCGTTGATCAATCAGGAAAAGATCCACGCGATTGTCGGCCCGCAGCTGAGTCGCTTGGCAATTCCGGTCTCCGTCGTTGCGGAGGAGGCGCGGGTTCCGATGCTGAGCCCCATGTCTTCCAATCCAGCCACCACGAAGGACAAAGAGTTCGTGTTTCGAGTGGCCTTCCTGGATGACGTGCAATCGAAGTTGATGGCTCGGTTCGCGGTTCGCGAGCTCGGCGCGACACGCGCAGCGATTCTGTTCGACCGAGCGACCGCGAGTGGCCGGATGCTGTCGCAGGCGTTTGCGGAGGCATTCGAATCGCTCGGTGGATCCGTGGTTGCTCGCGAGAGCTATGCGCGTGATGAGGTCGTCGACTATTCCGAACAGCTCCGAGCGATCAAGGCGACGGACCCGGAAGTCTTCTACCTTCCTAACGACGGTTACCGAGTGGTCGCTCAACTCAAAGAGGCTCGGGCCGTGGGAATCACGGCGGATCTACTAGGTGCGGACACGTGGGACCTAACGGGTTTCCAGGATGTGCCCGAGAGCCACGGTGCTTTCATCCCGCATCAATGGCATCCCGAGCTCGACACTGAGGCGTCGCGTGCTTTCGTCGACCGATACCAACAAGAATATGGCGAGATACCAAAGGTCACGGCCGCGATGACCTTCGACGCCGTTCGATTGATTCTTGATGCGGCCGAAGCTCAGGGAGCGGTTCGACCCGAGTCGATCCGTGATGGGCTGGCGGCCACGGGTGGTTTCGAAGGTGTTACCGGCGCGGTGAGCTATCTCGATTCTCACGACCCACTGCGAAACGTTGTCGTCTCGCGACTCGTCGATGGTGGGAGCGAGCTGTTTTCCGTCGTCGAGCCTCCGCCTCCGTGCTAGCGTCGCTCGCCGCGTGGCTTCACAAGAGAGACCTTCGTGAGTGAGCCCGTAAGCATTCTCTTCGTGGACGACGACCCGTCCGCGACCCAAAAATACGTGCAGCAGCTCCGCGGGGATGAGTTTCGGGTGCTTCGAGCCCAGACCGTCCGAGCAGCGAAGCAGCTCCTCGGCACCGAATCGGAATCGATCGATCTCGTGATTCTCGACGTTGTGGTTGCTCCGGGTGAGGGCGAGGAGCAGAGCGACGCCCGTTCCGGGCTCGGGCTTGCCAAGTGGATCCGAGAGTCGTATCCCTTGGTGCGCCTGCTCGCGCTATCCGATAACGAAAGCGACGGCGCGCTTCGCTGGTTCAAGAGCAACGGTGTTGTCTGTCTTGGAAAAGCGCGGACAGATCACGGCGAGCTGTCGCGCGAGATTCTAAATGCGCTTTCCGGTGACTCTCGCACGAAATACTTGAGCTCCCTGATTGTCCATCGCGGCGACGAGACGAGAACGCTCGATTTGAAAGACTACCTGCATCACGTGCTCGGAATGCCCGAGCCCTCGCTCCTCGCGACGTTCGAGGCCGATACGATTGATGTCGATATCGTGCTCGTGCTCTTGTCGGACGATAATGCCGTGATGGAGCCTCGCGTTACGAAGATGCTCGACGGATACCCTGGTCGGGTGCTCTTCCTTCACGACGGCAAGATGGAGCTAGCGCCGAGCCGGCCGGGAGTCGTTGCCGTCGACATCTCCGGCGGAATGGATGCTCTGGGTGAGGAGATTCTGAAGACCGCTTCGCCCGACTAACGCGCGCTACCCGCCGAGGGGTCGGAAGAACGTAAACACGGGCCGAAACTCCCAGCCGCTTTCCAGGATCGCCCGCGCGACGGGTTGGACGATCTCACCGAGCTCATACCGGTAGTGATACGTCTCGTTGAGCGTCCAACCCTCAGCTGAGGGCGTGACGCCGAAACCCGTTCCCGTTGCCCGGCGATAGAAGGCCACGTTCCGAGACCAGTTGAAGCGAGAGAGGAATGACATCGGGCCGGTCGCCCACGAGACTTCCGTCGTCGTATGGATCACTCGAACGATGGAGCGTGTCTCATCGAGCTCGAGACCGAGCGAATGCGCGTGACGCAGCCCGGCCTTCCTCAGGATGCTCGACCACTCCGCGTCCGCCAAGCGCCAGGTTGCCTCGAGTCGACCACCGCGTGTCTCCTTGATCTGGAACGGGATCTCCAAACTCGAAAGCGCCAGCAGACGCTCGCGAAGGCGCGCGGCGTCCACCGGCTCGACACCGTTCGGCGCGGGCACGCGTGCGACCCTCGACGCGGCGCGGCTGAATACGATCGTGAGCAGCACGACGTAGAGCGCGATTGCGATGAGGAGCTCTTTCAGATACTCGGTCGTCAGCACCCATACCCAATTCTTCTCCGGGTTCGCGGTAACGAAAGGTAGGTCATCGAACACCGCGTCGACGTGCTCTCGGTCTCGGCCCGAGATGCGCAGGAGTACGTTGTCGATGGGCATGACGAGCTCGTAGCGATCGTTATCCTCGCGCACGTAGCGATGCACATGCATCGTTTTCTGCGCCTGTCGTTTCGGGATGCGCGAGGTGTAGCGTTTGGTCGCGTCGCGGGCCGCTGCGCGATCGTCGAAACGCTTGGTCTCGACTTCGGCCTCTTGCCGACGCCGGGCTTTGTCCGCGTAAGGCTCGAGCTCGGCCTGGACGAGGACGTAGGGCTCCGGGCCGAGAAAGCCGGCAATGAGGAGAACGAACGTCGGCGTCGTCACCGCGACAAAGAAGCTAATGTAGAGCAACGCCGTAGCGCCGGCTCGGGGCTTGGATGCGGGGTCGCTCATCGGAGCGCGCAAGATACCACGCGCTGGTCACTGAACCTATGGACCGGCTCGTGCGTATCAAAGGGGCAGGGAGAATGCTGTCATGAAGAAGCTCGTTTGTGCGTTGGCTGTTCTGATACCACTGAGCGCTCAGGCTCGAGAAGTCCGTGAGTTCGAACGAGATTTCGATGCTAGGGACGCGGAGCGCCTGGTCGTCGACATTCCCATCGGTGAGCTCAGCGTGCAAGGGAGCTCCGGCGACGCGATCGAGGCTAAGGTTTCGATCGACTGCCGGTTTCGTGAGTCCCGCTGTCGTGAGCTGGCGGAAGACGTCGATCTCGTGATCCGGCAGCGAGGCAGTGAGCTCGTGCTCGAGCTCGAAGGGATCCGCAGCTGGAAATCGCTAGGACTCGAGCTCGAGATCGAGATGAAGGCGCCGGCCCGCCTCGCGCTCGAAGTTGATTTCGGGGTTGGTGAGCTCGAGATCGCGGGCTTCGAGAACGACATCACCGTAGACCAGGGAATCGGCGAGCTCAACGTTCGTATGGACAGCTCGACGGTCGACACGGTCGACATCGACGCCGGTATCGGCGACGCGATGATGCGTTATCCGGGCGGGAAGCTCTCGACGGCAGGCGTGTTCGGAAACGACCTCCGATGGAGCGACGGCTCCGGCTCGGCGCGTGTGCTGCTGGATCTCGGCATCGGTGAAGTCGACCTGCGATTGAAGTAACGCTCGCTTGAGAAAGCGGGGTTCGGTCGGTACCATGGAGTGAGTACCGCCCATTCCATACGACCCCCAAGTCACCAGCGCATCGGAGGTAACGATGCCGCTCCAGAAGCGACTGTCCCAATCTCTAGCCGTCCCGGCGTTCTTGTCGGTCGCGCTCGTCTCGAGCGTCGCCTGTATTCCGCCCGAAGTCGACGCGCTCGTCGAGGTGGACGCTCCGAGCCCCATGTACCGGTTTCAGATCGCGAAGCACATCCGCGGCTCCACGCTATGGCGAGCCTACGTCGAGCATCTATCGACGCAGCGAGCGGGTAGCGACCCCGTGGTCGCGATTGACGTCACGTTCGAACGAACGATCACGGACGATATCCAGACCGGTGACTACGATGCCGGGATCGTTTACGCCGACCTCTCGTTCCGGGAGCTCATCACCGGGACGACGCTCCTCACCGACCACGATGAGTTCGAGATTCCGAACTACGTCATCGCCCGAGAAGACGCGACGCGCGACGAGGTTCAGGATGAGGCGTTCGAGGTCGTCGAGGAGAAAGCGGTGAGATCGATCCGCTATTCGATGGACCTCGCGCTCATCCGGGCCATGGGTCAAGCCGCCGAGCGGCACCCGGGTTTCGTGTCGGCCCTGGAGGAGGTGCGGGACAGCCATTGGTCGGTCGGGCTGAAGCAAGAAGCGGAGACCGCTCTAGCGACGATCGGGAGTCCGAGCATGTAGGCCGGCGCCGAATAGCGGGGAGATAGAGGGACACAATACTTAATTGCCACCAGAGGCTGGCAGGAATTAAGTATCGTGTCCCTTTATTTCGCAGGAATAGCCTCGAGAGCGCGGCGCCTCGGGGTGGTGTTCAAGGCACGAACCTTGTAAATTGCGTCACGCATGTCCCTCGCCGCCGGAACCCGTCTCGGTCCGTACGAGATTGTCGAGCCCATCGGCAAAGGAGGCATGGGTGAGGTCTACCGTGCCCGGGACACGAAACTCGACCGCGACGTCGCCATCAAGGTGCTTCCCGATGAGCTCTCCGCAGACGAAGAACGCGTCGCGCGTTTCGAGAGGGAAGCGAAGCTCCTAGCTTCGTTGAACCATCCGAACATCGCGAGCATCTACGGCTTTGAGTCCGGCGCACTCGTCCTGGAAATGGTCGAAGGACCGACGCTGGCGGAGCGCATCGAGGGCGGTCCCGTCCCGCTCGACGAAGCGCTTCCGATCGCGAAGCAGATCGCGGAGGCGCTCGAGGCCGGTCACGAGGCGGGCGTTATCCATCGTGACTTGAAGCCGGCGAACATCAAGCTCAAAGAAGACGGCACCGTCAAGGTCCTCGACTACGGTCTCGCGAAAGCGCTCGAAGGTGACGCACCGGACGGAGTGGACGCGGAGCTTTCGCAGTCGCCGACCCTCACGCGTCAGGGAACACAAGTCGGTGTGATCCTCGGGACCGCCGCTTACATGAGCCCCGAGCAAGCCAAAGGGAAGCCCGTCGACAAGCGCACCGACATCTGGGCATTCGGAGTGGTTGTCTTCGAGATGTTGACGGGAAGGCGAGCCTTCGGAGGCGATGACGTCTCCGAGACACTCGCGTCCGTGATCAAGAGCGAGCCCGACTGGGCCGCACTTCCGGGAGGCACGTCCGAGTCACTCCGTAGAGTCTTGCGCCTCTGTCTGACCAAGAACGTCACCGGACGCTTTCGAGATATCGCCGACGCACAGCTCGCGATTGGAGCGTTCGACATCCGTCAGGAAGAGAGCCCTTCGTCCCGCGGATGGCGCCACCCGGTAGTGATTGCTGCCGCATCGGCAGTGCTGTTCAGTATCGTGACGTGGGCTTGGACGTCACGGGTGTCGCGCTCGACACAGATGCCGCGTCCGGTCGTGAGGTCTTTGATTCCTATCGTCGAAGGCGCTGCGGTTGCCCAATCGTCCCTCCACGTCGTCGCTCTCTCTCCGGACGGCCACCGGATCGTGTACCGAGCCCAAGGCCAGCTCTACCTGCGTGCTATGAGCGACGCGGTGGCGACCCCGATTCGGGGGACGGAAGGGGCGCAAAGCCCCGCTTTTTCACCGGACGGTGAGTGGATCGCCTTTTTGGCACAGGGGAGGCTCATGAAGGTCGCTACCGGTGGCGGCGAGCCCGTGGGACTATCTGACGTCGAAAGGCCCTTCGGGATCCGGTGGGATGCGGACGACACGATCGTTGTTGCCGAACGCGGGACCGGAATCCTGCGGGTGTCGGCCGATGGAGGGGCGCCCGAAGCCCTCGTCTCGTTTCCTGAAATGGCGGAGCTCGCCCACGCGCCCCAGATACTGCCAGGCGGGCGCGCCGTGCTCTTTACCCTGGCTCACGGCGACGACTGGGCCGGTACGGAGATCGTGGTGGAGTCCCTCGAAACGAAGGAGAGAACGGTCTTGATCGAGCGCGGCGCGGACGCCCGCTACGTCGATACGGGACATCTGGTCTACGTCAGGGAGGGCACGCTCCTGGCCGCACCGTTCGATGTGGATGAGCTCGCGCTGACCGGCAATGCCGCGCCGATAATTGAAGGCGTCGCGGTTTCCACTGTCACTTCGATGTTCGGTCAGTTCAGCGTCTCCGATACCGGCTCCCTGATCTATTTGCCCCAGATGGAGGTAGAAAGGGATCGCAGGCTCGCCTGGGTGGATCGCGACGGTCGGGAAGAAACAATCGCGATTGAGCCAGGACGATATGCGGATCTCCGCCTTTCTCCCGATGGGACGCGGGTCGCGCTTGGCGAGGACCAGGAAATCTGGGTCTGGGACTTCGAGCGGGAGACGCTCGCGCGGCTCACGTTCTCACCCGCCGTGGATATGAAGCCAATGTGGACGCCGGATGGCAAGCGAGTCGCCTTCGGCTCGGCGCGCGCCGGGATTCCGAACATGTACTGGAAATCTGCCGACGGCACCGGTGATGTCGAGCCACTTAACGAAAATCCGCGCGCTCAGTTTCCGCAAAGCTTCACGCCGGACGGAACCAGGCTCGTTTTCTGGAACAATATTGAGGGTAGTGGCGGAGACCTTTGGCTCCTTTCGGTCGAAGGCGGTGCCGAGCCTCTTCTGACGACGGAGTCTAACGATCAGAACGCCGTGCTCTCTCTCGACGGTCGATACCTGGCTTATCAGTCGAACGAATCCGGCCAGAATGAGGTCTACGTCCGGCCGTTTCCCGAGTTGGAAGAGGGACTTTGGTTGATATCGAAAGACGGCGGCTCGCAGCCGGTGTGGGCCAAAGACGGTCGGGAGCTGTTCTATATCGCGCCGGGCTCGAAGCTGATGGCGATGAGTGTCGAGACCGAGCCCGTGTTTCGCCCCGGTACCGTTGAGGAGCTATTCTCCGGCTACTACGAGGGAGGCATAGGACGGAAGTACGATGTCTCTCCGGACGGCGAGCGGTTCTTGGTGATCAAGAACGGACCGAGTCGTGAACAAGAGGCGTTCATCCTCGTACAAAACTGGTTCGAGGAGCTCGAGCGCCTTGTCCCGACTGAGCGCTGAAGACGTGATTCCAATCTGGGCAGTACCGGCTAGCCGGAAAGCTCATCGGCGGATTTCCTACGAGAGCTTTTCGCGGGTCGCGTTGCGCTTTTGCGGAGCTTAATGATCGAGTCGCGGAGCTTCTCTGAAAGCCGCAGTTTTTCGGGCCACGGCAACTCGCGAAGCAATCGCTGAGCGGAGGCTTGGCGTTCAAGAAGTTGCTTGATCTCATCCATCGAGGAAACGCTCCTGGAACAAGAGCCAAGCGTCCTCCAGTCCGTGGCGAGCTGTCAGCCTGGAGATCTCGTCCTGCGTGACGCTTTCTGATTCGAGCAGGGCTAGGACTCTCGTCCAATCCTTCGCTCTCCCGACGCTGAGTGCGATCACGGCCAAGTGAGTAGGACCGACGACTCGCAGAGCGATGCCCTCGAAGTCGACGGTCTCAGCGTTCGATACCGCCTCGGCGGTGAGTTCGCTAAAGGTCGGGATGAATTGCACTGGCCACGCTCCTACGCGAACTGCCTCTCCTTCGGCAACGTGGCCCCGTTTTTTGCAGAATTGGTAGATCGGGGCAAGGAGGTCGAGCGAACTTGTCTCGGAAAGTTCTACGAGAACGTCAGCGTCCAACGTAGCGACCGGTTCTGTGTATCGCATCTGCGCGACTGCACCAAAAAGCGCGTACTGAAGTATCACCCCGGCGTCGACCATGTCGTTGAGAAGTGCGGCGACGTCCCTCATTCGTCTAGTCTACCGGGCGTTCGCCCCGCAGGACCATAGCTAGTTTTCGGGCACGAGGCGGTCGAGCTGCTGGGCCCAGTTGACGATGACGTGTATCTCTCGCGGCGTGTCCGCCGTCGGCCGGACCATGAGGAAGTGCTCGCCATCGGCGCTCACGTCGTAGTTCGGATTCACCGCGGGCGCGGGCCGGAAGCTCCCTCGAAATAGCTCACGCGGTGCGCTCGCTTGGAACTCCGGCTCGAAGCTGACATCGACGACCATCATCGCGCTGACATCTCTAAAGAAGAGCTCTCTTCCGTCTCTCGACCAAACGGGCTCGTTTCCCCCGCTCGTTGACACGGAGTATTTTCGCCCCGGACCCGGGTAGGGCTGCACGTAGACTTCGGTACGCCCGGACTCCCCCGAGGTGTAGGCAATCCACTGGCCGTCTGGAGAGAAGGTTGCCGTGTGCTCGTCATAGCTCTCGCCTAGCAGGGGACGCGGATCGCGAGCGCCGTCGATGTCGAACTCCCATACGTCGGAGCCTTCCGGGAGCATTTGGTTGTAGAGGAGCGTTCGTCCGTCGGGGGACCAGGACACCGGGTCGCCCGGAGCGGCACGCAGCAGTAGCTCAGGCTCGACTTCTTGGTCGACGAACACGGAGTAGAACAGCGTCTCGCCGGCCGGACCGTCGTAGCTCATGAAGGCGACTCGCTGCCCGTCGCGAGACCACTCCGCGGTGTAGGCGTTCTTATCGAAGGTCAAAGGGGCACGCGAGCCGCGCTCGATGTCGTAGAGCCAGATATCTCGTGGGTCGCCGCTACGAGCTTGGAGAGATACCAGCGCTCTATCGCCTTGGGGCGATAGACGCGGATACATGTGTCTTCCGGGCTCGCCTATCTCTCTAATCGCCCGCCCTTCGCGGTCAACCCAAATGAGCTGGTCGAACACCTCGTTGCCGGGGATGAACGCGAGCGTTCCCTCCTTCGAGAGTGCGTAAGAGGGAAACGTAAGACCGGCGCTGTAGAGGCCGTCGGCAAGGATCGTTTCGCGGCCGACGCGCGCGGGCTTGGTGGCGTCGAAAGTCGCTGCAAGGAGGCGCTCCCCATTCTGGTACACGAGATAGCCCGACGTCACGTAGCTTGGGGAGTGTCCATCGATCGGGATTGGGGAGACGTCGTCGGAGTTCGCCCGCAAAACGGCAAGTCGAGGCTCTGGGATCCCGCCGGTGGCGGCGAAGAGAATACTTCCGTCCGGCAGGAACGTTGGCGACCGATGCGCGGATTCTCCGAATTGACGATTCTGCGTGTGAACCTGCGGCTCTCCACCATCGCTCGGGCATGAAGCGAGTCCGGCCCCGTAGCGTCCGGTGTACACAATCATTCCATCCGGACCCCACGTCGCACGCTGCCGATCACGCGAGTAGTCACAAAGCGCGATGGCGTTTCCGCCGCTGACGCGAATCTTGTGAACCTGCTCGCGTCCGAAAAAACCAATCCATTCGCCGTCAGGCGAGAAGAACGGCGCGTAGCCTCCCTCCGTCCCGGGGATCGGCTCGAGAACGGCACTATCGACGTTCTTCCCATAGAGCTTAAGTCGGCCTTCGATTTCTAGCGCCGCGACTAGAAGCTTGCCGTCGGGGGAGAGGCTGATTCCGTTCTCATGAAGCGTCGCGTCGGGGGGCAGGGGGACGGCCCAGTGGGACGGCTCCGCAACCGGGGCGTTTCCGGGCGTGTTTTGGCTGAGAAGGTAGCCCGCGAGAAGACCGGCCGCCGCGGCGATCGCGGCCGGCGTGAGGGACGCTCCACGACTTCGCCGCTGCCGAGGCTCTGTCGAGCTCGGGGACTCGAATGCCGCATCCGTATCCGTATCCTGCAAACGGAGCGCGATATCGCCCGCGCTTCCGAGGCGTTCCTCTTTGCGCTTGCGCAAGCAGCGGTCGAGGAGACTCCGCGTCGCGCGCGGGACGGTGTCGGGCAAAGCGTCCCAGTCCGGCTCGCGCTCGATGATCTTGGCGAGCGTGTCCGTCACGGTCTCCGCGGCGAACGCTCTTTTCCCGGCGAGTGCCTCATAGAGGCAGCAACCGTAAGCCCAGATGTCCGTCCGTTGGTCGACCGTCTTGCCCCGTGCCTGTTCCGGGCTCATGTAGGGCGCGGTTCCCATGATGACGCCGAGCGCGGTCCCCTTGGTGAGCGTTGGAGACTGCGACGTTTCCGCGGAAACGTCTTCGACTGCGGAGGACGCCTTTGCGAGACCAAAATCCAGGACCTTGATCTTTCCACCGGGCGTTAGCTTGATGTTTGCGGGCTTCAGATCCCGGTGGATGATCCCCTTCTCGTGCGCCGCTTCTAGCCCTTCCGCGATTTGGACGAATATGCGGACGGCCTCGTCGACGGGGATCGGACCCTCAGCGATCTTCTCCGCCAACGTGCCGCCATCGATAAGCTCCATCACGAGACATTGCTGCCCCTCGTGCTCTTCGAGTCCGTGCAGCGTGGCGATGTTCTCGTGATTGAGCTGCGCTAGTAGCCGAGCTTCGCGCTCGAAGCGCGCGAGCCGCTCGGCGTCTCCCGCGAACTCGTCCGACAGGATCTTGATAGCAACATCGCGGCCGAGCTTCGAGTCTTTCGCTCGATAGACCTCGCCCATTCCGCCTTTGCCGACGGGTTCTACGATTTCGTAGGCGCCGAGACGCGTTCCGGGGGAGAGAGGCATGCTTTGCGACCCAAGCGTAGCAGAAGTTGTCCGTGGCCCGGAGCAGCACGCGTTCGGCTATAGAAAAGACACAATACATAGAACTATGATGTATAATGCTTCTAGGTATAGAACGAAGCTGCATCGGAGGTCGGGTTTGGATATCTCCAAGGACTTGGTCGCTGCATCGGCGACACCGTTGGTGCTGGCGATCCTGGCGGACGGGGACAGCTACGGATACGCCATCATCAAGCGGGTGGGTGAGTTGTCGGCCGGAAAGCTGCAGTGGACCGACGGAATGCTGTACCCCGTCCTTCATCGTCTCGAGCGCAATGGCTATCTCGAGTCGACATGGGCATCCGAGGGTGGCCGCCGCCGGAAGTACTACCGCATCACGGAACAGGGACGGGAGCAGCTGGAGTCCCAGCGCCGTCAGTGGCAAGCCGTTGACGAAACGCTCCGCGGCGTTTGGAAGCTCGGCCTTGCTTCCGGGGAGGCCTGACGTGGCTGCTGCCGAACGCGATAATGCACTCGAGGAGCGGATAGCGGCATGGCGCGAACACCTCCGTCGCCGTCAAGCGATCCACGGCGCCGACGTCGACGAGCTCGAGGACCATCTACGCGATCAGGTCGCTGCGCTGATCGATGCCGGCCTGAGCGCCGACGAGGCCTTCCTCGTGGCGGTCAAGCGGGTCGGCGATCTCGACGAGCTGTCGCGGGAGTTTGCTCGCGAGTATTCGGAGAGACTCTGGAAGCAGCTGGTCGTGCCCGCAAAGAAGGCGACCACTTCCTCTCGCCGCGAGGGGTTCGTCGTCCTCGGTCTGGCTGTCGCCGCAGCCCTCGCGTTCAAGCTGTCCCAGCTCATCGTAGGACTCGAAGGCGATGCCGAGGCCTCGTTCTATGCGCGCAACGCGAGTCTCTTCGTGCTCCCGCTCCTCACCGGCTACTTCGTGTGGAAACGCTCGATCCCTCCGTCCGGCTGGAGGTGGCTCCCCGTTCCGTTCGCCGTCGGTGCCGTCTTTGCGAACGTGTATCCCTTCGACATCGACGGGGCGACTCATGTGCTCACCGCGATGCACCTCCCCATCGCCCTTTGGCTCGTCGTCGGCTACGCCTATGCGGGGGCGGAGTGGCGGAACTCTTCGCGGAGGATGGACTTCGTCCGCTTCTCCGGGGAGTGGTTCATCTACTACGTGCTCATCGCTCTGGGGGGCGGTGTGTTCATGGGCTTCACGATGCTCATGTTCACGGCGATTGGTCTCGACGCGGAGTGGCTGATCGTGGGCTGGGTGATGCCGTGTGGAGCACTCGGTGCGGTCATCGTCGCGGCATGGCTCGTAGAGGCGAAGCAGAGTGTCGTCGAGAACATGGCCCCGGTGCTCACGCAGCTCTTCACGCCGCTGTTCGCACTGTTGCTGATCGGTTTTCTCGCGACGATGGTCGTGACCGGAAACTGGCTCGTCGTCGAGCGCGAGCTTCTCATCGGCTTCGACCTCCTTCTGGCGCTCGTTCTGGGCCTCCTGCTCTACGCGGCTTCGGCGCGTGAGCCTGGCGCTCCGCCCGCTTTTTTCGACCGCCTGCAGCTGGTGCTCTTGGTCGCGGCGCTTACGGTCGACGTGCTCGCCTTGGTGGCGATCGCGGCGCGTATTTCGGAGTTCGGGTTCAGTGCGAACAAGGTCGCGGCGCTGGGAGAGAATTTGCTCCTGCTGGTCAATCTTGGCTGGTCGGCGTGGCTCTACCTCCGCTTCATCCGCGGCCGCGGGTCGTTCGCGGCCCTCGAGCGTTGGCAGACCAGCTACCTTCCACTCTTTCTGATTTGGGCCGCGAACGTGGTTATCTTCTTCCCGCCGCTATTCGGCTATGCCTGAATACGGACCGCGCGGCGGCGGAAAGACTTAGCGTAGGGCCTCAACACGCGCCGCAAGCCTGCTCATCACTGCCTGTGTGGTCGTTCTCGTTGAAAGAACGGACGTCGCCGAGGTCTTGACGACATTCTCGAGACGCGCGACCACAGTTACGGAGCCGGGCAGCCCGGGAACCGTAAAAAACGCTTCGAAGCTTCCGGTCATGTGCCCAGGAGTGTCCGCTCTAGAGCTCCAGTTTTGCACGACCGCGTTTACATTGGGGTCGGCCGGTACGCTGGGCGCGGAAGGCAATCTCAAAACGCCGTTGATCTCGATCGTGCCGGTCATCTCCGCGGCTGTCGTTGGCCCCGTCGAGATCGTGGCGTCTACCGATGCCTGGTTCTGAGAGAAGCTCGACCGGTGCGCGAACACGTCTCCCACGCCGAATCCGGGCATGCCGCAAAAACCTTCGAACGTCCCGGAGTCCTCACAGCTTTGGAAGACTTCGTTCCCCGCCCAGGAGCCGTCGAAATTTGGAAAAACTCGGATCGGCAGCGCGCCCTGCGGATTTACATCCGCCGTGATCGTCGCTTGTCCCGCAGCCACCGCGGTCACGAGCCCGCTTTGAGAGACCGTCGCCACGGCGGGGTTCATCGACCGCCACGTCGCGTTTGATGAGACGTGCGACGTGCCATCGCTAAGCGTAGCGCGCGCCTCGCACTGGACGGTACCGCTGATAAAGAGCGTCCCCGCGCACGTGACCGTCACAGCGGTCGTCGTGGTGGGGCCATTCTCAGGACCGGGCCCATCGTCACCGCACGCGGCGGCGAATACGAGAATCAGAGCGGACGAGCTTAGACGCGACATAGAATGCCTCCTTTTTTGTGAGCATGGAATGTTTGCTACCTTCGCGACGCCCCATTGAAAACTCACGTTCGGTCTTTCGTTGCTCCATCTCTTGCACCTCTTAGATTTGCAAGAGGTATGCCAAGAGTGAACAAAAAGAAAAGTGGAAGTTCTTCTATTTGTAGCGGGATTTCACGCGTCCGGCATGGTCAAAGCGCGCTACATGAAGCGCACAGAGCGGGTGGGGTTTGACGGATGTTTCCCTACAGCATCCCTCGCTGGGGTGTGTGAGGCCGCCGGAGTTTTACGCCGTGTCGAGCTCGACGCTTCCTTTGGTTCCGTCCCAAGTGACGTTGGTACCGTAGGCGCGAGACATCACCGCGAGCTCCTCGATGATCCGCTCGCCGTCCTCGGGGGAAGCAGTGACGGGCGTACCGCGCTGGTGTCGCGGTTGCGACATGCCGAGGGTGACCGGAAAGAGGTCCAAACGCGTGAGGCGGTCGCCGTCGTAATCGAGGACCGGCACGATCGTCTCCCAGAGCTTGCGCCCTCCGGCGAGGGGTATCCGGTCGGTCGCGAGGCTCGGATCGACGGCGTGAGGGTCGACGCCGTAGGCTTCGAACGAGTCGGCCGCGAATCCGGGGATCGTCTCGTACTGGAAAAAGAAGTCTCCGAGCCCGTAGAAGATGGGTCTCCCGTCGTACATCTCGATGCCGGCGACGTAGTGGCTTCCGTGGGTGATGAAGACATCGGCTCCGGCATCGATCGCTTTCCGGGCGAGAACAGGGACGAAGGGGTCGGGTGTCGTGAGCTCACGATAGATCTCGTGGGCCTGCACCGTCGCGAGCACGAGCCGCGCGTTGCGCCGACCGACGGCGACCGCCTCCGTTATCCGCTTTAGATCGGCCGGATGTGGATCGCTGAGGAGCTCGGGCTCCGCTCCTTGGACGAACTTCGCGCCCATCAAGGTTAGCTCTTCCGGCTCGGGAAAATTGGCGCCCCTTACTTGAAGCGGCTTCAAAGCCTCGGCTGCGTCCTGGACCCCCCGATAGAGCGCGGGGGGAAGCTGCCATCGCACGTCGCGACGCATCTGGTTGAGCCCCGCGACACCGGGAAAGTCTCCCCTCGCGAGAACGGCGGGTGCATGCGGAGCGAAGGTCGACGAGCACGCCACCAGGCCCACGCGCCCCGAGGGAGTATCGGCGTAGTTCATCGCCGACGCTTGCTGGAGGTTCGCACCCGTCCCGGCGGCGACGATGCCCACCCGGTCCAGATGCGCTAGCGTGGCCATCACGCCTCCCCGTCCATAGTCGAGCGTGTGGTTGTTAGCGGTGCTCATCACGTCGAATCCCAGCCAAGCGAGCTCATCCGCGACGAACGGATCCACGACCACACTAAGGCTGAGACCCATGGCGGACGGATGGCCCTCGTCCCTGTGCGCCATCACTAGCTCGCAGTTGCCGAAGGCGCAGTCGGCGTTCTCGAGAAGCCTGACGACTTCCAAGAATCGGGGGTCCGTCAACATCGACACCCGGCGCGACAAGATGACGTCACCCGTCAGGGCGAGTCGCAAACTTTGCTTCGTCTGACCGGAAGCCTGGCGGGCGGTGCCGCTCGCGGCTGCCACGGCGAATGCACCAGCGGAGTGATTGAAAAACTCTCTTCGATTCATATCGCCGTGCATTAGATGATGGCGAACGGGCGAACGCAACCAGGATCACCGCGGCCAAATTTTGTCCTCGCGACTCGAAGGCCTTGAAGGCGCTCCGCGCGGCCCCTACAATCACCGCGAATGCCTCTAGAAGCAGGACGCATGCTCGGCCCCTACGAGATCCTGGCTCCCATTGGCGAAGGCGGGATGGGTGAGGTCTACCGAGCTCGCGACACGAAGCTTTCGCGAGACGTCGCTATCAAAGTCCTGCCGGACGACCTCGCTGGTGACGAGGAGCGCCGGGCAAGGTTCGAGCGCGAGGCGAAGCTTCTCGCGGCTGTCAGCCATCCCGCTGTGGCGACGGTGTTCGGAGTCGACGAAGTCGACGGTCAGGCGTTCCTCGCGATGGAGCTCATCGAAGGCGACACCCTCGCTGACCACATCGCCCGCGGAGCACTTCGCGCCGCCGCCGCCCGACGGCTTTTCATCCAGATCGCCGCCGGACTCGAAGCGGCCCACACGAGCGGTGTCGTCCATCGAGACTTGAAGCCGGCCAACGTCATCGTGACCCCCGAGGGAAACGTCAAGATAGTTGATTTCGGCTTGGCGAAGCCGATGGGCGATGCGCCATCTGCCGATGGGCTCTCCCAATCGCCGACGCTTACCAAGGAGACGGCCGTCGGGACGATCTTGGGGACGGCGGCGTACATGAGCCCGGAGCAGGCTCGGGCGGAGTCCGTCGATGCGCAAACGGACATTTGGGCGTTTGGTTGCTGCCTGTATGAGGCGTTGACCGGCCGCCGAGCTTTTGAGGGCAAGACGATCGCTGACGTCCTAGCGGGCATCATTCATCGAGAGCTCGACGACTCTTTGCTTCCGGTCGAGACTCCCAGCTCGATGCGCAAGCTGATCCGCCGTTGTACGAGGAAAGAGCGTCAAAGCCGTCTCCGTCATATCGGCGACGCCCGTCTCGAGCTAGAGGACATGGATGAGACCCCGAGTGTGGAGGACTCCCTACCCAGCACGCCGAATCGTCGCGGATGGATCTCTGGACTTCTCGTCGGCGCCGCTCTATCGGCCGCTCTCGTCGTCGGGCTCGGACGGTTGGGCTCCAAGAATGTCGCGACGGAGAACACCGAGGGTGCGCTGCCGTATCAAATGACCGCCAACCCGGGTGAGAATCCGGTCGTCAGCACGGCCATCTCGCCCGACGGTCAGTATCTGGCCTACGTGGACGGCACCGGCTTGTTCTTGCGGCTTACCGCGAACGGCGAGACCCATCAGGTGCGCACGCCCGAGGGGTTCGAGATCGCTCGGGTCAACTGGTTTCCCGATGGCACCAATCTTCTGCTCTCGGCTGTCGTCGACAACGCAACGGGTCTCTGGAAGATGCCGATTCTCGGCGGCGACCCGAGAAAGCTTGCACAGGGCGCGGATTTGGCGGTCGTCTCGCCGGATGGTGATGTGGCGTTTCTCTCGGCCAGGTTAGGGGGCGCTGAGATCCACGTCATGGGGCCCAATGGAGAAGGCTCCAGGGTGCTCGTGACCGGTGACGAGTACGATTCTTTCTGGGAGCTCGCATGGTCCCCCAATAGCTCACGCCTTCTCGTCGGCGTCATGCGAAGAGCGCCTGACGGGCGAACGGACGCGATCGAGAGCGTCGCGATCGAGAGCGGGGAGCGAACGGTCGTTGTCACGGGCACGCGTCTGTTTCAAAGCTGGCGCGGCGTGCTTCCATTCGTGCTGACGCCGGACGGCCGACTCGTTTACGTCCTCCGCGAGCTTCCGCCGAACGATGGGAGCTCGAATCTATGGTCGGTTGCGCTCGACAGCGAGACTTGGACGCTCGACGGGACGCCCACGAGATTGACACGATTGTCGGGCTACAACTTCAAGAACCTCACCGTCACGAGCGATGGGCAGCGAATCTCTTTTCTCCGCGAGACCAACCAAGCCGACGTGTATGTTGGCGAGATTGATGCAAGCGGACTACTGGTTGACGGCGCGCGCAGGCTCACACTCGACGACCGCAATGACTACCCGACCGGTTGGCTGACGGATCGGCCTGCCCTACTGTTTGACTCGAGGCGGGGTGACCGGTGGGGCGTGTACGTTCAAGGCCTCGACGACGCGAACGCGAGCCACCTCATGATCGGCCTCGAGGAGAGGGGTGAGTCGGAGCTAGCAGCTGATGGACGGTTCGTTCTCTTGCGAGACGGAGCCTCGGACGCAGGCTCGGGTGCGCTCAGGCGCATCCCTGTCGACGGCGGCCCGCCAGAGAGTCTCGAGGCGTCGGGTGCCGATTTTCACTGCGTTGTCGGTGTGCGCTGTGTCTTGGGGAACCCGGAGCCGGCTACCAACGAGTACGTGTTCCACGAGTTGGGTCCTAAGGGCAGGGTCGGGGACGAGCTCGCCCGGATTGAAGACCGCCGTCCCTTCACCAACTGGGATCTCTCGCCGGACGGCCAGTGGGTCGTCGTGGTGCACAACAACGATTCGATGCGTCGCGTGAGCCTGCGCGACGGTTCGAGCGTCGAGATCGAGAGCGCAGATTTCTACTTCGGCGAAACCGTGAGCTTCGGCCACGATGGTCGAGGCGTCTACGTGGACGGTTATCGGTACTCCGAAGCGCGGGGAAGACGAGCTCGGAAGGATCTTCTATACGTCAGCCTCGACACTGAGCCGATTGTGAGCGTCGTCAACCACGAGCCGAACGGCTGGCACGTGTATCCGGTCCCGTCGCCCGACGGGCGCTATCTAGCTTTTGCTCTCATGCGTTTCGCCGGAAATGCTTGGACCCTCGACGGGTTCTGAGCCCGTCCGCCGGAAGCGAATTGTCCGACCATCGACGGGTTTCTGACCTTGCCGTGGGTGCACGACATTGCTAGCTTGAGCGCATGGGGCTGGGTGACGAGAGCGCATTGGCCACTGCGGTGCGGAACGCCCGGGGCCGCGGGATGACTGGACCGTGCAGGAGCAGGAAGAGCTTGCTTCCTCGTTGAGGAACATGAGGCTTTTGGAGTGGGCGATCGCGACTCGCACGGACGCGTTAGGAACCTTGTTTCTTTTCTTCGGCTCGAAGTCCGTCGCCGAAGCGCTCCTCCGGGGTGAGGTGGGTTAGCTCTTTCGAATCGACTCGAAGGTTGGAACCAGATCGTTTTGACTCAATGCCTCCTCGAGCCGGTGCAGTGTGTCGAGGATTCGTTCCTCGTCCAGTTCACGCGCGTGAATCCTCCAGACGTTTCTCGCGTCTTCGATGTCCTTGGAACGCCCCGCGAGGATCTTCGCGATGACCAGGTCTCCCGGCTCGATAAACGGGATACGCGTGGCTCCGAAATTCAAGAGACGAGCTCGATCGAGAAACTCGTCCTCGAGGCCCGACGCCGCGAGCACCACGTCGACAGGCATCGCGGTCGCGTCGTGAACGAACGGCATCACTCTCGTTCGGCCGATGAAGTCCGGATCGCTGACGCGAAGGGTAAACCCTGCTGCCGTCATGTCGCTCGCAAAACGATCCGGTTCTTCGGGATCGAGCCAAAGAGCGATATCTACATCCGCACTCAATCTCGGGACACCGTAGGCGATGACGGCCTGGGCGCCGAAAACACACCAGCGTCCCCACGCTGCGAGCACCCTCGAGAGGTCCTTTAGCAGCTCGATGGCGGCGGGCTCAACCGGCACGACGCAGCAGCTCGGCGAGGCGTGCGTGGGAGAGTAGATCCTCGTTTCTTGCCAATGGATCAGGCCATCCAGGGTGTTGTCGCATCGCCTGTTGTCGTAACTCTTCCGCGATGCGAAAACCCTCTAGTGGTCCGAGGCGTGAAATGCGCTCCGCCCAATAGTCGTCTTTCGCCTTGCGTGCTCGGTCCCACTCGCGCGAGACGAAGCTCTTGATGCCACGCTCGATCACCCCGCGATTTTACCATGCCCCCGAGCCGCCGGTCCTTGCGGCGGACGTCCGAAAGGGCGTTTCGTGCTCGAAACGCCCCGGAGCGAGTTCACGCTACACGGGAGCTCCGGGCGCAGTAGAATGCATCATCCTGGCGCTGTTTTTGTGCCGTAGATTGGACGGAGACGTAAATGAATTTCGAGATGAGTTCTTTTCGGCGGATCGCCGGAATGGTTATTTTCGCCGCAACGTGCTTTACGCTCGGCACCGCCTACAGCCAGACACCGCCCCCGATCATTCAGCCGGGCGCGCCTGGTGAGGACGGGCGCGAGATCTCCGTCGATGAGGCCACGAACCTCGCGGGTCTCCAGCACTCGGACGGCGACGTGAAGTTCATGCAAGGCATGATCTCGCACCACGCGCAGGCACTGGAGATGACGGAGCTCCTCTCGACCCGGAGCGAGCGTGACGTCATGAAGCGGCTCGCCCAGCGTATCGATATCTCTCAAGAAGACGAGATCAACATGATGCAGGAGTGGCTGCGCACCCGTGGGCTCGACGTGACGGAGGTCGATGCGCATCACGCGCACGGCTCCATGTTGATGCCAGGGATGTTGAACGAAGAGGAAATGGGCCGCCTTGGCGACGCCCGCGGAGCCGAGTTCGACGCACTGTTTCTCGAGCTCATGATCAAACATCACCGAGGCGCACTCACGATGGTCGAGGAGCTTCTCTCGCAACGCGGTAGTGCGCAGGACTCGCAGCTCTTCGCGTTCACCTCCGACATCGTGGGTGACCAGACCATGGAGATCGACCGGATGGACGCCATGCTGGCCGGGATGTACGTGGACCCGCGCGTTCAACTGGCAGCCGGGTTTCGCGACGCGGGCGAAGCGTTGCTGAACCTCGAGCTGGTCGCATCCATGCCGAAGGCCGAAGGCTTCTACGACCCCCACGCGCCCGCAGGCATGCCGATGCCGGAAGAACAGGAGTCCTCCGACGACGACGAGGACGAGGCTGACGAGGCTGACGAAGACGATTCTGAAGACGACGAGGACGAGGGCGACGAAGAGGACGAAGCCGATGCCGAGCCACCTCGTCCCGGAATCATGAATTTCACCAACAGCGATATGGCGTTCTCCGGAGACGTCGTCTTCAACGGCAGCTACCACGGCTTCAACACCTACAACGTCGAAGACCCGCTCTCTCCGCAGCTCCTAGGCTCCGTGGTGTGCCCGGGTGGACAAGGGGACGTATCGGTTATCGGCAACCTTCTGATCATGTCCGTCGAGCAGACGCGTGGGCGTCTCGACTGTGGCTTGACGGGTGTCGCCGAGCCTGTCAGTGAAGAACGTTTTCGAGGCGTTCGCATCTTCGACATCAGCGACATGAGGGTGCCGAAGCAGGTTGCGGCAGTCCAGACGTGCCGCGGCTCGCACACGCACTCCATCGTGTCCGACCCTGATGATGAGGGCAACATATATATCTTCAACTCCGGGACGGGCTCGGTCCGTCCGGGCGAAGAGCTCGAAGGATGCTCCGACGAGTCCCCGGGAGAGGATGAGAAAACGTCTTTATTCAGCATCGACGTCATCCAGATCCCGGTCGCGAGGCCCCAGGACGCGCGTCTCGTCAGCAGCCCGCGTATCTTTGCGGATCAAGACTCGGGTGCGATCTCCGGCTTGTGGCAAGGCGGTGATCACGGAGACGGCACCCAGTCGAGCCGCGAGACCAATCAGTGCCATGACATCACGGTCTACCCGGAGGTCGGGCTGGCCGCGGGAGCATGCTCCGGAAACGGGATCCTTCTCGATATCTCCGATCCGGTGAACCCGGTGCGCATCGACCAAGTCGTCGACCCAGGGTTCGCGTACTGGCACTCGGCGACGTTCAACAACGACGGCACCAAAGTCGTGTTCACCGATGAGTGGGGTGGCGGCGGACGTCCGCGATGTCGTGCGTCCGATCCGAAAGAGTGGGGCGCTGATGCCATCTTCGACATCGTCGACAAGAAGCTCGAGTTCCGCGGTTACTTCAAGATGCCGGCCCCGCAGACGGAAACAGAGAACTGCGTTGCCCACAACGGCTCTCTGATCCCCGTCCCCGGCCGCGACATCATGGTGCAGTCGTGGTACCAGGGTGGTATCTCGGTCTTCGACTTCACGGATTCGTCCAACCCCGTTGAGATCGCCTTCTTCGATCGCGGCCCCATCAACGAAGACACGCTGGTCATGGGCGGCTTCTGGTCTGCCTACTGGTACGAAGGCTTCATCTATGGGACGGAGATCGCCCGTGGTCTCGATGTTCTCAAGCTGTTGCCAAGCGAGCATCTCACGGAGAACGAGATAGAAGCGGCAACGGTCGTCAGCGTCGAGAGATTCAACCCGCAGCAACAGCGGCTGATCGACTGGCCCGCGCACCCGGCGGTCGCCCGCGCGTATGTCGACCAGCTCGGCCGCAGCAACGCTCTGCCCCCGGCGCGTTCCGACGCGCTAAGCGGAGCACTCGATCGTGCCGCGCGCGCCATGGAAGACGAAGCCAAGGATGCATCCACGGCGGGTGAGCTCGATACGATTGCAACTGCGCTCGATGGAGACAGCGCGAGTGCGAGCGGACGGAGCCAGGCCCGTATCACGGCGCTGGCCGAGACCGTGAGAGGGATCGCGTCTGAGCTTCGCTGAGAACTAGCGAGTACCGGAGCGTTCGCGAAAAGGCTATCTCTCCACGATCGCGAGACCGTAAGGATCGTTACCGACTCCGGTCACGGTGCTCACCACGCGCCGTGACCGGAGATCGATCACGTATACGTGTCCGAGCTCTTGTGAGAACGGCTCCGCGCCGGGTCCGCCGCTGATGACGGCGTACCGGCCGTCGGAGGTGACCGCCGAGCCTTTCGGGCGTACCGGCCGTCCATCGTCACGGCTGAGCGCGATGCGTGCGACCTCCGCGCGGGGGTCGCCGGCAAGCGCCATCTTCAAGTCCACGATGGCCACGTTCTCCGCGCGAATATTCGGGATGATGACTTCGCGGCCGTCCGGCGTGACGGACGGTATCAAAGGGAACGTCGTCTCCTCGGGGTCGTCCGTGCCGACGAGGACACGGGCGACTTCGGCGTTGTCGAGATCGGCGCTCGCTCCTTGGACCCTATCCACATCGATGATCGAGATCGTGTTACCCGCGGCGCCGTCCTTCTGGCTCCCGCCGCTGGCCACGATGACGTGACGGCCGTCCGGGGTCGCCGTGATGCCCCACGCGCCCACCTGGTTCGGAATCCGCCCGATCTCCGCGAGCCGATCTCCCTGCAGAGCGCGAGCGAGGTCGATCACCGACACATCGTTCGTACCACCGTTCGCGGTGAACACGTACTGCTTGCCAGTGGCGGCACGACCCACCGCCAAGCCGTTCGAGTCGGGGAAACATCCCCAGCTAGGGGCGGGCGAGAGTACCGCCAGGTTTCGAGGCGGTCCGTAAGGCGAGACGTAGGGCACCGGGTAGTCGCAGTCGAAGCCCGGAGAGCCGAGTGCCAGCTCGACCGTGCCGCGCAAGCTCCCCGTCCGACGGTCGACGAAAGTGATCCGGTTACCGCCGTCCTCGGTCAGATAATTCTCGGCATTGGAGATGATGAGCATGTCCGACAGGAGTGCCACGCCCAGCGCCCCGAAGCCGCCGGAGTCGAGGTGTCGCTGCAGTGCGTGGGCCGTTCGGTCGTTCTGCGGATCGAGGACGGCGTCGACATCGAGGACCGCGATCTTCCCCCGGCCTCCATGTTGCTTGAACTCGGCATTGTCGATGCTGCCGTGGTGATTCACGACGTAGACGGTGTCCCCGTCCTCGCTGACGATGAGGTTGGCCGGGTCGCCGAGAAGTCGACCGTCCAGTCGATCCAGCGCGACTTTGCTGCGACTGACGATGGCGTTCGCGGTGTTGTCGTTCGCCGGGTCGAGCGCGGCCTCGAGCGCAATCCCGTAGAGGTAGGGAAGCCGCCGTCCCGTCGCCAGGATATACGTGCCCTCGGACTCAGGCTCCTGCGCACCGGCGGGCGCCGCTAGAACAGTCGCGAGCAGGAGTGCGACGCATGGAAGCAATGAGGGGCGTGAAGCCATGACGAAACCTCTCTTTGGGCTAGGGAACGAGGAGGTGGAGCTCTTCGAACCAAGGCATCGATGTCTAGAAACCGCCACCGGTCGAAAAGCCGCCGCCGCTCGAGAACCCGCCGCCCGAGGAGAAACCGCCCGATGAGAAGCCCCCACCGGACGACCATCCTGACGAGGTTCGACTCGATGAGCGGCGGCGGAATCTCTGCTTGTTTCGCAGCGTCTTCCTGATCGAATCCGTCTGATAGCGTCCGAGCATATAGCCGGTAATCAAGTCGTCCATGTCGAGAGAGCTATCGAACCGCGAGTTGCCGGCATCGTAATTCTTCCGGCGAAAGTCATTCTCGATCCGGTACAGGCCCGCGAGACGCTCGGATACGACGTCACGTTCTTTCAGAAGTGTCTCTTGCTCGCGGGCGAGAAGCTCGAGCTCCTTTCCCAGCTGGTCGATCCGCATCACGATGGCGTCATCCGAGCTCGCGTCGGTCGCGTGCGCACGCTCGAACAGCGCGTGAAACTCTTTCCGTCGGAGAAACTCTGCGTAGGTTTCGACCGCCTCGTCATAGAACGCGCCCTGAGAAACATCCAGCTTGTGGCGCTCGACGAGGAAGTGAGCCCGGTCCGCGTCCGTACTCTCGATGAGCTCGATGAGCGCGCTTCGGTCCGAGTGCAGGGTCCGTCCTTCGCGGATCACCTGTGCCAGCCCGTGACGCTCCGCAACCTCGTCCTCGATGGCTCGCTCGGCCCGTTCCGCGTCGGCCCAATCCTTTTCGCGGAGCTCGACTTCTCGCTCCATCACATCGCGCACCGTGTGCAAGTAGTCATAGCTTCGTTTCTGAGCTTCGTAGTCGACCACGCCGGCGACGAAGCGGTCGGGCGTGGCAGTCAGGATCCCGCCGCGGTAGGACGAAGTCGCGAACTCCCGCTCGAGCAGGTACGAGAACAAGACGTTGTCGCGATATGCCGGCGCTTTATCGGCAAGCTCGGCGGCCGCGGCTCGCAGGCGGGTCCGCTGACGTTCGAGGAGCGCCGCCGCTCGGTCGGTGTCCTCACTCAGCTCCAGGTAGTGCGGAGTGGACTCCAGTTCTCTCTCAACGGTCGGCGCCAGTGCCTCTCGCTGGGCGACTTTCTCCTCGATCTCGGTGGTGAGCGCGTCGAGCTTTTCCTCTTGCTCGTTGCGATAGCCACGGTTGACCGCGATTTGCTCGTGGAGACGAGCGCGCTCGACGCGCTTTTCTTCGAGGATCGGCTGGAGCTTGGCCGCGATCTCGGGACCTGAGGCCTTGACGGCATCGACGGCGTCCTGGTCAAGCGCCGGCAAGTAGACCTCGGCAAGCTCGCTGAACGTGTCGTGGCGAAGCTGACCTTGCTCGACGCGTCGCGCGTAGACGGTCTCGACTCGCTTCGTGAGCGCCGCCTGCTCGTTCTCGCTCTCGCGGATCTGCGCCCGGATTCGCTCGAAGACCTCGCTTCCCCTCATGATCTACCAGCGCGTGATCTGACCGACATTCGGGTATTGACGCGAGGCCGTCAAAAAACCGTGTGCCTTGCTCGCGAACGAATCGTTGTCGATGAGACCGTTGTCCGATTTGTCGGCGCCGATACGGTCGTACACTTCTTTCGGCACGCGCTCGGCCCACTCGCTTACCGTCTCCACGGCGCCCGTCTCTTCATTCGTGATCTGGAACCTCATGCGCTGCCCGCTACTCGCGTCGTGCGCTTCGACGCGGAGATAGTAGTTGCGGACGTTGGGGTCGTCGTCCGACTGCCGCCACACCCCTCCGACAATGACGATGCGATAATCCCGCACGAGTTCCGTTTCGAGATCGCGAAGGCGCTGCACCGCCTCTTCGAGGCGGCTGACGTTGAGCGCGTCGGCGTATTGCTCCGCTTGTTGAAAGATCTCGTCGGACTGCGTCAACGCCGTGTCCTCGCGTGCCACGGCCTGGATCGATCGGTGGAGACCGACGGCAGCGCTCACCAGGCCTGGATAGGTACGCGCGTGGCGCGCCGCGACCGAGAGCGCAGCCTCGTCGTCCTCCAGTTGATCCCACTGCCGCTCGTCGAGGCTCCGGCTCGCTTCCGTATAGGCGTCCTCGGCGCGCGTGGCGAGCGACTCCGGGACGTCGGACACTTCTCTCACGTCGCCGATGAGGCTGGTGAGGCGGGCTCGCGCGTCGTTGACCCGTCTCTCCTCCAGTCGGACGAGACGCGCCTCCCATTGCCACAGGCCGATAGACCACGCAAGGAGCCCGAAGGTGACGACGAGAACCGGAACCTTGAAGCGGGCGAAATAGGCGTCGCGACGGATGTAAGCACGCGCGAGGGTTAGCCTGAGCCCATGCTCAGGCGGGCGAAAACGATGCTGCTCGGCGAGGAACGTCTCGATCGCTCCATCGACGAGCGCAGGGTCGACCGACTCGTCGAGCTCGTCGTACATCCGCAGCAGATGAGCCCGAATCTGCTCTCGCGTGCCCCCCTCTAGATCGGTGACGAGCTGCTCTCGTTCGTGAGCTTGCCGTTTCAGCTCGTCAGCGACGTCCATCAGCCGCAGCGTGGCTTCGACGTCGATGGATGCGTGATCGAAATCGGACATCGGACTCGGCAGGACCCCCGTCTGGCTCCGCCGATACTAGCAGAGTGAGCGGCGTACTTGCGCCGCAACGCCACACTGTACGTATCGCTTTTTGCGTCGTCTGCCACTTGTGCGAAGATTGCCTCCGCGATGAACGAGCAGGCTTTCTCGGCACAGTGGGGTTACTTCGACATGGTGCACGGGGTGACGATGCGCGCTATCGGCGTCCTTGCGGATGAAGACCTCGACTTTCGACCGAAACAGACGATGCGGACCGTGAAGGCACTCGTGTACCACGTCTACGCTGCCGAGAAGGCGTTGGCCGAAGCCATTCAAATGGGGGAGCTTGGTGAAGAGGCCGGGCGCGAGCTAGAGCCGGAGAGCGACGCCGGTGCCGCCGGGCTTGCGGAAATCCGGTCGGTCGAAGACCTTAAGAGTTTTGCCGAACGCTGCCACTCCGCGGCCAAGAAGGCACTCGAAGGAATCTCCGAAGCGGAGCTCTCGAGGATGGTGAAATCGGAATACGGGGAGTTTACCGGGGGACAGTACTTCACCTTCATGTACGACGAGCACTGGCATCACCGGGGGCAGTTCTACACGTATCTGCGTCTCCTCGACAAGGAGCCGCCCAGCATCTATAGCTACGGGAACGTGTGAGGCATCCAGGCGCCTTCAAGTCGGCAAGAGTCGAACCGAAGCAACGGCGAAACTTCGGACGTCCAAATCACGCCCGCGGTCATGCGGTTGCTTGAAGCTCATTGCATCGCCGCCACATCCCTAAGAAGCGCCTCTGGCCAGTCGAACACGACGTGAATGACCCTGGGGCGGTCGCGGTTTTGGTCCTGCACCATCACGAAACGACTGCCATCCGGTGAGACGTCGTAGCTCGCCGTCTTCGCGCCGGCAGTGGTGAGCCCTCGTTCCGCTCCCACGGCGTGTACCAGCGCTGCATTCGACTTGGCTCTCCCTCGCGGAACTCACGAATCGTGCCGCAGCGCCACGACCAGATGAACGCGTGCGGCGCGCCGAGCGGGGGCATAACACGCGGGGAGGGGCACACCATGGCTGCGCCGCTTACTCGTGTCACTCCGGGAGATTCATGCGGCGGAGGAGGTCCTGCAAGCGGGGGTCGTCACGGTACATCTCGTAGAACGGATTGTGCGCGATCGCGTTTAGATCGGGGTGCCTCGCTTCGAACATCTTCTCGAGCTCAACGAACCCACGATCCAAGTCCCCGAGCATGCCGAGCACGGCAGGTGCGGCCAGAGACCCGCGGCGTTCGAGCATCTCGCCGAGAATCTCCCGTGCTTCAGGCTCACGACCTATTTGTGCAAAGATCAGTACACGGACATCGTCGGGCTGGATCAGAAAGCTCCCGACCTGCTCCATCGTCTCCGTCGCCGCGAGCGCCTCTTCGTACCGACCCATCAAGGTCAGCACTAGGGCTCGTTGGGCGTGGGTGTGCCCGAACGAGGGATCGATCGTGAGCGCACGTTCGGATTGCTCCAACGCTTCTTCGAGCCGTCCAGCATAGTAGAGACGCAGGGCGAGCTCGCCATTGATGATGGGCGAAAGAGGATCCAGCTCGATCGCTTGTCGTTGCAGCACGATCGCCTCGTCGTGACGTCCGAGCCGACTCAAGAAGAGCGAGAACGCGTGGCGCACGAAGCCGTCGTTCGGGTTGAGCGCGATCGCTTTGCGAAACTGCTGCTCTGCGTCGTCCCACTGCCACTCCCAGCGAAGTATGTCCGCCAGCGGTACGCGAGCCTCGGCAAGGTCGGGCTCCAGCGAAAGCGCTTTCTCCACTGCCGCTCGGGCGAGGCCGATTTGCCTTTCGGCAGCGTAGGCCTGAGCCAAGCCGGAATAGGCCTCGGCGTAGTCGGGCGCGATCCGTACCGCTTCTTGAAAGTGCGCGATCGCATCATCGAGCTCGCGCTGGTTGAAAAAGTACCGACCTCGCAAGTAGGCGTCGTAAGCTGCTGGTGGAACCGCCGACGTTCGCGAGGTGGAAGCAGGCGCCAGGGTTCGGCGGATCTCCTGGGCGATCTCCACCGACACGTTGCTCTGGAGCTTCAGAACGTCGGCGAGATTCCCTTCGTAACTCTCCGCCCACAGATGCTCGTCCGAGCGGGTATCGATCAACTGAGCCGTGATGCGGACTCGCTCATCCGCTTTGAGCACCGAGCCTTCGACGATGGCCTCGACTCCCAATTGCTTTGCGATCTCTGCAAGAGCCAAGCCTTCCCCTTTGAACCGCATGACGGACGTGCGCGAGATGACTTTCAGGTCCTCGATCTGCGCGAGGCTCGCGATCAGTGCTTCCGTCATGCCGTCGACGAAATATTCCTGCTTGGGGTCGCCCGAGAGGTTGTCGAGCGGCAAGACTGCGATCGAATCGATTCGCTCCGTTTCCGCCTCACCTGAAACCCAGTCGCGAAGCTCGGGAACGAACAAAGCCGCGATCATCAGCAGGATGATGGCGAGAATGCCCGCCGCCCATACACCCGCGAGCGGGTGACGCGTCGTCGGCTGGGCCGGCACCACAAGCTCTTGTTCGTGGATCCGCCGTGCGATCTCTCGCGTGGAGTCGAACCGCTCGCCCGGGTCTTTGGACAAGCACCGATCGATCACTGCAGCGACAGAGGCAGGGACTTTCGGATTCACGAGCGTGACCGGAGAGGGCTCCTCACGGAGGATGGCCGTGAGCATCTCGGCGGCTGTGTTTCCGTCGAACGCTCTCTTCCCGGTCGCCATCTCGTAGGCGATCGCGCCCAGGGCGAACTGGTCCGAGCGGAAATCCGCCGGCTGTCCTCGAGCTTGCTCCGGAGACATGTACCCCACGCTTCCGAGGATCGTTCCCGGTGTCGTACCTTTTTCCATGGTCGCGAGATCCGAGCCTTCGGCCGACTCGGATGTTCGCTTTGCCAGACCGAAGTCGAGAATTTTCACATACCCGTCTTCGCTGATGACGATGTTCTCCGGCTTCAAGTCGCGGTGTACGATCCCCGCCTGATGCGCTTTGGCCAGACCCTCAGCCATCTGCGTGGTGTAGCGAATGAGCTTGTCGTGTGGAAGAGAACCGCCTCCGAGCATTTCGCGCAACGTGACGCCGTCCACGTACTCCATCGCGATGTATGGAGTGCCCGCGTGCTCCCCGATTTCATGAATGGTGACGATGTTCGGGTGATTCAAACCAGACGCCGCGCGAGCCTCTTGCTCGAATCGCCGGAGACGGTCGGAGTCCGTGGACAGCTCTTGCGGAAGGACTTTGATCGCGACCTCTCGACCGAGGTTGAGATCGCGGGCCTTGTAGACCTCTCCCATACCCCCGGCTCCGAGCGGCGAGAGGACTTCATAGAGTCCTAGCCGGGTTCCGGTTTCGAGAGTCATGTCTAGGCCACCAGCCTAACAGAAGTCACAGCATCCCGAGGCGCGTCGCGCGGCCTCATAGGAGCGTCGACGCTGGTGTGGTCAGAATGGGGCCACAACTAGACAGCCTATGGGTAACCTACTGAGCCGGAAACTAGCCCCCATTACCTTCGCGACGTGATCTGCCACCTCTTTGAGTTGTCCGGCCGGAGACAACACCATCACCTCAGTGTCTTCCAGGGCCAACGCTGTGTGACCCGGCGCTAAGTAGAATCCGTTGCCCGACTCAGCAACGATCGCATCGCCGCTCTTGCCGCGGAACTGGATCCTTCCCTGGAACAACCCCCCCGTGCGGACAGGGCAGAGATTATCCGGTAGGCCCTTCAGCATTGGCGCTCGCTGATGTCGCTAGTCGTGCCGCAGCGCCACGACGGGATGAACGCGTGCCGCGCGTCGAGCGGGGGCGTAACAGGCCACGAAAGCAACGACGGTCAGCGAAGCCGCGACACCCGCGAACGTCCAGGGGTCTCGTGCCCCGACGCCGAACAGCATGCTCTCGAGCAACCGCCCCACGCCGAGCGCAGCGACGAGCCCCAAGCCGAGCCCGACTGCGACCAGCGAAACGCCTTGCTTCACTACTAGCCAGGGAACCTGCCACGAGCTCGCGCCGAGCGCCATCCGGACACCGATCTCGCGGGTGCGCTGGCCGACGACGTGCGCGAGCACTCCATAGATGCCCACCGCAGCGAGAGTGACCGCCGTCGCGCCGAACAGGAGCAGCAGCGCGAGGTGGAATCGAGGCGTGGTGACGGACTCCGACATCAGCGTCTCGTACGTTCGGATCGCGTAGACGGGCTGCGTTGCGTCGAGCCGGGCGAGTGCGTGTTGAGCGCTTGGGGCGATGCTCTCCGGGCGGTCGTCCGCACGCACGACCAGCGTCATCGTACGCCACGGCTCATACGTGTGCGGCAGGTAGTAAGTCGGTTTGACGGCCTCGCCCAAGCCGTTGTGGTGAACGTCGCCGACGACGCCGATGACCCGCATCCAGGGACGTTCGTCGCCCATGCGCGCTCGCTTACCGATGGGATCTTCGCCGGGCCAGAACTTCTCGGCGAAAGACTCGCTGATGACGAAGACGCGCGCGCCGTCCTCGGTCTCGTTTCCGGAAAACGTATCACCACGAAGTAGCGGAATACCCATGGCTCGAAAATAGCTACCGGCGATGGCTCGCATCTCCTCGGTGACGTAACCGTTGACAGGGGTATGGCCTTCGATATCGAGATAGTTGTCGCTGTTCCATCCACTCAGCGGCGGGTTGTTGATCGACCCGGCCGCTACCACTCCCGGAACGATTTGGAGTGCGTGAGCCGCCTCGGCAAAGAAGCGCGACCGCTGTGCCCGCTCCGGGTAGCGATCGACACCGAGGCCGAGCTCGAGTGCCAATAAGTTGTTCGGCTGGAACCCCGGCTCGACGCGGACGAGCTCTCGAAAGCTCCGGAGGAGGAGTCCCGCGCCGACGAGAAGGAGAACCGCGAGTGAAACCTGGGCGATCACGAGCATGCTACGGGTGCGACTCTGGCCGCGCCCCCCGCTCGCTCGGACGCCGTCGCCCACGAGGAGACTTGCTCCTGAGGCGCGAAGCGCGGGGAGCACTCCGAACAGTGCGACCGTGAGCATCGACACCGCGGCCGTAAACGCAATGACGCGACCATCGATGGAGGCTTGGGCGAGTCGTGGCACCGCGTCGGGGCCGAGCGCCTTGAGAGACGCGAGCCCACCATAGGCGATCGCCAATCCTGCCCCGAGCCCGAGTGAGCCGATGATGACGCTCTCCGCCACGAGGGCCGTCACTAACCGGGGTCGGCCCGCCCCGAGAACCGAGCGTAGCGTCAGCTCTTTCTCTCGTCCGATCGCACGCACCAGGGTCAAGTTCGCGACGTTGGCGCAAGCGATGAGGAGCACGACGCCGACGGCTCCGAAGAGCACGATGAGCGCCTGCCGTGAGGCGCCGACCGTGTGCTCGAACAACGCTACGAGCGCGACGCCAAAACCGCTGCCGTCTGGATAGCTCTCGGGATAGTGCTCTTGCATACGACTCGCGATTGCGGACATCTCCGACTGGGCGCGGGCCAACGTGATGTCGTCTTTCAAACGCGCGATCCCTCGATGATTGTGCGCGCCTCGATGAGCAGGGGCGGCGGGATCGATCCTCGCCGGGACCCATAGCTCGGTCGCAGCATCTGGATAAACGAAGCTTTTTTCCATCACGCCTACGATCGTCGTCAGCTCGCCCTCGAGGTCCACGATCGAGCCAAGCACGTCTTGCTCGCCGCCGAAGCTCGACTGCCAGAATCCGTAGCTGACCACCGCGATGGCCGGCGCGCCCGGGCCATCATCGGAACCCTCGATCGTGCGCCCGAGCAGAGGCGTCACTCCTAGGAGCGGAAAGAACTCGCCCGTCACTTCCTCCACCGAAACGCGCCGTGGGTCGCCATCCGGGACGACGAGGTTCTTGTCTCGCCCACGATAAATGGCGATCCTCTCGAACACCTGGTTTTCGGAGGCGTAGTCGAGGAACTCGGGCTCGGAGATGGAGCCGCGGGGGAATTGCTCCCAGGTGCTCCAGTAGCGGACCAGCTCCTCGGGTTGTTCGTATGGGAGCGGATCGAGCAGAGTCGACTGGATGACGGTGAAGATGGCCGTATTGGCGCCGATGCCGAGCGCAAGCGTCACCACGGCCACGACGGTGAATCCCGGGCTCCGCAAGAGACTTCGGGCGGCGAACGTCAAATCCTTCATGAGAGATTGGACGAGGCAGAACGTCTTCGGGTTGCCCCAGGCTCCAGGTCAAACAACTCATTTGATTCGTGCGACCAAAGAGGGCGAGTAACGCCGCGGCCGAAGACATTTTCGAGGTAGTAGCCCAACCGATTTAGACCCGAACTGATTCGGCAGCCAACGGAACCTGGAGTGCGTCTCGCCGACGAGGTTAGAATGAGTTCGAGTACATGCCGCTATTCGAGCTCGAGCGTTTCATCGACGAATGCCGCGAGGCCGTGGGGCACGATCCCCGCGCGTTGAAGGAGGTCGTGGCCGAGGCGGTCGCGGATCCGCACGCGGTCGTACGTGCGCTCGGCGAGCCGCGTCGCGCGGAGCTCGGGACTCTCCACCGATCGTCCGATCTCACCGTGCTCAACTTGATCTGGGGACCGCGTATGACGCTTCATGCGCACGACCACAGGATGCTCGCCGTCATCGGTCTCTACGGTGGTCGGGAGGACAACCAGTTCTATCGGCGCACCGGCGACGGCATCGAGACGGGCGGGGAGAAGAGCTTGGGCACCGGCGACACCGTCGTGCTCGGCGACGCCGTGATCCACGCGGTTCACAACCCGCTCGATGAGCTCACCGGCGCTTTGCATGTGTACGCTGGAGATTTCTTTGGCGCGGCACGAAGCGAGTGGGATCCCGAGACATTTGTCGAGCGTCCTTATGACGTGGAAAATGTGCGGCAAATCTTCGATGACTCCAATCGGCGTCTCGAAGAGCGCGGGCGTCACGATCCCGTGACGTAGACGCGACGGGCGCGCGCTAGAGTGAATCTGGTGAGACCATGCGTATCGTCATTTCGTTTCTAATCGCGGCGTTTATGGCTCCGCTCGTGGTGAGCGCTCCGGAGGTGCCATCGCCGGGGACGGAGCGCCATTACTGCACCGAGTACGGTCCCTTTTTCATCCGTTTCGATACCGACAAGGCGGCTGGCGTCTTTGCGATTCTCACGAACGGCGACCTCGGCTCGATGGTGGGGGCGCTTGTCGGGCGTCGGATAGAAGGTAAATGGACTGAAGTCGACAGCGGTGGTGACATTCGACTCGAGTTCTCGGAGGACTGGTCTTCCTTCGAGGCCGAATACAACCTCACTGCAGCGCCCGAAACGTGGCACGGCGACTGGCGCGGCCAGCTCCGCCCGAGCGACGATGCCTCCTCATTCGTTCGGGACGGCGTCGAGTATCGTTGTAGGTAGTGGAATAGCTGTCGAGCCGCACTAAGGGCGCGTTTCGTCTTCGCCATCCGGCGGCTGGAGAATCGTGAGCTTGCAGCCGAACGTGTCGGCGGTAATTTCGTCGCTCTCAGTATCGTGGCCGAAGATGAAGCCAATGGTTTGCTCCTTCTCGAAGTCGAAAAGGAAGGAAACATGTGCGGCCATCACCTTTTCCGACCAAGTCACTAGATGCACTCCTGGGCGCAGATCATAGGCATCGTAGAATTCGGTATCGGCTTGCCCCGCTTCGGGGCTGATGATGGCATGCCAGGTGACTCGGTGAGGATTGAGATAGATGTGCTCGTAGACGATGTCGTCAGCGCATGTCTCAATGAACCGGGCGCCTGTCATCGCTTCGGACGTTTCGAGAGGAGGCAGACGCGCTTCGCTAGCTCCTTCGATTTCGGCCTGAGAAACGGTGAACTGAATCCGCTGGGTAGTCTCTCCCGGCGCCGGCCGTCGGCTGGTTAGCTCGACCAGTCGTCCCGTTCGACGGTCCGCAACGATCGAAATTCCGCTGGCATCACCATCGACGGTGAAGGCCGTGAAGTAGAGCTCCTTCGCAAACTCAAAAACGTCTGCAGTGACATCATGGGTTGCGCCGTCCGCGCGATAAATGCGAGTCCGACCGTCTTCTCCGAAGGCAATCTCGCCGGTCCGGCTATCTGAGCTCACCCAGATGAGTCGTTGGCCACGCAGCGCTTTGGTTGGTGGTATTTGATATGCGTCCATCTTCCCAACGCTGTCGAAATACTCTTGATGTGCGCTCTGCTGTCTGTCCTGCTCGGCCTGGGCAAATGCGATGGATCGCGTCGACGCGAGAAGGAGCAGAATTGCAGGTGCGACGAATTGAGCGCGGCGCGACGATCTCATCATCTTTCGAGAGTCTCCCAATCAAAAGACGATGGCAAATCCTCGGTGTGCCCTCGTCACCGTCCCTCTCGAGCTGAGAGGGTTCGTCTTCACCGGTTCGTATACAATAAGCTCGGCGCGCGTTAGGGCTAGCCGACGCACCGAGACCGCGCGAAAAGGAGCGTAAACAGTGTTCGAACGCGACCCACGACTGGGCCGAATGCCCATTCTCCTCCTGCTGCCGGTTTGTGCGCTGCTCCTTGCCGCCGGGCCAATCGCGGAAGTTGAAGAAGAGTCACTGTTCTCCGACGACCTTCATTTCTCGGCCGATGCGCTCGAATATCTCGGCTTCGACGAGGCGTCTCTATCGGATGAGGCGCGCGACGGGCTCCGCGAGATCTACTCCGGTCGAATGTTCTACACAGCGATCCCGTACCGCCTGAGCGAGGCGATGGATGCCGCCGTGGCCGAGCGGAGAGACGAGCTCGGCTACGATCCGACCACGCCGAAGGGGAAGTTCTACCGCAAGGGTAGCGTCCCGTCGCCTCCGACTCGGGACGTCGAGCCCGGCCTTTCGTTGGGAGACGTTGTTTTCGAGCGAGACGGCGTGATGCTCTCCGGCGGCAACTGCTTCGCTTGCCATTCCGGCGTGGTGAATGGGACCGTGGTCGCGGGACTCGGTAGCAACACCGTCATGCAGCGTCCGCCCCGCCCGGAAGGCACACAGAAGACCGACATGATGAAGCTGATGGCGAGTCTCAGCCCGGAGGAACGAGAGGTCGTCGCCGAGATGCGGACAGGCGGCTCGGGCGTCAGCTCGCCGGTCGAGGAGCGGACGAACCGTGGAGACAACTATGGTCCGTTCGGCGTGTGGGCACATGGAGCACAGCTAGAAGACCCCGCGAACAAAGGTCTCACTCTAAGTCCAGCCAAGACGGAGCTAACGGACATCATCGAGAACAACATGGCTCCTCCGGTCAACCCCATGCCGTGGTGGTTGATGAAGTACAAGCCGCGGGACTACTGGTACGGCGACGGCAATCCGTACGACGCCGGCCACTTCTCGTTCAACTTCACCGGCTCTCAGGACAACGCCAACGAGATCCACGCGACCCACGTCGCGTCGACGGCGAAGGCGCTTGCCTTCGCGCGCGAGACCGTATCGCCGGCGTTTCCCGGCGAGCTCGACGCGGAGCTCGTGAAGAAAGGCGCCGATCTGTTTCATGATCGCACCGAGCCCGCCGACACCTTCGGGTTCCGGGCTTGCACCGAGTGTCACGGCACCTACGAGAAGCTCGGGGACAACCCCGACTATGGTCAGCCGGGCGACTGGTCGGTCGACTACGACGGCACGAAGCTCCAGAACGTTCGAACGGACCCCGCGTACAACGAGCTCGTTCAGACTTTGAGCCCCATCAACGAGCACATCAGCGGACTCCGGGACTACTTCGAGGCTCAGGGCAGTCCGGAGCTCGGAACCACCTACGAACCTCTCGAAGGCAAGGGTTATCTGCCTCCGCCGCTCGTCGGCGTGTGGGCCACCGCGCCTTACTTCCACAACGGCTCCGTGCCGACGGTCGAAGCGGTGCTGAACTCGAAACTGCGCCCTGAGATCTGGGCGCGAAGCCAGGACCCTTACGTCTACGACCTCGAGCACATGGGGATGGTGTTCTCGACCTTCTCGCGCGAACAGCTCGAAGCCGGCGATGAGAAAGCGGCAACAGCGCCGTACTTGAGCCGGGGATCGCTCGACCAGATGTTCGTGTACGACACCACAGGCTTCGGTCGCGGTAATTCGGGGCATCGATTCGGCGACAGTCTCACGCATGAGGAGCGCCTCGCGATCATGGAGTTCCTCAAGAGCCTCTCCGGTCCGGAGATGCCGTCCGCGTCCCCGCCGAAGCTGGCACAGCGCTGAGACGAATAGTCGCGCCGGGAGGGACTTGGCCCCTCCAACCGACGGCGCGTTCTACAAGAGGCGTGGAAGAAATCGTGGCACGTCGCGTCGGTACCTCTGGTACGCTTCGCCGAAGCGCTCGGTGAGCTCGCGTTCCTCGAACAGAACGGTAACGTAGACTCCTGGGATCCAGAGGAGCCATACGGCGTAGGCCGAGAAATGGTTCGCGATGAATGCCCACCCGCCGAGCGCGACGAAAAATTGCACGTACCGTGGATGTTGGATGCGCCCGAAAATGCCGGCGCTGACGAGCTCTTGAGGGTTCGACTCCACGGCAAGCTCGGGAATGCCCACCAGCACCTTCATGGGAAGCTCTTTCTGGATGCGCCCTCTGAGCCAGCCCGCGGTGACGATAAGTGCGACACCGACGGCGGTCGTATCGAGTCTCGTGCCGAGATCTCCCTGGACGAGTACCGTTCGCAACCGAAAGAGGAGGAGCGCACCCAGAAACATCCCGCCGAGCGTGCAGACGAACGTCACGACTGGTCCTCGACGCCGCCAGAAGCCGATCAGTCCATGGACGACGGGCCAATAGAACAAAAACGGCAGCGCGGTGCAGACGAGCAACACCGTCAAACCGTAGCGAAAAGCGTCCATGCTCTCGACTCGAATCTACGTTGTGCGGCGGGTCCTAGCTTTGCTCCGCCATCCATGTCGTCACGGCATCGGCGAACACGGCGGGCTCCTCAAAGAAGGGATGGTGGCCGCTCTTCTCGAATAGGTGCAGAGTGGCGTTGGGGAGCGCGTCGACGACGCCGTCCAGCATGACGTGGGGAACCGTGTAGTCGTAGCGGCCGTGGGCCAAGAAGATCGGGACTCGCAACGAGCTCGAGTCCGCGTCGATGGTCCAACTAGGGGCGAGTGTTCCCATGAGGTGCTTCAGGAGCCCAGGCTTGACGTCCGCTCGTGCGAACAGTGGGGCGGCGTCGAAGTGAGCATCGTAAAAGCGCATGGGTGTCTGAGCGTGCATGGTCTCTCCCATGGAGGCGCCTTCCGGCAGGCTCGCCAGGTTATCCCGCAGCAGTTTCTTTCGCTCGTCCGAAGCGTCCTCTTCGAAGAAGGCTGTGCTCTTCGCCGCCAGCGAAGCCATGTCCCCGTTGGGTGGTGTGCCCACCACGATGATGTGGGAGACACTCGCAGGGCGGCGTCTTCCGTACTCGATCGCGAGCATGCCCAGGATCGAATGGCCCAGGACGGCGACTTGGTCCACCGCAAGCTCGTCCCTAATGGCTTCGAGATCGTCGGCCAAGACGTCGAAGGTCAGATCATCAGGGTTGCCGGTCGATCGCCCACCCCCGCGGAGGTCGACGTAGACCAGCGTTAGCCGTTCGGCAAGCTCCGGCGGCGTCAGCCGCTTGTAAGGCTCAGAGCCGATGGCGCTCGGGACCAGGCATATCGGCCCGGTGCCCCGGGTGGAGTAGTACAACTCCGCCCCGTCTACCGTGACAGTTCCTTCTCGTTCGTCGACCAAGTTTCTCCTCCGGCTCAAACTCGTTGGCGCATTCGCGACTGAGCCCGCCACGACCTCCCGCTGAAGAGAGTCGCTCAACCTAGACGGACTGCTCCCGAACGTCTAGCGGGAGACCGCCAAGCCCCCTAGCGATAGCGAGAGGAAGTTCGCCGCGGGGCGTCGAAATCCGGCTGGGTACATAACGCCGAGAAAGCTCTCCGGAGCGCTCCCACTTACGAGCCCTTTCGAGACCCATCCGACGCCGCCGTTTGCCAGGACGGGTAGCGTTCGACGATAGCGCGCGAGCTGTCCCCAGTCGGTCCCGTCGTACCAGTCCGACGTCGGGGAGTTCGCCAGGCTGCCGGTGGCGATGATCGCCTTACCCGCTTGTCCGCTGAGTTGCCGGGCCTCGGCGAGTCGGTCGGACAGATCGTCACCCGTCTCGTGCGAGCGGAAGGAGATGAGGTCCACCTCGTCGACATAGCGCCGTGCCGCATCCAAAGAGGCTGCTCCGATGGTCACCGGCGCCTCCGGATGCATCGCCCGCACGAAGCTCGCGACCCGACGTCCGAACGCTTGGTAGGCCGGCTGCTCCTCCGTCTCGTGCAAGGCTTCCCATGCGAGCACCCTCGGATGGTGCCCGAATCGGTCGACGAGCGCTTTGGCGTAGCCCGCCATTCCAGGCCAAGAATCCTCACCCAATTGGCTCGGACCAGGATTGGGATACCACCACTGAGTCAGAAGAACGCCGCGTGGCGCAGGGTGGGGCACGGTCATGTCGCGACTCAATGCCGCGAGAGCCGGCCAGTTCTTTCCGGCCCGTGCTTTGAAGCTTTCGACCCAGCGGGCGTCTTCGGGCCGGCTCTCATGGTGGGCGAGCTTGGCTCCCCAGCTGATCGGCTCGGCTCCGTCGAGTGAATACTCATGGCCACGCTGATCGAACACGACCATGACGGCATACAGGTCGTGCGCGTCGCAGCGCGTGAGGAAGTCTTCTACGCGTTCGAGGAACTCGTGAGGGTCTCGTTCGTAGGCGCGTTGATGGAGCCAGGCGCGCACGCCGTTGAATCCAAGCGACTTCGCAAATCCTAGCTCCCGGTCCACCGTTTCCGCGTCATAGCTCTGCCACGAGTCGATCGCGTTGCGCGCATAGGACGGAACGAAATCGACCGCATGTAGCCGATCCCATTGCGTCTCTCCGGCGACGACCAAGGGCTCCTGGGAAACGAGGACACTGCCGGCAAGCTCGTTGGGGACGGCGTCGATGCGAGGCGTGAACAGATCGGCGGTCTCTTCATCCTCTTCGAGCATCGCTTGCAGATAGGCCCCGGCCGGGCGTTTGAATCCATTGGGATAGACGATATCCGTCGACGCGGCGAAGAGATTCCCGACGACCAGTCCCCAGGAGTACCAGCCAGCACCGCTGTCGAGCACTCTTGGTAGATTTTCGCGGTAGTGCATGAGCTGACCGTCGTCGCGAGACAAGTCCGCTTTCGTGGGAGGATCGAACATCGTGTTGGCCAGAAACTCCGTCAGCAGGATCGGCTTGTCTCCGTGCGCCCGACTGATCCTTTCTGCCTCGGCGAAGTCGGCCGAAATACCGTCTCCCGTTTGATAGGTGTGAAAGGAAAGCACGTCCACTTCTTCGGCGAACATTGCGGTCGCAGGAGTTCCCTCCGAGCCGACGGTGATGGGCTTGCTTGGGCTCATGTTCTTGGCGACGGCGGACATATGGCGCACGAAGTCCGGGACGTGGCCGGTGGTCGTCGGCTCGTTGTGGATGTCCCAAATGAGGACCGCTGGGTGGTCGTCGAACCGCTCGATGATGGCCCGTGCGTATTGCTCCAGAGGAGGGTAGCCTTGTCGCAGACAGCGAGAGTCGCCCGGATTGGGCCTCCACCACTCCCAGAAGAACAGACTGGTGTCGTCGCCGAGCGGGACCAAGGTATCCGGCGCAAACTCGAGCGCCGTTCTTCGGGCGAAATTGAGGAGGGTCTCCCGCTCGAGATCGCTGTCCGCGCTTCGCAGCGACTCCTCGAACGCGAGCCGCATCGGCAAGACTCTCCGGGCCGGATCGGGCTCGATGCCACAGGAGTCGAACAGCACCGGCATCGCCGTCAGCCCCAAGCGTTCACAGGAGTCCAGGCAATCTTCGAGGCTATCCAGAAAGCCGGTGGGGTTGTCGAAGTACGCGTCCGCATGGAGCCACAACCGCACGCTATTGAAGCCGAGTCGTTTGGCGAGTCGGAGCTCGCGCGCCGTTGCCGCTCCGTCATATTGGGCCCACGTCTCATAAGCGTTTCGCGCATAACCCGGGATGAAGTTGATCCCTCGAATGCCGTCCCATTGCGTCTCTTGCGCGAGCGAAGGGGGAGAGAAGATCCCGAAGAGCAACGCAAGCAGGAGAGGGAGGCAGTGCGGAAGCTCGCCGACGCCCCGCGCTAGGTAGGCGGGCCTATCGTTGTCTGGATCACACATCGTTTTGTTGCTTCCAAGTAGAAGATCTCAGGGGTCGACCACTTCGATCTCCGAGCCTCCGATCATGGACTCGCGGAGCTCGTTGAGAATGAAGCTCGCCGGATCGGTATCCGGCGTCATGCTGCCGGCAGGTCGCATATAGGCGAGGCGCCCGTGGAGCACGTCGTGACGCGTGGGCTCGTCCCCGTGACCTTGCCTCATGATGGACGGAAGCGGAACGTTCTCTCGACCGAGCGGGTGGCGGAATCCCAGGGCATGAGCCAGCTCGTGACTGTAGATCCCGATGTTGTCGCGGTGGTGGCGGTTCATCTGAATATGCGCGCGTGATTTCGCCTGGCTCTCGGTGAAGAACCATGTCCGCGCCCAAGACGTGCGATGTGGGAACATCACCATCGCGATCGTGACCTTTCCGCGTTCGGACTGGTCTTCGTGCACGATCCGGACACCGGCCTCGTGGCGGCGCTCGGTAATGCGATTGCCTAGGATCGCGCCACCCGTGTAGCGGCGCGAATGATCCTCGACCACCATTCTCGCGTTGCGAATGAACGCCGTCGGCGCGGCTTCGTCCGTCGCCTCGAGCTCGTCGCAAACACCCTCCTCGGTCATTTCGACGCAATCGAACACCGTCGTCCAAATCTCGAAGAGTGGCTCGGTCTTCCACGGCCTCGTTCCGCGCTCTCCCGTGTCGCGGAATACGTGGTCGAAGAAGTTCAGGTCGAAAGGATCGCCGGACGGAAACAGTGACACGTCGACGAAACTAGACGTCGGCGTGGACGAGACGCGCGACTGACGGGCCAAGAATCCTCCGGCGTCGACGGTGATCTTGCGGCCGGATGGGGTGCTCGGCGATTGGGTCAAGTCGATGGTGACGTTCCCGGCCGTGTCAGTAGTGAGATTACCGACGCCCTCGATCTCGATCCGAGCCCCCGCTACCGGGGCGCCGGTGACGGCATTCGTGACTCGCGCAATGAAACCCGTGGCCGGAGGTGGGACATTCGGGGCCGCGATCGGCGTCGGCGAGGGCGTGGCAGTCGTGGTGGGCCCGCCGCTATCTCCGCAACCGAAGAGGGAGGCCAACAACGACGCTCCGAGGGACAATCGTCTCATTCTCGCTGTATAGAAACCGATACGTCGCGAAACGTCAAGGCGCGTGCTCGTGGTCGGCCAGGTCGCGATCGCTGGCGCGGAACGCGCTCGTGCCTGGTGAATTCCGCGTCTGTGTCCGTCTAGACCTAGAAGGAGGCGCCTCATGGTCGCCAGATGGTCCTTGCTCGTCTTCGCGTTGGGTCTTCCCGGGCTCGCCTCGGCCCAATCCGTGAACCCTCAGCCATACGCCCAGGCCGAAGCTCGCATCGGCGTTCTTTACGTCAACACACCGACGGGACGTCGATTCCGCGACGCGGTCAAAGCTGCGACAGACGGCCATAAGATGGGAGAGCGGGTCGTCTTGAAAGACCTTGCTTACTCGAACGAGCAACAAGGCGTCGAGAAACTGCTCGAGGCGGTCGAAAAGCGCGAAGTGGACATCATTCTCGGGCCCACGGAAAGTGGTGTCTACGTGCGTGCCTATGAAGAGCGTGCGTTGTTCGCGAAGAGCCAGATCCCTGTGATCTCGTCCCAAGTGACGGCGAACGTCCCTCACGAAGAAGGCGGTTGGTTCTTTCGGACCAACGTCAACATTCAGAGACGCGCTCACACGATCTACGACTTTCTCAACAAATACTGGATTCGGTCCATCGCCGTCCTCCACGCCGACACGGAGTTCGGGCGCCGATCAGAGAATGCATTTCGCTCCCAGCTCGATGACGAGCAGCAGAAGAACTACCTGCCGCTGGTCTATACGAGCGACCCGCTGCAAGCGCGCCTTCAGCTCCGTCGAGTGCTCGAAGCGCGCCCCGAAGCCGTCGGCGTCTTCGGTGAGCGACAGGACCTCCGTCACATCTATGAGCTGATCCCGCAGATGAACGATTGGGGGAACCCGTATCATCCCATCCAGTTCACCCTCATCGACGCGCGCCACGTAGGCGGAACGGCGGATGACATCCATTTCGTATCGGTGACCGAGCCTTCGACGAATGGGGAGGCCTATGACGATGTCGCAGCTCTCTCGCACGATACGACGACTCTCGTCCTCAACGAGTTAGAAGCGATCCTCCTTAACGAGTTAGAGACGGGCCTCCCTTCGCTGGACCGAGCTAAGTTTCGCGACCAGCTGGAAGCGGCCATGAAGGGCGGCGCCGTGATCGAGTCCTCCAAGACGAACTTGGCCTTGGCCGGCTACGAGAACATGACAGCCCCGAGCGTCTATCACCTTCTCGAGGGCAAGACCGAAAAGCTCGAGCTCGTCGAGACGGTCGGGCTGACCGCCAAAGCGATCAAGAAGTTCGATCTGGCAAGAGGCCGCTTCGGCGTTTGGCCTCTGATCAATTTGTTCTTGCTTCTCGGGATCGTCACGCTCGTTGGCATTGCCGACATAAAGAAGTGGCACACCGGAAGCACGTGGTCGCTGTTTCGCCCGCGGAACTACCCCTTCTACCTGCTTCTTTTCGTAAACGTTCTCGTCGTCGGTCTTCTCTACATCTATCTCGTCGAGAGCGGGAACGTTCGCTATGACAGCACGCTTGCCGTACTCGCTGTCAGCATCGCGCCATTGGCGGCGCTTCGCGCGAACTTGTTCGAGACCCAATCGGGCAAGGAGGTCGGTGCCGGAAAGATCTACGACGACTTCGTTCAATGGGTCAACGACCGCTTGATGTTTCTCGAGCACACGGAGACCGGAAAGCTGGTCAACCTGGTCGCCTATCACAATTCACTCGACGGCATGAAGTCCTACTTGTCGAATGTCTACGCGTTTAACCGGAGCCGCATCCAAAGAGCGCACCTCGAAGCCGAGGTCGAGGAACGCACGAGTGACACCCATCCCTATTTGATGCGACGCCGTTACGGCGCGCGTATTCTTCTGCGGACGTCGAACTGGAGCGACTTGCAATCCGACAACCTTGCTCCGGAAGGCGACCATCGAGAGCTCGAGGACCCGGAGGCGCTGATTCGCACCGCGGCTCGTCGTTGCGCGGGAGATCCTGCGCACCGTCAAAAGCTCGACAAAGAGATTCAACGGCATCTGGACCGCATTACGGATCCCGATCGAAAGAAAGATCTGGAGGCCGCCCTCATCCGCGATCTCCAGGGGCTGGTAGGGGAGCAGGGACGTTTTCGACGGCGGCTGGCATTTCTCTTCGTGCTTCGGGGCTACAGCCCCAACGTCTTGACGGAGTTGAATTTTCTGCCCGTGGACCGCCCCCGTCCGCAGGAGAAGGCGGACTCTAGATGGGACCGCGTCAAACGCGTCTGCCGTCGTGTCGCCCGCCGGTGCGGGAAGATTGAAGACGCTGTGTGGCGGTTTTTCGAGGGCCCTCGACCGAAAGACTAGGCGGCGGCTGCGTCGCGCGGTCAATTCTGCTCGGCGGGCTCCGGCTTGGGCAAATTTCAGGCGGTGAGTTGTTGCAACTCGAGGACGGCGCCGGAGCGAACCCGCATCGACTCTACGGAATGTTCGAATACCATAGCAGCAAGGAAGGAATCGAAGAATGCTCTACGATTGGCGCTTTCACGACCCGGGATATTTGGAGGATCGTTTTCCAAAAACCGACAACATCCAAGGGGGCAACGAGTGGTCCAGTTTCGTGCACGGTCCAATGACACCTCCGTTGCCGAAAATCGCTCGACGAGAGCTGAAGGACTGCCCATGCGTCTTCATTTCGCACCGCAGAAAGGACGTAAAGAAGGCGGTCGATGTCGCGAAAGAGGCGACCCGGCTGGGATTCGACTACTGGCTCGACATCCACGACCCGACTGTTGCAGCGGTGAATCGTAGTACGAATTTGACTGTGCCACAGAAGGGTCTTGCCGTCGCGATGATCATCGAAATGGGTTTGATCAATAGCAGCCACTTGGTGGCGGTCATGACGAACAACACGAAGGGCAGCGAATGGGTCCCGTACGAGTACGGTCGTGTGAAAGATGATGCCTTGCTATCCCGACACACCGCCGCTTGGATTACGACGACGCCTCCCATCGTGCCTTCCTACATGCATCTTGGCCAGACGCATATGGCGTGGGCCGCGCTACAAGCTTGGCTCAAAGGTGAGATGAAGAGTTGGAAAGAGGATCACCTGTGTATGCGCGGAATCGATGATTTCGATGAAAAAAAGTGGTCCTCCGACCAAGTTATAGCGGAAGAGAGTCGCAAGAAACTCGAAGACGAGTGGACGGAGATCGACCCCGAATAGTTGTTCGATGGCGGCCAACTCCGTCGCCCGGAGAATTCCTGAACCACCCAACCGCCATTAAGAACCGCGAGGAGAATCTGCGCTTGATGCTTGAACGCCCTTACACGCCGGACGAGGGGGTCGTCTTCGAGTCTGACGCGGAGTCCGCGCTATCTCGGCTCGCTCCCAGACGTCATGGCTCGGACATCCGTGTCGTCGCCGGTGAGCTGCCAGTGGACGAGTGAGATCGGGATGCCCCCGGCTTCGTTGAGCTCGCCGAAAAACTCCGATAGCGCATACTCCTCGCGCGCCGTCTCCATCTGCTCGGTGCGGTGGGCGAGCAGTCTCTCCAAAAGGTACTTACCCGTTATGTAGCTCGTGCCGTAACCCGGCTGGCGCAAGTAGAGGTGTTGCTCGAACTGCAACAGCTCGGGCTCGTTCCCCATCCAGTCGCGCGGCGTCCATTTGAGATGGATCGTGCCGGCCTCCGCCATCGTCATCTCGTTCGCGTGCGCGTAGAGCGATCCGAGCCCGCGTGCGGCTCGCTGGGCGAGCATGATCCAAACGAGCTCCCGCGAGCGCGGGTTGTCGTCGTAGAGGCCCGCGTGGAGGAACATCTCCTCGACGCCCGTGGCGGTGCCCTCGTTGCGGCTGTCGAAGATGTTATAGAGGACGGGGCCGCGACGTATCGGGCTCGGGTGAGGCTCCTCCCTCATCTGTGCCAGGTCGAACCAGTGGTAGAAGTGGGTGTACAAAGGTATCGGGTCGTAGTGCGTGATGATGTAGAAGAAATTTCTCTCGTCCGCGGGGATGAAGCTTCCGAGGTGCTCACGAAGCGCGGGCTCCATGTAGGGCTTCACCGGCATGACGTCGTTGTCTTCGAGGAACGCTATGAGACGGGTCGCCGCCTCGTCGGCCATTCGGTCGAATTGCTCGGGGCTCGAGACCGGTGTTAGCGGGGCGAGCTCGCGGTTTCGTTGCTCTTCGAGCTTGAGCGTGGACCAGGCGCGGTCGAGCTCGCGCGTCAGGAGCATCACCTCGTCGTCCCACGTGAGCGGGACGTAGTGGACGTTTCGCTGGTACCACGTATAGTTCTCTTTCCCGACGCCGGACGGACCCGTCTTGGAAGCTGCCTCCGAATCGAGCCATTCAACGAGCTCGCCCGTCGCTGTTTTCGCACTAGCGATGGCGTCCATCAGTTGCGGACTCGCGGTCTCCGCGACGCTTGTCTCCATGCCGTCCAGGACGGAACTCTGACTGCGAATGTTTCGAGTCCCGGCTACCCAGAGATCCCGCGCGTTTCCTGTGAGATTTCGTCGTGCCTGCCGCATGAGGGGTGGGATGACGCGCAGCTCTCGCACCATGCGCGCCTCCTCGTCGCGGGATAGCGGAAACTCGTACGTCCACAGCTCGAGCACGGCGTGGTGGGTCGGGCCCTCGTGCGCGGGAACGTCGCTTCGGGCCGTCCAGATCGACTGATAGAACGCGGGGTCTCGCACCCAGGGCTTCAGAACACGGTGGTTGAAGTCGAAGCCGTTCATCTCCGCGTTCACGACATGCCAGTCGACCTGCTGCTCGACGGGCCAACGGCTGATGTCGATCGCACTCAGTCGGGCTCGGTAGCTTGGAAGCTCGGCGTACGTGCGCGCGAATCGCTCCGCGGTGTAGTCCGGAGCCCCGTCCAGCGTCGACGGACTCTCGAGCTCCCGCCAGTCGCGGAACAGCTGCACGAGATCGTCGTACGATGTGGAGCGAGATTGCGCGCCCGCCGTCACAGCCGTCAGAAGCGGCAGCGCCAAGAAAACACTTGCAACAAAGAGTTGAAACGCTCGGATGTTGTTCATGGCCAATCCCCTCTGTTTGGGTCGCACATCTTAACGTAGGCCGAGCCGTTCGGCGCGGGCTTCGGGCGCGTGACGGCGGGCGCAGCCTCTGGGATAGCTCGCTGACCTCCCACAGAGGCCGAGCGCGATCAATTCGGTGGCGTGTACGGATCCGGGGTGCCTGCCGGAATCGGCGGATACTCCTTTAGCGACACGATGTGCTCTTCCAACTGGGGGAGGCCGACCTTGAGCACCCAGGTGTGTGGGAAAAGGACGTTGTCCTGCTCCATCGGGTCGCTTATCAGGTTGATGACACGCGGCATCGTGTACGAACGCAGGATGGTGTTCCAGGCGTCTTGCTCCTTGAAGTGGATCTTCCAGTCCTTCCACTTCACGCCAAAGACATCGTTGCCCATATAGACGACGAATCCGTCGCGTCCGGACTTCTTGGTCTTCCCCAGGAGAAAATCGCTCACATCGATACCGTCGATAGGACGATCGTCGGGCACCTTGCCGCCGACGATCTTGGCGAGCGTCGGAAAGAGATCCATCGCATGGACGATTTCATCGCTGGATGTCCCGGCCTCGATCTTGCCTGGCCAGCGGACGGCGAAGGGGACGCGAAGCGCTCCTTCGAAGCCGGTAAAAAGGGTTCCTCGCCAGGGGCCCGCCGACCCGTGCACCGCCGTTTCCACCGTCAGCGAAGTGCCACCGGCTTCGAGGGCTTCGGGCCCGTTGTCCGCGGTAAAGATGAAGATCGTGTTCTCGGCTATGCCAAGCTCATCAACCGAATCCAGAAGCTCGCCGACATAGCTGTCGACCTGCATCAACATATCTCCCCAAAGACCCCTGCCGGACTTCCCGGTGAATTCGGGGTGGGGAAGGGTCGGGAAGTGAGTTGCCGTGTACGGAAGATAGACGAAGAAGGGCGTATCGGATTGTGCCTGCCGCTCCATGAAGCTGATGGCCCGGTCGGTGAGGTCTCGGTCGATCAGCGGCCGGTAATCCAGATCATAGGGCCGCGCTTCGCGGGGCGCTTCTCCCTTCGTACTGTCCAGCACGAAGGTCTGGGACAGGCCGCTCTCGGCGAAACCCGGCAGCGAGGAATAAACCGACTCGTCGGTGGTGTTGGGAATTCCGTACCATTCGTCGAAGCCCTGGTCGGTCGGGAATCTCCCCGGGGTTCGGCCGAGGTGCCATTTCCCAAACATGCCTGTTGCGTACCCTGCCTCCGAGAGGACCTCCGCCATCGTGACCTCCCATTGCACTAGGCCATAGACGCCCTCACCGAGCGGAACAGTGCCGTTGCCACTGCGGATCGCGTACCGACCCGTCATGATCGCTGACCTTGATGGCGTGCACTGAACTTCCACGTTGAAGTTGGTCAACCGCAGACCTTCACTTGCGATCTGGTCCAATCGAGGTGTCGCTGCGCCTCGAACAATCCCGCCGCCGTTGAAACCCGGTTCTCCCCAGCCAAAATTGTCCATGAAAACGAGAACGATGTTCGGTTTGTCCTGCGCAAATATTTGAGGTGGAAGCCATGCCGTGACGAGCATGAGAACCACCCCGAGTCGACGACCCATTCCAATCATTCCGGTCCCTACCTTTCAGCTACAGATGAGTTGACGGGCCGTATCGCCTCCGCCTTCGTACTCTTGGCTAGAAGGCGCCCTTCCACTGCTCGGTGTCGACGAACCAGCGCTCTTCGTAGATTGCGTCGCCTCTGAACCGAAACAGAATAACGAATTGGGAAGCCTCGACCTTGTTGGACTTCCATCCCGCGATCGAGATCACTTCGTCGGTGCCTTCGATGTTGCGCACGCTTGTGACCTCAAAACCAGGAGGAACGATCCCTCCGAAACCGTCGAGTGCGGATCGGAAAGCTGCTCTACCTTCGAGCACGTCAGCCTGGCCGGGCATTACGAAGATCATATCCTCCGTGTAGTCGGCGACCAGCTTGTCCCAGTCTCCGGCGGCAACGGCGTCCCAGCCGCGTTGTACGATGTCTGCCTTGCTCATGATTTCCCCTTTCGCTGAACTCGAGGCGACAGTATAGAAGATTGCCCGAGTTTTTCGCTTCACTTGGTGATGACAGTGAATGGCCGCCATTTCCCAAACCGGATACTATCTCCACCGGAATATGATCGGTCGAACCCTCGCCCACTACAAGATCCAGGAGAAGATCGGCTCAGGGGGCATGGGCGATGTTTACCTGGCCGAGGACACCAAGCTGGACCGCAAGGTTGCCCTCAAGGTCCTGCCACCGGAGCTTGCCGACGACGAAGAGCGCCGCGCCCGGTTCCAGCGTGAGGCCAAAGCCATCGCCGCACTCGACCACCCCAACATCGTTCAGGTCTTCTCGGTCGAGGACGCGGAGGGGACGCACTTCATCACGATGCAGCTCGTCCACGGGAAGACGCTCACCGAGCTTCTTCCCAAGAACGGCTTCACGCTGAGCAAGTTCTTCGAGATCGCCATCCCGTTGGCGGATGGTGTCGCCGCCGCGCATCGAGAAGGCATCGCGCACCGGGACCTCAAGCCCGACAACATCATGTTGAGCGATGACGGGCGCGTCAAGGTGCTCGATTTCGGACTCGCGAAATCCGCAACTGGGTTGGTCGCGAGCGATGCCGAGAGCGCGGCACCGACCGAGGCGAAGACGGCCGAAGGTGTCATCGTCGGGACCCTTCAGTACATGTCGCCCGAGCAAGCGCAAGGGAAGGCGGTCGACGAGCGCTCGGATATCTTTTCGCTGGGTGTCGTTCTCTACGAGATGTTGACCGGGCGGCGACCGTTTCGCGGTGAGAACCCGACCGAAATCCTATCGTCCATCATCAAAGACTCTCCCAAGTCGACGAGCGAGCTCGAGCCGTCCATCCCGCGTGATCTGTCCAAGCTCGTGCGTCGCTGTCTCGCGAAGCATCCCGATCGGCGGCTGCAATCGGCGCTCGATCTTCGCAACGAGCTCGAGGAGACCAAGCAGGACGTCGACTCGGGGGTTGCCTTCGCGGATGTTCAGCCGAGGCGGTTGCGTACCTCGCGACGGATGCTGTTGCTCGCGGGCGCCCTCATCGCAATAGCCGCTGTCGCTTCTTTCATCTGGTTCGCGAAATCGCGCGAGCCGTCGGGGCCTCGCCTCTCGAATGCAGTTCTCGTAACGAGCGGTGGGGGTGTGGAAGACTGGCCCACCTGGTCGCCCGATGGAGGGCGTATCGCGTACCATTCGGATCAGGACGGGAATCCTGACATCTGGGTGACCCAAGTCTCCGGCGGACCACCGGTCAACTTGACGTCAGATAACGAGCTGTGGGATCTGCGGCCCGCTTGGTCGCCGGACGGAAGCTTGATCGCGTTCGCGTCGCTTGCACGTGATGGGGCGGGATGCTACGTGCAGTCCGCGCTCGGAGGCGATACGCCGCGCTTGGTCGTCCCGGGAGGAAACGTGCCCGTGTGGTCGCCCGACGGTAAGGAGCTCGCCTGCGTCGCGTACGACGAAACGCGTAGACGCGTGTTGCGCATCGTCGACATCGATCTTTCCGAGGCACGGGATGTAGAGCTTCCGGGACGGAGTTCCAATCGTCCCGAGGCGAGCTGGTCTCCAGGTGGCCGATACGTCGCCTACGTCGATTCTGCTTCTGCGAGGGCCGAGGTCACACGCCTTCACGTCGTTCGTCTCGCCGACGGGGCAGTGTCGTCACTCACGGATGGCCTCGCGAACGACCGTCATCCGCAGTGGTCCGAGGACGGAAGGACGCTCTTTTTCGTTTCGAACCGAGGCGGAGCGATGGACTTGTGGCGGCAGCCGCTCACCGACGGTTGGAAGCCGTCCGGCGCCCCGAGCGCGATGACGTCGGGGGTCGGGATGCGGAGCGCCAGATTCTCTCCCGACGGATCGAAGCTCGCCTACTCACGAGGCGCGCAGGTCGCGAACATCTGGCGCGTTCCTATCCTCGAGGACGACCTCGCGACGTGGGGCGAGGCGGAACAATTGACCTTCGACGCCGCGTTCATCGAGTTCATCGACGTCTCCGCGGATGGTCGTCGCCTTGTCTTCAGCTCGGATCGCGCCGGGAATCAGGATCTATGGCTGATGTCGCTCGACGGCCGGGAAACCCGGCAGCTCACAACGGATCCCACCCCGGACTGGGCGCCGCTTTTTTCGCCTGACGAGCAATCGATTGCGTACTACGCCTATCGCAGTGGAAACCGAGACGTCTGGGTCAAACCCGTTGCCGGTGGACCGGCGCGTCAGGTAACCGTCCACGAGTCGTCCGACATGAGACCGACGTGGTCACCCGATGGGACCCAGTTGGCGTTTTACTCGTCTCGTAGCGGCACCAACACCGCGTGGGTCATTCCGGCGGAAGGTGGCGCAGCCCGTCAGCTCATGGAGCGCTCCTCGAACTTTCCACTCTGGTCCGCGGATGGGAGCTCGACGTTCGTGAGCGTGGTAGTCGACGGGCGGCGAGACATTTGGCGGGTTCCAGCCCAAGGAGGCGAGTCGGAGGGAGTGATCGAGAACACCCGTGAGCTCACCATTCGCTCCCGTGACGGGCGGGGTCTCTATTTCAGTCGGCGGGACGAGGACGGTTTCCACGTTTGGCATCTATCCCTCCCGGATCGCTCGGAACAGCGGATGACGGCGTTGATTGGCAAGCGCGGGCGTATAGGCCCATACGGGTTGGCGTCCGATGACGAGTACCTGTATTTCACATGGGAGGAAGACGTCGGTGACATCTGGGTCATGGACGTCGCGCAGTGACCGGCCCCACCTCGGTGTGTCTAGTACGACAGTCAGAATTAGAGGGACACAATACTTAATTGCCCGCGTGGTCGGCATGAATTAAGTATTGTGTCCCTCTATCTCGACGAAGCCGGTCCCTCTATCTCGACGAAGCCGGTCCCTCTATCTCGACGAAGCCGGTCCCTCTATCTCGACGAAGCCGGTCCCTCTATCT